>Ga0326728_10000058_pt1 | contig 436173 bp, 553 predicted proteins | sample MB3enrmetagenome_FD_207602 | JGI IMG/M metagenome (GOLD analysis project Ga0326728, IMG submission 207602) | Lab enriched peat soil microbial communities from McLean, Ithaca, NY, United States - MB31MN | ecosystem: Environmental > Terrestrial > Soil > Wetlands > Peat | place: USA: New York...
GCAACTGAAGAGATCGTCGTGTGGTGAGCCTCTGTGCGATCCCCAGAGCCATCGCACAGCGAGACCTGACCTCCAGCCGCTCGGCTTTGGTCAGCGAGGTCACGCGGACTCGCCGGACGGCCCCGGCTTCGGTTTGATGTCGTCGTAGGTGAGCGAGTCGAGCGGCTTGCCATGGACGAGCGCGTACTCGATAAGCTCGACGCTCCTCGCCAACTCGTTGTGCTCGGCGACGAGTTCGTTGTAGCTTTCGTACAGCTTGCGGAGCTTGGCTTCCAACTGGTCTACGGTCATTGTAATCTCCCGTCGTCCGACCAGATGACCCTCTTCCTTCCCCGGACGGAAAGCGGTAAAATTGGCTGCCTCGCTAGGATTCGGACCTAGATTTGACGGTTCAGAGCCGTCCGTCCTGCCAAATTAGACGACAAGGCAATTTTGGCTGCGGCGCTAGGGGTCGAACCTAGATTCGCGGGTTCAAGGCCCGCCGTCCTGCCTGAGTTAGACGACGCCGCAAAGTTTGGCTGCCTCCCGTGGATTCGGACCACGATAGCGGGTTCCAAAGACCCGCGCCCTGCCGTTAGACGAGGAGGCAAAAATTGGAGCTAGACTACTTGCTCGAAAACGCTCTAACTACCCAAAAAAGTGAACTTTCAAGTCCATAAGTGAGGTACCTCATGGACTACACATGCGCTCAATGCGAGCGAACCTTTACTCCGAATCAGCCTCCAACTCACCCAGAAAATCCGATATGCAGCCGTTCATGCGCTGCAAAGTATATGCACAGAACTGGACGAGCTACATATCTGCCTAAAAAAGTATACGAATGCTTTTGGTGCCACAAAAACTTTAATGGGCATCCATACAACAAAGAACATCCGTTTTGTTCCCACTCCTGTGCGGCTACCTACAACAATAAAGCCAAAGGGGGGACTCTAAATAAACCTAACAAAGACCCCCATTGTTACCGTGGAGAAAAGACCCTGTGCTGTAAGACATGTAAGGCACCTTCTTATGCCCAGTTTTGCTCTCACAAATGCCAGCATGAGTGGTCGCGTCAACAAAAGATAAAACATTGGCTCCAAACAGGAGAAACAGGCTGCAAACCCGGTGGTAGCGGCAGCACCATACCCAGATGGCTCAGAGACTACATCAAAGCCGAACAGCAAGGGCTATGTGCCATTTGTCGCCTGCCGTCTGAATGGAACGGACAATTTCTTACTCTCATTCTCGATCACATCGACGGTAACTCTTTCATCTCCTCCCGTGATAATCTCCGGTTGGTGTGCCCGAACTGCGATAGCCAACTGCCCACCTCCAAAGGTCGCAACCGAGGCAAAGGTCGTCATTGGAGACACGTGCGTTATGCAGCAGGATAAAATGGGCTGATGGGGAGACTCGAACTCCCGTGGGATTTCTCCGCCTGATTACAAATCAGGTGCAATCGCCGCTATGCGACATCAGCATAATTTTGGAGCAAGGCATCGGGGTCGAACCGATATAGCGTGCTTACCGAGCACGTGAACTGCCTGTTGTTCTAGCCTTGCCGATTCTGGAGCCGGGTAGGAGCTATGATCTCCTCGCCTCCTGCTTACGGGGCAGGCGCTCTACCGAATGAGCTAACCCGGCGAAAAAATTGGTCCCCAAGGGAGGGGTTGAGCCTCCGTTTCACGCTTATCGGGCGTGCGTCTTAGCCGTTAGACGACTCGGGGAAAATCCTAGCCTGAAAACAAAAAGAGCCGACCTCTTCCGGGGTCGGCTCTCGCTAGCGTCCTGAAATTGCTGGGCTTGCTTAGTCTTCGAAGCCCTCAGACACGCCAACGGACCGACCGCGTGTAATTCGTTGCGTCGTCGTAGTTCGCGTTGTGGGTGTCTGGTTCATGATCTTTTTTGGCTGGGGGCCTCCGGTTTCCCGAAAAGCCCCCAACTGGAGCCGGGACTCGGATTTCGCCGAACCCCGGCGTATGGCGGGCAGACACGGATTTCGCCGTACCTGCCCACTCATCTACAATACTACTGAAAGTCCAGAAACTTGTCAAGAGAATTGTTTGCCGCTTTTCAGGCGACTGCGGCTACGACCACGACGTTTTCGGCCTGGAGACCCTTCGGGCCCTTCACGACGTCAAACTTGACGGACTGCCCCTCGTCGAGGGACTTGTATCCGTCAGCCTGGATAGCCGAGAAATGCACGAAGACGTCCTCGCCGGACTGGCGGGTGATGAATCCGTAGCCCTTTGCTGCGTTGAACCACTTTACGGTGCCTTGTTCCATTGTTGTTTCCTTTGATTGGATTGCTGAGAGAGATTCCTTGCGGGAGGGGTTGAGCCTACAGCTAGAGATCGTTTCCACAGCCACTACATCATAGCACCGCGAAGTCGGGAAAGTCAAGCCCTATTTAACGGCCGTCAGTTCCACTTGATCTGATCTTCGTCTTTTCGAGCCGGGGCTGGACGGCTCGGCCCTACCGCTGGAGCCTCCGAGAAGATCAGTTCGGGGTCGTCGTTCTCGCTCAGTATTTTGTCAACGCCGCTCGTGACCGCGTCGAACAGGGGGTCTTGGCCCGGCTCCGGGGGGTTGAAGGGGTCGCCCTCATCGGTTTCCGCGAACATCGCCCCGCCCGCGACCACCGAGTCTATCTCGTCGGTGATGCCGAACCCCGACCTGAGGTCGTCCTCAAGGTCGGACAAGGCCTCGGAAAGCTCGCTGCGCGTGATCGCGATCCTGTTCGACGCCTCCACGATGGGCTTGAGTTGCGCCTGGATGTCGGCGGACAGGGCATCAAACTTGGCGTTCGTCGCCACCCTGAAGCGGCTGACGATGTCGCGGATGACCAGGATCATCTCGGTCTTCCTGCTGGCTTCGGTGGCACGCGACTTGCGCGTCTTCTCGTCGTTGCACACGGGGCAGGTCGTGAACATCTCGTCGGCGGGACTTTGGTTGGCTTGGTTGGCTTGATAAGCCTCTTCCACGCCCTCTACCAAGGCAGGCGGTAATGTCCCAACCTTCTCCGGGCTGATGGAGGTGGCGTATTTCGCCCGCGCCCGCTTGTTGGCGGTGTTGTTCTTGAACTTGATTTTCTTGCTGCTTTTGCCCATGCGGCACCTCGCCCATACCTTAATACTCACGATTTCAATAAAACCAGTTCTTCGGGCAAAAGACCGAAAGTGTCCCACCAGAACTCGGGAGGCTTGTCGCCGTTGCGCCGGAAATGCCTGCGTCCATTGCGGATGGACTGCTCCATGCGCTTGCGCTCCTCCCCCACCCAGACCGAGAACGGGCACTCGAATTCCTGCGGGTTCAAACGCATGAACCGGCGAAGAAGGCGGCGGCAGACGTAGCTCCGCCCCTTGTTGCCCGGCTCAACGCCCCGCTCCCTGAACACGCACAGCGTGCGGAAATGGTCGCGGGACACCGGGTCGAGGTCTTGGCGGAACAGGCTGGTCTCGTCCACGCGGCCCTTGCCCTCCATGGTCTGGAGCATGCGTTCGTAGCCGAAGCCCACGTCCACGGAGTGCCCCATCGGGTTGACGAGGTTGCCGACCTCCAGGCCGCCCGGCGTGAAAAACTCGGAGCACCAGCCGCCCACGGTGCCGTCCGACCACACACAGTCCGGGTCGCGGCGCACCGGGAATTCCCTCTCCCAATAGCGCTCGAAGCCCGACTCCGGGTGGACGCTGACGTGCGAGACCGGGATGCCGAGGTCGCAGATGATGTCCGTCCACATATCGCAATGGCGCTGGTAGTCGTTGGTGCCGAAGCCGAAGCTGCCGACCATCTGGAAGAAGGTCAAATGCGTGCCGTCGCCGACCTCGCCGATGTCGTTCGTGCGGACGCAGTACTGGATGTTGCCGTGGCTGGTGCCGTCCGGCGTCTGGAATCTTGGCTTGAGTGGCTGCATCCCCGCGCTGATGAAGAGGGTCGTTGGATCGTTCTCGGGGATTATGTTGGTGCTTAGTTCAAAGGGGAGACCCGTCATTCACAAACTCGAACCGTGTTAAAGGCAAACGGACCATGGGAAGCGCAGGGGTCGGCGGCCGCCGACCCCCACATGGCTCAATCAGCGCTCAATCCCAACCTCACGGAAGCACTCACGTGAGCTTCTGCCTCCCGACTCTTGGCGGGATATGTTGCCTGATATATCGCCAATTCCATAATACCACCATGCGCGGCTTTTGCAACATGAGGCCGTCGTCTTATTCGTAATGCGCCCCCGTGGGCCGCCCGCGAATGGCCCGCCAAAAAGCCACGCTGTAAGCGAGGGGGAACGCATCTTCCTTATTGTATGCAGCCTGCGTTGTCCCGTTTGCATTCTTCTGGACGTTGAAGCGCGGGGCACCCTTGCGCACTTGCCATATCGTCTTCCCCGTGGCGAGCGCCTTGATGATCATCCAACAGCGCCACATCCGCACGCTGAAGGGAGCGGGATTTGGATTCATACTGAATATTTCAATATCCCGCAAACTTGGCACCCCCGATGGGATTTTTACCCATACACACGACTTTAGAGGTCGCTGCTCTTCCGTTGAGCTACGGGGGTAAACTTGTTCTTAAAAATACTAAAGATTGGAGCGCCCGGTGGGGATCGAACCCACGCAGCACAAGGCTTTAGGGGCCCCGGCTCTGCCGCTGAGCTACGGGCGCACGCCGTCAGTATACAGCCTCTCCTTCCGGGATGGCTACCGCTAGCCTTCCCTGTCTAAGATAGCACCCTTTGCTTACCCAAACCGTTGTTTCAGTTCAAGATATATCCTTTTGTCGCGCTCTTCATCCGCCTTCTTTTCCTCGGCAGCCGCAGCCGCTTTCTTTTCGGCTTTCTTCTGCTTTGCCTTGAAATAGCGGTCGAGATGCTTCTGTACCTCTTTCGCAATCGCTTCGTCGAGCGCATCGTCCTCAAGCTCAAGCAAGTGCGACGGGAAGCTCTGCTCGTACGTCGCGTACTCCGGGTGGCAGTGGCAAGCGCCATTGTACTCGTACGAAAGCGTGAACTGGCTTTCGTCGAACGACTCCAGCTTGTCGAAATCCCTGTGTGTTCGGATTCCGGTCGTCCGGGTGAAGTCCGTGATCTTGAGTCGCTGAAGCTCCTCTTCGAGGGCTTGGTTATAGCGACTCGCAACCGCAAACGCTTGCTGGTGAACCCACTGGTACGCCTCTGCCGCTTCCTTAACGCTCTATGTCATTGTCTTCCTCCTCGGCCCCGCAATCGCATTCTCCCCATTCAGTTTTTGTGGCGGAGCACTCTTCTGAATGAAACTCGTGATCCAAAGCTGCCTCGGCTAAGGTTCTCGGTGTGTCCCACCCCTCCGCGATCCGCCGCAGGATGCCCCTGTAGTACCTGATCTTTCTTTCGGCGGTCGGCTCAAATCTCTTCATCGGGTTCCCCCTTTCGCTTGACGCCCCAGCCGCCGCGCCAGTAGACCTCCAGCATGTCGTCCCACATCGCCTCGCGGCGGTCGTTCCAGCTTGCCTGCCATTCGTAGCCGTCCTTGTCCTTTTTCGGCGGCAAGTCCTTCACCGGGTCCTTGGGGCTGAGACCGAGCTTCTCGTAGGCATGATCCGAGGCGCGGCGGCAATCGTCGCCGCCGGGGCGAATCCTGTCCGCCTGCTTCTTGACCCAGCGGTGGAAGGCGTCCATCTCGACCCTCAGTTCCACGTCGCGGGCAGCCTGCCGGGTCGCGTCGTCGGACTCGCGGTAGCGGTCGGCGCAGCCAAAGAGACCGCCGTAGTCGATCTCGGCGTCAGGGTTGTCCCACAGGACGTCGGTGATGCTCATCGGCGAGATCACGACCTTGTAGCCATTGGAGACATACTTGCCGCCCACCACGTCGAAGTAGGGCTTCCTCGCGGGGTCGCGCACCAGCAGTTGCAGCCGCCCGTCGTAGTACGCAGGCTCGGTCGCCACGGCGAAGATGTCGATGTTCTCGACGCAGGCCTCAAGCTCGCCGCTCGGGTCTGCCTCTTGCAGTCTTTGGATCAAATCCTTGGTTTTCATTCGTAGTCCTCCGGTGTCAAAAGCCTATCATACCCCTCGTGGAACTCCCACCACCCCGAGCACGGGCCGTCGATGTGCAAGACCCGCCACAGTCGAGCAGGGCGTTCCAGTGCCAGATTCCTTCCATCCATGCGCAGGAAGCCATCACGCCGCCCCCTCGTATTTTGACTTCAGTTCGAGGTAGCGCTGGCGCTCGGCTTCCCCCGCTTTGCGCTCCTTCTCGGCTTCCTCCACCGCCTTGCGCTCAAGGCGCTGGCGCTCGTGCTCGTCGTACGCCTTTTTCTGCGCCTCGATCCAGCCGTCGATGTCGTCGAGCCAGCCGTTGGGGATGACGATGGAAAGGTAATCGTACTCGTCGCCGCCGCAATACTTGCGTCCCCTGAGCGTGGTGCCGTCCGCCTCGAACTCGTAGGCCTCGTCCCAGCTTGGCCTGAACTCGTAGCCGGTGCGCGGCACCCACTTGACCCCGCCGTCCTCGCACATCTCCTCCCGGAGAAGCCCGGCGTTCTGGGCTTTCGCGAAGATTTCCCGCATGGTCTCGTGGAACTGCCCCTGCAACTGCTGAAGCTGCTTGCCCATCTCGCTGATTGTCATTGTAGCTCTCCTGTCGAAGCAAAATTTGCCTGCATGGGCGCAATGGACGCTTGTATTGACGCGTTCGGCTCTTGCCAAAGGCGGTAGTTCGACAGGGCGCGGCGCTGGTGCTGTTCAAGCGGGACGGTGGCCACGGCGGACAGGCCCATGTCGAAGTCCGGCTCGTAGAACACCTGGTGGGCGATGTCGTTGGAGCGGAGCTTCTCGACGACGCGGAAAAGCGCCGCCTTGTCGGGCACGCCTATGACGATGCACGACGGGGTTTCGTCAAGATTTCGGGGTTGCGGCAGACGGCGGGCGACCTCGAAGGTCGCGTGGTTGGACTGGACAAGCTGCTGGGCTGCGGTGAGGTCGGTCCTTACGAACACATAAAAATAAGAGTGAACCTATTGCATGTCCTTTTGAGCCTCCTAGCTCAATACTGCTATAAGCCTCTGAGCAGGCATTTGAAAGTCAAGTTTGTCGGCGGACTTAGCCCTTTCTCTGGTGGTCTGGGAATTCGTCTTGGCCCAAAATAGGGCCTAAGATAGAGATCGTAGAACACAAGCAACATCGTCGCAAGTGCCATACCCGCCAGAAACCACCCTAGAGCACTCATGCAGTTCCCCCGCAACACAGTCGCATTGTCCCATAAACCAAGGGTCTTGTCAAGTCCGTTTTCTCGGACGCGGCGACCGCTTCTTCGGGAACAGCACCCGTATCTTCACGTCCATCGGCGTCTCCCGAACAAGCGGCACCTCGACCGCGAAGTAGCCGTCGAGCGCCGTCAATGCCGAGACCCTTTCCTTCCCGATGCGGACGGAAATCTCCTCGCAGGACACCGCCGCCCCGTTGTTGTCAACCATGAAGCCGCTGATAACGAATTTCATCCGTGCTGTTGGCATGCATTTCTCCTTGGGATCATCAAGGCCCCAGGCGCGGAGTTCCGTCATTGTCACCGCGCCTCAGGGGATTTTCCGGCGCTCATCCTCAACCTGTTCCCGGAATCAAGGCGGGCCTATTCCTATTTCGACCCAGTCGCGCCGCTATCCCCGTGGTTAGGAACGTCCGGGCAGCGGGGTCGTTTCCCCTTCAAGGCACGCAAAAGCGGGTTTTACGCCGCCTCTCCTTGCGATGCCCTGGCACGCCCGGCTAAGTCAAGCCACCCACGAGACTATTTTTGTCGGAACCGAAGACGCCTGCTGCTCGTGGCCACTGGGGCCTAGACATAGGATACATCATTTGTGCCTAAACTGGTCTTCGTATTTTTTCAGCACATCCGGTGGCAGCACGACGGGATGGCAGTCGGTTGGCGCTCCGGTGCTTGTGATCGAGTTGCAGACGTAAGGCTCCTGTGGGGACTGTTGCTGTTCCCAAGACGCGAACATCCATAAGCCAGTCCACACAACGAGGAACACAATAAGAGGCATCAGCACCTTCCACATCGGAATGTCCCCGTGCGGCTCGTGGCAATAGCATTTGCAGCCAGCGGCTATGCAGGCCTTTCTCCCGCGCAACGCGCTCCTCGCGCCTGCGCCGTGCGCCCGCCCTCATGACCCCGAACACGGAAACCTCCCCGTGGCGCGTTTCCATTGGTCGTTGGCTTCTCCCCAGATGACCAGTTCAGCCGTGGTTGCCCCCTTGGGCCCGCCCTTAGCTGTCAGCCTCTTGACGGCATTTTCCAGTCTCCTGCCGTGGTAGGAGTAATGCTTCCCGGCGTAGTCAAACTCCATCAGCATGACGGCGAGCGTCCCGGCGAACGTGATGCGGTAAGTTTCATCGCCCATGCCCTATGATACTGCCAGAAACAAAAAACCCCGCCGACGCGGGGTCTTTTGCGGTGTTGAGGATCAGTCCCACCAAGGACTGTGCGTGCAGCTTTTTAGGCCGCAGCCGCAAATGCCATCTCACGAGGAGCGGCAGTTATAGTTTCCATCCTGATTAACGAGGGCATGGTGCCTCGGGTCGCTGGCTCCGTCCTCGCATGTCCGCCGTCGAAACCAGTTCACCCCCGAAGTGGTGGAGGTGGGGGGAGTTGGACCCCCGTCCGAGCAGACTGTCTGGTGCCTTTTGCCCTCGCGGGCTTACGACCATCCTACACATAATACCACGGAAGTCGGTTATCTGTCAAGTATCCTGCGGTAAATCTGGTCTCCGGTGTAAACATCTTCGTTGACTGCACGGGCTGCTGCCTTGGCGTTGCGGTCTTCCAGGAGCCTGATCTCGTTCTCAAGCTCGGCTCGGCGGTCTTCCGGGTCTGCCCATTCCTGGAGGTACGCCTCGTCCTGCGCTTGCGCGAGGGCGATCTGACGCGCCCGCTCGCGGTACAGCCTCGGCACGTTGGAGCCGTGGGTCGCCAAGAACACCACGACGCCGAGGTAATGGTCGTCGTCGTCTGACCCCGGTGCCGGGTCGCGGTCGAGTTCCTTGAGCAGCGCCGGAAGCTCGGAGTCCGGCACAGGGTCGTCGAAGCTTATGTCTGCGCGATCCGTGTTGCGGTGCCTGTCAAGGATGTCGTGGACCGCGTCGCTGTCGTAGGAGCGCTCGCCCCACTGCCCGGCGAACTTGCCCTGCTGCCGCGCCCGCCAAGCCGCGCTGGCGCTCGACACGTACTGCTTCGGCTGGCTCAGTTCCCGCTCGCTTTTGACTTGCGTCGGGTCGGGCGTTTCCGACCAGGTTCTCCACCAGCCCTTTTGCGCTTTGATCTGGTCGGCGAACTCCGCCTTGACGATCTCCTCGGCGACGTGCATCTCCGGCTCGGTCGGAAACATGAACATGGAGAACTCGTCCTCCTTGAAATGCTCCACGTCGAAGTCCTTCATGCCAGCCTTGGCTAGGTGGAACGCGACGGGGCCGGCCGCGTTCGTCGGGACGGCGAAGCTGAAGCGCGGCGCTCGCCCGGAGAACTTCTTCGAGGTGCGCTGGCGACCGACGATGCCCACTGACTTCAGGAACTTCCTGTCGGACGTCTCTTCTTCCTCGGGGCTGAGCTTCGGCGGCTCCGGCTCCCTCGGCTCCACGATGCTCTTGAGCATCTCCGGGTCGGTCCAACGCACGGATTGCGTCCCGTCTTCGGTGATGATCTGGTAGTACGGCTCCTCCGTCTCGCGGTCTACGTCGATCTTGACCCTGAAGTTGCTGTGCGGGCTGCGCCACATTTCTTCCGTTACGCCGGACGGCGCGAACCCGTTCACGTGGAGGATTTCGCGCCAATTGTCGTCCGGGAACCTTCCCGCATCCGCCTTCTTCAGGAGGTCGCTCATTTTCTTCCTCATAAAAGAGGGGGAAATCCGGTTTTCATTCAAGCTGCGGCAAGGCTTTTAACGGGAGTGTGTCGGGCGCTTGACTCCTATGTAGTGGAGGACAAGAAATGGCTCACTCACGAAACAAAAACCCAGCGGGTTGGAAAAAGAACGTGTCCGATGGTGCGGTTAAGAGTGCAGAGAATAGGATTTGCCCAAAATGCCGGAAAAAATCAGCATTGAAACGCTATTTTGATTTTCAGGTCGCGTTCATTTGGTGTCGATTCTGCGACTACGAGAGAAGGGAGTTAAAGGTATAGATTTTAGTTGGGGTCCTTGAACAGGGGGCGCTCAAGCATCCCCTTGTCGGTCTTCTCTTCGAGGAGGTCAGCGTATTGGCGGAGCAAAGCAGCAAGCTCGTGTCCCTCTTCCGTGACGTTGCCTATGGCAACCAGCGACGGGGGGTCGGAACCCACCATCATGCCCGCGTAGGCGAACCCGTGCTTCGTGGCGAGCGTTGTGAAAATCGTGTAGGCTTGCAGGAGGTCGTCGGGCAGCATACAGCCTAATACCGCGTCAGCAAGCCTGCGGGGGAATCTTCGGCGGAGTTCCGCCTGAGCCAGAATTGTTATCTGAGGGTTGGAATCCGAGGGTTTTGGGGCTGTCCCTGATCACGTCAGGCCAGTTCTTGAAAAGCGGGAACGTAAGATAGTAGTTCCCCGCGAACTCGATCCAGTACCCGCGCAGCGGGTCGAAGCCCGCATCGAGCATGGTCACGTTGCCCGTGGCGACGGGCGGCACCGGGGGCGGGATCGGGAGACCGGGGTACTTGTTGTACAGCGCGGGCGTAGCCGCGTAGGGCGGGCGGTCAAGCTGCGCCGCAGGGATGGAAGCGCCGAACCACGGCTTGAGGAAAAGCCGGAACCCGTCTTGCCGCGTGTATTGGCCTATGTCGTACCAGATCATGTAAAGCGAGTCGCCGAACAGGACGGTGGTCTGCACCTTCGCCCAAATTGTGCGGACGGACAGCATGGCGCGGAGTCCCGAATCCCACGGGATGCCGGACACCGGGAGCACTTCCTGGGGCTGCGGCTTGCTGAGTTGAAGGGCGAAAATTGTCTCTCCCATGTTACATGTTCCTCCTGTTCCGCATCAATTCGACTGCGGCTTTTATTTTTTCGGGGTTGTTCGCCGCCCATGCTTTGGCTTTTTTGCGGAGTTTTTGGCGTGTCTCCTCAGAACACTCCCTACCCCAAAGGGAAAAAGCTACCTTTTTGGCTATTTCAGGGTTTTGCATGTGGTGACGCCCCTCAGCAGCTAATTGTTTTAAGCTATCTGATTGTTTCTGTTTTGATTCTACTGAACGCTTATGCCCTATGTGGGCTACTTTGGATGCCGCAAATGCGGCATCAGATGGACGCTTACCCTTACGCATAGCACTAAATTTTTCTTGCATCTTTGGGTCTTGCATAGGATTTAATCCAAGGGCAGACCTACGCAAATGTGCTTCACTCATCTTCTTTCGGGTTTCAGGATGGACGTTTTTGGCCCTTCCACCAGACTCCAAATTATAGCCTACGCTTGGATCGGTGGCTTTAAGCTGCTTAATAAACATCTTTTCCCAGTAGTTGGCTTGATCTCTTGAAGATGCTCGTATCAAAACAGATGTTTTGAACGCTTTAGGGCTATACTTGCGGATGGCAGCGTGAAAATGCGGGCATTTTCCCTGCTTCAAATTGAATGCAGCAGAACAATGAAGTCTCCAGCGATGCTTCAAAGTGAGACTCGTTTGCCCTATATAATATTTGTTGTTAACTGTATTTACTACTATATAAATGAGGGTTTCGCCCATCAGCCCAGCCGCTTCATGGGGCATCCGAATTTGTGCGGAAAGGGGGTTTCGTGAATGTTGGCCACCCTGCCGCACTTGCCGCACTTGAACGCAAAGTCGCCGTCCTCGCCGTCCACCACCTCGTAGGCGAAGCCCATCAGGGCATCTTGGTTGCCGCGCTTGATTTCGGCGATCTCCTCCGGGGTGAATTCGTCGTCGAGACCATCCTCGTACTGCTCGTCAAAATCATCGAAATCGATAGCCATAGGACACCTCATCAAAAAGAAACTCGTAGCGGAGGCGGACCTTTCATCTTCTTGATGTCACTCATAATTGTCATATTAGAGTCTCCAGGTCAGAATGACAAAATCCAAGAAAAAATTATGTCAACTCCGGCAGGAAGTATCAGCGGAGGCAGCGTCTTGTAGTTCACGAGTACCACCGAATCCGCCGGGCCGGGAGGCGTCGCGGCGGGGTTGAAGTACGGCGCGGTCACCATGTTCGTCGGCTGCCCGCCAGCGCCCGCCAGCGTGCCGCCGCCGATGAGTCCCATCTCCCGGATGCTCTGGGTGATGTTGTCGGTGGTGGCGTTGACCGTGGTCTGGAAGTCCACCATTGTGCTGAACTGGTTCACCGGATTGAAGTTGGCATCGACGTAGTTGATGCGCGAAAGGGGCTTGCGCAGGAACTCGGAGATGAGCGCGGTCTGGATCGGGGAAGGGTCGGGCTGCGTCTCCGGTGCCCAGCTAGGCGAGCCAGCGCCGATTGCCAAGCCCCATATGCCGTACAGCGGGTCTGCCGACACGCCTGCCTCGCCGAGGGTGTAGGGGACAGCCGGGGCGTTCGGGAGGGCGTTCGCGCAAAGCCTCGCGAACAGCCAGCGGACGACGTTGGTGATTATATTTTTCTGTTGAAACAAAACCTCTCCGGTGTCAGACCGAAATATTCGGAGATACCCTGTGTCAATAGGCAATGTCTGCGTGTAAAATCCATCCCTAAAGTTAAGTTGCATTAGAGCCTCTGTTTTGTCTTTGTAAAGCTGCTTTTTTAAGATTCGCCTTCAAAATAGCAAAGCACTCCGGTCGCTGGGCACGAAGTTTCGCAGCAACACTTAAATTCCGTTTGTGCTTGTCTGAAAATACCCGACCTTTTAGTGCTTGGGACAGCTTCGGTACTTTCTTTCCAAGTTTCGCAGCAGAAATCCGTTGCCTAGTTTCAAGCGTAGGTTTTTTACCTTTGTGAGCCTTGGATAACAATGCACGGGTTTCAGCGGTGGCTTTTTTGCCCAGATGCGCTTTCCGATTTTTTTGATTTGATTCATTCGAATGATGACGACCGAACATCGGATGCGCTGCTCCATGAAGGGCTTTTTCACCGTAACGTGGGTTAAGTTTTCCGGGGGACGCTCCATCGCCGCCCAACGTCATGTTGTAACCGTTTTCCGGCTTGTGAGACTGGTGCAGGACAATAAAGAAAGTCTCCATCGCATCAAGTTCATCCTTGGTTTTGGCTTGATGAATTACCTCGACCCTAAAGGCATCTGGCCCGTATTTGCGAATAGCATTAGAGAGGTACAACTTGCTGCCTTTACTTGCGGCATGAACATGCGCTTTCCAACGATCTTCTACCCTAGCCCGCATCCACTTACCGATGTAGACTTTGCCGTTCACCGAATTTGTGACTTTGTACACGACCATATACTCAAATACTTGGCTCCACAGGCTTTGTCTCGATAAAGTCCTTGTCTGTGATGGCGCGGAACCCGACGCGCTGCACGCGACCGGCGCTGCGCAAATAATGATAGACCTGCCAGTTCCCGTCGTCGAGCTTCACCCCGTAGCGGCGGATGAAGTAGTGGGGTATGACGACGACATTCCTTCCTTCGTAGGTGCCGTAATACCCGGCGCGACCAATCACCATCTTGCCTTCCATGACCGGCTTCCCCGCGAGGTTGTCGGACTTCAAACGCTTCTGTAGCTTGCCGAGCGGCACAAGGTCGTCGTAGGTTTTCCACGGCTTGAGGTACACCACTTTGCCGTCGCCGCTGACGCGCATCACGTTGTCGGGGTGCACGGTGTCCCGCTCGTGGCGGTATTGCGGCCCGGGAGCTTCTGGCTCGGCGGCTTCCTTGACCTCTTCCTTCGGGGCCCCCTTCATATCCTTCGGCTGCTCAAGCTGCTCCTGCGGGATCATAGTCCACTTGAAGCGGTTCCTCGGCACGGGGAAGTTGAGCAGGCGCATCTTGCGGAACGTGGGGCGTCCGGGGAAAATCTGGGAGCGTCCGTCAGGGAACTTGGCAATCCAGTCCTCCGGGCCACGGTACAGCGCCATGTCGCCGCCAGCCACCCCCTCGGGCTGGTATGTCATGCCGCCCACGGAGATCGCACGCGGGATGCCGTTGAGCGGCGCGGCTTTCATCTCCTGCTCGTTCACGAAACTCACGGGCGCGGTGAAGTCCACGCTGCCCTTCTTCAGCATCTTGAGAAGCTGGTTCTTGAACTGCTTCCCGCCGAGCGGGATCGTCCCCGTGGGGCGGCCAAGCTGGTCGTACACGATCACGAACAGCGGCTTCGGCTGCTGCCTGAGCGAGCGGTTGCGGTACTGCCGTATCACGCGGGCGGTGTCGCTCGGCTTCGTCTTCTGCTTCGGCGAGTACGTGAGTTCGATGTGGCGAACCTTCGGCTCGCGCTTGATCTTCTTTCCCGAGCCGGTCACCACGTGCTTCTGCGTGGCGTTGATGAAGTCCATCGGGATGTCGAACGTGCCCTCGTATACCTGCACGGTCGGGTCTTGCCCCGCAGGGTCTTGGTCTTTCGCCGTGTCCGCCTCGGTGCTCATGCTCTTGAACGCGGAAAGCACGGTCTGGTAAATCTTCACAATGACAGGCTCCTCGTATTCCTGCGCGAGCATGAACGACGCGACCTCGTCAAGCAGCACGTTGACAGCCTCGGCGATAAGCCCGGACATGGCGCGAGGCTCCCCCTCGGCCAACGGGAAGTTCATCGAAAACACAGTAAAGTTGGGAATCCCGAGGTCAAGCGCAAGGGTCACACGGGGGTTCACGTCGCGGATGATCGCAAGTTCGAGCACTCCGTGGGGAGGCGAGACATAAGCGTTTTTGGTCGCGTTTTCCATCTGCTTATGAGCTTCCTAAGCAAAATTCACATGAACTTAGTAAAGCCCGAAAATGAACAACTCGTCGCCACCGGACAGTTCCCAAACTTGATCCAACCTTGGGGCCACAAGACCGTACAGGTGGCTCGGGTCAACGTTTCCGACCTCCCCGGTCGGGGGCGGCGGGGTGATTCCGGTCCCCAAGTTCAGGATTTGCACCCAGCCAGCCGGGGCGCTGAACGTGTTAGCGCCGATGTTGCGCCATGCCACGTTGCCGTCAGGAGTGCCGCCGTTGAGCGACAAATTCCAGCTTGGCTTGGAGTTCTGCGACACGCCAGCGTTCAGCGCAAGCTGCTGGTTGCCGTTCGGGTCCACCACGATCTGGCCGAGGAACACCGTTCCGCCCGGAACCCAGCTTGATCCGATGGCTATGCTGGAAAGGTTGCTGTTGATCGGCGGGTTCCCGAGCACATAGACGCCGTTGCTGAGGTAATAGGCGGACTGGAGCGTCGGCGAAAGCATGCCAGCATTGGCTTGAATGCTGGGCGTCTGGATCGCCACGTCAGCGGTGTTCGTGACTTGGAACGTGGACACCTCGGCGGTGCCGGAGTCAAATGGGTTAGAAAAATCCGTCCCGGCGAAATTCGCCGTGAAGCTGGTGGGCGTCGCCGAAAGTACAACCAAAGTCTGCCCATTCAGGAACGGCTCGGCTGTGTTGGCAAACGTTACCAGCATGCCGGGCTTGAAACTGTTTGCCGTTGTCACGGTAAGGACGTTTGAACTGAGTTGGGTCGCCCGCACGTTGGCGACGATGTTGTGCACGTCATGGATCGGGGCGGTGACGTTGAGTGCAGCCGCGCTGAATCCCGCGACGGTGACATACTCGCCCTCATGGAGGAACTGTGTCGTCGGCACGTAGGTGTACGTGGCGTTCGTGCCGTCCGACATGCCGTTGAGGATGTTGACAAACACGGTCGGGAGCGCCTGCCACTGCGAAGGCGTAAGCTGGGCGGAAAGCTTCCTGCCGTACGCCGCGACGGTCGTCTTTGGGTTCGCGGGATTGAGCGGGATCGGGTTGCCTTGCCCGTCCTTCGCCACGGTGCCGTCCGCGTTGAGCTTGAAGTTGGAGAGGGGGGCGATCCACAGCATGGGCCCATATGGCGGCTGCTCTATTTGCTGCACGAAGATGCGCAGCGTGTCCGTCATGCCTGACGGCACGGAGTCGCAAGGCACGCAGCAAAGGTTCGTGTAAAGCTGCTGGTAAAGCGCACGCCATGCCGAGTTGAGAGCGTTGAACTGAACGGTAGTAATGTCAGCAGGCAGGCCGAACGTCGCCGTTCCTGTGGCTTCCGCCTGCGCTGGGTAGTTCGGGTGCGCAAAGCTTGCCGTGAACGAGTTGCCTGACACGGAAGTCACCGTGAGGGGCACGCCGTTCAGGAACGTCGAGACCCCAAGGTTGATGAGCGTGACAACCGTGCCAGCCGACAGCGGGACGGCAAAGCTGAGGTTGACCGTAAGCGTGTTGAACGACACGGAGGTGCTTACCACAGCCGGGGAAACCCCAGTCCACGTCAATTGATTGTCTCCGGTTGCGGCTCCGACCAGGTTGCCGTGCGCATCCAAAACCGCGCCAACGGTGCTCCACGGCGGCTGCACGATGCCGCTGGTATTGGGGTACATGCCGATGCCGGTCACGATTTGGAAGTTGCCGTTGGAGTCCCGCAGCAGGCTGCCCAGCGGGTACACGGTGGTCTTCTTCCAGTACAATGCCGGGTTGATAGCCGTGTATCCCGTGAATTGGAAGAAAGCCTGCTCATAGGCCGGGAGCAGCGCGAACTGCTGCTGCGTCACGTTCTGCGGGCTGACTATGCACTGCAAGTCCTCGCCCTCGCCGAAGACCGTCGTGAACTCAAGCCCGACGTGCGCTGGCTTGGCGAGCGCGATGGCGTTGTAGAGGCTCTGGACGATGGTCTGAAGCTGGAGCAGCGAGGTGATCGTCGTCAGGGGGTTCGACCCCGCCCCGCCGACCTGCACGGCCACGCTGATCGCGTTGCGGTCGGACTGGTCGTAGACTCCGTTCCCGATCAGCTTGTAAAGCTCCACGACGTTGACGGAAATCCCCGTGTACGCAAGGATGACGTCGTGGATCGCCTTGACAGTCGTCCCCTCTTGGTACGCGGAAATAAGCTCGACGAGCATCTGCTTGTACTGCGTGTCGAACTGCCCCAGCGCGGGCCAGTTGGACGAGATGTACAGCGGCGCTGCCCAGCGGCGACGGATGTCCGGGGGCGTCAGCAGGCTCGGGTCTTTGTTGACGAGGTCGTAGGAGTAGTCGTAGTCCAGCTTTGCAAGCTCGATTGCCAGCGCCCTGACGAAGTTTCCCCAGATGCTTTGGTCGTTGCGTGTTGAGTAAAAATCCGCGACCGCCTGTAGTAAACTGTTCAGCCGGGCGTCTTCGTACCTCAACAGCGATTCACGGTTACGAAGGTATAGAAGGTCTGGGTTATTGTTGGGCGCACTAGCCATTGGACGTCCTCTTTGCCAGTCGGCACTCAACCATGTAACGGATGTGTTCCGCAGAGACACCACGCTTTTTGGCAGCTTCGCTCATGCGCTTCTTGGTCTCTTCGGTGCGCTTTTTGCCCCTCAGAGCGATGGAGCGTTTTTGCAATGTTTCAGCGGATGGATGTCTGCCGGTAAGAGCTTCGCTCATCTTTCTACGGGATTCTTCAGAATGCCTTCTGCCAAAAAACGGATTGGATTTCCCGGCTATTGCTTTTCTAACCGACTCGCTGATTTTCTTCTTGACATCTTCCGTCACATGTTTTCCCAACATGTGACGGGAGGAACGTTCGCTACGTATTTGGCGTTCTTCCTCTGACTGTTTTCGACCGAGATTATATTGGTTACCTACGTGAACTCGTGTACGCTGAAACACAATTTTCGGGTCTTGTTTCTTACCTAATTTAGCAACACGCATTTTCATTCGGTCTTCTAAACTACGCTTTTTTCCGCGCCAATAATCAGCACCCTCTCCGCCCGATGTTAGGTTGTAGCCAAATTGATGGTCATTAGCTCTGTATTTGGTGATGTAAAATTTTTCTTGAGCAGAAAGGTCTTCTTTAGAAGATGCGTAACCAGATAAAAGACAAATTTCAAAGGCGTTCCTTCCGTGCATTCGTATAGCATTGTACAAATATGGGCAATAGTTCTTGCCCGCAAGAGCGAACTTAAAATGCTCATTTTCCCGTAGCCCAAAACGGCGAAAACTTTTGCCGACGTAAATCTTACCGTCCAGCTTGTTAACAATGGTGTAAATGTGCATATACTTAGAAACTACAAAGTCGTATTGCTAAGGTAATTTATTGTAATGACCCCAGGGGCCAGGTACTCGGTCGGCGACACCGTGATGTCCTTTGCCCCGCCCTCGTTGTAGACTTGGTAAGTGACGAAGAAGGAAAGCTGCGCCGGGGTCGGGACATCGAGCGGGATCGTCAAGGCGACCTTTCCGCTGTCGGGGTCGTCCGTGCCGTAGATGTAGAACGAGCCGGGCGTGGAATTCACGACGCCGGGCGCGACCGCGAGATGCGGGACGGCGGGGCTGTTGTTCTGGAAGTCCTGCAAGGACGCGGCGCGGCGGAAGACCTGGCCTTGGTACAGCACGTCCACTATCGCGGTCGGCTGCCCTCCCGTGTCGATGGTGCTGTCGGGCAACACCGGGTTGGCGGTGACCCATGCGTTGTTTGTCTTGTTCGTCTGCGTCCAGGCTGTGCCCGTGGGTATTACGACGCCGATGTCGTACGAGCCGTCGCTCTTCGCGCACTTGTTGAGCGGAAGCTCCACGCTCTGCACGCCCGTGATCGCCTGCACTTGGCTGACAAGCTCGGACTGGAACAGGGTGGTCGAGGAGTTGTCGAGCACCACGTTGATTGCTGTGCGGATGACCGGATCGACCGTCGCAGCATTGGTGTTTGCGTCTAGCGTGACCGTCATGGTGATGTCAACATTGTTGGCGACCTCCGCCTTGATAAGCACGTCCGCCGCAGCCGACTGGGTCTGCGCAATGGTGTTCGCCAAAAGCTCCACGAATGTCGGGTATTGGGTGGACACGGTGAACGTTTCGACCGTGAAGTAGGAAACCAGCACAGTCCCGCCGTCCGGGATTCTCCCCGTGAGAATCCTAGCCAAGGTCGCGGAGCCGGAAGCCGGATCGACTGTCAGCGTGAAGTCGAGGTTCTCCTTCATCACGACGTTCGTCACGCCATTGTTGTACGTGACCTTGATGTAGCGGTTGGCGTAGGGAATCTGGTTGCCGACAAGACCGCTCGGGTCAAATGTGGCGGAGCCGACCACGTCCAGCCCTCCGTCGTTGCCGAAGGCCCCGTTCCACCCGTCAAGGACAAGAGCCAATGGGTTGAAATCGAATGGAGCCACGGCAGGAAGGTTTCCGGTGTTCGCTTGGTTCGAGTTGAACACCCCGGTGCTGTAGCTCTGCGGGAGCCATGTGTTATACACGAACCCGTCATTGTCCAGCGTGGTCGGCAGCGTGCCGCTGAGCACCTGCGACTCGTCGGAGATGAACGACAGGCGCTCGTAGAGGACGTACTCGTTGTAGGAGACAATGACCTGCTGCCCGACTTGAAGGGCGCTGCCCGTGACGGTGCCCGAAGTCAGCGTCGGGCCGGTGTTGGCGTAGTTGAACGTGGCCGTGAACTGGGTCGGCGAAACCGTGGCGACGGTCACAGCCTGACCGTTGAGAATCGACGCGAAGGTCGGATCAAGGATGCCGCTGAGTGCCACAGACGCCCCCACGCCGAAGTCGTTCGGCACGGTTACGGTCAGTATACTGTTCACGATCTGAAGCTGTGTCAGCGTCGCGGACGACGTGAGCGGCTGGATGCCGTACTCGTAGTACGGGCCGTAGGCGACGATGCTGTAGTCCTTTCCGAACACATACAAAGTGGACAGGTCGAGGCTCCGCACGCTCAGGACATTGAGCGGCACGCCAGCCGAACTGAGGGGCTGGCTCATGCCGATGGCAATGAGCGTCGGCGCGGTCAGCGAGCCGATAGTGACGGTGGCCTGAGCCGGTGCGCTGGTCAGCGGGACTTGCACGATGTCGCCAGCGTCGTTGGAGCCTCCGTTCAGGAGGAAATCCGACGTGTGAACGAGGGTCACGTCGCTGATGGGCAGGACGCCCGTCTCGGTGGCTGACCCGGTGACGGAGTAGACCTGGAGCACGGGCTGAAGCGCCGGGACGTGCGAGAACGGCGAGGCGAGCCTCATGAAGAGCGCGAAAGAGTACGTCCCGGTTGCAGCGCCTGCCAGCGCCGCCAGCGCCGCTTGGTTCGTAGCCGGGGCGTTATTGATCGTAAGGGGGATTTTTGCTTGCGTGATTGAATTGCCCACGTACTGGTAGGCAATGTCGCCCGTGTTGATGGTGATTTGCCCTGTCGCGACGTTGAACTGCGCCCGGTCGAGCGAAAGGTAGAACGAGTTCGAGGCGCGGTTCACGAAAAGCTCAACGCCGTCGTACGGCGGGTACGCCAAGGCGCTGTAGTTGCTGATCTGGAACGTGTTGCTACCGATGTACGCCAGCGTCGAGTATGTGTTGGTGGTTCCGTACACGCCGTTGTTGGCGTAGGAGAATGGCACGAACTCGTCCTGCTGGGAGAATGTCGTGCCCCTCGCGTAAATGTCCACCGCGCCAAATACATGCTTCAGGCGGGTCGGGTCCCAGTCGCGCAGCATCTCAAGGTCGCCAGCGGCGACCACTTGGGCAGAGATGATCCCCGGAGTGCTGAGCGCGGTCACCAGGTAGCCGTTGGCGGAACTGCTGTCGTTGCCCGTGAACTTGCGGGCTTGGATGCGTGCCGCGAACGCGGAGTTGGACTCTTGGTCGGTGCCGAACGCAGCGCCGACAAGGTTCGTGACGTTGACCCCGGTCGGCACGCTGCTCACTGCCGAGGTGATGGTGCCCGCCCCGACGTTGCCCACGGAGCCGGGCTGCGTGCATTGCGCCGGAACGCTGATGCCCCACCATCCGAGGCTCGTGTTGTAGTACGAGGCCAGGTTGGAGATGTTTATGATCCCCTGCCCTTGCGTGACGAACGTCAGCGACGACGTGGTCGAGTTCGGCAGGGTGGAAACCGTCGCCCCCTCCGGGATCGTGATGGTGGAGGTGGGCTGCTGGTAAGTGTAGAACGTCAGGACAACCGTTGACTGCGACGCGCCGAGGCGGGTCAGCCCCGCGTCCTCGCCCAGCAGGTCGAACTGCTCGTTGATGAGGTTCTGCGTGTCCTGCGGCGACAAGCCGTAGGCACGTGCGATCTGCTGCTTGTATGGGCTGGATTGGAATGGGTCGGAAAGACCGTTGCCGCTGACGTTGTCAACCTGAGAGATGGCGGAGACCGAGGTGGCCACGCGTGCGAACCATTCGCGCACGGACATGTTCGCCACTTCGATGGAGAACGGGTCAACGAAAATGTCCCGCACCTCGGAGCGCGGGGACAGGTCAAGGTCCGGAAGCTGCTTGTTGATCTGCGCGATCAGGCGGCCCGCAATGTTCTCCTTCTGCTGCAAGACCGGGAAGTCGGTGGGGTTGGCGAGGCTGAGGTTGACGTACCCGCAGAGCAGCGGGCCGTTTTCGACGGATTCGTACACGATGTTTGTGGTCGGGTCTTGGATGACGGTCGAGAACATCGCGTAAAATGTGGTTGCGTTGACGGTGGAGAACGGGATGTCCACCGTGCTGTAGTTCGTCAGCATCGAGGTGCTTGACGTCGATGTCGTGCTGGTCGAAATGATGCTGGTGGCTATGCCGCTGTCCGCGATGGAGGCGAATCCAATGTCGCTGGGGTTGACGTAATTCGCGCCAGCGAAGGGCGCTGTGAACTGGAACGGATTGGCCGTCGCCACGGTCAGAACCTGACCGTTCAGGAAAGACTCGGCAGTGCCGCTGATGACGACTTGCTGACCGATGACATAGCCGTTTGTCGCCGTCACAGTGAGGATGTTGCCCGAAATCTGAGTCGCAGTGATCGGGTTGCCGTAGTTTGCGGCAGTGAACAGCGACGTAAACCCGGACGGGGTCGCCGTCAGGATCGTCAAATTCTCGCCGTTCAGGAAAACGGCATTGGCTAGGCTTGCGATCTCCACCACCATGCCGGGGACGAAATTGTTCTGCGACACGAAAGTAGCGAGGTTGTTGGCGAGCACCACGTTCGAGATGATCGCGGTCGGCACGTTGACTGACGTGCTGGAGGACGACGTGATGACCGTCTCGGCGGTGCTGGACACACCAGCGACAAGGTCTCCGTACTGGGTGAACGGCGGGTTGATTCCTGCTGGGTCAGTGGAAATCTGCACCCTGACACCCATGAAGCCGGGATAGTCCGGGGTCACCCATTGGAGCGTGCAGTTAGTTTGGTCTTTCAGCGCGGAAATGCCGGAAGGCGGCGCGATGGCAACCGAGAGGTTGCTTTGCGCGAACAGCAGGGAGAACCTGACCGTGGGCGTGATCGCCGTAGACCCTATGTTCGCCCACACAAGCTGGTTGTCCAGCGTTGCCGCTTGCACCGTTCCCGAGTCAGCGGCGGCGGGATAGTCCGCCTGTGTGAGCGGGGCGGTAAACTTTGTCGGGTCTGCGTAAGAGATCGTCACGACCTGACCGTTGAGCAATGTGGCGTTGACGAAACCCGTGAGATACACGGACTGTCCCACAGAAAAGTTGTTGGCGCAGATCACCGTGAGCAGGTTTCCCGATACGCTGACGCTCGTGCCGACAGTCGGCAGCAGCTTGCTCCACAAGGGTTGCGGCACTGCAATGCCGGTATCCGAGATGTTTGTGTAATTGTTGGCGACGAACGTCGCCGTGAAGCCCGTGTACGTCGGTCCGGTGCCGATGAGCGCGGCGACGAGGACGGTCTGACCGTTGAGCGCAGCCTCATCCGTCCCCGTGAAGACGACTGGCTGCCCCACAGTAAAGGTGTTGGAGCATGTCACGGTGAGGACGTTATTGACGACATTCGTGGCTGTGATCACCACCCCTGTCGAGGAGGATGTCCCGGACCCGGTGGACTGCACCACGACTTGCACGTTGCCGTTCGGGTCGGCGAGTCTTTCGCCCACGGAATAGTTGGTGCCCGGCTCCCACATGACTGTCGGATCATAGTTGCGCCCGATGACCGTGACGTTCGTTTCCAGCACTGACGGCATGAGCGGGATAGATTGGGCAAACTGGTTTTGGGTGCCGACAAGCGAGAACGTGTTGATGGGGTAGGAGGTGTTGTAGATTCCCACCTCGACTCGGGTCGTGTTCGTGTCGGCATCGACGATGAACGGCAGGACGGTCGAGTCAATGGAGATCACAAATGTCCCGGTCGGCAGAACCGGCATTACCAGTTGAAGAGGCGTCAATGTCGCTGAGAGTGCCACTATCCGTTCCTCATGAATTCATCTGCAAAGTGAAGCCCAAGGGCGCGGACTGCCCGCTGTAATTAGACACTGTCGCGCTGACCCTCACGATGGTGGGGTCGGTTTGGTCAGTCATCGCCGTCACGTTCACGATGTCCTTCAAAATCTCCTGCGGGTCTAGGTTCTGCACGGTGCTTTGCGCCTGCTGCACCTTTTGCATGTTGGTCAAGGCGTTGACTACCGCCGTCTGTATGTCCGTGTCCGTGATCTGAATACCGAGCTTGCGGCCGATGTAGGACTTTACGGCGCAAACAAAAGTCGGGTAGAACGGGCAGCGGGACGTCAAAACCCATTTCAAGGTTTTCTGTGTCAGCTTGGTGACCTGCGTGACCTCCGCGAACGGGTCGGCCCCAACACCCAGCTTGAAATCGTTAAGGTATCCCGTGGCGCTGCACTTCAGGCAGTAGTCCTGCACGGACACATAAGAGACCTCAATCAGGGGAAGGACAAGGCGCACGGGGTTGTTGAAGACGACCTTGTAGAAGATGTTGTCGGTCGTAAGGTCGATGCGGTTCGGGTCGAGCACCACTTGCCAGCCGTAGGTCGGGTCGTCCGAGTAAACTTCCTCCCCGCTGATCCACATCTGCACCGCAGAAGCGCCGTTGATCGGGGCACGCTGATTGATGCTCGGCATGCCTGCATAGTTGAGAGTCCTGAAATCGTTTTGATTCACCACATACCGCTCAAACCACTGGTGGTGGTCGCACGCGCCGATGGGGAGGTTCGTCATCGGGTCGAACATCAAAGTGTTATAGTCGTAAGACACTTTTTGCTATCCTGAATACCCTATATCCTTGACATCCACAGTTGATCCTGTTCCGGCAGGGGCGGAGGTCATTTGCTCCCATTCCCAAACGGTTGGGGCATCCAGTTGATGCACACGGAACCTCGGCTGCGTCGTTTTTGCCGGATAAACGTCAGTCTGATCGTTCACTAAAGCAGCCTCGTACTCGGGAAGCTGGAAATAGCCGTTTATGCGAGCAATGAGGTTCTCCACAGTATCGCTGTTGTATTGGGTGACGTTCCCCGCTTGGTACGCCTTCTCTGCTTTATCTTCAGTCTTTTCAATGATATTGCGGAGATGGTTCATCGCGAACACGCCCTCGTCCTGCCGCTGAAACTGCTCCTTCATGTAATCCTTGATCTGGTACATGGCAACCATCGGCAACTGGTCATCGCGATAGGGATAGTTGAAGTGCCCCTGCGGCCCCGGCTTCCACGGCTCCTTCTTGAAGGTCGGAGCCAATGCCTCGTCGTTCAGCGTGAAGTAAAAATTCTCAAGCACGCCAGCCGACTTGCGGAGCACGGCGGCGCGAATCTGGAAATGCCGCTGGATCGCGGAAAAATTCTTCTCGCGTTCGCGTACCCACGCCGTGAACGCGTTGAACTGCGTCAGGGAAAGGTGCCCGAGAAAATTGAAAGGCGGACCGGTGTAGCCGTACACATACCCGTTTTTGGGGGGCGGAGACGCTTGCGGGTTGAACGAAACCCGCGTTGCGGAAAACGCTGTGGAACTACCGCCTGGGCCGCCCGGCAGGTATTGGGCGTAAGCCCCATCCCTGTAAGTTGACCACGGGGCGAATGAGTACCCCGCCGCCTTGTATATGGCATAAGCAGCTTGGGCATTGGCCAGCGGGTCCATCAACTGTGCCGCTGTGTATTGCGGATGAGCCTGAAGGTTGATTTGCCAGAGACCGACCGAGCCTCCAGGCGTCAAGTTCAGGTCTCCGACGGCCGAGGGGTTGCCGCTAGACTCCGCCTCGGCGATTGCCGCAGCGGTGCTTATGTCCGACCCCTGGAAACCGGCTTGCTGGGCGAGTTGTCTTATCTGGTCCTGTGTCAAACTGCCCATGGCTGACTCCTAAAACGCGGTACTCCGATTGGCCTGTCCATTCGATCTTACTCTTGCGGCGCGAGTGTGAGCGCGACCGCGCAGCCCGACGACTGGGTGCACGGCCAAGTTATCGCGTAGGCCCCAGCACCGTTTACTACTTGGTAAGCAAGCGCCGACGACCACGTGAAGCTCGGGTTGCCGCCAGTTGAAGATGGGTTGCCCAGCAGGCTCCAGCCGGAGGGCACGCTGCTCCCGCAGCCTGAGACCACGCACGATAGGAGGACGTCGTGCTGGTTGGACGTGGATACCGTGCCCAGGTAGCTGGCGTGACCTTGAGCGCCCTGCTGGTAAGCTGGGTTGATCGCAACCGAGCCGTCCGTCTGGACGCCGTAGGTGCAGCCTTGCAACTCGACAATCGTGACAGCCAAGGCCGCGTTGTTGTTGCTTGCGTGGTGGGTGCCAAGATTCGCGATTACGACCGTGTCGCCGCCGCTGTTCGTGATGTTGGCGACGGTTATGTAGGAAGCCTGCTCGTAGGAGTTGTAGCTGATCGGAGTGACTCGGGAGAAGGTGTTCCCGAGGGTGTCATAGATGGACGGTTCGCCCCCGTTCGCGACCACAGTCCAGTCGAACTCGGAGAAGCCCATCACCAGGAGGTTTCCTTGGGTGACCGGCTGGGACAGGGCTATGTTCACGTTGCCCACCGAGGCGAACTCCCCCGGAGAGATCGTGTACGTGGTGGTCTGGACGACGGTCACGCCGTACGTGATGGTGACCGGGAACGTGTACGTGGTGCTGCTGTAGTAGGTTGTTGACAGGCCGCTGACGGTGTCCGTAGCGATGAACCCGAGGAGGTCGGTCGTGCCCAAGGTCTGGCTCGGCGGAGTCCACCCTGAGAGCGTGAACGTTCTGAAGTACACGGTTTTACCGTTGACGGTGCCCGAGGACGTGCTTTGCCGAATGCCGCTGCCGATGAGGGTCGCCCCGGATTGCGAGCTATTGTAATAAAAAGCCATCGTCATCGGGTTGTTGTCGAGCGTGTACGCGGTGCCGGTGAGGGTGTACGGCTGGCTGGTGAGGCTCGTGTTATTCGGGTTGATCGAAAATGCGTATGCGACAGGCGATTGGTAGCCAGACCCAGTCAGCGAAATGGCGCGTCCCACGTTGGACATGTACGTGACCGGGCCGTTGACAACAAATGACGTACCGGAAAGGTAGCTCAGGGTGCCGGTTAAGCTTGTGGAAAGGTTGAAGCTGCCGTTGGACGTGGAAAACGGCACGGACACGGGCACGGTGTATCCTGTCAAGAAGCCGGAGGTGTTGTATTGCGCCGCAACGCCCGTCTGGACGGAAGCACCGCTGTCCGAGGTGAACGAGGCGACCACGCTGTTGTTCGTGATGCCCCCCGTGCCGACTTGCTGCGGGGACATCGGTTCGCTTAGCGTGACAGTAAATACATGGACAGTGCCGTCAGCAGGCACGCTCGACGGCGACACGGAAACCGCATTGGGGTTTGTCATGTAGCTCACTTCAACGCTGAACGAGATTCCGCCCGGACCTCCGAGGGACGCCGGGGCAAACGTATCGTAGCTCTTGTCGGCAGAATCAAACCACGCAATGTCCTCGGCAGTCACGGTAAGCTGCGCGGAAGCGGCAATGCCTGCCGGGAACGGGGTGCCAGCATATACGAGGCTGAATTGCCCGTCGTTGTTGTTGTTGTAAACGATGCTGAAGAGGCTCTGCGTGTTCCCGCTGAGCGTGAAAACGCTTGCGGCAGCAGATACCGGGTCTACTGCTTGACCGTTGTAGGTTTGGAAATTGAAGACGTTGCTCGGGCTGTTGTAGATGAAAAGCTTGCCTGCCGTGCCCTCGAAAATCGGGAGGTACTGCTTGTTCGGGTACGTGATGCCGCTGACGCTGACATTCAGCGTGACCTGATTGCCTTGAATTTGGATATTCGACTGCGCAAGGCTCAACTGCAAGTTGCCTGAGGGCGTTGTAGCCGGTGGAGCGGCCTGAAGCGCCACGGGCTTGATCACGCCGCCCGATTCTCCGTTGCCGACAGAGGGGGGAATCGCGCCCGTGCCTGCGGCGTATGTCATCTGAAAGTACGTTTGCGGGTTGGCGTTGTTCACGAACCACGCAAGGAACGGATAGATTCCTGGCGTGGGGAAGTTGACGTACACGTAGTCGGTTGGTTGGGTCTCTATAGCTGAGGTGTTGCGAGTACCCAGCAGCGGCCACGGTCCAACTCCCGTGAGGGAAGTGCCGGAAGCCGCAGCAGCGGCAGTGCTTGGAGAAGCCGGGGCACCGCCGCCCGGCGTGGTCGTGTAAGCGCCAGCCACATAGCTCGCGCCTCCGCCGACGTAGAACGCCCAAGACTCGGCAACGAGAAAGTAGAATGTTTCAATGCCGCTGGCGGCTACCACAAGCTGCCCCTGCAAGAACGTGACGGCGGAGCCGTCGCCCTGTGCGCCCAGACCCCAAGTGAGGGGTGTGCCGAGGGCTGTCAGCGCGGTGCCGTCCGACTTGACGTCGTCGAGCAGCGGCGGTTCGTGCGCATACTGCCCGGTGTTGCCGTCGTCTGTGGTAAGACCCACGATGGGCACGCCCGTGCCAGCAGTGCCGTTCGTGTAAACTTGGTTGATCACCACAGTGTTTTTGTTTGTCAGGATGCCGTATTGCGAACCGACGCCGTACCACGTGGGGTTCTCGCCGGGGTTAACGTACCCGGCCACGGTCACGTTGCTGATAAGGGATACTGTGCCGTTTGTCGCTTGCCACCCCACGAAGGCATTGTTCGAGGTGTACGGGCTACCGGCGATGGTAGCCGTTGCGCTGAATTGATCTTGACCGCTGTTCACACCCGTAAAGGTGACGCTCGTTGAGCCGGAACCCGAGGTCAGATCGACGTTCACCGCAACCGTCTTGGTCTGCGGGTTGGCTCCGGTTACTTGGATAGTGATGATCTCAGTCGGCATGGTTTTTGTCCGTTATAGAAGCTGCGTCGGAAAACTCCCCGTGGACGGGGCCACAATCAACGTCCCGTCAGGGTAGACCGTCCAGTTAAAAGTCTTCGTAATCTGAACACCGGAATCCGTTACCGAAACCACCAAGTCGTTGTTCCCCGGCACTCCGGCGTTGAACGGGCCAAGCAGCGGGATGATCGCCGTCCTCGTCCCCGTGTTCAGCGTGATGGTGCCCACCGAGAGCGCAGGGTTGCTCAGCGACACCTGTATGGTGCTCGTGGACGTGCTGACCACGTCTGTCGCCACGACGTGGAAGGACAGGTTCGGGGAGGGGTTGATCGTCGCCACGTTCCCGGCGTCCACGTAGCCGAGGGAGTTGGTGCTCGTGCTGTCCGAGTAGTCGATCCCAGTTTGAAGCTGAAGACCGACCGACACGGTGACCGTGAACGCCTGATCGACATATGTGCCTATCGTGTCTACCACGCGGAAGAGCACGGACTTGCTGTAGCCGGATTGGGTAGAGATGCCGCTTACCAGACCGCCAGACGAAACTCCGATGCCCACAGGCAATGGGTTCGTGTTGTTCGGAGAAATCTGGAACACATAGGGCGTGTTCGGGCTGCCGCTGGCTGTAAGCTGATAGCTTTCCTGTATTCCCGAGACAACCGGAATCGTGAACGGCGAATTGGTGAAATGCAAGCCGGACGGCTGCGACGTGATCGTGATGCCGGTGATGGTCGCCGTGTTAGAAGCACTGTCTGTCACAGTGAAGCTGAACGTCGCCGGGTTTGGGCTAAACGCGCTCGGCACGGTGCCTGAGATAAGACCGCTGTTTGCTCCGTTGCTTGTCAAGGACAAGCTCGGGGCTATCGTGTTCATGGGCGTCGGAACACTCGCCCACGTGTACGGCGACACACCACCTGTGGCAATAAGCTTCACACCGAGGCTGCTCGGGCCGTACGAGGCGCTGATGGTAGCGTTGGGCAGCGCGTTGCCGATGAATGAGTTGACGACAGCAGGCACAGCCGGGTCGCTCCACCCGATGATTGTCAAAGACGTGTTGGGCACGACCGTGGAGATTCGGTGGTACGCGTAAGCTCGCTGACCTGTTGTGGACAGGCACGAGAACCAGCAATCAAAGTAGCCTGCCTCGACAGGCGTGCCGGAAATCTGGATGTTGCTGCCCACCGCGCTGACTTGCAAGCCGCGAGGCAGCGTGCCGTAGATCAGGGAGGCGGACTGCAATGTCACGCCGAGGGGCGCTGTGAATGCCGTGTTGCCGTTGTAAACCGAGCCGATGGGCTGCGTATCAACTACGTTGTCGATAAGTTGGAACGCGCTCTGGTACAGCGTCCAGTTGATCGTCGCTGTGCCGTGGACGCCGCCGCCCGCATCAACATATTGAATTGTGGTAGGCGTGCTTTGCGTGCCGCTCACCGTGCCGTAGATCAGGCCCGTGTTGGCATCCAAAGACAAGCCCGGAGGAAGCGTGGACGAAGGCACGACCTGAGCCGTCAGGGGCACGGGAGAATACGGGCTTGCAGCGCCGCTGAGCGGGGCAAGCTGCGGAGAGTTGTAGTAGGGCTTGCGTGCGTTGGTGCCGAGCACGTCGCCCACAAGGTACGGGCGCGGATACGCGGCGATAATGCCGATGTCGCCGGTCGCGACTGCGGCGTGCGTCTCCGGCACTGCCGCAGAGTTGGCGAGCGTGAGCGCGTTGACCGTCGAAGCCGTGCATAGGAAATAGCCGTTGTTCGACGCATTGGCAAACCCGGTCACGGTAAAAAAGAAGTTGGAGAACGCGTTGCCCGCCCCGCCGACGATGTTCCCGGTGTATACGGCTGTGGTGCCCACTGAAGCCGCCACTTGGGTTAAGCTGTAAGTCGCCGGGTCGTTGTGCGCCAGCGTCGTGTACTCGCGGGAAATGCTTTCGATCAGGGTGACGGCGTTCGCAAACGGTTGTGGCGTGATAACGATTGCCGTCGCAGGCTCGGAGGGATTGTTGTAGGTGCTGAGCGAGGTCAATGCGGTAAACGAAGTCGAAGGTCCGGACGGCGGGTTCAACACGGTGAAAACATTGAAGAGCCTTTGGTTGTTGACCGGCACTTCCGCAGTGCCTTGGATGTACACCTGCTGCCCTGCGGTGAATGTGTTATTTGCAGTGACCGAAAGGGAGCCGCCAGCAATAGATGACGCCGTGATCTGCGAATAGGTCGCCACGCCGTTCGGATTGTTGAGCGTCAGCGTAGTGGTGGTGGCAGCCGTGCAGGTGAATGTGCCGTTGTTGTTTGGGTTCAAAAATCCAGAAACAGTGAACTGCAAGCCGACGAAACTGCTGTTGGACTCGGGTTGGGCGGTCGTATAGGTATAGGTCGTTGACCCGCCCACGGCGTTCGCCACAAAAGCGAACGGAAGCTGCTGGTTGACCTGCATCAGGACACGAGTCTGCGCATTGCCGTAGTACGCGTTCGCGATGGTGGCATTATTGCCCGGAGGCCCGAACCATTCCGAGTCGGGCAACTGAACGACCGGGCTTACCAGCGTGGCGGACGTTGGGTCGATTGCCGTGGCGATGCCGTTCCCAAGAACGATTCCTTTGAGGGCCTTGCCCAAGACTTGGGTCGCAAGCGCAGATGGCGGAGAGCCGGATACAAGTTCGTGAGCGCCGTACGGGTTAGCCAGCGTCAGCGTGCTGCCCGTGGAAGCCGTGCAGAGGAATGTGCCGTTGTTCTGCTGGTTGAGCACAAACTCGGAGATGACAAAAAATTCCCCCGCGTAAGCGTTGAAGCCGCCGCCCGTGATCACCCCCGAGTAGACTGTGGTGCCAGCCGAGGCGTTCGCGGCTGCGGACAGGACAAACGTCGAAGCTGTCGTCGCTGTGCCATTCGGGTTGTTCAGCGTGATTGTGCCGTTGGGAGCGCCAACCGGGCTGCTCGGCGTGGAAGCGACGTAATTGAACGCTCCATTGTTCGCCGCAGCGAGACCAGAGACGATGTAAACGTCCGACGTCGAGTATGAGATCGCCGGGATGACGCCTGTGTACACGGTGCTTCCGCCAGCGGTGCCAGCGTTGGACACTATGTTGACCCGGACGCCGCTGAGCGAAAGCCCGGCGAGGTCGCCGGAGACGGGGATCGGGAAGGCTTGCGTGGTGTCGAAGATGCCCCAGCTTCCGTCAGCCGGATGGACTTCGTTCGTCAGGAACGCGGGGACAAGGCGAATGGCGCTTAGCTCCTGCTCCACGTTCACGGTGACCTGCGCCGTGGCTGTGCGCGAGGCGCTGTCCAAGACCGTCAGCGAGAATGTGCGGTTGCCTGTGGTTGGGAACCCGCCCGGAGTGATTGCTGTCGCCCCGCCTACAGGAATTTCAATCTGACCATCGACCAGTACAGGCGTTCCGAAATAGACAATGTCGGCGGGGTTCGGACCGAACCCTGATAGCGTGTAGGGCGACTGACCGCCGAATACCGGGACGATGAGCTTGAATTCCTCGAATGTGTAGATCGTAGGCTGGTTGACGCTGACGTGATAGCCGAACTGAAGCGGCGCTGGCACGAGCGTCATCGTGTAAGTCTGGGTCGCCTTCGCGCCGATGGAGTCCGTGACCTGGATAGTGACGCTGTATATCGTCGTGAAATCCGTCGTGGAGTTGTAGGTCTGCGGCGTGCCTGTGATCAGGCCGCTGTTCGCACCGATGCTCAACCCGGCTGGAAACGCGCCAGCAGGTGCGCTCCACTGGTATGGAGGCAGCCCGCCCGGAAATGTCGAACTGCTGTTGATGTTGCCGACCTGCATCTGCACGTTGTACGGCGTGCCGACCTGCGCCACGCCGAGGGTCGTCGCAGACGGGATGAGAGGCGTCACGGTCGGCGACACCGGGGGCTGGTTGAGGATCGTATAGGTCTGGCTCGGCGCGATCTGCACATCCATGTCTGTTTCGATCAGCATGGTCAGAGTCGCGTGCGCGATGGAGGGCGGCACGCTGGAGTCCGACACGGCAAAGTTCGCGGTGAAGAGACCGAGCACGAGCGGGGTGCCGTTGATGACGCCCGCTGTATTCATGAACACGCCGGGGGGCAGCGGATCGACGCTCCAAATGAAGGGAGGCACTCCCCCTTGGGTCTGCATTTGGAATGTGCCGCCGAGCGCTTGCACGACCGATTTGCCCACATAGAGCGTCGGCAGCGAAGTGGTGGAGATGCCGACCGGGGACGTTTCCGTGGCGGAAGTCGTCGTAAGCTCATACGGCGGCTGGACAAGCTCCTTTGACCTCGGGCGTCCCGAGATCGGAAACACGTCCACGGCCATCGTTCCGTAGAGCGAGCTTGCGTTGCTGAAGCGGGTGGACGCCACGAGCAGCTTGAGTTCCTGCGTCATCGTGTCGCGCACGAGGACGCGGGCAAGGACTTCCCACGGGTTCGGCGTTAACGCGCCGGTCGCGGCTGTCGTGATCTCGAAGCCCTGCTGGCCGCCGATGCCGAGGCTTCCGGTCAAGCCCTGCTGCGTCGTCGATGACGTAGCTGACTGCTGGTCAACGATGAAAATCTGCTGCTGGATTTGGCTGACCTGCGTGGACGGCGGGCTGTACTGGGAGCCGCCGTAGTTCCTGCGCGTCTGGACGGTCACAAGGAACGTGCCCGGCTCCGAGAACGACTTGACGACGGCGTTCGACGCGAGCGGCAGCCATCCTGTGCTGGTGTTGTCAGGCCAAAGCACCTGCCACTGATCCGCCCCCGTGTACGCCGTGTTGAGGGTGACAGTGAGCAACTGACCAAGCAGCAACGTCGTGCTGCTGAAATTGAGGTCGGCGGCTGTGAGCGCGGTTGGGAACGAGCGCGGCGCAGGCGAAGTCCCGGTGTCCCACGGGTTGCTGTTGTAGGAGTTCGCCGGGGACATGGTCGCGGTCGCGGCGTGCGATTCCATGGCGGCTGCCGAGTTTTGCAGGGTCAAGGTCGTCGCGGTGGAGGCGGTGCAGACAAACGGACCGTTGTTCGCGCTGTTGACGAACCCAGCCACGACAAAGGTGATGCCTGCGTAGCTGTTGTTTCCGCCGTTGATCGCTCCCGCGTACACGGCAGTGGTGCCGATGGACGCAGCGACATTGGTAAGCGCGAAGCTGGACACGGCATTCGCCGTCATCGTAAGCGTGTAGGGGACTGCCGATGTGCCGAGGACCTGCGTGAAGAACAAGCTCTGACCGCTGTAGGAGGCCGGGGCGGGGAAAACCTGCGTGATCGGCGAACCCGATCCCTGGTACGTGATGCTCCAGCCGGAGTACTGGTCGAAAAGCCCGTCCGGGCAGACGGGCGGCTGCCAGTTGACCGTCAGGATATTGTTCTGGTCAATGATGGCCGATGCCGGGGCGGCTTGCAATGTCAGGTTGCTCATTTATCCCACCTGGGTAGTGACGAAAGAACTCGCGTCAACCGACACGCCCCCGGTTGGGGGCGTTCCGAGGAACGGAGTTACGCTGACTGTTCTGCTCAAAACCGAATTCGACTGCAACACCGCTATCCCGCCCGACTGGAAGTCCGGCGTCACGAACACGCTGGAGTTCAACTGCGCCTCAGCGACGATCTGCGCGGCTGCCACGTTCGTCTCGTTCGAGGGGGCGTGGGTCTGCAAGCTCAGCGTGCTGTTGCGCGAGACCGCGTAGAACGAGCCGGGCCGCCGGAGCGTGCCCCCGGCGACCAAGGTAACGTTGGAGGAAGTCACGTTCGACTGGGCAGCCACGATTCCGCTGCCCGCGTCGGGAACATTCAGCAGGCCTCCGTCGAGGATCACGCTGTCGCAGCCCGTGAAGGAGCCAGCCTGCACGTTGTTGACCCATTGGCAGCCGACCATGTCTATGTCGCCGTTGTATGCGACTATGGCGGGGTTCGTGAAGCCCTTGAACTGGATGCCGTTCAAGATCACCCGGCTGGTGTCCATGTAGAACGCGCAGGTCGGGCCGTCGCCGAATCCGGGGAACCCGGTTGCGTCGATGACCACGGGGTTCGTCGCGCCTTCCGTCTGCGAGATGACGAGGCGTCCTTCGCCCTGGATCACGCGGGAGAGGTTCGCGACGCAGTAAATCTTCGAGGAGCGGATGTCCCCGTCCCCCAAAGCGACCGTGCTGATGTTCGGGATCGTGGTGAGGGAATACGGGACGCCGGTGTCGGCGATGATGACCACGCACGGGAATGTGAGCACCGGGGGAAACAGGGCTATCGCCGCGCCGAGGGTCGCTAGCGACTCGGTCACTGTCAACCCGGAGTTGCTGTCGCTGCCCGCAGAGTTGTTCACATACAATGTGATCGGCGCGATGGTAGTCTGAAGGTTCTGACCGAGCACGGTGCGCGGAGTCGGGGCTTTGATGGCGAAACCGATGTGCGGGGTAGCCTGCCCGAAGCCGCGCTGCGCGGGCGTTGTGAACTGGATCGTTTTGCGGGTGTCCTTGTTTATCGGCGGGATGAAATCGTTTGTGTGCATCGGGACGAGGAACGTGTCCTCGACGTTGTCAAACTGCATAGCAACGTAGTTGCTGTCGAAAAAAGACTGGAGCGGAGTGTTGGTAAGCTGCGCGTCGTTCCAATTCAGGAGCACCGGGAGCATGGTGACTATCGGAAGCTCGCGGTCATACGGATACACGTCGGCAAGGCCAATCACAGGCGCTGCCCCTGTGCCGTTTGAAGTGACGAGCGCATTATCCTCGGTGTGCAGTATCTCGTAGACGCGGTTGAGGACGCCTTCGCCCTGGTAGGGAACATACTGCTCGCTGACAATAAGGCTCGAAGCCGGGGTCAAAGCGGGAAGAATTGATCCGACAAAGAAAAACGGTTGAGCGCCTGCGAGCAGCGGATCGAGCGTCACGGTGCCGGGGACTACGACTGTCAGCGTGCCGTTGATCGGGTTGATGCTTTGCACCTGCACCGCTTGCGCGGACGGCGGGGCGGTAGAGGTATTGACTACCCAGATGAAACGGTTTGTATCATCGCCCGCCAACCCCTTAAATACACAATTTTGGAAGCCCAATACGATGGTCGTAGGTGTGCCGACGCCGCCCGGCGCTCTCACATTCACTACAGTGACTCGGGGGTCTGTTGGAAAGTTCGCATCACCCGACCAATTGCCAAACAGTACAGTTTCTTCAATTTCAGTGATGCCCTTGACCGGGGCGTTGTAGTTCGCTTGGCATGTGTTGGCCAGCAGCAACTCAAATATAACTGTCGAGCTTGCTGACACAGCCGCTTGGATTGTGACCACGGTCTGGGTGTTGGTGTTTATTACAGTCCCTATGGATTGGCCGGAGATCGTGTAGAATGCCTTGCTCGCGAAGTCGAAGGCTTTCACGCAATAGAGGGCGTTGAGGCTGCCGCTGATGCGGTTCGTCGGTATCGTGAAAACAGTGACCGTCTGCCCGCCGACAGTCTCTTGGACGCCAGCGGAGCCGGGCACGGCCAACCAAAGCCTCGTGCCAAACTCGATGTCGGAATACTCAGGACTGATCGCCAGCAAGGAGTTAATCGCAGTGCTTCGCCCGTTGACTATAGCGGAAGTCGGCAATGCGATCTGCGTCGTTTGAACCTCATATTCAGACACGCCATAGACCGGGTACACGATGCCGTTCGCATTGTCCGAGAGGGTGCCGCCGTCCACGGAAAACGGGATCACGCGGAGATCAGTGCCAGAGCCAGCAGGATAGGTCACGCCGACTGTGACATAAAGGGGGTTCGTGCTGGGGTCAAACGCGGTGTTCGTAAGATCGACGACGAACTGCACCGAGACTTGTGAAGTGCCGAGGTTGGACGGCTCAAACTGCCCTTGGAGCAGCGCAGCCGGGGTTATCGTATTCGCTGCCCGGTTGCTGACGAGGGCAGTCACATCCACGGAAGTAATCTTTCCTGTTGACGTGGTTGGCAAAGCTATGGCAAACGTGTCGTTGACAGTCCAAGCAGCGGTGGTGTTGCCGCTCGTCTTCGAAGAGATGGGCACCAAGATCGTCGTGACATAGGTGCGCAAGTCGGAACTGAACCCGTTTTGGAAACCGTCCCATGCGCCCACCGTGTTCGTGTTGGCAATGCTTGCGGGGGCAACGGACACGTTGTACTCCAGCATGGAGCCGAGCGCCCTCGGGTCGTTGCCCGGCGAGAGACCGCGAGAGACCGCCAGCTTGGTGTTGCCGGTCACAAGGTCGCCAAAACTGAACCGCATATCGGAGTCCAAGTCGTCGCCTTGAAGGCGTACGACGGAGCGTGTGTCAACCACATCGCTTGGGTAAATCTGGTCAGCAAGCTCGTCATCGAAGCGCCCGGAAATGCCTGTTGTAGTGGTGCCAGAGCCGGGGACGCTCGAAGAGGCGCAGCCAAAGAGGTTCTGCACGATGTCGAAATTCCCTGTGTTGCGCTGGAATACGACGGCGAGCGGCATGGCGTAGCTGTAGCCGTCCATGGTGCCGAGGGAATTGTTGACGTTGCCGTCACCCGCCACCCACAGCCCAGTGTCGCCGTTGATCGGGTACGGGTTCCAGTAAGCATTGTTTACGCGTCCTGTCGTCGGGTCGAGCGGGGGCACCCCGGCAGGAACATTGACGTACGCAACGTAATAGGAACCGTTGTACAGCACCACGTTGCCGTCCACGTATATCGAGCCGCTCCAGACCGGAATCGACGGGTTGCCGCCCATGTAGCTGAACCTGTACGGCAGCAGACCTTGCAGCGGCGAGACGCCAAACGAGGGCGAGGTGAGCGATGCCTGCGCATAGACCGTGTTGAAGATGTTTGAAAACGAAGGCACATCGATTGTATCCGGGTCGAGGCCGAACTTGAACATGTTGAAGTTGTAGTTCAGTCCCACGCGCTGCACATTGATGCGCCATTGGATTTGGGCGCGTTCTGTGGTGAACAGGCCCGCTGTCACATCAATGGAATCGTCGGGCAGGATTTCTGCGTTGTTTGGGCTGGGCTGGACGCCTCCGTACGGGTAGAAATAGAAAAGCTTCGTTATTGGGTCTTGGAAATACCCTTGCCCTGTCACCGGGTTGAGCGTCTGGTACCAGAGTTCGAGAAACACGACATAGGCGCGGGCGGGTTCCTCCGCAGTGCCGGGTGCCCAGTTCGGGGGCGACGGAATCTGCACGCGGTTCTGCGCGAGGCTGGAAGATTGGTTGCCGATGATAGAAACCACGGTGCCGTTGAAGAGCACGTCGAAAGACGGGACGGTGAAGACCAGCGGATTCTGCGTGTTGAACACCATTGGGGCATACGTCAAGCAGCCGGACGACACCATGTCGTTGAGGACAGCAGAGCGCTTGGAGTCTTGCAAGTCTTGGACAACGTTCAGGTCAGCATCAGAAATTTCGTGGTCATGGAGGGCGACGATAGTCCTAAGACTTTTTCCAGCCGGATCGAGAGTCCGGGAAACTATCAGCGGGTATTGAAACGTTGCTGAAATGTCAGCCATTATGCCGTCGCGACCTCCCTTATGACAAATACTCCGGGTTCCCTGCAATCGCAGGAGGTTCTCCCGCAGGAGGTTCTCCCGCCCGCCAAAGCTTTGGCGCTGACCTCGATGACGGCACCGCAGTCGCACTTGCATGCCCAGCAGGAGTGGGAGGAACCCCCGACCTTCTGGGAATTGACCCTCCAGACGACAAGCAGGCTACCGAACCGCTTGTTGATGAGGTTGAACCTCTTCTCCATCTTCGATTTGCGCATGTTGCTGGAAGCGCATCCGCAGCTTCTTGTGCGGTTTTCTAAAAGGTGGTCTTCGCGGACGGTGCGCTCCTTGCTGCCGCAAAGGCAGTACACCCGCCACGTGGCGCGGGAGCCGACAGGCTCTCCCCTGCCTACGACCGACAAAAGCCCGAAACGTTGCCCGGTGAGTTCTCTCATCTACTTGAGGGAACGATAGTGGGTAACCGTGGAACAACTAGCGAACGCTTTTGTTAGGGGAAGGAAATGTCCTACAATTTCATCGACCAGAATATCGTTTCGTCCTGCTTGATCCAAGCCCACACGGACGACAGCTTTTACAACCCCATCCCCAACCAGCACACCGGGTTTGCCTTTGACGGCAACCACTATACCCTCGGAGTGCAGGACAGCATAGCAAGCCCGTGGGTCGCGAGTGGCGGGAACCTGCAAGCGACGTGGTGGACTGAGGCGCAGTCCGGCAACCCGTATCGCGGCGACCAGCAGAACTTCCCGACCTACGGCCTCGTCCTGCTTTCCCCGGTCTCGTTGGTGATCCTAGACCAGAGCGTCCCGGTGTCCGTGGCCACGGCCCTTCCGCTGTGGATGCAGTTCATCCTTTCCGACAACACCATGCTGGCCAACGACTTCGACGGGGCCGTGCAGGGGTTCTCGCCCTCGTCCGTATGCTACGCGGACGGGATCATCTCCGTCACCTACACCCCCGACCCCGGCAACCAGCCGGGCTATTCCCAATCGCAGCATCCGATCCTGACGCCCTACCCCGCCCCGTACCCGGTCGTCGGCGTGGACTCCAACATGGTTGTTTCGGTTGATTTCGGGCAGGATTCAGCCTACCTTGACGTGGCAGTTTGAAAGGTTTAGTCGTTTTCTAGCTAAATGTCAAAGACCGCCGTTGTCGGGATAGATCAGCGCCGCACGCTTGAGCCAGCTTGCAAGGTACGGTGCGTCGCCGGGGTTGGCTGCCGCCACCTCGCGATCCCACTCAGCGCGGGCGGAACGGAGATTGACAGCAAGCGTTGGCTGATCGGCATTCTGGATCAAGGTTAGGGTAACGGGTCCGATCACGCCGTCCAACACGGTGCCGAGGAGCATCTGAAGCTCCTTCGCCGCCCGGCTCACCCCGCTGTTGATCCCAAAATCCAAGAGCACGCTGGCAAGACCATCATCGTTCACGGAGTCCAGACGGAGCGGGTACCAGTACTGGTTGACGTAGATTTGCTCCGCCACGAAGAGAGCCAATGCCGTGTCGGCGGTATAAAAGCTCGCGGGAACCTCGGGATGCTCGTTGCTCGCGATTCCAAAACGCGTTTGACCAGCACCATCGTTCAGGGTCACGACGCGCCCGGACAAAGTTGAGTCCTCGAACTTTATTGCCCAAGCTATTATGCCGTTTTTGTCTGCCATGAGAGTTCTCCTCTACGTTGTAGCTCATATTTCAATTCTTCCGTGGAAAACCCTGATAGTGTCTTTCTTTTTCTACGATTGGCTATTTGCTCAGACCAAGTCATCCACTTGACATTACCAGGCTCATAGTTTCCCTCATCCCCAAAACGCCCCAAAGTATAGGCAGCGACTTTACCGCTGGCAGTTTTTCCTTCTGGACGTTGACCAAGTACGGCAAGGAAATGGTCAATTGATGTAAACAAGAACTTGATGCCTCGTCCGCCATAATCTTTGAAAGCTTTGTCATTCGGGTTTGTGCAACGGGCCTTGGCTGCATAGTAGACTTGAGCCTCCGGTGTGATAAATCCTCTTCGGGCTTGTCCGTGGTGCGTCCGCAAACAACCGCAACTCCGAGTCATACCTCGCCGAAGGTTACGTCCATTCACGGACAGTTCATTGCCACACTCACACCGGCACAACCAATAACTGTGTTTGTCAGCGCTTTGTACGCTAGGATCGTGCCGAAGCACAGTCAATTTGCCAAATACTTTTCCAGTCATCTCAACCATAAGTAATTAAACCCTTCGATTCATTGGGAAGCCCGGTTCAATGCTCCGCTACCTAATACCTCAAAGTCAGTCCCTTCCGGGGTTGGGACGGACAAAAACTCCCGGTTGGCTGTATACTTGGAGCGGAGGAATCTATGAAAGTATCATTGACCTTAGTTTTAGGTTTTTTAATTTTTGGTGTTTTTCCTGTACGGGCACAAGATAAACCGGATTGCTCGACAAATTTAGATGTTAATAAACCATACAATCAACTTTTGTTGGGTTGTCCGCATTATCTCACCCCAAACAACATTGCTGGTAGTGCTTTGGAAACGGCACAATACGGCGGTCCTTTTCCTGATCTTAAGCAATGTAAAGCTGATTTGGCTTCTTGGGATCAAGAAGCTCAGGCTTGGCTTGAAAGAGAAAAAGCCAGAACCAAGAAAGGACCTCCTTATAACATGCACGATAATCCCAGGACTGAAGAACTACTTTCCATTGAGGAACTCTACCGTAGATCAGATGAAGCATCAAAGTGTGATGGTGTTCTTATTAGACAAGAAGAGAAGTTAGAACATCCATCAGCCGCTGAGCTAATGTTCATTTACTATGACAGCTTGAAAATGGAACAGTTTTGTGCGTCTTTTCGTGGAGAACTGCTCGACCGGGCTTTTAATGTTCTGGATAAACATCTTTTATTGCCCGAGTTCCGATCAGAGCAAGGCAACTAACAAAACGTTCATCATTTCGTGTACATCCTCCTGAGGTCGAGCAGGGAGTCGAGCACAGCCTCGATGGTTCCCTTGCCGAGCTTGGTGTCGTCGGCGATGAGCGCCACGACTGCACGACGGTTGAGTCCGCCGCCGTAAAGCCTCTTCACTGCGTCGCTGATGGAGACGATGGCGGTCGCGAGGACTTCCTTGGTGACCGGCACAACGTCCCCCTTGTACGCCTCGTGGCCCGGACGGATGCAGGCGTAGCTGCCCTCCTCGTCGTAGCACGCGGCGCACTCGACCTTGATGACCTTGTTCGTGACCCATTCTTTGACTGGAACCAGTTTTCGCTTCGCTGTCGCCATTACGGCATCTCCGTTTGTTTCGGATGCTCCGGCTCTTGCTCCGGCTCCGAGTCATTGGCGGGGGCTTCTGTCGGCGGTGTCCCGGCGGCCGCCATCGCCCGGACTTGGGCGTCGTCAATGTGGGTTGCGTTCTTGGTGACAGCCTCCCACAGGTTGGCCATGCCTATGCCTTCCGAGGGGTGGGCGCGGTACGTCAGGAGGACGTGGACGAGGTACTCATGGAGGACGTCCGGCAATTGGATGATTTTCACAGAGCCTTCTCTGGCTCTAATACTGAGAGTTTCCCTACTGTAGCCGATTGTCGGCAGTCTGCTCCTCGTCCATGGCTGTGCCGGGGGGCACAAGCTCGTCGCTAAGGGACGAGTACACAAGGTCGCAGGCGACGATGGGCTGGATCATAACATGTGCGAGTCCCTCGTCCACGTAATCGAGTTCTTCAGCGACGGCCTGGCTTAAGTCCGCAATACGGTGCAGGCTGTGCGCCGGGCCGCGATCCGTGACTTCCGCAACAGCGGTGAGTCCGTTGTCCAGATTCGTGATTCGAACCATGGTGCCGAGGGGCAGGTACCACAGGGCTACGGTTTTCTTACGGTAGTCGAACCGCTCCCCGTTCGCCATTTTCCTTCCCTGCCAGTAACCTCTGCCGTAATAGGAGGCGGTGCCGAAGTACTGCATTTTCTCCTGGCAGACGTGCAAGTCACACCAAACCAGCTTGACGGTGTGCGTGGTGCTTCGATGCTTCTTAGACGCAGTGCCAAATGAACTGGGGTTTCTATGAACCAAGTTCTTCTGCGCCGGGATTAGATGAGCCGCTGCAAGCATTGGGGATGCAAACAACAGACCCACTACGAATAATGATCGTAGCTTCGTCATGTCTAATGTTCTCTCCTTTGTCTTCAGTGTTTCACTTACTCCAAGCGGTTTGTTCTATAGAACCTCCTTGACCCGTTCGATTTCCTTAAAATACGAAAGGGGAGCATCCCGGCTCTGCTGGCTTAGATGCTCCCCACTAGACACATAGTGCTAGAAAGTTGGAAAAGGGCAAGTTTTTAGGATTGCCCCTTTGTTTTCAACAGGTTATATAGGTTAAATCATAGACGAAAAGCGGGTCGGAACATGTGGCTCATAAATAAAGGTCATGGTCTGGGTGCCCGCGTTGTAGGCAACGACGCGACCGATGCAGATGATCCAGCCCACCAAACCGGCTGGGGGACTCCCGCTCCCAGTCGTCAGCGAGGCATAGTCCTGCGTCAACCTGCCGTCCAAGCCTACGTACAGCAAGCCCCCCGGCGCGATCTGGTCGCTGGCAACGACAGGGGACAGGAAATACTGCTCGCCGTAATAGTCGGTGACTGTCACCGATTGCCCCTGCGTGCCAGAGGTCAATGTAACGCCGTCCGGGTTCGGCGCAAGGACAGCGCCGGACGGGTTGATGGCGTACAGCACCGAGCCGCTGGTCTCGGCAGCCGGGCCATAGTCCGTGTACGTGAATGTCGCGAATGTCGCAGTGACCTGCGTCGGCGTGACGGCAGTGACCACGACAGCCTGCCCGTTGATGAAATCCGCAACGCCGACGCCGGTGAATACGATCAGGTCGCCGGATGTGAAGTTGCTCGCGTTGACTTGCACAATGACGGTCGAAGGCGCGATGACCTGCACATTGCTGACCGAGGGCACGGACGGGTCAAGCGGCGTCGCGTTGCCGTTCCGGTCGATCCTGATGGCTGTTAGCGCGGGGATGGTCGCTGCCGGGTACCATGCGGGCACGTCCAAGCCGTAGTTCCGGGTGTTGCCTTGTGTCGTTCCCGTATTGCCCCCTGTTGAAGAGGTCACTTGCGACAGGATCATGCTGAACGTGCTGCCCGGCTCGATGTCGGCGGTGCCGCTTGCCAAGTTGGTCGAGGCAAGCACCTCCACTGCGTCGCCCGCATGGAACGACTGGTTGAGGGTGATGTTGGTCGTGGTCGTACCGGCTGCCGTGGTCACGCTGGACTGCGTCGCGATGGGCGTCCCGTTCTGCGTCACCGTGACCGTGTAAGTCCCCGCCGAGGGGGCGTCCCACACGAACGTGCCGATGCCGTTGTAGGTTCCTGCCGCTTGGATGGTGAACAGGCCCGGAGCTAGGGCAGTGACATTGCCCGTGTAGTCGAAGTCCTGCGGAAATTCCAGCGCGTCGAATGACACCTGCGCATTGGTTCCGGGCGGCACCGGGGTGACCGTCGTGTACACGGAGACGTGGAACCCGATCTGCTGCGTGGCCTGGAGCAGGGCGTTGGCGTTCGCAAGGTTCTGCGCAATGGAGGCTTGCACGTTGTTCTTCCACACATTGATCGCGGCATAGCTGAGGTTGGTGCGCAGCATGGCAGTCTGCACGGGGATGGGCAGGGCTTGGATGTCCGGGCGAGACAGGAAAGCGACCGGGTCCAAGTCCATGTTGTTGATCCAGCCGCTCGTGTTGGCGTCCGGCTGGAAGCTGCTGGGCAGGACTGTGACAGGCTGGACGGGGATCGCCGGGAGCGGCGTGCCCGGAGTCCATGTGCGGCTTCGCGATGCCACGTCCTGAAGCAGCGAGTTGTATGCGGCCGGGTTTCCCAGGGGGTTGATTGCGCCGTTGAGAATCTCGGGATACGTCGCGGCGAACTGCACGAGATACGGGTCTTGGGCGAGGAAAACCGTCAAGTTCGCGAGGAAATCCCTCCAGAACTGGCTGAAGCGGTCAACCTGCGTCGCCAATGCGAACTGGTTGTATGTGTAGCGGCTCGCGAGCCGAGGCGACAGGTACGAGACGTCGGCTTGGATGTCGGCTGACGCAAGCTCGATCACGATATTCATGTTCTGCTGGAACGAAGTCGGGAACGTGATCGGCACCGGGAACTCCGCCGTGCCCGTGCCAAGCGTCAGGCTGGTGACCGACGTGGAGATTGCCGTGGATTGGTAGTCAAGGTCTGACCCGGTCGCACCGCTCAGGTACGAGTTGTCTTGGTACGAGTCCCACTGCGGGTTGCGCGAGTAGCCAAGCAGGGAAGCCTCGACGTAGGAAAGCTGCCAAAGCAGGTGGTTAAGCTGGTTCGGCGCGAGGCTGGCGAATGTCTGGAGCAGAGGAATCTGCGGCGCGTTCGAGTAGATCGTGTTCGCCGGGGCGGTTTCCCATGCGGTTGCATCCGTGCCGGGGGCCACGTTTGTGCTGGCAGACAGGGCAAGCCATGCCCCGCCGTTGTGCGTGACCACGTCATTGGCGGCATACACAGTGGTGGTGTTCCATGTGCTCATCCAGAAGTAGTTCGTCAAGCCGAGCACGTCGTTCCACGGCACTGCGAGCGAGGTCACGGCGTCGAGCGAAGGCTGGATGTAGTTCGTGTAGGCTGTCTGGAAGTTCGGAATCCACACGCCGCCCCTGCCCTGCCGGTCAAGGTTGAGGTAGATCAGCCAAGCGGCGGTGAGCAGCGGGTCGAAGTTGGACGCAACGATGTTCCCGAGGTTGACGAAGCTGATCAAGTCCTTGCGAAGCTGGAGGTCGCGGAGCACAAGGTTCGGGTTGCCGTAGTCCGGGTCGCCGACGAAGACCGTGTTGCCGCGCAGCGCCGGGACGATGCTCACGATGTAGTCGTCGAGCACGCTTGCCGGGGGCTGCCAGTTCGAGATGATGTAGTGCGGGTCGGGCATCGCGCCCCACATGTTCTGGAGCGGGTTGAACGCGGTGCTGAACACCGGGTCGGTGGCGTTCGCCTGCATGGCGGCAATAAACGCTGGGTCAACCAGGCTTTGGCTTGCGCCGACCACCGACCCGCTGAACGGCGGGGTATAGTAGCTCGCGGAGCCGAACGTCAACCCGCTGTAGGACGTCGTGGACAGCGGGTTCGTGGTGAGCATGCTCGACAGGGACGGCGAGGACGACGGGGGCGTTATGGGGCCGAGCGAGCATTGGCTGAAGGTGAAGTTGAAATTGAATGTGGTAAGGGACTTTTCCAGGGCGAACAGCGCCAAGGGGGAAAACAGGAAGCCGTTCCAGTTCCAAATCTGGTCGGGGAAGAGGTTCGGGATCGACGGCAGGCTCGGGATGCCCCAGTTGCAGATATTGTTCAGCAGGTTCGCTATCGAGTTCAATGCCGCCTGCACCATTCGGAGCAGGCTTTGCTCCATGGCAAGAATCGTGGCGATGTTGCCCTGTATCGCCTGCACAAGCTGCTGAAGCTCCTGCTGGAGGCGCTGCGCCGTCTGGAGGATGCTGATCGAGTCGGCGACGTACTTGGGCACGCGGCCCAGCTTGCCAAGCTGACCGTCCACGGCAAGGGAGTTCATGTGCTCGTAGACGGTGATGTACTCGTTCAACAGGTTTTTCTTTTGGAGCAGCGAGTAGTTGGCGTCGGCGATGTTCTTTTCGAGCCAGCGGCCGCCCTCCATCGCATCGTGGTAGATTTTTTCGACGGTCGGGTCGCCGAGCGGCTGCCAGCGCGTCACCGCGCCCTTAGCGCGTATGGGCCACAGCAACGCATTGGTTTCTGCTTGTGTGAGATTATTTGCCATGGCGTCTTTTCTCCCGTGCGCAGGCACCACACGAACGGCTGCAATACGTGTATCTTTTGATCTGAGAAAGGCGGACACCCGGCTTTAGAGGGAGCGGTTTATCGCAATAGGCACATAGCTTGGGATTCTTAAGGTATGTTTTCCTAGCTATCTCAGACCGTTTTTGGGCAGCGGCTACATACTTAGCCTTGAACTCGATGTGCGCCAGCTTTGCTGCCTGTGCAGTCCTCTCGTGCTCTTCCGGTCTTAAGTACCGGGTGTTGTTTATTCTGGTTACGGTGTTCAGAGCTTTTCTCGCCTCTTTCCAGCGTTGCAATTCTTTAGGATTGTTAAAACGCCGTTTTGCTGACTCAGAGCACTTCCTACGCACCTCGGGCTTGCCCATAGCGGCTTTCGTGGCAGCGGACAGTCGCGCTCTTCGTTCCTTGGAAAAATGTACCCCGCCGAGGGGCGACCAAGGGTCTTCGGCTATGTTGTATCCGAATTCACGATTGGCCGCTTGAAGTCTGCTTATCCATGCGTGCTCTCTAGCACGGAGCCAGAAAGAGTTTTTCACCCTTTCAAGAACTGCGAACTCAAAGGCGAGTTCGCTGTGGAGATTGAACGAGGATTGAAAATGGACGTTCCTGTGCTTGCCTGCCCGAAGCGCCTGTACATGGCGGGTCTTTCGTTGAACGACATCTCCAGAACTGCCGACGTATACCTTTCCGTTGACTGTGTTCAAGAAGACGTACACGCCTTGTGTTTTTGTCCTCATGACGTGAAGTCTTCGTCGTTTTCGTCGGAGTAAGTCTCGTAAGCGCCGGGCTGGCTGTTGACCATGTCCCCGTAGGACTCGCGCGTGTCCCGCGCCAGCGAGGAACTGAGCTTCTTCTGCTGCGTCTCGACGTTGTCCGTCTTGACGATCTGGCGGCGGGTCGTGTACTCAAGCGTGGCGTCGCCCGAGCAGTAGTAGTTCAGGTTGCCGCGCTGGGTGATGTCGATGTCCCCGTCGATCATGAGGCGCAGCGCCTTTCCCTGCTTGTTCGCCTTGATCGTGATCTCGACGCCGCCTTCGAGCGCTGCCGTGATGGAGCGCCCTTGGTTGTCTGTGCCGAGGTCGAAGACGAGGCCGCCGTCCGTGTCAAGCAGGACGGACAGGTTCGAATCCGGGTTCGCGCCGACGCGCAGCAGGATGTCCCTCACGGCATGCAAGTCGAGGGACTGGCCGTGCGAGTCCATCGGCGATCCGGGCTGCGATTGGCTCGTGACTGGGGTGCCAGACCAGACGTAGGGCGCTGTGAAGGTGGACGGCAGGATCGGCGAGCCTGCCTGCGTGAGGTCGTGGAACTGATAGACCGAGTCCCCTGCCCCGTAGTCCGCACGGTAGCTTTTCGAGTCTATGCGTGCGGCGTCGTCGATGCCGTACGGGTGCTTGCCGGGGCCGTCCGAGTAGCCGTTGTACAAGTGGCGGCGCTTGGCCGCGGGGTTTTTCGCGCCGAGGCGCAGCACGGTCCCGCCATCGAACGCACCGCGAAGCGAGATGCTTTCCGCGCCCGTCTTCACGGTAAGGCTGCCCGCGTCGCCGGGCTTGAGGGCCACGCCGCCTTGAGTCCAGAACTGTAGCGTGCGGTTCCCGACCAAGTCCTTCTGGCTCCTGATCTGCGTCTGCGTCACGCGACCGTCGCTGCGGTTCGGGTTGGGAACCGAGGCGTCGTCGGAGCCGAGGCGGAGCACAACCTGACCGAGCGCCGTGATGCCGAGGGATTCCTCCTCGTCGCGGTTCTTGCCGACCACCACCTGCGCCGACCCGACAAGGTTCGCCTCAAGCGAGCGCCCCGCGCCGTACGGGTACTCGTACCCGCCTGTCGGCTGGAGCGGGATGTTTTCCTTGGGGAGCGTCGAGCCGACCTCCATCTGCACCAAGCCTTCCTTCGTGACGTTCAGGCGCGTCGTGTTCTGCTCGTAGGGGAAGCGGACCGCAAGGCACGACGCCGCAAGCCTAGCCTCGGCATGGTCTGTCGAATCAGCCACGGGGAGGTAGCCGGACTCGACGCTCGCCCCGAACTTGCCGAGGTACGGCATCTTCTGCGTGCCGATGAAAAGCTGCGGCTTCAGCACCATGCCGTAAGTGCTGGAATCGTAGAGGTTGTAGCCGATGAGCGTCCCCGCCGTGCGCTCCACGATGTACCCGCGACGCTGCGGCGTGGCACCCTCGTTCAGGAGCGGGCCGACGGCCTTGACGCGGTCGTCGAACGGGTCGTCCCAGCCTTGGTTGATGGTGAAGGATTCGCTGTCGAAGGCGGGGACGGTGCCGTTGGCCGGGATCACGGTCGTCCGCGCCCACGGGTCTGCGGTCACACCGAGGATGGTGTCGAGCAGCGGGGTCTGCAAGACCTCGTAGGGCACCGGGTAGTCGAGCGCGTATTCCTGCACAAGCTCCGTGTGCTCGCTGAACGGGATGACGTCGGGCTTGCCGCTGGCGTAGCGGTCGGACGGCTGCGCCCCCGGCTGCAAGTAGACGATGTACTCGTTGGTGCCGTCCGGCAGGAGCGTCGGCACGATGTTCGAGGGCGTCAGGACGGTATTCGGGCTTGCCGGGCGGTTGACCGAGCCTTGGTACAAGACCCCGGCGTCGCTGTACGCAACGTTGCGCCCGGCGATCCGCGTCCACTGGCGCTTGTCTGAGTCCAGCTTGTCGCGGGACAAGTCCGCGCTCTGCCTGTCCCATGCGGCGTCCACCCTTTCGGAGAAACCGCCCGTGTACGACGAGGTTTTCTGACCGGGAAACGCTTTGCGGTACGACATGCGGTGGCGGTCGGAATAACCTTGAATTCGGTCGCCGCTCACGGCTCGGTTGGCGATGGCGTCGATGCCCCACAAAGCCTGCGCCTGCACCCATGCGACCACCATCGGGAACTTGAAGCCGCCTTGAAAGTCGAAGTTGCAGGCGATGCCGAACGCGCCCTGCTCCGGCATGCTGATCTCCAACTCCTCGGTTGAGGAGGCGCTCGACGGAAAGATGTTGACCTCATTGTAGACGAGGTTGTCCTTCATGTCCCGGATGGTCAGGACGCGGCGCTCGTAGTCCACTGACAGCACTTCGATGAGGTACAGTTCGTTCGCTATGCGCTGCTTCGTGCGGTCGAACGCAGGTTTGTAGTGCTGCGTGTTGCTTTTGACTGACATCGTTATCCGTTACCCGGCGTGCTCTGATAGAGAGGCAATTGAACACCTGCCTGCCCCGTGTACCGCGATTGCACGACCGGCGTGTTGGCGACGAGCAACTCCTCTTGCACGGTCGGCGACGGCGATACGTTCCCGGAGACTAATACGTCAACAAGCTGCTGCGCCGCATTTTGGGTGCTCGCCAAAAGCTGCTGGGCGAACGCGTTCTCGGGCTGCGCGGCATTTAGCAGGTTCCTGTCGGCGAACGATCCCGCCTGCGATGGGTCGTAATGCAAGATAATGACCGTCGCGTCGGGCTGCGTCGAGTTGGTTTGCGAAGCATACTGGGTCGGCGAATTTGTTCCACTGCCCGCAGTTTGCTGGGCAGAAACATTGGTGGTGGTCGTTGAGGCAGCCGGAAGCGGTGCGACGCTGTACGTCCCCGTCAACGAGCCTCCGACCAAACGGTTCTGCTGGTTCAGCACGGAGACAAGCTGGCTTGACGGGTCGTTCGTCGCGGAGGGGGTGCCAAGCCCTGCAAACAGGAAGGCGTCTGTGTTCTGCAAGGTCTGCAAGTCTTGCAAGGTATCGTTGCCGTTGACGTCGGTCGGGGGCTGCACCCAGCCTTTCTCTGTGAATTCCTTGAGTGCCTTGTTCAAGGATACCCAGCGTCCCCACGGGAACGGCGCTATAAGCTCGTAGCCCTTGTCATCCGTGAACGGGATCACCGAATCCGCGTGCGTCAGGACATCGCCGCACAGCGTTTTGATATAAGCCAAGTCCGCTGACCTGGACTGGGAATGTGCCTGATCTTTGCAAAAATACCCGTGCCCCGTCGCCGGGTCGATGGTGCCCTGCTGGGCATTGCCGTCGTTCTTGATGACGTACGTGGAGGTCGGGGTATCGAATTGGTTGCCTGTGTGGGAAGCCAAAATCGAGCTTTGCACCGAGTACACGCTCAATGCCGAAGGCGTGGGCTGGAACGACGAACCATCCGGTGATTTGATTGGTGTCGGGAGGGTTTGCGAGACGCCGACTGGATTGGAGGGGTTGGTATTGGTGTTGCTCACACCGCTGATAGTCCCGGCATTCAGCAAAGCAGCCTGCTGCGTAGTGACGACGGCACTGCTGGGCGACTGGCTTGGCAGCGTCGAAGAGTTGGTGGTGGTCTGCGTCCACTGGTAAACCAAGTTCGGCGCGGGTGTGTAGGCAGAAAAGGTTTGCTGTGAATTTCCTGACCCGGATGTTTGCAAGGTGTTGACGAGCACCCTGCGGCGGACAGAATCGCACGTGACCGTCATCGTCGCGGTGCCGCCAATGTCGAAGCTCAGCGAGATCGACTTGATGTAGGCGTACATATCCTTGTGCGGGATGTACACGGGGAAGCCGAGCTTGAGTTCCGGGCGCATCGGGATCGTGAACGTGTACGTGCGGTAGCCACGGTTGGCGCGGGCGGTTTCGGCGGCTGCGTGCGCGAACAGGGTGGTTTGACCGCCGCCGTTGGCGATCCACGGCACCATGTACAGCGGCTCTTCGCGGAGACCGAACTTGGCAAGCTTGGTCACGTCGATGTACTCGCCGACGTAGTTGGCGACGTCCGCTGCTCCTTGGATCACAAGTCCTCTGCAAATGTTTCCGCAGACAGTGGTGCGCGTCCGGCGGATCGCGGCTTGGTCTTCGTTCTCCTGCTCTGTCAGGATTTCCGACAGGTAGACGACGAACGGGTTGTTGGTCTCGTAGATTTGCGTCGCTGGGTTGGTGAGGCTGTTATGCGGGCTGTTCGGGTTCGTTTGGGTCTGCGAAGTCCGCGTACCCAAGTTGGTCACGTCCAAGTTGTAAATGGGCGGCTTGATGATGATTTTGCCGTCTATGTCCTGGTACGCCTCGAAGTCCATCATCGCCACGACCTCGCGGATGAGGTCTAGCCGGTTGACGATGACGTCGTTTTTCAAGTCCATCGCGACGATATTCTTGAACGGGAGGTATACTGCGATATTCCCGTAGTATGTTGCGTTCTGCTCGGAGATTGTGGCTTCGTTTTGCGTTGAGTACTTCGAGACGGCGGCAGACTGGGTGTTCTTGTCTTTTTCGCCCCACTTCTGGCCCTTCTTCAAACATACATTATCGCCAAGGTTGTCCTTGTTCGGTCCGTAGATGTGGACGTCTTTCGTCATATTGGTGAGGATCGCCTGCCACTTCGCCATGTAGCCTTTCCGCACCGCCTGCCAGAACGGATTTACGCCAGAAGAGGAGTAGCCGCCCATGCTCTGGTTCCAGAGGTTTCCGAACTGGAAGCCGTCCGACCGCAGGGCATCGTTGAAGACCTGCTGGAGGATTTCGAAGCAGTTTCCACTGGCGTATATCGATTGGAAGGTCGTCAATTGCGCACCCGTGTGCGTCGCAGTGCTCGCGGACGGGTGGATGTTCGTCTGCATCTTTTCAAAAAGATACAGGATTCCTTGGCATTGGATACTGATCTCAAGCGTCTTGCCGTTGTCGTTGTATCCTATGTATGAAGTCACGCCCTTGAACACACGGCGGTATACGGTATCGCCTGTCCCTGCTGCCAAGTAATAGCCTTTGGCATACACTTGGATTTGCGCCATGGTCTGGAGCAGGTTGTTGCCCCCCGGCTGCTGATAGAGGTACTTCTGATAGTTCGGCACCTGAAGCCCAATGGTGCAATTTGGCACCAGAGAGTCCACGTCGTACGAGGCGCTAAACGACACCACGTGATCGTTGAAGTTGACCAAGGTGCTTTGGTTGCCCGTCCTCGGGTCGTTGACGTACACGTTGATCATGTACGGCAGCCCGTCAATGAACACGACCACGTCAGGGCAGGTTTTTATTATTTCCCTTTCTTGGACAGTTTGAGAAATGTTGCGGATCATGCCCGCCACCGAAGTGGACGTGGTCGGCGCGGTCGGTGGGGTCAGTTCCTCCGTGAGCAGCGAGGATGTGGTTTCGACAGTCGGCGGCGTCGTTGCCACCGTCACTGTTGTGCTGCCTGCGTTGTAAATGATGTCTTGCGGAGTAGCCATCAGGTTGTCTGACCTCCGTTGCCGATATTGAGCGGTGAGATCACGCCGTTCCAAGTCCCGTTATTCGTGGGGGTGAAGTAGTTGATCACCGGGTCTGAGTATGTCGTGTCGGCGGCAGTCGGATCGACAGACGAGTACGTGTTGGCGTCCTGCGCCGCCGCAACGGCTGGCGCGACAGGGCTATACTGCGCTGGCGGAACTAATCCGCTCGATACGCCTGGGGGCGGCGGCAATTCCGGCTGGATGTTGGGGGGAAGCGCCGCGACAGTAGTGCTGTAAGGGCTGCTTGCCGCCGCTTGCTGCGTTTGCTGCACCGCGAGGGCGGTCGTCTGCCACGCGCCATAACTGTGCCCACGCTTGATGTCGTTGTGGATCGTGTCCTTGTACGGAGACCCCTGCCGGAAGCGCTCTTTCCACGCCACGAACGAAATCTGGAAGTTCATCAGGAACGGGGCCTCGGCAGCTTGGGAAAGAGTCAGGGAATCAAACATCCCGTACCACATGAAGTTACCGACGATAAGCTCCACGTCGGCGTGCATCTTAATGATGCGGCGGTTGAAGTCCGCGCCGAGCGGCCCCTCGGCAGCCTGCTCACCCTCGAACCAGTAGCCGTTGTTCTCGAACACGACCTGAAGCTGCTCAAGGTTGCGGTAGGACTCCGTGAAATACTGGTACGCGTCCGTTGTGCCGAAGGCGAAATACTGTCCGGCAGTCTTCCCGGTAAGGTTGACCATGAAAGCATCCTCGCCCCACACGCCGATCTGCCAGCCAGACCGGGCGAAAGCCTGACCGTCGAGGGTTGTGCGGCTGACCACCACTTGGGACGGGTTGATCAGGAAGCGGTACACCGCTGGCATGCCGTCAGGCTGACCGTTGCCGCCCAGACCGCGATTGGGCAGGCGCACGACAACGTAGTCCACGTATGGCGAAAGGGCGGCGGTGATGTTGAAATCCTTGTCCGAAACTAGAGGCGTGTGCGGCGGCTGTTGACCGGATGCGAGGTACGCTGCCTCGAACTCTATGCTGGCATCCGTGGGGCTGATGGGAGACGGAATGATGCGCTTCTCCCCGCGAATAGGAAGCTGCTGGGGAGACACGTTGCCTTGGGTGCCCGCGTCGGGTCTCACGTCGCTGAGATTGTCGATGCTGTTGTTTTGGGTCGCCATAATCAAACCTCAATGGAACGCGGCGGTGGAGTCAGCGGGGGAGGCGGAGGCGGCGGGGGAGGCGGTCCGGCGATGTTGCCTGTGATCGCCTGAAGCTGCGCCATCTGCTGCTGGACCTGCGCCTGAACGTTGGAGTAATACAGCGCCGTGTACGTCTTCTCCACTTGGAACGTGAAGCTGAATTTCCACTGGAACGGGATTTCGGCGTCCTGCGTCCAACTAAGGCTCTTGAAGTATCCGAGGTAGATATTGTTCCTGTACTTCATCGCCACGTACCCGCGAGTCATGACATCGTTGTTGCGTGCGTGCTGCTGGAAGCTCGTCGCCCCGACTTTCGACGACCACGCGGTGGGCGATTCTTGCTGCGTCTGCCCGATGAGACCGAGAGCGGTGCCGTTCGCGTAGCTGTTGGAGTAAAACCACACGTTGCCGTTCATCTGGAACAGCTTGAGAAGCTCGACGAAGGCGTCCTGCGCGGCGACACGGAAGGTCTCCTGCGGGTTGTTCGCCTTTTGGATCGTTGAGAGACCGCTTGTCACAAGCTGCAAGGCGTCGTCCGGCAAGCCAGCCGTGCTCATGAAGTCTGTGATGCCGAACTGGTTCATGAACACCCCGGTGGTGCCCTGCCCGCTGATCAAGTCCGGCTCCATGCCCCACAGCGTGATGTGCATGCCCGTGCGGGACGGCGTGCGGTTGTACACGTGCTTGCTCGCAACCTCAAAGCTCGACATCGACGTGTTCAACTGGATTTCAACGGGCTGGTTGGTGGCTGGGTTCCGAAGCTGCTGGGTCGGGTCGTTCCGGTCAAGGTAGACCACAAACGACACGGGCTGCACGCTAGCCCGGATGCGCGGGTTCCCGGTGACCAGCCCCGTGTCGGCGTACCACGCTGTGTTGCCGAGCGTGGGTTCCGGCACTTGCAGGACCGGTTCAACCGAAGATTGGTTGGTGATGTTGTTGAGACCTTGCGTTTGCTGGCTGATCAATTGACCATCGACGGCCGGGGTGCTCAATTGCCCGGTAGCGGTGGCAGCGCCGCTCGGGTCAAGCGTTGCCGAGTTGCGCAAAGCGATCAGGCTGGACACAGAATGGCTGCCCGCATTCGCGGCGATCTTGGAAACGTTGTAAACAAAGCTTTGCACGGGGGCGAGCGGAGGGATGCCGTCGAACTGCTGCACCGTGGCGATTGATGTGGTGTAGGCGGCAAGGGCGAACGGGTAGTTCCCAGTGAACGCCTGCAAAAGCTCGGCAAGCCAAGCCACGCCAGCCTGGATGTTCCCGGTTTGCGTCGTGGCGTCGAAGCCCAGCGATGTCGCCCTGCTCTTGCTGATGCCCATGATGCCTACGCCGAACGGAGTAACTACCAAGCCGCCGTCAGAAAAGAACTGCTGCCCGCCCGAGGACACCTGCGCTATCGCGGACGCGACAACGGCATCCACGCTGTACTGCGCGGCGAAGCTGTCGATCTGCGCCTGCACTGCGGATGGGAGTTGTATGGAGGTGGCTAGCATTTATGGTCCCTCATCGCCATATTCATATTCCGGCTGCGGTTGCACTGGCCCGCCTCTCGGGGTTTCATTCGAGTTACTTACGCTGTCTGGTGTGGTGTAGTTCTGTGTGCTGTTGGCGTTATAATAATTGTTGATGATGGTCTGGTTGGAAGTGGGGCCCGGTGCTGGAGCGGTTGACGAATAGGGATCATTGAACATATCAAATAGATCGCCGAATTTCTGTTCTGGTGTCTCTCCTGGTGTTTGCCCCGGTGCCGATGCTGGCAGGTTTTCTGCGATTGTTTTCTCAAGCTGTTCTTGATCGTCCGTAAACCCTGTGACAGCCGTGTCTCTGAGGTCCTCTATCGTTTTGTTGTTCGCTGCTATTTCGTCCTTTAATTCTTGGAACTTCTTTTCGCTTCCTGGTAGCACGTGTCCTTGGCTGTCTACCAACTTTTTTTCTTCTTCTATTAGACCTTTGGTCTTATCCTCCAAGCTCTTTATGGCATCAGGAATCGCTTGTATATCTGACTGAAGCTGTTTCCGTTCAGTGTCGAGGTCTTCCCCCCCAAGGCTACTTACCCATTTCGCAATTATTTCCACCGCCAACAGCATGTCATTGAATATCGGCTTAAAAACATTCTCCAAAATTTGCTCAATGGTCTGCGTCCTTGCCCCGATGTCCCCCGCCTGGTCGAGGGCGTCTTCCTGCGTTGCTATGCCAGAAGCTTGTTCCGCGTGCATCTTGCTAAGGAGTTGGTTTTGTGTGTCCCCGCTCCCGGCGATGATGTTTGCATTCTCCCCCAATAGTTTACCGGCTTCCTCTTGGTGCAGCACCATCTGTTCCGCAAGCGCGTTCTGGTCGTCAGCGTACTTTTCAAAGCCGTGGCGACCCAAGGTAGCAAGCCATTGCTTTCTTGTTAATCCGTCAGCAATCTCCTTGACCAATATCCGGTAGTCCCTCTTTTTTCCCGCAGGTGATTCAGTCAGGGCTTCCCGTACGCGGTTCTGTGCTTCCTGCAACAGCATCCTTCTGAGTTTCATGGGGTCAATGCCGAGCATTGCCGATTCCTGCATGATTTGGGCCATCTGCACCCCGGTGAGACGGCCCGTCATAAGGTCTGTAATCGTCGCCCCGGCCTTTCCCATAACCTCATTAAGATTGGCAAATGCTTCGTGTGCCAGTTGAGCAGGATCAGCACCATACAGCGCTTGACCGCCCGCACGCTCGAAAGCATCGCCTTGGATAGTCGAAAGGTGGAGAAGCTGGTCTTCCACCTTGCCCAGCGCATCAATGACTTGCTGCTGCCTAGCCCTGTCCTTGATGTTCATCGCCTCTTGTCTCTTTTCGGCCACAAGGCGCTGCGCCTTGTCGATGTCCCCCGCCGCTATGGCTTCGGACATGTCCGGACCCAAAACGTCGATTTGGTCGCCTGCCAGATGCGCCCTGCCGATCTCCGCGTTCGCAGCGTCAACCGCGTTTTGGACGACCGCCCTTTCGGTGCCGATGGCTGTCGCCGTCAACTGCTTTGGCGCGACCATCTGGGAATAAATGGCTGCCGAAAGGTTGCCCAACGAAGGCTTATCCTGCGCGGTCGCAAAGGACTCCATCATATCCCTCAGCGACTCGGAACTGACCTCGCCGTAGCGGCTGAGTTCGCGCATCACGCCCGTGACTTCTTCGAGGGACTTGCTCATCCTGTCGAAGTGGCTGGACACCTCGTCGATGATCTTGAGGTACTTAGTGGTGGAAATGCCTGCGGCTTGCGTGTCCTTGTTCAATTGGCCCATGAAGTCTTCGGAACTGGCGACTGTCTCGCGGTATTCTTGGAGCAGCTTGATAAGGTTCGCTGTGCCCTCCTCACCTGACAGTCCGGCTACGCGGCTGACGCCCATGACGACGCGCTGGAACTCACCCACGCTGCCCTGCATGAACTCGCCCTCCGCTCCGGGGAGCTTGTTGGCGACCTCATCAGCGCCTTTCCCGAAAGAGTCAGCGACGTTGTACCCGGCGTTGGTCATGGCGGCTGCCAACGCCAAGTTGCGTTCGAAGGTTATTCCTAGCGCAAGGTTCTTTGTAGTGGCTGCGACGTTGGGAGTTAAGGCTGCGCGTGCTTGCTCGAACGCCGTGCCAGCGCCGACTCCCGGTCGGGTAAACAAGCCGCCCGCTCCGAGCTTCTTTTCAATATCCGCGTTCTGCGTAGCCCAAGTGTCAAAAACCTTGGCAAGAAGCTCGATTGCTGCAACAAGAATTATCAAAGGCCCCGAGAGAGCTTCCATTCCAGCTAACAATCCTTCGCTGCCCGCCTCGACGCCAGCCGCTATGCCCTCGGCAGCGCCTCCGCCCTCGGACATGGCAGCGGCATAGTCTGCCCCGGCTTCCTCGCCGCCCGCAATATTCTCTTCGCCTTTCATGAAATCGGCGTACCGTGCAGCCATCTTGGCTTGCTTGAATCCCATTTTTCCTGCAAGGACGTCACGTCCCCCCTTGGTGAGTTTGCCCCCCTTGTCAAAGAACTCCATGACCTCCCCGGTGTCCGGGTCAGTGCTGAGACCGCCCCGCCCAGCCATCCCTCTCATCTCCTCGATAGCGTCTTCGCGCCTTTTCTCCATGTGCTTTCTCGTGGCTGCTGCGCGAAGATCGCGGGACTCCTTGATCTTCTCCCTGACTTCCTCCATTTGCTCCAGCCTGCGCTCTATGGTGCGGCTCACGCCCCCGCCGATCCCCATCGCGCCAAGGATGCCTGTTATGCCCTTGAAGGCCGCGCCGCCCCGGCTGAGGTTGTGCATGGCTTTGACCAAATTGTTAGTGTTGCGGGCAGCTTCCCCGATCACGTCCCTCATCCTTGAAAGCTGCTCTTCCGGTAGCTTGCCATCCCTCGCCATGTCCCTTAGGAGGTCCTTGACCTTGCCGAGGTTCTTTGTCATCTCCTTGGCTTCCTTGGAGTTTTCTTTTGCGTATTTCAAGGCGGTTTCATACAGCTTCTCAATCTCCATTAGCTCCTTGCGGGATTTCTTCGCGTCTTGGAGTTCCTTGCCGCTTAGGCTTTGGAGCTTCTTGCCCAATTCGACCCGTTTCCTGATTGCCGTTTCCATGTCTTCAGACATCTGAAGACCCTGCTTAAACTCGGCGTTCAGCTTAGCGGTTTGTTCTGTCGCCTCACGGAGGGCTTTTTCCGCCCCCTCAAGCCTCATGTTCACGTCGTCGAGGGTGCCTCTCATCTTGTCGATCACGTTCGCCACGCCGGGGTCGAGGGGCGGATTTCCCCCGCCCCCGGAGGGAGGACCGCCTGCGCCTGCCGGGTTTGTAGGATCAGCCATTTAATTATTTCGCCGCCTGTTGTTCCTCTTCGGGCTTCTCAGTCATTGTGTCGTACGCAGAAGCGACCTGTTCATCACGGATGGTTTGGAAGGACGTGTCCATTTGCTTGCGTGCCCGCTCGATGAGCCGGGCTTCGACCTCAGTCATCATGGCGCTCTGGGGAAATTCACTCTTGAGCCTATCCTCTATGTTCTGCGAATGGTTCATCAAAACTTTCCACAGCGACTCGACAAGCTCTTGCCCCCAAGTCATGATTGTGTTGCGCAGCACGACCTGCACGTCGCGCACCGCCCTGTTCGGGTCGGTCGGGTCGGGGACAAAGCGCTTTTCGACAGGGAGGTTGCGGATGTCGATGCCGTCGATCCAGGAGATCGCTCGGGATATAAGCTCGACCTTCACGCGCTTGATCCACAAATAGCCCTTGAACTCGTCGGCAGCCTGCACCGAAAGCATTTCTTCAGACGTTGGGATATTCGCGATCTTGATCCGAAGGTCCTTGCCTTTGGATTTCAGCGTGAGGATTTCCTCGAAGTCCTCGATGCCGAACCCCTTCAGCCCGGCTACGACATCGTCGAGCGACTTCGGCGCTGCCTGCTCCTCTGACGCCGGGGCAATTGCCTCAAGCTCGCCTTGTGCCTTTTGCGCTTCGTTCTGTTCGTTGCTCATTTGTCCCTTCCCTACCAAGATAGTTTGCCAGCCCGAAAAGCCGGTTTTGCTGACTAATACCCGTTTCAGGGTTCATCTCCTGTATTTTCAAGGGCTTAAAGATGGACTAATCGAGGAGTTAGCCTGTATACTACAAGTAGAGGAAACGGCAATGCACATCATCCAAGAGATTCGAGAGGCAATCGGATGGGTCGTAAAGCAGGTGCTCCTGATCGCCGGGGTCGTTGTCGTGGTTACGATAGCCCCCATTATCCTTGCTGTGCTTCCACAAGTGCTCATCATCGACAATCCCCATGGTGATTTCTCCGGTCTGGGTCAGCTTTTCTTCTGGGCAACCCCCCTCTCGGTCTTCCTGTGGATGGCTTTCCTGTGGGGGTTCCTCAGCAGGTGGGCGATGGAACGCAGAGGCATGGGCACATCGGAGTGGCGTGACGCCAACGGCGGTTTTATTGGCGTGCAGGTCAAATCCACAGGCTACGCGATTCTAGGATTCTTCGGCTCGTTCGCATGCGAGTTTCTATTCATATTCATATTCAGAATCGTACCCTACAGTATGTTCAACGGCGCATTCCGGTATTCGTTATGGTTCGCGCTGTTCCCGTTTGCGGCGTACACCCCGGTCATCCTGCTCCTACTCAAGCATCGCAGCGAAAGCAAACTGTTTGTTAGCCCTGACCAGTGGGCAGCCTACCTTGAACAAAGACGTGTGCAAGCTGAGAGACAGGCAGCACGCGACGAAGCATGGGAACAGATGACGCACAGAGACGAATCCGAATTGCTAGAAGGCATCGACAAGCAAATCGCTCGCATGAAGCGGAGTCCCATCTAAGCGTCACCTATATTTCTTAATCTTGTTCAGTTGCCGCACAGTCGGGTCTACCTCGTAGGCGCTGCGCGTCTTGACTGCCGTAGGCTTCGGCTTCTGCCCCTTGGCGAGAGCCGCCTGACGCTCCCTGACTTCCTTTTCGGTCAGAATTTGCATGTTTTGCTGGTACACGCCCGCCGACGCAATTCCGCGCTTCTTGCGGGCTTCCTCGATCTGCTTCTGCCGCTCCTCTGATTCAGCGACCATCTGCTTCGACCAAGCCTCCATGACCCGCTCGTGCTTGTCGCCTTCCATCATGCCCTTCAGTTCGCGCCGCAAGTCCTCTAGCGAGTCGCCGGGATGCCCCCACCCGTCGTTCACGTCCACCGCCTTTTGCACACGGACGATCTGCTCCCACATGTAGTTCGAGCCTGTCTCAAGCTGGCGTGCAACACTCTTTAGCTCGTTTGCCACCGGGTCGGCACGCCTCCCCGCCCACGGGCGCACGATGAACAGGGCGTTCATGCTGTCCTCCAGCCTCTTCTTCGCCTGTTCGCGGTAGGAGCACAGCGCCGCCCACATGCGGGCATGGTCCGGGGGTGCTATGATGGTGATCGCCTTGCCGTCCGGCATGCTGATGGTTTTGCTGCTGAAAGACGTCAACTGCTCGCCCTTGCCGTACCACAAGACCTCGGACGACTGCGTTGTCACGTAAGCGTTCAGGTAGGGGTACAGGGACAGGTCGTAGTCGCTCATCTGCTTTACGACATCGACAAGGCTCTTGATCTCCTCCGATTGCATCGCTTCAATCTGATCCCGCGTGAATGACGTGGCGTACTGCAAGGTCAGGGCGACATAGTCGTTCGGGTCGCGCACCCAGCGCTTGAGCATGTTGCGCTCCTGAAAATGCACCCCGCGCACCCACCCCGCCTGCTTGCCGTCCGCAAGGAGCGGTCTGATGCGAGCGCCAACCTCGATAAGCTCTTCGCAATTTTCCGTGATCTCCCTCTTGACCCGCTCGACGTCCTTGGCCGGGGCTGGGCGCAGGCGGCCGTCACTGATCTGACGCATGAGGTCCATGCCGACGGACGCGTCTCGGCCCCTGGTGAACTTGGTCATATATGTCACAGCACCATCTCAGCAAAACTCAACTGATATGCACCTGCTCGGCGTAGCCAAGCCTTGAACTCCTCGTAAGGCATGTTTCGTTTGGCGTACTGGCACAGCTTGCAGCAGGGCACAACATTGTTCGGCACATACCCCACAGCATTGTCCATGCGATCAATCCCATTGTAGGTGAAACTGCCGTGATGTCGTTGTCTAGCCATAATAGTGGAAGGTCCTATTCCGCAATAGTGGCAGTCGGACTGAGTGAGAAGGTCGAACTGTTCATCGGAAAGCGCCCATTCGCGCCCACATAGCTCGGCATCATGCTTGTACCTACCTAAAACTGCATTCCGCTGAGATAGCCCAAAAGGTAGACTGACTTTTTCCCGTTGCCAACAGCCACAGCTTTGAGCAAGTCCAGCCCGTAGACTATACCCATGGCTGATCTGCTCTTTACCCGGAGAGCAATCACATTCGCATACCCATCTCAGGCCGTGTTGTCCCTGGTTACTGGGCGCTTGTCGTAAAACAGTTAATCTGCCAAATTTTTGACCTGTCAAATCAATTCTAGTCGGCACTTTTCCCGCCTCCGGTCCCCCGCTTGATAGGCGGCATGGTTCCAAATATGCCTTCGTCGGATGTCGCTTTCGTTGCCCCGCGCATCTTGGAATTCTTCGCCATTTGGCGTTCCAGTTCCAGTTGCTCCTGAAGCTCCCGCTTCCCGAACTTCAATTCCATCTCGCGCTCGACCCTGTCCATGATCCGGTCGCGCTGCTCCTCGACCTCCTCCATGCGCTTTACCAGCTTTCCCGGCTCCAAGGCTCTGTAAAGCCCCATGGTCGAGAAACGGATCGGGATGGGAAAATTGCCTTTGTACAGGATGAAAACGCGTTGCACGACCGCCTCCGGCAAGGGGCGCAGCACCTTCATGGCTTCCTCGGGCGATTCAACCTTGAGACCGGAAACCTCAACGAGAGCGTGGGACAAGATGCGACGCAAGCGGTTTTCGCCCTTCGAAAACTTGACAGAGGTCTCCTCCCGCCAAGAAAGTTGGCGGAAGCGAAAGGTGTATTTGAGTATTTTTACCTCGACGGTTTCCATGTCACTGAAGGTTCGCATAACCCATTCAGGAGGAAATACCGTCGCGGGTGGTATTAGCCGTGTGTTGCACGTCTCCGGGTTGCTCCGAGCAGACGTTTAAGGGCGAGGCGCTAGACCTCTAGCTAGCGCCCCGCCCGATCTAGGGGGATTTTGCCCACTTCCGACAATTCGCAAGCCAACGAGATTCACAGCTACCTGTCCCGGCTTTTCAAGCCCGGAGAACTGATCGAGTACCGCGCCCTGCTTTGGGGCGGGGGCGGTCGCGGGCTGTACTTCACGGATTTGGATCGCTTGGCGGAAGTCGTTGCCAAGCTTGACCAAGACTCCCGCGTCCAATCCAGCTACGTGGTCATCAACCCGCTGAAAGGACGCCTCATCCGCGAGCGCGAATTGGCAGTGAACCCGACCGACGAGCAGGTGGAGCAAGTCATCGCCGGCCCGGGGGGACAGACAGCCAGCAACGACGACATCGACATCCTGCGGTGGATGTTCATCGACGTGGACACCGTACGCGCTCCGGGCTTCGAGAAGGAGCCTGCCACGAACGAGGAGAAAGCGCGGTCGAAAGCCGTAGCTGTACGCGTGCTCCAATTCCTGAAGGAAAGAGGGTGGCCTCAGCCCATTGTCTGCGATTCGGGCAACGGCTGGCACCTTTTGTTCCTCATCAACCTTCAGAACACGCCGACGAACTTCCACAACGAGGCGGATTGCCTCAAGGCGCTGAAGGCAAAGTTCGACTGCGAAGACGCCAACATCGACGCGAGCGTGTTCAACCCAGCCCGCCTCACCCGCGCCTACGGCAGCACCACGCGCAAGGGCACCAACACGCCAGAACGCCCGTACAGGCGCAACAAGATGCTGGACTCCCGGCAGCCTGTCGGCGACGTCACGCTGGAAATGCTCCTCAACTTGGCTGTAGACTCGCCCGGCTACAGTAAGGGAGGCGGCGACCTGCCCGAGCTTGCGCAGGGCTTCAAGCCGTACGACTTCATCGACCATTACGTGAAACAGGGAGCCTTCGAAATCGAAGGCGAGAAGGAATGGCAGGGCAACCCCATCCTCGCCACCAACTACTGCCTTTTCGCAGGGCGCAAGCACTCCGGTGACGAATTCAAGTCAGGGTTCGTGATCGGAGACACCTTCGGGTACAGATGTTTTTCGGATGACTGCGAAGGTCTCGGTCTTAGGGACGCCCAGCGCATCTTGGACGAGATAACGAACGAGGATGGCTCGAAAAAGTACATTCCTTTCGGTCAACCCATCTTCGAGATGGACCGCATCGCAATCGAGCAGAATTTCGCCAAGATGCTGGCTGACGGGGATATAGTATTGGCCTCCGAAGCGGAAATCGCTGAAAACCAAAAGAAGCAGGACAAAGTGGATGAGGCTATGGTGTCCACGAAGCCTGCTCAAGAGCCAGAAAAACCTGAGGAGCAAGCAGCTTTAGGCGTGCCTGTCGAAGCCCCAAGCCCTGAGCCGAAAGACGACATGCCCAAGTGGGTAAAGGGCGAAAAAGCATTGGACGATCTCGGAATAATCGTCAACAACTTGGCGACCGATGTCCTGCGCATCGTGTTCCATCACCCCACGGAGGTGTGGGAGGACGGGTTTCTGCTCTACATGAAGCGCATCAAGACAAAGCTGGGCTTCAACAAAAAATGGAAAAAACCCGAGGACGGTGAGGCTGCGCAGCAGACCCTCAAGATGCCCATCGGGGAGACGATGAAGCTGCTCATCAAATTCGCCGAGGCGCACAAGCGCCTGCCCGACAAAGCGACGTTCGCGCACTTCCTCAACGTATCCACCGACCCCGAGGTCATGAAAGACACTTATAAGGGAGAGGTCGTAGCTTGGGTCAACGACCTTGAAGAGCTTCCAGCCAGCATGTTCGACATGACAGCACAAGCGTTCTTGGACAGGCTCGACATCCGCGCCGAGATCGACGCATGGCGCGAGTCTTTCAGCCATTTCTTGCTAGAAGAGCACGACATCATCGGCGCACGCATGATGCTTCGCAAGCACTTCAACATCAGCACGACGCAGGATTCTGTGTTCGAGCAGGGCGCATGGCAGGAGCGCACCGATGCGATCTACGCTTCCTTCGAAAAGAACGTCCTCGGCGTGGGCGACGAGCGCAAGTTCAGGCTGGGTTTCCCGTCCATCGACAACTCGGGCATGAACATCGGGCTTGACGGCGACTGCGCCATCTGCCTGTGCGGCCCGGCCTCGAACCGCAAGACCACGGCGGCGCTGTCCATCGCCATGAACTTTGCGATCATCGGGAAGAATGGTCTGTTCTTCGCGGGCGAGCACCAGTGCATGAAGGTGCTCAAGCGCCTCACGCTCCAGCTTTCGCATTTTTTCAAGGACGACCCGGAGATCGGGCACATCCCCGGTCTCCCCAAGTGGGAGGGGCTGCGCCGCACGGCAACCGAGGAGGATTTGGTAAAGGTCAAGAAGCTCTTGCTGAGGCTCAAGTCCGGCGAACAGGTGCCCGGCTTCATCGAACCGCAAAATATCGATGCCGTGACGCGGGGGGAGGAAGACAAAGTCGGCGCTCTCCTGCAATACGCCGAGGCGACATTCCCGAAGTACCAGTGGGAGTTCATCGTCATCGACCCGCTTGACACCATCATGCCCCCGGAGATCACAGGCGTGAAGGGCGGCCCGAGCAATTGGAAGGTATGCTCCGGCATCATAGACAGGCTGTTTGACTTCAGCCGCAACGCATTCGGCGGCAAAGGCTGCATGGTGATCGTCACCGCGCAGTTCGGCTCCGACGCCCGGCGCGACATCGAAAAGATTCAGCAGAAGAACTCGGGCGTCGAAAACTTCGACGATGAGCTTGAGTCTATCCTCAAGCGCGACGGTCTTATTCAGTACTTCACGACCATCGGTCAGCGGTTCGACCTGTGCTTGGGCATCGCGACGCGGACCAAGGACGGGAACGACGGTTTGATCGTTCGAGGCCGTGACCGTGAGGGTGGAGTGTTCAATGCTTGCTATTTCGAGGTCAACGCCGACACCAACTACATGCGGGAGAAAAAGAAGGAGTACAAAATGCTCGATAAGGAGCAGGCAAAGGAAGCCATGGAGGCGGCTGCGCAGGTGGAGCGGTCGTTCGACCCGGCGCTGGCTGAGGAGGCACAGTGAGCGCTGAGACAGGTTTTACGGCTATCCGAAACGGCATCTTGGAGCATGTGGAGGAAAGCAGCTTCTGTCTTCGAAGCTACGGACTCTACATGTATTTACACCAAAGAAAGCGTTGGCTGTCTGGGGTGGTCTGGACTAACGCTGCATCCATCGCCACCAGCTTCGGGGAAAAGAAGACCACGGTGCAGTCTTTGATGCGGAATCTGCGCAGCAAAGGGTACATCCAGTACCCACGCGGCTTCGGCAAGAAAGGCAACTACCCCGTGCTGCTTATCAATGATCAGCCAAGGCACGGTGTGCTGAAGGGATACAGCCTAAGTGGCTTCACTGACACTACTTGCACCCACGTGTACTACGAGCCTCTGAACGGACAGCACACTGAGGCTGTGCTGAGGATGTGCTCAGGATGGGGGCACGATAGGCTCACGTTGGGCGGAGTATGTGCTCTCGTTGTGCCTTTACTAGATATAAGACAGTCAAGACTGTGGAATAAGGAAGAAGAAGACCAAGATTCACAAGGCGGGCCCGAACCCGAAAGCCAAACCCTTGAAGCCCAAGTCAAGAAAGCAGGAGCCTAATGCTACGTTTCCTCAAAAAAGCTCTTTGGCCCATCACCCTCGATGAGTGGGGAACAATGTCCGAGGAAGCGCAAGCGGAGGTATACAAGAAAAAAGGCATCCGCACGGATATTGACGCTGCACAGCCGCCCAAGCCCCGATCCCGACGCACTTTCGCGTCGAAGCCGCAACCCCAAACGCAGCCAAAGCAGCAGACCCAGAAAGAGCCGAAGCAAAAAACTGAAGAGACGATTTCACGGCGAGTAGGCAAGCTGCGCAACTGGAACGAGGCAGTCACGACTAAGGAGGGGGGCATTATCCCCGGCTCGCGGCTTCGCGACTGCATCATTTTCCTGCTCGACGTCAGAAAAGACCCGTGGTACACGATGCGTCTGACCAGAGGTTTTGTGATGCGCAACGCGGCGAAAATCGACGCGGATGTGCCGGAAGATGCAAACCTTTACACTGCTGAGAATCCTCTCTTGGGAATGAGGCGCATAAGGACGGAAGACTATGAGGTGATGATCTCGACCATCGAGCGTCAACCGTCAACTGAGGAGGAGCGCGTGATCATCAGGGAGAAGTTTGGCGTGACTTCGTCCACGATCTCGTACCTCGCGAAAAAAGACTGCGAAAAATGCAAAGGCGCGGGGCTTTACGAGGTATCGTCCTACCCCAACGACCCGGTCTACAGGCGTTTGACCGAGTCTGTCGAGTGCGGTTGCAGCTATGAGTGATTTTCGAGCACCAAAAGTTTTTCCCTAATTTTCTCACCCTAACTTTCTCATGCTTCGATAATCCCAGGAAGATAGTGAAAAATTTTTCGGCGGCGGAAATCGCAAACTAAAAATTTCGCCGTTGCGCGTTTCTTAATTGTCGCCAAAAGAGTATTACACACTGTTCCCATTCAAAGAGAGAATCGGTTTTCATGGTCAGCAAAGCCAATGACATTTCCCCTTACCAAGCCTTCATTGCTAAAAGCCGCTATGCGAGATGGATAGAGGACAAACAACGCAGAGAAAACTGGGACGAGACTGTCCAACGCTATGTGGATTTCTTCGCCCCGCGCATTCCGAAGTCCGACCGCGAGCAGGTCTCGAACGAGATAGAGAAGGCGGTCTTCAGCATGGACGTCATGCCGTCCATGCGTGCGATAATGACCGCAGGCCCGGCGCTGGAAAAAGACAACGCTGCGGGCTACAACTGTGCTTACATCGCGATTGACGACCCTCGCGCCTTCGACGAGGCAATTTACCTTTCGATGTGCGGTACCGGCGTCGGCTTTTCTGTCGAGCGCCAGTACGTCAACCAAATGCCAGTAATAGCGGAAAATTTCTTTCCTGTTGAAACCTGCATCAAGGTGAGGGATTCCAAGGTCGGCTGGTCGAGCGCCTTGCGTCAGCTTATCCAGCTTTTGTACAGCGGCGATGTTCCCACATGGGACTTGAGCGCCATTCGCCCCGCAGGCACTGTTTTGAAGACAATGGGGGGACGCGCTTCCGGTCCAGAGCCGCTTGACCGCCTTTTTCGCTTCGCTATCGAGCTTTTCAAGCGTGCTGCCGGGCGCAAGCTCAACTCCATCGAGTGCCATGACTTGATGTGCATGATCGGCGACGTTGTCGTGGTGGGCGGCGTGCGCAGGTCAGCGATGCTCTCGCTCTCCAACCTGTCTGACGACCGCATGAGGAACGCCAAGAACGGGCAGTGGTGGGACGAAAAGGCAGGCGGCGCTCCGTGGCGCAGGCTGGCAAACAACTCCGTGGCGTACACCGAGAAGCCCGACCCTGAAATCTTCATCAGGGAATTCCTGACGCTCATCGAGTCGAAGTCCGGCGAGCGCGGCATCTTCAACCGCGTCGCAGCGACCAACTCGGCGAAGAAGACGGGACGCCGCAAGTGGGAAGGCATTGAATTTGGGACCAACCCGTGCGGTGAGATCAACCTGCGCTCGAAGGGCTTCTGCAACCTGTCCGAGGTCGTCGTCCGCCCGCACGACACAAAGCACAGCATCAAGAAGAAGCTCAGGATCGCAACCATCATCGGCTGCCTTCAGGCTACCCTCACGAACTTCCGCTACCTCCGCAGGGAATGGCAGAGGAACGCCGAGGAGGAATGCCTGCTGGGCGTGTCCCTGACGGGGATCATGGACAACCCGCTGATGTACACGAACGGCCCCGAGCTTGCCTCCATGCTCGACGAGCTTCGAGAGTACTCGATCTCAGTCGCCAAGGAGTGGTCGGAGAAACTGGGCATCAACATGCCAGCGGCGATCACCTGCATCAAGCCGTCCGGCACCGTGTCCCAGCTTGTGGACTGCTCGCCCGGAATCCACACGCGCTACTCCCGCTGGATCAAGCGCGGTACCCAGGAAGACCGCAAGAGTCCGATCAACGCCTTCCTGAAAACGACGGGCTGGCCCTCCGAGCCGGAGCTTAACAAGCCGAACGACAGCGACCTGTTCTATTTCGCGCTGGAGTCGCCTGCGGTGAGCAAGACGCGTAACGACTTGACGGCGCTGGAGCAACTTGAGGTCTATAAGACCTATAAGCTGCATTGGACGGAGCACAACCCCTCCTGCACCATTTACGTGAAGGAGTCGGAGTGGACTTGCGTGCTCGACTGGTGCTTCAGGAACTTTGACCTCATCGGCGGGGTCAGTTTCCTGCCCTACGACAACGGTGTTTACCGCCAAGCCCCGTTCTCTGAAATCACAGAAGACGAGTACAAGGCGCTGTTGAAAAAACAGCCAGCCATAGACTGGTCGCGGCTGCCTGAGTTTGAGAAAGAAGACATGACTACGGCCATCAGGGAATTGGCTTGCAGCGCAGGCGGCTGTGCAATATGAACATATTTTGTTGAGTTGTGCCGAAACGTCAGTAACAATAACGGGGGATAAACGCCATCGAAATCAAGCTAAAATTCAAGATCACGCTGGCGTCCGGCGAGCAGACCGAGCAGGAAATCTCCCTCCCCGCGGACCCCAATAGGGCATTTGACCTCCAGGCGAAGCTGCTCATGCAGCAGATGTTCGCCCAGTACGCGCAGGTCGGCATACTGCGCCAGCCGGAGCCTGGCACCTTCGTGCTCCTGTGCCCCAGCCAGATCGCCCTGGTCGAGTGCTCCCTGCCGTCTATCATCATCGCGGACGAGATTGAAGTCCCAAAAGTCTCCCTTGATTGATTCGTCCCGCTAATATGCCTGAGCGCTATAATTGGGATCGTGAGGTCGTTCAGACCTACAAACTGACCTGCAAGGACTTTGAACACACCGGGGTGGAATGCTGTGACATTTGCCACGACCACGACCTTTCTGACATGGAGCTTCGCCTTGTGAAGATCGACGGTGTCAACGCCCTGCTTTGCTGCTCAATGGTCGCGTTCTTTTACCCGAAAGACCCCAGCAAGGGGTTGTCCCCCGAGGAAAAGCTTTTGTTGGCGATCTTCGGCGAGAAGCCGGTCCACCCCGCTGCCGAGAAGTACGTTGACCCGAGCATAAACGACCCGGACGGCGACGAGTTCAGCGACTAGGCAACCCCTTTTCATGGAGGTGCGACCATGAGAGACAAAAAGCTCCTGACCCCGCATGAAGCAGAGATTGACAGGCTCCTCCAGATCATGGCTGTCCTGATCGACAAGTTGGGCGGCGAGGTCGTCCTTAACCGGCGCGACATCGAGTTGTTTTTTGACATCCCCGTGACAAGCCGGGTGATCTCGCCGGATTATATCCTGTTTCGTGTCAACTACCCAGACGAGTTGGCTGAGGGCGAAATAGGTCTGCCCGACAAGGAAACCCCCCAAACGTAAGGAAAACAAGAGGAAGAGTCGTTTCTGGCCAAAACCCGCCTGCCGCCTGTATACTACGGACATGGCGATCCCGGCGACGGACAAGATCACCGCGACCTTTCCGAAGAAGCACGTTTCTGCCTCCTTCCCCAACGGCGACCGCTTCGCCGCGTCCCTGCGCACCATCGAAACCGGAGTCCAAGCCGGAAGAATCTGGAACCAAGAATTCATCGCGGCGAAACACTGGGTCGCCAACGGCTGCGAGCACGCGCAGCATGTTTCTGCCCACGACGCACGTGGTCGTCGGCGCGACACGCCTTACTACGATTGCCGCGACAACATCGGGTACGCTTTCTGCATGAACCAAGCCGCGAAGATGAGCCGCAACCTCAAGAAGCTCCAAAAACGTTCTCCCGACGCGATCACTCCCGGCATCGCCGAGTATATTGAAACGCTCGACCAGATCGACGCCGTGTGGAAGTGGCTCCAATCCGTGAAGCCGATCATCGTGAAGGGCCGCAAGCCAGCCGAGAACCCGAAGCCGGTTGACTTGACCAATACCGGGCACTGCGCGGTCTGCGAGAGGCTTTGGAAGCTGGATGGAGCGCGTCGCCAAGCGTTTCGTCGTCCACCACGGCTTCAAGATCAGCGACGGCACGGGGTGCTATTTCGGATACCGCGAGGGGAAGTGCTTTGGCACCGGGTACCAGCCCTATGAGCTTTCCAACCGGGCGAACATCGAGTACAAGTGTTTCCTTCAGCAGAGACTTAAGGATGCCGAAAAGCGCCTCGCCGACCTGAAAGCCAGCGTGCCGGACACGCTGTTGGTTATGGAATACAAAAAAGGCGTTGCCAATCCCGTCCCGGTCGAGTATGCTCGTGGCACTAAGAAGTACGAGGACGAACGCCAACATCTTGTCTGGCAGGCTGAGTCCGAAATTCGCTGGTTGAACGAGCAGATTCCTTACCAACAGGTTCGCATCGACACGTGGCGCTTGCAGGCTTTGCCTGACTAGGGGGCATGGTGATTGCTTCGGATGTCCGGCTTAAGAAGAAAGTTTACGACTCCCCCGAGGAGTTGCGGCTCGTCCACCGAGCCAAGAGAGGCGACAAAACCGCTTTTGAAGCGCTTTATGTCGCGCATCACAGGCATGTGGTCGTCACCATCACCGGGTACGTCAAGGACATCGAGGCTGCCGAGTGGATCGCAAACAAGGCGCTGACGAACGTCTGGAAAGCGCTGCCAAAGTTCAGGGAGCGGTCGAAGTTCAGCACATGGATAACGCGCATCGCGATCAACGAGGCGCAGATGCACTTGCGCTCCGAAAAGAGGAGGCAACGCGAAGTGTCGCTTGACGCCCTGCTTTCCGGGGATGAGAATTCTTCCGATGCAAGCTATGCCCAACGCTGGTTGGCGATTCGAGACCTTAAACTCGAAGGCATCGCTGATCGTCAGCTTCTCGAACGGGCCATGGGGCAAATCCCAGAGCAGTTCCGCAAGCTTCTCCGCCTCCGCCTCTGGGAAGGGCTTTCGCTGGACGAAATCCGGGCAAGGGTGGGCGGGTCTGAGCCAGTCAGCATATCGGCTGTGAAATCCCGCATCCTGCGAGGACGCAACCTGCTCATCAGGAAAGTCGGGCAAATATCATAACGAGAGGGGGACAGTGCTTTGAGCTTCGACAGTTTTAACGAGGAAGAGATCGGCGGGCGGGAAGTCATCGGCAATGAGCCGCTCAATTTTCACCTAAGGATCACGGCCCCCTTCGTCGATTTGCTGAACGAGTTGCCCGAGTTCCGCAACTTTTCCACCGGGGAGCTTTTCAATCTCCTCCCGAAGAAGTATCATAAGCTCGTGCCGCCAATCGGCGAGGATTTGCAGATTCGCGAGGCGGCATACCAGCGGGAAGAGCGCATGGCACGCGCCGTCATAGTGGGCATGCTGGCAAAGGGGGAACAGATCGAGCGGTATCAGGCGCAGAGGTTCTTAGAGCGCTTAAGGTGATCCAGTTTTTGCGGCAGTAATGAAGTAGAATGGTTGTAGCCAAGGAGGCGAAATGGGCGTGCCATTCGAGAAGTTTGAAGTGCATGAGTCGGACAGAAACTGGGATTTTGTCGTGCGATGTTTCCCTTATGACGCTGAGCACACGAACACGTGGCGGCAAGAGGAAAAGCAGCGTTTTATCAAACGCGCCATCCAGCATGAAATCGAGCGGGGGCACGCCGCTTCGCGAGTTTGCAAAGTTTTATGCCTTGATCCTGACGGTATTTGGCGTCCAATTCAGTTCTCTGAGATTCGTAAGGGTGATCGTTTTACCTTGGATGACGGTCGAGGCAAAGAAGACGGTACAACGACCCATACGGCCACTTCTGATGCTTATTTCTTTTCTCACATCCAGTTGGATACGGGGGAAATCATTGAAGTTGCAGGCAATTATGCCGTTGAAGTAGCGGGTGGTTATTTCTTCGAGAAATAGGGAAATACAACGATTTCTAAAAATTCCCCTTGACAACCAGCGGCATTTTTGCGAATATAGGGTATTAGGATAGAGACATGAGCTTCCTCAAGACCAACTCGGCAGCCGTAACCGCCCAAGGCGGGCGCGTAGCCGTGTGCGCGGGTACGGTCGCCGCTGAAGCGGCGGCAAACGAGGGAGATACCATGTCCCTTGGAGGGTTTGGCGAGTAAAGAGAGTCCAAACCAAAGATTCCAAGGGACGAACTGCAAGGCGGTTCGTCCCTTTTGCTTTTTACGCGGGTAGCTCAGCGGCAGCAGCGTCTCTCTTACAAGGAGAAGGTCGTGGGTTCAATCCCCACCCCGCGTACCAGTGGGCCGGTAGCATAATTGGGAATGCGCTTCCCTTGCAAGGAAGGAGAAGGGGTTCGAATCCCCCCGTGTCCACCAAGATCGTGCCGCCCCGGACGGCGGTAGCAGCCGGAGCCGAAAGGCTGCGGTGTTGGAGCGTCAGGCTCCTTGGGCATCCGGGCAAAAATTTGGAGACGTGGAGGAGTCTGGAGTCCTCGGGTCCCTGTCACGGACCAGATCGCGGGTCCAAATCCCGTCGTCTCCGCCAAGTTGGGCAACCTCGCCCCGGCAGAATGGCAGCGGCGCTGCGCGGAAGCCGGAGACAAGCGCCGGGTGCACGACCGGAGACCCAAGCGCGTTCTGTAAGTCGCGTAGCCAAGCGGGAAGGCGGACGCCTGCAAAGCGTCTAATCACGGGTTCGACTCCCGTCGCGACTTCCAAGCCCGGAAAGAGACCGTGAGGATTCTCTACGACGAGCAGCGGCACCTGATAGCGGTCCCGTACAGCGTGGGGAACCTCCACAGGGCGGCGCGGCAACTCGGCATCAAGCGCTGCTGGTTCCACAAAGACCACTATGACGTGCCTAAGCGGATGATGGCGCGGATGCCGGAGACGGTGGCAGAAAAAGTTTCGCCGCGAGAAATAGCGAGGATCGTGCGCGGCAAGTAAGTTCGGCACGTTCGCCAAATGGGAAGGCGGCGGTCTGCAAAACCGCGATACGAGGGTCCGATTCCCTCACGTGCCTCCAAGGTTTGTACTGAGCGGGACAATCGCCGCCGCGCAGATATACGCCTTTGCTTGGAACCGTGGGGAAACCCGCCGAACCAAGTCCGGCGTTGAGCGCGGGGGAGGAAAGTCCGGGCACCACAGAGCAGCGCACCAGCTAACGGCTGGGCATCGGGTCGAAAGACCGGATGACGAATAGGGCAACAGAGACGAGCCGCTTGAGTGCGGGTGAAACGGGCAACCTCTGCGTGGTGCAATCTCAAATAGGCCGTGAGACCCTGCTCGGGTCGTTACCAAGCGGCGGGTTGAGAGCTTGAGGCGTGCAGCGATGCACGTCCTAGACGAATGATTGTCGGGCACCCTCGGGTGCTCACAGAACCCGGCTTATACGCTCAGTACAAAGGTTTCGCGGGAGTAGCTCAATGGCAGAGTGCCAGTCTTCCAAACTGGCGACGCGGGTTCGATTCCCGTCTCCCGCTCCAAGCTTGAGCCACCGGAGTCGCCTTAGCGGCTCCGAGAGACGCCAAGCGTCTCGCGTGGCTCTCAATTCGGGCGTGTAGCTCATCTGGGAGAGCGCTTCGATGGCATCGAAGAGGCGGCAGGTCCGACTCCTGTCACGTCCACCAAGAACTGAACGTTGCGAAGGCTTGACTCCTTGGCGGGTTTAGGGCGAAGGGTGCCATTCGTCGCAGCGTCAGTAAAGACAGGGTAGCCCATCCCGTCGCCCTGTACGGGCCTGTAGCTCATTTTGGGAGAGCGTTCCCCTCGCACGGGAAAGGCGGCGAGTTCGAATCTCGTCAGGTCCACCAAGTTTTGCAGTGCGCCGTTAGCTCAGCCTGGAGTGAGCGCTTCCTTGACATGGAAGAGGTCGGAGGTTCAAATCCTCCACGGCGCACCAAAATTCATGCCGGAGGCGGAGAGATACCCGCAAAAACTCTCCGGCTCCAGTTCGGGGCTGCTTTTGTTTGATACACCCGCTGTAGGGTTAACTTATGTGATATTGCAGCCCCTGTTTTTCAGCGTCTCCGGGGGATTGATATGGGCTACAAGACGACGCAACGCATCACTCGGGACAGGGCGCTGTCGATCCTGATGCAGGAGCTTCCGCAGATGCCGAACGATGTGCTGGCGGATTTGCTGGATCGCGTCGCCGACTCGGGGCAAAGCAAGGTCGTCTCGAAGTTCGACGATTTCGTTGTGTCGGAGGTACAATAAAGCGGCGCATTCGTCTAGTGGCTAGGATGGAAGCCCTTCAAGCTTCAGAAAGGGGATCGAAACCCCTATGCGCTACCAGATTCGATCCTTGGCGGGACAAGCCAGGCAAGCTAAGGACAGGCAGACATGGAGTGTGGGAAGCTCCCGCCCGGTCAAGGCGTCGTTTTAAGTCCAAGACGTTGCCAAAAATTCGCTGCGGTGTATGGGACGGATACTTCATCATTGCCACAACGGCGACAGAAAAGAGCCGTTCCGGGTTGTTCCCAGCGATTGCGCGGTTAGCTCAGCGGCTAGAGCGCTCGCTTCACACGCGAGAGGCCGAAGGTCCGATCCCTTCACCGCGCACCAAAATACGTGTTAACGGAACTATCTGTTCCATCCGTAGAGGTAGTACTTATGAAGATCGGAAGCGCAAAGGTAGAAGGATTTGAAGCCAAAACCATCATAGCTGTCAGTCCACAAGAGAAAGCAGCACTTGGTCTCTTGAGTCGAACCTCGGTGAAGTACCTTGGGGAAGTTTTGGAAACTGTCGCTTCGTATGAGGTGCCTGTAGCTACTACCGACATGGGTGGTGAAACTGTACAAGTGTTGGTTGAAAACTCAGACCTTGAGTTGCTTGATTGTCTTCATCGCTTGTTGAAGAGCGGAAATGCTGTTTGTAAGTGGGTTGAAAATGGACTTCTTGTAAACTTGCGAACAGGTATCGTGTAAAGAGTTTGCGGCGTTGGTATAGTGGTAGCACGGGACCTTGCCAAGGTCCGGGCGCGGGTTCGATTCCCGCACGCCGCTCCAAGTTTGTGATATAATGAGTGGATGAAGGACACCACCAAGGTCGGCAACCTGACGCTTGCAAAGCTACTCGTTGCCTTAACAGAGAGGGGTAAGATCGTATTGACGCCTTTCGGTGAGGGTGGTCGCTACGATCTGATGATCGACGAAGGGGAAAAAGTCCTCCGTGTACAGTGCAAGACGGGAAAGTTAATGAAGGATTGCATCGTTTTCAACAACTATTCCCAGTCAGCAGCAGGCACGAAGAAGTATGGTACAAGCATAGATGCCTACGGCGTTTACTGTCCGCAGAACGGCAAAATATACCTCGTTCCGGCAAGTGAGTGTCTCGGCTACAAGACTCGGCTTCTTATAGAACCGACTGAGGATGCTAGGAAGAAAAGAAAAAACATTCGGTTGGCGATACAGTATGAAATTTAAGCGGGCGTCGTACAATGGCAGTATAGAGGCTTCCCAAGCCTCGGACGTGGGTCCGATTCCCATCGCCCGCTCCAAGATCGGAGAGGCATGAACCGAGAAACGGACACCGAGGAAAATAAGCTTCCGGCGACGGTGAGCACAGATTTATTGTTGGAGATGGTCCGCAAGCTGGAAAGCCGGGTGCGTGCCCTCGAAGAAAAGTCGGAGGACTTGGATCACCGAACCGTTGGTCTGGTGCGCCTTGGGTGACCGGGATGCCTAAGCTGCGCAAGAAGACGAAGGGCATCAAGTTTCGCATCGTTCATGTTCAGTACGATGCCACCGGCGAGCACAAGATGGTGGTGCTTGTGAGGGGGGAGAGAATCCCCAAGGGCTGGCACAAAGCAAGAAACAAGATTTCGGGCGTGTAGCTCAACTGGGAGAGCGTCGCATTTGCAATGCGGAGGCAGCAGGTTCGACCCCTGTCACGTCCACCAATTTTGGCGCTATGGTCTAGGGGCCTAGGACGCGACCCCCTCAAGGTCGAAACACGGGTTCGAATCCCGTTAGCGCTGCCAAACTTCAACTTCCCACTTTATTGTCCGTCCCGGCCCACACGAATTCGTCCAGGGGGAAGTGCGCCCGGCATGTGCAGCAAAACGTTCCCCCGTAAAAACCGGGGTCGCGGGCGTAGGTCTCCGCGAGCGCCAATCCCATCGTGGTGTCTGTGCGGCAAATCAGATGCGTGTACGTTCTGCGGACGGGCCGCACGAAGCCTTTTGCGCGTTCCTCCGGGCAAAGCGCGACGTAGCCTTTTTGCATCCCGGTCGCGGGGTCAATCTCCCGGTGGTCAGGGGTGACCGGCGAACCGTCCGTCATGCACTGTTTGGTTCTGTCCACGGGGGGCACTATATTCTCAGCCTCGGGCTGAGCCTCGGCGCAAAGCCCAGTCTCGGGGTCGCACTCCCGTCCGGGGTGCTCCAGCTTGCACTTTTCGCAGAGTTTTGTCGCCATGTCTCTATGATACTACTGAGTTTCGCTAGAAGCGGCTGATCCAGCGACGCCCGAGGCGTCCCGCCTTCTTAGCAACCCGGACAGCCGTCCTGCCCGCCTTGGGGCAATCAGCAATGTACAGCGAGCAGCGCGGAAGCTCGCCGCCCTGCGGGCCCGCGCCGAAGTACTTCCCCGGTCTCCCGCAGCCGTACCGGCAAAGGGGCTGCTCTGGGTCAGGCTCCGTGTCTTCCGGGAATGCTGTTTGGAACTTGTCTTCCATACTAAAGGATTTTATAGTATTGAAGGTGTAGCATGCCCCGAGTAGTTCTTATCGCCGACACCCACGGTCTCCACGACAGGATGACGCAGCCTGTCCCCGAGGGGGACTTGCTGATCCACGCCGGGGACTTTACGAACGTGGGACGCGTGAACGAAGTCGTCGCCGCTGGCGTATGGCTCCGCAAGCTTGGGAAGAGGTTCCCTGCCGGGGTCGTGATCGTCGCGGGCAACCACGACTGGATGTTTGAGAAGAACCGATTTATGGCAGTACAATTGTTGAATCAAGGTCTGCTTGGTAATGAACGCGTTCCCGAAATCATCTACCTTGAGGATAGCGGGGTTGAGATAAAAGGCCTCAAGATATACGGAAGCCCTTGGCAGCCGTCTTTCATGAACTGGGCGTTCAACCTCGACCGTGGCGAGCCGCTCCGCAGAAAGTGGGACTTGATCCCCGAGGGCTTGGACATCCTGGTCACGCACGGGCCGCCGATGGGAATCCTCGACCAGACCAACCCGGTTCTCGGCACCGAGCACGTTGGGTGCGAGGAACTCATCAAGGCGGTCAAGCGGGCGAAGCCGAAAGTCCACGTCTTCGGCCATATCCACGGGGGCTACGGCAGGGCGCAATACCAGAACACGCTGTTCATCAACGCCGCGATCTGCGACGAGGCGTACAAGCCTTGGCGGGAGCCTGTCGTCATTGATTTATGATAGACCTATTATGAGACACATGTGCCAAGCCTACGATGACGGTGTCCATCAATGCGAGGAGCCTGCCGTTAACTTCATTGAGATAGCCGATGACATGGACGCGCCGCTTGACACCACTGTTTGGTGGATGTGCGCCCGGCACTGGGACAAATGGCAGAAAGAGAGCCAAGAGAATGAAAGGTAACCCGCAGATTGCTGCCATAGCCTTCCTCGTGAAGAAGTTCGGCGAGAGGATTCCGGGAGGGTACGAGGTGCGCGTGACGGCTCTTGATTTGCACGAGATGTCGCCGCATGGCATATTCCAGGAAGTGCCCGACATCAACGGCAAGGGGGTGCGCTGGCAGTACTTCCCGAACGTCACCATCGACCTCAAACCGGGCGATTGGAAGGAGTCTGCGCCGGACGATAAGACGCTGCCGGAGAAGACCGACAAGTGATTGACCCTTACGATTTGACGAAGCCTTGGGACAAAGTGCGCCTCCAGGAGTGGTTCGTCTTCGGCGTGTGTGTGCCGGGCAAGAGCGCCCGGCAGACCGCCGAAAAGGTCGAGGCGATGCTGGAGGACATGCGGGGCGTCACCCACAAGGCGCTCCCTGGCGCAGAGTACAGGAAGAACACGCCGTTCGGCTGCATCCGCACGGCGATGGCTTTCGGCAAGCTAGGCTGGTACCTCCGCAAGCACAGGCTCGGGCAGTACAGGCGCATCGGCAGGGCGCTGCGCGGCATGGTCTGGATCGACCCGGCGACCGCGACGCTGGAGGAGCTTGAGGCGATCCACGGCGTCGGCGCGAAGACCGCCCGGATGCTCCTGCTCTACACCCGCCCGGATCAGGAGATGATTCCGTTGGACACGCATGTGCTGAAATGGCTCCGCGCCCACGGCTACGACGCCCCGAAAAGCACCCCGCCCCCCGGCAAGAAGTACCGCGAGCTTGAGGCTGCTTTCATCCGCGAAGGCAGGAAGCGCGGGCTGACCGCTAAGGAGTGGGACAAGGAGGTATGGCAGCGGTCCGCCAAAGGCTGATGTTCATCCTAGTGCTGCTGCTCCGCCTCCTGTGGCAATTGCATCCGTCCCTGCTGACCTGCGCCCTGTTTTGGGTCTTCGTCGCGGAATACTGGTACATCGTCCCCACCGACTGCAAGATCAACTGGTGGTCTAGGTCGCTGACGCTGGCTGGCATGTTCATGAACGCCGTCGTCACCCTCGCCAACAATGGCAGGATGCCGTACCTCGGCGGCGGTCGTCCCCGCTCCATCTGGGTTGCGGGGACCGGCAAGCGCTTGCTGTTCCTTTGCGACCGCTTCGACGGCTTCAGCATAGGCGACTTCTTCATCATCGGCGGGATTGCCGCCGCCTTCCTGTTTTGGCTGTACCGCATCCCCGCTGGCAACGAGCGAACCGGGATGCTTTTATCCGGCGAGCGGACATCGAAGAAAATCCCCTAAATTCAGCGTTTTCCAACAGCAAATAGGTTCCGCGACTTCGGTTTCCTTCCATTAGAGGAGAAGCCTGTGCCAACCGCCTTGCCCATCCCAAAGCTCGCGGCGACCCCGATGATCCCATCGCGGTTCAAGAATGGGCTTCTCCAGCCCAATCCCGGCAAGGCAAGGCTCATGGCCGACCTCCGCGACGCCTACGCCGAGATTGCCGGAGAATGGGAAGAGTCGGGCGACCCCAAGGAACTGTACCAGTTCGCCGAGCCGAAGACGCGGGAGCTTCTCCTCGGGACGGAAGAGGACGCCAACGCCATCCACGATTTCGACACCGCCTCCATGTACGCGCACAGCGGCAACTGGAAGATGGCGAGCCAATACCTTGGCTACGCGCTGAGGAAGGTCGCCGAGAAGATCGAAAAGCTGGGCTACGGGTACGATGTGTCCGGGGAAGTCCAAATGGGCGGCGGCACAAGCGGGGAAGGGCGGCACCTTTGGGACACAGGCAACTCCCCGAAGCACGACCACACCCAAAACAACCCGTCCGCAATGTCGCTCGACGCCGAGGCTGAATCCGATTACCCCGAGCTTGCCGAGTTCAAGCACAAGCGAGTCCACTGGCCCCCGAGGACAAGGTAAAAATGGCTCCGGTTCAAGTATGCATTTTTAATCCAACCACCACCCTCATCGACCAAGTGACGGCTGCGTCCACCGGGCCGGGCGTCGCCGGGCAGCCGGTAGTGCTCAACCCGCTGGGTCTCATCGACCCGACTCTCCTTGGGCAGGGCGTCATCGCGACGGCTGGGCAGAACCTCAGCGCCGGGAATCTCGTCGGCCTGTACAACCAGGCCGGGACGCTCCACATGCAGCTTGCCTTCGCCGCTGGCAGCGGAACCGCGCCGTCCGGCGCAATGTACCCGGTGCCTGCTGCGGGCTTCGTCTCCTCCCAAGTTTTCACGGGGTTCACGGGGGAGGTGTCGTTCAGCGGCACGTTCGTGTACATCGACGGAAACAGCGAGTTCAGCCCTAGCGACATCGGCACCATCGTGTTTCTGTCCGCCGTCACGCCGGGCGGCGTGACCAAGACTCCCCCGACCAGCGGGTCGCCTCCCATCGGCCCGCTTTCCCAGTCGGTCGGCTACGTCGTGGGCTTCGCCACGCCGAACAAGGTTTCCATCGCCTTTAGCGCGGCGTTCCTTGACTTCACCCAGATCAACGGCATCCTTCCGATCACCAAGGGCGGCACCGGGGCTACGACAGGAATACAAGCCTTGGCCAACCTGATCGGCGAGTTGCCCTCGGCTTTCCTTTACGTTGACGGCAGCCGGACGGACGCGTACACCCCGGACGGCACGCAACTTTTGCCGTTCAAATCCATCATGGCGGCGGTCAATCGGGTCATAGCGAACGGCAACAATGCCACGGTTCCCTATACGATTTCCGTGGCTCCGGGGACTTACGCGGAAACGATTGATGTGGGGAATGCTGCCTTGTACAGCCTTGTTTTTACGGGCTACGGGGAGGCGGGCCCCATTTCCGCAAGCGCTGGGGCGACCGTGCTTGCGGGTGTCCGCGTCGCCCCCGCATCCGGGAACTCCCTGCAAAGCACCGCGAACAACACGCAGCTAGCCACCCTTCAGTTCAGCGGGTTCCTGTTCGCGAATCCTATTGACTTGACGTGCCCCACCAACAACGGGGGATTCGGCAGCAGTGTAGTTTCCTTTAGCAATTGCCACTTCGAGGACAACGGCTCGTCCCCTACTTTTACCTTCAACAACATCGGCAATCTGTTGTTCTCCAATTCCGCTGTGGGCGGCCCCCCGGCTAACAACACGACGACTGTGGCTTTAACAAACATTTTGGGTGCCCTGTGGATAGGCAGCGACATGAATGGCGGAACCCTCACTGTCCTGACTGATATAACTCAACCTGTCCCCGTGAGCTTTCCTCCTTTTGAGGGCACGGAATTATTGATCTCAGGGTGGGCATGCAATCCTGGAACTGTGACTATCTCGGGCGTTGGCTCAGTCGTCATCGTCAATCAAGGCTCGTTGGGCAGTTCTGGCGGCACAATCACAGTGGGTTCCGGGGCGTTTTTATTCATGGAAGCCGGTTCTGAGCTTGCCTCGAACGTAACGGTGGATTCCGGGGGGACGCTCGAAGGCAACGGGGTTCTGGACGGGACTCTGACGGTAAACGGCACCTATACACCGACCGGGGTGCTTTACGCGGCGGGGGTTGTATTGACGTCGATCACCTCCAACGGCGGGGGCATCACCATCGAAGACACTGCCGGTGGTGGCGTCGTCATCGACGACACAGGTGGGGGGACGATCAGCATTGCGCCTACGTCGGAAAAAGCCGCTTTCGGTAGCTACTCCACTCCGCCAGTTGCCGGGCAAGTAGTCATCGGGGCTTCCTCGGGCGGTCTCAGTGGTTTCAGTCAACTTACACTAGAAACAAGGGGTGCCCTTGGTTCTGCAACAATCAATCTTGGCGGTGTGGGCCTCTTTGCCTTAGCATCAGGTCAGAACCTTTCGATAGACCATTCGGTGGCGATAGGACCGGTGGGCGTGTTAGGCGGCTCCATATCCTTTTTTGGCTCTCCTCAAGTCAATCACGTTGCATCAATCGGCGTCTCTGCCACCGCTGGCAACCCCAGCCAGATCAACCTGCCTACCGCCACAGGGTCGGCGGGCACATTCCTGATGACGGACGGCGGAAACCCGCAGCAGACCTCATGGGATTCTCTGCTGACCGACAACGGCACGACCCTCTCTTACACGGGCAGCGGCGGCTTCGTAGCTGAATCGCTGACCATCGAGGGACACTTCAACAGCAACAACACTACGGATTTCTCTGGCACAGCTACGATCCCCGGCTCGCCTCCATCCGCTTCGGTGACTGTCTCCTTTGGTTCCGCTTTTACGGGCACGGCCCCCCCTTTGGTGGTTGTGACGCCAACGAGCGACCCCACGGCAACGGGGGCGTATTGGGTTGTAGTCAGCGGCGGCCCCGGGAATTGGACAGGATTCACCATTCACGTGCATGCTGCGGGAGCCATTTCCTTTAACTATATCGTGATAGGAAACGGCTCGTAGTTCAATTTTCAAAACCTGTTGTATCTAGCTAGATGTTTCTGCTCCCCTCCCTGTATACTAAGGCTGGAGGGAACGTGGCAGACGCAGCCAAAAACCCTGTCCAGACCGAGCCAGCCAAAAACCTCGCCTTCGAGCGCTCGAACAACCTGCGCGACCATTTCCCCTTTGCCGAGGTTCGCGGCAACCAAAACCCCACGCTTGACAAGCTGGCAAAATGGGTTTCTTCTCCCCAAAAATTCTTCCTGTTGGAGGGTCCGACCGGATTCGGAAAATCGCCCGTGGACATCGCCTGCGCGTCGCACGCAAAGACGTTGCCGAGCTACGGCGAGTTCAAGCCGGGCGCGTACATTTTGACGCCGCAGAAGACCCTTGCCGAGCAGTACATGAGGGACTTCGCCTCGATGGGGCTGGTGGAACTCAAAGGCCGCGCCAACTACCGCTGCGACAAGTGGAGCCAGATCACAGGCGAGGAAGTGGATTGCGAGATCGGCGCATCCCTCAACGAGTCCTCCGGCTTGGAAGAAACGTGCAGGTTCTGCCCGTACCGCGCCGCCAAGAGCGCCTTCATGGACGCCCCGTTCGGCACGACGAATTTCGCGTACTTCCTGAACGAAACGAACCATGCCGGGCAGCTTCCCAACCGCAACATGCTGATCTTGGACGAGGGGCACAACACCGAAGACCATATCCTTTCGCTGACCGACACCGAGCTTAACCAGCGGCGCTGCGACGAGTACGGGGCGGGGAAGCTGCCTGTCTTCCATGCCGGGGACAACGAGAGAGTCCTGATATGGCTCGACGACGTGTTCGTCCCCGCCGCAATCGCCTACGGGAGCAGGCTGGCGAAGTCCTTCCGCGAAGCCCGCGACGAGGAGCGCATCAAAGTCATCCGCAAGCAGAAAGCGCTCGACAACTACCTGTCGCGCATCAACATGTTTCGCAACGCGGCTGACCCCGGCGAGTGGTTCGCGTGGTCTGACTGGCAGGAAAACAAGAATACCGGCAAATTCCACGGCACGGGCGACCTGTTCATCAAGCCGCTGACCGCCCGGCTGTTCGCTGACGACTTGCTTTTCTCGAAGGCGCAGAAGGTGCTGATTACTTCCGCGACTATCCTCGACTTCAAGACGTTCATGCGCAACCTCGACATCGCCGAGCGCGACGCGCAGATTCTCGCGGTCGATTCCGAGTTCCCGGTCGAGAACCGCCCGATATTCTACCGCCCGGTCGGCAGCATGTCGTACAGGAACATCGACGCCACCCTGCCTTTGATGGCGGTAGAAATCGAGGCGCTGCTCACGCGGTACATGGCGAAGAAGGGCATCATCCACACGAACTCCTACAAGGTGAACCAGTACATCACGCGCTACCTGATGAGCACGGGCCATGCGCACCGCATCATCACGCACGACAGTTCAAAGGGCGCACGCGAGGCGGCGCAGAACCGGCACTTGACCTCAAAGGAGCCGACCATCCTATGCTCGCCCTCCATGACCGAGGGGCTGGACTTGAAAGAGGATTTGAGCCGCCTCCAGATCGTCTGCAAGGTTCCGTACCCTGCGCTCGACCCGTACACCCGCGCACGCATGAACCGCGACCGCCGCTGGTACTCTTGGCAGACTGCGCTCAAGCTGGAGCAGGGCACAGGGCGCAGCGTCCGCAGCAAGACCGACCGCGCCCACACCTATGTCCTTGACTCCGATTTCTCCGACTTCATCCAGAAAAACAACCGCATAATGTCGAAGTGGTGGCTGGACTCCATAATTTGGAGGTAAGTTGTTGAAAAACAGGCACTTGCTGGTGGACAAAATCGTGCCCACGGCTGTATACTAAGGCTGGATGGAGGGAACAATGAACTTCGGACCGATCAAAACTTTCGACAGGCAGAACCTGAAAGACCTGCGCAACGATTTCGATCAAGCAGTCGCCGGTTTGGCGAAGAAGTATGGCATCGCCATCAGCCTCGGCAATATCCGCTTCGATGCTGCGAAAGCGACCTCCAAGGTTGAGTTCGTCGTCACTACCCCCGGCACTGCCAATCCCCGCGAAGCCCTCATGGCGGCAGATTTCTCGCGCTACGCCGAGTCCTTTGGACTCAAGCCCGAGCAGTATGGTGAGACCTTCACGTTCGGATTCGGACGCAAACGCAATACCTACAAGCTGGTCGGCTTGAAGCCGCGCTCTCCCAAGCGTCCGATTGTGGGAACCAGCCTCCGCGACGGCAAGGATTACATCTTTCCCGAGTCCGCCATCGCCAGCTTGCAGAGCGCGGAACACAAGAAACTCTACGGCATCACGACCCCGACCCCAACCGCCTTGGGCATGTGCTCAAATGACAACGCCTATGACGCGAAGTTCAAACCCATCGGCAAGTGCAACCGCCCTGCAACCACGACCCGCAAGAGCGGGTTCAGCCGGGACGCCCGGATGCAGCCCTTCTGCGACCAGTGCGCCCAGTTGATCGATGAATCCCGCGCCGAAATGGCAGCGGAAGGAAGGGCGTCCTGATGAACGCAGCTTCGGGGGGTTTTCTTTATGTCGGTTTCTGCATCAGCCTGCTTGTGGTATACGGCGTGATGAGGCTCATGGCGACAAAGCGCTACGCTAGGGAAGATCGGGCCAAGAAGCAACAAGCCTCGAAAGGGTAACCAATGTTCGACACGACCACCCGTTGGGAAAAGATGGACGCAAGCGCAAGCACGGCGAAATACCTGTGCAGCGGCGCGTACACGCTGTGGAGCCGCCTGATGAACGGCGAGCAGTTCTTTACCGTTCTGCCGAGGGACGCGGAACCGATCAACGGACTGACGTTCGGTCACCACAGCATTGCTGACGCCTTAAAAGCGGAAAGATTGATGTTTGAGGACTCCGAAGACACAGAGGATGTGCTGTAAATGGGACACGCCTCGTCAAGCTATTGGCTCCAAGTTTCCGAATTCGCGGGGACGTACGACAACCCCTACAAGCCAGGGGGCAGGGGCATCAAGTACACGAAGTGGAAGACCATCGACGGGCGTTGGGCTGGCATCGGAGGAATTAAGGAAGCCAAGGTAATGTGGCTGGAGCACTACCGGCAGCGCGACTTGGCGAAGATCACTAAGCTTCGAGTTCGCTACAGGGGCAAGACTGTGATCGACCATCAGGGGCACGTGTACGAGCAACGCAAGAACGGCATGCACTTCGTGGAGGACTTGCTTGATTTGTGAGACCCGATGCTTGAACTGCGGTAAGACGCTGACTTGAAGTCGGCGACTTTCGCCAGTTCCGTTGCCGGGAAAGTAGCGCCTGCCGTATTAAAGGTCATGCTGACCCACCGCCAGCGCAAGCGGCTCCCTAAGCCCAAGGACATAGCCATGATGTGGCGGGCACTCCAAGGCTCCGTGCCCATGCATACGCAGCCGTACCACGGTCTGCGCGAATCATACCGGGGGGTCGTCAACTACAGGATTGCATCCAATTTTCAAGGCATTGAGTGGTCTGTTGACACCTATAGGGATAACTGGTACGTTGTCACGGTCAAGGATTTTACTGTCCCGTGCCCGTCCGTTCCGTCTGTAATCGGACATTTACGGAAGATGCTAGGCTTACGGGCATCTAAGTAGGCATGTTTTATACGGTTTACAAAACGACAAACCTCATCAACGGCAAATACTACTTTGGAGTTCACCGGACGGAAGACCCTTACGATGGCTATCTTGGTTCTGGCAAAATTATTCTGAAAGCAGTAGTGAAATACGGAAAGCAAGCATTCAAAAAAGATGTCTTGTTTATCTATCCGTACGCCGAACAAGCGTTCTCCAAAGAAAAAGAACTTGTCTCCGCTTTTAAGATCGATCCATTTTGCTACAATCTCAGGGATGGAGGCGCTGGTGAGTTCAAACGTCCTCCTACTTCGGAGGAGACAAGAGCTAAGTTGCGGGCGTCTCACAAAGGCAAGACGCTTCCATTGACACAACGTCAGAAGATCGGTCATTCTCAAGAAGGAAGGACTGTTTCTGAAGAGATTCGCCAGAAAATAAGAAAGTCTTTGGAAGGACGAAAGCGCCCACCAGAGGTCGGCAGGAAAACAGCCGCAAGTCTTCGAGCGAGGACTAAATACATCCAGCGCATTTGCCCTGAATGTGGCATCCAATTCACTACGAGAGCAGCTAAGACAGTGGCGCGAACATTCTGCTCCAAGTCCTGTTCCGGTAAGTACGCCCGCCGACGTCGGGGAGTGCGTTGATGGTCGGGAAGACGAAAAAGCGAAAGCTGAAGCACGTCGTCCCGGTCAACTCCAAGGAAGAACTGGCGAAGGTGCTCGCGATCCAGAAAGCCGTGTCCGACCGGGCGCGGATCGAGCTTGCAACTGCCTCCTCGTCCGCACCGGCCGGGTTCGTCGAGTCCGCCGCGAGAACGCTGGAGAAGTACGCACGCTACCCCACGCTGACGGAATACCAGTATGTCCCGCACCTCGCGGACGGCGAGAAGTGGGGCGCGACGTTCGGCGTCGCCGCGCTTGTCGGCGCTCTGGTGCTTGACCATGCCCGCAGGCTGATGGGCGTCCGGTCGGATTTGCGCTTGGAATACATCCGCTTCCTCGACGCCCTCGCCGAGCCGGGCAAGGGCAGCGTCAACATGAACATGCCCACGACCCGCGTGTTCGCAATATTGTCCGAGGCCTACGGGATCGTCTGGTCGAGCGGCGACTCCCTGTCGCTTACGGTGGCCGGGAAGCGGGTGTACCTGCACATGCTGGACGCCGTGAAGTTCGTGGAGGAGGCCGCTTCGGCAGCCCAGAAATTCAGGGAATCCGGGGAATCGGGTATTTCGTTGTAATGCACAGAATTTACCTCGCTGCCCCCTTCGAGTGGATAGACCGCATGAAGGCCTATGCGGAGCAGCTTCGCGCCCTCGGCTTCGAGGTCATGTCCCGCTGGCTGGACGAGCAGGATAGGGGCGGCGACACCGACCTCACCGACGCGGACGGCGGCACCCAGCTTGACAAGACCGAGCTTGCGATCTCGTTCGCAGTGCGCGACATCCGCAACATCCTCAGCGCGGACACCGTCATCGAATTCAATCCCGGCAAGGCCCTCATACGCAACACACGCTTAGCCGAGTTCGGCGGGGCGCTGTTCCTCGGCAAACAGTGCATAGTGATCGGCCCGGAGAACCCGAAGCACAAGAACCGCATCGACACCGTCTTTGTTTTTCTCGACGAAGGCTCCATCCCGGCAGACTTGGCAACCGCAGGAATAAAACCCGTCAAGCACTACGATACGTGGGAGGATTTCCTTGGGTTTGCCGCGACGGAGGCTGCGAGGAAAATTCCATAGGAGGCACTTCCATGGCACTTGACACGACGAACGTTAAATCGATCCTTACCAGCAAGACGTTTTACGGCGCTGTACTGGCCTTGATCTCGGTTGTCGCACCGCACCTGTATCAACACATACTGGCGGCGTTTGGCGTGAACGACCCCAACCAGATAGCCAACATGATTGTCGGCACGCTGGGTTCGATCCTTGCAATTTATGGTCGTTTTGTTGCAACGCAGACTGTGACACTGACTGGTGCCCCCAAGAAGTAGGGGGCTTCCGCATTTGCGGTATCATACTCTGTGGCTGAGACTCTCACGGAGTACCCGACCGTCCCGCTCCTGCTTGAGCGGGCACCGAAAAAACACAACATCCTGATCGGCAACGACCCTGCCCAGATACGTTTTGCCGAGCAGTTCCTGTCCATGCACCATGGCGTCCCGGTCAGGCATGAGCAGGTGCCTGCGGTCGGCGACGAAATGCTGCTAGGCAAGGACGGGACGAGGCTCTACCTGGTGGATGTCGTCCAGCAGGTCGATCTGTCCCCGGCCGTCAAATCCAAGACCGGGATATGGTCGCTCGACCTGATCGAAAAGGGAAGCGCGGGGATCAACGCCATCATCCGGCACGCAGCCAAGCTGCTTGGCATCGCGAAGCCGCCGAAGGATGTCGTGGCAAAAATCGGCTACGAGCTTGTCAGGGACAGCGACCCGTTCAGCAGGCGCTACCTCTTGACCGACATCCGCGCCGCCGTCTGGCATGCGGCCTGGCTCTTGTCCGGCCCGGCGGAGAAAAGACTCCCGTGGATCGCCCCGTGGGAAAACTGGATGACATGGCTTCCCCGAGGCGCAGACCCGCGCTACCGCCTCAACACCCTGTACCGCGAGCTTGTGATGTGGACGTTCGCCTCCACCGGGGACGAGCGTGGCTTTCGCAAGACCGGGGGAAGCTGGGATTCCAAGCGGTTCCAAAAGCTGGCGGCGCTCCAGTTGCCGAGGGATAAAGTCTACGACACCCTCGCGCTGCTTTCGGCTTGGCGGGCGCATGGATACGACCCCTACGTGTGCGCAATCCGCATCTCTAAAATATGGGAAATCAGATAAAACCTGCCCCCCTTTTCCCTTTGTTTCCGCAAGAACGCGGTATTACAGGATCAGAGGGGAACAATGTCAACAGGAAAATCCAAGGCTGGCCGCGAAGATTTGGTCGGGCGGGTGCAGACGGCTCTCGATTTGACCACCAAGAAGGAAGCCGAGAACATCGTGGACACGGTGATCGAGGCCCTTGAGGCAACCTTGCTGGCGAACCTGACCACCGATAAGTTTTCGCTCAAGCTAAATTCTTTTGGGAAATTCACAGTCCGCCACAAACCCGGTATCTATCGGAAGATACCCTTCACCGGGGAAACGAAGATGACGAGCGCGAAGCGCAAGGTCAAGTTCGTGACGCTCGGCGAGCTTCGGAAGAAGGAAGCGGTATCCCAGACACCTGAAACCCAAAACGGAGAAAACTGACACCATGCCGATGCAAATGCAATTCGACGACGAATTCGAAAACATCCCGGTAACACCCAAAACCACGGCACCGCAAAGCGCCGCAGCCGCAGCGCCAGCCCCAGCAGCGAGCGCACCGCCGAGGCAGCCGCCAGCCAAGGCGACGGCCGCAGCCGTCGAGGAAGACTCCCCGAAAGGTACGACCGTGGATGACAATGAAAACCTTTCGACCGATTTCGACGACGAAAAAGTCTACGCCCGGCCCGGACAACTCAACCAGATTCGCCCAGACAAGGGGAAGGCAGTCCGCTTCGCCTTTGTCCCGAAGGAGTGGATCGCCCCGCAAACCGCCAAGTCCCACTTCGTGGAAATGACGAAGGACGGCAAGCCTTTCAAGATTCGCGTGCGCTGCCTCACCCCGATGGGCAACGAGGCTGAGTGGGCTTACTGCTGCACGGCCTTGGAAAAGGATGGCGATGTCGTGGTTGCGGCGCTAGTCATCCACTACACCAACGCCAACCCAGTTACGGGCAAGTATGACAAGGACTCCAAGGGGAACTTCCCGCCCATTGAGTTCGAGATCGGCTTCGTGCGCCTGTCCAGCTTTAACATGCGCCAGATCAAGAAGCTTCCCGATGAGGACAAAACCCCCTTTGACATCGACATCGTGATGACCAATGCTGACAGCCGGGCTTTCGGGTACGAGTTCAACCGCAAGTCCAACACCCCGCGTTGGACGCTTGATCCCGAGGTCGCAGCGAAGGTCAAGACGGCGGCGCAACGCTTCCTCGACGGCAAGGCGCTCCGGTCTAAGCTCGGTCAAAAACTGAACGAGATCGAGTGGAGGGCCTTGCTGTCCGGCAAGAAGATCGGGTCTGACTCGACTTTGGGTAACGTGGAAGAGTTGTGAAGTCTGGAAACCCTTAACCCTCCAGTGAGTATCAATTCACTGGGGGGTTTTGTTTTATCTTATCAGCAAACGAGTTGAGTCGCCACGGCTGTAAAGCCGATAGCACTCATTCAAATGAAGGGGAGTGACGAAATGGAAGCAAAACACCTAGAGCAGTGGCAACTAAATGTAGTCGGGGAACAGCAAGCTCTGGCGGATAAGGTGAGCAACCTGTACAAGTTCATCGCAACTGACAAATTCAAACCCCTTGACGTAGAGGAGCAGGTTCGATTGAAGCTTCAAGGCGAGTACATGCGGCTCTATTTGGATGTGCTCGATAGACGCATGGCAGCATGGTAGCACAAGCGTGAATAGCCATGCTTATTTGCGGAATTGACTTCGAGACCACGGGTCTCAATATCCCGACCATCGGCGTGACCGAGGTTGGGCTGGTTCTTTGGGATACCGACCTCCACGCACCGATCAAACTGTTCGGCACACTGGTTGATCCCGGCTCGTACGCGGTGTGGGAGCCAGGAGCCGAAGAGGTCAACAACCTCACCCCGGAGCTTTGCGACAAGTACGGCATGGAGGACGAGAAAGCGCTCAAGTACGTGCTCTCGTGGTACGGCAGTGCTGACGTGGCATGCGCCCACAACGGCAACTTTTTTGACCGGCCGCTTTTAGACAAGTGGGCCGAGAGGTACGGTTTCGACTCTCAGAGAAATAAATTGTGGATCGACACCTTTATTGACATCGAGCGGCCGAAGAAAGGCAGCGGTCGCCTCGGATACATGGCGGCAGACCACGGCTTCCTCAACCCATTCCCCCATCGCGCCATGTTCGACGTCATGACCATGATGACGATCCTGATGGCACCGGACGTGTCGAAAGCACCCCCCAAGTACGACTTGAATGCGATTCAAGAGATCGCGAAATCTCCCACACGGGTAGTGAAGGCCGTGGTTTCCTTCGAAAAGAAGGAACTGGCGAAGGCGCGAGGCTACCGTGGAATTTATGAAAACGGAAACTTCGTGCGCTGGGAGCTTGAAATCAAGGAATGCAACCTTGAGAAAGAGCGCGAGGCGGCTCGTCTTGCCGGATTCGAGATAGAGGTTATTCGATAAACGGATCAGATCAATCCACCATTTGAATTTGCCAGTTTAGCTTAGAAAATCGGCTTCGAATTCCTTAATCAAGACTTCAACGGACCGGTGTGCTCGGGGGGCAGTGACCCGCTCGTGGATGTCTGTTCAATTTCGAGGCAAAGGTGCAGATCGTGTATAAATTAACCTTGGTTTTCGTTCTATTCTTTGGTCTAGCATCTTGCAATGCAAAACTTGCAAAAGCAGGCATTGAAAGCGGCCCAGACACAGCGATAAAAGCGGCGCATCTTTTGGAAGAAGAAACAATCACAAACGATAGCACATGTTCTGCAACCGCTATCGGTCCGCACGCTCTGCTTACAGCAAGCCATTGCGAGCTACCGACTAATATGATTGCTGTTGACGGGGTCGAATACCACGTCAAAGACACCATCCGCGACGACTACGACCACACCATATATCTGTTGGCTGGACCGGCATTTATGGACATCGCGCCGATTGGCGGCAGCGGGCATGTTGGGGAGTCCATCTTTATTGTCGGAAACCCAAACGGGTTGCAGCATATTTTTCGGCGTGGAAGCGTAGCGGGATACATGCCGGTGTCTTTTTGGGAGGGGGAAGACGGCGACGGCATGGTGCTTTATGACATCAACGGGTTTTTCGGCGATTCAGGCGCGGCAGTTTTCGACGAATCAGGAAATATAATCGGAGTCATCTCCCTGCTGCATATTGAAAATAAAAACGACGAAAGCAGCAGCCCGGAGTTTCGCTTGTTTGGCGGGTTTCCGCTTTCATTTACTCCGGGACAGCTTGCTGAAGCCAGGAACTTTGTCCCGAAGGATTAGCCTCCCGCCTGGCTGAGCCGTTTCCCTTGCAATCGGGTATTAGGGGGTATGCCCCGCGCAGCAAAGGCGAAAGAGCCTACGCCCCTTTCCGTCCCCGACCCGAATCCGTGCATCAAGCGCTGGGTCATCCTTGGTCTTGACCCATCCGTGTCGCGGACCGGGTTCGCGCTGCTCGACGTCCGCCCTGCCCTCGCCCGTACGCCCGAGGAAAGCCCCTGCTCCGATGCGATCTGGCTCGCGGCGGGTTCCGCCAAGCCTGACAAGATCGACGATCCTCTGCTCGACGCACGCTCCACGGTGTGGATTCGCGCCAAAGCGGTCGCGTTGTACCTCCGGGAGGTGGTCAAGTCCGTCGCCCCCCCAAAGGAGAACGCAGACCCGGCGTCGATGGGCGCTGGGAAACTGGACGGAGGGATGCTCAAAAATTCCGACGTCGGTCTCATCATTTCAATGGAGTACCCGACACCCCAAAACGATTACCTTTGGTCGATAAACAGGATCATCAACCTTGTCGTGTTCGACGACAGCGAAGTCACCGAAACGTTCGGCGAAGTCAGGATCATGCTGACCAATGCGAGCACGCTGCGCTCGCTGATGGGGCTGACGCAGAGAGGCAATACGAACAAGGGCGAGAACATTGTCAAGGCGTACGAGTTTATCGACAGGTCGCGGTTTCCGCAGCTTGATTCCGACGCCTGTGACGCGATCCTCCTGTGCATGATGGCACGGCATGCGGCCTCTGTCATGCTGGGCACCAAGGAGGAGGTGCCGGGGCGCTTCATGAACACCTTGTGCAACGCCATGCGGGAAACCAAGGGGAAGGGCCGCAACGCCCGCGTCCGCACCAAGGGACTGCTGCACCGGACGGAATACTGGTACAGGTACGAACGCCGGAGCTACGCTGTCGCTGTCAAGGATGCGTCGAACCCCAAGAAAAACCTAAGTCGCGTCAATTTCAGTATCTAAGTAGAGAGTCGCAAGCCACGACCCAAGGGTCACAAGGCACTGACTCTGGAGAATGCATGCCAAAAGCCACGCAGAAGTCTGCCTCGTCGTCCACCAGGGATTTGACGGTCGCGCAGCGCAGGGAGTTGTTCCTTTCTTCCCGCAAGGAAGAGAAGCCGGATTACCAAGTTCTCACAGCCGATTTTGTGGACGATCTCGTCCCGTACGGCCTGATCACGTTCGACTACGTGCTCGGGCTGGGCGGCATCAAGCGCCACGGGTTCGTGTCCCAGGTGCACGGCGACGAGGGCGTCGGCAAATCCACGCTGGCTTACCAAATCGCCGCGAACTACCAGCAGTACACAGGCGAGCCGCTGGGCGTGTTCGACTTCGAGGGCACCGGCACCCCCGCCTATATCGAAAAGATCGGCTGCGACACGGAAATGGTGAAGTTCATCCAACCGGACTGCATGGAAGACGCGGTGAACGACACGCTCGACCTGATCGACCAAGGCTGCCGCTTCTTTATCTACGACTCGATCCCATGGATCAACATGCTGGTGGACCGCAAGGACATCAAGAGCGGCAAGGCGTTCAAAGCCAACTATGGCAAGCACGCGCAAACCATGGACAAGTTCTTCAAGACTCTGCATCCTTACATCAAGCGTGCTGACGGCCACATGCTCATGGTCAACCAGACCCGCTCCCGCATCGACGACTCGACGGAGGCGAAGTGGGCAAACGATTACAGCTATACCAACAGGACTTACGTGCTGCCGGGCGGTCGCATCTGCCGCTTCACGCCGTCCACGATGATTGAGATGCGCATGGTCAAGGAGGTTAAGCCGTTCGACCCCGGCAAAACGGGCGACGGGCCGGACAAAGACCCGTGGATCATCGAGCCAGCCACCCCGGCTACCGAAGGTCACCCGTGCGTCAACCGCGTGCGCGTGCGTTCGCTCAAGAACAAGGTCACCGGGGCTGGGTTCCGCGAGGGGTTCATCTGGGTCCGTCCGGCGACGCACCCGACGCCGGGCATCGACAACCTTATGAGCGTCCGCGAGCTTGCCCGCGAATACGGGCTGATCGCTAACAAGGGCGCGAAGTGGTACGTCGGCAAGTCGTTCGACGACGCCATCGCGACGTACCCGAACAAGGACGCGGGCGTTGAGGATTTGGTTGTGAACCGCAACCCTGAGGTGCATGCCAAGCTGAATGCGCTTCTCGCCAAGGAGATCGCGGCGGACACGACAGGCAGGTTCGCGACGGTCGTCACCAAGGAAGAAATCGACATGATCGAAGGCGACGACTTGGCTCTGGTCGGGAAGGGGTTCGACACCGAGGAGGCTGAGTAGCTTGATGAAGACCCAACTGCTGTGCCCAAACTGTAAAGGCAAAGGTCACGTGTTCAATCCCGTGGACGCTATTTGTATGACAATCCTAGGTCCTTTACTCTCTTTGGTGGAGAGAAACAACGCCAACGGTCTGACAAGAGAGCAATGTCCCGTTTGCGGGGGCAACGGCATTATCACATTGGAGAGATGGGATGGCTAAGACTTTCCAGTTCGCGGCGCGTAAGGGCGACGCGATAAAGCTTTTCGAGACGGAAGAAGAAGCCTTCAAGTATGCCGATGAGAACACCGCCGTCGCGAGGTACTCCACAACCAACGGTCGGGACTTCGACTTCGTCGAGATCGCGGGCATCAAGACCGACGCCGGGATTGTCACAAGAATTCTGGAATCATGAGCGGCCGATGTTGCGAGTCATTGGCCTTAACGCTTGCGGGGATTGTTGGTAAGCATTGCAGCGCGGTCTTGGCGACCGATATTCTGGTACGCGACGGTTTCCTAACCGAAGAACCGGGCGGGAATTATGCAGCAAACCTCATCACGGTGAAAGAGGCTTGCCGCAGATACATCGAGGCGAAAAGTGATGCCCCCAACCAAGAATGCTCGAACGCCATTGTAGTTAGCTACTTCGCTTACCTCGAAGACGTCACACGCAATCTCAACTGAATCAGTATTAGTCCTTCGTGCGGCTTTCCGGCAAAAACTTCCAAAGCTGGGCCGAGTTTGACGCGGAGATCGACGGGCTAACCGTGGTCACTGGGCCGTCGGACGTCGGCAAAAGCGCCTTGTTCCGCGCCTTGAAGGGCGTTCTGCGTAACGAGCTACCCGTCGAATGGGTGCGCAACGGTCAGGACGAGCCAATGGGGGTGACCGTCGAAGTCGGCAGCCACAGGATTTCCGCCGAGCGCAAACGCAAAGGATCAACCACATACGTCATCGATGGGCAGGACTTCGCCAAGCTTGACAAGGCGGTCCCGGAGCAAATCAAAGACTTGAAGTTCGGGGAGGTCGTCATCGGCGACTTCGACTTCGACCCGATCTTCGGCAGGCAGAACAGCGCTCAGTTCCTCATCGACCCGCTGACCTACAAACCGACCGAGGTGAACGCGATCCTCGGAGCGTTCGGCGGCACGGAGAAATTAGAACATGGAAAGAAGGAAGCCAATCTTCGCAAGACGCAGAAAGACACGGAAGCCCGCGCCATTGCCGCGCAAATCCGCGACGCCGAAGAGCGCCGCGCCAAGCTCACCAGCATGCAGCTTGCCGGTGACCAAACAGCCTGCGCCCTGATAGACCTTGAGAGGGACATTCGCGGACTAGAATCCGGGGCCCACTGGCTTGCCGAGGCTGCCCGGTATCGTCAGGAAATCGTCAGGTATCGTCAGATTTTGGACGCTTTCGTCCTGCCCGACATCGCGGGGCTGGAGCAGGAATACCGGCTGGCACGCTTTGCGGAGCAGGCAGCGGAGTCCAACGCCTACGCCAGATGGCTTGCCAAGCCCGTTGCGATGCTTTCCAGCGCCTCGGCGTTCTGGGACGACATCGGACGCCTGCGGTACGAGATCGCGGCTTTGGAAAGCGCCCAGAAGGCGGGGGAATACGCAAGCTGGCTCCACGATACGTCGCTACAGCTTCAAGCCGTCCCGATGGTCTGGGTTGAGGTCAGGCGTGTCTGGAACGAGATCGTAGCCTTGGAAATCGCCGTGGAAGCGGGAAGCCATGTCGTGTCCACGGACAAGCTTAAGTCGTCCCTTTCGGGTGTTGACGCGACCTTTAACGGGGCAGCCTTGCTCTGGAACAGTATTAGGCGGCTGGAAGCCCTCAGTGCGCTGCTGGGGGAACTCAAGGGTTCGGCAGAGAAACTCTCCGGGGTCGAAGCGGAACTCTCAGCGGCGCAGGCTGAGCTTCAGAAGGGGCTTTGCCCGAAGTGCGGCAGGCCCTTGGCGCACCAGTGCGTATGAGACATGCTTGCAATGCCAAGTCACTGACACTTACGCTGCGGTAATTTGGCCGTTCTTTAGCGAAGGTGCTTGGAGTAGCAAGTTGCCGTGCGGAGAACCAGCCGTGGATTTTCATAGTGAAGCGGATTTTCACGGTAATATACGTCGGGTCTACTTGTGCGCAAGGCACTGGGATGAGTACCAACGATGGTTGTGGAAAAAGCTGAATGAGCATCAACGGGAGTTGTGGAAGGAAATAAATGCCTGAAGTCACGCAGGAAACGCTGAAGGAAATCCAAGCCCGAGTCAAAAAGCTCCAAGGCACCCGCGACGAGATCATCGGGACTTTCAAGGTTCAGGAGTCGAAAAGGGACGAGGCTTATGATAAGCTAAGAGAGTTGGGGATCGAGAACCCGGAGAAAATGTCCTCCAAGGAACTCCAGGCCCTAGCCGACCAGAAGCGGACCGAGCTTGCGGAAAAGATCGCCGCCCTTATCGAGCAGCTTGCGCAGGGTGAAAAGTTGATCGAGCAATACCGGGAATTACAACAGGAGAATTGACATGCCAACAGCAACAGTCCCAATGTCCCACCCAGCCGTGGCCGGGAAGAACCCAGACGGCACGTGGTCTGTTCGCATCCAGCACACCGTCGAGGGTTCTGTCACCACGGTGGATTTCACGAACACGCTCTTCGCCGAGGTTCTGGCGAAAGCCTACGCCGACATGCTGAACGGCAAGGCTGTCTTCGAAGCGGGAATCGGCAAGCTTGCATCCAATCTCGGACCAACAATCGCCGACGCCAAGGCGGACGTGATAGATGTAATCGTGGACGCGGAAAACGAAGCCAAAAAGCTCATTAACGCGGCGAAGATTGAAGCCGGGAAGATCGAGGCCGACGCCGTCGCGCTGGGCAAGTCCGCCTCGGCGGAAGCGGAGACGCTGAAGACCGAAGCGGCGAAACTTTTGGATGCCGCGAAGACTGAAGCCGAGAAGCTCCTGAGCGAAGCCCGCGCCGAGGCCGCCAAGCTTCTGCATGCGGCAGCCGCGAAAGTCCAGCCGCCTCCGGCAACCCCGGCTGAGACACCGAAGCCGACGACAGCATCTGTGAAAGTTCAACCGCCCCCGACGCCCCCGGCTGAAACACCGAAGCCAGCGGCCCCAAAGACGGTCGTCGAGGACGAGTGACAAGTTCGCGGTGCGGCGTGGATGGCGACACGCACCCTTAATGAAGCAGGGTTAATAGACGACGGTGGTTTTCGGTTACTGTAGGAACCGTGGCCGTAGACCCTGCACGGCACCCGAGTTCGAATCCGGGCACCGCGATTTCCAAGTTTTTCCTGCAAATTCCAGTATTCCATTGGGTGGAATACTTCGGGAAAATGGTTTACCTGGCTTCTCCGTACACGCATACCGACAAGAGCGTGCGGGCGAGCCGTTTTCTTGCAGTGATAAAAGCCTGCGGGTGGCTGATGACCAACGCCTCCCATGTACAGATGTTCTATTCCCCCATCGCCCACACGCATCCCATCGCCGAAATTTGTGTCTTGCCGGGAAATTGGGAGTTCTGGGAAGCCTGCGACAAGGCTATGCTTTCGCGCTGCTCCGAGATTTGGGTGTTCTGTCTTTCTGGTTGGACTAAGTCTACTGGCGTGAATGCGGAGCGGAAGATCGCCACAGAATACGGGCTGCCGTGCAAGTTCGTGATCCCGCAGCCGGACGGCTCTTACGTAATCTCTAATACGGAGCCAGAAGATGCCGAACTCGAAATGCCCGCAGCAGCAGTCTGACGAGCGCTGCGTACATCGGTTAAACCTGCGTATTAGTCATCAAAATGAAGATAAAGCTCGATGACCCCAAGGACCGAGTCAATTTGGTCTGGACGACGGACTGGCACTTCAGCGACATCCCGCCCGGCCGCCGGAGGGACGACTACCGCCTAGCCCTGCTTGACAAGCTCGCGTTCGTGCGCGGGCTTGCGGAGAAGCTCCATGGGGCGGCGCTTTGCGGCGGCGACGTGTTCCACCACAAGAAGCCCCACCATTTCGGCAACAGCCTGCGCCTCATCATCGAGCTTATCGGGTCGCTTCGGCGTTTCCCGCAGGAGAAGGTCTTCGGGGCGGTCGGCAACCACGACATTTCGTTCGACCGCATGGACTCCCTGCCCCGCCAGCCGCTGGGCTTGCTCATTGAGGTGGGCGCGTACCATGACCTGAACCGGGAGCCGGTGGTCTTCGTCAACCAAGGCGAAAGCGCGAGGGTTTCAGTTGAAACCTTCCCTTATGCCGAGGGGGAGGAGACCCTCCAGAACATCCTGAACGCGGGGCCCCGCATGCCCGGCGTAACCCATAGGATCGGCATTGTCCACGCCTACGGGCACCCCGGCAACGCGGCAGATATGTTCGGGACGCGCACCATAGGATACAATGAGCTTGGGGGCAACGATTTCGACATCCTGCTCTGGGGGCACGACCATTCCCGCCACGGGGTTGACGAGGCCGGCAAGACGACGCATGTCAACCTCGGCAGCATGGCGCGGGCGGCTTTCCAGTACGACGAGCTTGACCGCCCCGTGGTGGCAGCCGTCCTGTCCTTCCAGCCGGACGGAAGCTGGCAGTACGGCGAGAAGCCGATCCCGGTCAAGCCGCTTGAGCAGGTCTTCGCGGCGGCCGACAAGGGCGTCGAGCAAGTCTCCAAGTCCGAGGAGATCATGTCCTTCTTCGCGGGGATGGACGAGGCTGTTTCGGGGATCGAGGTCAGCGACCCCCGCGCTGTCATCCACGAGCTATGCGGCGGCGACAAAAAACTGGAAGAGCTAGTCTTGGAGGTTTGCGACCTGTGAGCGAGCAGCCTTGTAAGACGGACGATTTTATTAGTGTTTTTTGCTACTCGTGCAAGGAGTGGCTTTACGTAGAGAAGTTACTTACGCCGGAGGAAGTCTTTCAGAATCCAGATATAAAGCAGGTAGACCTGATTCACAAAATAAAATTTTGCCCGTTATGCGGAGGCAAAGATGTTTACACGCAGCCTAAATCAGATGAGGTCTTGGAGCCTCTGAACAGCCTAGACGGGGAATATGGAAGATAACTTGAAAGGCGAATACCAACATGGCATCTGGTGCTCCGGCAGCAGGCAGCATCCCCGCGTGCCGGGTCATTCCTGCTCCTGCCACTCCTGCGACCTGTTCTACAACCGCCTCGACGTCCTGCGGCACGACGGAGACCAAATTAAGCGCACCATCCGGGTGGCTATGTGCCCTGGCTGCCACAAGCGCACCGAGTTCCCGTTTACCAGCGAGTACCTCCCGAAGGAGGTTCTCTGCATTGAGTGCAGCGTGTGGGCACCAGTTGAGGAATTCTCTTGGGACGGCAAGGACTTCGCTAAGCTCCTGCCTGAGTTTGAACGGTGAAAATCCATTTTGCTCTACTCTGGTTCTCGTTGGCGGCGGTTTCGTTTGTCTTCTGGAAGCAGACCGGGGATTTGTGGTGGGTGCTCGCGGCTTCCGCGTTCAGCGTTGCCTCGATCAGGGAGACCCTGCTGCTGATGAAAGGGATGAAACGACAATGAGCCGTGCGGGAGAAACGGAGGGATGGAGCAAGCTCGAAAAGCGGGTTTATAAGCTGCTTCGGCGTGTGCTCTACGCCTATATCGGCATCCGCGACTACGAACATCGCACCGGCGGCGTCTACAAGCTTAACGACAGCACCCACAATCCCAATCTCCACATTGAGGCGCTCCTAGCGCTCTACGAACTGAAGCTGATCCTCCGGGGACGTTCTTGACACCGCCTCGTCCCCACCGTACCCTTGTATACAACAGTTAAATGACGGCGACCCCAAAAGCGGCACCCGATAGAATCTACCTGTTCTGCTATGGCACCTTGAGGCGCGGCGAGCCGGGCCACGAACTGATGTCCAACGCAACCTTTGTCGGCACGGTCATGAAGACCAACCTCCGCTGGATCGGGGAAGCCGAGTATCCTTCCTGCATCGAGACCTCCGATGCAACCGACTTCGTGGTGGGGGAAATATGGGACATCTCCGTGTCCGACCTCCCGATTATCAACGAGTACGAAGGCGATAACTACAGGCTTGTGAAGCTGCGGGACTCCAACCTGTACGCTTACCTCCTAAAAGAGGACAACGCCGACAAGTACGTTGAAATAATCTAAGCCATGCAAAGCCTGTCATCCCCGCCGAGCTTGACATTTCCGTTCCGGCTAGCAGACGGAACAGACTCCCGCTTGGTCGCTAAAGAGTTGTCCCAAATGCAAAACGAGGTCAGCGGCTGGTGGGGGCGGGCTGTGGACTATAGCCTTGATGCTGAGATAAGCATGACCCTCGAAAAGTGGCGGCAAAGGCTTGACCCGCTTGTGCCCGGCATTCAGTTCACAAAAACGTTCGAGGGCGGCTGGCTGCGAATCATCGGCTACGTCGCCGCCCCACGATACGTGTTGGTTATCCGATCCAAGCTGCCTTTTTAATTCTGAGCGTACCTGTCGAAATCGGGCCCGAGACCTGCACGGATGGCGAAGTCATGGAGTTGCTGGGAAGAAACCGGGGACGAGATAGACGGCGTGCCAAGGGTCGTGCCTCCAAGCTCGCTTTCGATGATGTCCACAGCGGCGATGACTGCTGCTACGATAAGCTGCACCTTGGCTTGCGTCGCCGGGCTAAGCAGGCGTAGCTCAGCAAGCTCGGTTGGGCTGGTCAACCCCCCGGCAAACGCGTTGAAGCAGGTCAGGAAGGCCGACTTGGTGCCGGTCGGTGCAGCGGCGATGCATGTGTTAAGCTGCGTATGCAGCGTGAGGCCTAGATTGACGAAGTTGTTGTAGATGGCCTGATCCGGGGCAGGCACAATGCCCGCGTCGGCTTGTGCAACAGCCAGGATCGTGCCGAGCACATTCGAGGTGTTTTGTGCGTCATGTAGATAGTTGCACCCGGCGAGCGACAGCGACATCGCCACGACAAGGATTAAACTTAGGGCAGACGACAGTTTGCGAATCATGGATGCTCCTCCTGATACATAATACTGAAAGACAAATTTTTCGCAGATTTTCCAGGCTTCTAGGCCAGAGCCGTTTCTTTGGTATCATTGGGAAATGAACATACTTACGAAACCCAACGTTTGGTTCACCAGCGACTACCACATTTTTCACGTGAATATCCTCAGGCTCGGCGACGGGCGACCCTTCGCCGACGTGGGGGAAATGCACGCGGCGATAGCCGACCGCCACAACGCGGTCGTGAAGCCCGGCGACCGGGTCTTCAACCTCGGGGACTTCGCCCTCAAATGCACGTGGGAGCAAGCCTACGTCTTTCGCCAGCGGCTCGTGGGTCAGCAGCACTTCCTCTTCGGCAACCACGACAACGTTGCTTGGGAGATGATCCGAAACGTGCCGGACTGCTTCGTGCGGTCGTGGGGCGACCCGGACTCCCCCGGAGCGCACGTCCTCAGGCTCAAGGGCTACGACGTCCCGAAGATCACGCTGTGCCACTTCGCCATGCGCACGTTTCCCTCGTCCCACAAGGGGGGCTGGCAGCTTTACGGGCACTCGCACAGCCAGTTGCCGGAAGAGCCGACTTGGCTCGCGTTCGACATAGGCGTGGATTGCTGGGATTACCGCCCGGTCAGTATTGAAGAAGTGGCGCAGAAGATGAAAGCTAAGATTCCCGCTTGGGAAAAATGGCGTGCGACCTTGCCGGAAGGAAGAATGGAATAATGTCAGAAGTTTTCGATGAAAAAGGCGGGCAGCCGCTGCCCATCACTACCAGGAAGAGCGTGGATGTGGCTATGGAAGTAGCGGAAGAGTTAAAGAGTCGAGGCTTGGGCGATGTCGCCGACGACGTCGAAGCTCGCATCCGTATCGGGGAGCGCAAATACGGCAAGAGGCTTCAATCCTACAACGGCAGGGATGCCGTCAAGGACTTGTATGACGAGGTTCTCGACGCTTTGAATTATTCTAAGCAGCTTGAGATAGAGGGCAAGGACGACGGTTCCTTCTTCAAGCGACTTGTCGCTTTGGCCGCAACTGTCAAGTTGCGGCTGGACAACCCCGCGCAATGAGCGACGAGGTCGCATTCTTTCTGCTCTACGGGGGAACGATGCTCGGCGTCGTGCTGCTGACTTTCTTTCTGAGCCGAAGGGAAAAACGGTGATGCTGCACGCGCAAGCATTGGGGGTGCTCCAGATGAACGAGATGTACGAGGCGGCAGCGAAGCATTTCGCCGAGCGCGTCAATGCCATATTTGTTTCAGAGCAGACGCTCGAAGCCGCGTTCAAGCTCCTCTACCCCGGCCTGCCCTTCGACCGCACCGATCACTGGGCGCATGTCTTCGAGACCTTGCTTAACGAGGCGTGGGACGCCAAGGGTCCGGTCGTCAAGGGCAACCCGACTGCCATCGACCGCCTGCACATCATCCGGGCGTTGCACCCGCTGCTCGACTACAACCTGTTCACGCAGGCGCTCCTCAACCTCCAAGGCTACACGGGCGTGTTCTACCTGACCGGGGACGCGCAAAAGGAAATCGACCGCCTGAAGCAGGACTGGGCGGCAAAGCAGCGGAAGTCCGACCCGTTCGCGCCGAAGGCCAGGATGGTCAAGCAAGCCGAGGCGGCGACGGAGGAGCAGAGGGAGTTCAACAACGTCCTGTCCACGCTTCGGGCGCTGCGCATCATCACGCAGTTCACGCCGCAGATCAGCTTCAGGGTCAGTCCGAAAAAATTAACGCCAGCATTGGCAGATAGTAGAAACTTATCAATGCTTGGGGTGGGGGCTGATAAATACTTGCGTACGCTTCCAAGCCTCAAAACCTACTATATTACGTGGGACATTGCGGCACAAATGACCAAATTGGTTGGTGTCGTTGATGGGGTAGTGGTTTTTCAAGCCGAGGGCATACCCTATGAATTCAGATCAAAGTCTGGGGGAGAAGTATTGAACGAGGTGCTTTTTGTTCGGAAGATCATGTACGAGATTTTTAGGGACGTGGACACCACGAAAGAGACCTGTATTATGGTTCCCCGCATGAACTCCGTTTTGATCGTAGGTGATGTAGGTGGAGAAAGTTTGAAAAGTAGCTTTGAGAGGTTAAAAGTACAGTATCCCATGCTGAGCCTGACAGAAGGTCCCAGAACTGTTTGAAATTAGATGTATGTGCAAAACCAATAAAAAACTTGACTACGAAACCCATAAATAGATGAGGTGTTTATGGGTAAAGCGTTAGAGTTATCGGGAAAGGTCTTTGGTAAGCTCCTTGTAATTGAGAGGGCTAAAACCCGTCTTGGGTCAAATTGGCAGTGGGTGTGCCGTTGCGAGTGCGGAAAGGAAAAAACGATCTCGGGGTCAAACTTGGTTTCTAGCAACTCTACCAGTTGTGGCTGTTCTCACATTCAGCACGGCCATAGCAAACGGGGTGATGGAGGCAAGAGTCCTGAGTATACTGTATGGCATGGGTTGATTGGAATATGTTACTGCCCCACTGATGAACAGTTCCATAACTATGGAGCTAAGGGAATAAAAGTTTGCACTCGTTGGCGCAACTCGTTCCCTAATTTCCTACAGGATATGGGCGCAAAACCTCTGCACCACACGCTTAGTAGGAAAGACCCCGCAAAAGGGTTTAATCCCGACAACTGCTTTTGGAAGGAAGGATGGTTCAGACCGTTTGAGTCGATGTACCATCGTGCCAAACGAGAGACAGAAGAACGGAAATCCCGTGGACACAAATTTGAACTGACCTACAAGGAGTTTTTGGAGTTTACTTGTATAAGCGCCTGCCATTATTGTGGGTTTGATGTTGGTTGGAAAGACTGTGCTAAAGCCCCTTACAACTTGGATAGGAAAGACAATGAAGGAAATTATACCAAGGACAACTGCGTGGTCTGCTGCTTTGAATGCAACGCCACTAAAGGGTCGCGGTTCACTTACGAAGAAATGCTCATCATAGGGGCAGCGGTACGAGAAGTAAAACTGGCTAGGAAGGCGAAGTACCCCATGCTACAATTGGTCGAGGGAGTGCGTGCGTAGGATATGCTGCTGGGGTATGCGTCTCGGTTATATTGACAGGGAAACTGTGCCGTGCGACAAGCCTGCACGATGCCACATCGAATGGTCTGATGGTACGGTCTCGTGGTGTTGCGCCGAACACTATGACCTTGTAATGGCGGAACTGGCGCGTTCTAGGGCGAACCGATGAGGCACACTTGCCAGTGGCGGGTGGCGGACGAACAAACCGGACGGGAGGTGCCGTGCGGCAAGCCAGCCGTGGCGCACATCACGTGGCTTGGATCGAAGCCGTACACCTACTATTATTGTGCGCTCCATTACGACAAGCGCCTCAAGGAAATAGGCGGGCGCAAGGACGTGCTGGAAGCGAGCGGAGTGCGATGAAAAGAGTCTTCCTGCTTGACGTGATGTCGCAGGTGTACCGCGCCTACCACGCGGCTGCGCATCAGCCCATCCAGATGTCCACCAAGGCCGGTTTCCCCACGGGCGCGACCTACATCTTCGCCAGGATGCTCAAGCGGCTGTTCGAGGAGCACAAGCCCGAGTACATCATCGCCTGCATGGAGGGCGGCGGAACGACCAACCGCGAGAAGCTGTACCCCGAGTACAAGGCGAACCGCAAGGGCGGAACACCGAGCGAGCTTCAGCGCCAGTTCCCGTACATCAACGGTTTGATCGACGCTTACGGCCTGAAGCGCATCGGCGTGGAAGGCTACGAGGCGGACGACATCATCGGCACGTTGGCCCGGCAATTCTACGAGAGCGACCTAGAGAACCAGATTTTCATCGTGACAGGCGACAAGGACATGTTCCAGCTTGTCAACGACCGCACCTTTGTCGTGAACCCGATGAAGGGCATCTTCGCTGATTCCGCCAAGGTAGAGGCGATAGTGGGCGTGCCCCCGGAACGGGTCACCGACGTGATGGCGCTGCGTGGCGACTCCGTGGACAATGTTCCAGGCGCTCCGGGCATCGGGGACAAAGGCTCCGTACAGATCATCAGGGAGTTCGGGTCGCTCATCGCCGCTCTTGACAGGGCCGGCGAAGTGAAGCGCAAGAGCTACCGCGAGTCGCTCCAGAACAATCGTGCGCAGATCGAGCTTAGCTACAAGCTGGTCACCATCGACCGTGACGCACTTTTTGGCGTAGGCGAGTTGGGCTTCTATGCATTCAGTAGCCCCGACGAGGAGGCGCTGAGGAAAATTTACGTCGAGCTTGAGTTTGCCTCCCTGCTGGGCAAGGAGTCGCTGGCAGCGGTTGAGGATTTTGCCGAGATCGTGCAGCCTGAGGCACCATCTGTGGTCGATACCCGGACTACGATGACCGAGGAGCAGGCGGACAAGCTGATCGACAGCTTGTTCTAGGAGGATTTCATGGATTGCAACCGAAGCACTGGACGTACGACAAGGATGTTGCGAGAGGCTGTTCGTTTGGCCGAGGTCGAGAACAGAGCGGTGTACGTTATAGCGGGCAACAACGAGCAGGCGAGGAGTTTTGCAAATAGGGTCCCTAAAGGGTTAGGTATTCAGTTCGAGACCGTGCAAACGCTGCCCGAGTTCGATTGGGAAACCCTGAGCCTTCCCGGCGCACATCTGAATTGCGTAGTTTTGGTGGACCACTACGCCATAGAATCTAAGTTCGGTCATATTCTTAAGGAACTTCATCGCTACGATGAAACCCGTTGACCCAAGCCCGACGCCGTGGGATTTCGGAACGTGGGGATTCTACTGCGATGCCTGCGAGAGATTCTTCGATTTGGTCGAGGACGGAAAAGTGCTGACCCACGAGGGCAACACTTGCACCCGTTACCACAGTTGCGGGGCAGAAGCCCGATACATCGGGTATGACCATTCAAGGACTCTTCGACCCGACGAACCGTGCAGCCACCCCGGCTGCCTGTCGCATGTGAGCCATCCATGCGAGGGCTGCGGTCGCATCGCCGGGCGGTATAAATACGAACCCTGCACCGGCTGCGCCGACCCGCACACATGGAGTCCACCCGACGAGGAGGGCATCAACAAGGGCTACCATCATCGGCTGAGGAGTTTTCACGCTCCGGTTTCTCGCTGGATAAAATGTCTGCATTTTGACGAAAAATAGTTCTTGACAGTTTTCTGGCTACGCAGTATCATCTTAGAGAGTCAACCATGAATCGCCTTGCCCTATCCCTGACCTTGTATAGCCTGCTTAGCGGGCTGCACGGCGGTGCGTTCATCGGGTAAGACGAGATTCAAGCCCGGATTCGAACAAGCCGCCGAGGTCAGGCGGCTTTCGTGTTTTATGGGCAAAAATCGGGGTAGATGGCACAATGGCGTGCCAGCAGACTGTAAATCTGCCGTCCCTTGCGGACACGGTAGGTCCGATCCCTACCTACCCCACCAAGCTTTGGAGCATCAAACATGCAAGTGGTTCAGACGCACCTGGTGAGGAAGACGGAGCACGGAGAAGTCCACACGATATGCTGGCTCGACGTAAAGCCGAACGTGAAGGTTGGCTCCGTGGTGTCCTTGGAAGACTCGCCCGGCGAGTGGTGGACTGTGCTGTCCCAAGGCTTCGTGCAGGATTCCTCGCTGATCAACCGGAAATGGGGCCTAGACCTGCCGAAGTCGCAGCGCCTCGAAAGGTAATCGAATCCGGCAGGGTCACGGAGTGCAGGCACTGCGGCACGAGGCACCCCACGTGGGCGAACGGCACGATTTGTTTCATGGCTTTCTTCTACATTTGGGAGCGCGACCTGCTCCACATGGCGAAGCAGGACGCAGGATGGAGGTCGGTGGCGCACAAGTTGGGGTTCATGGACGCTAAGATCGATGCGCCGTGGGCTTTCCCAGATGAAGGACGCTATATAGCGTACAGGCGGATAAAAGACGGTGAGTTTTTGTAACGCGAGCGTGGCGGAATCGGCAGACGCGCAACGTTGAGAACGTTGTGGGGTTTTTATCCCGTAGGAGTTCGAGTCTCCTCGTTCGCACCAGATTTAAGTTGGGGCGGTGTTTGGCACGGATGCTTTATACAAGAGTAAACCCCGTGCCGTTGATGTCCCCCACTTTGCGCGGGTGGTGGAATTGGCAGACACGCGGGCCTCAGAAGCCCGTGGGGTAAAACCCGTGGAGGTTCAAATCCTCTTCCGCGCACCAAGATTCGGGCGGCTTCTGGGTCGCTCCCAGAAGTAGGAGATGTGGCGGAATTGGCAGACGCAGCGCCCTTGAACGGCTCTGAGTCTATTAAGACGGCTCGTGCGGGTTCGACTCCCGCCGTCTCCGTCGCCCGGACGTATTAAGGTGACATGGCCAAGTTCGAAGATCATTGCCGCGACTGCGAGCGCATCCTTGGGGGCAGGCGCGAGGATGTGAACCGCTGGATGGACGAGCTTTTTCGCCAGCATGGCCCAAGGCACCGCAAGTTTCGGCATTGCTGGCACGGCGTGTGCGAGGCAAGGAAGATTTTCGGAGCGGAGGGCGCGAAAGCGGCAATCATCCACATCGTTCGGGATTGCGGCGCTGTGCCCGACCAGCGCGTCTACGACGAAACGCAGCTTGGCATCGTGCTCGCGCCGGAGCATGCGACAGGCAGCGCGGACAACGCGGCGTTCGAAAAGTTTAGGATTGCCGTGGAAGAGGACTTTAAGAAAGCGGTTACGAAGGGGTGTTTGTAAGTGATCTGGAGAAAGATCAACGAATTTTGTTTTCGTCGTTATGGGACGCACCAGCAAGACTGCTGGCCCATATACGCCCGGATAGTTTATGCGGTACTGACCTATCTGGTGTAGCAAAATGCGGCTATGGCGGAACTGGCAGACGCACTAGCTTGAGGTGCTAGCGGTAGCGATACCGTGGAGGTTCGAGTCCTCTTAGCCGCACCAAATTTGGGGGAATAGCATTGTGGAATGCGCCCCGGTTCCAAACCGGGGAGAAGGCGGTCCGACTCCGCTTCTATTTCGGCAGTTGCGTTGTTCCCGAGCTTGGCGTCCAAAAGCTGTCATGGAAAGACAGCCTGCCCGGCTTCGCGGTGAGCAGAGGGCGATACTTCCCCCACAAGTGAGGAAGCTCCGGCATGTTGCTGGTTCGACTCCAGCGCTGTAGCGAAGGGCAAGCCGTGTAGACGGCGCGATTCGCGGTCGAGACATGCCGACTTCCGCTAGATTTGCGACCGTGGCGGAACTGGCAGACGCGCATGGCTTAGAACCATGTGGAGCAGTCCGTGGGGGTTCGACTCCCTCCGGTCGCACCAAGATTGCCGGGCTGGCGGAATTGGCAGACGCACTCGCCTCAAAAGCGAGCGGTTAACAGCCATGAGGGTTCGACTCCCTCGCCCGGTACCAAAATTAAAAGTTGGCATCATCTTTTTGTGGTAGTATTCGGGTAGGAGACTGCCATGAAACCCACGAAAGTTTTAGCTTCAATCCTTCTGATCCTCTTCCTTGCTGCGCTGGCGGCGGCAGCCCAGAACTATACGGCGTTCTCGGTTGTGGGCGTGCAGCAGACCGCGCCCAATGTCTACACGGCGACGGTCAATACTGTTGTCAAGAACCCGACGAACACGATCCCCCCGGACGGCACCGTGCTGACCATCGCCACAGCGAACTGCACCCACGTGCCCGGCAGGAGCGGCGAGAACGCCATCGTGTCGAACGGGCCGCTGGGGCGTGCTCTGTTGTTCGCGAACGGGCCGTCCTGCGCGATCACGGGCATAAAGTAAGCTTGTAAACCCCCCTGTTTCAAGGTCTTACGGCTGGACGAAACTGCATCCCTGCCTGTATACTGTTGGTATGAGGACACCACAAAGACGAACCGTTGCGGGTGGAATTCCTCCGTCACGGTGAGGGTCGTTGTCGAAGTCGGCAGCATGCCCGGCGACTTTTATAAGCCGGGGAGCGTGCGGACAGTCAACGCCTGTAACCTGTACAAGCGCCGTGCCAGCCCCGAGCGGAAATTCGCTCGAAAATAGTCCATCGTCGGGCACGGAAAGGGCATCAAATAGGTATGGAAAAGCATCTCTACGAAATCCTTGTCCCCACCGTGCGGAACGACGGCAGACCGATACACACGAGATTCCACAGGATTTGGGACAGGAAGGTCGAGGCGATCAGCAACGGGTTGACCATCCTCACGCCCGGCAAGGGCACGTGGGTCCACGAAGGCACGTCCATTCGCGAGCGCATGATCCCCGTGCGGATCATGTGCACGCGGGAGCAGATCGACCAGATCATCGACCTGACGCTTGAGTATTATTACGACCAACTCGCAGTCATGGCTTACAGGGTGAGCGACGAGATAATCCTGAAGCACCGGGCGGCGGCGAAAGGCGGGAAGAATGTCTAGGCGGGGGGAGGGTCTCGGCATCTTCGGGGCGCTTGCAGTCGTGCTCATCCTCTTGGGCTTGATCGCGCTGCTTGCGAACTGCCTCGGCATTTTGCCCAGCCACTGATATGTCCAAATCTCCGAAGGCTAAACAACCTGAGTACAATCATTGGGACGAATTTGTGAAGTTCGTCAAGGCGCAAGCCATCCTGTCCAAAGAATTCCGGGAACAACTCATCCTCAAAATGGGCGGGGGGATGCAAGACGCCCATGAGCGCGGTATCCTAGAGGGAAAGCGTCGGGCTAAATTGGAACTCGAAAGAAAAACCAAATGAGAATCTTGATCGCTGATGACGAAAACAGTTTGCGCGAATTGCTTGCAGATTTTTTGATCGCTAAGGGTCATGAGGTCGTCTCCGCGAAAGACGGAGCGGAGGCACTCCGCATTTTCCTCAACGACGAGGGCGAATTCGACTATGTCATAACCGACTATCAGATGCCGCGCAAGAACGGCGTCGTGCTCATCATGGACATCCGCAAAGCAGTTCCGGGCCAGAAGTGCATCCTCGTCACCGGCGATCCGCCGCAACTCTCTAAGGCCGTCCGCGAGGACGCGGGCGAATTTCCCGTCTTGCGTAAGCCTTACGACCGCACGGAACTCTTAGGACTGCTCAAATAACCCTCTTCAGTTCCCTAGCTAAACGGCCGTAATTCCAAAATCCACCCCCTCGGGGTATTATTGGGATATATGGCGAAACCCTATGGGAACCCTGTCGCGTGTGACGAGGCAGAGACTCCGAAGAGACAAACTGTTTCGGTTGGTGACGATCAAGACCAAGCGTACTACCATTGGTCAAAGCGCAACGGCCTCTACCGCCCCGTGGGGCACACGCAGGACGCCATCCCGGCTGGCATCTACGAGATCGACAACGACAACTCCGGCTGGTTCCTGTCCAAGGTGAAGTTCCCGTCCGACACCCTGCTCCGGCTGCCGGGCATGCCCATCGACTACATCCTCAGCCAGATCGACACCTTCTGGATGCGGGAGGAGCTTTTCAAGCAGACCGGGCTTCTGCACAAGCGCGGCATCCTGATGTACGGCCCGGCGGGATGCGGCAAAACTTCGATCATCAGGCTTCTGTGCGACGACGTCGTCAACAAGCGCGACGGCATCGTCATCATGGTGACAAACTGCCGCCTCGCCGAGACCGCCCTCGGCGGAGTCCGCCAGATCGAGTCCCGCCGCCCGATCCTGACCATCATCGAGGACATCGAGACGTTCATGGGGTCGAGCGACGAGTCGTCCTCAGCCCGTGCGCTCCTGGCTCTCCTCGACGGCGAGACCCAGATCGACCACGTCGTCCACCTCGCGACGACCAACAAGCCCGACGTGCTGGAAGACCGCATCTCCAAGCGCCCCGGACGGTTCGACCTTGTCATCGGCCTGAACCACCCGGTCGCAGACGCCCGCAAGGCGTACCTTGTCAACCTCCTGCAAGACCATGTGCCCGCAGAGGAGCTAGAAGTCATGGTCAGCGAGACGGAAGGTCTCGGGCTTGCCCACCTGCGCGAGCTAGTCGCGGCGTCGTACTGCCTCGGCCTCGACCGCAAGGAAACCCTCGCCCGCTTGAAGACGAACTTCAAGAAGAAGCTCAAATCCATCGAAGGCAGGGGCAACGTCATGGGCTTCACGGTCAACTTTCCAGAAGAGGCGGAAGACGGAAGGTTGAAGCTCGATGACAGCGGTGATTCCCATGCCTGATACAAGTGAGTTCACACTGCTCTATGAGCGCTTGGATTCGGCAGACTCAGACCAAGGCCTATCGTATCCGAAAAATCCGCCTCGCGCACAGTCTGACGAAAAGGTCGCATCCGTGGATGGCACCCAGCTTCTTTCGTCCATGACGAAAAACCAGTGGGCGGTGCTGCCCGACGACACGTTCACTGCCATCGGCGCTACGGTCTCGCACCTGCCCCCGGCGATCTACACGCTTTCCTCGGACGGCGGCGGCGTGGTCTACTACAATAAGACGAAAGTCCTCACGGACAAGCTCATCGAACTGGACGACAGCGCTGCCATACGGGTCATCGCGGGGATCGAGACGTTCTGGGAGTCCAAGGCAAAGTTCGACCGCTTTGGCATCCTGTTCAAGCGCGGCATCCTCTTGTGGGGCCCTGCGGGATCGGGCAAGACAGCCACGGTCAACATGCTGATGAACGACCTCGTGGGGCGCGGCGGCATGGTCGTCATCGTGCAAAAACCTTCAGTCGCCATCAAGGGACTCCATGATCTTCGCCGCATCGAGCCAGACCGCCCCATCATCATCGTTTTGGAAGACATCGAGGAGATGATCGACAACCACGGCGAGCACGGATTGTTGGGCCTGCTTGACGGGGAGCACCAAGTCTCCAACGTGGTCGTGCTGGCGACGACCAACTTCCCGGAACGCCTCGGCGAGCGCATCATCAACCGCCCCAGCCGCTTTGACGAGATCATCCTCGTGGACATGCCGTCCGCCAAAGCCCGCTACCGCTACCTGAAGCACGTGCTGAAGGACACCGTGCCGGAGGAGGAGCTTCAGCAGTGGGTCGAGGCGACGGACAAGCTGTCCATCGCGCACTTGCGCGAATTGATCGTCGCCACGCAATGCCTCGGCCGCCCGTATGCCGAGGTCGTGGACAGGCTGAAGCGGATGAGGATCAAGCCAAACAGCGACAAGCTCCGCAAGGCGGAGCCGGGCTTTGACAGCCCGAACGCAGCGGAAGCGGGGAACGCGATTCGCGCAGCGCAGCAAGCAGCGGGGGGATAGAGTCAAATGGGACTCGATTTTGTCGGCTCAGACGCAAACTGGTCTTACACTGGCTTCAATCGGTTTCGGACGATGCTTGCAAAGGAAGTCGGCATCGACTTGGACAGCATGGAAGGGTTCGGCGGTAGCGTTAAGTGGTCTACGCTGCCGAAAGACCCGATCCATTTCCTTCTCAACCACTCGGATTGCGACGGCCACATAACGGCGAAGCGGTGCGCAAAGATAGCGCCGCGACTGTTGGAGCTTGTGGCAAAGTGGCCCGACGATATTTATGACAAGACCCAAGCGCTACTTCTAGCCGAAGGGATGAAGGCATGCGCCCAAAAGGGGAAACCCTTGGAGTTTTGCTAGCATGGAACGGATCGACCATTTCGCTTACGAGCATGACTTTTTGTCGAACTTCTATCCTGTGGCGATTGTCATGGAGGGCGCTGAGTATGGTTCTGTCGAGCACGCATACCAAGCCGCCAAGGTCCTCAATCCTGAGAAGCGCCGCATCCTCACGCTGGACTTCAACCCGAACCTGACAGCCGGGCAAGCCAAGAAGGTGGGGCGAAACCTTGACTTGCGCGACGATTGGGACGAAGTCAAGGCTCTGATCATGCGCGAACTCCTGTTCCAAAAGTTTGGGAATCCCGCCTTAAGAGCTAGGCTGCTAGCCACAGGCACCGCCGAACTGGTTGAAGGAAATTATTGGGAAGACCGCCATTGGGGCGTGTGCTACGGCGGATTGCCGACTGGATTTGATGGACGCAAGTGTAAAAAATGGCCGCACGATCCAGCGGGCGACAACAAGCTGGGACAATTGCTGATGGAAATCCGCTTTGAACTTCTTTCTCAGAAGGAATCATGGGGAAGCTCAAACTGGACAAAAACACCTTAGTTGCTGCGTGCAAAGCCGTTTGCGTTTTTTGTAAAGAGGGCGTTCCGTACAACGCCGAAAAAGAGCAACATGCAAACCTTTACCATTGTAAGGCTTGGACGATTCGATCTCTGTTTTTGAAAGCCGAGTCCAGACGCGAGTTCAAGCGCCGCGAAATTGGGGATGAAGCCGTTGACTACCAAGCCGAGCAAGCGGTCGAAAAAACTGGCGATAGCGTTGAGCGAGCTTTGCACGTATGATGAGATGGCCGCTTACGTTCTCGCTTTGCTTGCGGCAGAGCGGGAGCGGGCTTTCAAAGACATCTACGAGTTCGCACTGAGCCGCCACGGCAAGGGCGGCTATGTCCATTACAGTGAGCTAGAAGCCCTCAAGGAGCCAAGATCATGAAAGATATTTGGGTCTGTAAAATCGGCGAAACGGAAAGAGACAATCTTCCAGATGGGGCTGATTTTCCCATGAGGTTGGTTGTTGCCGAGGCTTATCGACAAATTACGGGACACGATCCAGATTTTTTCTGGTTGGGGCGGGGAATTGACCGAAGCCGAGCGAATTGTAGCAAACGAGAAGCGGGGAAAGCCATGAGCGACGTCGGCATGACGGAGTTCGAGAGGTTCGCCATGGATCACAACGAGCATGCGCACTGCGCTGGGTGCGGGGGCTGCATGCTCGACCCGCGCATCAAGGAATTGCAGGCAGCCCCCGTTTGGTGTATGGGCTGCGTCAAGGCCATCCATGCCAAGATGCCTGTCGGTGCCCCGCGCCCGTGGGCAGGCGGGGTGATGTTCTGCAACCCCGGAAATTTCTTCTTGAAAATAACCTCTTGACAGTTTTCTGTTTTCCTGGTACTATATGTGAGTACATGCGGCGGTCTTTGCCGCTATAGGTGCTGCCTTCAAATGAACACGATGCGACCATTTCCGGGTTTTCGACCGTGCATGCCCAGCATGCGCGGGGTCGCAGGTCTCTGACTGACGGAGACAGCCCCGCGCTGCACGGCGTCGGGGCTTTGTGGGCTGTGAAATTCCCAACAAAGAAGATGTTTTAGCCGCCCCCGACAGGTTGTGATGTGTTTGTGATGTGTCGGAGCGTAGGCGGGTAAATGGAAGCCCTCCTGCTTTGGAAGCAGGTGCCTGCGGGCCTTGGGAGTTCGAGTCTCCTCGCTCCGACCAAGTTTCATTCGCGAATAGCGAATGTCAGGGCGTAGCTCAGTCTGGTTTAGAGTACTCGCGTCGGAAGCGAGGGGTCGTGAGTTCGAATCTCACCGCCCTGACCAGTATTATGATAAATGATTGAATCAGAACGAGTTTTTCGTCGTGCCCGGCAACGAAAGTGGTATCGTGAACGTGGACGTGCCAAACAGATTAAGAAGGCAACCGCCCGAAAGAAGCGGATCATTGCTTGGTATCGAGCGTACAAAAGTACGTTGAAATGCTCTCGGTGCTCGGAGAGGCGTTCAGCCGCCTTGGATCACCATCACCGGGACCCAAAAATGAAGGAGTTTAACATTGCCTTTGCTGTAGGGAATGGTTACTCCATTAAACGGTTGCTAAAAGAAATCGCGAAATGCGATGTCTTGTGCGCTAATTGCCACAGAGTTGAAGAGGCTGAAAGGCGCAAAGTTTAGGTTTTCGGGTTGTAGCGCAGCCTGGTAGCGCGTACGCTTGGGGTGCGTAAGGTCGCGGGTCCGAATCCCGCCAACCCGACCAAGTTCAGGCTGAAGTAGGTACATCGGTAACTACAGGCAGCCGAGAGACAGTCCGAGTCCCGCTGAGCGTCCCGCCGAGCCTACGCGCACCAATCGGTCAAGCGTACAGGGACGAGCAGCAGCGAGTTTTGCGGGGAAGTGAATAGGATCACGAGAGCCTCATAAGCTCTAAATCCGGTTCGAGTCCGGCGTCCGCAACCAATTTGAGGGCTAAATATCGGTTGCCCGAGTGCGGAACATGGTTTCGAAAGTGTAAAAAGCAGATGCGCTTAGCCATGGCGGCTCCTAGTGCGTAAAGGGCGGACACGCCCGAGGCAAAACTGCCTCGCATACCGAAGAGCCACAATTTTATGGAACAGTACCCAGAGATACCCGGCGCGAAGAAGGCTCCCCTCGGGGAGAGGTGCATCGCGTTCTACAAGTACGACGGCTCCAACCTCCGGTGGGAATGGAGCAAGAAGCGCGGCTGGCACAAGTTCGGCACGCGGACGGAGCTTTTCGCCCCGGAGCACCCGCTGTGGGGGCAGGCACTCCCCCTTTGGCGCGGGATCGCGCACGACGTCAAGGATCGCATTTACGCGAGCGACTGGCGGTTCCGCAACATACAGCGGATCACGGCGTTCACCGAGTTCTTCGGGCCTTCGAGCTTCGCCGGGACGCATGACGAGAAGGAGCCGAAGGAGCTTAGGCTCATCGACGTCTGGCTGTACAAGCACGGCAGGATGCCGCCCCGGTGGTTCGTGGACACGTTCAGCGACGCGTCGTACGCGGCGCAGGTGGTCTACGAGGGCAACCTGAGCACGGAGTTCATCCGCGACGTGCGGGCGGGGAAGTACCCGGTGTGGGAAGGCGTCGTGGCGAAGGGCGACGACTGGATGGCGAAGATCAAGACCGAGGCGTACATGCTGAAGCTCAAGGAGGTCTTCGGCCTGGACTGGGAAGGGTTCGCGTAATAAACGGGGCGTAGCGCAGCCTGGTAGCGCGTCTGCTTCGGGAGCAGAAGGCCGTTGGTTCGAATCCAATCGCCCCGACCAATATTATGCATAGCGAGGTGCATTATGATTCTGGAAATAAGAGCGGCGGAAGGCGGCGAGGACGCGAGGCTCCTCGTCGAGGACCAGACGACGATCTACGCCCGCGTGGCGTCGCGGAGGGGTCTTTGAGTTCGAGGTCGTGGAGCAGCGCCAGGGCTTCGCGGTCCTGAGGATCACGGGGCCGGGCGCGAAGGAGGCGTTCGCGAATGAGTCGGGAGGTCATCGCTGGCAGAGGGTCCCGCCGACTGAGAAGCGCGGCAGGGTGCAGACCTCGACGGTCACCGTCGCGGTGTTCGACGAACCCGAGGCTTCGGAGTTCAAGGTCAGAGACGCCGACCTCGCATGGGAGACCATGCGGAGCGGGGGCAAGGGCGGGCAGAACGTGAACAAGGTCGAGACTGCCGTCCGGCTGACCCACAGGCCGACCGGGCTGACAGTGCGGTGCGAGTCCGAGCGGTCGCAGTCGCGCAACAGGCAGACAGCGCTCGCCACCCTGACCGCCCGGCTGGCTGCGGCGCGGCGGGAGCAGCAGCAGGACGCGCAGGCGACCGACCGGAGGCGGCAGATCGGCACGGGGCAGCGCGGGGACAAGCGCCGGACGATCCGCGAAAGGGACGGGGTCGTGACAGACCACGTCCTGAACCGGAAATGGCGATACGCGGACTATGTGCGCGGGCTGTGGTAAGATAGCTTATGGCGGTGTAGCTCAGTTGGAGAGCGCGGGTCTCATAAACCCGAGGTCGCTGGTTCGTTCCCCAGCCACCGCTACCAAATTTGGGGAAGAAATATGTCTCATCCTGTAGTTTTTGATTGTCCACACTGTGGTCGGAGTTTAGAAGCATCATCAGAAACAGTAGTTCGCTGTCCACATTGTAGGGTAGCCATCGATATTCTGACAGACGGAGTGAAGATAGACCCATTTGCAGAAAAATTTCATATTGGCGAGTGAGGTCTAGTACTACAGTCAGTGTGACTAAGTTACTTGACTTTCAAGAAGCATAAGTGGAGAATACCACTTATGCGACAAACAGTTTCAGTCACATGCAATTTTTGTGGCAATCAACTAGATAAACTTGCGAAGTCCGTAAAATGGGCGAGAGCTAACGGGCAAAAAAATTTTTACTGTAACATGGTCTGTATGCAGTCTGGCCGAACCTTAGGTCGGGTAAAACCGGGTACGGCTTTGCGTAGTCTTTTATGTCGGTATAAACAGACTGCAAGACGGAGAAAAGTTTCGTTTACGTTAACGGACACTGAATTTGGGAGCTTGGTTACCCAGTCATGCTACTATTGCGGCGATGCTCCAGCACAAGTAGCAAGAGCCAAATCTGGCGAGACCTTAAAGTATAACGGGATAGACCGGGTTAATAACTTGTTCGGGTATTCTACTGACAACAGCGTGAGTTGTTGCGGTACATGCAATCGTTGGAAATCATCCATGTCATCGGAGGATTTCTTGGCTCAAATCAGGAAAATTTTTGAGAGGACAACTATGGTCACCAACCTTAGCAAGACCGCCCATACGGCGTAACGTGTGGGCCGGTCACAAGGAGAACCAAAATGTTGTCAAGGACTAAAAAGGCGGCTGCGCTGTACTTCGAGCCGCTCAAGAAACTGCTGGCTGCTGTGCGGTCGGTGGTGCAGTTCCGTGTGAAGCGCTGGCATGTCGCCATGCGCGGGTGGAATGAGAAAGACGTTCGCGTCCTGATCTGCCTTGAAGACTCGATCTGGTACTGGGTCGTGTTGGAGTGGCTGTTCTGGGACGTCCAGACGCATGTCTGCCACTGCATGGACTGCGTCAAGCTCCCGAAGTTCGTCCGCAACTGGAAGCGGCACTGGGACAAGGACGATCCCGAGTACTTCGCCACGTGGGAGGACTGGTACGGCGACAGCTTTCACTCGATCTGGCACTGCCATGTGTGCGATCCCTTGCTTCAGTGGGTGTGGAGGCACAAGGATTTCCACAAGGCGTGGCCGCAGTGGGAACTGACGTTCGACGAAGCCCGCAAGACCTTCGCGCACGACCCGAAAATCTACGAGTGGGCTGAGAAGGAACTTGCGGAGCACAAGCAGTACGACGCCGAGAAGCTCGACGAGATTCGCAAGTCCTACAAGGCTGGCGGCCTGACCCGCGAGCAGGCGCTTGAAAAGCTGGGGTGGCACTTCGGGGGCGAGAATCTTGAAATTCTGCTTGACGAAAAAGAAGGACTAACAGTATCTTAATAGATGCACGTGGGACCCCGACCGACCTGACGAGGCAGCTTGTACGAGAGGTGGCGGGCAGTGCGCATCAACCTGGCACCGAGGCTCATAACGACTGAACAGCCGGAGCCGATGACAACGGGGTCCCACAACTTTTTCAGTCCCAGCCCTGCCTGACTGGGTGGTTGCGGGGGAGATGTTCCAGCCCATACGATGACTGGATGGCGGGGACGCAATGTTTGGCGGAGACGACTAAATTTTTCTGATGCGGGGTGGAGCAGTCTGGTAGCTCGCAACGCTCATAACGTTGAGGTCGCCGGTTCAAATCCGGCCCCCGCTTCCAGTTTATAGCCCGAGGGGTGGAACCTGAGACGGCAATTCCGCCCCTCCATTCTTTGAAAGGGCGCATGGGACAGACTTCGTCAAGCTCCAAAACGACAGCCACCGAACTGGCGAAGATGCTGATGGAGCACCCCGACTGGGAAGTCGAGGTCGAGGGTTACGCTTGGTTCGGGATGAACGAGCCTACGAAGTATACGTCGTCGCCCGAAGTGGACGAACTGCCCGAGCAGAAAAAGTTTCTCATCTACACAGTCTGAGTTCAACGCCCGTAGGCTTTGAGCCGAGATGCAGAAGGGCTGGCAGAGCCATACGACCTGATGCAGGACGGGAAAGCTCTGCAAGTAATTTGTGAAGAGATTCTGCAAATGAGGCGGCATCTCATTTGCAGGGGAGCCGGAGCAAATGCGCGAGGACATGCCTCACCAGCGCGTTCAGACGGACACCGGACCGGGTGAAAGCCGTGGCAAGACTGTTTGAGTCTCCGGCGCAAGCTTCGCAGCGGTGTAATGTACGGATACTTCACATAAACCAGTAGGTTGTGGGTTCGAATCCCACCTTCCGAGAAATCGGATGTAGCTCAACTGGAAGAGCAACAGGTCAGAAAAATTCCGTGCAGCTTTTTGTTCCCTGCGATTTCAAGACTGATTTTTTCGTGCCGAGCCGCCCGTGCGTGGCCACGCTAAGGCGCGGGAGAATCCATAAGGTGGCTGTTGTACAGGCCCGCTCGTACGAAGGGCGATCTTTCTAGCTAGAGGTTCGTACGAGCGAATACATTTCGGTGCTTCAAGCCGTTCTCGGACGTAAACCGAGTGGAGCGGAACCTCGCACGTTTCCCGGTTCGTCAAAAACCGGGTGGATTTCTATGACGAAAGCGACCGCGTGCAGCCTCGTTGCTTATGCCTCGGCGTTCGCTGCTGGCGCGACTTTCTGGTACGGAACCTTGGCGTCGAAGCCCAAGTTCTATTATCTCGCGGTAGCGTTCTTCTTGTTTGCCGCGAAGTTCCGTTTTCTGGCTTCCGCGCATCTAAAAGGAAAGATTCAATGAAGCTGACGTCCCAACTCGACTCGTTTAGCGGCCCCTCCGGGGGCCTGCGGTAACGTGTGTCAAGGGGACGTAGCTGATGCGGTCTTAGCGCCTGCCTGAAGAGCAGGAGATGTTGGTTCGACTCCGACCGTCCCCGCCAAACTTCCTCCTTCCTTCTTGTCCTCCAAGTATTAGTCATGGATGGACGAACTTACCCCGCAGCAAGAGCAGCCAGCCAAGAAGACGCGAAAGCCCAGAGCGCCTAAGGCCGAGAAGCCGAAGAAGGAAAAGCCTGCCCGCGACATCCGAAGTGTGTTCCGCGAAAAGCTGGCAAGCATCACCGTCGAGGGCATCAAGAAGCCTTGGATGTCCGAGAAGGTGTTCCGCCTCATCACGACGGCAGAGGAGCTTGAAGCTTGGGTAGACAGCATCCTGGCCGACGCGTCCCGGCACCACGCATGGGCGGGCATCACCTGTCCCGTCATTGCGGTTGACACCGAGACGACCAGCCTCGACACGCGCATCTTCACCGACATCAAGCAGGACGGGAACGGCAATTGGTATCTGGTCTACGAGGTCAAGACCGAGATCGCCGGGGTCTGCCTCTCCGCTGACGGCATCGAAGGACTTTACATCCCGATCAACCACGAGAGGGGCGTGAACGTTCCCCGCGCCGACGCGGCGCGGATTCTCCAGAGGCTCTTCGACCGATCTCACCTGGTCTTCTACAACGGCAAATTCGACCGCGAGGTCATGAAGATCACGCTGGGCATAAGCTTCCGTGGCTACCCGCACTTCGAGGACGTGCAGGTCTTGAACTACATCAACGACCCGAAGGCCGATTTCGGCGACAAGGCGAGCTTCCAAGGCGGTGCCGAGGGGCTGAAGAAGCTTTCCGAGAGGGTGCTGGGCATCGAGCAGATCGAGATCGACGAGATCGCGAAAGTCCGCTGCCAAGTCTGGAACCCCGTCACGCAGAAGAACACGCTGAAGCAGAAAGTCGTCCCGTTCACCTGGGTTCCCCCTGACATCGCGCTGTGGTACGCGGCGGCGGACGCGATCTGCACGTGGCTCCTGTGGGACCGCATGAAGGGGCTTGCCCGCAGCCGGAAGCTCGTCCACCGCATCGACCACGAGCTTGTCGATTCGCTCGCGTACGTCGAGCGCCAGCGCTTCCTCGTGGACGTTGACCGCCAGCGCCGCACCGCCCGCTGGCACGGGCGCACGCTCGCGGCGCTGAAGGACAAGCTCTCGAAGCTCGCTGAGGCGGCGGGCTGGACGCAGGAATTCAACCCCGGCTCGACGAAGCAGCTTGGCGAGCTTCTGTTCAAGGTCATGGGCTTCAAGCCGTACCGCACGACCGATGGCGGCGCGGCGTCCACCGACAAGGAGACCCTGACGGAGCTTGCGAAAGATCACCCGGACAACGAGTTCATCGTTGCCCTGAAGGATTTCCGCGAGCTTGCGGCGCTTCACCCGGACAACCTGCGCTACGATCCGAAAGACAACTCCGCGAGGATATACCTCAAGCAGAACGTCGTCGCCGGGGGACGCCTATCCGGGGGCGGCGGGGAGTTCGAGAAGGACGGCGGGTTGGAATGGAACCCGCAGGGCGTCAAGAAGCTGGAGAAGGAGGACTTCTGGCGCGTGTACGGCAACGTGCTGGAGCCGGACTCCGTGCCGGAGTATGAGGTTGAGGAGCACGACGAGAGCGAGCTTCACCCGTCCTGCTTTGTCGAGGAGAAGGGCGTCAAGACTAAGGCCCCCGGCATCATCAAGAACCATATCGGTCTCTACCAAGACTACGCGATCTGCCTTGTGCCGGGCTGCAAGACCTGCAAGGACAAGTTCGGAATCCTGATCGAGGACACGTCGCTCGACGCGAACCAAGTTATCAACCTGCGCGTGCTCATGACCGCGCCTCCGGGATGGACGTTCTTCAGCATCGACTACTCGAACATCGAGATGCGTGCGATGGCCAACCTGTCCGGCGAGCCGAAGTATGTCCAGGAGTTCCTGACGGGAAGCGGCGACTTCCACGACCTGACCGCGAAGAACATCTTCCCGCAGTACAGCGACCCGACGTCGAAGGACTACAAGTCCAAGACCTTGCGCGGCATCGCCAAGATCATCAACTTCGCCATCAACTACGGCGGCACGGCGCACGCCATCTACAGGAACCTCATCAAGAAAGACCCGACCATGACCATGAAAAAGGCGGAGGAGCTTGTCGAGAAGTACTGGGCGGGCGTGCCGAAGTTCAAGGAGTGGTGCGACGTCAAGCAGGCGCGGGCACGCAACGATTTCGTCACCGAAACAGCGACTGGGCGCGTGCTCGACTTCAAGTCGGCGATGGAGCAGGAGCACATCCGCGTGCCAACTTCCCAGGAGAAGGCGCTCCTGAGAAAGTACTACGACTACAAGCGCGAAGCCAAGGCTGCGCTGGAGCGGGGCGACGAGGACGTTGCCGCATCGTACAAGAACGCGGCGGACAGGCTGTGGAAGAACCCGGAAACGGGCGTCCGCAACGCCATTGAGTACAACCAGTTCATCAGCAAGGCGCAGCGCGTCGCAGTCAACACCCCGGTGCAGGGGCTGTGCGGCGACTTCATGCGCATCTCGATCAACCGCATCAAGAAGTGGGTCGAGAAGGACCCGGACGTCCAAAAAGTGTTCCGCTTCCACTGCTCCGTCCACGACGAGATCGACGTGTCGATCAAGAACGAGTATGTGCCGTTCGTCCTGCCGCGCCTCACGCGCTGGATGAAGCTGCGCAAGTACCACGAGAGCATGCAGTGGCCTGTTCCCATCGAATGCGACGCAGAGTACGGTCGTAGCTGGGACGTGGACTGGAGCATCAACAAGGTGGGATACACGTACATCGACGGCCTTGAGACCTACGCGCCGGATGCGTTCAGCACGACCACGGTCAACAACCTGTACAAATTCATTGCCTCCGGCGACGAGGAGAAACGCGAGAAGGCGAAGGGCTACCTCCAGAACGTCCTCCACCCCCGCGCTTTCGAATCCGCGAAACTTCTGTTCAAGGCGCAGGACAGGAAGGAAATCCAGCAGCAGCTTGTCGCCGTGCTCCAGCTTCACGAGTACTGGACTATCGACCATGTGCCGGACGGCGACGAGAACGACAAGACCCTTGAGACGCTCGCGCAGTACGAGCAGCGCGTGGGCATCAGCGCACGCGACCCGCTCTGCCCGGAGTTCGGTTACATGGGGCCGATCCCGCTCGACAACCCGAACGTGATCCGCCCGGAGCCTAACCTGCTCGAAGGCGGTGAGGTTACGCCCACGGAAACCTCGGAACCGGAAACAGAAGAAACTTTTGAGGTTGAAGACCCCCCGCAGACCTCTCAGGAATTCCTGACGCATAAAGTAGGAGCTTAGGATGCCGGACAACAAGCACAAGCGCTGCCCACAGTGCGGCGGCGAAATCGACTACTTCGGATCATGCCGCAGGTGCGGACGCGAGTGGTCTGAGACCCTTGAGGACGACGAGCTTGCCGAGGGCAAGCCCGAAGGGCAACAGCACCCTGCCGAGGTCAAGCCGCCTGCCAAGACACCGCGCAAGAGGAACCGCTTCACCAAGTCCTCCAAGGCTGCCGCCCCGGATGACAAGTACTCCCCTTGGCGGATCGACGCCTTGAACGACGATGACACCGAGATTACCAAGAAGCGTTCGTTGATGCGGCTGGATTCCCGCAAGACCTACAATGCCATGGGTTTATCCCTGAGGGCACACGAGGCGGAGAAAGCCGCCCTGCTATGGCTTACAAGGTTGTGGGAGTTCCTGTCGGAAGAGGAGCAGGCAGCGCTCACCCCGGCCCTTGAGCACCTGAAGCGCAGCTTCGCGGGCGTCAGGCTCGTGGCGCAATCGAAGGTCAACGAGGCGGCGCGGATGGAAATCGAGATGGACAAGGAGCACAAAGCGGCGCGGTCAGCCCGCTTGCGGCTCATGGGCGAGGAAGCCGAGAAGCGGAAAGAGGCGGCAACCAAGCAGATCACTCCGGGCGAGGACACGGAAGGAATGAACGTTCCCGATCTCGCGGTCATCGACCCAAAGGCTTTGGAGGGTCTTTCCCAGGAAGAGCTTTTGGAGCTTGCGAAGGCGAAGCTCGCCAACCTTGACCAAGAGAAGGCTTTGCGGAAGCGCAGCGAAACGCCGACCGACGACACCCCGGACGAATAAAGCTGGCTATCCGACAGCATTTATAGGGATAAAGAAGCATGGCAGACGAGAAGAAGCCCCCTAAGCGTGCCCGCAACGGCAGCGTTTCGGTCGGCAAGACCACTGAAATCCGCAAGGTAGCCACGGATGCTGGCGGCAGGGAATACGCCTCGGCGGGCCGCTATACCACGTTCGACGGGAAGAACATCCGCGACGACGTGGCTTACCGCAACAAGCTCCGCTCCCTGCGCGGGCTTGCCGACAGCTTCCTCGGGGGCGACGAGACCTTCCAGTCCGGCAAGATGGCTGCCGGGATATTCGGCGACGGCGGTCTCGGGTTCGCGGACATCGCCGACTCCAACAACATCGGATACTACTCGTACGAATTCCCCGTCGATGCGCTTGAACTCCCCGCCTCGCGTGCCGAGGAACTCCGGTTCTACCGGCTTGCTTACGACCGCGACCCAATCGTAGGTCGCGCCATCGACCTGCACACCGAGCTTCCCCTGTCCAAGATGGAGCTTAGCAAACCCAAGTCTTCCAGTGAGGAGTACGCCGACTTCGTCTTTGACGAGTATCAGCGCGTCGTGCAGAACACGAAGCTGTTCCAAGTCCTGATCGATGCCGTCCGCGAGTACTGGACAATCGGCGAGACTTTCATCTTTGTCGAGAAGCCCGCCGACATCGAGCCTTGCAAGGAAGCCCTGAAGCAGATAGAGAAAGGCAAGAAGGGGGATGCGTCTGAGCCGGGCAAGGAGTCTGAATTCAATACCCCGCTGGGCGGCACGTCCGACCGGGTCATCGAATACCTCGAACCGGCGAAGCGCTCCTCGTGGGCGAAGCGGCGCGGAACCGAGATCGACGCGATGAAGGAGGCTGGGCTGAATTTCGACTTCGACGAGGACGTTGGCAAGGTCGCGGCGGACATCAAGGAGAAGCGTGCCTCGCTGAACGCGAAAACGCGCAAGTACGCGAAGATTGCGGGCGTGCCTGCGAAGAAGCTGGCAAAGCTCATCATCGTTGCGGACTCGGGCACTTACGGCTGGGGCGATGCCATCAAGAATGCGGCGCTCGCGAAGGCGGCGCTCGCGAAGCTCATCGGCCGCATCGACGTTGACGATTCGCTCAACGCCCCGATACAGCAGACCGCAGGGTTCGAAAAGACCGCGCAGCCGCCCGGAGTCACTGACCCCGGCGCTGCCGCTCCCGCTGCCCCCGCTGGTGCTGCCGGTGCTGCCGGTGCCGGTGCTGGTGCTCCTCCAGGTGCTGAGGGTGTCGCGCCGGGCGAACCGGGCGCTGAAGGCGTTGCTGCTCCGGGCGAAGGCGCTCCCTTGGGCGATGCCGGGCTTGGCGACATCGAGGGCGGCGGCGGTGCTGGCATGCCTATGGGCGGAGGGGGAGGCGCGGGCATCCCGGCAGACATGGCAGGCGATGCGCAAAACGCCATCGCGGCGGGCGCGTCCATCACTGCGCAGCGCGAACTGATGGAGCTAAAGCATTTGCTCAGCCTGCTCGAAAAGAAGAAGGAACTGCTCGAAGAGTTGAAGGAAATCCGCGAGAAAAAGCGGGAGGAGCTTGAGCTTTTCTCGCATGTGACCAACAAGGACTACGACGGCCCGACCAAGATTCAAATCCTGCCCCCGGAGCAGATGGAAATCGCAAACGAAGGGCAGATGGAGGACGGCCCGACGATCTACTACAAGCCGCCCGAGGAGCAGAAGCAGGCTTACCTCGAAGACCCGGACGTGCCAGCCGAGGTCAAGGAAAAAATCCAGACAGAAGGCAAGATTCCGCTCAACCAAGACCCGATGAAGGGCAGCTACGTGATCCACCTCGCCCGCAAGAAGAGCGGCTACGAGCTTCACGGGCGCTCGATACTCCAGCGCTGCATCCGCACGGTCATCTACCGCGAGAAGCTGCGGCAGGTGCAGTCCACGCTGGCATCGCGCAACATGACGCCGAAGACCATGGTTATCGCACCGGGCATCCCGACATCCGAGGTCATGGCGCTCCGGGCCCACATCGACGAGGCAAAGGCAGACCCGGACTACTCCGTCGTGCTCAACTATGAGGCACGGTGGGACGAGATCGGCTCCGAAGGACGCCTGCTTGTGCTCGACGGCGAGTACCAGCATACCAATTCCGACCTTGCAATCGGCCTCGGTCTGTCCCCTGAAATCCTGATCGGCGAGGGTCTTTACTCAGGAAACAAAATACAACTGCAAATCCTTGAGGTTTCGTATGTGCAGTTCAGGGATTTGCTCACGGGCGTCATAGAGGACAAATTCTTCAAGCCGATTGCAATGGAACGCGGCTTCTACGAGATCGACAAATACGGCCGCCCGCGCTGGATTTTCCCGAAAGTCTCGTTTAGCCGCATGGCCCTGCGCGACAGCGGAGACCTTTACGATATGCTCTTTAATTTGTACAGTAAAGGGAGTCTCCCGGTTGACATCATCCTTGAGTTCCTTAACGTCGATCCTGAGGACGCCAAGCGCAAGCTGGAGGACAACCTCTTCACGGTGCAGGACAGCAAATTTAATGAAATGCTTTCAAATATCTACGGAAGCGTCGGCGAGTGGATGATGGCGAACACCGATCTCGGGAAGCGTCTTGTGAAGGGTCTCACTTTGAACGAAGTCGATCACGCTGAGGACTCTGAAGGTCCAGAGGGTTCAGGCGAGGGTGTATAATAGCTAGATGAGAAATCACACTCTTAAAGGTCAACGTTTTGGCAAGCTACTTGTTCTACGACGTGCTAGTCGAAACAAATTCGGGAAAATTCTTTGGTTATGCCAATGTGACTGCGGTCGTCGCAAGCGCGTTCTAGGCGCAAATTTATGGATAAAGGGTGGCAAGCCACATCAAGGCAGTTGTGGCTGTGAGCAGGGACTACGACCAACTGGACGGGTGCCAGCTTACAAATATCTTATGACGGACTACCGAGGTTCCGCCAAAGCTAACAATCGTTCTTTTGAACTTACCGATGAAGTTTTTTCCAAACTGGTGACTTCCCCTTGCGACTACTGTGGTCGATTGCCAGAACGAACATTGCCGCCAAGCAGAACACGCAAGTATGCAAACTATGCCACATTCCGCTGGAATGGCATCGACCGGATTGACAGCGCCAAGGGCTACGTCGAGGACAACGTGGTGCCGTGCTGCAAGCCCTGCAACGAACTTAAGTCCAACAAAAGCCGCGACAAGTTCCTGCGGCTAGTCGAGACGATCTACCGCTGGCAGAACCGCCAGCGTGCGGCTTCGGCTTAGTAATCCTTTCCTGTTCCCACATTCCGAAGGAAAAAAGCATCGCTTTCGATCTCGTCCCGAAGCTCTTTCAGCAGCGCCTCGTCCGGCTGCCGCATGACGAACAAGCCGCCGACCTCTTTGCCTGGCGCACGCTGGATTGAGACCGCGTATCCGGTAACCTTGCCGTCCTTCTTTGTGGGTCCGATGTTGAGCGCCAGCATGCCCAGTAGGGATTCAGGCGGGTTGAACGACAGCATCCACGGTTCGTCAAGCACCTTGAACCCGGAGTCGCGGAAGCCTAGCTTTTCAAGTCCCGCGACGAATTCTTCGATTTGCATGACCTTTCCTCTCCTTTCCAGTCAAATCACCTCTCGTCCAGTCCATTCCTATCCCCTCGACTCCAGCCGCCAACCCCTTGAAAAAGCTGATTTTGAGTCAAGCTTAGAGAACGCCGGTCTTGAAGCGGACAAGCATAATTTTGCTCGTGCCAAGCTTTCCGAAGGCAGCCCGTAGCGGTCCGCAGAAGTGGTTCACAGCGATTCCTGCCAGCAGCAAGGACATCCAGTAGATGGGATAGCGGTAGCGCACGTCAAATTGCACCACGTAATACACCAATGGATACAGAGTCAACGCTGTGCCTAGCAGCAAGGCTGCCCTCCTGTTGTCCCTGTAGAGCAGCCACAAGCCAAAAACCGATAGGGCAGTGACCAGCCACGGGCAGTAGCGTAGGACGCCCTCCGGTCGGGTAAGCGGGTCGGGTGTCGGGAACCAGAACAGCCTTATTCTTTTGAGTGTGAGAAGCGAAAATCGGGAGGGATTTGCTTCAATCCACGCGACGGCTAGCTTCTTTCTGCTCTGGAAATAGTTGTATTCCCCCGCCTGAGCCAAATCCCTTGCGATGCGGGCATTCAAATTCGGGTGGTATTTCATGTGGCTGCCGTTGGTCATGTTCTCGTTGAAGGAAGGGGCCGCGTCAGCGTTGTTGGAAACGTACAGTTCCAACCCGAATCCGTCGCGTATGAAAATAAATTCGCCGAATTGGCGGTAATTGCGCACCAACCACGGGGTTATCACCAGTGCGGCAAGCCCGCCGACGAGAACAATTCGGCGCACCATTTGAGGATGCCCATACAGCCAAATGAATGACCAAGGCAGAAGCAACAGCGAGAAGGCTGGCTGGGTGAAAATAAGCAGCCCCAATGAAAGCCCCAGAAACACCGCCCGCTTGGTTGTGGGCTTGTAAGTCAATTGTGCAAATACCGCAACGCTGAGAAGGGTCGCTAGAAACACTTCCCAGTTCGTGTCTACATGCAGGTGCAGGCCCACGACGCCAAGGAAGGCTGCGACGATTCCCGGATACAGCCCAAAGCCCATCTTGTGCGATGTCAGGGGCAGCAGCCCAAGGGCTACAGCTATGAACAGGAAATTCACGAGCCACATTATCCACAAGGTTGAGGACGTATCCCCGCAAAGCCGGATGACAGACGCATACAAAGCCGGGTACACGGGGGATACAAACGCGGTTGGACGACCGGACGGAGCGGAAACGGTGCCGTTGTGCAGCAACGACATCACCCCATCCATTACTTCGCCGCCGCGATAGGACAAATTGGGGAGCGGAGAGCCTGGGTTAACCACCAACAGAATGAAGCACGCCAGAATGACGGTGATCGTTACCTTGGTCGTTTGTCCCATAGTTCTCCCCTACAGCCAAAGTATACAGCCGCCGCCCCCGTTTTGGTTACCCGTCAACCCCTTGAAAAAGCTGATTTTGGGGTATTTAGTAGCGGGCTTCCGATTTTCCGGCTTTTAAGCTCTAATTTGAGGGTACAAAACTCATGGCAATAAACAACGGCACCAAGATCACGAGCATCATGGTATCCGCCGCCAACGGCGACACTTACGGCGACGCGGAGCGTCAGCTTTTCCGTGGCATCCAAACGCTTGTCATGCCCAACGTCATCAGCATGGCGCTGAGCACGCCCCCGCTCTCCCCGACTTTCGGTCAGGCTTACGTAGTGGCATCATCCCCGAGCGGCGCATGGGCTGGCCAAGCGAACAACATCACGGCATGGGCTATCGATTCGCAGAGCGGTCCGCCGGTCACCACCGGCGCGTGGGAATTCTACGCCCCGCAGGCTGGCTGGGTGGTCTTTGACCAAACCACCAGCGCCTTCTGGGCATGGAGCGGCTCGGCATGGGTTCTGTACAAGTCGGCACCCAAATCCCCTTCGGGAATCGTCACGGCAACCTCGACGACCACCCTCAGCCCCCTCTCGAACAGCAGCTTCCGCATCAACCTCAACAACGTCGCCACCGTCAGCCTTGTCATCAACAACGGCGGATACGACGGTCAGGAGATCACAGTCGAGTTTGTGCAGGGCGGTACGGTCGGATCGGCGGTGACGTTCGCCGCCAACATTCATGGCGCGGGCTTTCTCGTCACGGGAAGCAGCGCCTTTTCTGCGGCTCCCAGCACTGCCTTGAACTCCGTCTCCGTCCAACGCTACACATGGGACGCTGGCAACACGATTTGGTACGCGCTATCAACCGGCGTATCGGGTCAATAATCCGAAACATATCTTCAACTTGCTGAAGAGGCGACACTTGCGCCGTGCCGCCTTTTCTTGTCTTTGGCGAGCCTTTAGTAGGGGAATGACGCCTTGATCACCGCATTGGACACTGTCTCGTGGTCATCCGAACTGGTTACAGGCAATGCCGAGTTCATTGAAGTCACATCGCCCGGCTCGCCGCCCGGCTCCGGCCCGAGCATCTTTGTCATTTCCAATGTCCGCAACGACAGCGCCGGGTTCGGCTTGGACTTCGGAGCCACCTTCGGCAGCCAGTTCAGCTTCGAGGTTTTGCAATCGGCCCCGTTTCCCCCGGCTCCCGGCCCCGGCTCCGGTTTCAACGTCACCGCATCGTACACTTTCCCGCAGCCGAACTACACTTTTGACCCGGTAGCCGCCTACGACGCGACGGGCGTCAACCCGGTGATCCACATCATCGGCACCCGCAACACGCCCACGGGGAAGATTTCGTCGAGCAGCCAATACAGCGACGTCATCAAGTTCACATACGACACGGTCGCGCAAACCCTGGCGGGGCCGATTGTCCTGAGTTCCGGCACGCGCATCCGCAGTCCCTACGACATCGCTGTTCTCCCGAACGGAAACCAGATCGTGGCCATGTCGCTCGCGGAGCCGATGATCCAGGGCGCTAACCCGGTTGTCTTCGTCTCGGTAGAAAGCAATGTCGCAACGCTCATCCTCAACGGGGACATCACCCCGTTCGTCCCCGGTCAATGGGTGCTGCTGAACGGGTTCTCCAACGCCACGTTCCTGAACGGGCAAGTTGTGCGGGTCACCTCGGCGGCCGCAGGCGAGTTCAGTTTCGCCTTCCAGCTTCCGGTGCCCGGCTCGCCGCCCGGCAGCTACAACGAGCCGGAGCCTGTCGGCCCAGTCACGGCTTACGCCCAGCCAATCGGCGACAGCGTGCTTGCCTTGGAACTTGACGTCGGCAGCGCCGTTGCGCAAGGGTATGGCTACAACTTCGGCGAGAGCTTCGGCAGCAACGAGGTGGTGCCAGCCTCCGCGACCATCATCGACAGTTCGCCTGCGCGTTCCGGGAACGCCTTCGACGGCATCTCGCTCGTGGGCAACGGGGGCATCGTCGAGCTTTACTACCAAGCGCACCCGAAGGTTGTCACGTTCCAAGACCAGGTTTTCACGATCAACTTCACGAGCTTCGGGGCTACGAGTCCGACGCCCGCTTGGTCGCTGCCCGCAGTCCCGATCACGGCATTCACGGCGCGGTACTCCGACAGCAGGCTCACGGTGCTCGCCGATGCGGGCAACAACCGCTACCTTTCCCAGACTTACTGGAGCCAGTCCAACCACCCCTACGGCATTCTCGGCAATGCCCTCCTTGGATACAAGCCGTCCGGCGACCCTTGGGTTTTCTCCTCGGCCCTTGGGACATTCATGGGCGGTTCCATTGTCCAAAGCACCCTCGCGGTCGCTCAAGGCGGCATGGTCAACCTCGTGTACCTGCTCCAGCCCTTCGACCAGGTCGCCAATCCTCCGTCCACGGTTGCGGCTGCGTACCCGCTGCGAGTCGCCACGGTGACCACAAGCCCCCCGACTCTCGACCTCACGAACGTGCCGGGCTTCTACAACAACGCGAACTTCACGTGGCTGCGCGGCACCAAGTCTGTGGTTGACAACGAGTCGATTTGGGCTGTCGTGGGTGAGCGCGAAGCCTTGACGACCGTAACGGGGGAAGCTCAAACAGTCCCGGCTCTTCCCGCGCCATCCATTGTCCGGGTTGACAACTACTCCGGGTACTTTGAGAATGTCATGGTAACGTACGCGCTGACCGGCGTCCCGCTGGTGGAGGTTGCGACCTCCCCCGCGCAAGGGCAATACGCCGTCGAGCCTTCGACCGGGGAGTATTCGTTCAACAGGGCGGACGCGGGGTCGCCGGTTGCGATCAGCTACAGCTACGTCTCTGGCATCCAGCCAGTCTACGCGAGCGCGTTCATCGTCCCCCCGGTCGCGGCTCTTGCGCCCTCGCCCGCGACAGTGTATCGCAGCGGCACATTCTATTCGACCGACACTGCAACCATCACCAAGATTAGCCTCAGCGAAAGCAGCCTCACGGTCACTTGCAACAACGACTTCCAAGCGGGGGAGCAGGTAGCCATGTACGGCATCGGCACCGTGGCGTTCCTGAACGGCATCACGCTGACTGTCGCGAGCGCGACGCCAGCCCAGTTCACCGCCTATTTCTCCCCGCAGCTTGCGGCAACAATCAAGCTGCTGAGCGGACTGAGCTTCGGCTTCGGCTTCAATTTCGGCAGCAACTTCAGCGTCTACAGCAAGCCGGACACGGGCGTCGCCGCCAACCTCAGAGCCGGGGCGCTCACGTTTTCCGCTGCGGGATCGACTGACGCCTCCGGCAATGCGTTGGAATTCTTCTGGTCGGAGAACGACCCAGACCTCGTGGATGTCACGCTCCAGACGAACAGCAGCCAAGCCACCCTCAACGTGGCAAGAAAAGCCGGGCCGACCTCGCGCAACTTCGATGTGGGCGTCGCGATTGTTGACCTGGAAGTAGACCTTGTCACCCAGATACACCCCGCCCTGCTGGTTTCGAACGCGACAGTCGTGGGGTTCGACACCATCACGCTCGCTTTCGCGCCTCCGGGCGGCGCAGGCTTTGGCTCTGCGTTCGGCGCACACTTCGGCTTGCCGGTTCCGTCAGGCGCGGTTGTCCCCGTGGCGGGCGAGCAAGCTATGATGTACGGCATGGTGCTGACTGCGCCGCAAGCTCCGACGCTGGGTCAGGTGCCCGGAGGCTCGCTGCCAGCACAGAATAACCTGTCCGTGATCGTTACCTACGTGAATAACGCGGGCGAAACGGTCGGAAGCAGCAATTCCATCCTCAGCGTGGGCGCGAACAGCCTGCTGACCGTGAATTCTCCGGGCGGCAACGGCACGGCGACGGCGTACAACGTGTATGTCGGGACTCCGGGCAGCGAAACGCTGCAAACGCTGACGCCGCAGCCCCTCGGCTCGACGTTCATCGAACCGACCTCGGGGCTGATCGCGTCGTTTACGACGCCGCCCTTGACAAGCACGGCGTCGGAGGTGGTTCTCAACGATGAGGTGCTCACGCTCACGAGCGTCACCCCGACCACAATGAACGCCCCTTTCACAACTGCCGGGACGTTCGGCATCGACTTCGGTCACAATTTCAACGGCAACTATTCGGCATCGCTCACGGGCTTTGTTATCGCGCAATTCCAATTTGCCGTCGCCGACGTCACTGTGCCCCAGAACGTCGCGCCTGCCATCGTCTTCCCCGCCCCGCTGTGGAGCGCCGGAAATATGCTGGGCGTCGCAGCGGTCACTGCGACCTCGGTGCTGCCCGTCCCCGGCTCGCCTCCGACGTCGTCGAATGTGCTTACGGTTACGTGCGCGAACTCCTTCATCGCGGGCGAAACGGTGACCTTGAACGGCACGGTCGAAGCCTTCCTGAACGGGCAGCCCCTCACGGTCATCTCGGCATCCCCAACCCAGTTCACTGCGAATTTTGCCGCCGCTCCCTACACGAACGTAGCCGACACAGGCACGGCGACGCTGGAGCTTGCCCGCAACACGCAGATCACCATCACGCCGACGCCGAACGCAGCCGACCCCACTACCCAATTCCCCGTCGTGTACACCGGAATCTACGACCCGGACGACACAGTCAGCTATCTGTGGACGCAGACGGGAGGCACTGCCGTCACGGTTGTCGGCGGCGACGGCAATCCGTCCTTCTCGTTCCTCACGAACGGCGTCAACGTCAATGGCGAAGCCTTGACATTCAGCCTGACCGCAAGCGACGGCGTCAATTCCCCGGTCACGTCGAGCTTCACCGTCAATGTCGCGGCGTACAATTTCGCAAGCACGAACGACACGAGGCAACTGTCGCGCTCCGTCTGGGGCCAAACGGCTACTGTCAGCAACGTGGTGGTTGCCTCGGGCGTCGCGACCATAACGGCAAACAACGGCTTCCTTGCGGGGGAGCCTGTCAGGTTTTCGAGCCTCGCGAATGCGACATTCCTAAACAATGTCGTCGGCTTCTTTGTCGCATCGGCCGACGCGTCCCAGTTCACGTTCTCAACCACGTTGCCGGACTACCCGTCCACAGCGGACAGCGGCACCGCCTACGCCACGATGCCGATCTCGCAGCGCAACCTGCCTCAGGTCTGGTTGCCGCTGGACATTTCCATCCTCTTCAGCGACCTGGCCAGCGTAAAGCGCGTGTCCGTCACTGACGGCAGCGACCGCTACATCGTGATCTCGCCCTACAGCGTGCTCGTGTACGGCGTGTTTCCGTCCGCCAACCCGGTGGCGGTGCTCCTGCGCAAGCTCCTGACGCCGAATCGCACGGTCATACTCGACGCCGTTCATACCGAGCAGGACTACACGCTGGTGCTGGACGCCAGCGGCAACATCTTCCGCTACTCGACCGCGCCGCTGATTGACACGGACAACCCGGACACCGCGCTGATCCTGTCGGACATCACGTCCATCAGTTTCACAGACACCGACCTTGACGGCGACGTGAAGATCATGACGACGCAAAGCTTCGCCAACAACCGCATCGTGGTGCTCTCGGGCGAGCAGGGGGCGGTGCTGCTGCAACTCAACACCACGACGCTTGCGGTGCAGGGGGTGCTCGAATTCCTGACCGCCGACAGCCTTCTTTACGGAGCGGACGGAATTCAGTTTGTGCGCTGGGTCAACATGGACAACCTGCATACCGGGCGGGTGCTCCTTGGTTCCGTGGTGTACAACTCTGCGAATGTCACGCAAGTCGCCATCGCCAACAACGCCTTGACGCTCACGGGTGCCAACGATTTCGTCGTCGGCGACGAGATTGTGCTGTCGGGCATGCAGAACGCGACGTTCCTCAACGGCGTCGCCGTCAAAGCGGTCAGCGCCACGGCTGCCCAGTTCACGGCGTCGTTTGAGTATCCGGGAAACTACGGCCCCGTTGCCGAAGCCACAGGCTTCGCCGAGGCGCAGACTTCCGGCACGACCTACGAGACGCTTGTGGACTTGTCTCAGGGGCAAATCATCGGCACATGGGACAAGAGCAAGCTCCGCAACCAGTTCGTGCAGACGGGCGAAATCCTGTTCACGCCGGACACGACATATTCCGGCGTCCCGACCCCGCCAGTGCTGTTGCAGCCGTCTTCCGTTGTCCAGAACGGGAAGACCTATGTCACCCTTGCCTGGCAGCAGGAACGCCCAGACCTCATCACCTCGTATATCGTCGGCTTCGCCATCGGAACCCGAGTTTTCGGCGTGGTGCCGGTTTCTGCCCCGTACACGTTCCAAATCCCCGTCCTATTCACCTTCACGGCGGACGAGGGGGTCGTGGACACAACCACCAGCACGCCGCTTGTCTCCGTGTCGGGCACCCCGCAGGCGGGGCAGTACACAGTCGCCCCGACCGGGCTGTACACGTTCAACGCAGCGCAGGCGGGGCATGCCATAGCCGTTTCCATCCGCCAATCCTTCAACGCCTTGCAGAATGTGGGAAGCGGCGCTACGCAGTCGATCACCGTGCTTCTCGCCGCTGGGCAGACGTACTTCTTCGAGGTTCAGGCCTTCGGTCTCGACGGTCGAAGCGGACAGTCTAATATCCAATCCATCAGTATTTAGTTAAGATGCTCGTTAGCAAAAAGGACCTGCTTTCGCCGCTCAAATCCCTTGCTGCTTTCGACCACAAGGGAGCGCCGTACGTCGGCGTCCAACTTGTGGAGAAGCACAAGCCCATGTTCCTGCGGTCGAACAATGACGGCATCATCCAGTCCAAGGAATACGGGCTGTTCCCCACCACTTTCGTATCCCTCAGCCACCTGATCAACGTCCTCCGCAACTGCCCTGAGGACAGCATCGAGCTTAGCGTAAACGAGCGCGGGATCATGCGCATGTACGGCACGAGCGAGGTCGGCTCGAACACCGAAACCAACGTCCACACCGTGAGCGAAAAGCAGGCGGGGATGAAGACGCACGACATCGGGATGCGCATGGTGACCTTGGACACACGGACGTTCGCCGGGTTCGACATCGACAAGCTTGCGCTGGTGTCCGAGCCTGTGCTCGCGCACGGCAAGCTCATGCTGGCGACCAACAGGGGTGCGGTCGTGATGTGGAGGAACGAGCTTTTCGCCAGCCAGCCCATGAACCTCAGCCCGAGGGAGCCTTTCCTCCGCATGATCTGCGGGCAGGACGGCGTGGACGAGCTTTCGCTCACCAAGAACGGCTACTGGGGCGCGGGGATCGGCGACCTCGTGACCTACACCAAAGGGCACATCCTCGGGCGGCAGCTTTTCGACAGCTACAACCAGCCCGGCGTCGAGGCTGCGCAGCTTCCCGCCGAGCGCCTGCTGACCTGCCTGCACGCAGCCGTGGGGCTGCTCGACGAGCAGGAGATCATCGAAATCGACCCCAAGCTGGGCGTCATCGCAAGGGGCACATTCGGCGAAAACCGCAACTCCCTCGGGGAAACCGGAAACTGGAGCCGCTTCAGTCTGCAAGCTAAGACCGCCAAGGTAGTCATAGATGCTCTCTCGCAAGCAGCCGGAGACTGTGCTACACTGGAGCTTACATCAACCGGATCGGGGCCAACCCCCACAATGAGGCTGGTTCGCGGCTCGTTAAGCGTAAACTTTCGGTCATTTTGAAATTTCCATCCGCGTACGGAGAACAAGGACGATGACCAATGCGACTGAAATCTATCAAGCACATACACTCGTGCCGCCCATCCCGAGGGAATATCCTTGTACTGTGACTTGCAGATGCAAATGCGGTGCCGAAATTAAAGCCATTTCATTTGAGGCGTTGCAGTTCATTTTTGCGCTTCACCAAATTACCGAGACGCAAAAGGAAGTGTTGACGATGGTGGTGAAGCACACGCCCGAACTTTACCAAAAAACGGACCACGGTTATTGGATTGTGTGCGGGTGCGGGGCACATATCGAAGCCGGAAAAGACGGAAACGATTGGTCAAAGTGGCGCAACCACATTCTCAGCTTGGGTGAGATGGCGTAATTCGTCGCAGGTAGATTACAAGAGAAGGGATAAACCAAATGCAGCAAGTCACAGACGATACGTTCCAGCAGGAAGTCCTCGCCTCGGAAATCCCGGTGCTTGTCGATTTCCATGCCGACTGGTGCAACCCGTGCCGCGCCGCCGCGCCCGCCATCGAAGCCCTTGCCGAGGAGTACGCGGGCAGGGTCAAGGTCGTCAAGGTTGACGTAGACAAAGACAGCAAGCACGCCATGGAGCACGGTGTGCGCGGCATACCTAACTTCATTGTTTTCAAGGGCGGACAGCGTGCGGCCCAGTTCGTGGGCTGGCATGACAAGGTCGTTGGCGACATTCGTGCAGCTTTGGACGCCGCGCTGGCATCTTAAAGTATAGGATGCTGTAAAGATTTTGCCCTCCGGGCGGTTATATACAGTGGAGCCAAGAGGAGGCTCCCGCTTATGCTGGCATTCTTCGACGGGTTGCTCGCCGTGGGAACCATTTGGTTCTGGCTTTTCGCTTTCGCGGTCGTCGCTGTCATCACCGCGTTGGTGGAGAACGACGAAGGTGCCTGGGCTACGTTGGTCTTCGTCGGCACTGTTCTCTCCCTTCAATTCTTTTCCAAGATTCCCATCCTCAACTACATGAAGCGAAATCCTGGGCACACCTTGGTGTACGTGGGCATCTATTTTGCGATTGGCATCGCTTGGACGCTAGTCAAGTGGTATTTCTTCGTCCATAACCAAATCGTGAAGTACAACGAGTTCAAGCGTGCTTTCCTGAAGGGGAAGGGAGCCGACACATTGACTCCGGCTCTTGCTGCCGAACTGGCAGACGAAGCAACGCGCCTCAGCGGTTACGACCGCAATGTTGCCGCAGCACCAGACCCGGCTAACCACAAGAGCGATTTGACCCGGTGGGGTACTTACTGGCCTTTTTCGATGATCGGTACCGCGCTCAACGACATCATCCGCAAGGCTTGGGAATATGTCTACGAAATACTGCAAACAACCTATCAGCGGATGTCCAAGGCGGTCTTCAAGACGGCGGAAGCCGACTTCAAGATGGCGCAGGAATATAAAGCCCAGCAGGCAGCCACAGGTCGTTCCATCCCTCGTCGCGACCGAGACTGATCCTAGCGAATCAGTAGTTTAGGGGGTTTGGTGACAGACTGGCTCAAGCGGTTCCGAACGTTCATCGGTTGGGACATAAACCTTCAGATGCGCCCGAACGAGGCCAAGGTCACGCTTCAGTACCTCGACCGTCTCGAACACCTGTGCATGCCGAATCCCTCGGAGGGCGAGGCGACCAAGGCCCGCTCGCATTTCCTGCTCCGGCACTATTCCGGCAAGCGCGAAATCCTTTGGGCGAACACCGAGACGCGGGAGCTTGCCCCCCTGTCCTTTTTGGCTTCCTACAGGGGACATCCCGAACGCTATCCCGATCTCGAAATAGGCAGCCGATAGAGTATTAGGCTCATGGAGGTACCATCCCTATGAGCATGGACGAAGCAGGCAGCGGAATCCCGCTGGAAACGCCCGAAGCCAAGAAGAAGAACACCCGCAGCCGATCTGCCAAAGTGCGCAAGCACCTCGTGACGAGCGCCTACAGACAAGACATCGCTGCCAAGCTGGACACGCTTTACGCGGCGGGGCACACTATCCTCGCTATCGTACCCTCCGGGGATGTCCGGGGCTTCGAAGTCATCAGCTACTCGGAGGAGTAACCGTGGATCAGGCACTCGTTTCCCGGCTAGGGAGAGTGCATGCCACGGTCTCATCTATTGCCCAGCGGCTTGAGTACGAAACCGCGACCGTCGCACGCCTGTCAGCCCGCATCAAGCAGCTTGAGGAAGAAAAAACCGAGTTGGTGAAGTGCGTGGGCACCATCGACCGCTGCGTCCAGATCGTGTCCGCGAACGGCATCGGGAAGATTGAAGGCGTCGTGTCGGACGGTCTGCACCGGGTCTTCGGGAATGATCAGCTTGACCTCTTCATCGAGAAGAAGGAGACCGCGAGGGGCAACACCTACCGCTTGCTCGGGCGCGACGGCGAGACCGTGGGCAGCCTCATGGACTCGTTCGGCGGCGGCGTGCAGAACGTGGTTGCTTTCCTGCTGCGCATCATCATGATCAAGCGTTTTCGGCTTGCGCCTTTCATCGCTCTCGACGAGCAATTCTCGAATGTGTCTTCCGAGTACCAGCCCAAGGTGTCGGAAATGCTGAAGGTGCTGTCCAAGATGGGCTTCACGATCTTCGCCATATCGCACCAACCCACCATCACTTCCGCTGCCGACACGACATACGAAGTGGTGGTTGACGAGGGCTTTCCGCCCGTCCTGCGTAAGGTGAGCAGTGAACGATCCATTGATCAGCAAAGTCAAACTTAAGGCGCTGGAGGAGATCATTGCGGCGGCGCGTGAAACAATCCACCGGCACAGGCGTCGGTTTCTCCAGCGCAATCTGCGCCCTTGCCCGCAGAACTGCAAGGGTGCTACCATGCTGGGATACAAGGTTATCGGCTGCGTGAACTGCGGAAGCCCGAACGGGGAGAGGTGTATTAAAGAGGACAAGTTTGTTCCTTTGTTCACGAAGGAAGAGCTTGCGAAGCAGTTTGCCGACCAGCTTCGGGACCCGGAAATCCTTCTTCGCGAATACCGGGACGTGACTGTCTTCCTGTGGGTTTTGGGGGCTTTCAATAAACAGGAACAGCAGGTAAACAAAGAGATTATTGCTGGCATAGAGGGCCACAAGAGTGCCAAGCAAGAGAACAGCCGCAACACAAGCCAGAAGTAGCCGCTTTTTCCAATAAAACCCAGTATCTAGTCGTGTGGGCGACGCCGAACTCATTCGGGAGCTTACTGAGGCCGTTCGCAGCGACCCGGTTGCGCCTGTCTTAGAGCAGAAATTCGACCCCACCGATCCTGTGGCAATCGAGATCATGCTGTACGAGGCGGACTTCGCCGTCGAAAGCTATATGGAAAAGTGGAAAAGCTTTCGCGACAGGTTTTCCGACCCGTCCGTGTACGACGCCTTCGTTCTCGACTACCAGATGAGGGTGCGCAAGGACTTGAAGGCGATAATCGCCACCGCGCAGCAGTTCATAGCCGATGCGGTTGAAGGCGAAGAAAAAGACGAAGATGACGAGGAGGCCTATGAAGAATAAAAAACAGGAGCTAGAACGCATCAAGCTGGCTTACCTCATCAAAAAGTACGGCGAACCGATTGGTGTTGATGGTGAGGTAGCGTATCGAATTAAGTTCCCGGCGTCCGAGGTGTTCAAACTGGCAACTAAAAAAATCACTGTGATGCCAGCAGACGAGCCGCCATCCATGAGTTATGTCATGTTGGAGGAAGACACGTGAGAGACAGGACGAAGCGGACGCTTACGGTGGTCATCGAAAACGTGACTGAGGCGCAGGAGATCGCCCTGAACGATCTGTTCGCCACATGGCAGAGCCTCGGCGGGCTTGGGTCCTCCCGCTGGACGGCGTTCTACGCCGATGGCGACGGCGACTTCAGACCGAAGATCACGGTCAACGGCGAGAAGGCCAAGTTCACAGACCTGCTCCCGCGAAAATTGATGTGGGAGTCGGACTCCGTGGTCGCTGGCTCCTTCGAACGCAACGACAACGCATACAAGATCGACTTCGACTGGGTCGGGTGGAAGCTTCAGGAGAAGGAAGATGCCGAAAACTGATGGGATTGTTTACCGAATTACGAACATTCGCAACGGTAAAGTGTACGTCGGTAAGACGAACGGGACGATTGCCCGTCGCTGGACAAGACATGTTGCAGAGGCGAAGAGAGGAACGAACACGCGTCTCTATAACGCCATGCGCAAATACGGTGTGCAGGCGTTCGAAATCAGCCCTATCGAAACGGTCTTGTTTAGCGGATTGTCTGACGCGGAGCGTGAATGGATTCAAAAACTTAAGTCCCGTGATCCAAAGCTTGGTTACAACATTACGCCGGGCGGGGACGGTGCCGGAGTCGGACCTGACAACCCGAATTACGGCAAACCTGGACCCAACCGTGGGCGAAAATTTCCACCGGAATTTGGGCAGAAGATTAGCCAAGCAAAGAAGGGCACCAAGGTCTCTGAACAAGCGCGGCAGAACATCATCAGGGGATTGACAGGGCGAATACCAACGGAGGCAACACGTCAGAAATTAGCCCAAGGAAAACGGGGCGCTCTCAATCCAAGCTGGAAAAAGCCTCATTCTGCGGCGTGGAAGAGGCAAAACAGCGAAAGATTTAGGGACAGAGTTTGGATTAGCTTGGGCACATCGGAGACCAAACGAGTGAAGTCTTCGGAGTTGCAAGAATACTTTGAAAAAGGTTGGATACAAGGGCGATGGAATCGAAGAGCACGCATGCAGTCGAGATAGTTCCCGTGGTGTTGGAGCGGCACCCCAACGCAGACAGCCTCAGCGTTGTTCGTGTCTGGAACTTCACTGTGGTGGTGCGGACAGAAGATTGGATCGGTGTAGAGAAAGCGGCCTATGTGCCTCCTGACAATATTTTGCCCGACAAGCCCGAGTACCGCTTCCTGAAGAACACGTCCGTCCTCCGCAAGGAGCGCGAGGAATTGGAGACCAAGCAAGTCTTGGCTGGAGACCCGAGGTGCGGCAACCCGCATTGGGAGCTTCTCAGAGACTATGCCCCGGAAGAGTACGCCCAAAAGCTGGCCGCCATCGAAGCCAAGATCGACGCGAATACCAAGCACCTTCGCATCACCGTGAAGAAGCTGCGCGGCATCGTCTCGATGGGCATGCTGCTGCCAGCGCCGGAAGGCTCACAGATTGGCGACGACGTGGCGGGGCAGCTTGGCGTTACGCACTACGAGCCGCCGTCCATGGAAGAGATCGGGGGCCGCAGGCAGCACGCCGGGGACGACGTCGCCCCCGCCCCGCCGATGATCTACGCTCCCGCGTACGACGTGGAGTCCATCTACAAGTATGCGGACTGCTTCGAGGCGGGCGAGCCTGTGTACGTGTCCGAGAAGATTCACGGCCAAAACGGGCGTTTCGTGGCGACCGACAACGGCAACGAGACGGTCGAGGAGCACCCCGAAACCGGATACTGGAAATGGTCTACTCCCGTGACTCTGCACGCTGGCTCCCGCACTGAGTGGAAAAAGAAGGAGGGAGGCTCCAACTGGTGGAAGGTGCAGGAGCAAAACCCGTGGATCGAGAAGTGGTGCTACGACAACCAGGACTGCGTCCTCTACGGCGAGGTCTTCGGCTGGGTGCAGGCGCTCAAGTACGGCGCGAAGCCGGGGCAACTTTTCTTCCGCGCCTTCGACGTCGTGGAGGGCACGGAGTTCTGGGACGCCGAGAGGTTCCTCGCCGAGATTCCTAAGGACTGGCGTGTGCCGTGCCTCGGGGTCATGCCATTCGACTTCGAGGGATTGCAGGCTTTGGCGGACGGGACGTCCTTGGTGCCGGGTGCCGCCAACCAGATGCGAGAGGGGATCGTGATCAAGCCGCTCAAGGAGCGCAAACACTGGAAGCTGGGGCGCGTTGTCTTAAAATTGGTCTCGAATGAGTACCTAGAAAAGTCAAATCGATGAGGACAGAGGGTATTAACATGAAGAGCCAAACAGCCATGGAGCAGGAATCGTTTTCGAGGCTTCGCGACGCGGTGAAGAGCCTGTACTACTCCGCATATTGGACACCTGACCGCCCGGTGGATGCGGAAAAGCTTTGGACGGATGTCCGCGATGCGGCAGGATTCACTGAGGGGAATTCGCCGAAGGCCATCCCGTTCGACGGCATCCGAGCAACCTACTCCGTGGATCGCTTGCGGCAGATGGGGTGCCTCGCCAGCACCAAAAAGGGCAGGTTGTTCGGGACCGCCGAGACCCGCGCCCTCCTCCTGCTGTACGGGCAGGAGTTGCAGGACAGGCTCGACGCCGCCGTTCGCCAACTCCTTGAGGAGAAGCTGGGCTAATGCCGGGCGAAAATAAGCCGGAGCCGAGGATAATCCTGTTCATTCAGGATCACGCGGGGAATCACAACTTTGAAGAAGAATGCTTCATGCGGGATGTGGCTAAGGCTGAATTTGAAAGAATCCGCAAGGCTGGCGGCTATTGGACAAAAGACGGCGATGACGACATCTTCGTGCCGTGGCATTGCGTGGACTACGCTCGCATCAAAGAGAAACGGTAAATGCCTGACCTGCGCTCAATCGCGAACCAGTACCACCGCGCCGCCAACCGGATAGCCGCCCGCGCAGACCGCGTCGGTGAACTGACCGAGAACCAGCGCCGCGCCATCGAGTCGTTCCGCGACTGCGCGGCCAAGGTCGAGGCGCTCATTCGCCCCGAGGATTCACTCCCGAAGGATGCCATAATTACGACAAACATTATTGAAAACCTTACTCCCCAGAAAAAAGTCAAGACCCGCGACAAAGCGGCAACCCCACAGGAGCTTTTGGAGAAAGCACAATGATCAACAAGGAAGACGACCCCACAAACGAACTGGACGCTGTGACCACCGAGCACTTGGAGGTCACCGGCGAGGACGACGGAGAGTTAACCGAGGAGCTTGCCGACACGGCGGTCATCGAGCAGCTTTTGGACACGTTCGTCGGGGAAGTGGGCGACATACTCGATCTTGCAGTCGAGGTGTCGATGGAAGGGAACCCTGTGCGCACTCACCTAGACCTCGTTACTGCAAGGCAGGACATTGTCGAGTTGGCTCAGGAACTGAAGCAAGAACTCATTTCCAAGGTTGCTGTCCGTGCGGAAGAAATAGCCGAGCAGGGCCTTAACCTGCGCAAGCAGGTAATCGAAGAACAGGAGAGCTAATGTTCGCACGCGGCTCATGGGCTATCTTCGGCATCAAAGCAGACTCCGAGACGGCTTTCGCCAGTAGCCTCGACGACTCCTACAAAGTGAGCCAGTCCTTGGCTGCCCAGAAAGCCAAGGACGACAGCGTCCCGACCTATGGCATCAACCCCTACGAGTACCCGCGTTTTGACGAAAGCCGCCTGGATTTAGGCGTCACCGCCGACGAATTCAGGCTGGGCGACCACGTATACGGGTTCTGGTTCTGCCTCAATGGCTTCGAGGACGTCACCGACCCCAAGTCCAAGCAGGAGGGACTCGCCTATGCCAACATGGGCAAGCCCTTCAAGTTCCTCAAGAAAGAGGAAAAGGCGCATGTGGATTCGCTTGTCGCAGCAAGCGCGGTGGCGTCGCGCAAGCAGTTTCCCGTCCTGATCGACTTCGCCGAGGAGCGCGTGTACGCGGAGACCACCAAAGCCGAGGAGATTGGCGACCTGCGCAGGCTCCTTGAGGTCATGGGCGCGACGCCCTACAACCTGACGTGGAACTTCGGGAGCGCCGACTGGCCCTTCCGGTTCCTCGCCAAGGTGAACGAGGGGAACAGGTACCACAAGCAGATGAAAGACCGCGCCGACGAGCTTAGCCGCTTCCATGCGAACGAGGTCGAGAAGCTGGAGGACAAGATGGTCGAGTCCATCGTCTCCGGCTACTTCGCCATGTCCGAGCTTGAGACAGGGCAGTGGGCGGGGCTGTCCACCCCGGCGAAGATCAGGCTGTTCGGAACGTCAGACCCATCGGCGGAGTCCGCCGTGAGCACCGCGTTCACGCTGCTTGAGCTTGTGGGCACCGCGACCGTCGCGGCGTCTGCGGTCGTCTTCCAGAGCCTCGACTCGAAGTTCAGCAAGAAGGGCGAGGAGAAACAATACCGCACCGACCTGTTCGCCATCGACATCAACGACAAGGTCAACATCTCCGACGCCGGGGCTGCGGCGCTGCGCGGCTTCGACCTGCCGCAGTACAAGAAGGACATGAAGCGGCTTGCCAAAAGCGGCGAGGTGCCCATCAGGGTCTACTGGTTTGACTGGCTCGTCGCCATGAAAGAAGCAATCCGCCTCTTTGCCGACAACATCACTGAGACGCTGCATGTGGACAAGAAGCTGGGGCTGAAAGCCTATGAGGCGGAAATCGAGGAAAAAGCGGTGAAAGTCTGAAAGGAAGGTAGTCAATTATGGAGAGTCTGATGATCAAGGCGTTTAACACGTGGTACGACAACCTGCAAGAGCCTACCCGCTTTTTGACGGCGATGGCACTGATCATGGCGGGCATCGTGCCCCTCAGTCTCGGCTACGGTCCCTTGCAGTTCGCGGCGGCGGTCTACCTCGCCACGCTCCTCTTTGTCCGAATAAGAGGAAAGTATGGGACTGTTTAAGTGGCTGGGAATCCACGAGCATGAATGGTCTCCGTGGAAAACGGTGGCTAAGGGAGACATTCACTTCGGGCTACCTCCTCTCATCCAAATATTCACTAAAGACCCGCGTTGGTACGTTGGGGGAGAAATGAAGAAGCAAGAGCGGACGTGCAGAACATGCGGTCTGTCGGAAGTCAAGACCGAAAAGATGTACTACTGATGAGCGAAACACTGAACCTGATCGCGGGCCACAAGTGGTATGTGCGATTCAACCACGACCATAGCCGGTTAGAATTCATCCCGCTTCAAACAACAGACGGTTACATGTTCACGGAAAAAGAATTGCGCACGCTGGGCGAAATGGGCTATTCAATTCCCGTGCCGCCTAAAGAGGGGTTGAATGAGGAAGTTTAAGAAAAACCAGGTAGTCAACGGTCCGGCGGGTCTCGGTATTGTTCAAAAGAGATTAAAGGGCCCTTCCGACGATGACACCCGTTATTTCGTGGGTCTTGGCATGTGCGGGATATGGGCGCACTGGAGCAAGATTCGACCTCTCACGAAGAAACAGATTGGATAACTATGCCGCAGCTTGAGGTAGCGACAATCGTGATGAAGGATGCGGTCAACGTCCTGATCGGGAAGCAGAAGGACGGCCCGGACGCCGGGAAATGGGTGATTCCCAGCGGCCTCATCCGGGAGGGCGAGCGCATGATCGAAACGTGCGAGCGCGTGTCCATCGAGGAGACGGGAATCGTGGTGAAGCCCAAGCAAGTCCTTTTCCTGTCCGAGGTGCTCAAGCCGGAGCACCGCACGGCGGTGTTCTGCTTTGCCGACTACGTGAGCGGCGAGCCTTCGCCCGGCGCGTCCCTGACCGAGGTCAAGTTCGTAGACCCGAGAACCCTCGGCGACTACCAGAAGGAAGGCATGGCGGAGCTTACGGAGGATGCCTTCTTCAAGTTCAGCATGGTCCTCAGAGGGCAAGCGGCGGCGTCCCCAACATCCGGCATAGTTTAATTGGAAACTGAGTATTAGGTGTTATCGCGTTCCACCTTTCCTTGCTGCAAGATTTGTCAGAGAGCAAAGATGGCGATGCCTTATTCTGAGTTTGTATCCTATCTTCATCGGGTTAAGGACTTTGCGGGGATTCCTGCCTTATGAATTTAATTGCACAACGACCTACATCTTGGGGTGGCATTGTCGGCCAGCAACGAGCCATAACAGTACTTCAAGCGGCTTTGCGCAACCAAAGATTTTTGACTAGGGGCATTATTTTACACGGACCAGTTGGGGTCGGAAAAACTACTGCGGCGTATATTTATAGTAAAGCCCTCATGTGCACCGGGGAGAACTTTCTTGGCTGCGGGGAATGCCCCTCTTGCCTGCTTATCCAGAGCGACGGCATAGACAAGCACCCGGACTTCATCGAAATCGACGGCGCGGTCAAGCCCGGCGTGGAGGGCGCACGCGAGACCATCGAGTCCACGCTCACGCTTCCCGTCCTCGGCAAGCGTCGCGTGACCATCGTTGACGAAGCGCACTGGCTGAGCGCCGAGGCTTGGAGCGCCTACCTCAAGACGCTGGAGTCCGGCGAGACCGATTCCATCTTCCTGTTCGTGTCGCAGGACTACGGCAAGATTCAGAACAGCATCCGCACCCGGTGCATCCGCATCGCCTTCGAGCGCGTGGGCCAAGACGTGCTTGTCGGGCATCTTGCGAACGTCGCCGCCAGGAACGGGATCGCCTGCGACCTGGACGCCCTGAAGCTCATCGCCCGCGCTTCCAAAGGGATCGTGCGCGATGCGGTGCAGCACCTCAACACGTGCGGGGCGCTGGGCGTCAGGGTGGACGCCGGGGTCGTGCGGCAAGTGATCGATACGACGCTGGACGACCTGTGCGAGAAGCTCCTTCAGACGATAGCGGCACGGGAACAAGTAGAGGCGATGAGGCTGGCTGACGAGCTTGTCCGCAAGGACATGCCGGGCAGGGCTGCCGAGCGCATGCTGTCTTTGTACAGCCGGGCGATCTACACCGAAGACCCGCAGCTTCGCAAGATATACCTCGGGCTGCCGGACGTCAGCGCTGTCGCTGGGGTGCTGGTCAAATGGGCTGCCGTGCAGCACGCCCCGGCTGACATCGTGACCATAATCGTGTACGAGTTGCTCAAAACCCAAAATGCCGTTAGGGCGCTTCCCGTGGAATCCTCCCGTAATAAGCCCCAGCGGCCGGGCCAAGATGCGCCCACACGCCCGAGATCGCCTCTAGAAGCCATGCTGGACGAGGCGGTATAAGCAGTATTAAGGGTAAGGACGACAGCGCTAGGAGCGGGTTGCAACCGAAGACGTAAAGCAAGGCGACGGTGCCCTCGGCGGGCTTCGGCTTGTATCTCAACCAAGGATACAAGCCAATGGCATCCGAGAACTACCTGAAGTACCGCCAAAATTTTCCCCAAAACAACACGTTCACCGGCATTCGCGGGGCACCTGAAACCGAATTTTCCAATTTTTTCGTCCAAGGCATGGCTAACCGCATGGCGGTCAGCTATCATAAATACGGGCCCGTGTCTGAGGCTTACCCCGAGAAAGTGGATGCTATCGAGAGCCTCAAAACCCGGCTCAAGCTGTACTTGGAAGGCGGCGAGATCAAGGGGCAGAAGATCGCGCCAGGCAACACTGAGTACCTAATAGACGCGGCGAACTTCGCTATGATCGAGTTTATGCACCCAAAGCACCCTAAGGCATTCTTCAAGGTTACCGACAGCGACGGCTCACCAGGTCGAGTCTGGAATGATGGAAACATCTCCGAGGCCGGACACGGGAAAAGGCAAGCCGAAGTGGCGGTGCAGAACTTTTATTCCAAGCGAGGGCAGGAATGAAAACGCCCATCGACCAGCAGGCAATCATCCTTTCAATGGCGGACTGCTTCACCCGCGACGAGAAAGCGGTCTATTGCAGCAGCGAGCTTACCACAGGCATCCGCCTGTACACTGCCTGCTTGGACAATGGTGTCACTGACCGCTACGCCCTGGCGGACAAGCTGGGCAAGAACTGGCTGCGGGACAATGTTTTCAAAGTGAATGAGGAAGCTGCCGACAGGTTCGCTGACGAAATTCAACGGAAGCGCCAGCACATCACCATCTCACCTGCCGCCCTGTTCGTTCCTGAATGGGGACAGCATAACTATCTATCGTTTTGGGATAAGCTCATCAAAACGCGCATCACCGAGGTTCACTTCAACGAGAACTGGCAATACAGCAACGGCTGCGCGTTTGAATACGCAGCGGCGAGGCAAGCCGGTTTGGCAGCCTACGATCATGATGGGCAAGCGCTAGACACGGCGAAAGCTTCGCAAATGATCCGCCAAGCGATTGACTTCCTCGCGGCTAAAGGGATCAACACCCGCAAGCTTGAGGAACACCGCAACCAAATCAAGTAAGGCCGACTGGGTACCCTTAGGTTTCGGGGTACCTTTATTCCTGTTCAACACCACCATGCACTTCCAGCGTTTTTGGCTGGGGGATTTTCTGACAGGCGTATTTTCCCCACAAATAGAGCATTTTCCTACTCTGCTAGTTTCGTTCACATCGGAGATTTCGTGATGTTCCATGCTTGTATTGTATCAGAAAGGGTACCCGCAGTATTAGGGTACCATGGTTTTAGAGTACGGGTCTGTCGAAAAGCTCCAAGGCATGAATTGGCACATGTTGGAGCTGCGGTCGGAGAAAACCATAGAAAGCACCATGCGCCGGGTGGGAAAGCAGATTCCCGGCATCTTCCGGCACGACCCCATTGAGATTTTCATTCCTGTTGTTAAGCGTGACCTCGATGTGTTTGAGCTTAGCACCGGCCCTTATGTTTTTGTGCGCAGCAGCAACTTTTCAGCCTTGCTTAGGTTGAAGTCGATCACCGGATGCGTTTCGTTGGTCACAGAGGGGGACACCAACCGGCCCAACAAGGTGATTTCCGTGGAAGACTCCTATGTTCAAAGCCTGATCCAACAAGCCGAGGAGGGGCACAGAAAAAGTGCTGTTGGCATAGAAGTCGGAAGTTTTGTCCGTATTCTGAATGGGGAAACCAGGGACTTTTGCGGGCATGTAGAAATACTGGGCGACGGCAAGGCGGTGGTCCGCATTACGCTTCGCACCAAATCAATCCTGCTCGAAACTCCCGTGCGGAACCTCCTGAACCTTTCCCACACCCCCAAGGAGCAGCGCGTCTATTACTACAGTCCGCTTGTCAATGATCTGTTCCACGACAATCCCGAGACCGCGACGGCGATGGTGGAGGAAGATTTGCACCTTGACGAGGCAATCCCGGTGCCGGAGCAGGCTGAGCCGCAACCGATTGAGGGACTGAAAAAGCATTCGCGCCAGCGCACCGTCACCGCGCTGGTCAAAAAGCTTATCTTGATCGAGAGGATGCATACCCCTCTGGAGATCGCGAAAGAAGTCGTCCATGCATTGCACGGCAAGGAGATTAAAGCCCCGAAGAACCTGTTCATCGTTTACTGCATTATCAAAGACCGCCTGCGGCAGGACTATTTCAACAGAATCGACCCGAGCCTTTCTAACTACCGTGAAATCATCAAGAAATACGGAAAGGAATACAAGTTCAGCGCCCAGCAGATCGCCAAGATCGACCCCAACCTTGACATCCCCGTGCAGACCATAGAGGTGTGCAAGGATGGTCGTAGCCGTGAGGCTCGTCAAAAGTCCCAGACAAAAATTCAGCCATCATCGGAGGTTAAGAAGCTGGCAGCGAAGGGCAAGCCAGAAAAGGGCAGAAAGAAAAAGACCCCCTGCGACCGATGTGGGGAATGCTTCCATGAACGCAAGCAGCACAGGCTGTCCCCGAAAGGCGCATGGATGCGCTGCACGGGGGTCTCAAACCGAGCGATTCATTCGTGGATCAAGGAAAAAACCGACGCCCCGTGTTGGTGCAAGCGTTTCAAAGAGAAGGAAAAATAGGGCTTTCTAGCCCTAGAGCAGTAATGTGCATTGTGCCAGCAATCTTGGTATTAAATCAACGGAGGAAGGAAAATGAAGGTAATTTTTTTGCTGGATAACTCGGAATACGTCGAGGTCGCGCCGGACAAGCTGCAAATCAGGCAGATTCAGCCGGGTCAGTCCGCCCTTGGCATGGAGGTCACGGTGCCCGTCCGCAAGGAGGACGGCACGCCTGACAAGAACGAGGACGGCAGCCCCAAGACGCAGACCGGATTCCGCCCGTTCATAAATTACGCGGTCAATCTGTCAGTCCCTGCGCCTGTTGCGGCAGCACCAGCACCGGCAGCGGCTCAAGCGCAGGAGCAGCCCACCGCTGAGAAGCCCAAAGGCAAGGCCAGGGCCGCAAAGCGCCGCGTAAACTGATCGGGGGCTAAGTGCTTAACGAGACGTGTTGGCACAAAACCTTCTCGAACGGCCGTGTGGTTCTCGTTGAGTGGCATGATACAGCATGCCGGTGCTCATACTGCACCGACTTGTGTGGCTCAGGGACGCGGCTGCGCAACGGCTTTAACGCCCCAGATTTGAGGGTTTGGAATTCGTGGCGTGTCGTGAAGCTGGGGCGCTTGTACGTCCGCTGGACTGGGAAAAGTCTGCAAAGCGCTGCATAAATTGGTTGAAGGCTAAGTGCTTGTAGCCTATGCACTTGACCCTCAACTGGGGTGGATGTTGCGCTACGTGCTTCTATACCGAAACGGGAAAACTGATTGAGGTTGCCTATGAAATTGACCAAAAGTTCCGTCCATCGTTTGCAGCTTAACAAAGACTGCGGTTGCCGGGCGATCAAAGAGTTCGAAGACGCACGTTACACAAAAGCTTTAGGGGAAGGCACGGTTGTCCTTTGTGAAAAGCACAACGCCAAAGCCAAGGACACTAAAGAAATACTTAGCGAAATGCTCTTAGAGACGCTGGATTTACAGGCCGAGGCGGCGGGCAAGACGGCTGTTGTCCAACGCGAATTCGCACCCACGTCCTTGTCCGGCGTCACGGGGGAGCAGATCACTTCCATGGGCGCTCCCGCCGTCCCCAAGACCCGCGAGAAGTGCGACCCCCTTGCGGTCCGCACAGTGGCTTTTGAACGACCGGACATGCACCGTCCCCGCAACACAAGCCCCACGGGAAACCTGAACCTTGCCCAGCACGAGGACATTTCCGATGAGGAATTGCAGGAGCAAGGCATTACCATCACCGGGGACATTGACAGTGTTCCGCCAGACCCAAGGGTTGATGCGGCACTGGGCGATGGTCTCAAGGAACTTGAAAACGTTTTCGACGACGAGGACGCCAAAGCTGGCGGCGTGGATCGAAAATTGGTCAATATCCAAGCTGTAGATTAAACCGCTCTTCCCACCCGGAATTGACAAAGCTCTGCGCCTTTGCTAGCGTTGGGTCAGGGATTGTCATGAAGAATTATTACCGTGGAGTTGAAATCACCAACCAACGCGGTACAACGATCAACAGCATTACGGCGGTTGTGTCATGGATAACGGGGATCGCTTTGAAAGGGATCACATCAACCTCCACATGGATGTTTGGAATGTCTTCCCCAAGCATGGCGTAAGCGTGGGGGGTATCTGGCGTTGGTCCGACCGGGCTTGGGAAGGGGGAAAACAAACCAAGCCAAAAATAAGCGAGGCACACTGTGTCAGCCGACAGGAAGACGCCGAAAATTCTGAACGCGCACGCGAAGAAGAGAGCCGGGGAGAGGTACGGCCTTAACCTCAACAAGGAAGCCCGGCACGAGATCGTGCAGATGATACAGACGAACCAAGCGGAGTTCGTCGGGAAGCAGTCCAACAACCGCTCATTTTGGCGCGTCACCTACCAAGATCAGCCGCTCAACGTCGTCTACGACAAGGCGCGGAGCACTTTATGCACGGTGCTGCCGAAGGAAGCCGCCGAATTCCAGCCGGGGGTTGGCCGGAACGAGCCGGAGACCAAGGCGTTGTCGCAAACCCGCGCAAACATAACAGCCGAATTGTCGGAACTGTGGAAGGACATCGAATAGGCTACCTTTCGACTTCGATGTTGTGGGCTGTGCCGTAGATGTGGGAGCTTATAGCAGCAGCCTGCGGCAACCACCAGATGTGTCTGATCCAAGTGCGGGAGCGGTGCATTTTCTCCCCTAGCCAATAGGTTCCGAGAACCTCCGCTGCTCCCCACGGAGCCATGCTTACCAAAGTTGGGCGACGCCCGATGAAAGCCCGCATCACAGGATTGGCTTCGTATCCGCCTTCCTTGATGATTTTCTCCGTCATGATGCCGTCGCTGACTGCGGTTCCCGCATCGACCGCAGCTAGCGCCGACGCTTCCCTATCCTTGAAGGTGCCCATGTCTCTCGCCGTGCGGGCGATGGACACGAAAGGGTATCCGGCTGCGTGCAGGATTGCGTTGGGCTGCGGCTTGGGCGCATCAGGCAAATCCTGCTTGGATGGCGTATCCTGCGCCAATGCCGGAATTGCGAGCAGCAAAGTGAAAACGAGAAGAAATTTCGCGGTGGACAAAGAACCTCCAGTGATTAGTACTCACTGGAGGGAAAAATTCACTGGAGAGGGATTAGATTAGGTCGTTCCTGTTTCCTAGCCCACTCCTGACAGTACGAACACCACTCGCCTTTCTTCACGACATTGTTCAGGCACCGCGCCGGGAAAAATCTCGGGCTAGCGCACCGCTGGCGGCGGGGTCTGCGTCGCCCGGCGTTGTAGGGCTTCTTAGGAGTCGTAATTTTCTTCCTCTTCCGGTTCGAAGGTTTCTTCATTGGCGACTTTGTTGTGCTCCAAGACAGAGCATACTTCTCGCTCCTCGAAGCGGTTGACGATGTCCAGCAAAATCGCTGTGCGCCGGGAATCCCCGACTATCCATCGGTAGATTAGCCCGGCAAGAACCAAAGCCAAAGCGAAGTCGGCGAGGGTTGCGTATTCCGTATGCCGTGCGTCGATGCCGACCAGCCGGGGGACGTAGCCCTCAGGCACGGCAAGAACGCATCCCACCAGCCAAACCGTGAGGAGCCTCGGGTAACGCTGGACGTTCATTATGAATCGTGTGAACATTAGTTGCCTCCTATGTATTGCTGGAGCGCCCTGTCGATCTGGTTCCAGTTGATGTCGTTGGCAATCCTCTTCACTAAGAAGCCGCCCGGCGCGTCGAGTTCGCTCAAGTTCCAACCACTAATCCACTTTCCGCCCCGACCGTAGCGGTTGGCGTCAGCCCAAAAGTGGCGACCATCTAGCGTGAGGGTGCGTGCTTGCTTGCTGCCTCTCCACGGTTGCCAGTCGTAGATATGTTTCCTCGGACGGTTAACCACGTTGTTCCCTCTCGATCTCGATGCGGAACCTGTTGTAGGCAATGTTGAACGCAGCTTTCTCGTCCAGTTCGCCGTCTTGGTAGTAGTTCTCGGGGGCTTCGGCTTTGTACTCGGCGATGCGTGCGCGAATCATGGCGTCGAGTTCGCCGACATTCCGTGCCGCAACCGGAACAGTCGGGTTGATCTTGCTTTCCTGCTCGGAGAACCATTTCCAATCCTCGGCTGTGAAGCCAGCTTCCCCGGACAGGGCTAAAAATTTCGCGTCGCCAGCGTTGTCGTTCTGGTCGCGGAATGCTTTCATTCGCATGAATTTGGTTTGCGCCGGGACGCCGTTGGCTTTCGGCTGGCGGGCGGAGCCATCGAAATTCAAGCCGCGCTGGGGTGCAACCGTGCCGGTGGCGGCTGCCAGGGGCACCGCAGCCATGCCGATTCTGCCGATGCACTCGGGGCCAAAGCCGGAGGCGATGGACTCGGGCACGGTCAGCTTGCGACCGCAGCGACCGCACCTGCCTTCGTGCCAGACTTCGAAGCCGTTGATGCGGTTCGCGGCAAGCGAGTTCAGGACGTAGGTGAAGCCGAGAACGGAGGGGGCGTCCCTGCCGACGCGGGAGGACTTGGGAGTCCAGATGAACTGGTTGTTGCGCACGATGCCGATGTAGACGAAGCTGCGGGAGTTGTCGGGGCCGTTGAGCAGCTTCACGAACCACGTGGGCGCGGCGGCGGGGTCGCGCTTCTCGGCCCCGACGATCTTGTAGGTGTAGCGGTTGCCGCTCTTGAGGCTTCGAAAAGTGACCGTCGCTTTCCCGGCGAGGATGAACGCCAAGGCTGCCTTGGGGTCTGCGATCTGTCCCTGCGTCATTGTCCGTTCCCCCAATTTTTAGGGGAGGGCACGTGGCTCTCTGGCAAAATTCCTATCGGTCTCGTTGTGATGATGGCTGGCGTCAGCTTTTCGATCAGGCTCGCCGTGCTTGTGCCGTAGGCCAAGTCAGTGGACTTTCGCTCATGCTTCTTGCGGTTCACGGCTTTTTTGTGCATGACACCCATGCCGTAGCGGTAATCGCAAGTGGGGACGATCCTCCACCCCTTGTCGTTTATGAAGATCATGACCTCGCTAATGTGCTTGTGTATGAAAACGCGGGTGGGCGTGCTTTTGAAGCAATCGGACAGTATCTTGTTTTCTACCCAGCCACTATCGGTAAGAACCTCTTCGACGGCGGGACGGTTGTACATTGTTCCCTCCAACCGTAGTATACAGCGGGGCACCGGAAAACGTCCAGTTGCATGCCCATTGGTATCAACAAGTTAGGGCGATCCGAGTCGGTAAGGCGCATCTCGGCATCCTATGAGTATGAGGTTTCTTGCAATCTTGCTGCTTTTGTGCGTGCCTTTCTCGGCGGCAGCCAGCGTGCGCGGGAAACAACACGGGAAGCGCAAGCACAAGCCCGTGGCGGACGACCGCGTGTTCATGGGCACGCCCGACAGCCTGATCCTCCAGAACGAGGCAATCGACGCGATGCGCCTGCCGCGCATCCGCGACGACAGGCAGCTTCGGTTGCTCGTCGCCGAGGGTGCGCTTGTTCCAGTCACGCGAAACCAGTATGTTGCGATTTCCTGCAAGCTGGAAGCCAAGCGCCGCTACGTCAAGCCGTTCGTCGATGAGTTCCTTCAGGAACTCGGGCGGGAATATTTTGCGCAGTTCGGCAAGCCGGTACAGGTCAACTCCGCTGTCCGAACGATGAGGACGCAGATGAAGCTGCTCCGCATAAACCGCAACGCTGCCCCGGATCACGGCGAGAAAGCGAGCGCACACCTCGCGGGCGTCGCGGTGGATTTGCAGCGCCGGGGCTTGACGCCGGAACAGATCAGATTCATCCAGCAGAGGCTCTTGCCCCTCGTACAGGCCAAAATGCTTATTGTTGAGGAGGAAATTAAGCAGCCCTGCTTTCATATCGTGGTGACCGGGAATTATTCGCTCTTGCTTCCGCCTGACTTGCCGTTGAACATGCAGCCGCTTGGTTCACAATTAACCCAACTGGAGACGTTGGATGGAAACAATCCAAGCTATCCCTGAGGACCATGTCTGGTCGGGGGCGGAGATTCAGGAACTGCTCGACACCCGTGTCCGGTACCGAGACTGGAAATTTGTCGTGCAGGAGGAGTACGCGCAGCGCGACGGTGTCATGGACATCGACCTCCACCTACGCGCCGAATGGACGGCACCGTGCAGCACAGCCGGGCAGCCGGAGAAGCAGCAATCCCGCTGGTGGCGGCTGTCGAAGCATATGCGCAAAAATGAGATCATCAACACCGCCTTTGCGTGCATCAAAATGGCAGAGGAGCACGAGATGCGGGAAGGCTTCAAGTACCTGCGCGAGGGCGTCTGGACGATGCCCTACAACAGCCACATCGACATGGACGAGCTTGCCGCCGCCTCGCTGCACTGCGACGTGCGCACCGACAGCCGCCCGGATGTGCCGAAAAACCAGAGGAGAGACTAGACTGACATGCGGGCGGAATTCTTGCTATGGTGGGCGACACTTCAGGTGTGGGAGAGATGGGCAGTGGTAGTCATTATCGTCGGCATCGTTTTCATTCTGACGAAGAGGAGAGACTGATGCTGTTCACCCATAAGGAACAGGTAGCGTACGGCACGAAGCTTGTCGCCGTGGCCGGGAAATGGGCGGAAGCAAAGGGCTTCGAATTGAAAAAATCCGTATACGCCAAAACTTTCGCGGCGGCTGTTTCCGCCGTGCAGGACGGCGGGCCGGATATGCTCACCTTCGACGAGATGAGGGAGCTTATCAACAAGCTTGCGGAGGCGACACTTGCGCTGAGGATGGCCGAGCAGGTGTACGACATCCCCATCGCGGTGACTGTGCTGGACGGCAAGGTCTACGGCGCGTACACCGGCACTTGGCAACCTTATGAGCTTGCGACGTACGATCCGGCAGTCGCGGCGCTCGCGATAGAGATGGGGCTGTTCCAGCCGGAGCGCGACGGCGAGATCGGCGGCAAACCCGTGAAATGGTGGACGAACCGATACCGATATGCCGAGCTAGGAGGGGAAACATAATGAGCGGGTTTCGAGTCAGCTTTGAGTTCAGCGAATTTGTGACGTCTGCGCTGCTGATCACAGTCGCGGCATGCACGGTGGGCTACTTCTATACGCACCGAGCACCGACCGAGATCGTCAAGGAATCGACCGTGAAGGTGGAGACCCAGTATATCCCCACGCCAGAGGCAAAAGTCAGGGTCAACATCCACGTCGTGTACCCGAAGCCCGAGCCGAAGCCGAACGTCGAGCCGCTGCCCCAGCCGCAATCGCAGTTGCGACCCAAGCTCTGGGACAATGACACCCTGGCGGATTATTTCCAGCGGAATCCGTCTCACCTTTTCTAACAGCCGAATCTTCCGCCTTCCCTTCCCTTGAGTAGGCAGGGGAGCGGCATGTCGTCCAGAACCATCCACCAGATCAACTCCGAGTGCGAGGTGCTCGTAGAGCGCATCAACAGAAACCGCGTACTCGTCCGCATTGTTGAAAAGGACCCCGAGTTGCCCAACCCGACTGACTTAGCCGTGGAAGGCGACCTTGCGCACATACTGAATGCCTTCTCTTCTTGCGCCCTAGTATTGTCCAATATCAATGAGTTTCTTGAGGAATCCAATTAGTGGGTAACACAACTCAAATCATACTTGAGAAGGCACCGTAAAAAACGAATGAGGCAGCCCAGCATCTACCGATGCTTCTACTGCGACCGAGCCTTAAGCCGCGCCAAAAAGACCCGCGATCATTTACAGCCCAAAAGCAGGAACGGCAGCAGCCATTCCCACAACATCGTGGATTGCTGCCGCCAGTGCAACCTGCTCAAGGGCTGCTTGACTCTGGAGGAGTTCCGCGTGGTGATCGCGTACCGACGCGGGATCATAGACAACCCGAAATTCAAGTTTCCTGGCGAACTTAAACAGACTGGGTAGCTGGCGGCGAAGACTTGCTTACCGTGTTTCCTTATTCCGCCGTGCAGTACGACCCGGCGAAGATCGTCAGCGTGCCTGTGCCGACGCCCTTGGCGTTGACGGCCACCGTCCCCGCAGTCGAGCCGTTGGTGATCGACGCGATGTATTGCCCAGTGAAGATCGTGGTGGCTGTCGCATTGGCTACGCCTGTCGTTGGAATCTGCACCGCGTAGGCGGTGCCGTTCAAAGCCAGGCTGTTGGAGGCCGTCGCCGACGTCCACCAGTTGAACAACTGCGTGATGTTGGTCGGGGTGCCGGGGCCGGTCACTTCGAGGATTATGCCGTCCGTGGTCGCGGACACGGAATACGCTATCTCGCAGCGGACGTGCAGCGTCTGCTGGATTCCTACCTGGAACTGCCACGGGTGGAGGGACGACGCCGTTTCCGTGACGGGGGTGAAGCCCGTGGTGGCGTTCGTGTAGCTGCCTGACAAGGTCACTGTGGGGGGCGAGGGGTACACTATTCCCTGCCCAAAATACGCCGTCGGCATGCGCCCGAACAAGTGCGTGTAGAGTTGCTTGAACAGCAGCCAGCCCCCCAAGTCCGAGGGGTGCTGGTTGTCCGAACCCAGCAGCCCGTAGGCCTGGTTCATCATCTGGGTCGCCGCGACGTTCTGCGCGTTGAAGTTCGGGTACCCGCTGGTGATGCCCGCGCCGACGAAAAGGTCGCCCATGACCAGCACGTCCCAGCCCGCCGCCTGGGAATACACCAGTTCTTCCTGCTGGATGGCCGTGTACGGGGCCGGTGTCGCGGAGTTTTGGAACGGGGGCGGAATCCACATCAGGACGCTGCCGCCGAGGCGCTGGATGTTCGTGGCGATGATTTGTAGGCTGGCCATGACTTGCGCGGGGGTCTGCGGGCCGTTGGCTGCTTGGCAGTCATTCTCCCCGACCTCAAGGATGCCCAGCGCGATCTGTCCGGGGAGGAGGTTGACCCAGCCCTGCCCGGTGGCCCCGGCGAAGAAGGGGTTGTCGATGGCCGCTTCGCCGAAGTTGTCCACCGCGATGCCCGAGGTGCCCAGGGTGGTGATGGCTTCGTAGCCGCCGAGGTAGGAACTGGCTCCGGTCGCCGTCAATGTCAAAGTGCTGTTGACCAAGCCCCCGGTCTGCGTCAGCGTGCCTGAGCCGGTGGCAATCGTGAACGACTGGGACATCTGGTACGTCCCAGCGCCGCCGACCGTTCCAGTCAACTGCTGGAGGATCGTCGTGCCAGCGGGCACGCTCGTCCCGGAGAGGGTACCCCCTATGCCGAATGTGCCCGTGGCGACGGTGGTGACCGTCAGGGTCGTGCTGGACGTAGACCATGCGGAAGCCGTCGCGGTGGTCACTGTGGCGTCCGAGAAGTTCTGCACCGCCCCTTGGGTCACGCTGGCGGTCGTGCCGCAGGCTGTCCCGACGACCGTTCCGCCGATTGTGACCGTCCATCCGGTGTTCGACGTGGTTTGGACGCAGTAGACGTTGACCGATACGTACGGCTGACCGACCGCGATGGTGAGCACGCCGCCGCTGGTGATCGTCAGGGTGGCGTCTCCGTTGTAAGCGAACCCGGTCTGCTGCGGGCCGAAAATGCTCGATTGTGAAACGGTGCCGGAGGTGAGCGTGTAGCCGCCCTCGCCGCCGTCCACCGTGGTGGACGAGACCAGCCGGAACGGGATGCGGAACCCCGTCGAGTACTGGGTGTACTGCTTGCCTAGCTCCTGCCGCAGGGCGATGAAGGGGGAGTTCTGCGGGTTGTAAGCGCCGTACGTGCAGGGGGTGATCTGGTAGCAGGCGAGGATCGAGTCGCCGAAGCTGACGATGCGGATGATCTGGTTCTGCGACTGACGGAGGGCCGCGTAGAACGCGTCCAGCGAGTTGCCGTTGGTGTTCGTGAACGGGGATTTCCCTGACGTGGAGGGGTTGTACTGCGCCTGCACCCCGGACGGGAACACGACAAAGGCTAGCGTCAGCGCCAACGCCAGCAATAGTGTTGGCGCTCCTAGTGCAATTAGTCTCTTGAGCATTTTGCCCCCGGTTACAGGATCGCCGAGCTTAGCTCAGCCCACGTGAGGGACGCTGCGATGGACGCGTCGCCGACAGTGCCGCCCGTCAAGCCGTAGATACCGACGTAGGAACCCGGAGGGACAATGAGTGCTCCGCCAATGTCATCCTTCACCGAGCAGATAGTCACAACACCAGTAGTGTTTGTCAATGCCTGCGAGATGGAGCAGATGTAGCGGTACGGAACGGCAGTGTTTGAAAACGATGCGGAGACCGAGGTCTTCCCCGTAGGCGATGCCGCAGTCCCGACGAAGACGTTGGAATAGGCGGCAAGAGGCGTGGTGAACGTTTGGGTCGCGCCCATCACCGCTCCGGCGAGATAGAAAGACAACTGCTGCGTGGCGGCGGTCTGCGCTTCGATTGTCAGCACCAAGTCCAGAAGGACGAGGTTCTTGCCCGAGTTGTTGGGATTGGCGAGCGTGAGCGTTGCGCCACCAGCGGCGAGGGCGATAGCCGCTGTGGAAGCAGTCTGGCATGCGATGAATACGTTGCCGCGTACGGACTGCTCGTAGTATCGTCCATTCAATGCGCTGACAACCACGTCGCCGTAGTTGGATTGCCGAACCGGGATGCCCGGAGCGCCTGTTGCGACGGGTCCGGTCTGACCAATTTGCCCTGTTACCTGTTGCTGTGCCATAAAATTCTCCTAGCCCTCGATTACAGGATTGCCGAGCTTAGCTCAGCCCATGTCAGGGACGCCGCAATGGTTGCGTCAGCGATAGTAGTGCCTGTTAGACCATAAATGCCCACGTACGAACCCGGAGGAACTATGACCGCCCCACCGATGTCGTCTTTCACCGAGCAGATGGTTACGACGCCCGTGGTTGCGGTCGCAGCCTGCGAGATGGAGCAGATGTAGCGGATCGGAACGGCGGTACCGCTGAAGGTGGTGGAGACTGCCGGGACTCCGGTCGGAGATGCTGCTGTTCCGACTATGAGGTTGGAGTACGGCGTAAGTTTGGTGGTGTATGTCTGAGTTGCGCCCATCACTGCCCCAGCAAGGTAGAAAGACACTTGCTGTGTGTTGGCGGTCTGCGCTTCGATGGTCAGTACCAAATCCAGAAGGACAAGGTTCTTGCCAGAGTTGTTGGGATTACTGAGTGTGAACGTGGCTCCGCCCGTGGTGAGGGCGATAGCTGTCGTACCTGCGGTTTGGCATGCAACGAATACGTTGCCGCGAACCGACTGCTCGTAGTAGCGACCGTTAAGCTCGCTGATGATTAGGTCGCCGTAGTTGGACTGCCGAACCGGGATGCCCGGCGCTCCGCTTGCGACTGGACCCGTCTGCCCGATCTGACCCGTTACCTGCTGCTGTGCCATAGTGTCTCCCTGATGCTCCTATAATTGCCCTCAAAAGTTGGTCTTTTAAGGGGTGTTGCGAAAGCCGTTTAGTACCCCAGCCACGTCACCGTCTGCCCCGTCGCCACCGCTATCACGTAGACGACGTTCGAGTTGGCTACCTGAAGCGTCACCGCCGCCCCGGCTGGAAGCTCCAGCCCCGTCGCGGTGGTGACCCCCGGCCCTCCGACAAAGATGGTGGCGGTGTTGGTGCTTTTCGCTTCCACTGAGATGCCTCTTGTCAGGAAGTTCGAGGGCAGGGCAGCCGCCGTGGCGAGCACAGCTTGCTGCCCTGTGACCAGCGGGTTGCCGCTGGGCATTGCGCTGGTGTTGAGGGCGTTTCCCCCGCGTCCGGGGACAGCCGACGAACCCAGCGGGGCGTCTCCCGCCACAATCTGGACGGCGTACGCTCCGTCGTACCATTGGTCGATGTCGGCTTCGATGTCGTCGCGAATCTGGTTGAGGAGGTCTTCAGCTTGGCGGTCGCTGACAAGCTGGCTGGAGTAAACGGTTGATCCGTCGAGGTTGGCGGGATAGGCTGCACCGCCATAAACGCCGCCGCCGACTTCGATTTGAGGCGGTACCGGGCTTCCGGGGAACTGGCTGCTTTGCGTGTTGACGTTGAGCCAGTAGGTTGGCGCAAGGAACTCCGACCCGATGGGGTTGCCCGCGCCGTCAGCAACACGGACGTTTCCCCCTACGACGACGGTGTTGAGGGCGTTCCCCGCCAGTCCGGGCACATACGTCGAACCCAACGGGGCGGTGCCCGCCTGTATCTGCACGGCGTACGCTCCGTCGTACCACTGGTCTACGTCCTGCTCTTGGTTGGCTTGAATGTCGCTGAGGATGCCCTGCGTCTTCGGGTCGCTGACAAGCTGGTTGGCGAGATAGGACGACCCGTCCATGTTGATGGGATAAGCCATGCCAGCGTAGGTGCCGTAGTCGATGGCGGGAACGGTGCCGCTGACGTTGACGCTAACTGTGCCGCTCACCGCGATGGGAGAGGAGTTTTGTACGTGGACGTTCAGCCCCGTCGTCGCGGGGCTTCCCTCCGATGTGCTGCCGATCTCGTTCCCGATGCTGTCCGTGACGATGGCCGCGACGGTGGGGGAGGGTTCGATGTTCGCGGCGCTCAGGATGATGTTGACGTTCACCGTTCCGCTCACGTAGGTCGTGCACACTGCGCGGAACTGCGTCGTGCCGTAGACGCCGAAATCGTACTCCACTGTCTGGTTGGCTGTCAGGGTGACGATGCTGGTTTGGACAGGTGCGCCCCCGCTCGTCCCGTACGCAGTAGTCCAGACGGAGCCGTCCTGCGTGTACTGGAACGCCACGACGGTGCCCGCCCCGTAGGTTCCGCTCAGGACAACCGACGCCACGCCCATCCCGGTCGTGGAGACGGTCACGGTGCTGCCCGCGCCCGACTGGGTCGTGAGCGTCCCCGTGGTAGCCGCTAATTCTGCGATAAAGGAATCGGCGTTGACCCCGATGACAACCTGCCCCGTGGCGGGCGTGCCCCACGCGCTGGGCGTGCCGAGGTTCACGCCGTCCCACTGCGCTATGTTGTTGTTGGCGACGACCGTGAATCCGCCGAATGGGTTCTGAACAGGCACGTTAGTTTACCCCTTGTAGTACAATAAACGAATGAAGGAAATTCCTCTCACCAAAGGTTATATTGCCCTTGTTGACGATGCTGATTTCGAGCGGGTTGTAGCCGCTGGGCCATGGACGGCAGCTAAACGCATAGGACACGGTGCTCGCACTGTCTATGCTCAAAGGCACACTCTTGGTACGAAAGGAAGAAAGACCATTTATCTTCATCGTTTCATTCTTGAACTTCCCATCGCACGATTTCCCAAAGTTGATCATTGGAACCATAACGGATTGGATTGCCGAAGGCGCAATTTGCGAATCACTAATGATTTCGGAAACCAGCACAATCGACAAAAGTGCCTGAGCATTGAAGGGCGACCTACCACATCCAAATTTAAGGGTGTGTCGTGGTGGAAAAGCAATCGAGCTTGGGTAGCTCGTATTGCAGACGGTAAAGGCGGACGAATTTTTCTCGGCAACTTTTCTTGTGAAGAAACTGCCGCTCATGCTTACGATGCTAAAGCTGTCGAATTGTTTGGTGAGTTTGCCCACCTTAATTTTCCTCATCACTGGAACTCCTGCACCCCAAGGTAGCCGCCCTGCGCCGCGTTGGTGCTGATGGCGTTGATCGCGGCGGTCGTGAAGTCGAACGAATCCATCCAGAACGTCCCCCCCGGCCCCAGCGTCGCCCCGCTGTAGAGCACGGCGGCGTTCGCCCCGAACGCGAGGCTGATCGTCTCGAAGCTCATGTTCACGAGGTTGCAGCCCTTCCTCAGCGGGTTCGAGGCGAGCACCGGGGTGGAGCTTGTACTTATGGAGACGATAGCCGGGGCGTTCCCCGCCGCAGCATACGGCGCTGACGCTGCGGCGACCTTGAGGTTGCCCGAAACGTCCATTTGCAGCGGTCCCCAGTTCCCCGAGGACGGCGAGGCGTAGCCGGAGGAGAGGTACTGCGCGAACGCGGCGTCGCGGACGGTTGGCACCATCCACGCCGGGGTGATGGCATCCGTGATGCGGGTCTCGGAGGACGACGAGCCGAACGAAGCGCCGCAGACGAACATCGTGTTGGTGGCGGTGGACGAGGCGTTGTTCTGGCAGTCCACTTGGTAGTTCCAGTTCGTCGTGCTGGTGTACGGCTGCGTCAGGACGTTCGGGTTCCTGAACGTGTGCATCGTCACCCACGTCTCGTCGGGCGACATCACCTCAAGGACAACGTTGCCGGTCGCCAGCCATCCGCCCCTCATGCGGAACAGGTTCTGCTTGGTGAAATCAATCGCGATTGGCGTCCCGGCAGACGTGAAGGACGAGATGGAAGACCCGCCCGCGCACTGGTCGCCGTTGAAGCTGGTGATCGGGATGCCTGGACTTGTGTTGAGCGAGAAGCTGTCTTGCCCGGTTCCTGCGCGGAAGTGCGTGATGCCGAACAAGCTGTTCCCCTCGAAGCCGACGAAGAAGCCGTCGAGGGGATTGCCGCCGCTGTTGTTGTAGAACCCGATCCGCATGTACGAATTGCTTGCGCCGACCTGCGACCCCACAGCGCCGGTGACGGACGGGAATGCAACCGTGAAAATCTGGAACCACTCGAACCCGACCTGGTAATCGAGCGTCCCGACAGAAAGCAGGTTAGCGCCGGAGGAAACCGCGCCCGCCGTGCTGAGTTGGCAAGCGCCGGGGATTGCGGTGTAAGAGATCGTTCCGCTGTTAGTCAAGGTGGGCGTGATGTTCGTCGCGTCCGCCCCGAGCGAGTGGTTGACCTGCCATTGGGCGTCGCGGATTTGCACGACGGGCGTGCCGAACAAGTCGGTCTGGGACTGGATTATGCGGAGGTTGCCTTGGAGGTCGGTGGTCAGCGCGACCTGGTTGCCCTGCGCCTCGACGACAGGCTGGTTGTACGCCAGCGCGGGCAGCACGCCGACGTTCGTGGAACCCGGAGGTGCGCTGTTGCTGGTCTTGTTCCCGACGATTGGAAGCGGGTTGGACGAACCCACGCCGACGAGGTTGCCGCTGGCGATGATGCCTATCTCCGTGGCCGAGGTCGGTGCCGTGCTTCCCGTGCTTCCCACGGAGGGGTTCGTGGCGGAGATGCTGCCCGTGATCGGGAGGGGGTTGGTGGACGACACGCCGACCAAGCTACCGCCCGAGTTGAAGCCGATGTAGTCCGCGTCGGCGGGGACTGCTGAGCCGGTCGGACCGGCAGCCGCGTTGCCGGAGCTTGGGTTCACGACGTAGACGTTCAGCGCCTCTTCTGCGGGCGACCCGTAATTGGTGAACGTCATCTCCGACAGCGCGGGGTTGCTGACAACGGTTGTGCCCGAGATCGCGACAGTCCCGCTGACAACGGTTGTGCCTGAGATCGTGACTGTTCCGCTGACGGGCACCGTCGCCGTGTTCGGTGACATCGTGACGACGAGCGAGGGGTCGCTCGCCGCAGCCGCCGTGCTCGGGTTCTTGACAACAGTGTCGTTGAAAGTCCCGCTGCCGTAGGAACTGTGCCCGAAAGCGACGTTGCGGACTACCTGGGCGTGGGTGTTCGGGTCAACAACGTCGATTAGGTCCATCAGGCGACCGACGCTGGTGTTGACTTTCAGGATCGACTGCATGCGGAAGTACGTTTGGGCAATCGGGCCATTGTCGTAGACGACGCGGTAATACTTGCGCTTGATGGGGAACGAGTAGCCCTGCCCCGTGCCCACGTCGGCCGACCCGAACTGCCCCCAGTCTTGGTCGCCCCAGTTGGTGCCGTCCTCGCTCCACTGCACCAGGATGCCCGACGTGCCGACCAAGCCCGTGGACTGCTGGTCGCTGTCGATGCTGAGCATGAGTTGGGAATAGCCCGTCGTCGAGGTGGCAGCGCCGGTAAAGACGCTGTTGGCACCGAGGGGCGTCGTGGTGGAGTTGTTGGGGTCTGTGTAGTCGTTGCCCGACACCGGCTGCGTCGCGGGGAAGTTGGAAACCGCCACAGTCCCGCCCTCGCTGTAGACGTTCAGGGCGCTGACTGCGGGGCTTCCGACGTTCGTGTAGCTTTGTCCGGTGACGCCGACAGTCCCGCTGACCGGCTGGATTGCCTGCCAGAAGGTGCCTGTGACGGCGACGGAACCCGTGATCGTCGTGGACGCTAGGGTCACGACTTGGGAAGCCGGGAAGTTCGAGACTGCAACCGGGTTCAACAGGTAAACGTCAAGTCCTGCGACGGCCGGGCTGCCGTAGTTCGTGAAGGCAAGCTCGGACAGCGCGGCGTTGGTGACTGCCACGGCTCCGGTCACGACCGTGGTGCTGCCGGGCACGGTCTCGACGTACAGCGGGTTCCCGCTGCTCACGGCGGCACCGCCGATCTCCGTCAAGTTGACGGAGGCGTTGCTTTGGATGTTGAACGTGCCCGTGCCCGCATTGGCAGTCACGGTTCCCGACACGACCCACGGGCTTGTGGACTGCGTGACGCCGATCTGCGTCTCGGTGAACGTCGCGGTGACCGGGTTGACGACATAGACGTTCAAGTTTTCCGTGGCAGGGGAGCCGTATGGAGTGAACGACATCCCCGACAAAGCCGGGTTGCTGACGACCCACGGCGACGTCGATTGCGTGACCGCGACTGTTCCCGTGACCCCCACAGTCCACGATCCGCCTTGGTCGGCGGTGACGGTGCCGGATACAGCCCAAGGGTTCGTGACCTGCGTGACTCCTATTTGCGACTCGGTGAATGTGGCGGTGATGGGGACGCTCGCCACGACATCAACAGCCAACGCCGGGGTCGCTGGCGAGCCTGCGGACGTTACGGCGGAGGCAATGGAGGCGAGCGAAGCCTCGGCGGCGGAGTCCTTCACGACCCACGGCGACGTGGACTGCGTGACCGCGACGGGCTGCGAGACGCTTACGGTCCCGCTTACCGCTATCGGCGAAGTGTTTTGGACGTGGATATTCAGCCCGGTCGTTGCGGGGCTGCCTTCGCTTGTCGAATTGATTTTGTTCCCGTAGCCGTCGTCGGTATAAGACGTAGCCAGCAGGTTCGCGGCGTTGCTTTGCTGCACTGTGACGGGGTTCGCAACGCTGGTCAGCGTCCCGATGTTCCATGCGCCGCCTTGGTCTGCGGTCACCGTCCCGCTGACAACCCATGGGCTTGTGCACTGGGTTACGCACGAAGAGGTCTGCGCCTCGTTCACCACGTTGACGTTGAGCGCGGGGACAGCGGGGCTGCCAGCGGTCGTTTCCACGGCGGAAAGGATCGACTGGATTCCTGAAAGGGAAAATTCCGCCGCTGAGTCCTTTACAATCCAGGGGCTTGTCCCCTGGTCGGCAGTGACAGTCCCGCTCACAGGCAGCGTGACGCTGCATCCGACGATGGTGACGTCCGGCGAGCCTCCCCCTGAGACGACGTTGACGTTGATTACAGGCTCGGCCGGGGAGCCTGCGCTCCTGACCGTGGAGGCGATGGTTTCTAGGTAGCTTCCCGCCGCGACATCCTCGACGACCCAAGGAGAGGTGCTCTGGGTGACAGCCACGGTGCCCGTGACGCCGAAGCTCGTGTTGCCAATTGAGCCTATCGTGTTGCTGCCCGTGGGCAGCGCGGTCTTGAGATCGACCTCGACGTAGCCGCTGCCGTCGAGCGGGCTTACTATGCTGACGTTGGCTGCCGACCCCGCTTGGTTGAGCACCACGACAGGGATAGCGGCCTGAGGCGGGCTGCCGTATTCCACGAGGGGGCTGATGACTGTGACGTCGGAGCCAGCGGAGTTGGTGACGTTGACGTTCAGGCTGCCGCCTGTGCTCGTGAGGTTGCCCCCCGCGCTGTCCTGTATCGGGTACTTGACCGGGAACGGCGGGAAATTGCTGACCGCAACGGTGCCGGAAACAGGCAGCGCGACGTCGCATGCAATGATAGTCACGTCAGAGGAGCCGCTGGTCTGGTTCACGACGTTGACGTTCAGGACAGGCTCGGCTGGCGACCCTCCTGTGCCGACCGTGGAAGCGAGGGCGGCGAGGGAGGATTCTGCGGCTGCGTCTTTGACGATCCAAGGCGTCGTGCCTTGGGTGACCTCGAACTCCGATGGGAAATTGCTTACGCTGACGGTGGGCGCGTTCTCGATGTTTACGCCGACGTTCCCGCTTCCGTCTTGGTTCAGGTTGTTCGAGAAGACGCCGCCCGAGGCAATCTGCGTGATCCAAGGCGAGGTGGACTGAGTAACAGCCACGGTTCCGGTCACCATGACAGTGTTCGTCACGTCCACCAGCAGGTTGTACAATGCGTCAAGGCGAAGGTTTTGTAATAGGTTGCTGGGGTCTTGGGCACCGACGAGCACGGGCTGTATTGGCCCGCCCGAAAATCCTGTGAGAACACTTGTGCCGGGGACGGAGACGCCCTGAACGAACGGGTCTGCCCACACAGCACTCGCGTTGCCCGGCTGCGAGATGAGAAGCTGACCAGGGTGTGCTGGGGCGCTGATGTTCGTGGCAACCGGGGTGCATGTGCTGGTCGCAAGCTCGGTCGCCTCGATGACGCCGGAGCCGGGGCAGGCAACGGTGAGCGTCGTGCCATCGCCGACAACGAAGCTCTGCCCGGTGCTGGTGCCGGAAATGATCTCGCTGAATGGCACTGACACAATGCCGGAGGTTGCGTAATAGGCGCTGATGTTGCCGCTTGGGTCGTACTGCCAGATGACATTCGTGTATCCGGCAGGCGCGGCGGGCGTCGTGCTGTTGAAGTCCGGGCTGTCGGGGCCGAACGGAACCGCGTTGCCATTGACGTAGACTGGCAGGTTGGACGGCGGGCTAGGCGGCAGAAGGCATGGATCGATGGTGCCTCCAGCCCCGGTCATTACGATGGAGCCAGGCGGCGCGGGGCAGCCGGACGCTATATTCGCCCGCCACTCTGTCCAAGCGATTTGGTCGGGCTTGTCTCTTCGGTTGATGATGACCGATTTTTGAAGCGCATCGAGGATGGGGTTCTCAGTGGACATGTCAGTAGAAAAGCTGCTCCATATCCCAGAGGAATTGGGCGGCGACTGGACCTTGGAGCTTGCGTGGCTGCTGGGTCGTAGCTAAGGTGGACTCGGCGTAGTAAAGGTCGCACATGCGGTGCGTCGTGTCGATGACCTGCGCCCCGGCAGGCTCGGCGGTCAAGCCGTAGTCAGCGTTCGTGAAGTTCGCAGCGAACGATGTCGGCGTTGTGCTCGTGATCGTCAACAATTGCCCGTTAAGGAACGTGGAGTTGGTCAATCCGCTGAGGATGACAATCTGACCGGGACGCATCTGCCCGGTCGTGGTGACCGTCGCTGTAACGACGTTGCTGGTTACCTGCGTGGCGCTGACGCTGGCTAGGACGACTGCTGCATTTGCTTCGATGTACTGGATACCGTTGACTTCAACAATCGTCTCTTTTGAAACAGGATCGACGGTGGGATCAGGCCGGAAAATCCACCATGCAGAATGGATCGTACTGTTAGCTTGAAATCCTGATTGTGGGTTAGCCATTTTGCACTCCTTGGCATAAACCACAATCGGGATTGATGACGGTTCGATTCACATGCCAACGTGCGTGGTTCCCACTGCGTCCACCTTTAGCACGAGATTCGGGGGTGGTAACTTTACGGAGTTGACCACTTTCCACCGCCCTGCGCCCTAGCTCAGCAGCCCAGCCGGACTCTTTGTTTTTTTGTCCTGCTATGGCAGATGCGTGTTTAAGATGACCATTTTCAACGGCTTTTTTACCCGCCGCTTTCCCGCCTTTAACGCAAACGTCAATGGTACGTATCCTATCCAAGTGACCGCTTTGGGCGTTCTTCAGTCCTTGAATACGGTTAACCTCTGGGTCCGGTCTGACACGATCCAAATGTCCATTTTTTATGTTTATTCTGCCTTGCGTAACTCCGAGGGCTACAGCATGGACTTTCTGTACAGCTCTTCCTCTTTCATAGACCTCAGCGTAAGAAGACACTTCTTCCGGCGTCAGTAGTTTGGCGGCTTTGCGGGGGGCGCTCATCAAGAAGAATGTCCTTTGAAATGAAAGACATTCCGGGGCGCACAAGGCGAGCCAGTAGTGCGCCCGCAGATGGTCGCCAACGGACAGGTAGATCAAGTTGTCGGGGTTTTTAACGTGTCCGGGAAACTCTCTCTTAGGGAGTATATGGTGGCGTTCTGAGTCTTTTTGATCACGTACAGGTCGGGATTCGATGAAGGCGAAATAAGGGACAAAGTCTGCGCCCGGAATCCGGTCGGACAAATCCCTGCGCAAGGTGTCGTTGGTGACCACTTCGTCTATTCCTATCGGTGCCGACCTTGAGATTGGGGTCAGCCCTAATAAAGCACAGGAAAGACGGAAATTTACAGCAGCAGTCCTGCTTCTTTCGCCCGCGTGCAGTCGAGGGAGATGAAGTCCACCTCGCCGTTGCGCTTCGGTCTGATTTCTGCTGGGACGCCGCGCTTTTTGCTATATTCCTCGGCAAGCTCCCTGATGCCGGTCTCGATGCCCGAGCCGATGTTGTACGTCCCGTTTGGTGCGTCCAAGGCGCGGACGATTGCCTTGCACACCGTGTCCACATGCACGAAGTCGCGGGTCTGATCGCCGCCGTAGATTGTTATGGGGCTGTCGTTCTCGAAGTGGTTATGGACGGCTGCTTCGCCGCGCATGCCGCAGTCGCCGCCGTAAACGTTCGCCAGCCGCAGGATCACGTAATTCGCATGGAGGTATTGGACGATCAATTCCGCCTGGAGTTTGCTGCGCGTGTAAGGCGACCGGCAGTTGGCGAAGTCTGCGTCCTGCTCCCCTGCCATTCGCCGGTTGCCGTACAAGCCCCCGGTTGAGATGAACACGAGCCTGCCGATCTTGTTGCCTTGGAGGAAGTCCCACAGACCGGCTGCGTTGTTCTGGTAGTACTCCTCCGGCTTTTCGAACGACCCCATGACGCTGACGAGCGCGGCAAGGTGAATGACGGAAGAGAAGCTTCTGCCTTTGATGTCGCGGTAGTCCTCCCCGCGCTTTAGGTCGCAGCCTTCCCAGCCGGGCAACAGCCTCTTCAGGTGGGTGCCGATGTACCCGGCGTCGCCGATGATGATGAGGCTTCCCGGCATATACAATAATCGTTCGCATAGACGGGAAACCTAAGCGCGAAAACCGTGCATTTGTGGGAAACATTACTGACACAGAACTTGTAATTCCTGAAGAGTCTTTGCCTTTCCGGTATTGGGGTGAAAGGCATCGCCCGTGCAATCACAAACCGCGACTGCCGAGCGATAATCAGGCTCGCGCCATCCGGGTACCCGAAGAGTATAACGCCTGTCCCAGTAGGGCATGATGCCATGCGTGTGGAGCACGCCGCCGACCCAGCGGTCTTCTGCCCATTCATTGGGCGGAATGGGGGCTTCGGCAAGAATTCTCATGCAGCGCTCATCGACCCAGTAACAAAACCCTGAACACCATGGCTTGGGCGGGGTTGCGTTGATGAAACCTGCGTACGGCTGCGGCGGGATGGCGGACATGATGCGGTTGGCTGCGATGAAGGTGTCGTCGTCAAGCTTCATAACTTTCTGGTAACCGTTCGCCAGCGCCCACTGAAACATCAGCTTGACCTTGAGGGGAAGCGAGTGGTAGTCGTCAGGGGCATCAAGAAAGACTTCGTCGGGCAGCGGCTCCCGATCCTGCTTGGCAAGGAAGAACTTCACGTCCGCGCCTTGGATGCGGGGCACCCACGACGCCCGCTGGGCGTCAGCGCGTTCCTTGAGCCTTTCGCAGGTCACGACGGCAATTAGGATTTTCGGCATACCTGCTCAGCAATCCATCTGTAGGTCGGCACCAAGCCGTCTGCCAAGAGCGTTGCCGGTTCCCACCCGAGGATTTCACGCAGCCTGCTGTTGTCGCTGTTGCGACCGCGAACACCTTGGGGCTTGCTGAGGTCGTGTACCTTGGTCAGGGTTTTCCCCGCGATGCCGCTCACGATGTCTACCAGTCCGTCCACGGTCACGAGTTCTTCCGTGCCGAGGTTCAAAGGTTTAGTATATCCAGACGCCATCAGGCGGATCAGACCCTCGACGCAGTCGTCGATCCACATGTAGCTGCGGGTCGCCTTCCCGTCGCCCCAGACCTCGATTTCTCCGCCGTCTTGAGCAAGCGCGACCTTGCGACAGATGGCCGCTGGCGATTTTTCTTTGCCGCCGTCGTAGGTTCCAAGCGGACCGTAAACGTTGTGGAAGCGCACTATGCGGATGTCCAAGCCGTAGTCCCTCTGGTAGTACTCGCACATCTGCTCGGCGAAGAGTTTCTCCCAGCCGTAACCTGGTTCCGGCAATGCTGGGTAAGCGTCCTCCTCCTTCAACGGCACCACGTTGGTGTCGCGCTGTTTGTCTTGGTTGTACACGCATGCCGAGGACGTGTAGAGGTACCTCTTTACGCCCCAGTCTTTGGCGGCTTCCAGCATGTTGACATTGATGAGGATGTTGTTGCGGGCGATGTCGGCGAGGTATCGTGTGATGTAGCCGATGCCGCCCATGTCCGCCGCAAGGTTGTAGACCTCGTCAAAGTCCCGGACGCCGTAAGGCACGCAGTTGAAAACGGCGCTTGCGGCGTGGCGCAGGTCGTGGATCACGAACTCGTCTGCGGCGCTCCCTTCGTACTCGGGGTACTTGATGTCGATGGCACGCACGAAATGACCGTCGCGCTTCAGCCGCTTGACGAGATGATGCCCGATGAACCCGCCTGCCCCAGTTACAAGGATTTTGCTCATTTCATTTACCTCCTGCCTTTGAATACCCCAGAGTAGCAGCGGCCGATGGCGATGCCCTCATCGGAGCCTTCTACGCACCGCACTCCCCCATAAAACTCTTTGATTTCTTCTACTTTACCGACCCCCCCAAGCCACTTGTTTAAGAGTGCTTCTGTCTGAATGTGTGAGTGTCCGGGAGAAATCTCGGTGTCGATCCAGTCGAAGAAACGAACGAGCTTTCCCGATTCGAGTGCGTTGGCGACTATTTTCTCGGGGTTTTCCGTGTGTTCCAAGACATTGTAGACCCAAACTTCATCCACATCGAATCCCGAGACATCCTCGCCCTTGAGACGGCGATATTCAATACCAGCGATTGCGTAGCGTTCGACGATCCAGTCGGGAAAGGGCAATGGGTCGGCTAGGGTACCGCGAACATTCCTGCACTTCAACAGCAGGGAAGTCCCGCCGCCGCCAATATCTAGCACAGACCTGCCGCCAAGGTTGAAGATCGGGTACGGCGTCCCGTTTTTGAATACGCCTTTTTTGCTTCCCCAAGTCGGCTTGTAATCTGCTTTGTCCGCGTCCCACTCAGCAAAAGAGAAGAGTCCCATGCGTTTTGCGTACACAAGCTGTTTCATCTCCTCGCCCTCGGTCTCGCCGTGCCCCCACCCGCCGAGTTCCTCAACCTGATCTTCTTCCCAACTCATGGTCTATTTCTCCCTGGTCAAGGGGACTCGTCTTAGTAAACCGCCCTCTGGCTGTATTTCATCATTGCTCCAGTCGTCGTAGACGGCGCTTACCAAACGACCGCTTAAGTGTCTTGAGGCGTCCGAGGCGAGGAACTCTACCAGCTTCACCGCCGGCCCCGGAACACCGTCGGATTCCGGGTTCATCTTGCTCCTCACAGACCCCGGAGCGACGGCGTTAATCTGTATGTTGAAGTCTTTGAATTCGTCAGCCACGCACTCTACAAACCGGACTAGACCGGCTTTGGAAGCTGCATAGGCGGAATACTGAGGCCTGCCGTATGCTGCCCCGCCGCCCGAAAAATGGATGATTTTTCCGTAATTCTTGCCGACCATGCCGGGGAGAACGGCTTTGGTGAGATGAAAAGCGCCCACCAGATTTACGTTGATCGCTTGCACCCAGTGATCGGCGGGGTTAGATGTGACCGTCCCCACGGGGCCGAGCACTCCCGTGCAGTTTATGAGAATGTCGGGCTGGAAACGCGAAGCCGCCTGTTCGACATCCCCCAAGCTGGTGACGTCCACCCGATCTTGGTAAACTGTTGCTCCGCCATCCAGCATCCTCTGGGCTACAGCGCTGCCGATCACCCCGGATGCGCCCGCCACCCAAACTTTCTTGCCAGTGAATAGCATGCTACACCTCTACCCACACTTTTGCCGCTGCGCTGGCGTACGCCGCCTCTATCAGTCGCTGCGCTTGCAGCCCGTCATGGCTGTTGCTTTGCAAGACGTTTCCCATGATCTCGTTTTCGAAGGCGGCCCAGTCTATTTCCCAGTGAGCCAGACTGTTTTCAAATGTTTGCGTGACCTCTGTGGGTCGGCTGTGATCCGGCAGCCGGTGCCCCGCAGTTAGTTTTTGGGGGCCGTAGAACCCGTCGCGCCCCTCCAGTCTCAGGTAACCGTCGGTCCCAAAGATTTCCAACTCAAAGATGCTCATCCATTGGGTCCAGCTAACGTGAATCTGCGCCATCCCCTGCTGGGTTTCTAAGAGAAGAAACGCGTTGTCTTCGGTGTTAGAGAATTTGTGGAAGCAGCAATCCGTCCTCGCTAGCACTTTTCGGGGTTCGCCGAAAAGGTATCGAACTAAGTCCAGCACATGAATGGCTTGTTCAATCAAGACGCCCCCGCCGCTGAACTCTTTTTGGGTACACCAATCCTTCTCGTAGCCGGGGTGCCCGCCGTGCCCGTAGCGGCACCTGACGAACATGGGGCGTCCTATGTCACCCCTGTCAAGGCGGGCTTTGGCTGCTCGAACATGCGACATGTGCCGGTAGTTGAATCCGACGTGTAGCATGCGACTATTCTCTTTGGCGCAGGCGCACATGTCTAGGGCCTCTGAAAGATTCAGACCAAGCGGCTTCTCGCACAGGACATGCTTGCCCTTTTTAAGGGCTTCCATGGCTAGCTCAGCGTGGTACTTCGTGGGCGTGGCGATCACGACGGCGTCGATGTCTTTTCGTGAGAGAATTGATTCCTTGGTGTCCGCCAAGTCGGGAGATACCTTGCCGTGGGTGGGGTCATGCGCAGCGACAAGCACAGACCGCTCCGAGTTTTTGATCGCCTCGGCGCGGAACTGTCCCGCTCGACCCATCCCGAATATAGCTACGTTGATCATTGGCTGGTTTCCCGGATTTTGTCTACGAGTTCCACAGCGTCCAAAAGAGGGGTCTTGCAGCCGTACCGACGCCCCAATTCCTGGAGGACGTGCAGGTCTCTTATCAAGTGCCCGCCCGAAAGCCCCCAACCGGGGTTCACGTACGACTTTCCCCCCACTCTGCTATCCGCTTTGGTGGCCCGAGCTACGTCCATCTCGTCGGCACCCACCTTTTTACATAGGTTTGCTATCTCGTTGGCGAAGCTGATCTGCGTCGCCAGCATGGTGTTGTGGGCGTGCTTGGCCATCTCAGCGGATCGCAGGCCCATTTGCAGAACGGGACGACCCAACGGCCGGTACAGGCTGACGACGCGCTCCAAGACTGCGGGGTCGTCCGCCCCTATGATAATCCGGTCTGCGTACAGAAAATTGGACACCGATTGGCCGGGCCGCAAAAGCTCTGGAACGTAAGCCACCATTCCGCTTGTCAAACTCTCTGTCGTGCCCACGGGCACCTGAGAAGTTACGCACAGGATGCTGCCTGCGGATCGCAGTTCTTCTATCTTGGAGGCTGTGACTAATGTGGATTCCAGCAGCAGCCCCTTCTCGTTAAACGGTAGGTCAATCGAAAGAAACACAAAGTCAGCCTCAGAGACGGCCTCGTTGTCTGTGGTGAATCGAAGGCGGCGGAGAAGCAAGTTGTTGCGAAGCAGGGTCTCCAACCCCGGCTCGGGGATAGCGCCGGAATAATGCCCCGAATTCAACGCAGCAACGCAACCGGCATCTCCGTCAATGGCCACGACCTGATAGCCTATCTCAGAGAAGCAAGCCGCTTGAACCACGCCCTGATGCTGCAAGCCTACGATGCAAATTTTGGGGGCGTCGCTCATAGTTTGTACCCAGACTCCTGTGCGTCGCGGTAAAACATCCGCACGGTCTCAAGGGAGTATTCGTCGAGGTCTTTGCCCACAAGCGGGAGCTTTTTCAGGATGTCGGTCGTCGCCGTGATGATGTGGCATCCGACCGCGTCGGCTTGGAATACGTTCAGGAGTTCTCGCGGGGACGCCCAAAGGAGTTCGGCGTTGGGCGCGACGGAGTTGATGCGTCGCACCGCCTCCGCCATCTCTGGCACGGGGTCGCGCCCGGTGTCTGCGATGCGCCCCGCGAAAACGGAGATGTAGGCTGGAGCGCCGCCCGTCAGTGCGTCGCAGCACTGATCGACCTGCTCCAAGGTCATGAGAGCGGTCACGTTGACCTTGATGCCGTCGTGGGACAACTTGTCTACCAAACCGTAGGATTCGACGCCACGAGTATCGGTAACGGGGATTTTGACATAGACATTGCCTCCCCATGAAGCGATCTTGAGCGCCTGTGCTTGCATCGAGGCGTAATCGTCCGCGAGTACTTCGAAAGAGACGGGACGATCCGGCACGGATTCCAGTAGGTCTTTCGCGAAGGCTTCGTAATCCTTGATGCCAGCCTTGCGCATCAAGGTAGGATTTGTCGTGAAACCTTTAATGACGGGGTTCTTGTAAAGCTCCAGAATCGTAGCCTTGTCGGCACCGTCGCCGAAGATTTTCACTTTCAAATCGGTTACGTTCACGGCTTGTCTCCCCGCAGAATCCAGCCCACAGCCTCTCTGAGGGATAGTACCGTGGCATCCGGCGTCGTTTCTGGGGTTTCGTTGCTGGATTCGATGAACACCGTTTTGCAGCCCGCTGCTTTGCCAGCAATGACATCTCGCCAATAGTCGCCGACCATGTAGCTGGAACCAAGGTCGATATTGAACGCCTCGGCAGCGAGCGCAAGCATGCCCGGCTTCGGCTTCCGGCAGCCGCAACCATCCTCATCGGAATGGTAGCAAACGTAAATGCGGTCTATGGGGAGTTCGGCAAGTAGCCTCTCGTTCACAGCTTCGACGAGGCTCCTTTTCACGAGACCTCGACCCACGTCGGGTTGATTCGTGACAACGATAAGCCTGTAGCCTGCTTCCTTGAGGTTGGCGAGGAGGGCCGCTGCTCCGGGAACGATTCTCAACTCCTCGACGGACTTGGGCGGAAACCGGTCCTCGGTCAGGGTGCCGTCTCGGTCTAAGAATACCGCCCGCTGGGGAAGCATGGACTCCCACTTGGTTTGTGCTTGCTTCAGAAGGGGATGGGAAACGAGGAGATGCCAAACCACGGCCTGGAACGCCTCCGAGTGGGGCGTCACGCGGTCCGGGTTCGCCGTGGGGATTACGACGCATGCGTCCGCGACCTTGGCTGTGTACCCGCCGTCCCGCCCCACGATGCCCACCACGCGGCTCCCGACGCTTCTGGCGTAGTCTATGGCGGACACCAAGTTGGGGCTGACGTTCCTTTCCGCATCGCCTCCGCCCACGGATAGAATCAAAAGCGTGTCCGTGGCTTTCAGGCGGCTGCCCCTGAGCCAAGCCGCGAAGACAGTCGCCCACCCTTCGTCGTTGGTTCTGGCTGTCAGTTCCGCGACGTTGTCGGTGGGGGCGTAGGCTTCGATCCCGGCTATCTTGCGGAAGTCGTTGACAGCGTGGGAAGCGTTGGCGGCGCTGCCCCCCACGCCCAAAACAAAGAGCCGACCGTTTTTGCGTGTGTCGGCGAGAATCTCAGCGCTGCGCTCTATCGCATCGAGGTCCAGCGCGGCGGCAATCTGCTGCACTTCCTCAAGGAAGAGTCTCGAAAAACTCATGAATGCACCATGATTGACGTCCCTACGAAGTCGAAACGGATGCGGACTTCGCGCAAACCGGCTCCAGACAATGCTTTCCGAAGTCGAGCCTTGTCCTCGGCGTAGAGCATCAAGAATCCCCCGCCTCCTGCCCCGACAAGCTTGCCGCCGAGAGCGCCGTTGTCCAACGCTAGCTGGTAGAGTTTGTCAATATGGGGGTTCGACATGCCCTCGGAACGCGCCCTCTTATGCAACCAGTGCTCGTGCATGAGGGCGGCGAAAGCACGCAGGTCGCCTCCCACGAGCGCATCCCGGCTCTGGAGACCAAGCTGTTTGGTGTGGTGCATGTTGTCGAGCATGGCGGCGTCGCTTTGCTTCGATTTGATGTCTTGGTCTGCAAGGATGCTCGACGCCGAGCGTGCATAGCCCGTGAAGAAAAGAAGCAGATTGTCTTCCAGGTTCGCCAGCGCTTCGCTGTTAATCGGCAACGGGCAGAAGCTCACGCTTCCGTTCCGGTTGAAGTCAAAGCAGGTCACCCCGCCTATCGCCGCGATGTACTGGTCTTGCTTGCCGCAGTGCTGTCCCAAAATGTCGTGTTCGATGTGGAACGCCTCCTCCGCGAGGTCTTGGCGCGTGATGGTCTGGTTGTGAAAAAAGTGCAGGGCTTGGAGCAAGGCTGTGGTAAAGCTGCCCGACGAGCCTAGCCCGGTGCTATGGGGGATGTCGGCTACGTTAGCTATGTCAATAGAGTTCTGGATGCCCGTGAGCCTAAGAGCCTCGCGGATAACCGGGTGTTCGATCTGATCTACTGTGTCAACTTCCTCTTGCTTTGAGTATTTTAGGATGATCTTGGACTTGAAGGACTCGTTGACCGTGACATACACGTACCTGTTGATCGCTGCGGAGAGGACAAAACCGCCGTGGTCTTGGTAGTAGGACGGCAGGTCAGTACCGCCCCCGCCCAAAGTGACCCTCAATGGTGATCGGACAATAATCACTCAATTTAAGCCTCAAATTAGGGCTTGAAAGTCTGCAACATAGGATTTAGCCTTCGTAATCGTTGTTTGGCCGCCCGGACGGAATCAGACCTGCGTCTATTGCTTTGGATGGGTCAAGCAGGGTGCTTTTTACGTCTTCTTTTCTGGCGGGTTTGTAGACGACCTCGACTCCGCGAAGCTTTCCGAAATGTTCCGCCAGGTCGCCGAGGCGGGTGGAATGGCCGTGGGCCAAATTGAACGTCCCGGTGTACTCCTCCCCGCTCGCCCGGATAAGCGCTTTACAGATCAGGTCAACGTGGATGAAGTCTCGAACTTGGTCGCCGCCGAACACCACGATTGGGTTGTCGTTCTTGAAATGGGTGAGCGCCAGCGTCTCGGCTCTTTCTGGAACGTGGCCGCCGAAGACGTTTCCGAATCTGGCGATGAAGTTGTTGGGGCACAGACGGTTGATGATGCCCTCGGCTATAAATTTGGATTGGGCGTAGGGGTTCAAGCACTTGTTCCAATGGGCATCCTCTTCCTTGGCGGGCGTCTCTCGCTCCCCGTACACCGCGCCGGAGGAGGAGAAAATGAACTTCTTCACCGTGTTGTTCTGGAAAAAGGGAATTAGGTTGAGGGCGTTCACTTGCATCATTTTGTCGGCCAGTTCGACGGAGCCGCCGAGGATGGACAGCGCCCCCAAGTGGAACACCACATCGAATGTGTGGCCCTGGAGGGTGCTGTAGTCTTGTCCTTCTTTGGCGTCGCACACGGAGATTAAGTCGTATGGAAAAGTCCTTGCGACCGCCTTCAGGAGGTGCGACCCTATGTAACCCGACGTACCTGTCATCAAAATGTGCATTTGAATCTCCTTCATTTAACCCCGTATTTTTTCTTCAACTGCTCGTACAGGCTGTCTTCGGGGTAGTTTTTATTGGGGTTTAGCCCTAGATTGCCGTGTTGCCAATACGAGCAGCGAAGATGGATTGCGCGGGACTTTTCCGGGAAAGACCACGACTGCCCGCCGCTGACGAACCTCACATACTGCTTCCCGTCGAGGCAGCCTATGGCGTCGAAAACAGCCGAATCGCGATAGTAGTCTTGCAGACCCGCCTTTGGAACCCATTTTCGGAACAGCCCCGGTCCGATGCCCGCGTTTATGTTGCCTATGATTCTAGTGAGGTCGCACCCTTTTTGCGGGTTCCGGCTTTCGATCTCGTTGACTATGTTCTGGAGAAAAGGCGCTTCGGCTGGGGCTTTGAAAAGACACCCAGTCAAGTAAGCCGGGTCAAGGAGCGACGAGACACCACCGTCCGGGGACTCGCAAAGAAGGACATAGGGTTCCGGGAAGTCGAAGGGCTTCAGGCAGACGATGTCCACATCGACATACCAGCCCCCCTTTTTGCAGATTAGATGAGACCGGAAATAGTCGGAAAAGTGGTTTGGGCCGGTGAACCACGTATGAGCATCCTCGGGGACTACCTCGCTTGTGGCATGCACCACCGTGCCCTCGGGGATGCCCCGGCAGTCCGGGTGCGTGGTGTACAAATGGAACTCGTGCCCGTTGCTCAGAAAGGATCGGATCGAGAGCTTTTCGAGGTTCGTCAGTTCGACCCCACACCATACGCCGTTGATGATCTTGTTGTCCATTGAAACGACTATTTTGCGCCTTTCTGCACCCAAGCGGAGTGGTCTGACAGGTTGTTGTAGATTGGTTGTTTACCTTGTTTGTGGAAAAACTCTAAGGCCGCTTTCTGGCATCCGGGCCAGAGGTAGAAATCGTCAAAATAGATAAAGCCGCCCGGTACGATAGCGTCATAAAATTTTTCCAAGCAAACCCTTTCGGATTCGTACCAATCCGAATCAAGGCTTAGCATTGCGATTTGCGGGACTGCAACAGTCGGAAGGGTATCCTTAAACCAACCCGCATGGATGTTGACCTTAGCCATATCTGCTCCGACTTTTTGGAGCACCTCCTTGACCGCGTCAACGCTGCCCTTACAACTACCGACGCAGCTTTCGGCAGTTACGCCGTTGGGCTGCGGAAGGTCTTCTTTGGTGGGTGTAGGTAGGCCCTCAAAAGAGTCAAATAACCAAACCTTTCTGTTAAACTTGGAATTAGCTGCGAAGTGGGCTAAGACAGCGCCCAAGCCGCCGTTCCATACACCGCATTCGACCATATCTCCGGGGATGCCTTCTTCCTCTATTCGGCGTGCTAAAGGTATGTACTGGCGTACTTGGTCGCCGCAAGCCATAGTATAGGGCTGAACTATCTTTTCAAGTTCTTCGTTTGTTAACATCACGCGTTTCCCTTTTCATCCAGTTTTGTTCTGTCCGCCAACTGCTGTTCCAGCCTGGCGACTTCCTTGCGCAGGATGCCGATTTCTTCTTCTGATTTGTGGAGTCTTTCCTGATGGAGGGCGTTCTCAGCTTTTAGTTGCTGCTCCACCTCGGCGACTCTCTCACGCAGGCTGCCGTTATCAGCTTTCAATTTTTCGCACTCAGTAACCAGAAATTGCATATATTTTTCCTCGCAGTATCGTGCCTGTATCGTGCACTGCCACCTTGACCATTGGTGAAAGATGAAGTACGGTACGATGTCCGTTGCTTCGTTGTCCTCTATTTCATTATTCATCATCAATCCGTTCGTCAGTTTTCCGTGCGCCTCTACGAACGGGGCAAACACGAACTTATCTTTATATCGGAAGATTTTTGTTCTGTCCTTGTACTTGTCCTGGCGGATCAGGACGTTCAACCCCTGTTGGTCGCCGAGGCAGTCATCGTGTGTTGGGTGAAACTTTTCCCTTCGCTTGTCCCTCAAGCACATCGTGTAAATGTCCCGGCACAGGTCGGCGGCAACGTCCGGCAAGCCTGCGATGACCCCAGCGTTGAGGATTTCCTGTCCCATGAGGGACTCGTGAACTTCGTGGCCAAAGGCGTCGCAAAGCACCTTGTCATTCTCCTCGTACCGTCCGCTGTAGAGGTGCTCTTCGGAGCCAATAGCCAGGCTGTAGCCGCCGAGGCTGCCCCGTATCCACTCCATTGGGTTGCGCTGGAACACGACATCCTTGGTGTCGATCAGCAAAACGTAGCGAAGAGCAGTAGCTTCCTTGGCTAAGATTTCGGAGATGATGCGGAACCGCGCCATGGCGGCTTCCTCCCCTTTGGAATCGACATCGCAGGTCTCGATGTCGTACGCCTCCAGTTTTTTGTCCTTGCAGTCAGTGATGAGAATACAGCGCCCGTGGTACCCCGACCACCGCAAAGAAACGACAAAAAACTCCAGTTCCTTCCAACCGTAGCCCGCAGCCATGCCGATAATGAGATCATTCTCATTCATTGATGCGCCTTGGGGTTGTCCTTCTCGATATGTATGATTTTGGGGACAAAATCAGGCGTATGCCAGATATGGGGCGCTCTCCAATAGATACGGTTGGGCGGAAACGCATAGGCCGGTGAAAGAGCTATCGCCGGGGGGTTGTGTTCCAAGTAGCAGTTCCAGTGAGACTCATCTTGCCATTTCGCCACGATGCCCCTGCCGTCGTCAATGTCGATGTTGCGGGCGAGAATCTTGCATACCGCCAAATACTCGGGGGCCGAGCCGCCTTGGAAGCAGCCTTGGTAGTAAAAACGGTGGCTTTGGAGAAACGCTGTCGATTCTCGTCTAGTTTCGACATTCGCCCCCTCGCCGCTGGGGATGTAGTTCCGCTCCACACCGGGGTGAAGCACCGCTGTAATGCCTTTAGCACAGAATTCTTCTTCGAGAATGGGGGCCACGACCCTCATGTCGATGTCGATGTGCATCAGGTAGTCATAACCGGCAAGCCAGTCCGCTTGGCTGGATATGGCATGGTAGCGCATCATGCCAGCACGCGGCCACCCCAAATGCGGGTACTCCACGACGCGGGCATCATACGGAGCTTTGCTGTCCGTGAACAGGACTGGGTCGCAGGGCGGGAAGAACTTCCGCAGCGACTCAATGAGGGGCGGAACGAAGCTCAGGAATTCTTGCTTTCCCGTCGCGATCAGGATTACGGCAATCTTGCTCATAAATCGTAGCCGCCCCGGTGCAAAAGTAAGACACCGTGAAAAAACCTGTGCTGCCATCCGGGCACATCGAAAGGATAGCCCTGATCCACGAGATAGTGACTTACTTCGCACGGACAACCCAACTCGTGGCACGGGTACCCCCGGAACGAAGTCACAGAGCAGCGGTCACAGTCAGTTGCCAGCCGCTTCACGTCGTCAACGACGACGAAAGAGTCTGGGGCAAATTTTGCGATGGCGGCAAGTTCAAGCGGAACCTGGAACTCGCATGTCGTATGGGCATTGTCTCCGAAACAATGAGCGTCGAGCCAGAATAGGACACGCTTGCCGCTCGGAGGCGATGCCCATACCAGTGTCGGCAGGAAGTTTGGCAGCCAAGCGCCGCTGGAGCCGTGAACGCAGTGAACATTGGGCGCATTTTTGAACCTCTCTGTTGCCTTCTGGTACAAATCGTCACTCAGTTCGATAGTCCAGATTTCATCAAAATGGTTTTGGCAGGCAGCGGGCATGTTTCCCTTGTACGTTCCCGTTTCGACGAGGACGTTCAGGTCAAAGTGCTCGCCCAGCGCGATGAGCAAGTCTCTGCGCCAGTTGTCGGTGGGATGCACCATGTCCGTGCCGCCGTAGCTCTTCCAAAACAACAAATCATTCGTAGTTGCAGGATCGCGAAAGGTGAACATTAAAGAACCCTCACGCTGACCGCCGCTTCCCCGCTGTCCCCGATTGTGTGCAGGGCAAGGTATTCGTAGGGGCGTCCTTGGATGAATTCCTGGAACGCCTTGAACTCGTGCTCCCGCCATCCGGGGTAATCCATGTACTCGTCGAACATGATGACCGTCCCCGGCACAATCTTGGGGCCGAAGTTGTCGAACACCGTTTTGGTGGACGAATAAATGTCGCAGTCGATGTGTATAAAAGAGATCGGACCGGGATGCGACCTTGCGAAATCGGGAAGCGTGTCCGCAAACAGGCCCTTTACGATCTCTACATTTTCTCGAACTTTGGGCACGTCGCATTTGTTGCGCCCCTTTGGGGCGTTGCCCGGCCAATCCTCTGGCAGCCCTTCAAAGGAGTCGAAGCCGTAAATCTTGGCGGGCGCTACCAAGTCCGCGAGGCAGTTCAAACTACCGCCTGTCGCCACGCCCAACTCCATGATCAGACCCTCTATGGAGCGGGCGTCAGTGGAATACCTGTAAAAGTAGTGGCGACCGCTGGGGCGGTAAGAAGAATCGTCTGTGGGAAAGAGAAAGCGTGCGACTGTTTTCCCAGAGAAATAAAGATTCGAGTCGCGCATTTTATAGTTTTATAGCCGGGACTGTACCCGGCTCCCCCATTTTCACCCACCGCTCGGGAACAACGTCGTCGTAGCGGACGGGCGCGTTGCCGAACCATTTCTTGGGTGCGATCACGATTCGGTCGGCCTGTGTGTCACCGAGCCAAGCGCCCCACCAGCCAAACGAGCTATTAGGAAAGATGGCGTGGCGGCACAGGCTCATCAACCACAAGTCCTCGTGCTCGTGCCCCGGACTGTCGCCGAAGCCCATCTTGTTGTGGTCTACGATTGTGCAGTCGGCAAACCTCTCCCGGCACCCGTCTGGGTCGTCCGAAAAGACGAAGAATTTCGCATCGGCAATACGTTCGCGTACGTATTGCATCGCCTCTGCATAATAGTCCCACGTCATGTTGCCGTGGAACGCCGCCTGCCCCGCGCCGAGGTAGTCGGTTCGCCGCACATGGATGAACGCGCTCTGCGGCGCTGCCGCGATTGCGTCAGCAACCCGCTTGGTCTGCTCGCCGACCGGGTTTCTGAGCGTAAAATCCCTTCGGATCAGGTCGGGTTCTGGCTCAAAGTATTTTTCCGTCTGCCAGCAGCCCCGGAAATTTGTCCCGTTCGGTACTTTGTAAACTTGCGGATCGAAAATCAGGTGCGATTCGTCGAAAAAAGGCCCTCCGCCTCCCCCGAACCGTACGTCGCGGACATTGAAGACGTCAAGCCCGTAGGCGCGGTGGCATCCGGGCCCCAAACCTACCTTGTAGAACAAAACATCCTCCCTTCGCACCCGCGAAACGCAGCGACCGAAAGCGTACTGGAACATCTGGTTGCCCAGGCCTCCATTGAGCCTAACCAACATTACCCATCTCCCTGTGCTTCTTGTACATCCACGACACGTTGAAAGTTCGTCCTACAGTAGCGGAACAAAAGTGCGATGTTATCTCGTCGTTGTCACCGTACCGGATGTCGTCTTTCGCGGTGAGCCGACCTTCTGCGACCGCCGCCCCCACTATTTGGCCGATCCATTTGTCCTCGGCCCACGTATCAGGTTCCAGGCGCACGACCACCTCCATGGCACGCCGCGACATCCAATAGCCTGCCCCGCCCGATGCCCACGCATACCCGCCCTCCCTGACCCCCGGCACGCCTATCGGCCCGTTGAACCTGCCGATTTGGTCATATCCCTGCGGGTCGTAGGCAGCTAGCTTGGACATTACTGCGTAGGTGTCCGTGTCCGCTAAAAAAGCGTGGTCGTAGTCGTGCGCCAGTACCCACCCGAATATGGCGCGGGTCTTGTGCGGCAAGTCCAGATAGGCGTCGCCGCAATCCAACGGCTCCTCGTCCGGCGCAAGTTCGCCCCCGCCCCGCCCAACAAAAAACCTGTAATCAACTGGGCAGTTCTTCAGCCACGTGTCACGTACGGCTTGGTTGAATCCGTTGCGGCAATCGCGATAGCAGCTTTTTACGGCAATCAGTCTTTTCACAGTATGCCTTTCGCCTTTTCGTGCACGGCATACAGGTTTGCCCTGTCACGTAGGTTCGTCAAAGAATTCCGTTCGTGGTTGTGACAGGTGATGACGTCGTTGTCGGGCTGGGGGCCTACCATTGTTCCCCTGTCAGTGCCGATCCTGTACCGGGGATCATGGAACGGTAGGATTCCGGCTTGCCTGAGCACGTAGCGCACCCACCAATCCTCAGCGCCGGAGCAAGCCGCAATTTCCCCCCTCGCCAAGAGCGCCTCCATCGCCCTGCGGCTGAGCCAATATCCCGTTCCGCCAAAGACGCTGTCGTCCCCCTGTACGAATCCCGAATAGTCGTGCCTCTCAAAGCCCGAGGCGAGAAGGCGCGGGACGTGGACGTAGGTGTCCGTATCGCACCGGAACAGGTTGTCGTAGCCGTTCGCGAGCGCCCACGAAATTGACCCGAGTATTTTCAGACGAAGCTCAGAGCCGCCGCCATCGGGCACGTCCAAGAAGGTCTCGTCTGCTTCCGCATCCGGCTCCTTGGGGACTCCCAAAAAGAACCTGGTGTCCGCAGCCGGGGCGCTCAGCCACGTGTCACGGATTTGCGCATGGCACCAGCGGTCGCGATGGCAACTCTCTATGGCGATGAGGGGTTTCACAGCGCACCCGCCGAGAGTTGGTGCGCCCTGTACATCATGCTCGGGTTGTAGGCACCCGTGCCGCAGCCGAGGTGTACGCTGATCCCGTCGTATCCGTAGAGTTGGAGACGGTCGCCCTTGAACAGGTAACGGGGGTCGTGGTAGCCGTGCATCCCCAAGGGAAGCAGGATATTTGGAATCCAAAGGTCTTCGGCTGGGTTGCCCTTGTTGTCGAGCCGCCTCCAGTCTAAGGGTGCGGCAACGATGGCTTCCATTGCGCGTTTGCTAGTCCAATAGCCGCATCCCCCCGAACAATAGGGGTAGACCCCTCGGGGATCGCAGTACTCGCTCAGGGTTTGCCCGTCCGCTGGCAGATAGCCTTCCTGCGGATGCAGGGGAAAGTGGCCCACGTAGTCACTCCGGTCAAAGCCGGAGACGAGCAGACGTCTCGGCGACAGGTAGGTGTCGCGGTCAGCCTTGAACACCCATTCATATTCGTGCTCAAGCGCCCATTTCCGTATGGCTTGCGACTTTTCCGGCAGGTGGGGGTAGTCATCCGGCACGTCAAGACGCTCCTCGTCGGGGAGCAGCGTCCGGCTGCCTTGCCCCACGAATATCTTGTAGTCCAGCCCCGGCACCATGTGCTGCATCCACGTGCGCCGCATGGCGTCGTGGCAGCCGTTTGCCGCGTCGCGCTCGCAACTCATCACGCCTATGAGAATTTTCACGCCCCCACCCAATCCTTGATGCCCTCTTTCCTCAGCATAATCGTGTGCCCTGCTGCGAAAGCCCGCCTGCGGAACCGCCCGTAGCGGGGGTCCTGCACGTCCGCCCCGGTGCCCAGCTTGAACGTGTCCACGCTCCAGCCGGGCAGCCACACCGTGACCCTGCCCGCCTTCTTCATGTGCCAGAAGAACTGCCCGTGCTCCCCGCCTATGGGGCGGACCTCCTCGTCCCACGGCACCCCGCGCAGCGTCGATGCGCGTGCGAGGAACGCGTTCACCACGAGGTCGCACCGCTGGTAGGGCGACCCGTCCGGCACCAGGCGGATTTCGCGGATCACATTCTTTTCGGCGTCAAAAACAAGATTTGATTCGTACGGGTTGCCGTCCACGCGCCCGCCCACCAAGTCGATTTCGGGGTGCGTGTCGAGGATGTCGGCGGCTTTGGTCAAGCTTTCTTTGAACCCTTTGGTCGCGAAGTCGAAGTCGTCAGCGCCGCAGTACCAGTAAGGCGTCTCGCACAGGAGCACGCCACGGTTGCGCTTCGCCGTCAAGCCCGAGTCGAACGGCAACCAAGCCCACTGGGTGTTGAGCATGGGCGCACGCGGAGTCAAGTCCATGCCGCTCCCGCTGTCGTCCACGACGATCACTTGGCATTCCGGCAAGCTCATGCGGACGCTGTCGAGGCACGCCCGCAGATAGCCCGGACGTAAGAAGGAGGATATAAACACTGAAATTTCATTAAGTGGCATGTGCCCTCACTTTCTTTTCGCGGTAACGGCGTGCTTTCTCTGCTCCAGTCAACGGTCTCTCACCTATGCGACGATAAGTACGGTGTCCTCCTATCCTCGCGGAGCCACATGTACGTGTAGTAGACCTTGTCCATCACAAATCTCCCCCCACCAACTGCTGGATGGTCTCGAACGGAACCGGCTTGTATTCGTTGCTGGTAAAGTTTTTTCGGCAGGCGTTCGTGTCGTGTATGCTGGCAATGACGAGCTTGGGGTCGAACAAATCCAATTTCGCCTCGGCAGGCAGTTTCCTCTGCAAATTATAGTCGGCACCCGCAACGATATGGTCGAACTTGTTCTGCTCCCAGACGGATTTCCGAAACGCAATAGCCCCCAGCCAGCCGATGGACTTCGGGCTGGTGTACTGCCATGCCTTCTGCATGTCCTTCCGGTAGTAGTACAACGTGGACGTGCCCGTCATCTGCACCTGCTGCCGGTCGATCATGGGCTGTATCTGGCGTGCAAGGCGGTCTGTTGAATAGACGTCGTCATCGTCCCAAACGAGGAGAAAAGCCCCAGACGCCAGTTCGATGCATTGGTTGAGTTTGATCCCATGGTTGTAAACGTTCGATTGCCATGTGTACTTGATCCTCGGGTCATCCGGCAGCAGGGGCTTGACCGGCTCGGTCGAATCGTCAAGTATCAAAAGCTCCACGACCCAGTCAGCGGGGTACTGCTGCGCCTGAAAGCAGCGGATCGCACGCGGGATGAACCCACAGCGGTTGCGCGTGGGCATTAACGCTGATACGATTAAGGGGCTAGGCATGGCATAACTCGCAGTTTGGGTTGGCCACCAACCCCACGGGCTTGCCGTCCACGAAGACTTCGTATGTTCTGCCGGACACCTCGGGCATTCGAATTTCCCCCTACTTAAAATACGAAAAACCAGTAGATTGCCGGGCGTCGGGCTGGTATGCTAGGGATATTATGGTAAGGATCAAGGAGCCTGCCAATGCGAAAGGGAAGTAAGCCAGCCCTGATCTACGACGATGCCCGCAAAGGGGCGGACGGTAAGCCGCTGCTCTTGGGCGTCGATCTTTCCTCGGATTTCTGCGCCGAGCACGAATGGGGCATCGCGGGCATCAAGAGAGCGTTCGGCCTCCTCGACGATCTGAAGGTTTACGGCCTGTGGCGGCGCATCATCACCCGCGTGCCCAAAGGCTTTGCGTGGGTGAAGTTCACATCCAAGTATTACGTCTCCAGACTAGACGTCGAGCGGGGGCTTGCCAAAAAGGTCGGGGACGTCGAAATCCAAAACGAAGGCTTCGTGTACCATAGCTGGTACTGCGAGGAGCCGGAAAAGCTCGCCTTGAACTCCGAACTGTACGGCACCAGCCTGCGCGGCGCATGGTCTGAGGACGACTTTGCCGCAGTGTCGAGCAAGCCGGAGGAGATCGCAGCCCTGCGGGAAATCTTCGCTGAATTTGAAAAGCAGAACATTGCTTTCTGCTTCTCGGGCACGCTGCCAGTCTTTGAGAACGCCGGTCTCGTCTTCGCCATCGCCGACCGCCTGCCGGAAGGCGTCACCGAGAACTGGGACAAGCACGACCGCGACCGGGAACAGATCGATAAGGAGTTCGAGGCGACGGGGATCGAGAAGCTTTTGGCCGATTCCGGCAAGAGGTACTACGCCCTCTCGCCCAGCCGCCAGAAGGACGGCAGCCTGCACTATTGGCTCAACCCCATGGAGCAGCAGCAGAACAACTACGGCTGGTTCACGCTCGAAGACCTGCAAGCGTGGGCACGCGGCGAGGGTCCGATCCCGATGAAACAAAAGTAGCTCAGTATTAAGTCGATGTGAAGCCATCGACTATCGTTGAAGCGATCCGCGCTCAACTCGGACCGCACCTCGTAAAGCCTAACTACAGAAAGTCCATTCCGAGGAATGCCGCGCCTTCTTGGGGTTGCTGCTACGTCGCACATGAAGCCCTTTACCACCTATGGGGCAAGGAGAACGGCTTCACGCCTGTTCGCGTTCCCTATAGGGTCAGCCGCACCATGACCGGGCAGCATTGGTTCCTTGAGCACCGCCCCTCGGGGCTTCAGGTGGACATCACGGCAGACCAGTTCACGAGCCGGATGCCGGACTACGAGAAAGCGGTGCCCTGCGGGTTCATGACCAAGAAGCCCTCCAAGCGTGCCCAGCGGATCATTGACGTCGTCCGCAAAAACCTCTCAATTTAGGATTTTCCGTGCTCTTTATTTTCGTGGCGTTTTACCCAGTTGCAGTTAGCGCACAATACTTGGTACATCTGGCTTCTTTCGGGATCGGCAACGGCTTTCTTGTAGTCGTTATAGGCACCTCCTGCTTCTCGCCGAGTTTTATGGCCTCCCCCATGCTTGTGGTCTACCTGTAAACAGCGGAGGTCAGTGCATCCTTTCGTGCCATCATCGTTGACCCAATGGCAATTCGGGTCGGAACACCGACCGCCTAAAAGTCTTATAAGTTCTGTGTGTAGGCGCTTATTCCCTGACCAAAATTTTTCCAGATTTATAGGCTTTTTGGGGCAGGTTTCAGTGAATATCCACGGCTGAAAAGCCCCGGTTTTCCATGCTTCATAGTAGCATTTCCGGCATAGTCCTCTGGCTATTTTTGGCTGGTGAGTGCAAACAAATCTCATTCCGCTAAATACTGAAATCGCTAGTTGACACGAATTCCCTAAATATGTAGTATCAATAACAGAGAGACTTTGACGGAGACGTTTTCCCTGCGTTTGCAGGGCGGACATCCCCCTCTTAGCAAACAGTTTTGATTTGGTTGTCGTGCAGCGGTGTTTGGCTGACGGTTACTTCTTACCTAGAAAATGTCCTTGCCCGCAAGGGCAGGACATGGGGAAACCCTCTCCGTTGCCTCTTGTTCCCTGCCGACAGTTTTCCAGCGCGGCGGTTTTTGGTTGCGGTTACTTCTGCCTGTAAAGCAGACGAGCGGGGTCCGAATCCCCGGCGACCCGCGAGGGTCGAGGCTTGGGCCTAGTCAAAATACCGAGGCCTATTGTTCCCCGCGCCTAAATTTCTAGCTCAAAAGAGGTGAACCATGGCATCACTCAACGCTGCAACCCGTACCGCAAAGACCCCGCTCCGCACCGCCGAGGGCGGCAGGGCGGTCGGCATCGGCAAGGTCGCGCAGCTTCAGCGCCTGCTGAACGCCTGCCTCCTGTGGGAGGACAACTTCTACTCGGACGGCAAGAGCGTCGCCGACCTCATGCGCGAGCTTGTGCGCGAAGTCCCAGCCGAGAAGGTCGCGGAGCTTGCGATCAAGGCCCGCGAGGAGCAGAAGCTCCGCCATGCCCCGCTGCTCATCGTCTACGAGATGACGCTCGCCTCGAAGGCTCACCGCGAGCTTGTCGGGGAGACGCTCACCCGCGTGATCCAGCGCCCGGACGAGATCACCGAGTTCGTCGCCATCTACTACAAGCTCGGCGGCGGGAAGCGCCCGCTCTCGAAGCAGGTCAAGAAGGGCCTTGCCGCTGCCTTCAACAAGTTCAACGAGTATGCGCTCGCAAAGTACAACCGCGACAAGGACGTCAAGCTCGCGGACGTGCTGGCGCTCGTCCACGCCAAGCCGAAGGACAGGGAGCAGGGCCTCCTCTTCGCGAAGCTTGCGAACAAGGACCGCCTGCCGAAGAAGACCAAGTTCGCGCAGTTCCCGGTGGCCGACACCTACCGCTCGCTCGCGAAGAACTTCAAGGGTCTGGAGACCCCGGACACTTGGGAGGTCGCGCTCTCTGGCGGCGCGGACAAGAAGGAGGCCTTCGAGCGCCTCATCCGCGAGGACAAGCTCGGCGGCCTCGCGATGATCCGCAACCTGCGCAACATGCAGGAGGCGGGCGTCTCCGACGCGGTCATCAAGCAGGGCCTTGCGCAGATGAACGCCGAGCGCGTGCTCCCGTTCCGCTTCATCGCGGCGGCGAAGTACGCCCCGAAGTTCGAGGCGCACCTTGAGGAGGCGATGTTCAAGTGCCTTGAGGGGCACCCGAAGCTGCCGGGCAAGACCGTGCTGCTCGTGGACGTTTCCGGCTCGATGGATCAGCATGTTTCCTCGAAGTCCGACCTGATGCGCGTGGACGCTGCCGTCGCCCTTGCGATGCTCCTCCGCGAGGTCGGCGAGGACGTGGTCGTGTATTCGTTCTCGGAACGGGAAGTCCTCGTCCCGACCCGGCGCGGGTTCGCCCTCGCCGAGGCGATCAAGGGGTCGCAGCCCCATTCGGGCACGTACCTCGGCCGCTCCGTGACCGCCGTTGCCCGCGCCGAGGGCGACGCCGACCGCGTCATCGCGATCTCGGACGAGCAGGCGCACGACAACGTCTCGAACCCATTCCGCAAGACCGAGTCGAAGGCGTACATGATAAACGTGGCAAGCGAAGCTCACGGAGTCGGATACCGTAATGGTTGGAATCACATCGATGGATGGTCTGAGGCTGTGGTAGACTACGTAGTTGCTGAAGAGGCAACAAAATAGTTGATCTGTTTTATTCCGATAATCAACCAGAAAAGCTAATTCAGCCCTCGTATTAGAGGGTTGAAATGCTTGGTCAAAGGTTTGGACGTTACACGGTTATTGAGAAAGCGGGCTACCACACATCGCCCTGTGGGCAGAAGCAAGCGATGTGGAAATGTCGTTGTGACTGCGGTACGGTGAAGACTGTCATTGGTGCAGCGTTACGAAGGGGCAATACTAAGAGTTGCGGATGCTTAAAGCTTGAGTTACTTCCTTTGTATCGTTTCAAACTCCCAGAAGGGCACTCCATACGGAACAAAGTGCTAGGAACCTATAAACATAGCGCTAAAGTACGAAAACTGATATGGCAACTTACGGATGTACAATTTGACATTTTGACGCAACAAAATTGCCATTATTGCGGAACGGCTCCGACAACTGTGCGTCAGATCAAAAACCTGAACGGACCGTTCGTATACAACGGTATCGACCGGAAGAATAATTCAAAGGGGCACACCCCGGACAATGTGGTATCATGCTGCGAAGTTTGTAATAAGATGAAGCTGACGATGTCAATCGAAAAATTTTTGGCACATGTACAGCGAATCGTTGCTCATATTCCTAGCATCTAAGCTGTGAGGAGACCGAAGTGGTGCATAAGCGCGTGTTCAAGGCGGTAAACCGGAAGATCGACGGCAAGACCACCGTTTCCTACAAGGAAGGCGCTGACGGCACGGGGGTCACCTTGCCGTCCACCTGCGGGTTCTGCAAGGATCGCCACGGCAACGTGACGTTCGCGTGCCGCTCGCGCAGGGAGCGGAACCGCCACGCGAACGAATGCTCGGATCGCGGGTAAAATGGCACAGAATTGCCAACGCTGCGGAAGCTACAAGCATACGACGGACGACCACGACCGCCGCAAGTTCGGAAGGCGGCGGGTTCTGCGGACGAAGCCGGTTAAAAAAATGAAGAAGTGAAGATTCAGCGGGCGGTGCCGGACGACCTGCACCCGTCAAAGTGCTCTCTAATCGTCCATGTTCCCCCGCTTGTCAGCATCAACGAGGCGTTCCCCTCGGCGCTTTTCTGGGGTACAATTGCGGATTGAGGATACCCTGATGAAGCTGTCGGCATTATTAGCCTTGATTTTTCTAGCCTTGCCATTGTTGATGGCATCCCCAAAGCCCAAAAAGGGGCAGACACAGCCTGACCCGAAACGCATCGCCGAGATTCAGCAAGCTCTCGCCGACCATGGCTACCCTTCAGGCAAAAATTGGAACGAGACAAGGGAAATCTGCCGCAAAATCGCCGACGACCATGGCTGGCAGAACATGTGGGCACCCGACGCCCGCGTGCTTTTCCTGTTGGGCCTAGCACCGAACCTCAGCTTGAACGCCGACGACCTGAAGCCCGGCAATACCGACGCGTACGAGCGCAAGTGGGTCGAAGACCACGGCGGCGAGGCGGCGCGAGCAACACAATGAGCGGTAAGAGAGTCGGATTCACGGGAACCCACAAGGGCGTAAGCGCCTTTCAGCTTGCGGCTTTGACGAAGAAGCTGGAATCCTTGAAGGAAGAAGGCTTCAACGAATTCCATCACGGTCAGTGCGTCGGGGCCGACGAGCAAGCCGCGAGGATCGCGAAGAGTCTCGGCTACCGCGTGGTGGCGCATCCCGGTCTGGCGAAAGACCCGGCGAACCTGCTGTACCGCTCCGAGTGGGGCGGGAACGACGAGGTGCGGGAACCCAAGCCGTTCATCGAGCGCGACCGCGACATCGTGGACAAGACCGAGACGATGCTTGCGACGCCGCTGACTTACGAAGAGACGACCCGATCCGGGACTTGGAGCACGGTGCGCTACGCGAGAAAGCAGGGGCGCGTGGAGGGGCAGACTCTTTACGTGATTCGTCCGCCGTGGATGCCGCCGAGGTGGACAGATGGGATGCTCAAGGAGCCACAATGAGCGCAGACAACGGAATTTACATTGCGGTATTTGCTGACGGTAAGCGGCGTGTGGCGCACTGCCAAGCAATCGACAACTGCTACTATCCTGACCAAGAAAACGCCGAGTCGATAGTTGACTACTTCGGCGACGCGCCGGAGTTTTCAACGGAGCAGGAAGCATGCGGGCATGCCATGCGCATGCTGCACGAAATCATGGACAGCGATTTTCCCGTACTGGAATACGGAATTTCTGAACTGAGGTTCGCAAAAGCGTTCGCTGACTACCTTCACGAATGCGAACAAAACTACACGGACAAGGCGATGAAGGTCGTTGATTCGAAAAAGCGTACGAGTTGAGGGGCTGATGGGGCACATCAAGCAAAACCGATTCAGGGGCAGCATGGCTGAGTACGGCGCGATAACGGCGCTGTTCGAGGACATCCCGGCGTCCGAGGTCAGCGTCACATCCGGGGCGCAACTTGCGTTCGACGCAGCCCGCGCCTTCATCAAAGAGATGATCGCCAACCAATGCAGACTCGCCGGGTGCAAGCTGACAGGGCATCCCCATGGCGAGGGCGATGAGCATACGAACAAGTGCTGGTTCGGCATGAGGCAAGCTTACTACGCGGACAGGAACGCCAAAAAGCTGCTTCGAGAAGCCGAAGACCGGATGAAAATGCACGTCAAAGGCTTCGGAGGATTTGAGTTTGAATGAGCGAAGCATACTGGAAGGCGCGGTACCACGCAGCGGAGAGGGCGTTCCAGAAGCTCAAGGTTATCACCAAGCAAGTCCCTGCGGGCACGTGGACTGCCGACTACCGTAAACTGGCGGAGGCGGTGCATACCCTTGGGCGCGACGTATTCTGGGTGCCCCTTTGCGGCGGCTGCGGCAAATGCGAGGAGTGCCTGAAGGTCGAGCCTTCAAGTCGGGGGGAGGAAAAACCTATGGGTGACACAGTCAAGGCTACGAGCGGCATGGTCAAGTTTTGCGAGAAACACCAGCGGGAGTACGAGGTGATAAATTACGGAGACCGCTTCGGGATGGAATGCCCGGCATGCCGGGAGGAAGCCGAGTCCGAGCACACTGTGGCGTTCCTTGACCGGGTGGAATTTCCCAAGTAACCAAAACCTCCGTCCTGGCTGTACACTATGGGCAGGAGGGTCACCATGTATACAGGGAAGATCGTCAATGAGGGCGAGATCAAGGACGTTGACCGTATCGTCACGAATGGCGAGGGCAAGGTGCTTGACCTTGAAGCCAGCCTTAGGGTCGTGAACCATTCCCCAACAGGGTTCTGCTGGGGCTACAACGGCTCCGGCCCGGCGCAGCTTGCGCTCGCCATCCTGCTCGACCACCTCAACGGCGACCGCGCTTACGCGCTGTCGATCTACCAAGACTTCAAGGACAAGGTCATCGCCCGGCTTCCGATAGACGAGGACTTCGTGCTGACCGACCAGCAGGTCGAGTCCGCCATCACCGAGATCAACATTGAAAGAATGCGGAGAGCGTGAGCGAATGGTTAAACCTAAGAAGAGACCGAAGCCCTGCTCCATGAAGATAGTTAGAATTCCTTTGTACATCGAACGTGCTGTTCAGCGGTTGGCAGATGACGAAGACCTATGCCGTGCTTTGCAAAGCGCAATGCCTTACTGCGTGCATGTTGTTGGAACGAGTTTCCATAACGCTACAGTGGAAGCAGGACACCGAGAAGACGAAGAATTACGGAAGCAAGACCTTTGCAAGCGGAAAGGTGGCGTAGCATGAAAATGGGAACCGAAGCCCTGCAATCCACACGCGAAGCCGAGTCGCTCATCGGCTCGCCGGTCACCCAGATGTTCATGGACAGTTTTCCCGAGCATCGTTTGGCGTGGCTCAGAGAAGCGCGGAAAATTCTCCGTGCGAACGGCGTCAAGCCAGAGAATCTCGACGGGCCGTGGCACACGGAGTAGTCGCCATGAGAAAACTAACTTTTGCGCAATATCAGGTTCTTCAAGCATTGCTGGACGGTAAGCCGTTCTGCGAGTTTTTAACCTTCGATAACCGCCGTTTGGTTTTTCGCACGTTGGGTAACTCTGTTCCTGCGCGTTTGAACTATGTGCTGGACGGCAAGCGGGTAGCGTACCGAACCTTTCGATCCCTGTTCAAGGCGAACATGATCAAACCGGGCAAGTACAAAGGTGACAACGATCCCGGAGACGGCATTACGCAATTTTACCTCACTGAATTAGGGTATAAAACGTTGGTTGGAAACAAATGCTGAGTGGGCAACCTAATGCCAAAAGTCACGCGCAAGCAAAAAGCCGTTGAACTTCGTTGCCGCTTAGAGAATGGCCCGGCATTTGGGTTTCCCGGTCAAGAATTCACGCCAGAAATAGCGGCGCGGGATTTTCGCATCTGGTGCAATTCGTGGATTTTGCCTGTGGTTGACGAACTTGTTCCAGAATTGAGAAAGAAGAAGAATGTCTGAATGTATCAGAGTACTGCCCCTGCGCTATTGGGACGACCCGGCGCTGTCCAAGGTCTGCGACAAGGTCGGCGACGGCGAGTTCGGGCCACAGCTTGAGGAGTTTGCCCGCCAGCTTGCGGCCACGATGGACGCCAACAACGGCATCGGGCTGGCAGCCCCGCAAGTCGGCGTGCTCAGGCGAATGTTCGTGATGCGGTTTCCCGACCACCGGAATGCCGCGCCCATAACCGTGTGCAACCCGGTGATGGTTTTCAGCGGGGCGAATTTGGCTGAGAGCGAGGGCTGCCTGAGCGTGCCGGGAGTGCATGTCCCGGTGTTTCGGGCATCGCATGCCAACATGACGTACCGCACGCCGTCTGGCGAACACGTGGAATTGCTGCTAGACTTGTGGGACGCTCGCGTGGCGGCCCATGAGAGAGATCATTTAGACGGGATTATGATGTTCGACCGGCTCAGGGTGTCGAGGCAGGTCAGCCGGGCGGCGTTGCGCGAGTGGGAGAAGGAAAAGAGGAAGCGGGGACTTTGAGCGACCGTGCACAACATTACAAGTTGGCAGGATGTCGCTCTCTCTCCTTGATCTGGTTACCGGGTCTTGTAGTCTCATTGACCGCCTTGGCGAACAAAAAGACTCAGTACCCACGATCATCCTCTATCTGGTACGCCTGCATCTGCGGCGCTGAGGCTATTATATGCTCAACTTTGCATTTGTATATAGTTACAGGCATTTCCACTGCTTTCTTTTTGGTCAACATAGCCTTCGCCGTTTGGCGACCTATTAAGAAGGAGATTTAATTGGCGACGACAGACCTTGACGGCGCGAATCTGCTGCTCCTGCGTGAGGGCATGCTGGTGACCCTCACCCTCGGCGACAAGAGCTACACCGGCGTCCTTAGGATGCGCAGGGAAGGCGTCCGAGAGTCCTGGTTCATAGCGCTGATCTATCGGGCTGGGGACGACGTCCACGAAATCAAGATTCACAGGCGCGAAGGCGCGGTGGAGATCACTGATAAGAAGGAGGTTTGAATGACCCCCTGCGGGTGCCCGCCAGAGACGTTCTGGACGCTGCTCCATGACGCGGCGCATTGGGAATTCGAGCTTTTCCTGATGCTGGTCTTTGACGGCATCATCGGCGCGATTGCGTGGCCGTTCATAAAGAAGCACTGGCAGCACCACGTTGAGAGGGACACGGCGGAGGGGCGATGAAGAAGGGGGAAAGTCGAGTCATTATCAAGAGCGACGGTCTGGAGGAAAGCAGTGGGCGAGTTTACCGAGCAACGGTTTGATTATTCTGCGGGACGCGAAGATGCCCCTGAATTGACTATTATGGTGGGGATCAGCGGCTCGGGGAAATCTACGCTCGTTAAGCAATGGATAAACCGTGGGCGTGGCGACATCGTGCGCCTGAACCGGGACAGCTTGCGTGCCATGCTGTATATAGATGTGCCTTGGAGTAATAATTTGGAGAACTTAACGCGTGACGTGCAAAAGCACGCTGCGATTTTAGCGCTCCAACGGGGTAAGGATGTGATTATTGATGATTGTAATCATCTTCGTCAAGTTCGTCAAAAATGGGAAGAGTTTGCCAAGGAAAACCGGGCGAAGTTTCGTATCGTAACAATGACTACAGACCTCGACGTTTGCATCAAGCGGGATTCCAAGCGCGAGGGTAAGGAAAAAGTTGGCGAGGGTGTGATTCGCCGCCAGTACAAGGATTTGCATGCTTTGGACAGGACTTCTAGGAAGGAAACGGCTCCGGCGAAGCTGACCCGCCCGTACTTCGAGCGCACCGAGTACCTCAAGAACGGTGGGTGGGTCACCCGCCTGCCCAACGCCAAGTGGGTGCTGGTGGACGTTGACGGCACGCTGGCGAACCATGTCGGCGTGCGCGGCCCCTACGACGAGTCCCGAGTGCTTGAGGATTCGGTGTGGGAGCCTGTCGCCGAGATGGTGCGCTCGCTGTACCCTAGCCACAACGTCTGCGTGGTGTCCGGCCGCCACGACTTTTGCGGCGACGACACGTGCGACTGGCTGGAGATGAACGCCGTCCCGTTCGACCACATACTGATGCGGTACAGCGGGGACAACCGCTCTGACATTGTCATCAAGCAGGAGCTTCTCGACGAGCTTTCGGCGGTGATCGGCAAGGAGAGCATAGCGTTCGTGATCGACGACCGCCCTCGGGTCTGCGAGATGTGGAGGAGCAACGGCCTCGCGGTGAAGCAGGTTTTCGCCGGGGAGGTCTTGGAAAACCCGACTCTTAAACATGCGGACGGATGCGCCTATGAGAAGCAAACGGGCTACCGGCGCTGCCCGGACTGCGGGGCTTTAGAGTATTTTTAGTCTGGAAAATCCGGCTTCCGCAGTATTAAACAGCAGAGGCTTGGATGTTCGTTTACCTGATCGTCAACGACGTGAATCTGAAGATTTACGTCGGCAAGACCATCAGCAAAAATCTACAACTTTACTTTCAAAAGAAGCTTTGGGACGCAGAGCACCCCGAGTCCTCCCGAGGAAATTCCCATCTTTTTGCTTCTGTTCGTAAATACGGACGCGAACACTTCCACATCTTTCCGCTGTTCGAGGGTCAAACTAACGAAGAAATCTGCGTCCATGAGAAGCTACTCATAAAGGTTCTCGCTGTGCAGAATTCTGAGATTGGTTACAACATCTGCCGTGGTGGTGAAGGGCGCATGGGGTCGCACACCGCCGAGACCATCGTCAAAATTAGTAAGTCTAATAAAATTACAAAGTCTGACCAGAAATATCGTGCTAAAGCCAGTGAAACCATGAAACAAACATGGAGAATCAATCCGCAAAATCGGATTAGGCTTAGTGAATCTACTAAAAATAAATGGTCTACTCCTGAGTTTCGTGCAAAAGCCAGCGGAGGTATAAAGCAACGGTATATAACCGATCCGAATTATCGCTCCCAAATTTCCGAGGCGGGTAAAAAGCAGTGGATTGAAGCCGATCCTATAGAGCAAGTTAAAAGGGTAGAACGGTTAGTCAAAGCTACGAAAAGAAGGTGGGTAAAGTACAGGGAAGAAACCAAAGAACTGACCGCACAAATTGTCAATTTACATCAAAAGGGATGGACTCAAAGGGCCATAGCGCATGAACTGAGCATAGGGAAAAGTACAGTTCATAGCCGCTTAAAACAGACAAGAGATTACTAGACGGCTAGCTTTCCGCCTCTTTTTGTAGGATAATCACTGACATGGCCTCGAAGAAAAATGACATCGAAAAGGCGCTGGGGAAGATCGGTGAAAACGCTCGTGCGGTCGGCAAGGCGGCGGAGAGCCTGAGCAAAGAGTGGCGTCAGACCCTCGACGACGTCAACGAGGCGGACAAGGCATTCGGCGACGAGGTGTTTCAGAATAAGGAAAATTTTGTGGATTTCCTGAGAAGCAAAATCAGAAACGGCAAAACTGAAATCCGCGTGATGCAGGTTGGGCCGGATGGTCTCCTTACCGACGTCTCGGACAAGGTCAATGCAAAAGACCTCAAACCCGAGGACATCAGCGGCATCCAGACCGAAAACGGCAGGACAATACCAATCGGTCAGAGCAGGGAAGCCGCCTATCGGCTCTTGCAAGAACTGCTGACCTCAGCATCGGCAGCAAGCCAATTCGGCACATCGGAATCGATCAGAAGAATGGAGCTTGTTTTGGCTGAGAGCGACAAAATTTTGGAGCATTGGAAGAAGTGACCCCCCTTCGGTATTAGACCCCGAAGAGGGGTCTGGTACCGAAAATGAAGCTTTTACTCAAGAATATCCTGCCCTTCGACCTGTTCAGGCGCATGCTTGACGAGGGATACGTCCGCTCGCAGGTGCATCCCCTTTATCCTGAGTTGGTTGTCTTCAACTACACCGAGGCGGCCCAATTTGACCGTGCGTGGAATGAGGCGACCAACGTGTGCCGCGGCCTGGTCGTGCGGCTCGCAAACGGCGTGCTGGACGACGACGCCGAGGTGTTGGCGCGGCCTTTCAACAAGTTCCATAACCTGAACACTGCCTACGTGCCGGAGACTATGGAGGCGAGCCTGCCGGACGAGGCACCGCTTGTGACCACGAAGCTTGACGGCTCGATGGGCATCGTGTATTCGTACGACGGTCAATGGTGGGTCGCGACTCGCGGGTCGTTCGACTCGGATCAGGCACGCCGGGCGACAGCGTGGTACCGCCAGCACATAGCCGTGGGGTTTCCCCAGAACTGGCCCGACGGCGTTACGCCCGTGTGCGAGATCATCTACCCGGAGAACCGGATCGTCGTGGACTACGACTTCGAAGGATTGGTGTTGCTCTCGATGATCGAGAACGCAACCGGGCGCGAGCTTGCCCGCGACGAGGTGGAGGCATGGGCGAGAGTCAACGTGCTCCAGATCGTTGATAAGTTTGACAAGACGCTAGCGGAGTGCGCGGCTGAGAACGCGCTGAACGAGGAGGGGTACGTTTTGACTTACTCGAACGGCGTGAAGGTGAAGGTGAAGTTCGCGGAGTACGTGCGGCTCCACCGCATCCTTACTGGGTTGAACCCGAAGGCGATCTGGGAGATGCTTGCCCAGAATTTCGGGGCGGGGGTGGATGCGATCCTTGCAGACCCGAAGATGCCCGTCACCTTCATCGAATGGTTCAAGGGGTGGGTGGATCAGCTTCGCAGGAAGTACGCGGAGATCGAGCGGGAGGCGCAGGCTGTGTTCGCCGCGCGTCCGCAGTCGCCCGTCCGCAAGGATCAGGCGCTCTACTTCATGCAGACGCCGCAGCACAAGTCTGTCCTGTTCGCAATGCTCGACGGCAAGGACTACGCCGGGATCATTTGGGACCGCATTGCGCCGAAGGGCAACCAGACGTTCAAGAAGGACGGAGAATAAAAGTTCCCGTGCGGTAACATTTCGTTGGTTTTGCCCCAAAACCGACAGAATGCTCCCGTGCGGGAACATTGTATTCCAAAGGAACGTTATACTCCAAGTAACTGATCCTGCTGGGGTTATTCCCTTTTCCCTTTCTGGCCTTTTCAGGGGACTCCGCTGTATACTATAGGCGGAGAAACGATAAATGAAGAAATCTACGGTCTTTTGGATGGTCGTGGCCGCCCTCGCTGTCCGCATCGCTTTCATGGTGGCGTTTGATACGTATCACTTCGTTGGCGTAGACGACATGACCAAGGTCGGTGAAACGACGAACATCGCGGCGTCCATCGCCAGGGGGCACGGATTCAGTTCACCGTTCGGCGGCGAATACACGGGGCCGACAGCTTGGATTGCCCCCGTCTATCCGTACTTCATTGCCCTTGTGTTCCACTTCTTTGGGATATTCTCGAACGCCTCAGCGGCAGTCGTTTTCACGATTCAAGCACTGTTTTCCGCCTTGACTGTCATTCCGATTTTGGGCATCGCCAATAAAACTGTCGGGAAGCGTTCCGGTTTGGTAGCCGCTTGGACATGGACTCTTTTCCCTTGGTTTAGCAAATGGGCATTAACTTGGGAGTGGGAAGTCAGCTTGAGTGCGTTGCTCCTCTCCTTAATCGTTTGGTACATGCTCAGTCTGGAAAAGGCAGCCGCCGTTAAGTCGTGGGCTGGGTTTGGAATCCTAGAGGGATTCGCTCAGCTAGTCAATCCGGCACTGAGCGCCGTTCTCCCGGTTGCATTTGCGTGGCAGGTCTACAAACTGCGATTCAACCGCAAAGAGTGACTCAAGCCGGTCGTGGCGCTGCTGGCGTGCGTCGCCACAATAACACCTTGGGTAGTGCGAAATCGCGTTGTGTTCGGACAATGGGTGTTCCTGCGCGGCAACTTCGGTTACGAGTTCGCCCTTGGCAACTACCATAACAGCTTCGGGCGCGGGTGGGGAGGGTTTCACCCTTCGGGTAACTTGCGCGAATACGACGACTACAAGCGCATGGGCGAGGCGGCTTACATCGAATCCCATAAAGAAAAAGGCCTCCAGTTTGTGCGCCAGTACCCGGTTGAATTCGTTACGCTAACAGCGAAACGGGTTTCCTACTTTTGGGATGGGAGCGCCGTCGGTTACCGGGCACCCGTCGCCAAGCATTGGATTCCGTCCAGCTTCGGCGTGATCTCATTATTGCTGCTTCCAGCCCTGCTGATTACGTACAGGAATCGGGTACCGGCATGGCAAGCGTTCTTCGGTGTGTTTCTGCTGTACCCGGCACCCTATTATCTTACGTTCAGTCAATTGCGTTACCGGCACGCCGTTGAGCCTCTCATGGTAATTCTAATCTCTTACGCCGTGGTCAACGCCATAACTGCGATCTATCAAAGTTTTTTAGGTTTGCGTCTTCCTAGCCTTTTCGGGGGACTCCGCTGTATACTACCGACGAAAGCAGCGACGTCTGCGGCACCCGCTGCCCGAAGTCGGAGAAATCCGAAGGGCAAACGTCCTGCAAATTTTATGCTCAAGGACTCGTTATGAGTTGGAAGCGAGAAAATTTCATCTCGTCATTCCAGATTGCCGCGCACGCCAAGGTGATGTACAAGCTTGAAAACAAGGGCTTCGAAGCTTTCCTTGTCGGCGGCTGCGTGCGCGACCGGCTTCTCCAACGGCAATCCAGGGACTTCGATGTGACGACCGACGCCACGCCCGACCAGATTCGTGCCATCTTCCCTCACACCATCCCGGTCGGCGCGAAGTTCGGCGTCGTGGTCGTGCTGATGGACGGCGTGCAGGTCGAAGTTGCAACGTTTCGAAGCGACGGGACTTACACTGACGGTCGGCGACCGGACGAAGTCACGTACAGCAGGAACGCAAAGGATGACGTCGTCCGCCGCGATTTCACCATGAACGGCTTGCTCATGGACTCCCTCGGCGACATTATCGACCACGTTGACGGTCAGGAAGACATCAAGCACGGAATCATCCGCGCCATCGGCGACCCAAACGTGCGCTTCGCGGAGGATGCGCTCCGCATGATGCGGGCTGTCCGCTTCGCGGCGCAGCTTGGCTTCAAGATCGAGGAAAAGACCCTTGAAGCGATCAAGAGCAACGCCCGGCTCCTGTCCGCCATCAGCCGGGAGCGCATCGCGATGGAGCTTTTCAAGATGCTTTCCGCGCCGTTTCCGCTCAAGGGGATCGTGCCTTTCATTGCGACGGGGCTGTTCCGCTATGCCTTGCCGGAGCAGTTCCCCGACCATGTGAACATGGCGCGAACCATACAGCGGTTCGGCACGTTCGAGGCGAAGGACGCCATGCTCGGCATGGCTATGCTATTCGCCGACATCAACGACTTCTACTGTGGGGGGCTTGCGGATTACCTCAAGCTGTCCAACGAGCAAAAAGACGAGCTTATTTGCATGAAGAGCCACGTTCATAATTTCCAGCACCACTTAACCGGGGCGTACCGCATGACTGAGGCGCGGATCAAACGCAACCTGCGGTATCCGGGCGTCAGGCTGGCGCTGGAGATCATGACGCAGGACGAGGTCATGGGCAAGACCGGCTTCGGCATCGAGGCGCTGATGGCGTTCGTGCTCAAGGTCAAGGCGTACAAACCCGAGGAGATCAAGCCGAAGCCGCTGGTGACGGGCAAGGACTTGATTGACGCTGGCATCCCACCGGGGCCGATCTATACGAGCATCCTGTTCGACATTGAGAGCCACCAGCTTAACGGCGTGTTCACGACGAAGGAGCAGGGCATGGAGTTCGTCCGCGAGCGCGTACGCCAAGGAGCGGGTCTGCATGGGCTTGAGTGGGTTTATACGGGCTTGTCCGCAACGGAAGCGCGGGAGCTAGAATGATCACCCCGCGTTTCAACCAGATCACCCTCCTGCACGGAAGGAACGAGCTTCCGAACGGAAAATTTCCCGGCGTCACCGAGCACTTGGAAGCCATCCTGCATGCGGCGTATCCGGCTGTGCTTTTCGCCTGCCCGTTCGTGCCGTCCGACCTTGGTGCCAAGGATGCGTTCTTTTTCGTGCGGAAGAATTATGTCAGCCGGATGCAGGCCGACTCGCTGCTCGTCGGTCTGGAGCGCGGCGGTCTGATCGCGTGCGCCGTGCAAGATGCCTTTCCTGCGTTGCGCCTTTCGGTGTTCGCCGCCAACTCGCCCACTGAGGATGACAAGCTCGTCGTGGAGCCGTGCGATTCCCATACCCGCCTTGCCCTGTATTCCAGCGCTTATCCCCCAATCAAGGGGCGCTGCGACTGGAAGGCGCTCACGTCAACGGCGTACGACGTTCCGTGGCTGGCGTCCGGCTGCAAGAACCTGTACCCGCTCGCCTACCTGATCTCCGCGTACAGCCACGGGGTTGACATGGACAAGCAGGTTGCCATGATGTTCCCCTCCTAGTACAATCGAGGCATGGACAAATGGCCTTCGCTCCTCATGCTCACACGGCATGGATACTCCGTCGCCAACGAGCGCAAGAACAAGGCTAAGCAGGCGGGTGCAGACTCGTGGGCCGGTATCGCCCGCGACCAGGACGCGGAACTGACCGCGCTGGGGCACCAGCAATCATTCGAGCTTGGCGTGATGATCGGAAAGTCCGTCAGCATCAATTTCAAGTCCGACCTTCCAGAAGTTATCATCACGTCGCCGCACCGCCGCGCCAAACAAACCACCGCAGGCATCGTACGGGGCGTTCAAAGCACCCACCCGGACTACAACCCGACCGTCGTCGTCGAGGAGCGCATCCGAGAGATCGAGTTCGGGATCATGGACGGCATCGACCGCGCCACGTTCCGCAAGCTCTTTTCATCCGAGGCGGATCGCCGGGAGCGCGACGGGAAGTACTATTACCGCCCGCCCGGAGGCGAGAATCGCCCCGACGTGCGCCTGCGGGTGCATTCCGTCCTCGACACACTGAACCGCGACTATGTCGGTAAGAAGGTTCTGATCGTCTGCCACAGCGTCGTCGTGCTTGCGTTCAGGAGCCTGATAGAGCGCTGGGAAGAGGACGAATACCTTCAAGTGGACAAGGAAGACGACGTCAAGAACTGTGGTCTTACGATCTACGACCGCATCGACTACCGGAAGCTCAAACTCCGGGAATACAACAAGGTCGCTCCTGCATCTAACCCGGTAGAGGCTCCATGAGTAAAGCTGTTGAGCAACGAAACCAAGTAGCAGAGCGTATTTGCTTCGGCTGGAACTCCCTGCACGGACTCACCATGCTGCACACCCTTAAGAACGCCATCGTGTACTGGAAATGCAAGTGCGGGGACGACGGCAAGACCGCCCAAGAGTGGAAGGAGCATCTGCACCAGATATGACACTTCACACCAAGTTGAGCTATGCCAAAAGCGGCGTCCGCATTGTCGGCTGCGTTTGCCTGGTCGTCATCGGCGTCGCGCGAGGTTTGCTGGGCTTGTGGCTTGGCGGTGGGTTGCTCCTTCTTGCGGAGCTTATCGGCATCGCCGAAGAAGCGTGGCCCGGCGCGTACAAGGGCACCGAAACAGACACTTCGGGCATACGGGATGGGACGGATGGTTGTAAGTATCATTCATCGTCTGACGTGAGCGTCAAATGAGCGAACCCCTCATGATAAAGTGCCGCTACCGCGCAGAAGGCATTCAGTGCAGTTCCGGTCTGCTGTACGACTCCGTCACGCTGGCACCCATCTTGCTTGACGGCACGGGCGTCTACTGCCCGGCATGCGAGGGCAGGGGCATGCTCCCGACCCCCAAGGGGCGCGAGTTCCTTGCGTTCCTGGAAAAATTCGGCAGGTCCCAACTCCGCGACATAGTGGACGAACTCTTCGGGGAACGCGGCTAGACGAAATTCCTCTCCCCGCTGTATACTACTGACATGATCGAGCCTGCTGCATGGAACCCGCGCTACCTTGCTTACTGCCGGGCGCATAAAATGACCCCGGAGCAGATGATGGAGCATGATCGCGAGAAATGGGAGGGCGGCTGCATGTGCGGCTTTATCCTCTGGCACACCGCCAAGCTGAGCGAGGCGCGGCGCATACACCGAGAATTCTTCCACATCGAGATCAGCGGTACTGCCGGGGGCTTGCTTGACCACAAGGGCTACGATGAGTGGCTCAACGAGAGTGTGGCTAACTGAGCCAAGGCGACGGTCATGAAGATCGAGAAACTGCAACCCGGTCAGATCAGCGTGGAGCGCCAAGGCATGGGCAACATCGTGTTTCGAGTCCACATAGTGGCAATCGACCCGAAGAAGCGGTGGGTGTTGGCTTCGTGGAACGGCAATATCCCGCGCAGATTCTCCAACCGCTCGGTCAGCAAATGGCGCGAGAAGAAACCCAATGAAAACCCCACAGCCACAGCCTGATTGGCTTTACAACATCACCTACGGCTTGTCCGAGGGGCGAAAGACCCGCGTGCTGATCGACGGCACCCGGTTCGCGGTCGTGCAGACCCCCGGTGGCAAATGGTACGACAACTCGGGGGAGCACCTTGGATACGTGTGCTACTATCTCGTTGACAAGCAAACAAACCTTCGCAAGGCTCACGGACTCTTGGATTGCCGCGAGTTGCAGCGCGGCGGTCGTGCTAAGACCGCGAAGTGGAAGAAGCTCGTCGGGGGGCTAGACCGCAATCCGTGGCGCGTGTCCGAGTCGTTCGACGACCTTGAGGCTTGGTGAGGGGGAAACTGCCATGCGAGTTAACCACAAAGAATTTGTCACCATGCCTGCGATAGCGGAAGTCGTTGACCTGTACGATGCAGGCTTGCTTGTCGAACAGGCGCAACCCACGGAGCACAGCCCAACCTGCCCGACCCAGCAGTTAACGCTCACCACCCTGTCGGCATTCTTGGAAGAGGATGAATGCACCTGCCCGCCAGAGACCCTTTACGCTATCGGCAGCCACGGAGAAGAGGCGGCGGGCATTTTGCCGTATTCTGTGACCCCGTCCTTTCGTAGCGTTGCGGAACTGGAAGCGTTTTGCAAGCTCAACCTCGACGAATTTCGGCGTTGCGCCGAGACCGACGAAGAGCCGAATTTGATCACACCCAAATGAAGATTGAAAAACTGCAACCCGGTCAAATGGTGTACAGCGTGGAGCGCCAGAAAATGGGCAACACAACGCTAACAACCATGTCCGTGTTCAGTGTCCGTATCGTGGAGATCGACCCGGAGAAGCAGTGGGTACTGGCTTCGTGGAACGGCAACACTCCGCGCAAGTTCTACAAGCACGCGGTCAGCAAGTGGCGGGGGAAGAAGCCAGCGATGATCTCTGGCATTTTTGGCAGCCAACGGCTGGCAACCCGCGAAGAGATCAAGGCAATGGGGCAAAAATAGTGTTCGACTACGCACAACACGGCACCGTGGACACGCACCGCTACCGGAGCCATTACGACGCGCAACCCGGCTCGACGACCCAATGCGCCTATTGCGGTCGCGTCATACGCTACTGCTACGTCATGCACGACCAGCACGGCAAGACCTTCGTGATCGGAACCTGCGACTTCGCCCGGTACAGGGGCACCAAGGAGCATGCCTACCTTAAAGCGGCGCAGCGGCTACAGGAATCCTTGCAAAGCAACATCCGGCATGATCTCAAGCTCTACGGCGGCGAAGCCGAGGTTCGGGAGCGCCGGAAGGCTTGGGCACGCGCCCGGCGCGACGGCAAAAAGCTGGTGCGCATGTGGGTCATGGTCAAGGGCGCGTGGCTGCCGAGGGGCCTTTACGACCTGCGCCAAGCCGCTGGGGAAAAGCCCCGCCAGTACAAGCGGCCATCCGCCGCCCTCCGCTGGTACCAACGGCAAACCGAAAAAATCATTTCCCTGACGAAAAACATCGCCAGTATTTAACCCTCTACGAACCCCCCAAGTAGGGAGGGGTTATCACCGATGTCAAAATTTTTGGAAGACGAGGACTTCGACCGCGACGAGGGGGGTGCCGAGGTCGAGGAGGAAGAAGGCTACCTCGAAGAGGAAGAAACCCTCGAAGAGCTTGACGTGGACGACCGTGGGCATGTCCGCCCCCGACGCCGCCAGCGCGATGGGGACATCGACCCCGAAGAGTACTGAATCCTTTGGAAGTGGTATTATACGGTCATGAGCAACAAAGCAGTCCGCGAATTGGCTAAAGACGACCCTGATTTCCACGACATCCGGGCAAAAATCCTGCTTGAAGCAGCGCAACATATGGAGCGGTATGCAAAAGAGGCCCCATACGGCGCGGTTTCCGAGCGCCTTTTCGCGGCAGGGCTGCAAGAAGCGGCCGCCGAGCTTCGCCGCATGGCGTCCAACGCACGCCGGGCGCATAAGAAGCTCCAAGACGAGCGCCGGACTGTGGCGCAAGCCGGTAACGCAAAAGTAAAAACGTTCGTATACAGAGACTAATTCCCGCCAACAGTTGTGGGCTTTCCGCTCCTCGAAATAGAAAAATTTCACCGCTACCGCGTACTGTAGTGTGGGCAGCTTTATTGCCCTAGTGCAGTCAAATCCTGAGTAAGGTACAGTGAGGTTCACATGTCTCAGCAAGATGAAGCACGTCAATCCCCCATTTTCTCCGATTTTGGTGGTCAACTCCTCAATAAGCCGACGTTTGCCGCTCTGTCCGAAGCTATGGTTGACGCTGCCAACAGCATCAGTGCCGAGCCGTCTAGGGACGGAGGGCCGCTTCCGGGCGCGGCTTTCAACAAGCTTCGCGATCAGCTTTTCCTCTCGCCCCGGTTGTCCCAATGGCAAGTCGGAACCGATGAAAAGAGTAATCGCGGATACTGGCTGAAAAGCCAAGACCAGACCATAACCGTAACCGTCAGGGAGGACAAAGTCATTTTGTCTGCTTCAAAGTGCGAGGTGCCGTGGTACCCGTTCTACGATGTTGTCACGGACGGCTTAGCAGCAGCCACTCTCTTCAAATCCATACAGGACGCACAAGCCATAGTCCAACCGAAAAACCCGTCAGGAATGGCGACCGACGACGAAGACGGAGAGTTTTTCGGCGATAATGATCCGAAATACCTTTGGGGTGCCAACATGGACCCCGCCCTCGAAGAGACCCACCCCAAGCCGTTGGTCGAGGATGACGCGGAGCTTATCGAAGAGGTCTGCGCTGAGGAGGAAATCTCAGGGAAAATAGCAGCGGACGAGGAGACCCCAGCCCTCGGTGATACCCACGTCTGGCAAAAAAACGAGCATGGCGAGCAGTGCCTAGTCGAAAAACAGGACAGTTACACGACGGCTGCAAACCAGAAAAACGCCGTTACTGACGGCTTTATCTGCCCCTACTGCGGCAACCTTAACCAGTCCGCGTACAAAGGCACCTGTCCGAAATGCCCCAAGACGATATTTGACACTGAAGTTGAACGAGCAAAAGTTCATGAGTCTTTGACCGCTACCCAGAAAGCACAATGGATGCCGCCGCAATCCAGTAAGGGTCTTGTCCTCAACACAGCTTTCATATCCAACTTGAAATCGCTCCAAGGCCGAGTTTTGACCATTGTGGACGGATCGTTCTCCGACAAAACCCAGCGCGAGGCGGTCAAGCAGATGATCAACAAGGAATTCCGCCGCGAAATCGGTAAGGTCACTGGAGAATAACCATGCGTCCCAAAGAGACCGAGATCGCCAAGGTCGTCCGAAACTGCGACGGCTCCATGGACGTCACGTTCCGCGACGACTCCAACGCCCGGTACGCGGTGTTCACCATGCAGGACGGCGGCAAGATCAAGTTCAAGGACCCCAAGGGCTGCTTCCAGGCGAGCAGGCGCGTGGTCGAGGTCTCCATTCGCGGCTAATGGCGTATTAGACTAGGTGCCTGACCAAGAAGACTTCTCTGGCTGCCCCCTGTGGACGGCCTACGCGACGGACGAAAGCCTGAAGACCGACGTCCGTCCGTTCGCCGCCCTCGACAAAGACACGCTGGAACGGCTTTACATCATCCGCAGGTGGCCTATCGACGCCGTGAGCAACCCCATCCCGCTCAGGGTCCCAGACACCATCCGGCAGTTCCATTACGACGTAACCGCACGCAGCCTCACCGACACCCCGCTGGTCATCAAGGAATTCCAGAAGCAGGCGATTCAGCACCTCATCAGGATGCCTCGATTCATACTCGGCGACGCCGTGGGACTGGGCAAGACCCTTGACGCGCTGGCGGCCTTCGCGTGGCTCAAGGCGAAGAACCCGCAGGCGAAGATGGTCGTGATCACCACCAAATCCACCACGTACCAGTGGGCGGACGAATGCGAGAAGTACACCGCGCTGCGCCCAAGGGTGATGACTGATACTTATCGCGGGCTGAAGTCTTCCAATGCCCGCTACGCGCAGATGCGGGACTTCCTCCAGAACGATGACCACGACATACTGGTCTGCAAGTACGACTCGCTGAAGGGCACGCGCAAATGGGTCGTCGAAGACGGCGTGAAGGAACGCCAGTGCGAATCCGAGGAGACCACATTCTACAAGGGGATGTTCAAGGAGCACCGCAGCAAGCTGGTGCTAACGCTGGACGAATGCCACCGCTTTCGCGCCACGAGCACCCAGACGCGGCACTTCATCTCCCGCGTCTGCCGCTTCCCGGAGCGCGTGTGGGCGCTGACCGCCACGGCGATCAAGAACGGCCTGGACGAGTTCTACTCCATCGCGCACGCCATCGGCGTTCGGCCGCTTGGCCCGATGGCTCAGTTCTGGGAGGAGTATTGCCTGTGGCGCGAGCAGCCCATCGGGCAGGGTCGCACGATCAGGCTCATCCGGGGCTACCAGAACGTCGCCCATTTCAAGGAGCAGCTACGCCCGTTCTTCCTCGGGCGCTCGCAGAAGCAGGTCAAGGAGAAGCTCCCCGCTTTGTCCACCATCTACCACCCCATCGACCTCGACGAGAAGCAGGCGAAGCTCCTCGTGGAAATCCCGATGGGCTTAGTCGAGCTTCCGCTGATCCTGTTCAAGGTCGCCGGGGAGGTGTTCGTCAAGGAGCGCGACGCCTCGAACGAGATGACCCAGCTTTCCTGCCAGCAGCTTGTGGCGAACCACTGGGCGCTGCTCGACCGCAACAACCTGGAGACGTTCCTCACGCCGACGCTGTCGCCGAAGGAGGACGCGCTGCTCGACATGCTGGACGGCGAGTACCGGGGCGAGAAGGTCGTGGTTTACACAAAGTACCGAAGTTGGATAGATCGCCTCGAATGGCTCACCAAGAACGGGAAGTTCACCGAACGCAAGTTCCTGCGCATCACGGGTGCGGAGAGCGAGAGCCAGCGCAATGAGAACAAGCGCAAGTTCCAAGACCCTGACTCCGGCTATGACCTGATCGTAGTCAACGCTGCCGGGATGGAGGGCATCAACCTCCAGCAGGCAGCCCACATGATCATGCTGGATGTGCCGTGGTCGTGGGGCGACTTGATACAGCTTGTCGGCCGCATGGTGCGCATGGCCTCGCCTCACTCCGCCTGCACGCTCCATATCATGGTTGCCAAGGGAACCATCGACGAGTACGCCATCGAGACGCTGCGCGGGAAGAAAGGGGTCTTCGAGGCCATCTTGGGGAACAGCCATTCGGCTGGTATCCTAGATAGCGGGGACAGTTTAGATTTGCAGGCGGGCATGGAAGTCGCCGGGAGCGACGCGGAGTTCAAGGCGCTGCTCAGGGCTTACGCCAAGAGAATAAGGATGAGGGCATACCTCACGGGCGAACAGGTCGAGGCGGCGCAGGAGTTGGAGTACCTCATGCCTTTTGAGCGCGAACCCAAGAAGAAACGCAAGAGAGGGGGGCAGGACGACTCATGGGCGTTTTAGCATTTGTATTGATCGTGCTGCTTTTGCTGGGCATCAAGGTCACATGGATGTCCGGTTACGTCGCTGGCACCATGCATGAAGTGAAATTTTGGCTTGACGCGATAGACAAGCTCATGGTACCGAACTGGCAGTCCCTGCCTGTCACAGGGGACGATGAGAGCCTAACGCCAGAGCAGTCCAAGTCTGTAAATCAAGTTTATGTGTCGGCCTACGCTTTGGCTCTCTATACCATCAAGACGGAAATAGCCGAGGCAAGGCGCGAGGCTATCGAAAAAATAAAGGCCAAAAAGCTGCTATAACGGAGGTTTCAGAATGAACAATCCGATCAAAGGCGAGTTCCCCACTTTCGCGGACTTCTGCTACCGTCCCGATCCCGAGTACCCGAGGGGGAGGAACGGAAAGTTCCAGTGCCCGTGCTGCTGCAACTTCACGCTGGACGCGGTTGCGGTGTACAACATCTGCCCGGTATGCTTCTGGGAGGACGACGGCACCACAAACGAGCATTGCTTTTCCCCGAACGGCATCAACTTGGACGAAGGACGCATGAATTACCGGAAATACGGCTCAAGCAAGGAACACGACATCCCATATGTGAGGCCCCCGAAGCCCGATGAGCTTCCATAACCACAGGAGTGCATTCCCGAAGCGCAACGTTGACCGCTTCACGATAAGCTGCCCCGCTTGCGGGACGGGCAAGAATTCCGAGGATTTCGGCGGAAACGACCGTTGCTTCCACTGCGACACATGCGGGCTGGTCGAATGCGAAATAACCAGCCCGGCTGTCAAAAACGAGAGTATTAACGGGTATGGCCAAAGTCAATAAGCTCGCTCTGGTGCGCCTCGCGCTGCGCACGACCCTCCTCCAACTGGACGACAGGGAACTGCTGTGCGTCCTGACTGACATGTACACGGGCGGCGCTGTCGCTGATCAGCCCCGCTGGTGCGGCAACGGCGGCGGCACAAGCGGTCTTGAACAGGGCATTTACAACTATATGACGACGTTCCGCCGCGTCGCGAACTTGTGGATGAAGATCATAGCCCTACACGACAGCGATAAGGACAAGATCAAGCAAGAAACCATGCGCGTGCGCGACATGATCGTAAAGCGGCTCACCGAAAAAGGGGTGGAACTGACGGAAATCGAAGTAGAGGAGCCGAATGAGTAACGCAGTCTCCGGCGTGATGAACGCCCTGAAGGCCGAGGAGCTTCTGAAAGGCTCGCAGCTTTTCGACCAAATCGAGAAGCTGCGCGGCAACGTTTCGTACAGCACGGCGGACGGGAAGCTCGCCTTCGACGATTACTTCAAGACGCTCGCGGAAGCTATCGACGCGATCCCGAAGCTCCAGCTTGAGGACGACGTCGCCCCCGGAACCGAGACCACCTACACCATCCAGCTTACCCAGGAGGTCGAGCGGATCGTTGACGAGTGCGACCGCATCTTCCGCAGGCTCAACCAGTTCGAGGGGAAGCTCCGCGAGGCGGAGCGCCAAATCCTCAACCAGAAAGCGGAATTCGTGGCGTGGTACATGCTTGCGGCGGCGACCCTCCTGAAGGACTTGGAGGACATCAAGCTCCCGCAGGCGGAGATACGCAAGCTCGGGGAGGCTGAGTTCTCCCGGCTCATGGGCGGGCTGGACGTCGTGCTCGCGTCATTGCTGGACGCCGTCAAGATCGAGACCAACCGTGCCGCGCAGCACAAGGCTTCGCAGAAGGAGAAATACAATCTCGGCAGGGATCAGGCGAACGCAAGCTGGACTAGCTCGCTCCCGGCGTTCGGCAATGCCTTCGCCGAGGAGCGCGGCGAAGTGTCCGGCGTCCAAGAAATGGACGAGGATGTGCCCGCACAGGTCAAGGCAAAGCCGCAGATTTCCATCGGCGACACGCTGCGCGTCATCAAGCCTGAGGATGCTACGATCAAGGGAACGTTCGCTAAGACGGGTGACCCGGTGCCAGCTAGGGTGATCGGCGAAGTTGAAATCCCAAATGAAGAAAAGCCGAAGTCCCCGCGCAGAAAGCTGATCGAGGAAGAGGACGAGGCGGTCTGATGCCGCCGTTCGTCGAAACCGTCAGGCTCACAGAGCAAGAACGAAAAGTCCTCAGCTTAACAGGCGAGGTATGGAACGAGTACTGCAAGCTGGACCGGGTGCATCCCGACGAGTTCGAAGAGTTGCGGCAATTCGTCCACCAGATTCAATATCTTTTGGCGAGACGAGTCGCACGGCGCGTGGAACCGGAGGTTTGGCGATGAGCTTGTACGGCATGATCAACCCCGAGATTCGTCTTGCCGCTCTTGAGGCGGAGCAGGGGCATTACCTCAGCTTTGTCGCGCTCCTCGCGTTAATCCCGAAGCCCAACTACACTAAATTTTGGGAGATTATCCACGACCACAAGGAAAAAATCGTCAAGGGCCTAGGTTCCAGCCATAACCACCAGAATTGGCCTGGGGGCTACCTCGACCACATCGTGGAGACGATGAACATAGCCTGCCAGCTTTACCGCACATTGAACGGGCTGCGCAAGCTGCCGTTCAGCCTCCACGAGGCGCTGGAGGTCATGTTCCTGCACGACATCGAGAAACCGTTCTCCGAAGAGTTGAAGGCGGAGGGCAAATACGCCAAGGCGGACCGGAGGCGGTTCCGGGCGGACATCATCCAGAAATACGAAATCAGCCTGACGCCCGAGCAGGAGAATGCCCTGCGCTACGTGGAGGGCATACCGGACAGCGAGTACACGCCCGACGAGCGCGTCATGGGCGAGCTTGCGGCGCTTTGCCACAGCGTCGATATTTTGTCTTCGCGCCTGTGGCACGACAGGGGCAGCAAAGTCCCCGCGCCGGATTGGGAGTGAGCTATGAAAAAATTCAATAAACGAGAAAAAGCCTTCTTGCGCGACATCAAAAAGGCAAAACAGTTGGTAGACAAGAATTTCAACGGAGGCGATTCCGATGCGCTATGCGATGCGAATCTTGCTGCGTCGCGTGCATTGGACAATATTTTGAAAGGATTAGAGCCTTCATGCCGAGCCTGCTGAACGCTGCGCGGCACCTGTTCGACGAGTCCGGCATGGAGTTTATCTGGCTTGACGATCCGATGTTCCCAGACCCGATCATCGCCGTCAAGGACGCCGAGACCCTCAAAGCCATCCACACCCTGATGTGCGCCGCGACGGGGGCAGACCCGGCGTACGTCAACGTACGGCGCGTCGCCGACTGGCTGACCGAGGGGCACGCCGCCCGGAAAGCCAAGGCGGCGCATGCCTCTTGATGCCGAGGTCGTCGTCAATAAGGATTTCGAGGGCCCCTCGATTCTTGAACTGACGGACATCATCCCCGGAGTCGAGGACGCCGTCAGGGTGGACTGGTCCAATTCCCGCGACGAGATAGCCACGATCCTGCGCTTCCCCGGCAAGAAGCTCATCCTCTACGTCCGCGACTTTGCCGCGCGGGACCGCACGGTGTCCTCTCTGGGGCTTCCCCTGAGGATCGAGGAGCCGGTGGTCGCAAGGGCGTGGAGCGCCCTCGCTTACCCCAAGGAGTACGACTGGCGCAACTTTTGCAAGCAGAACGAGCACGGACCGTCCACGCGCAACATCCTGCTCAAGCTGGCGGCGGACTCGCTGCGCAAGGGCAACCGCCCATTTATAGCCGACCTCATCGAGCCGCTTTTCCTCGACGGTGTTAATATTGTGGATGTGGACGTGCTTTTGCGTTTGAAAGGCAGACAAAGGTAAGCATGTGGAGGGGGCTGTGAGCATGAAGGCATTTGACAGCGGGAAAGTGACGTTCGACATTCCAAGAACATTCGATGGGGACAAGTGCCCTACGTGCGGCACGGTATTCATCAAGGACATGCACCCGTTCGCCGTGAAGTTCCGCAAGGAGCAGGAGCGCAAGCGCCGCTCCCGCGCCGCCAAGAAAGGCTGGCAGAGGCGCAAGTGCGAGGAAAACGACCCCGACCGCGACGGGGCGAGGCACTACTAGGGCATAATATGTCAGAAGCCTGTAACCACGAACGCTACAACCCAACGTGCAAGCATGCGAAGCCGACTAAGTTCGAGCTTAAGGTCGCCAAGGTGCTTTGCGACGCGCAGGGCGAGTACGACTGGAAGGGTCTCAAGGATGTAAAGAATAACCCCTCCACGGCGTATGCCTATTACGACTACATCGAGATGGCTCAGAAAGTCATCAAGAAGTTGGGGCTGAAAGACGATGCCGAAGGGTCAAAGGGGATGTCGCGATAGCCCGGACATACGAGCCACGAGGCGTTTCCTATTCGTCGAGGCTGTCAGTCTTTTCTCTCACCGCGATCCACGAGCTTAATGATCCCGTCCCTGATTTCCCGCGAAAGCAAAATCTGTTCCTCGTGGTACTTTTTCTCGTCGATGAGAGCGTCCTCAATATGCCGAAGGTGGTTAGTTTCAATGGCGTCCACCCCAAGCTTGGTCTCTGCAACCATCTTAGCAGACTCGACCAATGTTACTTTCATTTCTTCGATACTCATGATGTTGCGAAACGCCTCGGAACTTTTCTCGTACATAACGCCTATCCACCGGATCATCCCGTAGCACACGCCGACAGCGCCCCCCACGCTCACGATGATGCCGCAAACCCAAAGTAGTTTTGTCAGGGATACGAGTGCGAGGAAGGTCGTTACGATCTCGGCTTTTGGTGTCATACTACTTAAAGGACAGGAAGTTAAGGAATATCGCCGGATTGCGGTATTACTTTGAAGAGGTAAGGAAATTTGCCAATAAATGAAGCAAATATGGTGGCGACCGCTGACAGTGAGGTAGTGACGTTCGACAGGACATCGAATACCTGCTATGGAGAAACGATGGCGATAGACTGGAAAAAGGAGCTTAGCCTTCTCGGGCGCGGTTATTGGTGGTATATGAAGGCGGGCCTCATCTCCGTGCCCTTCGGCATTGCCTACGGGTGCATCAACCTGTACCTCGGGCACGAAAGCAAGGCAGCCTTCGTCGTCATCATCGCCGCGGCCTTGATTACTACCTTCAAAATTCAGGGGATGATGCCGCCGAGAGAGTAATAGACTCGTGGAGGTCCGCCATGAGTAAAAACAATTCGTACATCACCCTTGTCCAAGCACCCGGAATCCCCGCGTCAGAACGCAAAGCCCTTGAGGCGCATTGGCGCAAAGCTGAGCTAGACCCTAATTACGCCGTCGTATTAAACTACGAGTGCAGGGTCGATGTGATCACAATTTTACCCGGTTCTAAGCTGCTTGTGCAGGCTCCCGAGATTCCGGTGTCGGAGCTTCGCAAGCTTGGCGAGCAGGTCACGAAGGCAAGAAAAGCCAAGCGACAAGAAGATCGTCTAGTTGTGGTCAACTACGGATGCCGGATCGACGCTGTCGCCGCCTGAAGTGGTGTGGTAGACTTGCGGGGGAGGCTTGATGGCGACGAAATCAACCATTACCGACCTGCAAGCGGTCTTGGATCGCCTTCGCTCCCATCGTGAATGCGAATGTTGCGGGGAGACCGTGGTTTGCCTCGGTCCCGACCCCAACAACAGACCCTACGGATTGTGGGTTCACGAAGCCACACAGGACAAATTGTGCCAATACGATGATGCCGAGGCGCACGAAGCGAGGAGACGATGACGGATCGCTTGGGAACCCACAAAGTCGGTCATCCTCCGGGGCACCGTGCGGCAGACCTGAAAATCGGGAATAGCCTCCTTTAGTAGGAGCTTTCGGTGAACAATTGGTATGACATCCTAAAAATGACCCAAGTCGGTCACAGGCTTTTCGTGGGCGGATACGCCCAAGCGACGGACTTGGCCAAGGACAATCCCCACAAGATCACTGCGGTTTTGTGCGTCCATCAGGTGATGGACTACCCCAAAGACCCCGGCATTGTCTACATGCACATCCCGTTCGCTGACGGCGAGGGCATTCCGCCCAAGGTGTTTGTGAGATGCCTCGGCTGGCTGAAGTACATGTACGAGAACGGGCATACGATCTACATCCACTGCGCCGCTGGCATTTCCCGGTCGGTGGCGATAATGGCAGCCTTCATGCACTACGAGGGCATTGCGGAATTCAACGAGGCGCTCGACCAAATTCGCCTGTGCCGCCCGAACGCCAGCCCCGCGCCGAACGTGCTCAATTCCGCGAGGCAGATGCTGGGCGTGTACCCCTACGACGGGTCATATGACGCCGAGCCGGAACACCAGAAAGCTGTTCACAGCGATCTGATCGAAGCAGCGCAAAACCGCCGTGCCGCCGAGCAGCACCCGGACGAGAATTGTCCGATGCGGCAGTTTCTCCTGTCGGGAACGGAAAGCAACGTGCCGCGCCACGAGATTCCTTGTTCCTGCGAGTCGCTCCAAACGCCGCTGGACATCGCAAGGCAGAAGGACGAAGCACCCCAATGAGCATTGGGCTATGCCCTACGGGCGAGCATTACGACGACTGGTGCTGCAAGGTGCACGACCACGGCATCGAGGACGCTCTTTGCGTTTGCGATGAGCTTCGGGAAAATGCTGAGGATTTTGCCAGGGCGCTAAAGACCGCCTTCTCTCCCCGTCGCATCAAACCCAGTGGGAGCAATGGTGACACCTGAACAAATCCTCGACGAAGCCTTCGACAACGAAGGCGTTGCCCAGAACCATCGCGACGACATCAAAGCCTACCTTCATGCCCTGAAGAACCGCGACCCGAAGACCTATGAGCACAGCATCCGCGTCGGCGTGCTGGCCAGCAGGGTTGCTCTTTATGCCGCCAAGCCGGGAATCAGCGCGAGGATGCTCCTCTGGGCTGGGTTGCTGCACGACATAGGCAAGACTCTCGTCCGCCCGGAAGTCCTCACCAAGACGTCGAACTTCACGCAAGAGGACTACGCCGCCATAGAGCCGCATGTCCAGTACGGCTGGGACATGCTGAATCGCGTCCACGACTGGACGGCGTACATCATCGTTAGGCACCACCAGTTCAGGGCTAAACCCTATCCCGCCGAGCTTCCCCCGCTGCCGGAGTACCTGCGCGACAAAGCCGAGATAATCCAAGTTGCCGCCCGCCTGTGTTGGCGCTTGCAGATTTTTTTGACGCCCTCACCCACAGGGATAACGACAGGAACGGCAACAAGCCCTTTACAGCTAGGGAAAAACGCGAAATCTACATGCGGGATAACGCCGACCAGAGAGAACTCATTGAGCTTCTTGAATCAGTTGGCGTGCTGAAGTTCTCATGACGCAAGACGAATGGCGGGAAATCATAGAGATTCTTTTTGACCATTGGAACCCGTTCCCGAGCCGGTCTTATTGTGAAAAAGTGGGCTGGGAGGCGAATCCAGACGGCACCGTCGAAACACCGTTCGGATGCATCCCCACCAGCGACCTTTGCGAAATCCGGGAGCTTGAAGCGTTATACCGAAAATGACCCTAGCCAAGCGAATAAGACTGTTTTTCAGGCGCTTAGGTAGGGGAAAACCTGCATGGCAGTAGAAATCAAAGCGCCCGGAAAGTACGATACCTCAGCACGCTACACGATCTTCCTTGCAGGAGCCATAGACCAAGGGAAGGCGGAGAACTGGCAGGAAAAGGTCGTCCGAGCGCTGGATGAGTTTGACGTCACCGTTCTGAACCCACGTCGGGACGACTGGGACGACTCTTGGGAACAGACTGCCGATAATCCTCAGTTTCGGGAGCAAGTAGAATGGGAGCTTGATGCGCAAGAAGCGGCTGATATGATCGTTTTCGTTTTTACCGCCGACTCGAAGGCCCCGATCACCTTCCTTGAATTCGGGCTGTTCGCCCCGAAGAAGGACGCGGTGGTCTGCGCCGAGGAGGGCTTCTACAGGCAGGGGAACCTCGACATCGTGGCCGAGCGCCACAAGGTGTCGATGTACCACAACCTCGACGAGATGATAGCCGATCTGCAAACAGTTTTGAGGGAGAAGGCTTGATGGGCCAGATGGTGTATGTCTTGACGACTTTCGAGGGCACCGGCAAGCACAAGGAATGGAGACCCGTGGCCGTGGTCTCCAACCCTGACCTCGCGAGCCAGTGGTACGAGTACGGCACGAACGTTGACTGGATTCCGTTTGAGCTTGACGACGTCAAGAACATCTCGCCGGAAAACATGCCGACCTTCCACCCCCGCGAAACCACGCCCGGCGAGGCGAGAGCCATCGAACTTAGCAAAAAGATGGAGGCGACGATCCAGCGGATGCAGAAGATCATCGACGACCAGGAAGCGCTCATCAAGAAGCTGACGCGGGGGAAGAAAGCCGGGCACGAGTCGATGCTAAAAGGCGTCAATGTACTGAACATCTCAGACCCGGAGAACCCAGCCCCCAACCCTTTCGTCCACAACTCGGGGACTGCCGAGGAGGATACAATCCCGCCAAAGCCGATGGAAGGCGGTTCGCGACCATTTCCCCCGACGTTGGACGCGCAAGGGATCGCCGATTACATCGAGACCTACGCGGTGTACCCGGTGGACAACGAGTTCGTGTACGAGAAGTTCCGGGGCAGCCACGCAGTTCTCAAGCTGGTGCCGATAGCCAGCCTCCGCGAGGGCGGTCGCGAGCAGAATCTCCGAAGCAAGAAGATCGAGGACAAGTACCTGAAGCAGAGTCTCAAGACGCAGCCCCCCGCCGTGGTCGAGGACGGGGAGGTCTTGGACGGCAACCACAGGCTCCGAGCCAACAAGCGGAGGGGTTTGACGCACATGTGGTGCTATGTTGTTATGGGGGATGAGAATGGTGACACTGACGCCAACGGCAGTAATTAAGATCAAGCAGATCGCGGAGCAGCAAGACCCGAAGCCTCCTGCGGTGCGCATCGGCGTGCGCGGCGGGGGATGCAGTGGTTTTAGCTACGCCATGGCGTTCGACCCTGAGCCTGCTGCGGGCGAAAATGACAACGAGTTCGACCTCGACGGCTTGAAGGTGCGGGTGGACAACATGTCGGCCATGTACCTTGAAGGCTGCGAGATCGACTACGTGGAGGCGCTGGACGGCGCGGGCTTCAAGTTCAACAACCCGAACGTGAAGAGCACGTGCGGCTGCGGAAGCTCGTTCAGCGTATAATGGGGAAGCGTGAATTTCCCGTACAACAAAGTCCTTGAGATCAGGGCGCAGTACCAAGCCGGGAAGCTCGACCGCGAGGCGGCGAAGGAACGGCTTGCGTACCTGCTTGACTTGAAGGACGACAGCGACTTCTGCGAGGATGCCGTCAAGGCTCAGGTCGATAGCGGCGGCTGGGGGGAGCTTTGGTCAAAAAACTATCGGAGCTACGGCCCGCTCCTGCGGCTGTCCGATGTGTGCAACGTCCTGAGGCTGTGGGCTAGGGTGTATGCCGCGCCGCTTCCCGGCGACGACGAACACAAAAGGCAGGACCGCGAGAAGCTGCAAGAGACGGCGAGCTACGTGGACATGCAAATCTCGAAAAGCTGCCTGCTCGACCGCCTCTTCCTCCAAGAGGAAGGGCTGCGCACTGTCCCTTGCCCCGAGCACAAAGGGTACTGGAGCGGCTGCAACTGGGACGCCCTTGGCTGTGCGTGCCGCAATGGGGCGAACGTGACGGGCTGGCTCCCTGCCGGGGAATCCACCGGGTACTCCGACGACCCCGAAGCCCCGCCGTGCGATTTCTGCGGCAAGCCGCCGCTCAGGCAGGGGCTGTGGAGCCGCCGGATAGACGGCAAGCATGGGCACCCCGAGTGCCTGGACAAAAATCCCATGGCCCCGAAGGACGCAGCATGATCGGCGCGGGCACACACATCCCAACTCCGAAGGACGCCCCCACGGGGGGCTGGGACACGGGGGGCTGGGACACGGGGGGCTGGGACAACATGTACTGCTACAGCGTGCCCGCGACGCCTGAGCGCCCAGACCCACGCAAAAACCCCAAGAATTGGGCGCTGTGGTTCCGGGAATTCCTGGCGCTGGTCTGCCTCCGTTGTGAACAGCCCACAATTCGAGCTACGAGGATCGTTTATGATTGGCTCGCCGGGCAAGTGCGCTGCCGATCCGGCACCCTGCCGACCCGTGAATGGAAAATGAAGGATTGGGTTCAAGCGCTGAGAGCTTCCTGATGGCGTACAGCGAAAAAGTTCTGGATCATTACAACAACCCCCGCAATGTGGGTTCGCTGGACAAGTCCAGCCCGGATGTGGGCACGGGCTTGGTCGGAGCGCCGGAGTGCGGGGACGTGATGAAGCTTCAGATCAGGGTAAACGGAGCCGGGGTCATCGAGGACGCCAAGTTCAAGACCTTCGGCTGCGGCTCGGCAATTGCCTCGTCCTCGCTTGCGACCGAGTGGGTCAAGGGCAAGACCGTGGACGAGGCGCTCCAGATCAGGAACACCGAGATCGTCAGGGAGCTTTCCCTTCCCCCGGTCAAGATTCACTGCTCAGTGCTTGCCGAAGACGCGATCAAGGCCGCCATTGCGGATTGGAAGAATAAAAAACAGTAGCTTACGCTGCGCCACAAAATAGCCAACTTTTCCCCATTTTTCGGGTATTGAATCCCTAGTAGGCGGCTAAACCGCCAGAAAGGGAAACATGTACAAATACCCGAAGTACCCACGCCGCCCCCACCCTGGATGCCCGGCGAATCAGGAGCCTTGGATCGACCCGTGGTGGGAGTCTCAATGCATCCTTAACAAGCCCCTTATGATAGTGATACCACCGGAAGGCATCCATCTTCCCTGCCCGGTGCACCCGGAAGGTCACCACATCTACGGCTCCGGCATCGTGTGGTGCGAAAACAACCTGCCCGACCCGGCCAACAAGCCGTGGTGCGAGTACGAGCACGACCCCTCCAAGGACTTAACTTACGACTCAACGAGGCCTTGCGGGACGGCAACAGGCTTTACCGGAAAAGACACCTTCAAATTTTCGATGTAAACTGCCCAATTAGTTTAACTTAGACGGGTCTATTTCGTTTCAACCATCCACGCTGCTTCCGGGAAGCTATTCGCTTTGCAACATGAGCGGCTGTCTGCTTACGGCCAAGATTCAGTGGATTGCCCTTTAAGGAAATGCTATTTTTTGCGTTAATCTGCCTTCGAATTTCTGGTGTGATGGCTTTAGCTCCTTCTTTACCTCCTGCCCTGCTGTTGCAAATAAAGTGGGAAAACGCGATATTGGTGAGGTCCCAAAAGAGCGCTGGGTCAACATCAAGCCAACGTTGTTTATGTTCGATACTAAAGTCTTTCACTTGTTCAATCTGTTTACCGCAGCGGTAGCATGTGTCTAACCCTAGACGTTGAACCAACGAAAAGAGAATGATACGTTCAAGTCGTTTGCTTGCTCTCCCGTGATCCATCCCAAGTTGCATTTGATATTTGACTTTGAGTTCCATTTTTAGTATTACTATATAAGCGGGAGAAATCCCGTATCCAATGGACTTAAAAATGGGCGTTTAGTCCATGCGCCGTTAAAGGAGACCCACCATGGTCTACAGTCCGAACAAGGTAGTAGCTTGCGTCAAAGTGGACGGGAAGATTCTGCGCGAGGACAAAAACGTCGTCACGCTGCCTTTCGGTTCCGAGTATTCCGTTTTCATCAAGAACCTCAATGCGGTCCGCATCAAAATCAAGGTGTCCGTGGACGGCACCAACGCCACAGAAGGCGTTTGGCTTGTCGTAGAGCCGAACTCTGATTTGGAATTGGACCGCTTCATCCGCGCCGCCAACGTAGAGAGAGGCAACCGCTTCAAGTTCATCGAGTCTACCAGCGACATCGAGGAGCACCGGGGCATCAAGGCGGAGGACGGCCTGATCCGCGTCGAGTACCAAGTCGAAAAGCCGAAGCCCATCGTCCGGGAAGTCATTGAGGAGCATCACCACCGTCACCATGACGATTGGCCTTGGTACCCGCCATACTACCCGCGTCCGTACCCCCGCCCATGGAGGTACTACGAATGCTCTATTGGCGGAGCCTTGAAGTCTTCCAACAGCGGGCCGCTCCGTGCCAGCATGAGACCTAGCGCAAGCATGGCGAAGAAGGTCGTTCGCCCCATGTCGTTTAACGACCACGGCATCACCGTGCCGGGCAGCGAGTCCAACCAGAAGTTTCGCTGGACTGAATGGTTCGAGACGGGGCCAAGCGAAGTCATCGTGCTCCAGCTTCGCGGCGAGGTGGCAGGCAAAAAGGTGACCAAAGCGGTCACCGTGGCAACCAAGCTCTGCTGCCCGACCTGCGGCAAGACGCAGAAGAGCACGGAGAAATTCTGCGGGAAGTGCGGCACCGCCCTGGAGATCATCTAGCCAAATCTGGGTATTAGAGGTAGGTATGGTGGACGACCGTACCTACCTCGATACCTGCTATGAGTACGCCAAACAGACCACGTGCGTAAAGGCGCGGGTTGGCGCTTTGGTGGTATCTGCCGGTCAAGTTGTTGGCGCAGGTTACAATCACCCGCCTAATGTTGCGTTCCTCGACTGCGCCAAACTGTGCGCCGGAGGCATCAGGCAGGGCGTCAAGTCCGGCACCCGACTGGAATTGTGTTACGCCGTCCACGCTGAGCAGTGGGCTATCCATGAGGCGGGCCCGCTTGCCAAGGGCGCGACGCTGTACGTCGCCTCGTTCGATGACAGGTGGAACAAGCGCCTGAAGGATTCTTCCCTCCCGCTGGGGCACCCCATGCATTCTTTCTATTGTTCGATGTGTGCCCGCGCCTGCTGGATGGCGGGCATCGACCGCATCGTCACTGACGGCGTCAGCGGCATCGTGGAGTTCACCCCCGAGGAAATCTGGAAAACGTCATACGGCGTTGCCGGGAGTATTTGAGATTATGGAACAAAAACAAATGTACGTGGTCGGATTTTTGTTAGACCCCACGTTGTCTAAAGTCGTCCTCATCCGCAAGACGAAGCCCGAATGGCAAGTTGATCTTCTCAATGGCGTCGGCGGCAAGATAGAGCCGGATGAGGGTGCGCTAACCGCCATGCACCGAGAGTTTCTGGAGGAGACCGGGGTGGGGGGCTTGGAGTGGAAGCCGTACCTCACGCTTCATACCCCGCACTCCGAGATTCACTTTTTCCGCGCCGTGGGGAACGTCCACTATTGCGCGTCTGTCACGGACGAGGCGGTGGGCGTGTTCGACATCAGCAACGTGATGGATCGTTGCGACACTATGCCCAACATCCGTTGGTGCATCCAGATGGCTCGCACTTTCCACTTCGGCGAAAACGCACAGGCATTCGAAGTAAAGGAAGTTATGGCCCCAGAATGGTCTGGAGACGGCTACCGATTGGGAAAGAGCGCGACGTGAAAACAAAGCGTCCGGTAAACCAAGGAGCGGAGGAATTTCTTTACGTTGAGATTCCTGTCTTAGACAAGGGGTATATAAAGCTTGTGGATTACATGGGCAACGACGACTCGGTTGTGGGTGCCGCACGGGTCAGCTATGCGAAAACCGCCAACCCCGAGGAGGCGGAGAAGAACGCCAAGCTCATTAGCTACCTGATGCGGCATAAGCACACGTCGCCGTTCGAGCAATGCATCCTGACCTTCGAGTGCAAAATGCCCATTTTCGTGGCCCGGGAGTGGGTCAGGCACCGCACCGCGAGGCTGAACGAGATGTCGGGGCGCTATACCCAGCTTCCCCAAGAAGTCTATACCCCCAGCCGCGAACGCATAATGGGGCAGGACAAGGCGAACAAGCAGGGAAGCGCAGGCGAAGTATCTGAAGACATTAAAGACAGCTTTTTGGCGACGCACGGCTCCGCCACTCAAGAAGTCTTTCAACATTATCAAGCCTACATCGACGGCGGCATCGCCAAGGAGGTCGCCCGGATCGACCTCCCGCTGAGCACCTACACGAAATGGATATGGCAGATGGACTTGCACAACCTGTTCCACTTTCTCCAGCTTCGGATGGCCCCGAACGCACAGTGGGAAATCAGGCAGTACGCGAACGCAATCGCCCAAGTCGTGGAGAAAAGCTTCCCCGCCGCCTGGGACGCCTTCCAAGAGCACGTTTTGAATGCCGTGACTATACCGATTGCCGAGTACCGACAATTGACAGAGCGCAGAGGAGACAAATAGTGCCTGCGAAGATTAAAAGTCTTGTGGGGCAAACTTTTGGCGAACTTACTGTGGTTCGCATGGGCGAGCGTACCGGCAAAAGAAATCGAGTGACTTGGGTGTGTCGTTGTTCGTGCGGAAATGAGGTACAAGTAACCGCTTCTAACCTCATAAGAGCGGGGAAATTCAGCCATACGTGTAAGAATCATGCTGGATATGGGCTTGTGGGAAAACGTTTTGATCGTTTATTTGTGCTTCGTCGCTCGACAAAACGCACGCGATATGGCGGGGCGTACTGGGAGTGTCGCTGCGATTGCGGGAATACCGCTGTTGTCTTAAAACAAGCTCTTATTAACGGTTCTATACGATCCTGTGGCTGTCTGAAAAAGGAGAAAGAGACTAGGTTTGAGGGCATAAGCGGTAATTATTGGGGTTCCCTAAAGGCAAGCGCTCTAAAACGCAGACTAGAGTTTTCTATCAGCATTAAGCAAGCATGGGACTTATACAACAGCCAGAAGGCCCGTTGCGCCTTGTCTGGGGTACCGATTTTGTTTGGGCATAATCAAACAGCATCACTGGATAGGGTTGATAGCAACCTTGGCTATGTGTTGGGGAACGTGCAATGGCTTCACAAGGATGTGAACAGAATTAAAAGCGATTTTTCGGAGTTCGATCTTACCCAATGGTGCGCCAGAATTTATTTGACTTCTTTGAAGAACTTGAACGGAGACGACAAGTGGGATATGAGGTTTTTGCAGCTAGCCAGATTTATGGCCTCATTCTCCAAAGACCCGTCCACGCAAACGGGGGCGGCTATAATTCGCCCCGACCGAACTGTAGTGTCTGTGGGCTATAATGGGCTTGCTCGCGGGGTACAGGACAGCCCTGAACGTCTCAATAACCGTGAGATCAAATACAAAGTTATCTGCCATTGCGAACGCAATGCCATTGTGTTTGCTCGGCAAGACGTAGGCGGATGTACTCTATATACGTGGCCCTTCATGTCGTGTGCGGCTTGTGCTGCTATAGTCATCCAAGCCGGGATCAAGCGCTGCGTAGCCCCGCGCAACGACAATCCCCGCTGGCAGGAAGACTTCAAGCTGGCGCAGCAGCAGTTCGCCGAAGCCGGAGTGACGATGGACTTTACCGACTCTATGGAGTAGAATTATTACCGTGCCTAAAAAAGCCAAAGCTAAACTGCCCAAGCTGCGACCCTATCGCGTGGACTATTTCGACATCGAGGAGATGAAGGACAACGACTTGGCTCTCGTCCGGTCGGTCGTCGTTCGCGCCGTAACCGCTGGCGATGCGATCTACGAGATCACGGCAAGACCCGAGTTGAACACGACCAACTATCCTTCTTTGGTCGTCATCCGCGCTTATCGCTACTACAAGAACCTCGTCCACAAGAAGGACGTATACAAGGCGGTTGAAGACCTTTTCACCGCGAACAAAGCGGTCGAGGTCATGGAGACAGTCGAAGCCTACCGCAGGAAAAAATCCGGCGGGCACGTCACCAGACTCTCCGATTCAAGCTTGTACGATGAGGTCTGCACGAACTGCGGAGCGACGGACGCCAGTGGAAAACTTAATCAGCCTTGTCCCGCGACTGCTCCCGCGCCTGAGCCGACTCCCGCCGCCGCCCCCGCGACCGGACCGGACAGTCCCGCGACCAAAGCCGTGGTCGCCGACCTGCAAGGCATGCTTTCGCACGACGCGCACGAGCAGGCGATGGACACGTTTATTCCCCAAGTCACGCCCGGCATTACCACTCCACAACTTCAAGCTGCCGTAGGGACAAAGGAGCCGTTCACTGTCCGTACAAGCAACGGAAAGCTCGGAGTGCTCGACCCAACTGCCACTAATGAGGCAGCGAAAACCCCAACGTCAAAAGTGACTTATAAGTCAATCGGGATGCCGTGGCTTCACCACGACACAGAACCTCCCATCGAGCCAGATCAGGCAGTAGGCCCTACTGGACGCCCCAAGTACTTCAACGATTCGCCGCCTCCACCTCCACCGAATGTCTTTGGCAATTTCCCGCTATGGGCAAAGATTTTTCTCTTCCTCGGCGTGCTGGCGATCACAATCCTGACGGTTCTTGCCCTCCTGCACCACTGACTTGTGGAGCAGGTGTATAATGGTATAGTGGTCTTGGGGCTTGTATGGAACTACAAAAAGAGTTGCTACAGATACGGCAGGCTGGGATGAAGAAGGCTGCGGCGATTTGGGAAACCCTAGAAAGCCTCCCGGTTCCGATAGCGCCAGCCAACATTTACAAAGCCGCAGTGTCCGTGAAATGCGCGGAATTCACCAACCGCGTACGCACCCACAGGTTCGCCCCCGCGCTTCTAAAGCTTGTGGTCCAGTTTCTGGACGACACCCTCGATGTGGTCGGCGTCAATGCAGGCGACATATCCGGGGGCGTACGCGCCCTCGCATTTTTTGCGGAAGCTATGCCGCTGACCAATGAGATTTTCAATGATCCGGCAGCCTACGCAATGCGCCAGCACGTGTACGATGATTTGCTCCTGCTGGCTGCCTTGCGGCTTGGCAAAGAAGCCGAGACCAAAAAGTGCATCAATGACATGCAGTATGGCGTGATGAGGTTGCTGGTCACAGGCTATTTCGAAGGAAGTAGCCTACGATTCGACCCGGACAAGCCGCAAGCATGATCATCGAGCAAATTTTCGACGATGAGCGGGAGCGGAAAGTCCTGCGCGAGACCATGGAGAAGCTGGGCATCTCCGCCGAGGCAACCGTCCGCTACCTTTGCCGGATAGGGCAGCTTGTCGATCACCAAACCCGGCAGGGATACAAGCTCGCATGGGTCAAGGATGGCGAGGTCGTCGATCCTCTTGACTTGGGTCCCAAGAGGGCACCCACGGGGGGCGGTCACGTCGATTGCCCGTGCTGGATCACCGGAAGCTTCAAGCGGACGGAAGGCTGCCGCTTTCACCCCTACGACCTGTGAAAGCCCGAGTCACATTGACGCCCGCTCTCCTGAAGCTGCTGCTGGACGGGAAGCCCCTCCGGTTCAAGTTCCCAAAGGCGGCGACAGAGGTTGAAATTACCATTGAAGAAGACATTTTTGCCAAGTTTGACCGCATTTTTTCCAAGCTTTGGCACAAGGCGCTGGACAAGCTCGACAAGCTGACCTAAAAACCCAATTGGCGATCCCTTAGTAGGACAGGACGCCTATGCCGCGCTACATCCAAGTCAGTTCCGAACGCTTCTCCGAAATGCATGAAACGCTTGCGCTTATCGAGGCTGTTGACAGGGACGGCTTTTACAATCTCGACCTGTACATCTACGGTCTGACCACCAACCCCCAGATTTTGGACGCCGCCAAGGAAGCCATCGCTGAGGAAGCAGAGATCGCCGAACAGGACGTCCAGCTTGCCGAGGTCGCTGTCGCCATTCCCTTGAGTTCCGACATCATCTACTACTTTGCCGGAAGCGGGCTGACCCTTCGGCGCGAGGACTTCGCTTACATGGGCGGGGGCGGCGAAGGCGTCCGCACCATGAGCTTTGCCTTTGCCCACTACCGCCCCAAGGCAACCTTCAGCTATTTCAGCAAGCTGGCGCTGGCGAATTCCAGCGCTTGGCTGGACGACTTCCTCCGCAAGGAAGGCTCCGGCAAGCCCGCCACGGTCACCCAGAACGTCCGCCGCACCGAGGAAGCCACCCAACCCGGCGTTCCGCCCGCGCCGCAACCAGCAGCCCCGCAGGGGCGGATGCCGAAGCAGACTTCTCTCGACCAGAAATTTTTCGACGAGTTTTTGGACTAGACACCCCCAACTTATTTTTGTATCATCCTTGCCGAGTCTGGCATCATAGAGACTATGGCGACCAATTTCCGCAAAGATGCCTTTGGCGACCGCATGAAGCGGTACGAAGAGGCGACGCGTTTCGTTCTTCCCAGACGCACTTACACCATCCTTCGGGTTGACGGTCGGGCGTTCCACTCGTGGACGCGGGGCCTCGCCAAGCCCTACGACCCCAACTTCATGGAGTGCATCGACAGCGCGGCGGTGGTCTTGTGCGAGCAGATTTCCGGCGCACAGTTCGCCTACGTGCAGTCCGATGAGATCAGCGTGCTCGCCGTGGATTTCCTCGCAGTCGATACCCAAGCGTGGTTCGACGGCAATGTGCAGAAGTGGGCGAGCATCGGAGCGGGCATTGCTACGATGGCATTTAATAATATGGTTGTGAGCATGCACCACCGGGCGCTCGACGCACTCGAAGAGCACACGAGCAAGACGCTCCCTGAGGAGCGCAGCAAGGACTGGGTGAACCCCTACAGTGAGATTTCCAGGAAGGCACCCAACGCAGTTTTTGACGCCCGCGTGTTCACCGTCCCGGACCCAATCGAGGTGGAAAATTATTTCGTCTGGCGGCAGCAGGACGCGGAGCGCAACTCCGTCATGATGCTCGCTCGCGCTCATGCCAGCCACAAGCAGCTTGCGGGCAAGAAGCGGGCCGACCAGCACGAGATCATCCACAAGGCGGGCGATAACTGGGCGAAGCATCCTGTGCGGTTCAAGCACGGGGCTGTCGTCCGCAGGTCCGGTGTGAAGGACTGGGGCAAGGATGTGGGTCGGCAGCCCTTCTCGGAGAACTATTTCGTCGGCAACTGGTTCGTGGACAACGACACCCCGATGTTCACCAAGGATCGGAAGTACCTCCGCAGTCTCGTCCCCATCGTCTGGAACGACGACCTGTTGGTCAGGAAGGCAGCGGCGGGTGGCTAAGAGACTGAAAAAAGCAACGAAGCGCCGGACATCCGTGGCAGATCGCATTATCGCCATTGCGGAGCGGGAGCGAGAACCGATAGGTTACGGCGAAGACGGTGTGACCCGCGAGGGGTATCAAAAGATTTTGAGGATTTTAAGGGACAATGGCCTCTAAGAAGAGACCGAAGAAACCGGAATGCTACCTGTTGGTGGTGATTGGCCCGCTTGGTTTCGACTATCCCGCCGACGTGCGCTGGCTGTCAAAGCCCCCGGAAAGCCTTTACCAGTACACGCGGGGCGAGGGGCAGGCGCTCCTGTTCAAGCTGGAAAATTATGATGCGTCCACAGAGTTCCATGAAGCGCTTCTTTCGGGAGAGGCGCAGGAAGCCTACGGCAAGATAGCCTTTGCTCTGGCAATGAGCGGGAGAAAGCCGAATGGAAAACAGCAATGACGGCAAGCTGGGGTACCGGGTCATCAATCTCCTCGGCGCAACATTCCGCTTCCGCATCAAGCGGCTGGAGACGGAGTTCCTGTTTGCCGATGGCTCCGTCCATGTGTTCTCGAACTGGGACGTCAAGGGGTGCCGCGAGCGGTTCTACATGGAGGAGTTCGTCAACGTGCCCATAGACGAGTACCTGCGGATGGCCGCCGAGTCCGGCGAGATCGTGGAATACGGGATCAAGACTTCCGATGTCAGGAGGTTCGTTGAGCAGAAAGCGGAATTCTTCGAGGACTTGCTGCTCGCTGCGGCAGGCGACATGCCCCTCGACTCAAAAGAAAATTTATAAGGCGATTGGTATGAAAGACATCAAGGTCGAACTGGCACGGCTGCGGCAAGGGGTCAAGACTCTGAGCCAAATGGCAGACCTGCTGGTGATGGACAAGCAGGTGCGCATCCTGTCTGACTACAACGGTCAGCCATACGGCAGGTCTCGGTGCTCGCTGCGCGGGCAGATCATGACGGTTGAACGGGCGCACATTGACCCGCACTGGGGTGTCTTTTTGTTCCTTCGAGGGGAGAGGGTCTTGATCAGAGAAGACGAGGTCGAATGGCTATGAACTACGGCGAGGAGATAACGGAAACGTTCCAGCGGGAAAAGCTGGCGGAACTGCTCGCTCAATGTACCGAGGCCAACCGCAGCCTGTTCGCAAAGATGTACCCCGGCGGGCCGCGCAGGGAGCAACTGCCGTGGGCAATCACACAGTGCAAGAACACGCTTGACAAAATGGAGCGTGAAAAACAGGAGATCAGCCATGGCAAGTGAGGCATGGAAGGAAAGCATGAGGCGTTTCGGCTTTCTCTTCGTGCTCTTGCTCGCGGTCTTGGCATCTGGCTGCGACACGCGGCACAAGGCGACGGTCTACAAGCTGAAGAACCACCACATCGTCATGAAAGATGACAACGGCAAGTGGTGGGAGTACATTCTCAAGAACGGTACAGACATCGACTTCGACGTCCCGTACAATGATCGCGGCGAGATGGTGCTCCCCTCGGGGGGCGATTGGCGTCCGGCGACCCAGCAGGAAGAGGAAGAGGTGACCGTCGAGGGCGAAGCCACAAACGCAGAAGAAACCTCGGTTGACGAGAACGATGCCGGTGCGCCTGACGGGGCCGGGGATGTCGGCGGGGACTCTGGCGGCGACTCTGGGGGCGGAGACGGCGGCGGAGGGGGAGATGAGTAAGGCTGTAGCAGTGATGAAAGCGGTAACCGAATGTGAGCGCCAAGTGCTCCGCGCTGTGCTTTCACGCGGGGGGCAGGAATGGAACGAGTGCCCCTGCGGCTGGTTCTATTCCGGACCCCGTTGCCCCGACAAGGACTGCAAGGAATGGAAAAAAGCCTGGGGCACTAAACGGTTCAGGCTCTACGCCAGCGCTGACAAGGAGACTGCCTATTACATCGGGCGCGACAAGGTGGGGCTGGAGGGGGACGCCCTGAGTCGGTTCTCCCGCTGGGGCGACGAGATCGAGTTCGAAGTTGACATCGACACAGAAACAGGCGACGTTAAGCTGGTCTCCGTGAACGGCCACAAGATTTCCCCGTAAAAGAACCGACCGGCACGATCCTCGGTATTAAGGATCATTGAGGTGTGCCATTGTGCCGAAAAAGCGACCACGCAGGCTAGCAACACTTACCCCCGAGCAGGACAAAATCTGGCAGTCCCTCTTCGCCATCGCCGCCAACGACGGCGCGACGGACGAGCAGGCCGACCGCTCCGCATGGGAGGGATTGGTTGAGCAGTTCCCGGAGCTAGCTCAGTACGACGGAATCGACAACGCCGCGACGGAGGCGTCCACGAATAGCTTCGGAAAGACCAAGCCTGCGTATTAAACCGTCATGGCGCAGGACGTAGGGTTCAAGAAGACCGCCGAAACGGAACACCAGTACAGCACAGGAATGCACCGGGATAACCGTGAGGGCAAGGGGGCCCTCGGTTGGCTTCCTTGGGATGCTGTCTGGCTCGTCTCCACCATCTACGAGCACGGCAACAAGGGGCGCAGCAGCCGCCCCAACAAGGACGGCAAGGACCGCAACTGGGAAAACGGCGGCGACATCGACGACTTCTACCAGTCGGCGCTGAACCACATCACAGCCTATCTTGCAGGCGACCGCAGCGAGCCGCATATCCCCCAAGCCATCTGGAACCTGCTCAACGGTCTTCAAATGTCCATCTGGGTATTCTTGGGTTTCCGCTCCAAGGAGCACAACAACCTTGTGGATCACCGCCGTGGCTGGAAACCGGGCGATAATCCGCCTTGCCCGCTTGCGCCCATTGAGATCGAGCGCCTGAAGTTCCGTGGCGTCATCCCGAAGGATTGCCCGCCAACCGGCACAACGGCACCAATCAAGTAAAGTTTTCTCTGATTTTAAGACCTTTTGTAGGACTTAGAAATGCCATCCCTTCTTGAAAAGCTTTCCTATTTCGACCTTGAAACCGGGGGTACCTTCGTTATTGCCGGAGACAGTTTTCTCTGGAAAGAAGGCAAAAAGGTACCGGAAGATTCCAAAGCGACGAAGTTGGTGCAACGGTATGGTTGGACGTTGAAATCGGGCGATGACCTGTGGTTGGTCTTCAGGCAAAAGGGCAACCGGGGCGAGCTTACTGTGATACGCGGAAGCAGGGGCTGGATTTATAGTCTGCCGGGCCGAGATATAGCCATGAAGGGCGAGGGGCTGGACAGCCTATACGACGCCCTTGAGAAAGGCATGCTCACCGAGGCTTTTGCCAAGGCAGCTTGCATCAAGGCGGAGTTTTGCCCGCAGTGCGGCTGGGACGCGGAGCGCTGCCGCTGCCCCAACAAAGCGGATTTGCTGGACGGAAAAACCCGCGCCGACCACCTTGCCTCAAAGTTATTCCAGGCGCGGGAAGCCATGCACGACGACTCCGGCGCTCTGACGGGCCTGCGCCGCCGACCGGATTACGGCGAGTCCGACTCCTATTCCGTCGAGATGAACGAGGCGAATTCCAAGGGGGCATGCCTGATCCTCGACGGGGGCGTCAAGACGGCATCCGGTGCTAAGAAAGCGGAACTGTACGTCACCTCGGTCGAGTACGAGCGCGGATGCGCCCTCAAGCTCGCCAGCTTCCGGTACAGCCCAAACCCGGTGCAAGCCAAGGTCTTCGGGCGTCGCATCGCAGAGAACCTTGCAAGGCAGGTTCGCGGCCTGTGCGGGGCGGTTGCCCACGTTATTGAAGCGTCTGACATCGTCTTTCGCGCCGCACAAGTGCGTCCAACATCTTATCAAAGTCGGCGTCAGGTAACGCCCCCCGCGCTCGATTGTATACCCAGCAAGTGACGCGGACGTTCTCGGGCTATAGGCCCCGATTGATCTCTACGGTCGAGAGGGTCCTTTGGTTAGCCAAATCCCCCATCGCGGCTGTATACTTGGGGCATGAGCGGGTTGACATTCGAGAAGTGGTGGGAAGAAAATTACTGGCGGTTTTGCGGCGAGGTCACGAGCCAGCATGTGAAGATCGCCTGGGATGCTGCGCTTGGCATGCTTCTGGTGGTGGAGGGCGACTACAACGACGCGGACTACATTGTCAGCGTTGCGCCTGTCACCGAGGAAAAACTTGAGAAGTTCCTGCCGTTGATCGAAGCCATCAAAAATTTCAAACCCTACACGATAACCTCACGCGGGTATGCAGGCGAGGGCGAGAAGCCTTTGTCGTGGACTCACAAACACAACTGGCCCTGCGGCGAATACGGCTGCCGCCAAGACTTGGGGGAAAAGCCCATCACGGAACTGTACCCCGAAATCGACGCGGGGATTGTCGAGGAGTTCGACCAAGAGTACGTGCCGCACAATGAGGACGGAAACGTCCATACAATCGAGAAGATTTTCACCGTGAGATTTGATAGACTCATATTTGAGCACGCAGGCAAATGAGTCTCCTTGACCAAGCCATAGAGCTTGCCGTCACCGCCCATGCTGGGCAAACAGATGAAGATGGCATGCCGCGTGTCATCCACGCTTTGGAAGTGATGTTCGGGGCGAAAAAAGCTATCGAGACTAGCAGAACGTACGAAGGGCATTCCGCCCAAGAAACCCCGAATTATACCGGCACCGTGGAAGACCTGATGATCGCTGCTGTGCTCCACGATACCGTCGAGGACTCGTTCGTCACGCTACCTCTCATCGAAGTGCAATTCGGCAAGCATGTCCGCGACATGGTGGACGGTGTCACCCGGCGCGGCTTGGGCAAAGGCGAAACCAAGGAGTTTTACCGCGACTTCATTTACCGGGCGAAAACAAACCCCGGCTCTCGCATCATCAAGATCGCTGACCTGATGCACAATTATGGGCGCTCCCATAAGATCAAAAAGGCAAGCTGGCGGAACAAGCTGATGTTCAAGTACAACGTCGCGCTGTCCGTCTTGAAAGATGCCGACCAGCCGACATGGGAGCAGGCTTCCTCTTCCGTGCAGCTTGACGGGTCGCATGCCCGCTATTTCATTGCCGACCCAGACGGCAAGAGGATCGAAGTCGCCGAAGAAGAATTCAGACGCTTATATGCAAAGCGGCCGAAGAACCCATAGGGTCGGCTTAATTTCTTTACCAGTCCCCGTTTCGTGCTAGTATTGCACCTAAGTTGCCGGGAGAAGCGATGACTTCACAGGAAGAAAGGCTTCTCAACAAAGCCCGCGAGAAGCTTGAGGAGCAGCAGGAACTCCTCAAGCGCCTGACCGCCTCGGCGTACCATCTGGGCGTCGTTGTCGCCGTGTTCAAAGACCGCGTGGTCGTGGACACGGGGAACCAGCTTTTCGAACTCAACAAAGTCGAATCCTCGCTCGACGTCAAGGTCGGTCAGCCGGTTGACATACACCCCACGACGGGGCAGATCGTCAAGACCTCTGAATACGTCGCCTTCGGAGCTACCGGGAAAGTCACGGCAATCGACGGCGACCTCATCCAAATCAATACCCCCTACGGTCTTATCACCACGCGTGATTCAATGGTCGGTGGGGTGAATGTAGGCGACAAGGTCGTGCTGAACAGCACGAACCATGTCATCATGCACAAGCTGCCGGAGACGTCGCAGTACATCTTCAAAACCCAATCCGTTTTGAACTGGGACGACATTGGGGCGCAGGATGACGCAAAGAAAGAGCTTATCTCCGCGCTGGAAACCCCGTTCGAACATGAGGCCCTGTACAAGTTCTTCAACAAGCAGCGCATCAAGGGCTGCCTGCTTTGGGGACGCCCCGGCAACGGCAAGACGCTCCTCGGCCGCGCAGCGGCGGGATCGCTCGCCCGAATACACGGCAAGGATGCAACGGAGTCGGGTTTCATCTACATCAAGGGGCCGGAAATCCTCGACAAGTATGTCGGAGAGACCGAGCAGCGGATCAGCGAAGCTTTCGACTTTGGCATAGCGCACTTCAAGAAGCACGGTTACCCGGCAGTGCTGTTCCTCGACGAAGCGGACGCCATCCTTGTCCGGCGCGGCATGCGTACGACATCCGGCATGGAGCAGACCATTGTGCCGATGTTCAATGCACGCATGGACGGCATCGAGGACAGTGGGGTGTTCGTGATCCTTGCGACCAACCGCGCCGACATCCTTGACCCGGCTATCGTCCGTCCGGGCCGCATCGACCGCAAGATTCACGTTGCGCCTCCTACCAAGGAAAACGCGCCGAGCATCTTCGAGATACACATGCGTAATGTCCCTGTAGCCAAGGGCATGAGCAAGGAACAGCTAATCGCGGCGACTGTGGATTCCCTCTACAGTGACAAGTTTCCCCTGTACTACATCGAAACCAAAAAGAATGAGCGCTTGGTATTTGGTCTCGGCAACCTTGCGTCCGGCGCTCTCATCGCTGGGGTTGTGGAACGGGCGTCCGCCATCGCCATCGCCCGCGTGATCACCCAGCATGTTGCTGACGGTGCGGATTACAAGGCCGTTAAAAAGCTCGCCGATGACGTCGATGCTTTAGGGAAAGTTCTCGGGCTGACGCAATCGGATTTCGACAGTGCCCTAGTCGTCATGCACAAAGAGCAGTATGGCATAAACCATTTTGACGAGCTTAGCGAGTTTGTCGAGATGGGCAAGCTGGACGTGACGTCCATTGAGCAATGCCACACCGGGCAGCGCGTGGAAACAAAGCGCGAGGAGCGCCGTCAGGTGCAGGAGACAGCGATAGTGATCCCGGTCCCGACTTCCAAGTCGAAGTTGAATTGAGATGCATGATTTTGCTACCCACATCCGGTACCATGCGGAGCTTGGCTGATGCCTCAGAGAAGAATTGAAAGACCGCAGGAGAAGAAGCCCAGACCGCAGGACAACACTGGACCTAAGACCGACCTCGAAATCGACATCGGCGAAGTGGATGACATCTTGAAGGAGATGGACATCATCGAACACCCCGAGAAGTACACGAAGGAACAGCGCGAGTGTGGCTGCTTCACCCCGTCGAAAGGGGGCGGTTTCCGTTAATGAGGAAAATTCGTGAAGAACGGTTTGACGGGATCGTCGGCCTTAAGATGCCAAAGATGGGCAGCATCACGCCTAAGAATATCGAAGTGCCGGAAATAGGCGATTTGCTCGGCAAGATAAGAGCGGCGGTGTTAGCTCCAAGCCTTACTAGCCTTGACCTTACCGACTTCAAAAACTCATGGAATTATAGGACTTCCTTTGATTTTGAAACCAAGCCTGAGCAAGGTGGTCGCTGTCGCTACGGATGCGGCTGCCTGCCCTGTCGTTGTGGGGATTGCGGTAACTGTACCGTGGATGCACAACGCGAAACTGCCTGGGATGCAGCACAAAGGGGTAAGTTATGAGCGACTGCGTGAGTATCACGCTGTTCCGCGTGATAATGATCGGCGTTGCGACCGGGGCGATCAGCCTGTTCATCACCAAGTCCGCCCTGCTCAACCCGTTCCATGCCTGGCTGGAAAAGCAGTCGCCGTTCCTTGAAGAGATGCTTTCCTGCCCGTGGTGTACTAGCCACTGGGTCGGCGCGTTCTTCCTGCTGGTGTATCAGCCGTGGCTTCTCGACGGCTGGCGTCCGGCGTGGACGTACGCTAGCTGGCTCAACCTCCTCCTGACCCCCGTGGATTGGCTCGTGACCCTGATGGTGGTAGTCACCGTCGCGGCAATAACGGCACGGGTCATCTATAGCGCCCACAAGCCGCTTATGGGGTAATAGACTCATGACGCATCCCATCCTTTACAAGAAAACCAGCACCGGGGCGATCCAGTATTGGCTGATCAGCGCCGAAGGCAATCAAATCATGACCACCTACGGTCAGGTCGGCACCGATTCGCCCCAAACCACGTTTGACACCATCAAGGAGGGCAAGAACGCCGGGCGGGCCAACGCGACCACCCCCGAGCAGCAGGCGCAAGCCGAGGCGAAGGCGAAGTGGACAAAGCAGCTTAAGAAAGGCTACGTCAAGACGCAGGCGGAGGCGGAGGCAGGGACGGTTGACGCGATCATCGAAGGAGGCATCCTGCCGATGCTCGCGCACAAGCATTCCGAGCACGCCAAGAAGATCAAATTCCCGTGCTTTGGGCAGCCGAAGTTCGATGGCATCCGCTGCACCGCGATCAAGAAGGACGGCGTTGTCTCCCTCTGGTCGCGCACCCGCAAGCCGATCAAGTCCGTGCCGCACATCGCCAGAGCCGTCGAGACAATCCCCGGCGACTTCATCCTTGACGGCGAGCTTTACAACCACGACTACCGGCAGGACTTTGACACCATCGTCGAGCTTGTCCGCCCGGACGAGCCGGTCGAGGGGCACGAGGCAGTGCAGTACCACGTGTATGACACCGCGAATGACCAGCCGTTCAAGGAGCGCAACGACTGGCTGATCGACAAACTCGACAGGTCATATCTCTTTGGCATCATCGTCCGCGCCGAGACCCATATCGTGAATTCTGCCGACGAAGTCGAGGCTTTCCATGAGCTTATGCTGACGCACGGCTACGAAGGCGCGATGCTCCGCAACGCTGACGCCCCGTACGTCAACAGGCGCAGCTACGACCTCCAGAAGGTCAAGAAGTTCGTGGACGCCGAGTTCGAGATCGTGGGCTTCGAGGAGGGGCGCGGCCGCCTGCAAGGGCACATCGGGAGCTTCGTGTGCAAGACGAAGGACGGCAAGCTGTTCAAGGCGAAGCAGAAGGGCAAGCTCTCCAAGCTCAAGGAGTACTTTGATGACCACTCACTTTGGCAGGGCAAAAAGCTGACTGTGCAGTACCAAAACCTTACCCCGGATGGCATCCCGCGTTTCCCAGTCGGCAAGGCGATCCGCGATTACGAATAAATAAAAACAGAGCCGAAAAGCCAAAATCCGGCATCAAAGGGTTATGGGCGATCCCGCGAAAACCAAGGTACAGGTGTTTGTTTGGGACGAGCACGAAGAGCCGCAGGAGCTTCACGGCTCCTCCCTTGAAACGGTCTTTGAGGTTGTGCTGGCCGGTTGGCTCAAAGTCAAAGAATACGGGAAAGTCCGAAGGGTTTACCCGACCGGGGAGCTTGCCATATACTACCGCGCTTTCACCGACGAGCATCGGGGCCGCCAGATCGTCAGCGGTGTCAGCCTAGCCGAACTGGACGCCGCCTACCAAGAACGGAAAAAGCAGTGCACCCTGAAGGTTTTCACCCCCGCTGAGCTTTACGCCCTAAAGCCTGTTCGAATAGACTACGATCCCTGGCTCACGGTTAGCGTGCATCTCTCCGAGGATGTCAGCCACTTTGACCTTGACTTCGACGCTGTCGAGAAAACGCAGCGCGTGGAAATCCGCACTTTAGCTGACCACGACTACGACGGCAGGCGCGTCTGGACTCTCCAGACAGTCTGGTTTGACAACAAGCCCGTGATGGTGGTAAACAGTTCTGGAAGGGACGGCGACGAGTACCATGAGCGCTGGATCACGGATGCCCAGCTTTTCGGGGAGCTTGTGACGTTTCTGAGGACATTCACGCCTCAGCGGGACGTGGACGGGTTCGTGAAGGCCGATGCGAAAATCCCCGGCATGACCGAGTTCTATAACCATACGATTCATGATTACTACGACGTCGAGGCTCAGAGGCCTAAAAAACCGTAGAATCTTGCACCGTTTTGCTGTATGATCGAATCTTGCATGATATAGGAGCATACGACATGTCCATCAAACAACTGATTCACCAAGCGAAGAGCCTCGTGGTCGAGGACGATGCGCCGGCCCCGCATGCCGCCGCTCCGACGACCTCGTCGCACCCAGCATTCAACTTGTCTCCGGCGTTTTCAACCGGGACGGGCGCGGCGGCGGCCCCGGCCCCTGTCGATTCTCCGTTCTCGGTTCCGAGCACGCCCGTTCTCGACGAAAAGGTCTACAAGTCCGTTCTTGCCAAGACAAACTTCAACACCACTCCGGTTGGCACGACGATCATCAAATACTACGATGCCCTCGAAGGCATGATCGCCGACCAGAGCGCCCGCTTCAAGGCAGCCATCAAGCAGGCGCAGAAACTCGACAACATCACTCCCGACCAAGTTCTCGGCGTGTTCGATCAGCTTTCAGCGGCGCTGGACAAAGACGCGGCAAGCTTTCAGAAAGTCGCAGACAGCGTGCAAGCGACCCAAATCACAGCCCGTCAGACCAAGATCGCCAGCCTCCAGCAGCAAGTTGAGGCTTTCAACAACCAGATCAATCAGCTTCAGATGGAGTTGGCATCGGAAACAGCTAACCATGCCAACGCGGTGACGCAGTACGGCTTGGCGCAACAGCGCCGGGCGCAAGAGATCGCGGCACAGAAAGCGCAAGTCGCCACCCTGCTTCGATGAGGGTTCGAAGGATCAATAAAGATTCAAGTACAAAACTGAAAGGAAAACAGACATGGCAACAAGCCCGACTCCGCTGAGTCTCAGCAACTTCTCGCCGAAATCCTTCTGGAAGAAACCGGAAGGCAAGCCCGGAATGATCTTGATGGCGGTCCTCGCGGCTGCCGGTGCATACGGGCTGTACCTGGCCCTCCCTTTCCTCATCACGCTGGTCGCGAACACGCTTTACCTTGCCCTCCTCGTTGGCGTGCTCGTCGGCATGGTTGCCCTCGTGATGAACGGCACTGTGCAAACGCTTGCGAAGAACATTTTCCAGTCGCTTTGCCGGGGCGTCGCCACGATATATACCACCATCGACCCTATCGGCATCCTGAAGAATCAGCTTGACGACATGCGCAAGGCGAAGGCGGAGCTTGACGGAACCATCCAGCGCTTCGCCGGGTCGGACAACAACCTGAGAACCAACATCGCCAAGAAAACCCAAGAGATCATGACGCTTAAGGCGGAAGCGGACGCTGCGCAGAACATGCTCCCCCGTAAGACCGACGATCTGGAAATCGAGCGTATCAAGTTGCAGCAGGAGACCTACCTCCAGAAGGCGGGCCTGCTGATGCAGGCTGTCCAGCAGCTTCAGGCGCTCGAAGACCAGACCAAGGACATGCTCGTCAAGTTCCGCCACTGGTCGCAGGTCTCGGACGCCAAGATCGACCGCACTGCGATGAAGGTGGAAATCTTCGCCGAGCAGCGCAAGATGATCCTTGACGCGAAGGCAACCCTTGGCATAGGCATGCGCTTGCTGAGGGGCGATTCCGAGCAGCTAAAGCTCGTTGACGGCGCAATCGAGTTCTTGCAGGACGATGCCGCCCAGACCCTCGGCGAAATCCAAGAATTCAACCGCTTCTCCGACAAGATGCTCACCGACATCGACATTGAAAACAGCGCGAACGCCGAACTGGCCCGCAAGAGGTTCGCCGACATGGGCACGAAGCTCGAAGCCTCCGCCAACCGCCCAAGCGCCGTTGACCAGCTTCAGGCTGCCCTTGCCGGGGCGAACAGCAGCCCGATCAGCATCCCAACGACCCCGGTCGTGGGACACGGCGCGGCACGCGGCACTGCGGCTGGCATGAATCCCGGAAGCACGGGCACCAACGATTACAGCGATTTGTTCAAGGGCTAAGCTTTAACCGTCAGCCCGCAACCGGGCTGACGGAGCATCAAAAATATCAGGAGGAGAGAAAAAGAACATGGCACACATCAAACCCCAAGCCAAGATTGCATTGGTGGTGATCCTCGTGGTGGGCGTGGTCTTCGGACTCCGCATCGCTGGCGAGCACGGGTATATTCCAGTTCCCGGCTATCTGCATTCTCTGGTTCCTCAGAAAGCTAACATTCCCGACGTGCGCGACGCCGAAGTCTCCAACGTCACCCCGGTCGCGCTTCCGACCAGTTCGCCAGCTACTGTGCAAAGCACTTTGATTCGCGGCGAAATCTGGGAGTGGAACGCCCAGATGGGCTTGCTCTTTGCAAATGGCGGCCCAACCACAACCCAAGGCTCGCTGATGGCGAAGCGCAACGTCAACTTGATGCTTATCCGTCAGGACGACACCAACAAGATGCAGGAAGACCTGATCGCCTGCGCGAATGAACTCCATGGCGGCGCTACCCAGTGCTCAAACGGGGCGAACTTCGTTGTGATCATGGGCGACGGCTCGGGCCAGTTCGCGGCTGCGGTCAACCCCCAGCTTGCGAAGCTTGGACCGCAGTACCTCGTGAAGGTCATTGCCGCGACCGGCTATTCCCGTGGCGAGGACGCCTTCATGGCACCGCCAGAGGTCAAGAGGTCCGCTTCCAACGCCAAGGGCATCCTCGTGGAGGGCGTGCTCCGCGATGGCGACTGGAACATTGCCATGAAGTGGGCTGCCGACAACAACATCCCGAACAACCCCGACGAGCACACATACGACTCGGACGCCATCAACTGGGTCAACGCCCCCGACTACAACACTGCCGCATCCGACTACGTCGCTGGCAAGTGCGAAGACCGCAAGGTTGTCAAGGACGGACACCCAACCGGGGACACCAAGCACGTCTGCGTTAACGCGGTCGTGACGTGGACACCAGGCGACGTCACTGCCGTCACGCAAAAGGGCGGATTGGTGAAGGTCGTGTCATCCAAGCAGTATCGCTCGCAAATGCCAGCCGTCATCCTCGGCCCGGAGAAGTTTTTCGCCGACAACCGCGACGAGATCACCAACATGGTCGCAGCAATGTTCGAAGGTGGCGATCAAGTGAAGGCGTTCGACCAGTCATTGCACGCTGCTGCGACCATCTCAACGAAGGTCTACAACGACGAGGGCGACAGTGTCAGCCACGGCGGGGAGTTCTGGTACAAATATTTCAAAGGCGTGGACTACCGCGACTCTGAGGGGAACACCGTACTTCTTGGCGGCTCGGCGGTCAACAACCTCGACGACAACTTGATCCTGTTCGGTCTCAAGCCGGGCACGAACGACAACTTCCGTTCGACCTACACTGTCTTCGCGAACATCGACGTGCAGCAGTATCCCACGCTGTTCAAGGAGACCCCGATCCCGGACGTCAAGACAGTCGAAGACAAGTCGTACATCACCGGAGCGCAAGCTATACTCTCCGGCGAAGGCGACGTCGGCTCCGAGGCGCAGACTGTGGACTACACGTCGCAGGCTTCCGGCGAGACTGTCTCGAACCGTTCTTACAACATCCAGTTCCAAACCGGCAGCAGCGTCCTGACTCCCGCTGGCGAAGACCAACTCCGCCAGTTGAAGGATGGTTTGGCGATCACCGGGCTGTTCATCAGGGTGGACGGATATACCGACAACACCGGCTCCGACACGGTCAACATCCCGCTGTCGCAAGCCCGCGCCGAGTCGGTGAGGAACTTCCTCCAGCGCAACTATCCGGGAACGTTCCCGAACAGGCGCTTCCAGACAGCGGGGCACGGCTCGCAGAACCCCATCGCCAGCAACGCGACGGCTGAAGGCAAAGCCCAGAACCGCAGGGTCGAGATAACCCTTGTGGGTCAGTGATTAACCCGGCTAAGGGGAAGGGGTCGGGATGAAAATCCCGACCCTTTTTGTTTGTGGCTGCATCAAACTGGTAGGAGCGTACGGTGACCAAAAGGGAAGCAAGGCGTTGCGGTTCGCTCTGCACCGGATGCTACAAGCGCGGAAAGCGGGCAGGGCAGCTATGCTTGAAGGTCAGCAAGTTTTTGGTGCAGATCATGCGCTACGACAGATTCGCAAGGCGGGTCAGGAGCGGTGAGGGGCGCTGCGGGGTTCACACACCACGTCACCTTAGGACTGAAAGCCGGGCTATATGAGCCAGACTTACGACAAGAAAACAGTGCTCGCGGCTGCGGACAAGACGGTGCAGGCTGTGCTTGCCGAGCGGAAGATACTGCTTGCGAAGTGGGATTCCAAGAACATCGCCGTTAGGTTTCTCCTCGGTATGATCGGTATAGTGCGCCCCGACTACCACGGCATATCACGGCAAAAGATCGCCGAGCGCGTTTCGTTCAAGGCGGCGTTCTGTATAGAGGATGCTACCCATCTCACCGACGACGAGATTGACGCCATCAAACATTGGTGGCTTGTCGAGGAGACTCCGAAGGCGTGCTGGCATGAATGAAATCCTAGCGGCGTTCACGCCCAATAGGGCGGTGTCCAAGTCCACGATCAAGCTCATAGTCGGCGTGCAGGTCGTCGTCTTCTTTTTGCTGTGGATGTTCTCGCCGTTCGTGCTCCTGCCAACCGTCAAGGAAGTCTGGACGGCATTCGTGGAGCAGTGGTACCAAGGGCTGCCGGGCGAGCTTCTCATCAGTTTCTATGCGAACCTTCAAGCTATCGCCATCTCGTGCGTCATCTCGCTCGGGCTGGCTTACTTGACCGTGCTGGAAGGCTTCCGCCCCGTCGTCGTCTTCCTGTCCAAGCTGCGCTTTCTGTCGATGATGGGCTTGAGCTTCTTCTTCACTGTGGCGACATCGACCGCCCACCAGCTTAAGATTTCCCTCCTTGTGTTCTCGATCTCCGTGTTCTTTGTGACCGGGATGGCTGACGTCATCGAGTCTATCCCGAAGGAACAGTACGACCTCGCCCGGACGCTTCGCATGGGGCCGTGGCGCACGGTCTGGGAAGTCGTGGTGCTGGGGCAGATCGACAAGAGCTTCGACGTGCTGCGCCAGAACGCGGCAATCGGCTGGATGATGCTTAGCATGATCGAGGCAATGGTGCGAAGCGAGGGCGGCATCGGGGCGATGCTGAGCACCGCCAACAAGCACTTCTATCTCTCCGCCGTATTTGCTATTCAGATAGTAATCTTGTTGACAGGTTTATTCCAAGACTACATGATCGGCGCATCCAAACGCTTATTCTGCCCCTACGCAGCATTGACATCGGAGCGCAAATGATGAACATCAAAGTCGGGGACACGGTAACGCGCCTGCTTGCCGGAACCATCCCGATGGAGCTTAAGGTCACCGAGGTCACGGATGACCGCATCGTCTGCGGCGGCTGGGAATTCGACAAAGCGACCGGAGTCGAGATCGACGAAGAACTCGGCTGGGGGCCGCCGCCGAAGATGACCGGGAGCTTCATCAAGTCTGGTGTCATGACACCGGCAGAGAAGTTGCTATACCAAACGTGTGCTACGTGCTCTGCCTTAAGGCTTTACTATGAAGAGACACGGAGATGCACCTGCGCAGAAGGGTTGAACCCCAACTGCCCGGCTCACGGAGACACCAGAAAAAATAACTTGCCTTGACTGACACTACGACTGACTGGAAGGAAAAGAAATAATGCCCGCTCTTTACCCATACACCTACGGCGACACACTTCTCAAAATAGACAACGTTTGCCTTTCCGCTTCCGCTGACGGCCTGCGCCTGCTGGAAAAGGAGGGGCCGGGCAGCCGTTCCATCCTGAAAAACGTCACCGCCGAAGTGAAAAAAATCAACCGCGACGATTACGTGAACGGGCAGATTGTCGGGTTCATCGGTCCATCAGGCATCGGAAAGACCCAGCTATTCCGCATTATCGCAGGGCTGAGCACCCCGACGTCCGGCGCTGTCTACGTCAACCGCGAGAGCACCCCGGTTCGGGCTGGCGAAGTGGGCGTCGTCGCCCAGAACTATCCCCAGTTCGCGCACCGTACGGTGATGGGCAACCTCCAGCTTGCCGCAAGGCGCAGGGAAAAGGACCCCAAGGTCGCGCACGACAAGATCATGGACCTCCTGAACGAGTTCGGGCTGGCGGACAAGGCGCACCTCTACCCGGCGCAGCTTTCGGGCGGTCAACGCCAGCGCATCGCTATCATCCAGCAAATCCTCGGGGCGCAGCATTACTTGCTTATGGACGAGCCGTTCTCCGGTCTGGACATCATCGTCGAGGGCAAGGCTACCGACCTGATCATGAAGGTCGCCAACCGCGACGGGCTGAACACGGTCATCGTGGTCACGCACGACATCTCGGCGGCCGCCTCGATAGCCGACCACATCTGGGCGCTGGGGCGGCAGTTTGACGTGAACGGTACGCCGACGCCAGGCCTTCAGATTCCCAGCGAGCAGCTTGCGACCAACGGCGGGATATACCAGCCCTTGGATGGCGCGACTATCGTGAAAACGTACGACTTGATCGAGCGGGGCTTGTGCTGGACGCAGATGGGCGACCACGCCATGGTGCAGCCGAATATGGTAGAATTCATCCGTGAGGTGAAGAGTGACTTTTACCATTTCTGAAAGATGGCGTTTTTTTCAGCGGGGGCTTGTGTCCTTGTTGGTCATCCCCTTTTTGTGCGCCGTAGCTTGCGACCAGCCAACGCAGCCATCACAGCCATCCGTAAGGAACAGAGTCCCCACGGTTGCCCAAACAGATGCGCCTCCGGCTGCACCGCTCTCCACGGACGTCCTGAAGAAGGAAGAGCCTCCGTATTACGGCTCGACATACTGGGAAGAGCTTCTGACATCGGTCTACTACTATCCGGCTCAGGGTGGCGACAACGGCGACTTGACGGTGCCCTCCACGCACCTGAAGTTCAATCACCGGGACGACGCCCTCTGGCTGTGCGGCGACCAGCGCAAAATCTTCGAGCCGGGGCGCACGTACAGGCTGCTGGTGACTTTCGAGCCTAATCAGCCCTGCGTGACGAACTGGAAAATAGAATGAGAAGCGGAAGCATGGATAAAGTCTTGGATTTTTTCGGCAAGCACCCGCTTTTCACAATGCTCGTTTTCGTGGTGCTATTCTTCGGCGGCTGCGAAGCCGCTGTCAAGCTTCACATAGTTTCGTCTTCGACGAAACTCATGCCATATTAGGAGAACTCCTATGGGGTTTATGACCGAGCCGCACGATATACAGCGTGTTAACGCGGTTGCGAAGATCGTGGAGAGCCTCAAGTCCGCGTACCCGGACGTCAAGAAGCTCCACGTTGACATCCAGTTCGAGTTCGTGCAGACGGAGTTCTGGGGCGACGAGTCGGGTCTTTGCCCTGTGGTGAAGATCGACGTCGAGAGGTAAACTGTGAGGCGGCATGGCAGAAACGGCGTCCGAAGACAAGGTGAAGATTCTCGCGATCAGCGCCTCCACGGTGGCAGACGGCCACGTGGAGCAGATGCTTTCCATCTTTTGCACGCAAGCTTTCTCCCTTGGCGCTGACGTCGAAATCGTCCGCCTCGTGGAGATGCTTCCCCCTCCCGTGTCCGGCAGGCTGGAAGGCTGGGAACCAGACCCATTCTGGGAGAAGAAGATCGGCGAGGCCGATGCCGTGGTCATCGCGACGCCCACCCACTGGTTTGCGCCTCCGGCAATCCTGAAGGCTTGGATTGACAACCTGACGCCGCTTGTCATGAAGAGCGGCAGCGACCTCGTGGGGAAGTTCGCGGGCATCATGATCTACGCCCCCGAGGGGGGCGGGGCTATGCTGGCTGGCTGGTTCGCGCTCGTGCTCAACAACATCGGTTTCACTATCCCGGCCGACGGCGTCATCTGGCAGGAGGGCCCGTATAAGAAAGCGCAGAACACATGGGTGTACAAGGCGATACCCGCGCTGGCGGGCAATATCATCGCGCTGGTCATCGCGCTGCGTAGCGTCCCCGCCGACGCATCGGTTTTCCTGACTGAGCGCGTCGCCCGGTACCGGGCGCGGGGCGGCAAGAAGAAGAGCGGGCTGTCCGCCCTGATGGAGTTGACCGAGGAGCTTCCGCTAGTGGTGGAGGGCGAGGAGCCGCAGGCACCGCCTAAGGGGTGAAGATGAAAGCGCCGTTTGAAAATTTCCACATAAAGGTCGATTCTATACTGATGCTTCTCCAAGTGACGCCGCAACCTAATTCCTCGGAGGAGTGCTGGGACATCGTGAGATGGGTCGAGGACGCCATCCGCGAGAAGCTGGAGCGCGAGCGAGGAGCAACGGAGTGCTGACCGGCATCACGAAGGGACGACCATGACCGAGCAGGAGACGGAGAAGTTTGCGGACGAGCTTCTGCTCGTCCTTCACAACGCCGCGAGAAAACACACGCAGGGGGAATACCCGACCTTGGAGTTCCCGACCTCCGTCAAGGATTTTCCCGAGCCGCTGCGGCTAGCACAGCTAGACCACGCCCGCTATGTCATCGGCTTACTGGATGCAGCGATCAAGGAAACATTGCTAATGGCAGCGGGGCACCAATCAATCGGCGTATTTGAGTCCCAAGTACACTGTAGTTGCGGCTGGTGTGGTCCAACATGGCGCGACCACATTCTTGGTCTTGCGCCCGACGCCTAATAAGGCGGGAGTGACTGGGGGGTAAGATGGACAATCTACGGGAAGCCGTTGACTGGGTGCTAAACGACGCAGCCTTCAAAGCCCCCGAGCAACTTAACGGAGTCTCAATGTGCTGGATCAAAAAGCTGCAAGAAGCAATTGACGGCGAGCCGCAGCCGCCCGCCTCGGCGCACGATGGCTTCGAGAAATACCGCAAGGTTTACGCCTTCGAGATTCCGAAGGACGTTTTGTTCGATTGGCTGGTCGAGCTTGGCTGGTCTACGGTGGATTACAGCTACGGGCAGGTAGGCGGGGGAGCGGAAAACCTCGTCCAGTTCCACGCCATAAGCGACCCCGAGGACTCAGCTTTCTCCGTGCTGAACAACGACTGGGACACAAAGGATTCCTTGGCGGAGGCGATCAAGAAGGCGTACTTCAAGCTGCAAGACGACCGGAAGAGGGAGCGCCGCGAGCAGTACGAGGAACTCAAAAAAGAGTTCGAGCCAGGAGATACTGGGGAAGCATCTAAATAAATGAGCGCAGGGGGAACTGTGCATGGAATACTCTATCAACCAACCCGTGATCTACGAGCACCTCGACGACAAGTTCACCGGGAAGATCGTCGGGCAGGCTATTTGTCACTACGATGATTTTGGCAAGGTGTGGTGGCGTCTGCGTGTTCCGTTTGAGGGGAAGGGCTTTACAGCGCCCCGAATGGTGGGTTTTTGTGTCTTGCTGGATAAACCGCTACACGACGGTACCAAAGTTCAACTCGTCCCGTTCAGCCTTGTCCGTCCGCTCGTCTGCTATTGGTGCCTGGACACCAAGAAAGTCATTGCAAACCCCGTCACCAAGGGGCAGATCGAGTCCGGGGACATCCCGAAAGTTGACTGTCCGTACTGCAAAAGTGTAAGATGACTTGGGGTTTGATCTAAAAAAGGAGAAACATCGCGATGGAAAAGCTACTGACCTACGGTTCCTGCATCAATTGGCAAATCGTTGAACTTGAAGACGGCTCGCACGCAATTCGCTGCTCCTCCACCAGCTTGACATTCCCGGCAGAAACCGACGCCGAAGGCGGTTTGAAAATCCCGACCGTTGACGGCTTGAGATTCGCAGAAACCGAAAAGACTGCGACTGCCACGGTTTAATTTCTGCCCAGAGCGATATGGCTCCATTTTTGGGCCGCATCGCTATTCCTTTGTAAATTATTGATTTCAAAACACATAAAAATGGACGATTTCCCGGCTCCGCCTGTATACTACAGGCGAGGAAACGATCCATGGCTACCGACCAACGTCAGGCACCACGTTACGGCTCCGGTGAGCGAGTCCGCAGCGCCCAGCGATTGCGCAGGGAAGTCATGGTGACGCAACCTCCGCTTGCCCCGGCGATACGACTGTAAGGATCAACCGGGCTAAAGGAGAGCAAATGAAGTTCAAAATCTTTGAGGGCAGCGCCATCCGTGACGTGTACGAGAAGGTCAAGACAGCGGACGGGTTGGGCACGACCCTCCAAAAAGTTGGAATCGAGGAGTACACCTTCGTTGTCGAGATCGACGAGCATAGCCTTCGCGCCATGGGCGGACGCGCCGCCCGCAACAAGAACGGCAGGGCTGTTCGCGGCGGCTTGGTGGCGAGGGTCACGAACCGGAAGAAATCGTAAGGCGTCGAAGAGGCAAAAAGCATCTAACGAATATGATTGATGTCAACCACCTGTTCACGCTGCACCGCACCTACACGGGTCTCGGCTGCGCCATCTGCGGCAAGGGGCCCGAGTCCCATCCGCCCGACCTGTGGCTGGTAAACGGTGAGAAGAAGGAACCGCCGAAGGAGAAAAATGTCGAACGAAAGGCGACCGCGCCGGGGGAAGAATAGTGATGCCGCGACGGCGCTATTGCGACGACGAAAAGCCGGACGAGGAAGACTTCTCGAACACCGAACCGGACGAAGAGGACTTCTCGAACACTCGGCAGGAGCCGGAGGACGTCCGCGCTGCGCCGGGCATCCCGACGCTCTATGAAATCCGCAGGCACATCCACGAGCACGCATGGAACGGCGACGAGTGCCTGCCGTCCATGACGAACGAGCAAGTCTTCGCCGGGCAATGTGAGTACGCCTCGACCGCGATCTCGGAGATTCTTACCGGGACAGGCAAGAACGGCAAGCCTGTGGACTGGAACCTCCGTGTGCGGGGGTGGTATACCGGCGACCTCGGTGGGATCAGGAGCCGCTACGGCTGCGACGGGCATGTTGCCAATGGCAAGCACTGCCACTCATGGGTCGAGCACGGCGGTAAGATCATCGACGCGACGTGGTGGCAATTCGCTGGGGGCGAAGTCCGGGTCTACGTGTTCGAGTTGGGAGACCCCCGGTTTGTTAGGGACGAAAGCGCATGACCTATCGAAAGTCTGATTTGCGCGAAGGGCAGCATTGGGACGAGGTAGGCTCGGCTGTTGTGAACGCCCGGAGTCGAAAGATCGTGGTGCTCGGGACGAAACAGTTGACTTACGAGGACGAGTCCGGCAGGGGACGAACGGTCTTGATCGCCTCGTTCTTGCGGTGGGCACGGACTTTTGCAGAGTGCCGTCCGAAAGATAGTAATTGACAGTTTTCGGAATTTCGGGTATATACAGGTGTGGGGCGGTATCAGCGCCCCGCCCGTGAATCGGTGACGACCCTGCTAAGGGGTGCGCACCCCAAGTTGCCGAGGATTGGAACAGTCCCCGTTTCAAATGCAGGGACAACCATGGGGTTTGAACCGGGGCATAACGGCAAAAAGAGGTATGGGGCTGGGTGCTGGTAGTCCCAAGGAGGGCGAAGGCACCCAGCCCGTTGTCTCTTGACAAGATTCGGACTTTGGGATACTATAGTGACATGAATCGCATACCCGCATTATCGTCCTCCAGTAGCTCAGCAACGGGCTGGGGCGAGGGTGTGGGCGCGTAAGCAAGACGCAAACACAGAGTTCGCAGCCAGCCACCGGGAACGGTGGCTTTTTTGTTTTACACGGAGAGATGCCAGAGAGGCTGATCGGGGCGGTTTGCTAAACCGTTGTGGGAGCTAAAACTTCCACCGGGGGTTCGAATCCCCCTCTCTCCGCCACGGAAGGGTTGGTACATTGGCAGGTCCGGCTGTCTCGAAAACAGTTACGGGGCGCAAGCTCCGTTGCCCGTTCGACTCGGGTCCCTTCCTCCAAGTTTAGATCGCAGCGGTGTTGGATACAGTTACTTCGGATAAACACAACCGGCGCGAGCCGGGCGTGCAAGTCTGGGTTCGAATCCCAGCGACCGGGCGCAAGCCCGGTGTCAACTGTGCCGCTTGTTCCCTGCGATTCAGTTTTGGAGAGTTGGCCGAGTGGACGATGGCGCTCGCTTGGAAAGCGAGTATCCTCGAAAGGGGGTCGCGAGTTCGAATCCCGCACTCTCCGCCAGGGCGAGGTTGGTACATGGGCAGGTCCGGCGCTCCCGAAAAGCGTTACGGGGCTGACGCTCCGTTGCAGGTTCAACTCCTGTCCTCGCCGCCAAATTTGGAAGGTACTGCCGAATGGTTGGCAACTAGCCTTGAAAGCTAGGGCGTCCGAAAGGACGGGCGTTCGATTCGTCTATCTTCCGCCAAATTTCAGGTATTAGCCGTAGTAATTCGCGGGAGCAGCCCGATTGGCCGGAGGCGGCGGACTTAAAATCCGTTGGGAGCAATCCCTTTGTGAGTTCGACTCTCACCTCCCGCACCAAATTCGCTGGTGTCCGTTGGCACGGGGAACCGTTTTATAAACGGTTGCCCTAGATCGGGGCTTCCATAGGGTTCGATTCCCTACACCAGCACCAGTTCTTCCTTCCTCAAATTTCCCCTCCGGTATTCTACTCACGTGGTAGCATGGGTGAGCAACGCTTATGCGGGCATCAACTAAGAAGGGGCACATGAACAAGCTAGAACTGGAAATGGAACGTCGGGAATCCGCCGAGAGGGCGTCCGTCGCGGCCAGCCGCAGGACTGAGGAAGCCCATGCGAAGAGGGAGCAGCGTCAAAAACGCCTCTTCGAGCGCAAGGAATTCAACCGCCTGTTCGGTCGCCTGAGGAAGATGGTGGACGGGCGCTGGGACCGCCACGGCTGGGGATGGACGTTCAAGTACAAAGGCAAGGAATACTGGATCAGCTACGATAGCTGGTCCAGCCCCAAAACGCCGGGCGATGCGGATGACTACGACATGTCCGGCACGCATTGGGTTCTCAAGAACCACTTCAGCGCCTCGGAGGGAGACAACGGCGCATACAGCTTGGGCGACGGCGTGGGCAAGACTGGGCTGACCGAGGAAGTGCTGAGAGGCTTGGGGGAACTGACCAAGCGCGGCGGTCGCCGGAACGAAAGGCGATAGGGCTAATGCCTGAGCGCTATTGCCAGTACGACGTCAGCGTGTGGCCTTCGCACGGCTACCTTTCTGAGTACGACCCCGCCCGCTGCTGCGGAAAAGCCGCCGTGTTTACCCTGCCCACGGAGGAAGAGTACCCCAACCGCCCGGCACTGAAGGTGTGGGTCTGCGCCGAGCACTATGACGAGTGGTTTCAGGTTCCCTGTTGATGCTGGTGCATTGCGAGCGAATGACCCGGTCTTAGCGTCTTGTGGTAGCATCTAATTAGTGACCCACTGAGGCACAAGGAGACTCTCTTATGTTCCGCAGAATCTTGGCAACAGCAGTTCTGGTACTGGCAACAGGCTGCGCAGCGCAGGCGCAGGAAGTCATCATGAATCAGCCGAGCGCAGACATCGTCAACAAGGGGCACGCCTTCGTTCGGTTTGACGAGTTCTACACCCAGACTCCGGCTTTCTACCAAGAGAACCTGAACTTGGCTGTCGGTCTCGGCCATAACCTTGAAGTCTCCCTGAACAATACGAACGCTTTCAACCGCTCCCCCGTTTCCGATTCCTTGGTGCTGGGCTTCAAGTACGCCCCGGTAAAGACAAAGAACTTCGAAATCTATGTCGGTGACCAGTTCGTTCAGCCCCTGACCAACAAGACCTTCTCGCAAGGCGACATCGCCTACGAGGCGGTGGCGTACAGCACCCATGGGTTCCGATTCACGGCGGGGTCGTTTCAGTCGCACAACGGCGTGCAGCTTGGTAACCGGGCAGGGGCTATCGGCGGCATTGAATACACGAAGAACATCTCCAAGAACTGGGCAATCGGGCCGGGCGTGGACTACGCCTCCGGCGCGGGCACCAACGGTTACATTTCGCCGGGGCTTAATTTCATGTACAAGAATTTCTTTTTCTGCCCCGGCTACATGATCGGCAACCCGCACAACCCGAACGGCGCTCACCAAAGCTTCATCATGGCGGGGTATACTTTTTGATGAGGTTCCTAGTGATGGGATTCCTAGACCAAATCGACAGGGACAGCTTGGTTTGCACGTTCTGCGGCAAGAAGCCTGTCGTAGCTTGCACCGCCTCCATTGACGCGGAGATCGACTCAACGGCCGAAAGACCGGCCCGCTACGAGTTAGTTGAAAACAGCATCATCGCAACATGCAAGGAGCACGTATCGATCCTTCAGGAGCAGTTCGAGAAGGACGTCGAGGGCGCAAAAGCAATTTGGTACGCGGTGGACGATGACTGACGCTATTCTGGAAGCAAATGAGAAGCCCCGAGTCAAGTTCGTAGTCCGAGACCACGGCAAGATCATGGAAACAGTCAACGATCTTGTAACCACCGAGGAAGCCTGTCATTTTTGCGGCGCTGCGCCCATAGTGGTCGTGTACCGCAACTGGGAAGACAAGATCGTGACCGCCTGCAAGGAGCACGAAGAGATCGTGTTGGAGATGATCGAGAGGGACAAATGAACTTTTTGTATTTCTTTGCGGCTGCAATGCTGGGACATTTCGTGGGCGACTACCTCTTCCAGAACCAGTGGATGGCAACGGAAAAATCCTACCCCGGCAAGCGGGGCCACATTGCCTGCACGGTTCATGTCCTGCTCTACACCCTCGCCGTTGCGCTCTTCACGGGCTGGCACCCGCTCTTCTTGCTGGTTGTCGCCGTCCCGCACTGGGTCATCGACCGCTGGAGCCTTGCCACCTACATTTTGAAGTTCAAGAACGGATACACCCTACAGGGCGTTTGGGAGAAGGCCCCGCTGTGCGCCGCCAATTCTCAACCGCCCCAACCCGAAACGAGTTTGCCCATGGGGTGGGTCTCCAAAGCAATCATCGAAGACGTTGCCAACAACTCCGAGAAACTCCAGCACAACGTCTGGAAAGTGGCGTTCGCCGCGCCGGTCTACATTTTCAACGACAACACCCTTCACTGGGTCTGCCTGTGGTTCACATGCAAGTGGTTTTTCAGGAGCTAGATGCATGATGTGGTGCAATAACCCGGCTTGTGACTTCGGTTTTGACGAGTCAAAGGAAAAGACGCCGATGTCCTGCCCCAAGTGCAAGCGGTCGAGCTTTTCCAGACCCAAGGGCTGGGACCCGATCCGGCACAGGCTGCTGGGCTTTGTGCCGTTTCCGGGCCAACCGTTCGGCTGTGGCGTCTATGTCTATGAAAGATGGATGGAGCTATGACCAAAGACGAATACCGCCAGCACATGCGCAAGTACAGCCGGGAGACGGCGGTTATGTCCTTCGTGGTCGCGGAGCACCCGGACTACAAGGCTCTCCAAGCGGCTGGCGCGGAGACCATCCCATGGCTGCTGGAGGACTTGCTCGACCCGAACTGGCACTGCGGAGCCTGCCACGGCGAAGGCTACGAGTTCGTACCCACGTGGGAGGAAGAGTGGGATAAGGACAAGACCTATCCGCCCCGCAGCACGGGGAACGTCTGCCCGGAGTGCAAGGGCAAGGGCAACATCTCCTCGTGGGCGTGCATGCACCTGCTGTTCAAGAAGGCGGGCGACGATGCACCGGAGGTCGAGGAATGGATGCGCGGCAGGCACGGCGTGCTGACGAAGCTGTGGCGCAAGTGGGGCGAGAAGAGGGGTTACCTACCCGCGACCTTCGACGAAAAATCAAGCAACTTTTTTGGATGGCTATTCCAACTGTTTTTAAGAGGAAAAAATTTGCCGAAAGAGGAAAAATAAGATGCAATTCAACAAAAAATGGCTGTATGTTTTAATTGGTTTGCCAGCCGTTATGATCTTCATGGCATTTTTTATAGGGCGCGGAACCGATCTTGACGTGAAGAACCGCGTGCCGACCATGCAAGCGCAGCTTGACCAAGTGCAGCAGGCGGCGCGGGACGCCAAGGCGTCAGAAAACCGGACAGCCCAGATCGAAAAGAACATCCAAGCCGCCATCGACAAGCTGGACAGCGAGGGGCGCAACTCCGACGGCTCCGTGAGGGTCGGCCACCCCGAGGTGACTGGAACTGGAACGGTGACGGAGGTTGGCGGTATCAAAGTATCCAACGGGGATTCAGAGAACTACTTCCTTTGGTTCACGTTCGCCGAGAAGGCCGGATTCACCACAAGAAGTTCAACCTTGTCTGCATTGACCAAGTCATCCCGGTCAACAAGACCGTCGTCCTGAATTACCACTGGAAAGAGTACAGCAGCGGCACCAACCCCGGCTGCTACATGATCGACAGCTACACGGTGGTGCAATGAAGATCGGCGACCGCGAATACGTCTTGGTGCCGAGGTGAAAGGCGCGGGAGGCGCGACATGCCTGAGATAACATGGAAGCAGTTTGATGACGCGGTGCTGGACGAAGCCTTGCGGTCGGAGAAGGAGGCCAGGGCCAAAGGCTTCCCCGAGGACGCATGCAAATCGCTGACGGCTTTGCTTATTTGCCACTGCGAACTGATCGGCAGGAAACTCCTCGGGCAGCGCGGGCAGTAATACAAACGATGTGCCAAACCCGCGTGGTGCATGTCAGGCACGAAAAATTCGACATATACATCGGACGTGCGTTCGCAGAGTTTCACGAGAGTATCTGGGCAAACCCGTTCCGCATCGAGATCGGATGCGGTCGCGATTGCGTCTGCGACAAGTATGAGGCGTACGTGCGGGGCAGGCCCGACTTGATGGCGCGGCTGGGCGAGCTTCGCGGCAAGGTGCTAGGCTGCTGGTGCAAAGGCAAAAACGGCAAAGGCAAGCGTTGCCACGGCGATACGCTAGTCAAGCTGGTGCGGGAGGTTTTTGGTGAGGATAGTTAGCGCGACGCTCAGGGCGCGGGCTACGGCGGACGGCTTGGTAGAGTTCCATGACGACGTACCGTTAGGCAAGGTCTACCAGGTGGACATCGACACCATCGAAGAAACTCGCATGTTCAACGTCGTGAAAGGCATTGAACACACGAAGGTCATCGTTAGGGAACACCCGAGCGGGCGTTGGCTGCCGCTAGAGTTGATGGACCTCAGAGACGAACAATGAGCAATGCGGGGGGCATTGGCGCAGGAGACATGGCTCAAGGACAAAACGACCATCTCGGGTTTAAGATGATTGTCGTAGCGGGAATTTTTTGGATTGGTATGTTCCTGCACGACATCGCGGAGTATCTCCGCCAGATTCTTGAACTCTTGAAAGCGCATATGTCATGAAGACGATCCGTAAAAATGCCCCAGACCACCCCCTGGCTAAGGAATGAGCACAAACCTCAAAGACCAACTGCTCGCGCTTATGGTTTGCAGCGAATGCGGGGCACCCGTGGAGTTCGACGACGCAGACAAGTGCTACCGCCACAAAGAACCGCTTGACCGATTTTGCAGGAGAAAAGGCTATCCTGTCATCCCCAAGGTTAAGGCTTTCTGACCCATCCCCTCAACCGGACAATCCCCCCTGCCTGCCTGTATACTATGGCTGGAGGGATCATGGCTTGCAGACTCAGCGGTTTCAACGTCAAGGCGTGGGAAACCATCCAGCACCGAGGGCATGTCGTAGAAATCGCCTCCGCCACAACTAAGGGGATGAAGCTGGGCGGCGTTGTCTTCAAGCTGGACGGTGTGTTCCAAGGCTTCACAGGCACCAAAGATGCTGCCATCTACTGGGTCAACGAAAAACTCAATGCCCATTGATTTGCCACCGGATTCGCTCGGACCAAGACCGACAAAGAAGCAGATGGAACTGCTCCGCAGGATGGCTGCGCCCGGCGCAACCGTCCATACGTGGACGGGCATCCGCAGCGCCGGGGGCGCGTACATCGACTACCACGCCAAAGGCGAGCACAAAACCGAGAAGGTCAACCAGGGGACGGTCAGCAAGTTCTGTGATTGGGGCTGGCTGGATGGAGCACATAGATGGCGACTGGCGGGGACAGAATTATCGCGCATCTAACAGAGCACGCAAAGTCATCAAACTAGGGGTGACCCGGTGAGCAAGCGCAAGCCCATCGAGAATCTCGTGCGCCTTCCGTCCGAGGGCAGCGGCCCTGTCTGGACGGACACCGTGGGCAACGCCTACCCGGAAGTTCGGGACGCCTTCATGCACCTGCTCCGGCTAGTTTTTCTTACCGTTACGGTCAGAGAGCGCGAACTCCCCCCTGCGCAGCGGCATGTGAATGTCAAGAATATTCCAGATGTCAAGGCATTTTATCCCTGCGGCATAATGGCTTCCTACGTCCAAATTCCCCCGGAGCAACAGGAAGCCATAAACGACCTGTACATGAAGATCGGCGAGGCTATCTGCAAAGCCAGCGACGAAGGGAACAAGAACGGGCGTGCCTTGCTCTTCGGGCTGGCGAGAGGCGAGATCACCGTCTCGGACTTCGATGCTGGTGCGGTCGCGAAGCCGAAAGAGGATGAGGACAACATGAAAGATGAACAGCTTATCAAGGTGATTGACGCCATCCCGCAGCAGCCGCAGCGCCAGTACAGCGCCGACGAGCAGCTTCAATACCTGTGTGCGGCTGCCAACAAGCTTGGGTTGTACGACGCCGCCGACCGCTTGGACTTGGGGAGGGAAAAGCCGTGAGCATGGTATGGAGAGTCTGCAAGTGGCGCAAATGCCGAAACAGGTTTTTGGCGAAGGCGGCCGACGTAAGGCGGGGATGGGGGCTTTTTTGCTCGAAGACGTGCAAGGCTAAGGAGCAGGAATCCCGCACAGGGCAGTATGCCGCGCTTTTGTCGGGTTCCGGCGACAGTCGCCATGAGACTGACCACGAGATCGCCCAAGCTGCCATGGAAGACGGGTGGGACGGGTCACAAGGAAGCAGCGATATGATCAGCAAAGCCGAATACCCGGAATTTCACACTTTCGCCGAGGGCGTCCAGTACTTGGCGCAGGGCAACCCCATCGACTACGAGGTCAAGATCGGTCAGCATCAGGGCGCTCTGATGACCCGCGAGGAGTGGCTCACTGCGGTTGCCAACCATAGTTTCATCGACTATGACGGCATGGGCAATGAGATCGACGAGAACGGCAACGTCCTCGGTGCTGGGCCAATGTTTGACCCCGGCTGGATTCGCCCGTCCGAAGCTTCGCGGATTCGACCGGAGACGAAGTACATCCTCTGGTACAACAGGTAGGAGGCGACATGCAGTACAACCTGTATTGGTTTGGAAGGCTCACGACGGAAAACGTAGAGCAGGTCGGCAAGCTGCTCAGCGAATTGCTGGAGGGCAAGTTCTACACGGTGATCACCGCTATCCCTCGGCGCTGTCCGGGGGATGCTCAGGCTTCCGACATCCGCATGGATGTGCGCACAAGCCAAAAGCTTGTGGCGGAGGGCGCTTGCGATAAGAAAGCCATCGTGGCCCATCGTGGCGACAAGAAAGCCATCGTGGCGGAAGTGAGCGACGACCGTGCCCACCTGACCATCCACGACACCTTCGGGCTGTACTGCATCGACTCTGACCTGCAAAGAGAGGTCGGACATGACCCCACCTACCAGAACCCGTACATCGTGTTCGAAGGCAACCGGGTCACCATTCGGCACCGCTCCCCGGCTGGCAACCTGCTGGTTTGGGTATTCGCCGTGGAAGACCACACGGAATACTGAACCACCGGTCCGGTCTTCGGCATCAAACCGATAGGGGAACATGATGGTAAAGACGGCAAGTCTTAAGCAAAGGTATTTGCGGCAGATGCGCCGCTTGATGAAGTTGTGGACGCCAGCAGTTGGGCGGACTATCGAAGAGGCGCTGCGGAACCCCGCTGTGTCCCGTGTTTTCAAAGCGGCGCAACGGACGCAAAAGCAACTGCAAGCACGGGGCTTGGAGCTTAACCTAATTGGTCGAGGTTGGTATAGACCGCAAAGGAAAATGCCGTCCACGGGCGAGAAAGAGCAAAATGGATAAGTTCATTGTTCCCGTGTTGATCTCTGCTTTCCTTGTCTACATCCTTGCTAGGGTGTGGAACGGCATCCGGTTCCATGAACAAAAAAGGGAAAAGAGAGGCGAGAAAAAGCAGAATGGCTGACAAACGGGGATTCGCGGTAAACGACCCCGAGCATCTCGCCGGACACAGCCGGGAAAGCAACGGCTGGGGCTTCACCCGCGAGGACTTGGAGAAGCACGGCATCATGATGGTCACCGATGTCCGGCTGATTTGGTCGGAAGACACGCCCCCGGAGATGCGCAAGGCGTTCAGCGAGGCGTCGCACGTCCTGCACTTCATCGCTGAGCGGGCGGTCATGGCCCAGCTTGAGCACGACAACCTGAAGCCGACAACGCATGCCGAAATCCTCTATGGGATCGGCGAGGACGGGGCCCCCGTCGTGTTGCGGAAGAGCGGCTGGCGGGCAACATGATAAAGGAGGCAGCGATGAGTAAGGCGAAGGTCGGTAAGGCGAAGGTCGAGTCTTGGGGCGTGAATACGCATCAGGCTGTTGAGCAAGCTATTGACGCGTCAAAGAACCACGCCGGGACGTGGCAATCGCAAGTTAACGCCATGAAACGTCTGGCGGGCTTTGCGGCATTGTTTGTGTTTTGCTTCATGCAAGGGACGCTTTTGGCAGCCCCAAAACCCCGCCCGCATGGGCATAGAACTGGCGAAGTCCGCATAGAAGGAAAAACTTTGGAAAAGGCTTTCAAGCTTGTTCTTAAAATAAAGAAACACAATTTCTCATTCTCACCGGGGCATGCTGTGGGACCCGCGCCGGAAATTCCGCCCGTGTCTGCGCCCCCAAACAACTAGCACGACGGAGATAAAATAGTGGCTAAGGCGAAGCAGGTCTATAGCTGGGGCGACATTCCGCAGGCGACCTTTGAAGCTTTCTATAAGGCCGTTGTGAAGCTGCGCAAAGAGATGATCCCAAGGGATTGTGACGGCGACCATCCCATCGACATCCTGATCGTCAATCGCATGGAGCAGGAGCCTATCAACTACGTCGCAGTGCCCCGCGACGAGGTCTACAGCTACGTCACGCACGAGTACCTCGAAGTCCACCCGGACAGGCAGCAGGAGATGACGGACGAGACAGAGCGGGCGCTCACCGCCAACGTCCACATGGCTGCCGAGGTGCTAGGCTTGATCGAGAACAGCGGCAGCAACCTGCACCGTGTCTACAGCCTCACGGCGCTGGGAAGCAGGATCGCCGGGCAGTTACGCCAGCACAAGGCGAAAGGCAGGAGCTTCCATAGCTTCGTGCCGAAGGTTTGATGAACAAAAAAGCTCTCATTTCACTGCTTGAGAAAACGGTTAACCGGCTGTGCCGGGACTGCCGCGACCAAATCCCGTTCAACATGGCAGGGAGCCATAGCTTCGACAGACACGCCCGCAAGTGCGAGGCTCTTGAGCTTCGCGCTGCTGTCAAGGAATTGAAGGAGGAACGCGATGGCTAGCTTGCACCCCGCAGACCCGAGGGCAAACAGGGAATATTGGTGCACCACCTGCAAGAAAGAGCACAAGCCCACTGCTGAGCATCCGATCTGTCCTTCCGACAACTTCCTGCATCTCCACGCCAAGTTCCCGCCAGACTTGTATATCGATTTCAAGGGCTGGCGCTTCTACCCGCCGTTCCACTGCATGCGCTGCGGCATTGAGGTCTGCCCACATCAATGGGCGTTCGGTCGCTCCTGCGGTGGCTGCGATGTCAGTGATTCCCATACAGCCCGGCTGAGCATATTCGATCCCAGGCTGTTCGCTGGAAAGCGTGAGCTTATCGACCCGAAGGATTCACATTTCATTACAGAGGATCGTTTCCTAGACCTCAAGGACGCCGAAAAATTCCTGGTGCTCAACCCGATTCGACCGTTCCCGGAGCCAAGCCCATTCCCGGAGCCAAACCCGTTCCCGCCAGACCCGTTCCCGGAGCCAGACCCGTTTCCGCCAGACCCGTTCCCGGAGCCAGACCCGTTCCCGGAGCCAGACCCGTTCCCGGAGCCATTCCCGCCACAAGCGACGAAGGAATAGGCATGGAGCGAATAGAAGCATACCGCAACATCAGGGAGATGACGCCCGAAGTACTGCTGGAACTCACGCAGTCTCACAAATTGCAAACCATAAAGACCGCGTTCAAAAACGACATTGGTCTCGCCAGAGACCTCCTCGTCACCGGGGAGGAAATCGAGGCTATGGGCGAGACGCTCAAAATGGTCATATTCTTTGTTTCCCCGGCTATCGTACGCTCTGCAATAGAACTGGCACGCGACAAGGGCGTCTTGGCAAAATCGTCAGGGTGGCTATGAATAGGGAATGCCACGGCGATTGGGTTCCCTCGATGAAGATGTACAGGTGCCTCTACGACGGCAAGTTCGTGGACGCCGAGAAGAAGCCAACCGTCTGCCCGAACTGCAACCGCAACACCCTGCCCTCAACCGTGAGGGGGCGGCCTAAGCTGCGGACGGTCGTGATGCGGCAAGTCAAGATCAGAAAGGCGTACCAAACTTATCAAATCAGGTTGCACGACAACCTTTCCGTGCTATCATAAGTAGTCAACCGAACCACCGCAAAGGAGACAACAAAAAATGCCGAACGAAACAACCGGGCAGCTTTGCCTTGCCCAGAACCAGTATGCTTTCATCCAGGACGCGACGAAGGGCACGGTAGCCGTGTTCGCAGGCCCCTACTCTTTCTCGCTTTCCGGCAACGACCGTCCGGTCGTGTACGACAAGGAAAGGGACACGTTTGTCCAAGTGGAGCTTGCCAAGGCAATTGCGCAGAATCCGCTGGTGCCCGAAGGGCATTATCTGATCCTCGAAAACCCCGCAATGGACGCAGCAGGAAACTTGGCACCCCCCGTTGCAGGCAACAACAGCCCGGCTAAACTGCAAATCGGCAGAAAAATCGTGGTCGCGGGGCCAATGACCTTTCCGCTCTGGCCCGGGCAGTTCGCCAAGGCGGTTTCCGGTCACCACCTCCGCTCCAACCAGTACCTTGTCGTGCGCGTCTACAACGGCGAGCAGGCGACCAAGGCTGCTGGCACAGTCGGCGTGACCGATGGCAAAACCCTTGTCAACGGCCAGCTTTTCGTGATCAAGGGCACCGAAGTCCCCTTCTTCATCCCGGCGACCGGGTTCGAAGTCCTCGCCGAGAACGGCAACTACGTGCGCGAAGCCCTCACGCTTGAGCGCCTCGAATACTGCATCCTGCTCGCCGAGTCCGGCGAGAAGCGCTTCGAGCGCGGCCCGAAGGTCGTGTTCCCCGAGGCGACCGAGCAGTTCATGATCAAGGGCAACAGCAAGAAGTTCAAGGCAATCGAACTGAACGACCAAATGGGTCTGTACATCAAGGTCATCGCCGACTACGAGGAGGAAAACGGCACCAAGCGCACCGCTGGCGACGAACTCTTCATCACGGGCAAGCAGCAGCGCATCTACTATCCTCGCGCCGAGCACGGTCTGATCACCTACAAAGACGGCAATTTCGAGCGCGAGCGCTATTACGGCATCGCGATCCCGATGGGCGAGGGGCGCTACGTTCTCGTCAAGGACGTCGGCGACGTCGAGACTGTGAAGGGCCCGCAGATTTTCCTGCCAGACCCGCGCAACCAAGTCATCGTGCGCCGCGTGCTGGACGAAAAGACTGTCGCCCTCTGGTACCCCGGCAACCAAGAAGCCATCGACTACAATGAAAACTTGCGCCAACTTCTTGGCGAGAGCGACGACAATTATGTCGCTGACGCCCTTGTGCGCAGCGCCTCCATCGGGACTGACCGCAGCTTCAACCGCCAGACCAAAGGCAGCAAGACGTTGAGTGCGATGCCCGCGTTGGACTCCTTCGAAGGCGACAAGATGAACCGGGGGACGCAGTTCACACCTCCTCCGTCGATCACGCTAAACACGAAATTCGACGGCGTGCCAACGATCAGCCCGTACGTAGGCTATGCCGTACAGATCGTTGACAAAAGCGGCAACCGCAGGGTGGTGGTCGGACCGGACACGATCCTGCTCGCCTACGACGAATCCCTTGCTGTCCTTGAGCTTTCCACCGGGAAGCCCAAGACCACCGACAGCCTCCTCCGCGCCGTGTACCTGCGCGTGGACAACAACATCGTCAGCGACATCATCCGCGCCGAGACGAAAGACCTCGTCAACGTGGACATCAAGCTGAGCTACCGCGTGAACTTCCTGCGCGAGCACAAGGACAGGTGGTTCTCAGTCGAAAACTACGTCAAGCTCCTTTGCGATCACATGCGCAGCCGCCTGAAGGGCGCTGTGAAGCACCTCGGCGTGAAGGAGTTCATCGAGAACTCCACCGCCATCGTCCGCGACACCATCCTCGGCGTCAAGGTCGAGGGCGAAACCCGCCACTTCTTCTTCGCGGAGAACGGCATGGACGTCTATGACGTCGAGGTGCTGGGCGCGACCATCAGCGACGACAAGATCGCGATGCTGCTCCGCAACGCGCAGAACACCGCCGTCTCCACCGCGATCAACCTGTCGGTCGAAGAGGCCTCCCTCATCGCGAAGAGGCGCTCCTCCGCGATCCAGACCGAAGTCGCAGACCTTGATCATCAATTCGCGACCCACAAGCTCCACCTCGCCTCCGAGTTGGAGAAAGCCCAAGCCGAACAGACCATGACCCGCTTGAAGGATGAGATCGCACAGGAAGTCGCAAAGATGACTGCCCATGTGAACGAGCAGGCGCAACTCGACGCCATCGCCGAGGCGACGCTTGCCCGCCGCAAGGGCGACGAAGACTACACGATCTCGCTGGAGCGCCAGCGTGTGGAGCATTTCGAGTCCCGCATGAAGGCGTTCGCCCCAGGCCTCATCGAAGCCATGAACACCCTCGGAAACACCGAGTTCGCGTCGAAACTGTCCGCCGCCATCGCCCCGCTTGCCTTGCATGAGCAGCAGGGTCTCGGCACCACATTGGAGAAGGTCTTCGCCAACACGCCGGTCGCGACGATCCTCGCCAACCTGCAATCCAGCAGGACTGCGAAGGCTGGGCAGTAAGTCTTCCGGCAATATCTAGCTAGAAGGGAGCCGCATAACCACGGCTCCCTTCTTTACTTTATAGCGCGGAGCTTATGGCGAGAACCACGGAAGACATCCTTGGATTGATCCGGCGCACGCCGTTCATGTGGCCCGATTCCATCATCCACATGTTCGTGTCCGGCTCCGCAATGCACGGCGCAACCGGGGACAAGCCGGGCGACCTCGACATCGCCGGGGTGTACATCCAGCCCCCGGAAATGGCGCTGGGCATCCCGCAGAAGCGCGAGATCGAGGACGGGGGCAAGTGGTTCGACCCGGATACGCAGGTATGGAAGAGCGCGGGCGACCATGAAAGAAGCGGCCCCGATGATGTTGATGTGAGCATGTACTCGCTCCGCAAGTGGGCGGGCATGGCGGCAAGCGGGAATACAACTGCCTTGGAGTTCCTGTTCGTCAAGAACATAATCGAAAGACCGAGCATCTGGCCGTGCGTCTGGGAGAAGCACATCGTGCCGAACACGGAGCATTTCCTCTCCAAACGCGCCGGTTTTCACTTCACTGCTTTTGCAGCGGCGATGAGGCTGCGTTTGGCGGGCGGCCACACGGGGAAGCATGGGCAAAGACCGGAGCTTGAAGCTGAGTTCGGCTACGACGTCAAGGGGGCAATGCATATGCTGCGCGTCCTTGGCGAGGGCATCGAGCTTATGCAAACCGGCACGATTACGCTGCCGTGCCGTGAGGCTACGTTCCTGAAGGACATTCGAAGAGGCGTCTATTCATGGAAGCAAATTGAGGCGTACGCCGACGCAAGGTTTCAAATTCTTGACGAAGTCCGCGAAAAGTCCTTTCTGCCCGACGAGATCAACCGCGCTGAAATCAGCCGCATCATCACGGAGGCGCAACTCGATTTCTGGGGGTTCGAATGAAAACCACACGTGTGCCTCCCCATACTTGCCGGTGCGGCGCTGTCAATGATGCCGCGTCGGCAGCAATGGACACGCCGAATCCGGGCGACATTTCGCTTTGCGCCTACTGCGGTTGCCTCACGATCTTCGCTGACGACCTGACCCAGCGGCCGCCCACGGCGGAGGAGCTTGCAGCCGTGCAGGCTTCGGAGTCATGGGCGTCCATCGAGCGCGTCCAGGAAGAAATCCTGCGCGGAAGACCCTGCTGATGGGCGACCCCTGCGAGCTTTGCGAGCGGACAGCCCTCCCGCTGACGAAGCACCACTTGGTGCCGAGGGCGCGGCACAACAAGCGGGTGAGGCGCGACTTCGGCGCGGACAGGAACAAGGTCGCCATGATGTGTCGGCCTTGCCAGAACGCGATCCACGCCTTCTTCACGGAGAAGCAGCTTGAGCGCGAATATTACACCATCGACCTCTTGAAGAAAAACGAGCTAGTGGTAAACTGGATCGGGTGGGTGAGAAAGCGGCCTACGTGGGGGCTGTGATGGGCGGGTGCAACAAGATGGTTTTCGACTGGGAGCATGCCGCCGAGAACATGGCGATCTGGGAGCAGTACGGCTCCGAGCTTGCAGGGAATTTCGGCATGAAGGAGTGCGGCAAGCTCGTGGTCAGGGACGGCAAGTGCGAAGAGCACAAGATTGAACGCCGCAAGAGCCTGCATAGCGACCGCCGTGTCCGTGGAAGCTCCGACACGGCATGACTTTTCTCAGTTACCCTACATGGAGGCTGTGATGATGCAATTAGTTTGCTGCGCCTGCGAAAAAGCTCTGGATGTCAACGCTGCCGTCCGGCATTCTCGGACTCATGTCCCGTGCCATCCCGAGTGCGTAAACGCGCCCGTGCGAATCCGAATCGACAACGAGCGGGAAGCATACAAGGCAATCGAAAGAATCTTGCAGCATTTGGGGATTCACGACTGATGGAGATTTACTACACCCACTGGCGCGGGTTGCAGTTCTTCCTGGAAGTCACGGGCAGGGCCTTCGAAGGGTATTATCCCTTCAAGGTTAGCAACGTAGGCGAGCAGGCAATCAAGAGCATGGCGACGGGCGAGGAAAATTGGGTCTGGGACAAGCCGAGGAAAATCCCGAGGAGAAGGGTCAACTGATGGGCGACTGGAAAATCGGAGACCGCGTGCGCATCGCCCCGGTGAAGTTTCCGCTTCGCCAGCCGCACTTGGAGCACGAGGGCAAGCCGGGCACGATAACCGGGAAGGAAAGCATAACGGATAACGGTGGCCGCCACATGTTCTACGTCCCGGTCATCACGCTTGACGACGGGACGGTGCTGCGGGGCTACGAATGCTGGTGGGAGCAATTTCTCCAGGATAAGATCGAAAAAGGAACAACGTGACCATGAAGGGGGTCTAGCATGTCTCATTTCTCAGTCCTAGTAATCGGCGGCAATCTCGAAGAGCAGCTTCAGCCATATCATGAATTTGAGTCCACCGGCATGGACGACCAGTACGTGCGGGAAATCGACAAGACCGAGGAAGCCCGCGAAAAGTTCGCAGAGGACACCACCACCCGGTACAAAGACCCGGAAGGCAATCTCCATGACCCGTTCACCCCGGAGGGCAACTGGGACAGCCGTTTCTGGCGGGAACTCACGTCCAAGGAGCAGGCGAAATACGGCAAAACGATGTTCCCAGAGCGGGAGCCGGAACCGGGTCTCCGCCTTGAGACCTGCGACTGGAAAGACGACAGCCCCCTCCGCAAAGGGTACCGCACGAAGGCGTTCGCTTGGCCTTCCGACGGCTGGTCTGAGGTCAAGGTGCCGACCGCCACGGTCGAGACGTTCGCGGAGTTCTGCGCAGACTACTACGGGCATCCTGTCGTCCCGTTCGGCATGCAGCCCGACCTTTCGAAGGAGCACAAGTACGGCTACACCATCGTTGACGAGAACGGCGCGGTCGTGAAGACAATCGACCGCACCAACCCGAACCGCAAATGGGACTGGTATTCCGTGGGCGGACGCTGGAACGGCTTCTTCAAGCTGAGACCGCTTGCCGTGGGGGTGATCGGCAAGCCCGGCATCCAGACCATGGCCGACGACTACGAGCCGCCAGCCAAGGATCGCGCCGACATCCTCACGAAGGGCGACATCGATGTCGAAGGCATGCGCAGCGAGGCGGGGGAAAAAGCCGCCGACCGCTGGGACAGGTTCCACGCCATCATCGCCGGATTGCCGGAGCCTTTGACTTGGGAGCAGATGCAGGAAAAGCACCGGACGGGCGGGATCGACAAGAACGGCCAGCCTCTCGTTGACTGGAACGCGACACGCAAGGAGTTCGACGCCCAGCCAGCCGTCGAGGCGCTGCGCAACAGCGACGGCGCGGAGTGGGAAGTGGGCGAGTACATGGTTCCCCGAGAGCAATACATCCAGCAGAACCGCGACTATGCCGTTGGCACCTTCGCCGTGGTCAAGGACGGGCAGTGGTATGAGCGCGGGCGCATGGGCTGGTGGGGCACGGTATTCGACGAAAAGGACGAGAACGAATGGACTCGCCAGTTCACGGAGCTTTTCGACAGCCTGCCGGATGACACGCTGCTGACCGTGGTGGACTGCCACATCTGACGATGCCCGAGCCGACTCTTCCCGGCAACGACGCGCTCGGGGAGTGGTATGGGAAGATAGAGCCGGGCATCCGCTCCGTCGTCAGGCTTTTACGGGACAACGGCTGGAACACGACTTGCTCCTGCGAGCACGAGATGTACGTTGACGTGGACTTGCTAAGCATGGGAGACTGCGAACGGCTGGCGACTTTCCTCGTCATGAACGGTTACCGCAAGTTCCACATGTCGGCGGAACTGTTCGTCCCCGAGGACGGATTATGGGTTCGGCGGGTTCACCTCACGGTGGGCAAGTTCCCGGTATGAGCAGGCCGCACGAAGTTCGGCGTTTCCCTTCCTCCTTATCCGGTACAATAATCTGATGGGCAGAATACAGCTTGACGACAGCATGATGTCCGCGCTCATGAAGATGTGCGAGGGCAATCCCGGAGGGCTGAACGTTCTCATGGAGCTTGTTCGACAGGTGCCGTGCATCGACCCGGCGTGCGCCTTGGGCGGGCTGCATTACGTCCTGCAACTCGATGACCTCGGGCTGTACGGCCCCAAGATTTGGATGCTGTTCAAGGACGTATGCGGGCAGAAAATAGAGGGGATTGTTGTTTTGTTCCGTGCTTGGCAGCTTGGGCACCTTTCAGCTACGGAGCTTCGGCGCATCATCGACGAGGACGAGCCGTATGACTGGAAACCCCTAGTGGCGCTGATCCGGGCGGACGTGCCGGAGTTCAAGGCAGTCAAGTGAGCAACAAAGTTCGGTTTCTAACTGAGTGTCCTGGGTGCGGAGAGATCATCCCCGTGAACGCGCCCGTATGCAAGTCTTGCGGAGCAGTTCTCGACCGTGAGGAGGCAATCAAACTGGGACTCGTGCAGTCTGAGCAGCCGCCAGCTTCGTGTCTTGACGATGTTTTGTTGACTCCTGCGACGCATGTGGCGTACGTAGCGTCGCGTGAGGAAGTGTTGGCGTCGCGTGAGGAAGTGTTGGCATTGCTGCGGAATATCGTAGACAGGCTAACCGCTATTGAGGATTTGATGAGGAGCAAATGAAGATTTGCGACTCCCACTGGCAGCAGCTTCGGCAAGCGATAGACGAGCGGGGCCTCATGGGGTTCGTCGCCAAAGACGGCGACCATGCAGCCCAGAACATGGTCGCTCAGCTTCAAGGCACGGACACAAAGGAGAATTTTGATCCGCTGATGTCGGCGACCTTTGCGATCTGGGGCAATTCCATAGAGATGTGGGGGCTGGAGATCGTCCAGCCGGACGCGCCCTGTCCGCTGTGCCTCCTGGACGACCACGCAGCGACCTGCACGGAAGCAAGCTGCGCACGGAATACCGGAACCGACTGGATCAAATTTGCGGCTGACGGTCAGGTCGAGGCGGCAACGAGACTAGGCTTGCTGAGCAAGCCAAATTGAATGAAAGGAAAAATATGAGAATTTCATCGGTCGTGCTTTCAGTTGTCTTGGCTCTGTCGGGCTGTTCCGTCTATCAGCCAAAAGCGCCGGTCCCAGAGTCTGTCCTTACGAACAACTACCTGGCTGACCTGGAGTCGCCCACGCTCCAGAGTTCCTATGACGCCATGCCGGACGGTCCGCTCAAGGCGGCGAGGCGCAACGCCATCCTGTATGAGTACATCTGGCTGGTGGATGCATCCTACGACTCTTACGAGGCGAAGTTTTTCTCCGGGCAGGCATACGTCGCCACGGCAGTCGATTTTTCGACGATGGGGCTGAATGCTGCTTCGGCGGTCACGGGCACAGCCGCGCTGAAATCGGTCCTCTCCGTGATCGCTGGCGGCATAACCGGGTCGAACGCATCCTACCAGAAGAACTTTTTCGACCAGCAGACCCGCGAGGTCGTCGTGGGGGTGATGCGCTCGGCAAGGCTGACCCAGCTTGCCGTGATAGAGACGGGCATGGCCTCGAACAGCGACGCCTATACGCTTCAGCAGGGGCTGCTCGACGTCTCGGAATACTACCGGGCGGGCACTGTCATAGGGGCGCTTGAGACGATCAGCAACTCCTCCAGCGCGGCGTCGGCAACCGCGAGGCAGGCGATCAAGAACCTCAGGCACTAGCCGGTGGGCCACGGAACCGACAACGCGGAAGCCAGGAGGCAAGTCCGCAACGAGACCATCGACGAACTTTGCGATTGGCTCGCCTCCTGCATTGAAAGCGTAGACCACGACACCGAGGTCTACAGGGCGTGCAGCGCCATGGTCGCCGCCATGCGGGGAAAGAAATCCTGAAGAACAGACTGAAGGGCAACCATGACCAACACACGATATTGGATGGCGTCCCTAAAGCTGGCGCAAAGCATTCGAGGACACGGCGGCTCCTGCTGGAATACCGGAGGACCGGCAGTCTGCGGTGAATGCTGGCGTAACGGGGATCGAGTCCAGCAGCTAGTCCTTCGTGCATATCGGGCGGGCTTGAAGGATGCCAAATCAAGCCATGAAAAAATTCCTGTGCATCATCGGGGTTCATAGCCCCAAAATCGTCCGCAAGGTCTTTTGGGGAAACGTGCATCGGGCTGAACTGCGGTGCACCTGCGGCAAGCGGTACGAAGGGTTCGTGGCAGGTCCCATTGGGCGCGTGTACCCGGCTGAAAACCCGTCAGATTTCTGGACTGCATATGACGCGGGGGCACTAAACCCACAAAGGATAATTTCCAAAAATAGCCCTTGACAAGGTTTGAATTTTGCGGTACTCTCCCGGAGACCGCTATCTCTTGGTTAAACGCGGCTGGGCATCCCGCATAGTCCACCGAGGCGAGTCAAGGCGGGGTGCTAAAACAGTTCTTGACAGTTTTTCGAATTCTCAGTACTATTACAGGCAGGCTAGGAACATGATTTCAAGGAAACCCAATACGATTGCCCGAAAGGGCGCGAGCCAGTGGCGGAATAACCGCCATTTCGGCGTGGGTCTTTCCTCGGATGGGTGGGACGGCTAAAAAAACCCCAACCCAACCAAGCTGAACGGACCCGCCGACCGAAAGAGGTTGAGCGGGTTTTTTGCTTTAGGGGATTGGTCTAGCGGCTACGATGCGCGTCTCCAAAACGCTGCGACGGGGGTTCGAGTCCCTCATCCCCTGCCAAGTTTTTGAAGGGAAGGAAGTTATGGAACTGAGGTCAGGGGCTTCTCAAGCGCGAGGTACCCGCATCCTGCGGGGGGAGACGGCTGCCCGGAGGCGTCTTCATCTCGTCTAGCCTTGCGCAGAGGGCGACGGAAGCCGGGTACGAGGAGTTCGTCCTTCCGTCGCTTGAGCTTGCCGCCATGTACGCGGAGAAGGCGGGGGATGAGGTTCTGGGGCAGATGTACACGTTCCCGGACAAGAAGGGCAGGCTGCTGTGCCTGCGACCGGAGGGGACGGCGACGTGCCAGGTGCTCGCCGACACGGCGCTGAAGTCGGAGCGGGACGTGAGGCTCTGGTACCTGGCGACCTGCTGGCGCTACGAGCGGCCGCAAGCCGGGCGCTACCGGGAGTTCTTGCAGTTCGGCGTGGAGGTCCTGAACCCGCGCCGGGGCGTGCGGGACGAGCTTGTGGCGCTGGCCGAAGGCATGGTCGGAATGTTCACCGACCGCTATGAGGTGAGCAGGGCTGTGAAGCGCGGGCTGGCGTACTACGTCGAGGACGGCTTCGAGATAAGCTGCCCGCAGCTTGGCGCTCAGAAGCAGGTCTGCGGCGGCGGGTCGTACAAGCAGGGATGCGGCTTCGCGCTCGGCGTGGATCGGCTGATGCTGGTTTGAGTTTCATGCCGTAGTGCATGACACTACGGTGGGCGTAGTTCAGTTGGGAGAACGCCCGGCTGTGAACCGGGAGGTCGCGGGTTCGAACCCCGCCGCTCACCCTTTCGTGACTTCCTGAGTATTAAGTAGAGTGCTCAGGAAGGTTCATGATGCTTTACACCGTGTACAAGACGGTGAATTTGACGAACGGCAAGTACTACTTCGGCGTCCATAAAACGGACGACCCGGATGACGACTACCTCGGTTCTGGGGTATACATCAAGCGAGCCGTTGCAAAGTACGGGGAACAGAACTTCCGCAAGGAAGTGTTGTTCATTTATCTTGATGCGGAGTCGGCGTTTAAGAAAGAAGACGAGTTAATCCAGTGTTATCGAGGCAGGGACCCGTTGTGCATGAATCTAAAGAATGGAGGGAGAGGTGGCTATGACTGGATCAATAAAAACGGGTTAAATGGTGCGAAAGTTGCGCATCTCCCAAATGTAGAGCAACAGCGGCGACGGACATTCGGTAAAAGACTTAAGACCGACGAAAATTTTCGACGTCAAGTTGCCGAACGAGCAAAGCACGCGGCGCAATTTGTAAAAAATGAGAGCCGCTTGGAATCATTAAAGCAGGCGACAATCGCAGCAGCGAACGCAAATACGGGCAGAAAACGCTCCTCGGAATTCAAGCATAAGATTTCTGCCGCGCAGCGAGGGGGTAGGTGGGTACACCAAGGAAGAAATAAACGTCGAGTTGTCCAAGAAGATTTGCCAAGATTTTTGAAAGAGGGCTGGCTGTTTGGACAAAAAGACAAGCCGTCGCTTAAGACCCGAAAATTAAGTAAAGCTCAAACAGCTTTCGCGGGGACACGTTGGTGCTGGGGGCATAAAGATTTTTTACCTCTTAACGCTTTTGATGGCGCAAATCGGTTGTGTAGGCTTTGCAGGAAAAAGCGGCGAGTTTTACGCCGCCAAGAGTTGGGACATTGGTAATTTGATATAGGCGCGTGTAGCTCAGTTGGACAGAGCGCTACTCTGCGAAGGTAGAGGTCGCTGGTTCGAATCCAGTCACGCGCACCAAGAGATTGCGCCTGTAGCTCAGTTGGACTAGAGCGTTCGCCTCCGAAGCGAAAGGCCGCGAGTTCGAGTCTCGCCAGGCGCACCAAGTTCGAGAGCAGTCCCGGCGCTGGCCGTGCGCAGCACGGATCAACGCCGCCGATGATTGGGGTCTGGTGCCCGAACCATCTGTGATACTCAACCGGACTAGGCGCGTTGCCGCTGGCCCAAAGTGGACGTCCACGGAAGGAGTCACGTGAGAGAGGGCTGCCTGAGTTTGCCGGGTTAGCTATTGGACATGGCAGCACGTCTTCGAAACGTGCAATTTAGCGGGTCCGAATCCCGCACCCGGTTCCAAGATTTGCCCCCGTAGCTCAGCGGAACAGAGCGGCACGCTACGAACGTGAAGGTCGGCGGTTCAAATCCGTCCGGGGGCACCAAGGTTAGTACGAACATCAAGCCTGATTAAAGACGGTTGCTTTGAACGAGTAAAAAAGGAAGTAGTAAAGTGTGATGTGCGATGTGCTAACTGTCACAGACGCCGCACTGCAAAGCAACAAAAACATTTTTGGCTAGAATTTTTAGCAACGAAAGTTTGATGGGGTGTGGTCCAATCGGTAGGACGCTCGGCTGTTAACCGAGACGGTGTGGGTTCGAATCCCACTGCCCCAGCCAGCTTATGAAGTGGATTGCCCAAGCCCTGCTGAAGCGGATCGGCGCGTATCTGAATAACAAGCGCGGATTGACTTGGGCCGAGGCGAAGAGGTGGTATATCGTCATCACCCCCCTTGCGGGGGTTTTGAGGAAGGGAGCAAAGGCGTAAATTTGCAGAAGAGTTCTGATCCTCGGTAGCTCAATGGCGGAGCAGGCGGCTGTTAACCGCAAGGTTGCAGGTTCAAGTCCTGCCCGAGGAGCCAAGTTTGGGTCTGTAATTCAGCGGCTAGAAGCCCTCGCTCTTAACGAGGTAACGAGAGTTCGAGTCTCTCCAGACCCACCAAGTTTTTGTGATACCATGGGCCGCTAGCTCAATTGGTTAGAGCAACTGCCTCTTAAGCAGAAGGTTCCCGGTTCGAGTCCGGGGCGGCTCACCAAGATCGGAGAGGAAGATGCTGAAGCCCAACGGTGATTTTGATTTAGACGGAAAGCCGGTCATGCCCGATGTGGTTGTCGCCGGACTCATCCCCAACGAGGAGGGGCAAAACGATGTCGAGGTCGAACCTGCCGGGGTCGAACCCGACGATGACGACCTCTTCGTGGACTACGGCGGCGAGGGATGACAAGTTTTTGGGTATTAGGATTCTTAGGATAGGAGGTCGAAGACGTGCCTGACGTACTGATTCTCGACATGAACTACCGCCCTGTCGGTTTCGCATCGTGGCAGGACGCGGTCAAGAACATCTGGAAGGACCGGGCTGTCGTCATCAAGGAAGACGAGGACGGCAAGATGCTCCATTCCCCGTCCTTCGAGATGGGCATGCCGAGGGTGATCCGCGTCCGCAACGCGTGGGTGAAGCGGCGCAAGACCTCCGTCCCGTTCTCGCGGCGCAACCTTTACGTCCGCGACAGCGGCGAGTGCCAGTACTGCGGCAGGCACCTCAAGCTGGACGAGTACACGCTCGACCACGTGGTGCCGCGCTCGCAGGGCGGTATCTCGTCCTGGGCGAACATGGTCCTGTCCTGCATGCGCTGCAACAAGCGCAAGGCGGGTCAGACGCCGGAGCAGGCAGGGATGCCTCTCTTGCAGAGGCCAATCGTCCCGAAGGTGGACGATCCGAAATATAATTTCAAATTGCACATTCGGAAGCTCCGCCCCGAGTGGAAGGAATGGGAGAACTTCCTGTACTGGAACATCGAGTTGGATAAATAGGTAGACAAGCCTCGGGGAGGACGATAACCTCCCCGAGCAAAGATTGCGGCCCCGTAGCTCAGCGGAACAAGAGTAGCGGTTTCCTAAACCGAAGGTCGTGCGTTCGAATCGCACCGGGGCTACCAAAATTATGATGTCAGCCGACATTTTCGTCTGGAAGTGCATCGTCTGCGGGCATAGGGTCATGACGCAGATGGACCTCCATGTCAACGACCGGCCGATCTGCGTGGAGTGCAATGCGGAGATGGAGCCAGTGAGGAAAGACCCCGAACTCGGGGAGCGCATCATGAGGATATGGGAGCGGCTGGTTCCCGGCGCACAGATTTGACTTTTGGGAGATCGTACAATCGGTAGTACACAGGTCTCTGGAACCTGTTATGGCGGTCCGAGTCCACCTCTCCCAGCCAAGCTTTCGGAACAGCCATGTGACTCTGGTGTTGAGCGGCGACAGCATGAGCGGGTGCAAGAAGCACGGTCCCGGCGTTTGGCGCAGCGACTGCGAAGAGTGCCGCACGGCCCCGGTGCCGCAGCACGAAACCGATGTGATCCTGACACCGTCCTACTGCAACGGCTGCAAGTATGGCAGCCATTGCTTGGGCGCTGACCCGGACTGCGCATGCGGCTGCGAATAAAGCTAGACAACGCCACGAAGTTGCGGTAGAATGGGAGAGATGAACTCTCCGCTGAAGACGATCCTGAAGGTCACGGCTGCGGCGCTTGTACCGGGCATAGCGATCTACTTGCTGGCGAGCATGATCCTGAGGGAGAACGAGAAGAAGGAATTCAAGAGGTATATCTACAACACCTACGGAGAGGGCAGCAAGTATGTTGACACCTACTATTGATTACAGCGCTCTTGCGACGATGGCGCTCGGCGTCTGCGCCCTCTGCCTCTGCCTTGCCTACCCTGCGCCACGAAGAAAACGCTGACCACATCCCTGCGGGCCGTTACGTCAACGGCTAGACTACTCGCCTTTTAAGCGATGGAATCTCGGTCCAAATCCGAGGCGGCCCACCAAATTTGCCCCCGTCGTCCAACGGAATAAGGACACTGGCCTTCTAAGCCATGGATGCGGGTTCGATTCCTGCCGGGGGTACCAATTTTTGGGAGGTTAACTCAATCGGTAGAGTGCCCGGCCTTTAACCGGAACGTTGTGGGTTCGACTCCCATGCCTCCCACCAAATTCCAATAGTTCGATAACTAGAGTATTTAACACTTATCAGATACTCTAGTATGATAAACAAAGAACAATTAGAACAAGCGATTTCCGATGGCTTAAGTAGCTACGGCATCGCTCGAAAATTCAATGTTGGTCAAACTGCTGCTCGGTATTGGTTGAAGCGATGGTCTCTTAAGACCCAACACAAGGCTAAACGCACAGGAAAACCACGACAGTTTAATCCATGTGTTGTTTGTGGGACGCCCACAAAAAACAAGAGGGTATGTGGGTTGAAGTGCAATGGTATTTTGACAACCGCCACAACACAAAAAAGATGGCAGAAAAGAAATTGCCAAGAACTAGCTAGCTGGAAACAGGGAAAATTTCAGCCGTCTGAATTTCGTTGCAAAGCAATTTTAGTTTTTGAACGGGGCAAAAAGTGTGAGATTTGCGGCTGGGCGGAGGTAAATCCCTATACGGATCGAATCCCAATCGAGCTTGAGCATAAGGATGGGGACTGCTACAACAACAAGTACGAAAACCTGTCGCTTTTATGCCCAAACCATCAAAGCCTGACCGCAACTTACCGGGGAGCAAATGCCCGTAGGGGACGAGGACGCAAGATGTACAAAGTTGTGAGCCAATGGGCAAAAGAAAAAGGCATCGGCATTACAACCGGGACCTAAATTGTTGAATAATCTTGGCATGTGGTGTATTATATCTATGTCGCTGGCGATTATGCCGGAGGCGTTGAGAAGCAAGCATACGTAGCGACCGTGTGGCTCATGTGAGACCGCATACCGCAAAACAAAGGCAATGCGAGGCATCGGAGATTGGATTGGGCAAAGCATGATCCTTACGATCAACAAGGAAGGCAAGTATTTCATGGTGGACGATAAGACCCAGCCAGGCCCCCCGGTGGTGGGTCGCGGCCGCTCTTTCCGGGAGGCAATCGGCGACTGGTTTTTCAACCACCAGGCTGATCTTGCGGCCAGGTTCGGGATCAGGTTCGACGTAGACCCCTCCGCACAGTCAGCGGAGGGTCGGCGGCGTCGGCGGGAGTTGGCGAAGAGATAGCTCTGGCTAAAACAAGGCTTTCTCTCAGGTGCCCATATTGTGCGAGCCGACCGGCTTGTAAAATAACCCGTCAAGGTTTCTGCCGGTTCGCCTTGTCCATGTCCGACTTCGAAAGCTGGTTGAACCCGCTGACGGACGCCAGGTCGGCTTTCAGTTGGGCGATGTTGAAGCCCTTGGGCTGCCAGGCCGCGCCGAGCAGAGTGTGGGACTCGTCGGTGTACTTGTCCCAGAACGCCACGGTCATCTTCTGGAGCATGCCCCACGTGATGCAGGTGACGGTCGTCGCGCCGTTTGCCGTGGGGTCTTTGACGTGGTACGCCGGGCAGTAAACCGCGTGCCCGCCCGCGATCCCGCCGTCGTCCGGCACCACGTCCCAAACCTGGCCGTTCTGGTTCTGGGTGAGCGCCGAGTTGGGAAGCTGGAGACCGATGTAGACGCCGCCGAACTCCGCGATGGACTGCATGACGTGCCCGAAGTTCTGGGGCTGCGGGCTGACGTAGGCTTCGAGCACGTGCCCGCCGAACGTCTGCTGGTACCAGTCCGTGAGGACGGTGGTCTCGATGCCGCCTTGGTCGGTGCTCTCGTCGCCGAGGACGTAGCCGCACCACTTCTCGTACTTAGCGAGGATGAGGCTGTCGGGAGGGGTGGTCGCGTCCTTCGTCCAGACCTGCACGGCGTGCCCGCAGGCGGCGATGGTGCAGTCGCCGAGGCCCTCGGAAGGGACTCCGGCAGGGGCATCCGAGTCGGGGCCGTTCAGCATCATGCCCCAGTCCGTGACGCCGTACGTGTACTGGGCGTAGGGCGGCGGGGTGTAGCCTTCCAACACGTAGTCCTTCATGTGCGGCGTCTGGGGGCTGAACAGAGCCTGCTTCTTGCCTAGCCTGTACTTGAATTGCATGCGGGTTACCTCCACATAAGGTTCGGGTAGCGGGAAACAGGGGCAACCCCTTGAAAATCCTTGATAAACTGCGTCAAATCATGGTATTTCATGGTGAAATGGTACGCCCGCGAACCACAAGCTCCCATATTTTCCCCGGATAGTTCGCGCTGTGATGCAAGTTTTTACGCACCTTGACTTTATGGAAGGAGCGGCTTGATTCGCAATAGCAAAACGATGGCGAGGCTGGTGATTTCGCGAAAGGCGACCTCTGGACTATTTATTTGTAATGAGTTACGATATAGCTGTCGCGCCCCCGCACGGGCGCGTGGGTTGAAACTATGATAATAATACCAAAAGACAGGAATGTTGTCGTCGCGCCCCGCACGGGCGCGTGGGTTGAAACAACGAGATGGTCATGCGTGCGCTGCGCAAGGCAGATCGCGCCCCGTACAGGTGGGTTGAAACAGGAAAATTGCGACATGGCTAACTTTATGTGTGTGGGTTGAAACATCAACGGCGGTCGAACCATCGTGGTTGTCACCCCTCATTAAGGTGTGGGTTGAAATAAAATAGGAAGAGGGCTGTTCGTTTCATGACCACGTCTTAACGCCCCTTAATTGGGGCGTGGGTTGAAACGCCGCATCTCTAGCAGCTTTGTTTTGGCTATCATCCCACAAGGGACATGGGTTGAAACGACCGTGTGGCTCGGAGTACCAATCAATTGTTGGTTGGGTTGAAACATTCTTAATTCTTGTTTTAGCTTCTTGCTTCACCCAGTGTTGAACTGGGTGTGGGTTGAAACCTTGTTGAAGCAGCGGACCGCGACCTTCTTGCTGTGTCACCCAGCGTTGAGTGGGTTGAAACGCGCCCATCGAGGGCACACCGTCGATCTCATGAGTGCCGCCCAGCGTTGAACTGGGTGTGGGTTGAAACACACCAGCTTCCGTGATGGAACGTCGTAAAGTAGTATCAGTTTGATTGGATTGAAACGCTATCGAGTACTTCCTTTAGAGGGAGGTATTCCATATGAGAAAAATCCTATTTTCCTTGGTTTTCAGCCTTCTCCTTTTCGCTGTCCCGATCCCGGCATCTGCCCAGCATGGGCACGGCGGCGGGCGCAGCAGCGGCCATAGCTTCGCCGGGCACGCCCCGAGCGGGTATGCCGCCCCGTACGCGGCCCCGAACCGAGGCTACAACAGAGGCGAGGCGTACGCCCATTTCTCCAACGGCCGCTTCGACCGCAGCTACTTCGCCGCCCATTGGGGCTACGGGCACCCCTTCTACTTGGGCAACTGCTACTGGTGGGGGCCGCGCTTCTACGTCGGCTCCTACTTCTGGTACGGCGGCGCGTACTTCCTGATCATCGACCCGATCCCGTACGACTGGTGGTACGACGACGTCTACGTGGAGTGGGTTGACGGCTACGGCTACGTGCTTGCCGACCCGGTCTATCCTGGCGTTTATTTCCATATCGGCGTCCGCTTCTGATCTGATACACCGACAACGCAGACCGCCTCAAAGCCGGGGTTTGGGCTTCAACCTGATCCCCGGCTTTCTGTTTTGCAGCTTCTTTTTGTATTTATAGGGATAGCCCATGGACGAATCGAATGCCTTGAAAATCTCGGTCTACAACTCCGACGCTGGGCGGGAGTACGACCTGTACGTCCGCAAAGACCGCCTCAAGGCGTTTGAGGCGTTTCTGATGCGCCGCCGCTGGCGCGGCGAGTACCAGCCGGAGGCGGGCGGGATGCCGGGGATTAGCTGGGCCGCCTTCAACGGGCTGGATGCGATTTTTGAGCGCCGCCCCAGGAGCTTCCCCGCACGCGACATCCTTCAAGCCCTCGCCGACGACATAGTTCCGGGCGGCGAAGCGCCCGCTGTCACCCCGCACGAGGTCGAGAAGGCGCTGGAGCAGTTTTCCGCTGTGTACCCGCCCGATGTTTCGGAGGGCGCATGAGTTATCAAAGTCGCATTCGCGAAATACAATCGAGCTTCGTGATGGGCTTCCAAGACCGCGAGACCTGCCTTTCCCTGTTCGAGGATTTGCTGCACGAGTACGGCTTGCTTCCCCATGAGGAGCAGCTTGACCGCACCATAACGAACGAGAACTTCCTCACGCTACTCAAGATGGCCAAGGACGTGCGCGAAGTTCCGCCCCCGGTGTCCGAGATCGAGAAGCACTTGGACTTGGAAAGCATGCGCAAGACGGCAGAGAACCTCAAAAAGCTTGCCGAACGAATGGGTAAAAGCGGCCAGCGCTTCAGGATCGCCGACTCCGTGAGCCGCAACTGCCCGGTGTGCCAGAAGCCGGTACGCGCCCTGTTCAACCGGGTGCAGAGCCTAGACCACCAAGTGCTCCCTGTAGACCCCCCGCGCTGCCAAGGCTGCATGATGAAATGGGTCGAGGAAAAATTCGGTCCGCTGCAAGACCTGAAGCCCGACGAGCCGGCCCCCGCGACCCCCCAAGACGACAGCCCGGTCAGCCCCATGAGCGACGAAGAAATAGCATGGTTTGCTTCATTAGAAAAGCAAATGCAAGGATGAATGAGGACAGTATTATCGAGGTATGGGCTTCAGCAGAAACGCTTATCGGGAAAATAGACGGAATAAAGGACTTTGTAGAGATTGTGGGGAGAAAGCACGTAAAGGTCTATCTCTATGTGAGGCGTGCGCAAAGTCCGCTTATAAACGAAATGTAAAGCGTTCTGCTAACTTTAAGAAAAGGGGGGTCTGCATAACGTGCGGGCGAAAAGTCGTAAAAGGCAAGGCACGTTGCGCACAACACCTACTTTATACCCGTATTTGCAATTTGCACCTGCCGCGCAAAGAAAGACCACGTGTTGCTGCGGCACTCCGTGAGTTTGCTGGATACTGTGAATGTTGCGGCAGAAGCAAACCTGGTGGAAACAACCAGTGGAATATCGACCACAAAGGGTCAAAATTTCGTGGTATATTATGTTGGTACTGTAATATTGTACTTGGGCTTGTTTACGACAATACAGCAACACTGAAGGCGATGATCAAATACCTCCGAAAAACACGGCAGGGGAGGAAGGACAAGCCATAAGCAGGGGTTCCTGATGAGCTTCCGGGTCAACGGGGTTGCGGTGGTCTGCGCGGAAGAAGACGACATTTGCGAACTCTGCGGCAAAGTCGCCGAGCTTCGGCCGTACGGGCCGAAGGGCGAGCGCATCTGCTACGAGTGCGGCGAGAAGGACCCCGCCACGACCAAGCGCATGCTGTATAAGGTCTTGTTCGGGGAGACGATCCAGTGAAAGAAGACATGCCGCTGAGGGGACAAGAAACGCTCTTGAACGGCATCCTGCAAGCGCTGAGCGCCATGGTGGTGCCAGGCGTCACGACCAAGCAACTCGACGAGCAGGCGGAGCGCCTGTGCAGCCTGCACGGCGTCAAGCCCGCGTTCAAGGGCTACAAGCCCCCCAACTTCGGCACCACGGAAGGCTACCCGAACTCCCTCTGCGTCTCGATCAACGAGGAAGTCATCCACGGCATCCCGTCCGACCGGAAAATCCAAGATGGGGACGTCGTGAAATTGGACATGGGGATCGAGCAAGACGGGCAGTTCGACGACGGCGCGACGACCGTGCTGGTGGGCGAACTCGACCCGAAGACCGGGCACATCCTCGGCACCTCGGCCGCTTCCCGCAAGCTCGTCAAGGCCACAAAGGAGGCGCTGGACGCCGGGGTCGCGCAGGCGAAGGCGGGGAAGACCACGCACGACATCGCGGCGGCCGTGGAGGCTGTCGCAAAGAAGTACGACCTTCACGTCGTCCACGGCTACGGCGGGCACGGCATAGGAAGCTCGCTGCATCTGGAACCCCACATCCCGAACGAGGTCGCCGGGGCGGGGCCGCCAGTGGAACTCAAGCCCGGCATGAAGATCGCGATTGAGCCTATGTTTTCCACCGCAAGCGGCGGCTTCACCTATGTGGCGAAGGACGGCTGGACTGTGAAGCTCCGCAACGGCGGGCTTGCCGCGCACTTTGAGCAGACGGTGACCATCGAATAGCATGGTCGCAAGGGGCACAAAAGCTTTCCGCGTAGACGGGAAAGGCAGGCTGCGTTTCCTGTTCCATGCGCACCAAGGGTCTAGCGTGGTTCCGCTGGATCGTTGGATCGAGACCAAGCGCCCGTGGGTGACGGACGGCTCGCGGCAAAAGATGTATCGTGCCGCATTCCATTTCCTGCGGGATCGGGATCGCGTCGAGAAATTTGACCGCTTGACGCAGGGAAAATATGTCATGATTCCCATCAAGGCGCAGGGAGCCGAGCGGAAACCGAGAACGAACGTCGGCTCGTGGCTGGCAAGGAAAATTTTCGTTTCCAGCGTGGATGTCGAAAAAATTTTGGCGGAGGCTACGCATGAGCAGCAAAAGGCATCAGCGCCGCAAGGCATGCGGTAATAAGGAACCCCACCCCGACCGAGCCGGGGCGGTGCGCCATCTCGTCTCTCTCAAGCACAAAGGCAACCTCGGTCTGATAACCTACAAGTGCCCGTTCGGCAACCATTGGCATGTGGGCCATCCTCCCCGCAGGGTCAGGAAAGCCCTCACTTCAAGGGGGATTTGGTGATTTTCCCAGTATTATCTTTGGATATGGGCGAGCCAAAACCTTCTGTACCTGCAACCACCAAGGCGCTCCAGGCATGGCAGTCCGAGCTTCGCCACCTCGAAAAACGGCTGGAGGAGTGGTCTAACGACCTTGCGGTGCGCGAGGAAGACTTGGAACAGCATGAAGCCGCCTTCGCAAGCGTGCTTGACAAGGCCGACGACGAGACGATCCAGCGCTACGCCGATTACCTTGAAGACTGCGGCTGCACAGCCGAGGACGCCGCAAACGGGTGCGATTGCCCGAAGTGCGAGCAGTTCAGGTCGAAAGCCTCGTCCCCAACGATTGCAGTCCCCGGCGACAAAGGCGACGAGGTCGAGTGGCTCGAAAATCTTTGGAAGCTGAAAGATGGGCGGCGCAAACTGCCGAGCGCCAAAGCCAGAAAGGAAGCGCTGGGATGATCAAAGTTGCCCTCATCGACCAGCACGGCACCCATTTCGCGACCTTCGACTTGCCGGAGCTTCCTCGCGAGGGCGACGTCATCGAGATCGGGTTCCCGGACAAGCAGCCCGGCAAGTCCTTCACCGTCGAGCGCGTCGTCTACCAGATGGTCTACGACGCCGGTCCCGTCCGGCACGAGATCGATCCGCCGTGGCACTGGGAAATCAGGCTATTCGGCGACATTCGGCGTGAAGCTGATGATTGGGCTTCGCGTGTTTGCGTATGCGCCCAAGGCGTGACGAAATGCCCCAAGCACGGCGATCAGCCTGCCGAGCGCGAAACCTGTCCCCTGTGCAAAAAAGCAGTTCTGGCGTATTGTGCGCAGGGCGAATACTGCACCAGCGACGATTGCAAATACGTCGCGTAGAGACACGAAGACCCCCGCGCATACACAAATCCACGAGGGTCTAGGTGCAGATCGGTCGGATCACCTCCCCCCTAATCTAATGTGTTTGTGAAGCGGTTGCTCCCGTGAATCGAGGTCGCTGCTGACTGCTGAAGGTTCATGCAAAGTTCCTCCTTCGGGATTAAGGATGGACTGAGTATTTAGTTTGTGGCGGCGAACTCTGCCGCATCTATCTAAGAGGAGCATAGCGGAGAAATCGGCGCTGCCTTGCAAAGCTCTAGGGGGCTATGCAAGGCAGCCCACGATAAGACTCACCAAACTAGATATGAGCAAGCTTACAGATTTAGCTGGACAAAGATTCGGGCGTTTGACCGTTCTCCACCGGGCGGGGAAAGAGTACCCCGTTCGTTGGGCCGTGGGATGTGACTGTGGTACAGAAAAGACTGTTTCGCGCCGTAGGTTACTGGATGGGTCAGTCAAAAGCTGCGGATGTTTGCGCCGAGAGCTTACTGTAGCGCGAAACAAAAAAAGGACTAAACCATTTGAACTCGTAGCTAGAAAAAACGTTCTTTGCCACTACATCCAAAACGCCAGCGCAAGAGGGCTTGAGTGGGGGCTTTCGGAAAAGCATTTTTATACCTTAATACAAAAACCGTGTTTCTGGTGCGGCGCTCTGCCTGCAAATCAATGCAAAATTTCCTACCGGAAGGGGGTTTTTATATATCAAGGTGTTGATCGTCTAGATAATCGTTTTGGGTATTCTGAGACTAATGCAGTTCCCTGTTGTTACCTTTGCAATGATATGAAAAGTTCCACGTCGGCGCACGACTTCAAGCATCAAGTAGAAAAAATATCGCATAATCTGAAAGGACATCAATGGCCGACGACCTCTTGAAACGTGTATTTGGCATGTTAGATGACAAAATCAGAATTTACCAAGTCATGGAAGACCGTGAGGTTTTTCGTGATGAATTTGTCTATTGTCAAATCATGTTCCAAATCCTCTTTGGTGATAAAGGGTTTGCCAAGACGTTGGGGCCAACTTGGAATCTTATACATGATCCTCGCTTTCGAGTGCTAGAAAATATGATGGTCACTGATCGCCATGCAATCTTCGGCGGGGATGCGCGTATTGGAAAACAATATATTAACGATGACGGTTCATTTTCAAGCTCTGTTGGAGACCTTGAAAAATACGCTGAGTTGTTGGGTGAGGGAAGAAACTTTCACAATGTCTTAACGCATCCAAATCAAGCATGTCCAGTACGCAAGTGGTTGGAACGCATCTATACCGGGCATACTCAGATAGTCCCAAACAATGAACTCAATTGCGTTTGTTTGAGCAAGGAAAAAATTGACCCAACTACTTTCAAAGATCAATCTGATGAAGTAGTGTGGCGTTATATTCTTCAGGAGTGCCCCAACCGCGCTTTCACGGAAGGCGGAGGTACGACCGCCTACGGCAAGCTGATGTACGACCTGATCCGCGCCGACCTGATCGGCCTGATCCACGACTACGCCGAGACCCCGCTGATCGACAGCTACGTCTACCTGCGCGACCACGGCGTCGTGACCGCGACCGAGACCGTCGCCTACATCGACCCGCACGGGCAGGAAGCGCCACGGGTGCTGCAAGAGGTTGACATTCTTGAGCAAGCCCTCACCCACCGCGCCACCCTGCGCGTCACCGCGTACAAGATTCTGAAGAGGATCGGCTTCGAGGGGAAGCTCCGGCAGCTTGCCGGGACGGACTTCTTCGAGCTTACCGACACGGAGCGCGACGAGATGCTGCGCTTGGTGTACGAGTCCGACTATCCCGAACCTGACCCCAGCTTAAGCGCTTCGACTGTCCCGCTGGGGTGGCGTCCCTTCCACATCCGCCTGCGCGAATGGGAGCAGTCGCTTGAGCAAAGGCTCTTGGACTACGTGCGCAAGAACTGCATGAGCCTCGACTACCCGCTGCGCGAGAGCGCCCAGCTTGCCATCGAGCAGCGAGAGGCGCGGAAGACCGTCGCCGGGCTGCTGGACGGCAGCATCCAGCCGATCAACTCCTACACCGAGCCTACGGCCGAAATCCCCGCCGACCAGAACGAGACTGAGGTCATGAAATACGCCGCCATGATGGAGGCGATCATGTCCAACGAGTTCAAGCAGGAGCTATACCTGCTGCTGGCGGAAGCGGAGAAGGCGGGCGAGACCGCCGTCCTCGACATCCTCGCCCCGGTGTTCCTGACACCCGGCTACCCGCTGGATGAGCAGGGCTTCTACCAAATCCTGGAACGCATCCGCATCGGCTCCAAGTCGCTCCGCGCCGAGCGCATGGACGCCATTCGCGGAGTCAAGCAGGTCACGGACAAGGCCGGGAGCAAGCCGGAACTGGTGGAAACCGAAGGCGAATTCCACAGCAAGGACAATCCGGGCGGCATTTACCCTTCGCGCAACGCTGACAAATGATATGAGCAAAATGCGCAGGGCATTGGGAAAGCGCAGACCCGCATGCTTCCCGACAGCGCCGGAATACTGGGTGGAGTTCGGCAGTCTTGGTACAAATTGGCCGATGCTGCACCATGTCGGCAAAACCGGGCTGTTCTTGGACGAGTTCCTCGACGTCCTCGAAAACTGGGCCGCCAGCCGCAACTTCGGAGATCACGTGTACATCGAGGACATCAAGTCGGACGACAGCATCCACTACCGCATAAGCCTTGGAAGCTGAACAACGCGACTACAAGCCTCTCTCGTAGGTGCCCTATGGACGAATGCCGCTGCCTCATACCTGACGAGAACGACAATTGCATCGAGTGCGGCAGGCATATCGACCTCCCCGAGATCGGCGGTCCGATGCCGGACCTCGGGGACATACCCGGCATCTGCAAGCTGATCGACGCGGCAGCCGCCGACTTCGTCAAGGCGGTCCAAGAGAACACCGACCCCCAAGACCCGTCGATCACGTGCCTGCGCCTTGCGGGCAGCAGGGTCGTGCGCGTCCCGCACCAGACCATCCTTCGGGCAATGCTCCGATCCCCCTACAAAGAGGCGAAGGCCTTGGGATACCGTGGCACCATCGACCGCTTCTACGCGCTCGTATGCGAGCGCATGCCCGCTGTTTTTTCGCATTGAACTCTGCTATCATGGGTCAATGCGAAAACCATTCTTGATTTCCAGCGTGCTTGTCGCTGTGCTCCTTGTCCTCTTCGGATGCGAAGACCTGACCGTCGTCCGGCGCACGCCTGCGGGCGTCCGGCAGGAAACCCGCTCGATGTCGTGCAGCTACCCCGGTTACTGCTACGGCATCGACGGCAAGTTCGGCTTCCACTACGACTGCGACGGCAGCCGCGACGCGGTCGTGAGCGTCCAAAGCTTTGTCGTCCGCTACAAGAGCGGGCGCATCGACACGGAGGAGCAGGTCACGGTGGTACGCTACCTGACGGACTGCAAATGAGACGATAAACGTGAAACAAGTTGCGCTGCGGAGGGGTGATGGTTGCTTTGCCGTTACAGCTAGGTCGCAGGCGTATTTTGATCCTCGTCTTGGAAAAGGAGAATCTAGTTCGCCTACAGCTTGCCGATCCGATTGACCTGAAAACAGATGACTACTTTGTTCCTCAGGAGAATGCGGCAGGCATTGAACTCTTGATTGCCTATGAAGAAGACCTCGAACGGCTATTCGCGCTCTCCAAATCTGGGGGCATCGCGGAGGTCATAAAGCACCTTGAGCGCGGACGAACGATCTATGACGGCGAGGCGGTAGGACCGCCCAGAAGATTGAATGAAAGAAAAAACTAATGCTAAAACGGATTGAGGACAGTTCCTTCACGTCAGGCACGCACATCTACTTCCGCAACCTTGGGCATATGAACGGCAGCCGGGGCTACCAGCGGAAGACGAACATCTACGATGTCCTGACCAAGGACAATATCAAGCTGGGGGAAATTCGCTGGTTTGCCCGCTGGCGGAAGTACTGCTTCTTCCCATGGCGGGATACCGTGTACGAAGAGACGTGCATGCGCGACATATCTCAGTTCATCGAAGAGGAGACCTCAACCCAACGCAAGGCGGTCGCGAAAAGAAAGGTGGCGAAAGGAGCCAGTGCCTGAGGTGTCGAACGCGTACCGCTGCGACTACTGCCATGCGCTCATGGAGCCTATAGAGGAAATCACCGAGCGCTGGCACACGAAGTGGTGCTCCGCCTGCGGGGCCAAGCTTTGGGATGTATTCGTGGGGGGAGAACATGAAACTGAAGACTCTCAAGAAACTGCTTAGCGAGCTTCCCGCCGAGTTCGACGAGAAAAACGTCGTCCTGTCCGCCGACGCCGAAGGAAACGGTTTCAGCGCCTTGGCGGACGTGGGCACGTGCTGCATGAAAAAAGAGAAAAACAGTTGCTTTTTCGACATGGTGTGGAACGAAGACGGCGAGACCCAGCCGAAAGCGAACACCGTTGTCCTGTGGCCCGTATAGCCGAGCCGGACATTTTCCCTTCCTTTGCTGTATACTGGGGATGCGAAGAAGGGAAGGCTAATGAAATTCGAATCCGAGAAGTCACCCACCGCGACATCCGGCATGCAGCCGAGCCGGGCTTTCCATTTCGAATTCAACGCAACGATGTTCAAGATGCTGTCCAGCACCACGTACTCGGACCCCATCCGCGCCATCATCCGCGAGCTTGCCTGCAACTCCTCCGACGCGCACGAGATGGCTGGAACCAACGGCAAGCCCTTCGAAATTCACCTGCCCACAATCCATGAGCCTGAGTTCATCATCCGCGACTACGGCACGGGGATGAACGACGGGGAGATCAACGACCTCTTCACCATGTACGGCGGGTCGAACAAGCGCGGCGACAACCGCACCATCGGCGCTCTCGGCATCGGCTCCAAGTCCCCCTACGCGTACACCCAGATGTACAACGTGACGGCTACCAAGGACGGCGTCACGCGCACCTACGTCGCGCACGTCGAGAACGGGATGCCGCGCCTTACACCGGACAAGGTCTACGAGACGCCGGACGCGCCCAACAGCGTGACCGTGCAGTTCCCGGTCAAGGAAGGCGACATTTGGGAGTTCGAGAACAAGGCGAAGATCGCGCTCGAATTCTTCGAACCCCTGCCGAGGGTCAACGTCCCCGGCTTCGTCCCGCACAAGCAAAGCTACATCCTCCGGGGCAAATTGTGGGGACTCCGCAGGGAAGCGCGGACGGCAGCGCACGGCTACACCTGCCGCGCCATCATGGGCAAGGTGCAATACCAAGTCGGCGGCATCGACGAGTCCCGCACCAATTCTTTGCAACGCAAGATTCTGGACATGCCCATCGACATGTTCTTCGCCCTCGGCGAACTGGAATTCGCGACGAGCCGCGAGACGCTCCAGCTTTCCGAAAAGACGGTCGCCGCCATCCTAGCGATGTGCGACAAGATCGTCGAGGAATCCATCCAGAGCGTTAAGGACAAGATCGACGCCTGCCAGCACGTATGGGAGGCGCAGGTTCTCCTGTTTTCGCTGATAAACCAAACGTCCAACTCCGTCAGCGGGAACGGCATGAGCGCCCTCATCCGCGAGGCGCTTGACAAAGGCAAGCTGTACGGCAAGTACAAGAACTTCGACTTGTCCGAGTCGAAGGCAGTCATCAACATGCTGGCGTACAGCCACATCAGCGTGACCAAGTTCGAGCGCAACGCCAGCAGCCGGAGGCGTTCCACGAAGGTACCTTTTATTTCGACGGACGCCAAGACCCTGCGCGACGACAAGGCAGCAGCCAAGGCTACCGGAGACCCGCTGGTGATCGCCCGCAACCGCTACGAAATCACCGTCAAGCCGGACGTGCTATTCGTGATCAACGATACGAAATACCCCGGCGACAAGTACGTTCACATGCACGTCCAGGAGTCGCCCGCCAACCATACTTTTCGCGAAGTCTACCTGATTCACAAGCCGAAAAGCGAGCCGGGCACCGACCTTGCCCTGACGGTCAACAACGCCAAGAAGCTGATCGCCCATATCGGCAACCCCCCGGTCAAGCTGATGTCCGAACTGGTCGCCGCCTATGCTCCCATCTTCGCGCAGCGCCGCTCGGCAGGCTCCTCGTCCAAGGCGCGGCAGATTGCCGTGCTGGTGGACGAGATCGGTCACCGCCGCCGCTACAACCAGAAAGGCTGGGGAAAGGCGTGGCGCTCCCCGAGCGAAGAAGAGATCGCCGCTCCCGGCAAGAAGTATTACGTCGCCATCGAAAAGCTGGTCGCGGTTAGCGCTAGGTTTGACGATGCTTGGGATTTGCGCGAGTTCGTGGACATGGTCGCCGCGTCCGGCAAGTTCGGCATCGACCGCAACACGCCAATCTACGGCGTGAAGCACAACCACAAGGTGCTCAAGGAAAACAACGGCGAATGGGTCGAGCTTGTCCACCATGTGTACAGGCGCGTGGGCGAGATCATGACGCCGGAAAAGACCATGGCTGCCAGCCTGTACCTGACGCCGTTCAACGACGACCTGCTCGACCTGCTGAACCACCTTGCATCGAAGCAGCCGCTTGCCAACTCGCCGTTGCAGATGTTCGCGGTGGCGCTGTCCGAGGCGAAGAGCTACAAGATCGACAACTGTGGAGCAGCCTCAAGTGGGTGCTCGATTTTTGCGCCCGGCGCGGCAAGTACACCGAGGGCAAGACCGTGGACTTCAACGAGAAGTTCATGCAGGTCAAAGCGATGTACCCCATGCTCCAGTTCGTGGGAAGCTACAGCCTCCGCAGCAACCTCAAGACCTTGGTAGACTACATCCGGCAAGTGGACGAGCAAAATTTCAGGGAAGCCGTTTGCTTTGCGGCGGCATCCAACCAATAGGAGAAAGAGCCATGTCACTAAGCTACGCTTTGAAGGGAAACAACCTGTCGGTCGCTGTGACCGACAAAGAGACCGGGCTGCCCGTGTGGAGGACGATGCACTCCTCGCACGTATCGTTCAAGAGCATTGTCCGCGCCCTCAAGAGGGGCGACGACGCCAAGGCGCTCCGGCTGTTCGACACGGCGCAGCTTATCGCCGACAAGTCGCAGGGGCGCGTGCAGGTGCGGAAGGACGGCGTCTACTACAACGGCACCAAGATCGACAACTCCCTGACCGTCCGCATCCTCCGGCTTATCCGCGAGGGCAAGCCCGTGAGCCACATGCTCAAGTTCATGGACAGGCTCTACCAGAACCCCTCGCAGGCGGCCATCGACGAACTGTACGACTGGCTGAACGGCTGCAAGCTGCCGATCACCGACGACGGGCGCTTCGTCGCGTACCGCCGCGTCAAGAGCAACTACAAGGACTGCCACACGGGCACCATCGACAACAGCCCCGGTCAGATCGTCTTCATGAAGCGCTCCGACGTGTGCCCCGACCGCCGCAACACGTGCGCACAAGGCTTGCACTTCTGCTCCGTCGCGTACCTGCCGAGTTACCCCGGCGACCGCGTCATGCAAGTGGTCGTTGACCCCGCCGACGTCGTGAGCATCCCGAGCGACTGCGAGTACACCAAGGGCCGCACGTGGCAGTACGAAGTCGTGAAGGAAATCCCCCGCGAGCAGATCACCGACTTGCTCGACCGGGGCATGGACATCGACGATTACCGCGTCTCCGTCTACAGCATCGCCAGCGACCGCAAGAAGCTGGTCGCGGACATTCTTGCGCTGCCCATGGTCAAGTCCATGTTGCGCAAGGCGAAGAAAGTCCGCCGCATGAAGCGCGGTCGCAAGGCAAAGAGCGTCGCATTCCTCGTCTCCGAGCGCAGCATCCGCAAGATGACCTACGGGCGGCTCGTGAGCCTGTACAAGGTGTACGCGCCGCCTGAGCCGACTACGCTCTCGCAAGGCATGTTCTTCGACCCGGTCACTGAGCAGAACCGCCTGTTCACAATGCGGAAGTCCTACGGCTTCTCTCGCGGTCAGGTCGCTGACCAAATGAAGGTGAGCTACGGCACTGTCGCCAGATACGAGTCGGCGGTTTCGCTGCCGCAGGCAACCATCGACGAATACCTTGACGCCATCATGTGCCTGTCGCGCCTCGGCGCAACCGACCAGACCGGGCTGTCGCTCCCGAAGCCCACGCAGAAAACGAGTGCGGCTGCGGCTGACGGCGGCTCACTCAATGACGTACCGGAAAGCGACGCGCCGGAAAGCTGGACGGTGGACAACGACGAAGAAGAGATCGACGAGTTCGGCTACGAGGATGCCTGAACGGAATAGGGGCACCTTCCCTTCTTCGCAGAGAGGAAATGCCCTTGTAGCCGGGAAGCTTGAGGCGGGCTGTTTCGGGAAGACCACATTCTCTAAATGCCTGACAAGGGTTTCCCGGCTTTGTTTCCTACAAGTCGTTGATTATTGGGCACATAAAACTGGACATTTGGCGCATCCAATCTGTATACTACGGATGGAGGAAAAGAGGCATGGCAAAAGCAAAGAAAAGCACCCACACCAGCGGTATCCCGAAGGGCTTCGATTCGCACGGCTCCGGCTCCGTGGGCGAACCCGCGAAGCAGAATCCCACCGACGTCGCCGCGAAGCTGGCGGACATGCTGAAACAGTCGGCTGCGCAAGAACACGGCGACGTGAACGTTGACACCAATGTCCCGGTGAAGAAGATCGCTGGCGGCAAGGCGACGTGGGCAGGTGTCATGGAACTGCCAAACGGCAGCGGCGGCGTCCTCGCGAAGTTTGCGGTCAAGACCTGCAAAGCCGTTGACACCGAAAAGTTTGAGCGGCACATGTACCACAGCGCTGAATGCAAGCACCGCGCCGAGCGCGGCGACATGGTCTGCTCCGGCTGCGGAGCGAAGGGGCTAAACGAGTACAACGTCGTGAAGGGCGTCGAGTTGGACGGCGAAGTCATCCTGATCTCCGACGAAGAACTGGCTGCGCTCGTCCCGCAAAACGAAAAGACGATGCGCATCACCGAGTTTGTGGACGGCACCGAGATCGACCCGATCTACCTCGAAGAAACCGAATTCCTGTACCCCCAAGAAGAGAAGAAGAGCAAGGCTGCGCAGTTGACGTTCGCCGTCCTCGGCGACACGCTCCGTGGCACCGGGAAAGTCGCGAAGGGCGTGCGCGTGAAGCGCGGCAAAGAGCAATACTTCGTCGTCCGCCCCTACGGGGCGAACGGTCTGACCATCAACATGCTTCACGCCGAGTACGAAGTACGCGACGCTTCCAGCCTGTGGCTCGCGGTTGAAGCTCCGCGCGAAATGGTCGAAATGATGATGGCTCTCATCGAGACGCCGGAACTGACCAAGCCGTTCACCCCGGCGAAGCGCGACCAGTACCTAGCGAACGCGAACAAGCTGGTCGCCGACAAGCGGGCCGGCATCAAGACCGAGTGCCCGACCCCCGAGCCGGAGCAGAAGGGCACGGACAATTTGCTGGAGAAGCTCATGGCGGCGGTTGCGACAAACGCAGCGGCGAAAGCTGCCAAGGCTGGCAAGTAACAGCAGTTAAGGCTGGCTGAAAAGGCGCACAGGAGGCGTATGTTTCATCTAACTTTCGCCATCTTCACGCTGGCGGGAATCGTCCTGTGGACGAAGAACCATAAGGGCTGGGCGGTGCTGTGCTTTGTCATTGCTGTCTTGATTTTGCTCTAGCCCTTGGGATAGCTCTGTGGGAATCGTGATTGAGACAGAGGTCACTGACCGTGAGTTGGAGATCATCCGCCTGCTTCTGCAATACAAATCCTACGAGGATATTGCGGAAAGGCTGGGGGTTACCAAACGAACGATCAAGTGGAATATGGCGAATATCTACCGCAAACTGAACTTCAAGTCTCTAAACTTTTCGCCCTATGAGTACCGGGTGGCGTTGCTGCGTTGGGCGATACAAAACAACGTCGTGAAGGAATGAACTTACTCTCAAAGGAGAAAACTGATATGAAAAAGCTTTTCCTCTCTCTGTTGCCTATTGCTTTGCTTCTCTCAGGATGCCACGTTGCGCCGACTCCCCCGGCACCAGTGGGGACTCTGAAGATCGACACGACCACAGTTCCCCCCGCGACACAGGGGCAGTCCTACTCGACGCCTCTGGTCTCGGAGGGCGGCACCCCGCCGATTACGTGGTCAGGCGGGTCGGGCCTGCCACCGGGGGTGGGGGTGGTCCCGGCTGGGTATGTCACGACCAGCGGGCTGCCTCTCTCGGCAGCGGTCGGGGCTTACCCGTTCTCAATAGCGGCTACTGACTCCGCGACTGCCCCAAACAATCAGCAGACAGCCACGCAGAGCCTCACGCTCCAAGTAAACCCGGCTACGCTGGTAATCACGTCTTCTGGAACCCTGACAGCCGGGCAGCAGGGAGTCGCATACTCGACGACGTTTGTTGCGACCGGGGGGACGGGGGCCGATACGTGGTCTGTTGCCACAGGCTCAACCCTGCCGACAGGCATGTCACTGACTGCTGCTGGGGCTTTGACAGGAAGCCCTGCCGCTTACGGGCAGTACACGTTTACGATCCAAGCCAAGGATTCGGGGTCGCCTGCCCAGACAGCGACGCTGGCTTGCAGTTGGACGGTGAACCCTGCGACTCTTGCGATCACCACGACTTCGCTTCCCCCGGCAACTGCCGGTGTGGCATACAGCGTTCAACTGACTGCCACTGGCGGGGTGACACCGTACACTTGGTCGATCACCAGCGGGACTCTGCCGACCGGAATCGCGCTGTCTTCCAGTGGCTTGCTCTCTGGAACGCCGACTGCGACAGGGACATTCAGTCTGGTTATCCAGGTGCAGGACTCTGGAACCACATTCTCCGGGAAGCAAAACGCCCAAGTCCACACGGTTGACATATCTTGGGTTGCCCCGGTTTCTTCGCCGACCCCTGTGACCAACTTCAATGTCTACGCCGAGGTTGCCCCGGCGACCTCAGGGAAGAAAGTCGGTCAAGTCCCTGTGACTCAGACGGTCTACACAGACCTTGAGGAAGAGTCTTTGAAGGTGACTTACTGGGTCACGTCCTACAACTCAACTTTGAATCTGGAATCGGTTCCGTCAAACACCGTGACAACGACAATCCCGGTCTCGGTTGCGTCGCCTGACGGACTTTCCCCGACAATCACAAGCGTGCAGACGACTACATAACGAGAACGATTTCAAGGGGCGATCTTTGGTTGACCAAGGGTCGCCCCGGAGGCACAATGACGGAAGCCAAGCAAAACCTGCCGACCCTGCACCCCGACGAACTGGCGGAACTCCAGCGCATCGCCGGGCGCAGCCTCACTAACGACGAGGCGCAACTGCTGCTGCGGAAAATCACAATCGAAGCGGCCTTCAACGCATGGCTTCTCGAAGAGAAGTGCGGAAAAATCAATAGGGAGAGCCTCTGATGCCTTGGTATCGCATATTCGCCAACCATGGACCGGGGCATCAGTCCAGCACCGAGTTTTACTGCTGGTACGAGAAGCCTCTTGACACGAAAGAAAAGCGGAAAGAAGCGTGGGAAACCGCATTCGACGACGTACGCTATGACTGGCCCATCGGCGACGTGGAACTGGTGGACAAGCTGCCGCAGCATATCCATGACGAAAAGATCGCGTCTTTTCAATTGGACATCGCGCACGCGTACAAGATGCTGGGCGTACTCAAAGACACGCTGACCAAGCCCGTGATCTGCGTGCGCTTTGAGGTCGTGCCGGGCGGCGAGAACGGATACCAAGCGCGGCTGATGGACAAGCCGGACGTCGTCGGCCCGATCAAGCCGAAGAGAGACGAAGCCGTGGACGCGCTGCTGGCGGTGTTTCGCCGGGAGAATCGCAAGGTTTTCAAGGCGAAGAAAGGCGCAACCCGCTATTCACGTAGAAGCGACTACGCGGTGATAGCCCGGTGATGCAGGAAGGAGAGGAGAAATTATGTTGATCGAGTTCGAGAAAGGAAAGTTTCAGTCCGGGCCAGCGGATATTCTCTGCATTCTCAAATTTCCGGCAGGCACGTTTCACGTTGCCTTTTTCGAGGAGAATCCGTTTCCCGGCCCGATCAAAAAACTCGAAGAGTGCGACGTGCTCCGACTGAAGAGCAAGATGCACCACACCGTGGGGTCGCCGACAATCGAGGGTGCCAGAGAACAGTTGGCTGAGATACGCACCCGGATTATCGTTCCCGACTCAAACGTCTGCGACCGACCACTCCCGGTGGCAGAGGCAGTCAGCGTATGGGTGCTTCCCAACTGGCTGCGAAACAAACAAACTATCGGCGACGTCTTGCCGTGAGGTCAGCAGGGGTGCGTATGGCCAGATCACCGCTGGAAAAAGTTGACGCAGTAATGAGGGACTGTCTTTTCAAAGAAGAAGAAGTGCCCGACCGCAAACCGCCCGCTGATGCTGTGATTGTCGAGGGCATCATGCAGAAATTCGCCTTGCACAAGATGCGGCTGGAAGGTCACCGCCAAGACGTGATCGACATGATCGGCGAGCTTCCCAAGGAGTTCCTCACCGGCGAGGGCAACGGCGGAGGCTGGAGCTTCCTCAACCTGTGCATGGACAAAAGAGGGAGCCAGTGGGGGGAGCATCCCACGATGGAAGCGTTGTGCGTGCTCGCAATCGGACTTGGCATGGGGAAATGGTGCTTGCCAAGAGAAATGTGGAGCGTCTTGCCGGGTTCGATGCCCTACGTCCAATTCACGGTGCCGGAGTAGAAGTGTTGCAGCAAAGGAAGAAATTCACAGGAGAGATCAATGATCACGATCCTCAAGACGGTTTTAACTATCTTGCTTGTGGTGGCAATGATTTTTACATTTAGCCTATTGATAGGCTTCCCAGTCAAGTGGCTTGTCAATGGCCTGTTTACCGATCAAGTCCGGCTTGCGCTGTTCGGAGTCGCCCGGATTGGGTTCTGGCGGGCAGTCGGTTTGAGTTTCTTGTGCGGAATCCTATTCAAGAGTTCGGGTTCAACCTCATCTTCTTCATCCTCGTAGGAATACTGATGCCGACAATCGACATCGTCGTTCGACGAAGGTCTAACGACTACCAAGCGTTCCTCGCAGACAACGAGGGCGTTTGGGACTGCGGTCGCACGCCCGCCGAGGCTGTCGGCAAGCTGATCTATTCGGCTCGGACTGTCTTGGCGATCTCCATCGTCGAGGAGAAACGGGAAGAGGCTCCCTGCCCCAAGCGCACAAAGCGCCTCAGCAAGAAGGCGCTTGACAATGCCGTCCGCACCCTGTGCATGTCAGACTACAGGAAAATAGACGCGATCAAGCTCGTCCGCGAGAACCGCAGCTTCGGCTTGCGCAAAGCCGTGCAATACGTTGACAAAGTAATAGCGACGGAAGGCTTGTTCAAGTCATCCAAACATATAGGAAGCTGCCATGAACGACATTAGGCTTGCCAACACGGAAGAGCGGAGTGAGCAAAGCCAAGGCAGGTTCTGGCTCCCGGCGTTGGAAGACCGCCAGACGCTTCGCCCCGGCGACTACGCCAAGATCATATTTGAGACGGCAATCATCAGCGGGGAACGCATGTGGGTTGAGGTCGTGACCAAGACACCCGAGGGGCGCTACCTTGGCATACTGGACAACATCCCCGTCGTGGTGCTCGCTGTGAAGCGCGGCGACATGATCGAGTTCGGTCCGGAGAACGTCTGTGAAATCTTGAGGAGAGGTCAATGCTGATTCTGCTTTTGCTGGCTTGGAACTTCGGCATCTCATGGCTCAACTGCTGGTTCGTCGGCAAGACTTGGGCTGAGTCCAAGGTCATCGGGGGCTGGGTCCGCTTCGTGATGTGGAGCGCCGCCGTGATGGGCGCATGCGGCTTTGTCTGGTGCAACCTTCTGGTGCTGGGCTACATCGCCAGCACGCACGTCGGCATCCTGCCGCTCAAGTACCAGCTTAACGACACATACCTCGGGCTGCTGTGGAACATGGGCTACGCGCTGGTCATCTTCCCGATATTGGGAAGCGGTCTGGCGATCTGGGCGGACTCGGTCAAGCAGGCGTACAGGGACCGCGACGCATTGAGCATCGGCGTCGCCGGGTACAATACCTTTGCGATAGCTTACGACACCTACGAGGCGGCGAAATTCCTGCCAAGCGTGTTCAAGAGCATCGGCAAGACCTTGGATGACACAAAAGATACCAAGACGAAGCTGATGCTGCTCGCGGTCTACGTCGTGCTGGCATTGTCCGTGGGGCTGGGCGTCGCGTTGGCGTACTTCATCATCCACACCACAGCGGTGCGGGTGGCGCAGCAAGCCAAGATCGGGGCGCTTAAGGCATAAGCTGCTGAGCGGAGGGGGAAACCATGAGATTCATCATAATTCTCGGCATTGCAGGGGCGTTCATCGCATCCGTGGCAGCCTTGCTCGGGGCCGCGAAATTGCCGGTGAGAGTCCGTGTGGGAAAGGCTAAGTTCGTGTTTTGGCAGACCATCGCCGCGCTGGCAGGGCTTGCCTTGAGTCTTAGCCCGAGTGTGGGGCTGTGGCTCTTCCTCGCGCCGCATGGGTTTTTTCAGCGTTTGTTGACGCTGGGCTGCTGCACCGTGCTGCTCATCCCGCTTAGTGTCGCTGGGTTCTTCCTTTACGCTACGATCAGCAAGAAGACGACTGGGTTCTGATGATCAGCGAAAAAGATAAAGCTCTCCGAAAAAGCCTCATCAGGCAAAAGGTGGAGGCAAGAAAAGACAAGGAATGGAAAGATGATGGGAAAAGACGAGAGGCGGATGAGTCAGATCACGGCGTTGTGGGGACGGGTGAAGGCTAGGTTTGCCCTGAAGCGAATTCTGATTCGAGTGCTAATCAGCACGCTGGTAGCTGCCATCATACTCGTCATCGCCTTTTTTGGTGAAAAATGAAAAAGCAAACCGACAAGTTCGAAGGCATGCGCATCTACGTGGTCGTGCCGGGAACGGTGCAGACCCCGATCAAGGTGGCCTACACGCCAAAGGAAAGCAGCATCTATTCCTTCGGGCGCTTCGATGACACCCGCGACATCGTGCAGCCAGCCGGGCGGCAGGCGATGCAGGTCGGGCATGTGCGCGGCATGGTGGAGCACGAGCTTATCATGCAGGACTTGGTCAAGCTCATGGCGATGAAGGTGCGTGTGGATAAGACCAGCGGCGTCGCCCAGACCGTTCCCAAGAAGAACCTGCGCAGCTTGCTCCCGTACCACGCCATCACGGGCATCGTGAAGTCGTGCCGCGACAGCTTCGAGCTTCTCCACGTCAAGAGCCTGCTGAAGAAGGCGAACATCCGGTACTTCGAGTTCCACGACACCCAGGAAACCCTGTATGAGGACGTGGTGACTGCGCTCGCAACCGAGCCTGTGACCCCATTCGCAGTCGCCGGAATCCTCGACTACCTGCCCTTATGGGGAGCCGAATTCCCGATTGGGGGCAAGCAATGAAAAAGGTGAAGAACACAACGCCAAGCGCGGACGTGTTCGGGCTTGTCGGGATGCTCAGGCCGGGAGCCGTGGAGCGACAGAAGCCGAAGGTCAAAAGTCCTTCGTCGCCAGCGACACGCTCCCGGTAAAGGGCGATCACGAATTCAAGGACGTCCTTGAGTCACTCGGCTTCAAGTTTTTCGGACCCGTGGAGGACGACCCGCTCTTTCAATACGTGCAGCTTCCGACCACTCGATGTGGTCCTCCATCGTGGACGACAAGGGCAAGGAGATGGTCTCCATTTTCTACAAGGCGGCGTTCTACGACCGCGACGCCTTTTACATCGTGGACCGCGATGTCACGCTCAGCTTTCGCAAGACCAGTCGGTTGACTTAGACTCCCCGTCACGAGGTTGTTTTGGCTGGTAAATAGCTGATAAACAAGCACTTGTGACTGGACGTTTTCCGACCCCCGGCTGTATACTATGGCTGGAGGGAACGATGCCAAACGACAAGCTAGTTCTTCGAGTCTTCATCCCCGAGGATCGCCGCCTGCCAGACAACGCGCAGTACATCCACCGCTTTCAGATCAAGTCCGAGTCCTCCGAAAGGCTCTATACCATCGCGCAAAGCCGCAGCGGCGGGTGGTGGTCTTGCGGCTGCCCCGGCTGGATTCGCCACAAGAACTGCAAGCACCTTCGCGCCCTCGGTCTGCCCGGACAACACCAGCCGTTCGAAGCAACGCTACCTGCGGGGAGCAAGTAAATGCCGACACCCAACCCCACTGTTGAGCCGGATTATGTGGTTGCCGTCAGCAGCGACAACAAGGCTTTGCTCGCCCTGGATTCTTATTTGCGGAAGCAGTTCAAGATGCGCACGGAAATTCATCCTTGCGAACAAGGCTTCTTTTTGCTTTATCGCCCGCTCAGCGAAATCAACCGGGAGACATTGGCTGTCTTAATCTCCCGTTGCGATGGGTTTCTTGCCGGATTGTCGGCAAAGGAAGGTGCTCTGTGAGCCGCCGCGCAGCAACATCGAACTTCGGTCGCAAACCCGGCTACTTTGAAAGGTTGAAGGCGGGCACGTCGCATCCGGTCTACGACCCGGACACGGAAGGCTACGGCAACGTGACGGAATGGGTCTCGACGTTCAACGTGCGCATGGGCTTCGAGGAAGCGCAGAACCACAAGGCTTCGGGCACCAAGCGCCGTGAATGGAAATCCGATTGGGCGGTTCTCGGCGAGATCGCAGGAGTCCACCTTGACGAAAATTCCATGTGGGACGAGATCAAGAAGGCGTTCCGCAAGGCTGCGATGAACTGCCACCCCGACCGCGTGACGTCGCACGGCATGTCGAAGGAGCAGGCGGAAGAGACGTTCAAGGATGCCAGCGCCGCCTATGCGATGCTGGAAGACGTCTACAACGTGCAGGGGAGGCTCAAATAATGCGCGAAAGGCGGGACTTGCGCTCGCGGGTGCATGGGAACAGCCGGATGCGGCAAGTCCGGTCGTCCATGCTTCATGTGCACCATGAGGCTGAGTCCAACGCGACGAAGGGGAAGAAATCGAAGCCGGAATGGGTGCGCGATTGGGAAGCCGTCAAGCGCTTGAGGGATTTCTGTGAAAGGATGAGGGATTTCTGTGAAAGGATGGGGCACTAACCATATGCGGAGTGAAGGAGGAACCATGAAAGCCCTAACGATCAACACGGCTCGGACATTTCTGAGCAACTACAGACAGATCAGGGACCCGCACAGCTTGTCCTACAACGACAATTACTGCGGCGCATGGCTGAACGACCAAACCAGATCGCCAAGGCATGGGCGGCGCTCCTCGGCTGCGAGGACAAGAAGCGCAGGCGGAAAGCGTAAGAAGGGACTGGCAGTGATTTGGGTGCTTCTACGAAATCACGATAGGCAGGAGATGACATCTCCCCTATCGATGATTGAGGGCTGGGCGTAGAAGCATCCTAACCACTGCCACACCGGGAGAGAACGGCGATGGAGACCGACATGAAGGCGCAGTTCCTGAAAAAGGCGACCGAGGCGTTTGAGGCGGAGAAGAAAGCCGCCGTTGCATGTCAAGAGCACGCGAAATCGTGCTATATCTGCCGCAGCAAAATCCTGAGCTTCTTCATCCGGTGCTTGACAATGGAGGGCCTCCTCTTTGACCACATAACGGCGAGAACGGATGCTGACCAGTACCGCTCCGAGATAAACAACCTGCTGCGGGAAGAAACGCCGAGCGTGGACTGGCTGGAAAACCTCTACAGGCTTCCTGACGACCGAGTCGGAAAATGGTGACCTCGGAAAAGAGGCTCCAGCGCTGGCTGCATACGTTCGTCGGGATGATGCGCGGGCGTTGCAATACATGCCTGTCGCAGCGCAAGGACGGCTCGTTCGTCCCGAAGGTGGACTACAAGAGCCAAGCCACAGCCGCGAAGTCGGCGCTCCGGCTGACTGAAAAGTGGGGGAAGCCGTTCGACGCGTATCGGTGCTTTTTCTGCAAGGGGTGGCACGTCGGGGGCGCAGCGAACCTCACGTTCGGCAAGTTCGTGAGCATCGCGCTGGTATGGGCCTTCGGCAAGAGGCGGGCAGGAAACAAGTATCGCCTGAAGCCGTACAGGAGGATTAAGACCGTGGTGGAATGCCAAAGGTGCCACAAACATACGCTCGCAACGATCATGTCCATGTTCAACACGGAAGAGATTTGCATGGAGTGCAAGGAGGCGGAGAAGCAGCGCCCGGACTACGACGCAGCGGTCAAGGCTGACGAAGCCGCCATCCGCTCCGGGGATTTCAATTTCAAGGGAATTAGTTTAAAATAGGCAACGGGAACGGCGGCAGACTACCGAGGCTGATAAGGAGAATAGGGCTAAAATGAGCATAATGGGCAAAACCATGCTGATTCTTTCGATCATCTTCCTGTCTTTTGGGCCTGGCGCGAAATCGTCGTAAACTACGAGTACGACAACACCATCGACTCCTACTGGTCGCTGAGCGACAAAGCGTCCACCCTCCAGCAGAAGGCGATCTACCTCGACCAGTACGTCGCCGCGCTTGAGGCGCAGCACCTTGAGGGTACGCACGACGCCGTCTGGCTTCAGACGCCGGACAACAGCTTCGACCAGAACATGGTCGCGCTGAAGTCGCTGCAAGGGCGCATGCACCAGATTCAAAGCATGGACGAACAGTCGTTCGCCTACCAGACGGCGATACAACAGATCACCGCGCAGGAACAGGGGGAAGCCGCACACCTGACGGACACGTTCGAGGGCTGCTGGTACCTGCGCAACTACTCCGCTCTGTGGCAATGGCACGACCTCTTGGTCTGGCTTGGCATCGTTGTATGGGTCGTCTTCAGCATCGTGATCATCTGCATCAATTCTGATTCTTCATTTTTTTGAAGGAACCATGATTTTCGTCTTCGGGGCGAACGAAATCGGTCGGCACGGCGGCGGCGCAGCGCGGGTAGCACGCGAGCGGCACGGCGCGGTCTACGGGCAGGGCTTCGGGCCGCAAGGCAACAGCTTCGGCATCCCGACCTGCGCCAAGCCGACCGGAGAGCCGAACCACGAAATCGCGCTGGACAAGGTCAAGTACTACGTGGGCTGCTTCATCCTGTACGCCAGGGCGCACCCAGAGCTTGGGTTCCAAGTCACGCAGGTGGGCTGCGGCCTCGCGGGCTGGACGAAGGAGCAGATCGCCCCGCTCTTTGCGGACGCGCCGGGCAACTGCGAATTTGACACGGCGTGGAAGCCGTTCCTCGGGGAGAACCGGAAGTACTGGGGGCACGCATGACCAGACTCGCCGCAGCCTTCGACCTCGGATGGAAAGTCCGCAGGCTGCGCAAGTGGGAAATCCAGAGGTTTTGCAGCGGTCACCACGTCACGGTGGACATGAAGGAGTCGTGGAGACCGCTCGTCTCCGCCATCCGCCTGTACGCGGAGGGGGAGACAGACGGAATTGACGCACTGTCCGACTTCCTGCGGGAAAGGGGGCTTTGTGACTGATGCTTCCATGATCGCAACGCTGCTTCCGGTGCAAACGGTTGTCATGCTTTACCTCGCTTTCGCCTTCCTGTGCGCGATACCGTGGATATTCAACTGGGTTTCGCCCGCGCCCATCACTACCCGGCTTCTTTCTTTGCTTGTATTCCTGATAGTTTTCACCTCGGATGAGTCGCTTCTGTGGACTGTCCACAATAAGGTGCCCGGATATACCATGGATGTCCTAAGGCTCCTTTTTCCGATGATGCTCTTCTCCGTAATCGGAATAGTCCTCGTCATGAAGTCCTTGGTCAAGATGGCCAAAAAGAGCATGCCGGAGGGTAAATGAAGCATCCGAATGAAATCTTTATAAAAGAGACGGCAAATTGACTGATGAGAGCCGCGATCAACCCCGACTACACGTGGTACAGGCTCGCCCTTTTCAGGTCGAAGATTCACGGTCGCGGCGTGAAAGCGGTCGAGAACATACCGGCCCGAATGCCCGTCATCGAGCACACCGGGCTGCTGATAAACCGCAGGCGATACCGGAAGCTTGTCCTGAACGACAAAAGCAAGCACCAGCACCAGTACCTGTGGAACATAAACCCGTATTGGAGCATGGACGGCGCGGTCGGGGGCAGCGGGGCGGAGTTCGTCAACCATTCCTGCGACCCGAACCTTGTCGCGCACATAATCGGCAAGCGCATCTACTACTACTCGCGCCGGGCGATCAAAAAGGGCGAGGAACTGACAATCGACTACCGTTTCGATGCCAGCGAAACCCCGGTGCCGTGCCGGTGCGGGTCTGAGAAGTGTCGTGGTACAATAAACATGAAAGGATGAAATGGCTAGGAAGAAAAAAGCACGGAAGGCACAGATCGGCGATTGCGAGATGATGGTGTTCTGCCCGCAGTCGGAAAACCCTCGCGGCGAGCGCGAATGCGGCGATCCGGGCGTGGCTGAGTGCCGGGAATGCGGCTTGCCGTTCTGCGGAGACCCTGACCACGGCAACGAGATCGAGGAGCTTTGCCGGGATTGCCGAGAGGGGGAGGAACAATGAACCCGCATTTTCTATTTCCGATGTCGCTTCACCCGCACATAATCGATGAAGCATTCGAAGACCAAGCCGTTGCCCTCAAGCAGAAAGGCTTCGAGACGTCCGTCATCGACATCGACGACGGATGCATCACTCCGAAACCGAAGCCGGATGCGACCTGCGTGTACCGGGGCTGGATGATGAACCCCGAGGAATACATGCACTACACCGCAACGGTCGTCTTGAACAAGGCGACGCCGCTCACGTACATCGACCAATATCTTGCGGCGCACCACCTGCCGAACTGGTACCCGCTGCTCTCGCGGTGGACGCCGAACACAGAGGTTTTTCCGGTGTTCGAAGACAATCTTCGCACCGCGTCTGTCCCTTTGGAGGATTTCGTGCGCTCCCATATGTTGGGGCTGGGCTGGTCAAAGTTCCAGCTTAAGGACTATGTCAAGAGCCTCAAGACGGCAGGCGGCTCCGTGATCACCGCGCCGGAGGAGATCATCCCCACGCTGGAAAACATGGAAAAATACCGTGGAACCATCGAGGGGGGCGTCTGCGTCCGGCAATGGGAAAGCTTCATCCCAGGCAGCGAGACGCGCTACTTCGTGGTCAACGGCCGCTACTTCGGGCAGAACGCCGCCTTCGACACCCGGGCCATGCGCATCTTGGAAGCAATCAAGGATTTGATACCCAGCCCGTTCTGGTCTGTGGACATCGCCCAGCGCACGGATGGGGAATTCCGCATCGTCGAGATCGGCGACGGACAGGTCAGCGACCTGGTCGGGTGGACACCCGGAAGGTTCGCGGAGATTTGGCAATGAAAAAGAAAGCAAAGCGCCCCGACTACAAGGCGATGTTCAAGTGCGACACAGTCCGCATCGCGGAATTCCCCGGCAGGATGTTCCTCATCATCGGCTGGAAGCGAAACAGCAGTGGTGAATGGTTCAGGCTCAAGGACGGCGAGTATGAGCCTTTTGACTTCGACTACGTAGACGAGCAGGTCGTGGCTTCCGGGCGAAACGCAAAGGAACTCCTCAAGTCCGCTGAAGAACACAGGCGGGTTTCCAAGCTGACGCCGGAACAATACCTGCGGGAACTGGTCAAGAAGGGGAAGCATGGTTAAGAGACCCAGCATCGGAATAGGGGTGCTGCTCGTCCGCGACAAGAAAATTCTCTTGTCCATGAGGCGGAAGAAGTACGGCTACGGCACGCTGGCGCTGCCGGGCGGTCACGTCGAATGGATGGAAAATTTGAGGGACACCGCCGTGCGCGAAGTCCTCGAAGAGACGGGCATCCGGCTGAGCAGGCGCAGAGTCCGCAACCTCCACGCGTACAGCGAGGAAATCCACCCGAAGCTGGGCAAGCATTACATCACGTTCTACCTGATCGCCAAGTGCCCAAGGGGCCAAGAGCCGAGGAACATAGAGCCGCACAAGCACGGCAAATGGGGCTGGTACGACCCGTTCGACCTGCCGAGGAGCACTTGGCGACCGACCAAGCGCCTGTGCTCGTCGGAACTGACGGGCGGCAGCGGCACGCTGATCCGGGCGTACATCAACGGGGAGGGAGCCGAGCTATGAGCACGGAGATGACCAACTGGAAAACGCTCTACAAGAAAGAGTCGTGGGGCAACCACAGCTTCGGCATAGAAATCCGCGCCGCCATAGATCGCCCGCTCAACGAGAACGACGAGATGGCGATGCACCGGATCGCAGACGAGATCGAGGAAGCGATCATGCGGGAAACCATGCGCCTCGACCCGGAGGCACAAAAAGCCAAGAAGGAAGAGAACACGAAGCTGATGGAATGCTTCGGCGGGGAGAACATCTATGCGCTAGAAATCCCGAACGGGTACTCCCCAAGCTGGGAGTATTCGCAAACTCCATGGTACAAGGTCACGACGCGCAAAGGCGTCGTCGAGATTGGCTGGCGCAAGCGCGTGATCGAGATAAGCTGGGAGCCGTCAGTGAACAGCGAAGCCTACGACCTTTTCCCCGATGAGGATGTCACCAGAATGGGGCGCACGATCCACGCTTGGGGATACGACAAGGCGAAGGCGTACATCTCGCGGCTTCTGGCACCGTAAAAGACTGAAAACACAGGCATTATTTCCAGACAAAACCGCCTCCCCCGTTGTATACTGAAGGCGGAGGGAACGTGATCTACGCCGAACTGCTGCGCAACGCCTGCGACATGTGCTCCGGGGCGCAGTGCGCCCACGCCAACGCCCTCGTCCAGCGCCTCCTGCTCGACAACGGCTACGGCTGGCAGGAAAAGTACAACGGCGACCGCCGCGTCGTCGAAAAGACCACCGCGCCTAACGGCACCGTCCGAATCGTGGACTACAACCGCAGGGGCGACCGTGGCAAGGGCTTGTCGCCGGAGATCATCGCCGCCCTCAAAAAGCACCCCCTCTACCAGTTTGTCATCGACTGCGAGTTCGTCGGCAAGGGCATCCACGAATCAAAGCTGCACGTATTCGACACGCTCCATCTTGGCGACCACAACGTCGTAAACGAAAAGTACCGCACGCGGCTGGACTACTTGCATGCGGCGCTTGACGGGTTCCACCCGCTGGTCGCCCCGGCTTACACGGCGTTCACCCCCGAGGAAAAGCTGGCGCTGTACGAGCGGCTCCAAGCGGAATTCGCCGAGGGCTTTGTGATGAAAGACCTGAATGCTCGGTACCGCGAGAGCAACAGGCAAGGCACGGCGCGGTGGAACTACAAATACAAGTTCGTCAAGACGCTCGACGCGGTCGTGATCGGCAACTCGACAGAGCGCGACCCCAAAGGCGTACTCAGGAACAGCGTGCGCCTCGGGCTGTACATGCCGAACGGGATGCTGAAAGACATCTGCGGCGCGACGAAGAAGTCCTCGTTCGTGCTCAAGCCGGGCGACGTGGTCGAACTGGCGTACCTGTGCGGCACGATTTCCTTGGACGTGGTCGAGCCGCGCATCCTGCGGCCCCGCGACGACAAGCGGCGACAGGACTGCACGATAGACCAAATCATCGTCAACAAGAACTGGAGAAAATCATGAGCTACCAAGAGCAGATTGACGCGAAGCTGGCGGAAGCCGAGAAGATCATCGGCACGCCCCTGACGGAGCGCGAGCGGAGGGAATTCCATTCCTACACGGTCGGAGCCATTGTCGGCATTAAGCTGATTCGCTCAATAGACTCCGAAGCGCTGAAAGCCGCGTTGACCGACCCGGCAAAGGGCGAGGCATTGCGCCAGCAAATAGGCGTGGGCACAAACCCCTTGTGGGTGGTCAGCATCACCGCCGAGACGCTGTACATGCGGCACGAGATCGACGGAGCCAAGCTGGACTACCTGATGGCACACGGCAACCTGGGCGAAGTCAAGATCGAGCTATGATAACCTGCGACAAGTGCGGCGCTGTCTGCCGGGAGAAGAAGGACGAAAAAAGGTTCCAGCGACGGCACCCCGAGAAGTGCGTCCGCCATGAGGAGTTCCACAAGGCACTGGCGGAAGGCACAGCGAGCGTGGACTACGACGAAGCCGTTGGGATAAAAGAGGAAGACCAGCAATGAGCGAACCACTAACGAACCAACCATTGACCGAATTTCAGACGCCTCCAGCGACCTTCGGCGACGGCTGGCTGACAAAGTCCGCCCAAGACCTGTGCAAGGCCGCCATCGCGTTCGGCGGCTTCGAACCGGCGGAGGTCGTGCTGGCTGTCGCCAGAGTTCAGGGGAAGCGGGACGCCAAGGCGAGCCTTGCAACCGTGGAAAAAGCGCTCCAAATGATCTACGAAGCGCATGAGACGCCAGAAGAAAAGGCGGCACGCGATGCCGCTTTGAAAGCGAGGATTCTTGGCTCGTAAGCTGCGCATCTGGAACGGCAGGGGCGACTACCGGGAATTTCCCGGTCGCTTCTACGTGTGCGCTCCGACAAAGAAGATGGCGGTCGAACTGCTCAAGCAGGCGGGCCACGACTGCATCAACATGCGCGAGTTCACTACGTACTACGCCGAGGCTTGGGGCGTCTATATGAAAGACGTGACGCCCGAAACCGGCGTATGGTACGATGAAAAAGGCCCCGGCGGATTCGACGCAGGGAAACCAAAGAGGTTGCTATGACCGACTTCAAGATCGGCAGCAAGGTGCGGTGCCTGCACAATCCGCCTGCGCGGCCCGAGGATTCGATAGAGTTTCAGATCGCCGAGATCAAGCAGGGCGACGGCGTCTTTACCCAATCGGGCATCGTTTACGCCTGCGGGCCCTCGCTGCACACAACGGTTAAGATTTGCTGGCCGATAGATCGGGTCGAGTTGATCGGATGAAAGGGGATACACAATGGGCAACAAGGGTCTGAGCGAAGAGACGACCGAGAAGCACGAGAGCTACGGCATGGTGGGCATCAACCGCACCACCAGCAGCGGCACCTACTTGTTCGGCTCGCTGGCGAGGCACCACAGCTTCATCACGCTTTCGGTGAAACGCGCCTCGCGCACCCGGCATCTGGCGGACGACTGGTACCACGCGGAAAGCCGCGACCTGATCGAGATCGAAATGACCCACACGCAGTTCGGGGAGCTTATCACCAGCCCCGGCATGGGCGACGGCGTGCCCTGCACCATCCGCAACTTCAACGGCGAATCGATGAAAGATTGCCCGGAGCCGGAGGGCATGACCAGCAAATTCTCGGAGGACTTGAAAAAGACCACCCAAGAGACCGTGGCGGAACTGGTCGCGCTCCGCAACCAGCTTAACGAATCCCTGCTGCCGGGAAACAAGCCCCTCGGCAAAAGGGAGCAACGTGAACTGCTGGAGAAGATCAACAGCGTCCTCGCAGACATCGAGAACGGCATCCCGTTCATCGAGAAAAGCTTCGGCGAGGAGTTGGAGCAGCAGCAGAACAGAGCCGTCGGCGAACTGGAAGCGGTCGCCTCCCACCTCATCCACAAGACGGGGCTTAACGCGCTGGCGAGAGCCAATGCCGAAAACATGCTGCCGGAATTCCCGAAGCCGCAAGCCCAGCTTCCTCCGGCAAAGGGCAAAAAATGACAAGGAAGCCCAAGAAGCCCAAAACCGACGCCGAACTGATCGACGCCTTTGCGCACGGCATCGAGGAGCGCAGCTACGCCTCGGTAGCCGCGCAAAGCCAGCGGTTCGTGGTGTTCAAGATCAAGGGGCACTCTGCGTGGGCTGCCAGAGGCGTGCAGGAGTACGCTAAGACGCAGTACATCCTCATCCGCAAAGGCGATTGGTGGATGTCCGGCAAGCCCACGCGCAAGTGGGAGGGGCGCGTCTCCCCGCAGACCCTCAAGGAAGCCCTGCGCCGGAGCGAGCTATTCGGCAAGGTCTACGACGGCGACTTCCCGCCCATGTGCTCGGAGTGCGACATCGAGATGAGCTACGGCTCGGGCTACGAAGGCGACAAGCTGGTGGAATACTATCGCTGCGACCAATGCGGATGGAGCATAGATGCCTGACGAGCGCGACTTGCCGACGATCAAACAGATCGGATTCGCGGCTGACAGCATCGCTGACGAGCCGATGTCCGATGAAGAAGCCGAGAAGTGGTTCGAACGCACAGTGGCGCGGAACCGCGAGAGAAGGATCAAACGTGAACAAATAGGAGGGAGCGATGGGTGACGAACGACCTTTATGGTGGGGGGCATTCCATCATATTTGGACATGGGCTGTTGGGAAGCCTGAGTACACGAAAAAGGATTGGCAACAGTTAGAGGCTGAGATTCAGGCCGACCTCGACGCCCGCGTGGCTGCTGCGCTGGCGATGGCGGGTGAGCATCACCAAGAGTGGGAAGGCATTCGCCTAATTTGTAACTGCGGATGGAAAGCAGATATGAATAATCCAACGAGATTCAAAGACCAATGGCGTGGTCACATCCAATCGCTCGTGCCCGCTGCGGCCGAGCACAATAATCTGCTGGTTGCGGGAGCGTACGTGGATTGCGCTACCGAGCTAGAAGACCTAAACAATGCCGCGCTCGCCGGGATCGCGCAGGCTTTGCGTAAGAAGACCCCCGCCAACGCCCAAGCCGCGCTGGAGAACGACAGACAGAAGGCTGTCCGAGAGTACCTGAAACGGATGAAAGATGAATGGCTACACGGCAACGAAACGTGGGCCGTCCTGAAATTCTTTGACGATCACATCAACGCTCTCGCTGGAAAATAAAATGCCAAAAGAAGACCCCAACTGGAAGCTGTCCAGCACGGCGAAAGCCGAAATCCTAGCCGGGACGATTCATGTGCTCGCCAGCCACATGCCCAAGGTCTGGAAAAAAGTCCCGGCATGGCTCCGGGCGCAGATTCGCCAAGCGATGCTTGATTGCAGCGTCGAGCATAAAGACCTGACATCACAAGACCGCAACACGTGCTTGAAGTACGCGACGTGGCTCGCCGGGAAGCACCCGCAGCCCGGCTTGGCTTTGACGGCGTCGCTGAAGAAGCGGAAGCCGTTGCCGAAAAAGCCACGGTACCTGCACTTCGCTTTCATTGACAAAGAACCTGACGGCGTAGGGCAGTACGGCTGCGCATGGGGCACAAGCCTCGCCGATGTGCAGAAAAACAGTGATTTGAGTGAGATCGGGGACTTGGTGAGGATGCCCCAAAGGGACTGCAAGCTCTGCAAGGAAAACGAATGACATGTCGGAACTGCTCAGCCGCGACCAGTTCCGCGAAGCCGTCTTCGCCAGAGACGGGCACAAATGCGTCCATTGCGGCAAGCCCGGCGTCGATGCGCACCATATCATCGAGCGCAGGCTGTTCCCGAACGGCGGCTATTACCTCAACAACGGGGTGACGCTCTGTGCCGACTGCCATCTCGCAGCAGAAGCCACGCTGATCGACTGCTATCAGCTTAGAACGGACGCGGCTATCCTGGAGGTTGTCCTCCCAGAACACTTTTTCCCTGACGGCGTATACGACAAGTGGGGCGACCAAATCGCCGAAAACGGCATGCGCATGAAGGGCGAGCTTTTCGAGGAGGAGCCTGTCCAGAAGGTGCTCGCCCCGGTCATGCACTTGTTTACCGACCGGATCAAGTACCCGCGAACAATGCACCTGCCGTTCAGTCCCGGCTTGCAAAATGATGACCGTGTGCTAGCGAACGGCACAGCAGATTGGGAAGGCACGGAGGTTGTTATCACCGAGAAGCTCGACGGAGAAGGGACCACGATGTACAAAGACTATCTTCACGCCCGGTCGCTGGAGTTCGAGGCGCATCCGTCACGGGAGCATATCAAAGCTATTCACGCCCAGATTGCTTACGAAATTCCAGAAGGGTTTAGAATTTGTGGTGAAAACATGACAGCCAAGCATTCTATTAAATATACAGGGCTGCCATCGTACTTCAGGGTCTTCAACATCTGGAACAGGCTCACATGCTTGTCTTGGGAAGAGACAAACGAGTGGTGTGCTTTGCTTAATCTTTGGACGGTGCCTGTGCTATACCAAGGCAAATACAGCGACGGGCTGTGCCAAGAGCTTTGTAGCAAACTTGACCCAGAGACACAAGAAGGTCTTGTGGTTCGTCCGACCCGTGCTTTCCACATGCGAGAATACTCGTCTGTCGTTGGTAAGTATGTTCGCAAGGGACATGTGCAGACTACCGAGCACTGGCTTAGGCAAGCCATAGAATACAATCAGCTTGGATGAAAATGAATTTCCATCTCTTTATAGTGGAGAGGTGGAAATTATGGTCTCAAATGCTTACAAACGCTACAAGGCAGCGGGATTGTGCCGACGATGCGGGAAACGTCCGTTACCGGGGAAAACAAGGTGCAAAAACTGCCATGCAGATCACCTTGCTTACACCAAAAAAGCAAAGGACGAAGCAATGGCTTCCGGGCTTTGCCGTTATTGCTGCGTGGTTCCACGGCTACCCAACCGCAGCATGTGTTCGAAATGCTGCGAGCTTCATGCGACAAAACAGAAAAGAAACTACGATTTATGGCGTAACGCCTGCATCAAAGCTTACGGGGGACGTTGCGTATGCTGTGGTCTCAGCAACAACAAATACCTGCAACTTGACCACAAGGAAAATGACGGCGCTGAACACAAACGGAAAATTTTTGGGCACTGTAGAGGGCGTAACATGTACCGCTGGGCTTACAAAAACAACTTCCCCGATCTCTTACAACTTCTCTGCGCGAACTGCCATCAAGCTAAAACGTTTCACGGAGAATGTACTACAGCCGATCACGCGGAGTTCAACGGATTGAAGAAATGAAAAAGACACGGGTAAGCGAACTGGCGCACGAACTGCGCTGCAAGGCAAGGGAAATCCTGCAAACCCTGCCGGGATTGGGCATCAAATACACGGGGGCGATCACGCACAACACGCGCCTCGAAGCAGGGGATGCGGACAAGGTGCGGAGGCATTTCGCTGCGAACCCAACCTTAAGGGAACCGAGGGTTGACCACGTCACGTTGGGTCGCGCCAAATCCATAGCGGATCAATTCGGGGAGGAAATTTGAGCCGAAAGCTGGAGATTCTCTATGAAAAAATGAGCCAGCTTACGGCACCCGTGTGCGCCAAGGAATGCCGGGTACCCCACTCTTGCTGCGAGCGCATGTACTGCGAGATCGCCGACGAGTACGCCAAGGAACAAGGCGTGACTCTGGCTCGCACGGATCACCCGACATTACCGTTCATGTCGGCATCCGGCTGTACTGTCCCGCCGCATCTGCGGCCCATCTGCACTGTCCACGTCTGCTGCATCAACTCGCTTGGCTTCAAGCCCAACGACCCCGAATGGACGAAAAAGTACTTCAAGCTGCGGGAGAAAATCGCAGAGCTTGACGGGGTAAGTTAAAATCACGGTTTTCCCCATGCTCTGACCTTCTAGCCCAAGTCGGCTCGACTTTCCGTCCCTAAGATGAGGGGCGCAAGGGATGCCCGACTACTACAAGTCAATCAAAGTGACGCCCCCGGCAAACCCCGGCGGACCGCTGAACGAGTCGCTCGTCGGCGCGGTGCAGGTGTCGGGCGGGGCGGCAGACGCCGGGAAGCTGGTTGTGCTTGACTCCTCCGGCATGATCGATTCCTCCATGATTTCAGGATTGGGATCGACCGTTTCCGTCAACGGCATCCTGGTATCCAGCCCCGATTTCACGGACGGCGACATCCTTTGGCAGGCCACCGGGAGCATCGTCACCGCGACTGTCAATGCGCTCGCCACCACAGGGTTGTCGGTGGTCACGAGCACCAGCGCCCCTCCGGCGCACGCCGGGCAACTCCTGATTTCCCAGCCGGGCAACACTAGCGCTGCATGGGCAGACCCGCTCGTGCAGGGCGTGCAGGCGGCTGGCACTGCCGCATCCACGGTTAATCCCGTCCTCATCGGCGGACGAGACGCGAGTGGTTTGCTCCAAGACTTCACGATGACGGCTGCCGGGTCTCCCCCGACCGAAGCCCTCAACGTTTACGTCGTCAACCAGTCCGGCAACGCAAGCAACGTGACCGTCGTTTCGCCGCTTGACAGCAGCGGCTACGTCGAAGTCGATCTCAAGACCGCGCTCCCGGCAGGCACGAATGCAATCGGTCACGTCGTCACCGACACGGGCAGCACCACGGCCGTCACCGGGACTGTCTCTGTTACCCAAAGTACAAGCCCATGGGTCGTGTCGCTTGCCTCAACCACGGTCTCGGGAACCGTCGCGGTCACGCAGTCCACGTCACCGTGGGTCGTCAGCAACCCGGTCTTGTCGGGGATGTCGTTCACGTCCTACGGAAGCCCGGCGACCGAGAACCTGAACGTCTATGTCGTCAACCCGGTCACCGCGACGTTCACCGAGACGCAAATCGGCGTCACGCAATTGACTTCTCCGTGGGCAGTAAGCGGGGCTGTGACCTATGTTACAACTGTCCCTTCTCTAACGAACGGCCAATCCGTAGCTCAGCAATGCGACGCCACGGGTTCTAACTACGTCAACACAGAAGGCAGAAAAGCAACATATTCTGCTGTAAATTCCGCAACAGGCTCCCCGCCCGCAGGCGGCATCTACGTTGTGATTCCCGGCAATGCGACCACGACGGTCAGGGTCACGAGGGTGGAGGTCTCCTTGTCCACCACAGGGACTGCCGGGGTAGAAACAGTGTTGCTTCAGAAACTAAGCTCCGCTCCTACGGGGGGGACATCCTACAACTTGTCGGTTGTTCCCCACGACACCAATTTTGGGCCGGCTGACTCCACCCCTATCTGCTACACCGCCGCGCCGACAGGCGGGGCGCTCGTCGGCAACATCCGTGCTTTGCAGTTTTTCGATGAATCGTCTGCGCTTGCAGGCAGTAGTAGTTGGTTGTGGGAGTTCGGCACACGCGGCGGGGCCGCCGCTATTGTCCTCCGTGGCACAGCCCAATGCCTTGCAATCAACATTGTCGGTATTATCGCCACTCAAACGGCAACGGTTTCGATTGAATGGACGGAGGACAACAGCTAATGGCAAGCACAATCGAATCGGATTTCGGGTCAAGCGGGCAGCCCCTAACGATCACGCTCAACAACCTTGCTGCCTCCAACGTTGCTGGCGGTACCTATACGGGCAGACAGTCCACGGCGGTGGACAACACGACCAACCTGTTCCTCGACGCCCTCGTCAGCGTGCAGGTGAAGACGCAGAGTTCCGTTGTAGCCCCAAGCTTCGTGCTCATCTACGCCTACGGGACAGCGGACGGAGGCCTAACTTGGTCAGATACCGTGACCGGCGCGGACGGGTCTGTCTCGCTTATAAGTCCGCCCAACGCGCCGCTCCTTTGCACGCTCGCCACGCCCGCCGTTTCCACCGTCTACGACTCGGGTCCGCTCAGCGTGGCGTCGGCTTTCGGCGGCGTCCTGCCCCAGAAGTGGGGCGTTGTAGTCATCAACTCGACGGGTTCGAACCTCGACACGACTACGGGCGGGGCAGCAGTGTACCAGGGCGTGTACGCCCAGCGCACATAAGGAGCGACAAAATGGCAAGCACAATCGAAACAAAATACGGCACAAGCGGGCAGCCCATAACGATCACGCTCACCAGCCTCGGCAACTCCACGTCCTTCGTCGGTGTCCAGTCCACGGCGGTGGACAACACGGCCAACCTGTTCCTCGACGCCCTCGTCAGCGTGCAGGTGAAGACGAATTCCAGCAGTACTAGCGTCACGGGATACGTGCTGATTTACGCCTATGGGACGGCGGACGGCGGTTCAACGTGGACTGACACCGCAACCGGGACAGCCGGGGCGATCACACTCACGAACCCGCCGAACATGAAGCTCATCGGCACCCTGAACGCGAACGTCAATTCGGTCACATATAATTCAGGACCGCTTAGCGTTGCGAGCGCTTTCGGCGGCGTCCTGCCTCAGAAATGGGGCATCGCCGTTATCAACGTCAGCGGCAATACGCTCGACGGCACGGTGGGGGCGGCTGTGTACCAGGGAGTGGCGGCACAAAGCACATAACCATGTCGCTTATCATAAATCCTCGTCCTTGGCGCACCAAGCCGTCAAGGCCCGAGACCGCGCATATAAATTGGAGCCATCCCCTGGCTCAGGGCCTGCTGTTTGCCTGCTTCCCGAAATTCAGCCCTTTTTTTGTAGACCTTGTCCGCAGGCGGATGAACAACGAGAATGCCGATTACGCAAATGTAAGTTATCTCCCTGAGGGGCCGGCGGTGAACCAGCAGCAGGACAAGGAACAATTCACGCACGCCTCTACAGCGGATTTAACCTTGACCGTGGGCTTCTCGGTCTGGACCCGTTACTTCGCTTTCGCCGTTGACACAGGCATCAACAACTTCGGTCTGATGATGGGCTTTCAACACTACGTGAACGAGTCGAACAACCAAGGGTGGGCTATCAGCAAGCGGTCTCCGGGAAGCGGAACGGCGAATGCGTGTTTCATCACCCTCAACAACAACGGCTCCGCCCAGTACGTCCTTGCTGACCCGGTCAACGCCCCGCTCAAGGCTGGCACCGTGTACGACCATCTTGGGGTGGTCACTTCGGCAGGTAATGCTATATTTTACGGGCAAGGAGTGTCCGTCGCAACATCAGCGTATGGCACATGCGCGGCGAACACAACCACCGGGCTGGAGTTGGGGGCACCTGACAATAGCTTCGCAGACGATTATCGCACGATGACGGCTTGTGTCTGGAACCGCCCGCTCCGAGCAGACGAGGCTCTATGGCTGCATCAGGAGCCTTATGCGTTCTTGGCTCCGGTGGGACCGCGAAGAAAATATTCTTTTATCAGGGGTCCCGTTGTTGTTGGCGGTTATAGCCCTGCGGTTTGTATCATAAAAGGGTAGCAAACAGCGTCAGCCAACAAAGCTGTTTTCAGTAGGAGTCCGCCATGGAGGACTACGGGCTTCTCAAATACTTTGCCCACTTGATTTAGCCTTCGGGCTTTTCGGGTGAGCTTCTTTTTGGTACAATGGGGGCATGAAAGCCGACGTCATCTACACAGCAGTCGTCTGGGAGAGCGAGCGCGGCTGGGGCCGGAAGGTCGATGAAACCAGAGAATTCAAGACCGAGGGGGCGCGGGACAAGTTCATCGAGAAATTCAACTCCAAGAACAACGAGCCTGTAGCGCCCGACTGGTACATGTTCGCCGAGAGGGGCGAAAACATCATCCGTCCCATCCGCCTGAGGCGCAAAGCGCGGTCTTCTCGAAGAGCAAAAACATGCAAACGATAAACGACCTCCGCGACGAGCTAAGGCGCAAGCGCCGGGCGCTCGTCACCGGGCAGATTATCGCCGTCATCTTCTACCTATCAGTCGGGTTCGCCCTCGGCTGGGCAGCCGCGAAGCACATCCATCCTTGAGAAGAAAGCATGACGAACTCAATAGTTTTTAAGCGTTCCCGTGACCACGACCTTCCATCCGAAGAGTTTCTGCTGCCGGTCACAAGGTACAACCAAGCCGTCGGGCCGATGTTCGCGGAGTTTCGGGGACGGTTCCCGCTCAGCAAGCACAGCGAGTGCGGGCTGCAACGCTCGCTGGGCATTTTCCTCGACTCCTGCTTCCGCACCGCCTTGAAGCAGATGGAGAGGCTGCGCCCGGCGCAACTCTCGCGAGAAGAGTGGAACCTTGCCTTGCCGGAAACCAAAGCTGGGCATATGCTGTGGCAGCGGAACTTGAGGTACCTGCGGCAACGCAACGCCTATTTCGTCAGCCTGATCACCCACGCAAAGCTGAGGCAGTCGAGGGGCGATAGTGATTCTCTCTGAAAAACAAAAGTTCGCAAATACAAAATCTCATCGTCGCTGGAAGTCCCGCCAGATAAAAGAACATCTTGCAGCCCTAAACCATAAGTGGCATCAAAAAGCATCCAAAATAGCCAGAGAAACCGTAGCGCTTTATTTGTTGGAACATCCTTGCGTAGACTGTGGAGAAACAGACATTGTGGTTCTGGAATTTGACCATGTCCGAGGTCAAAAAAAGAATGCTATCAGCAATATGATCACTACTGGTTTGAGCGTAAAGCGTATCATGGCAGAGATCAAAAAATGCGAAGTCGTTTGCGCTAATGACCATCGCCGACGCACTGCAAGACGAGCCAAGCATTTTCGCTACGTTCGCACCCCTTAAATACGTAAAACGCCCGGAAGATCGAGGGACGCAACATCGAGTTCGACAGACTCAGACCCCGCCCGCAGGATTTTTGCCCCAGCCTGTGACGACAGCCGACAACGCTGAAATCCCATAGTTACAGCCAATTTCCCCAGCGAGCATGACAACAGAACTATCTGTCTCTTCTCTTGAGGGAAGGACTTGTGGGTTTCGGTAACGACAGCAGCGCAGCGAAGCGAGCGCCCTCAAGGACAGGTGCCCCGGTGAAGAGCGCAGTAAAAACCGCCCAGCTTGACCCGCATCGACGCAGCGACCAAGTGAAGGAGTTTTTGAATGCCATGCGCCGCCGCGTCGTGGGCCAAGACCCCGCGATTGAAAAGGTCGCGGAAATCTACCAGATGTTCCTCGCCGGATTGAACCCGCCCGGCCGCCCCGTGGGCAACCTTCTTTTCCTCGGCCCAACCGGGTCGGGCAAGACACGCGTGGTTGAGGCCACGGCGGAGGCGCTATTCGGCGACGCACGCGCTTGCATCAAAGTGGACTGCACGGAGTTCCAGCACTCGCATGAAATCGCCAAGCTGATCGGCTCTCCTCCGGGCTACCTCGGCCACCGGGAGACACATCCCGTGCTCACGCAGGAAGAACTGGCGAAATGGCACAAGGAAGACCTCAAGCTGTCCCTCCTGCTGTTCGACGAGATCGAAAAGTCCTCCGATGCGCTCTGGCAACTTCTCCTCGGCATACTCGATAAGGCTACGCTCACGCTGGGAGACAACCGGCGCGTAGACCTGTCGCAAACCATCATCTTCCTGACATCCAACCTTGGGGCCGGGGAGATGCAGACTTTCCAGGAAGGCGGAGGCATCGGCTTCGGCGGTCCGGTCGTTGTGGTGGACGAAATGCTCGACCAGAAGATTCAGCGTACGGCAGCCGAGGCGGCAAAACGAAAGTTCACACCGGAATTCCTCAACCGCATAGACAAGACGGTGGTCTTCAGGACGCTGCGCGACGAACACCTCAGGAAAATCCTTGAGATCGAGCTTGGTCTTGTCCAAGGGCGCGTCCTGTACGCCGGGGGGACAACCAAAGGGTTCCTGATCAGCGTGGATCAGCAAGCAAAGGAAGCTTTGCTGCTGGAGGGCACCGATGCGAAGTACGGCGCTCGCCATCTAAAGCGTGCCATCGAAAGGAACATCGTGCACCCGCTGGCGAATCTCGTTGCCACAAACCAAGTGACGCTGGGCGACGTCGTCCAGATCGGCTACGAGGGCGATCTTCCGGCTCACGGCGAAGCCCCAGTCACGGGGCAGTACACTTTCACAAAGAGGCAGGAAGGCGTTATACTTCCTACTGTGCTCCTTGAAGCCGAGGGGATCGTCGCACCTGGCAAAGCCGCAAAATTGTAATTTGAACTTCCTGACCAAAAAACAGCGCGGCAGGCTGATGTCACGGATACGCTCCGTGTCCCGGCTGGAGCTTAGCGCACGCAGCGCAGCAGAGCGCCGAACCGGATGCAAACTCGTCCACGGCACGCGCAAGTCCGGTCTCCCCGGATCGCCGGACTACTACTCCAAGAAAAACAAGGTTGTTGTGTTTGTTCATGGTTGCTTTTGGCACGGGTGCCGTGAGCATTTCAAGCAACCACAGACCAACGCGGAATACTGGCACAAAAAAATCTCCCGCAACCGCCAGCACGACAGGGCTGTGCGCATCATGTACAAAAACCTCAGATGGCGAGTCGTGACCATCTGGGAGCACTCCTTAAAGCCAACAAAAGCAAAGACTTAGAAACCTTGCAATTTCATGCGCTGTTTGCCTCTTTTGCTGCATCAAAACGCACAAGGAGGAAGTCGCTTTCTATGGCTACCGCAAAGCAAGTAAGAATCCTGCCCAAGTACACAGGATGCCGCTACCCCAATGAGATGGCGGAATACCCAGACCTCAACCCCGACCTGTACCCGCCCTTCGAGTTCCCGAAAGACATGACCAAGCTCCAGAGCGGTCTATACCACATTACGTCCGCAATGACGCGTGACGAGAAGTTCATCTCCCGCTTCCGCTCCGCGAACTCTGTGCGCAACAGCGCCTCGTGGCAGTCCGAACTGAGTCGCCGCTACATAAGCGGACTCGGCATGCTCATGGACACATGAGAGTGGGGCAAGGACGGCTTCATGAACAACGCCCACAACCGCGCCATGGCGCTGGCCAAGCTGCCCGGCGACGGAGCCTGCATCCTCATCAACGCCGTGTTCGGCGTCAACCCGAGGGCGTACCGCTGGTACGACGCCGTAAAGCAGCGCGACATCGCGCAGGTTCTCTACCAAGAACTGGGCGAGAAGCGCGGCTGGTCGTTCCCCGACACCAAGAAGATCGCCGCCGCGACGCGCTGGCTCAACCTCTATTGGAGCGGCATCCCCTTGGACAGCCGCATCGGCATTACCCGCGAGGAGCGCCTTGACAAGTGGGGCTACGACATCCCCGACGACTTCGACGAGTTCTCGGAAAAGGAACTGAACAAGTTCGCCGAGGAAGCATATCGCCAAGGGATCGGCGGCGAAGCCGACCAGATTTACACCTTCCTTACCGAGCTTAAGCGCATCGTCAAAAAAGCTCCATGCAACCCCAAAGGCAAGGCAATCCTTCCAATGCGCGAGACGCTGCTGCTCTCCGCGTACACGCTGGGCTGCCGCATCTCCGACATGAAAGGCAAAACCGAGGATTTCTTCGAATCCATCATCACGAAAAGCGCCTACGCCTTGAAGACGACCGATCCGCGCCGCGTTTGCATGGAGTACCTGATCAAGAACCAGACCGAGAACGGCAAGGTCGAGTGGCGCGTCTCCGGCAGCGAGCAGCTTACCGTGACGCTCATTTGCATGCGCGAATACTTCGACGGTCACGAGATTCGCGACGGCGAAATCAAGTGGGTCGATTGGGAGTCGCAGAATTACCACGGCTGGATGGTGGGCGGCTACCGCTGGAACGACAGGCTGGTCGCTGGCGCTCCGCGTCTGTCCGACGAGGAAGACAAGCTCTTCAAGGCGAACGAGGAGTTCGAGAAAGTCCTGCGTGCCCAGCGACGCGCGGCTTTGGCACTGAAGGCTGAGGAAGCCGAGGAAGCCAAGCCTGAGAAGCCGGAAGAGAAGGTTACCGACAGCACCTCATTGGCTCGCTTGGACATGTCCAAGAAGACCTACAAGATCATCACCGAGAACGGCGGCGTCAAGACGGTCGGCGAACTCCGCTCGCTGACGCAGGCGAAGCTGTTCAACATCAAAGGCGTCACCTCGAAGGTCTTCAACGAACTGAAAGATGTTCTTGGCGGCTACGGGCTGACGTTCAGGAAATGGTAACCGTCAATTTGTAAACAAGACCGGGGAGGGTTCCGCCCGACCAAGCGATCTTCCCCGCAACCTTCATGCCGTGGCGCTCGTAGAAGGCGCATGCCACGGCATTCGCTTCCCTGACCGAAAGGTAGAGGTCGCCCCCGGACGGCAGCACAACCTGGGCGACAAAGTCTTCAAACACGACCGAGCCTTTGCCGTTGCCTTGGCTGCCGTTCACGATCTGGTGGAGCATGACGGCACCGGCAGGAATGTCAACCTCGCCCACGCGGGTGCGCTTCTTGTATTTCTGGAATGTGATCGCGACGCCGTCCTCATAGATGCACTGCCCCTCCTCGATGCGCTTCTTCAGCTTGTCTTGGCGGACGTGCCTGAGTTCCTCGTGCGCCTGCATGAGCCTGTGGATTTCCTTCAGGTCGGCCAGAGTCGCGTACCTCATTGTGCCCATTATTTCCTTTTGAACACGTAGATCGGCTCGTACTTGTGGGTGTCTGTTTGCTTCTTGCGGGTGCCCATCATGCGGCTGAGCGCGAGCTTGAGGGTCTCAACGTATTTCCAATCCTTCCGGTTGGCAAAGCGCAAGAATTGGTCTTCCATCCCGCTGTAGGTGCCGACGTCCGCGATGTTGACCGCGAGGAAACCGTCCGGCTTAAGACAGTATTCGCAGTTGTCCAGCGTCGCGCCCATAAAACCTTCCAGCCAGGCTAAGCTGCTTGGAAATTTCTTGTAGCTTTGGGTCTCCTCGTCGGCATATTTCTCGCAGTCAAAATACGGCGGGCTGGTAAAGCACAAGTCCACGGTGTTCGGCGCAAGCTTGACATGCATCATCTCGCTTCCTAGCATGTGCAGGTCGGTTTCCAGACCGCGCTCCGGTACGATGCGCCTGATGTCGGCTTCCATCTGCCTCAGGCCAGCGAATGTCTTGGAGGCAGGGTCGCAGCCGATGTATTTGCGGACTTTCTTGGAGGCGACAGCACCGAGCAAGCGACCGCCCCAGCCCATGCTCATATCCCATGTGGTGCCGCCCTCCGGCAGCAGATGGTCATAGATCGCCGCCGCCGCTGTGGGGCGAAAATTGCTCACAGCCTGCGTCCCGGTGAATGAGCGGACGGATTTGCGGATGCCGCTGTTGGACATGTAAGCGCCGTACTTGAGGCGCTTCTCGATGACAGCCTTGAGCAGGGCGTCATCGTTCCATGTCTTCTCTACGGTGCGCATGCTGCCGCACTCGACGCTGATGTGGTGGGGATGATAAGACCAAGCGAGACCGAGGGCATACATGTTTTGCCCTATGATGCCGTCCTTGAGCAGACCTGAATAGTCGCGCTTGACAAGCATACGGAGCGTGCGCTCCTTTTGCGCCTCGGTCAGCACGTACTGCGGGTAGCCGGTGGCGCGGTAATGGTCGAACGCAGCCTGCTTGAATGCAGCCATGGCAGGCTCGTCGTAGGTGTCCCATACTTTCTTGTTGACGAAAATTTCGGGATGCGACAATCCACAGATTTCGCAAGGCTTGAGCGTGGGTGCCACAGCGATTTCACTCATCAAGAGTAATACTCCCATCTGGACGATTTCAGTGTCCCGGCTGTATATTTAAGGTATGGAAGCCCACAAGGAGGCCACGGCGTACCGCGTGGATTTGGTCATTTCCACCGGGGGCTATGCCCCATACACCAGCCGCGAAGGAACCGACCTCGGCATGGCTCAATCGCTTGCTGCCGGGCTGAAAAGGCAATCGACGGCGGGCCGCATCGTTGAGCTTCCATCCGGCGCTGTGGTGGAGGAGTGGGGTTCCGATCTCCTGCCCAAATCCCCGAATGCCGTGCGTGACGCAGTCCAAGCCCTCCGCGACAAACGCCCTTTATAGCCTTTTCGCCATGCTGATGGCGTGTTTCCCCAAGCCGTAGTAATTTTTTACGAATCCGCACACCCGATAGCCAAGCTGAAAGTAGAGAATTTGCGCCGGGTTCTCGGTGTAGACCTCCAGCCTCATGTCCTCGTACCCGCGCTGCTTCACAGCTTTCTCGCAGGCAGCGATGAGCTTTGTGGCTGCCCCCTTGCGGCGGTGCGCACGGCTGACGTTGCACGTCTCGATGTTGATCTTGCGGCCCTTGACAGCGGCGACCAGGAATCCGGCAATGCGGCTGCCGATATAGGCGACCCACGCGAGATTCAGCTTCCGGGCGAATGTCATCTCGCGGCTAAACTCCGGCTCGTGCCAGCGCAACTCCGGCTCAAAGCACTCGCATTCAATCGCAAACAGTCTTGGCAATTCCTCGTCTTTGAAGGCGTTGCGGATTGCGACGGGCATCTTACTCGGCATGCCCAACTAAATATGCTATTGCTGTTTGCAAAACAGCGATATTTTCCTCCGCGAATCCGAGAAGACTATTGCACTTTTGGCAGAGCAATCCTCGAAAAGTTTTGTTCCTATCATGGGTATGATCAATATAGGGTTTGCGATCTTCTCCAAACTCCTTTTGGCAAATAGCGCAACGATTGTTTTGGGTCTGTTTTTGGGTTTCTACCTGTTCAGGCGTTACGTCATACAAACACTTGATGCGCGACGCATATTTACGATCTGGATAGCGACTTGCCCAAGCACGCGTGGCTTTATGATGGTACTCTGGGTCATTCAAATAGCGTGTTCGACCGCGTTGTCTTCGACACTCTGAACAGTGTGCTTTACGCCCAGACCCTTGACGAGTAATCGACATATCATGCCCCGCTCGACAAAAAGCTTGTCTGGGTGCTGCCATTTTTTATTCCTCTTCGACGAAAATCGGGGTCACCATTGCTTTACATCGGTGCCGTCGATTTATCAAAAAAAACGCCTGTTTCGGCGGCTCGTACGGCGCTTTGATGTGGATGGCGAACGAATTGTAGCCGATCAGGGACCCGTTGCAGATGAAGTCCTGGCCGTCGATGAACTGGTGGTGGTGGCCGAACACGTCGAGGTTGACGTCGCGCACCGACTTGTTCCAGCCAGCAATCGCCTTGTTGACCGTGGGGTAGATGCCGCCCACGCCGCCTGTGCTCTTGATGGCGTGCCCATGGTGGAAGCGGATCACGTAGGGCTTGTCCTTGTCGAACAGGCGGACGATGGTGTGGTAGCCCGAAGCGATCTGGAAAACTATGCGAGGCTCGTCCTTGAATTGGTCGCGGATGTTGAAGTACATGAAGCGCTCGATGGAAGTGCCTGCTTCAGTCTTTATGCGCTGCTCGGATGTCATCCTGCCGTGGTTGCCGCTGTGGCATACGATGGTGAGCTTCACGTCCTTGGGCAAGTGCTCCAGCAGGAACAGCAAGCCGCTGATGATGAAGCTTTGCGCCTTGTACATGGCGTCGGTCGGCTGGAGCAGGTTGCTTTCGGCTAGGTCCTCATGGATGCGGTTGGTGATAAAATCCCCAAGCAGGGCGATGATGACTTCCTTGATTTCGGTCTCCTTCGACTCTTTCTCGTACAAGCGAAGGGCGCTCTGCCAAGCCTTGATCACGCGCTTCTCGGCGATCTCAAGGTTGAACTCGTTCACGCCGCTGACGTCGTTCGGATCAACAGGCTCCTCGATGTGCCAGTCCGAAAAGACGACCACAGCGACGGAATAGCTGCTGCCGCTGCTCCTCCTCGGGAGGATGTCGATGATCTGGGGGGTGTGCTGGTCGAGGCCGATCAGGAGCGAAACCTGCTCCTCAAGTTCTTTGATGCGGTTGAGGGACTCGTTGTATTTCTGCTGCGTGCCCTCTTTCTTGACGGCAACCTTTTCAAGGTCAACCTTCAGCCTATCTTCCGGGGTCAATTCGACCGGCGCTGCCTTGGGCGACGCCAAAGCCTCGGGCTGCCCCCCTCCGGCCTCGATGAATGCCTTGAAGGTTGGAAAATACTCCGCCCATGCGATGTCCGCATATTCGCCATGTTTGCGGTAAAAATCTCTTGTGATCGTGGCGTCTGGGAAATTCCTGCGGATTTTCTTGATGTCCGCGACCAGTTTCTTGCGCGTGCCGTGAGTCGGCTTCTGTCCCGGCTCTGTCCTTGAGGGCTTGTTCATTGACAAGGGGTGTGCCTCCAAAAATGTTCTGCCTTACTAATGAGGCAGGAAGCGGCTGCATCCGATAGATACTGCGCATTCTGGGACTTGCAGAATTGCCAGTGCTCGACTCTTGACCAAACTATCCGTTTCAAGGTAGAGGAGGGCTGTCTTGGCACGCGCCGGAATTCCAACAAAACCATGAAATCCGTAACCGCAGACAAGCTGCCCAACATGCACTCCACGGAATTCAAGGGAATCCCGCTCGTCGTCCAATGGCCTAAGGGGAGCACACGCGTCGGCGAGCGCGGCGACGGCACCCCGTTCAAGATCGAGATGAAGGCAGACTACGGCTACATCCCCGCCACAGTTGACATCGATGCGGACGACCACCTTGACGTCTACATCGGCCCGCACAGGGATTCCGAGTACGCATACGTGCTGGAGCAGTTGCGGAGCGGGGCGTTCGACGAGTACAAGATCATGCTCGGCTACGAATCGCTGGAGGAGGCGGAACGCTCCTACCTCGACCACCTGCCCGAGGACATGCTTGGGGAAATCTACGAGGTGCCGTTCGACGACCTTTTCGACGCGTACAAAAAGGAAGAGGTAAAGGGCAAAACGGACGAAGCGGAAATCCACGAGGAGCGTGCCGAAAAGCACAAGCAGGGCGACGAGAAGCTCTCTTTGATCGACGCTTTCGTCAAGCTGTACAAGCACGAGTTCGAGTACTTCGACAAGGTCGCCGACGAGGTGCACGACCAGCTTTCCGAGGTGCTCCAGGAAGCGGGCATCCGCGCCATCGTGACCTACCGCGCCAAGAAGCCCCGCAAGCTCAAGGGAAAGCTCCTTGAGCGCAGCAAGGCAAAGAACTACCAGTCCTTCCAGGACATCTACGACGACATCGTAGACCTCGCCGGAGTCCGCGTGGCGCTGTACCTGCCCAACGACCGCGCCGCCGTGGGGCAACTCATCGAGCAGCGGTTCACCCTGATGCGGAAGCCCAAGAATTTCCCCGAAGACAAGGGACCGAAAGACAGCATAGGCTACGTCGCCACGCACTACCTCGTCAGGCTCAAGCCGGAAACCCTCCACAAGGACGAATACCAGTATGCAGACACAAACGTCGAGATTCAGATCGCGTCCGTGCTCATGCACGCGTGGGCCGAAGTCACCCACGACCTCCTCTACAAGCCCCAAAACGGCACCACCCTCACCCCCGAAGAAGTAGCGATGATCGACGACCTGAACCGGGTCGTGCAGGAAGGCGAGGCCGTCCTTGAGAGGCTTCAGCAGTCCGTCGAAAGCCGCAGCCATGAAGACCTGCGCTTCGAGCTTGCCGCTGCCCTGACCAGGCTGGCGAAAAGGCTGGAAACCCAGTCCAAGGGGCGGGCAATCCGCAGGATCACCGCCAGCGACGTCAGGGCTGTCGCCAAGCAAGCGGCGGGAGACCTTTACGCCTCGCTGATGCAGTGCATGAAAGACCTCGGCTGGAACTACGCGGAGAACGACAACTGGTCGGACCCCATCAAGCCGCAAGAGCAAATCCAAGTGTTCCGCGACGGCTGGCTGCACCGCGCATGGGACAAGATCAAGGGGAGCGGCAGCACGGCGCAGGAGCTTCAGGAATACCTTGGGAGGCACGGTTTGGGCGACGCCAAGCACCCGCACAGGCTGCCGAACCAGCCCCCGCTGCCGCCGCACGTGAGCTACCTGAGAGCCAAGCTCGCGCTGTGGAAGGCGTACAGCAAGTCGCTTTGACCGATTTTTCCGAAAAAACGTTTACAAAATCCCTAAGCAGCGGGGAAGATAAAATCCCCTAAGCAAAATAAGGGATTGATGAGCTTGCTGGACAAAAAGACGGCCAAGCAGTACGAAAACGCCAGTACGCAGATCAACGTGCCCCCGGAGGTCGCCGCCGAGATCGCCCGCATAGGGAAGAAACTGATCCCGGACGGGCACCTTGCAGGCGACGGCAGAGTTGAAGTTCTGCATGTCACAATAAAGTACGGCGTGCAGCCGAACGAACACGTCCTCCAGCAAGCCTTGGCTGGGCACAAATCCTTCGAGGTTGTGCTCGGAAAGACCACGATATTCCCCGAGGCGAGCACCGAAGCCACCCCGGTGGTGATCGAAGTCCACGGTCATGAGTTCGAGGCGCTCCACGAGACAGTCGCTGCTGTCATGGGCATCCTGCCCGACGACTTCCCTTACACCCCGCACATCACCATCGCCTACGTCAAGCAAAAAGAAGCGCAGCACTACGCCGGGAAGGACGACTTTGTCGGCATCGAGTTTGTCGCCGACGCCGTAACCCTGTCCATATTCGACGACGACAACCAGGTTGACGTCCCGCTGGCGAAAGCCGCCGCAGAGGCTATCTTAGGAGGGAGAAACACAAAAGCGTGGCTTCTTCCCAACGGTAGATTCCAGACATGGGAGTTTATCGAGCATCCTTTGGTAGAACCTGAGATGTCACCCGCCATCCGTGTTGGGCGAGGTCCCTCGGGGCATGCTTACGCCCAGATAACAGAACCGCCGACTAACGCCCAGATGAGCGCCCTCGCAGACTTGGACAAGTTCGAAAAAGGATTATTCGTTGAGATCAAAGATAAAAACTCAGATACCGTGTATGAGGGCGTCCCCGTAAGGTTTTCTGAAATTCGTCATGCGGTGAACTCTGCTTTTCCCAAAACTGCCGCGTCCCCGGCTGTAATGCCCGAAATTCCCGAGGTTGTGCCGCAGGTTCCGCAGGAACAGCCTGAAGACGAGGAAGAGGTGCAGCGCGACGAGCCTGCCACGGGAGAGAAGCGGGAGGAACCGAAGCGCCAAAGGCAGCCGAAGAACAGGCTCCTCCGGCCGAAGCAGCCCAAGCAGAGGGCACCGAAACCCCCCGTCCAAACCACGAACTTCAAGAGGTGGTTCGGCAAATCCAAGGTGCGCGACGACAGCGGCAAGCCGCTGGTGGTCTACCATGGCACGACGCATGATTTCGAGGCGTTCGACCCGAGCCAGGGCAACGTGGAGAACCACTACGGCAGGGCACTGTACTTCACGTCCTCCAAGACCGACTTGGCGGAAAACTACGCGACAGAGGCGGGGCCGGACATCACCCAACGCATCGAACTGACCGCCGAGCGCATCTTCAACGACTTGCAGGAGGAGTGGGACGAGGAGCACCCCGGCGAGGAGTTCCCGCCATACAGTTCGGACGAATACCAAAAGTTAATGGAAGAAGCGAGGCAGCAGGCGAAAAAGCAAATCGCTGGGCAGAGCCAAGGCGTGAGCATGCCCGTCTACCTCAGCCTCCAGAACCCGGTCGTCGTGCAGAAGAACGGCGGCACCGGGTTCGAACTCAACATCGACGAGGACGGCAACGAGTCCGGCAGCGCATTAACCCTGTACCACGCGATGTTGCGCGTGGCAGGAAACTATCACCATACTGATGCGCAAGAAATATGGGTCGATCTCATCGAACATAACGGCGAGTCGTTCAATGCCTGGGATTTCGAGCGGCAAGTTCGCAACGCGGGACATTACGTTGAGGACGACGAAGGGAACCTGGCAAGCGGCAGCTTCATCGCAGATGTTTACCGAGAGATGGGCTTCGACGGCATCATCCAAGACGCCTACGCCGAGTTTGGGGTCGGTCAATACGGCAGAATGAAGATGGAGCCGGGCACGAAGCACTACATCGTCTGGGACCCACGCAAGGTCAAGAGCGCCATCGGCAACGTGGGCAAGTTCGACCCGGCGAACCCCAGCATCACGGCCGCGAGCAGGCAGTACCCCGCCACGGAAGAGTGGATCGGCAGGGCGAAGAAGTTCCTGAGGGAAAAGTGGGCGCAGCGCAACGACGAAATGGGGCGCGGAGAAATTCCAAGCAACCTTGAAGGCGCGTGCAAGTTCGCGTCGCTGTTCGCCAAGGAGCTTTTCGGCGGCAGGATCGTCGGCAACCCCGAACACCAAGTTGTCCAGCACGTGTACCAGATCATCGACTTGACCGACCGATACGACCCGAATACGTTCCGCCACGACAAGGAATGGTTCGGGAACCCCGAGCATCAGGAATCCATGCAGTCTTGCATGCCCCGCGTGAAACAGTGGGCAGAGGAGTTCAGGCAAAAGCACCCGCTTGAGTCCGAGACCGATGCTAAACTCGCAAGCGACTACCACCGAAATGTCGGCTGGCTCCTGCATGACGGCAGCTTCAAGCCCCTAATCAAAGGCGAGAGCCACCGCGAGGGGGCTGTGCGCCTCGGGCTTTCAACCGACCCGCAGGACATGACCGAGGCTTTCGACAAGGGGGCCGTGCGGGTCAGCGGGAACCAGTATACGAGCCTTGAGTTCAAGATGCTGTCGCCGAACATCGCTTCCCTGCTCCTGGACTTCATCCTACAAAAACGCAGCGACGCAAAGACAATCACCTTCGACTGGTTCAGGCCGCGACGGGCAGAGCAGGAATTCAACAGCGTGGACGACGCCGTCGAGTGGCTGGACAACCCGTTCGCCGTGATGGCTTCCGCCAAATCCGCCGCTGGCTTTAACAAGCGCGTTATCAGCATCGACGACCTTCCGGGGGAGGCGAAAGCCGACTTGGCGGCGGAGATCGCCGAGCATCTGACCGCCATCGGATTCCAGCCCCCGTGGCAGGAGAGCGGGGCGGTGGAGGCCAACGACCTGCGCCCGGAACTGTTCGACCTCGCCGACCCGCCGCTGGTCACGGTGTACGACGCCCCGGTCGAAAGCCTGCACAAGACGCTAGACCGCAAGTACGACCCCGGCGACGGCGTCGTCAGGAAATACGTGGAAATGCTGAAATCCGGCGTGGAGTTCGACCCGATCTTCGTGAACAACGGCGAATTCTCGGACGGCGGGCACCGCCTCGAAGCCTACTATCGCGCCGGGCGCAAGACCATCCCGGTCGCCGAAATCGGCCCGTTCCTGAACGCCCCTGCCGAGTTCTGGCAGCGCTGGCTCTCGGGCGACGAGAATGCAAAGTTCGCAGCGTTTCCGAAGACGGCCTTGAACGTGCCCCGCCTCGTGAAGGACTTTGGGCAGAAGCTTGTTGCCCGCGCAGAGCGGGACCACTCCGCGCCTACGGTGCCCCCGCCGCGGCCGGGAGCGGAACCCGCGACGAGGGAACAGCAGGTGGAGCAGCGGGCGACGACGCTCGTCAACTCCATCGCGCAGTCCGACCCGTCCCCCAACAAGGAATACACGGCGTGGATCGTGGGCAACTACGCCAGGGGCGGCATCAACCGCTGGGAGGACATCAAGTCCCGCGCCATTCCGGCGCTCAAGCGCTTCAATACCCTGAAAATCACCAGGAAGCTGCCCCTCGAAGAGCGCGACATCATGAAGGTCAAGGGCATGAAGGGGCTTGAAGACCTCATGGAGAAGTACAAGGAGGTCGAGGCAATCTCTGAGACCCAAAAGGAAAAGGAGGTGGAGGCGGCTTTCTTCCAGAACGGCGGCGCGGCGATGGTGCATGACGACCCCCAGATCAAAGTCGTCACCCCCAAGACCAAGGAAGCAGCTTGCTTCTTCGGCATCAACACGCGCTGGTGTACATCGGCGCAGAACAGCTACAACTATTTCGAGAGCTACAACAAGAAGGGTCCGCTGTACATCGTGCTCATCAAGGCGAACAACCAGCGCTTCCAATTCCATTTTGAGACCGAGTCGTACATGGACGAGCGCGACAACGCGGTCGATCCGTGGGACTTGACCTCCCAGTACCCGGTGCTCAAGAAAATCTTCCAGCCCGTCGTTCTCGGATTCATGCGGAACAACGCGAACATCAGGGCCAGCTTCGTGGCTTTCGTTGAGAAGCCCACCACGGAGATGATGCTGGCTGCCGTGGACGAAGACCCGTCCGCCATCGACCATTTCCCGAACGCCCCGCAGGAGGTCAAGTGGAGGGCATTTTGCCGCCGAATGGGGTTCTCGGAAGAGAATTACGACAAGAAGCTGAAGGGCTTCGTTGTCGCGGAATACGAGAACGTGGAGGAGTTCGCCGAGGAGCGGGGAAACGACACCGCGAAGTGGGCTGCCGGGATTTCGAGCGGCAAGGAAGACTGGGACTCCGATGGCTCCGGGTTCGAGGCAAGCACTGTGCTGGACGCGTGCAAGCCGACCACCATAGCCGAGATCAACGAGTACATCAAGTTCCACCACGACGCCTCGCTCCAGCCTTGGCTCAAAGCCAACGAGGAAACATTCCCCCTCGATGCCAGCAAGATCGAGCAGTTCATGACCGACGAAGGGCTGGACGATGTCGAGGACAAGCTCCGGTCCGGCTGGTACAGCGGCGAGGAATCGGGGGCGCAGGACGAGGTTATCGGCGCGTTCAAGAGCGCCTTGACGGACATTAACCGCAGCACCACGGAAAACGGCACGGTAATCGTCTTCGACCAGGCAAATATGTGGGACAGCAAGGTCTTGGAAATCCTGCCGCTTGCCGAAGCCGAGAACATGGTCAAGGAGAACCCCGGCGACACGGACCTATGGGACAGTTCCGACAGGTACCACGAGAACGAAATCCTCAAGGTCGAGCAGCCGTACTACGGCTTTTCCGGCTTCAGCGAGGAGGCGTGCAACGAGCGCATCTCCGAGGAGTTCTACATCTCCGACAAGGAGCGCAAGGAAAGAGCGGGGCAGCAACCGGAACTTCCCCTAGCCGCACCGGCAAAGAAAAAGCGCAGGAAAACCAAGGCGTCGCTGCTGGAAAAGCGGGGCGTGCGCGAGAAGAGCGTGGACGACCTCGGGCTGGCGAAAAAGGTCATGCGCGAGCTTATCCCCGTCCTCGGCGAGCAATTGCCGGAGCCGGAACTGAAGGTCGTGAACCAGCCGAGGGCGGGGTGGCTCGGGCGGGACACGTGGCGCGTCGGCATCCAGAATGGCAAGCCGACTTGGGGTGACAACACGACCATCGAGCTTCAGGCGTACATCCTGAATGATGAAAACACTCTGCGCCGGATCATTGCGCACGAGCTTGCGCACCATGCCGACGCGCTGGTCAACGGCGTCGAGGAAATGAAGAAGGTCAACGACAAGTGGACGTACAAGTGGTTCTTGCGCGAGAACAGAGGCAGGGGCCACGGCATGACGTGGAAGCAGTATGCGCAGAAGTTCAACGCCAAGTACGGTGCGGACTTCGTCACTGAGAAGTCCGACGAGTCGTACGTGACGGAAGAGCAGGAATTAAGACCGTACCACATCCTGCTCAAGCGGGACTATGACGGGAAGCTCGCCTACGAGGTTTCGTCCCGCATTTCGCCGAAGATGAAGAGAATCCTCGATAGGATGGCGAGCAACAAGGACGGCACGGAATACCGCCTCACGCAGACTAACGACCGTGACTTCTACGAGGGGCAACTCATCAGTTCATACTACTGGAACCACCCGAAGGAGCCGGAGAAGCAGGCGAAGCTGGAAGCGCTCTGGGAGAAAGGGCAGAGGGTTCTGCCGACCGGAACGGCGAAGGAGCAAGATGAACTGGTGAGACTGTGGAACGAAGCCAAGGAGCGCAGCAAGGCGAGGGGCAAGGCGAAGGTCTCCGACGCCCACAGCGACAGAGCCAAGACCTTCCCTGACGCCGATGCTTTCTTGAAGGAGCACTACACGGGGTTTATCCCCAGCAACGCTTACGACAGCAAAGACTGGTCTATGTGGAAAAGGGAGGATTTCCCGGTCCTCCTCAAGACCTTCACTCTCAAGGACGGCACGGAAGTCGAACTCCGCAAGACAGGAGAACCCAACAAGTACACGAAGGTGGACGAGAGCGGCGAAATTGTCCGCGACACAGGAGGTCTCGCAACCTACCTCTCCCCGGAGGAGGTGAAGGCGAAGGGTCTTCCCGAAACGGACACCGCGATTTTCGCCTTCATCATGGACGGGGATTGCGTAGGCCAAGCGTCTGATGAATGGGGCGCGGACGGTGTCTGGGTCGCCCCGCAAATTCAGCGTCAGGGCCTAGGCACCGAACTCCTAACCGAGCTAAGAAAGCAATTCAAACCGACCCGCCAAATGGGGCAAATGACCCCGGCTGGCAGGGAGATGGCCAAGAAGTACTACAACAATTTGTTGTTGAAAGAAGCCGCCGTGCCCCAGCTTCAGGAATTGCAGCACGGCGTGTCCAAGGACTACGACCGCGTGCGCTGGGTCTATCAGCAGTTCCTCGACAGCCGCGTCCGGTCCATGCCGTGGCAGGACTTCCAGAAGAGGTTCCCGTGGGCGCAGAACTCCCCGCTGTTCACCGAGGTGCGCCAGAACCGCCCGAGGATCACGACCGAGGACATGGAACGCTGGATGGACGAGTACGACGCCAAAGCCAAGGAGTACCAGAACTACGAAATCGAGCACGGCACGTACCGGGACAAGGAGACATCCTTCCGCGACGTGGAGCAGCTTGTTCTGAAAGTCAACCAGTCCGCCAGCGCGAGGGAGATCGTCGGCGAAGACCCGATGATGAAGGAGTTCCTGGGGCAGGTCGCGCAGGGCAGCGCCCAGTCCGGGCACCCTGCGGGCGAGAGCACCGTGGGCTGGCTCCGCGTGGACTTCATCGACGACGACTGGCTGCTTGTCGATGAAGTCCAATCGGACTTGATCAACGCGATGGAGCTAGGCAAGCGCTTCCTCGCCGAGCCGACGCTCGAATCGCTGATGTCCAAGTACAAGAGCGAGACCGTGAAGCAGAAAATCCGCGACATGGGGGCGACGGAGCAGACGTTCCAGATGTCCAAGCGGGAGATGGTGCGCCGGGGCTACACGGTCGAGAAGCTGGAGGAGATGAAGCGGCAGCTTGTCAACCTGTTCAAGGACTGGGCAGAGTACGGCATCGCCAGCCTGATCGAGATCGCCCGTCGCCACGGCATCAGGAACGTGGCGATCCACACGGGCGAGACCGTCGCAAGGCGGGACCCCGACCTCGAAGCAGACAAGGCGGGCATGTACTACGACCGGCTTGCGAAGTCCTTTGGTTTTAGGAAGCAACCGTTGGACGTTGGCGACCTCAAGGGCACCTTCTGGGTGCGCACCGCAAGCGCCAAGATGCCCAAACACCTGTACCACGGCACATCAGAATCTAACATAGCAAAAATCCTGAAAGAAGGAATAAAGATAAAGCACGTCCGGCAGGCTTCTGACGGAATCTATCTCACAGATAATCCATCGAAAGCCGCAGAGTACAGTGATTCTTCCGAGGTTCTGAGGATTGACACAAAAGCCCTAGATTCGAACAAATTGCGGCCTGATTCCGACGACCTACAAGCCTTTTGGGAGGAGCATCTATCTGAGGCGGAGAAGGAACAATACGGGAATAGTGCCAACGTCCCGTGGCAAGCTGTAGTTCACGATTTGACCCAGATTACCTACGTTGGGGATATTCCGCCCGAGGCTATTCAAGTCATTCGAGTAAAGACCGCAGGCAAGCGCGACGAGGACGTGGGCGACCTCAAGGGGAATTTCTGGGTGCGCACCGCGAGTAAAACCAGCCCGGTGACGTGGGAAGAAGTTAAAAAGCATATCACTAAGACTAATCCCCATGAAGGTGCCCGAGACGCTTGGGGTGGTATGAGTGTGGAACTTCCAAATCTGGCGTGGGCAAAAGAACTAATCCAACCGAACGACCCCCGTCTTGATTGGAGTAATCTACATCCAGCGTCAAAGCGGGATATAAGGCGCTATATCAAATTCCATGAAAAGAGCGAAAACCAAGATTGGTACAGAGGTTTTCCCGCAGTCATATTGACACTGGAGAACGGTAGGCTTTTTGTGCAAGATGGGGCGCATCGCCTTGCAGCTATTCATGAATTGGGCATTCCGGTTGAGGCTTATGTGGGGAGACAACAGGAATCAAAGCAGGCAGGCAAGCGCGACGAGGCGACGACCAGCATGACGGTCGGGACGACCGACCCGAGCTTCCCCATGCCGGTGCTGATCCGCTGGGAGCAGGGCATGCGCTGGCGTCAGGTGCTCAAGGCGGTCAAAGCGATAGTGGGCGAGATCGCCGGGCGCAGGGTGCCGTGGCGCGAAATCCACATCTGGGCCTCGCTCTGGGAGAACCAGCAGGTGCAGCAGGAGGGCTGGGCGACGGAGAGGGCGATTGGCAACCGCGTCATGTACGACATCCTGCACAACGGCAGCTTCGTGAGCGTGGGGAAGCAGGTTGCCACGGCGACGGGGGCGGAACCAGAGCCGGAGTATGTCGGAAACTGCACCGAGGACGAGGTCGTGGCGCAGTATTTCGGCGACGCCACAAGGCTCGCCCAAGCCATAGAAAACGGCGAGAAAAGGTCGGAAACCGAAGTCTTTGATCCGACCTCGAACTTGCTGATCAAGTACGACCCGGCGACGGACGTCCACTCCTTCTACAAGACTGCCGACTCGCACAAGGTCACGCCGCTCGACGAGACGTACTACAACTCGCCGGAGAGCGGCGAGGAGACCAACGCCTACGCCGACGTACCGGAGCGCGTGCGCGGCATCTACGACGTGCCGCCTTTGAAGGAGCTTGCCCCGCAGCTTTTCGAGAAGGACGCGGCGGGCAAAAAATATCCTTTCGCCGCAGTGAAGCGCGTCGCCGACCGATGGTTCAGGAAGAATTGGCGCACGGTGCAAAGCGGGTGGGGAGACCAAGTAAGCTACGAAGTGGGGTTCACGATCTACCTCGACCAGAACGGCAAAGTGCAGATGACGAAGCTCGCGCAGGGTGACACCGCCGAGGTGGAAATCCCCGCCCCGCCCGAGGGGTGCATTGCGCTTGGCAGCCTGCATACCCACAGCGGAGAGGGCGGAGGCGAACTCAGCCCGTGGGACGAGGAAGAAGGGCAGAGGGTCGCCAACGAACAAGGCTCCTCTTACTGGATGTTCGTCGTCGGCCCCAATCCGCTGAGTGAATCTTCCGATATACCAGGCGTGGTCATGGTGAACGACTTTTTCGAGCCTGAGACGCAGGTCAAGAAGGGTGCGCTTGAAGGCGTGGAGTACAGGGTCAATGTGCTGGATTCGCACGGCGGCGAGCTTTTCTGCACGGCTGAGGCTTGGCTGAACGGCGAGCGCGTCGGCACGGTGGACTTCAACGAATCCGAGGCGGATGTTCCTCTTGAGGACACGCGCTACTACAAAGAAGTGCAGGACGAGTACGGTGCAAAGGAGTACGAGCGTATCGCCGAAATTCCGAAGGAAGTTTGGATCAAGCATGTGTGGGTCGAGCCAACGCACCGCCGCAAGGGCATAGCCACGGGTATGTACGAGAAGATCAAGCAGGAGTTCCCCGGCGAGAAGATCGTGAGCAGCGGCACGACCCCCGAGGGCGGCGAGTTCCGCAAAAAGCTAAAAGAGCACGGCGTGCTCGCGCATAAGATGGCGGCAGACATGCCTGCCTTGGCGAGGTCAATCCAAGACGCTATTGAGGAGGCGGGACAGAAAATTCCTCGCACTAACTGGGAGGAATGGCTCAGGAAAGCGAAAGCACGTCTCAGCGAAAGAACCGGAGTGGAAGCTGATGATCTGCTTGACGACGCTATCACGGAAGCCGTAGTGAACGCACTGTTCAGGGATAACTTGGCTAAGAGATACGACCCAAGCAGAGGTCCTAGCAACTACCTGACATTCGTCCTCGGAAAGAGGGTAATGAGCGGGGGTGAAGAGTACCTGCAAAGAGAAGCGAGACAGCAACCGGAAACAATGCCGCAGGAACGTTCCGATGAAATAGAGCTTGTGGAAAACAAAAAAGACGCACAAAAATTCGTTCGCGCTTTCGGAGAATGGCTTGCAACTTTCTGTAGCAAAACACTTATGGGTTGCAAGCCTGCCGTAACCCAAAAAAGAATTTGGTTGTTGTCAATGGTGATGAAGTACGGATATCCGAAGCGAAGGGAATTAGTCGGCCCTTGGCAAAAGACATTCAATCTCAGTCTTGGAGCACTGAAAGGGTATCTCGGCGAATTGAAGAATCTCATGAGGGAATTTGCAAGGACAGGCGGGGCTTGGGCAGAAGCCGCTGGTGCAGTCTCGTCCCTGCTAGCCAAGGAAGCTTCGTCCAAGGAGTTCAAGACCGCCCGACTTCAAAAAAACGCTGTGTACGCCGAGGCGCAGAACCAAGTCCAGCACACCGACCACGAAGCCGTGGGGATGACCAAAACGCTGAAGAGCGACCCGTTCGCCGAAGAGATGGAGGCGCTGCACAAAGACCTCGGGCAAGAAGTGCCGGAGCCGAACCCCGCCATTACGCCCAGCAAGGGCGAGGGCCAGCCGCAGGCGAAGGGCGAAGACCAGTTGCAGCTTCAGCAAGCCCAGAGGATGCAGCAGGCGAGCTTGCTAGCAGCCAAGAAACCCCTGCTCGAATCCTTGGAAGCCCTGCGCCCCGCCTTCGTCAAGGCGGCGCAGGAGGCATACGAGAACGGGCCGGAGCACGAATGGCAGGGCGTCTGTTATTGGGTCGCCTCAGCCATCTTGGAGGAGGCGCTGTCGCACAACCCAGGCTGGGGCGGAAAGGTCGTGGACTGCGGCGAGCACCACTCGTGCGCCGTCGTTTGCGACCGCAAAGAATGCTTCAGGGTTGACATTCCGTTTGCAAAGTACGAGAAGCTGATCCCGAGGGAGGAGAAGCCCGGCAACAAGGCGTACGACTACGACATGCCTTGGAGCTTTGAGACAATCGGCGACGTGGTGTTCAAGCCTGAGGACATCGAGATCGTGCCCACCAAGCGCCCGAAATGGGGCAAGAAAAGCAAGAAAATGGCTAATGACCTGCCATCGCTTGAAGAAGTGTTGGCAGAATTGGAATAGATGCAGCAAATAGACTTTACCGTACCTAAGTGTATGCTATTACATAACATCTATGTTCTTACTGATCCTTTGGAACCCGACCATATTCGATATGTGGGATACAGCCGACACTTGCCTGAAACTCGCTTGAGGCGACATATCATTGAAGCCCGGTCGTCGCATAAGGATTCTCGCACTTACAAGAATACTTGGGTTCGTAAATTGCTTAGGGAAAATCGCATACCCACAGCGCTTTGGATTGAAGCTACTAGCGATCCTGACGAAGCTGAGAAACGCTGGATACAAAAACTCAAGGCGGAGGGACATTCCTTGACAAACGGAACAGATGGTGGGATAGGCGGACCTCCGGGTGTTCACCGGGGGCACAAACACTCGGAGGAAACCAAGCTACGTTGGAGCCAAAAGAGGCGTGATGGTGTCAGAAAAACTTCATCCATTTTGAAAGCCGCACAATCCAATTCAGGGCAAACAAGAACCGCAGAGCAAAAAACTCGCATCAGCGAAGGAAAGCGCAAAGCGTGGGCATTGAGAAAAGAAAAAGGACTGGACGCACATAGGAGAACTTACACAATCATCTTTCCCGATGGTCATTGTGAAGAAGTGTCCTCTTTGCATGAATGGTGTACACAGAACAAGATAAGCTATGACATGATGACCCGAGTTACCGGGGGGAAATGCGAATCCTATCACGGCTACGCCTGCGAAACCCATAACGGGGATCGAGCACAAAAGATAGCTGCCTTTATTGTGGCTAACCCAAAAATCAGCTACAAAAAAATAGCAACACACTTTTCCACAACCAAACCGACAGTTCTGTCTGTCGTGCGCAAGTACAACTTGTATCGCAAACAGAGACAGCCAAATGTCTAGTTGCTATCTTCTTCACTTTGATCGAGGCCTTCCCCATGGTGCTCAAGCCGAGACAAGGCACTATCTCGGGTTCAGCACTGCTCCCGAGGAACGCATCGCGCAGCATTTCAGCGGCGAGGGCGCACGTTTAATGCAAGTACTTTACGAACGCGGAATCACTTTCACTGTCGCCCGCATCTGGAACAACTGTGAACGAAAGTTTGAGCGGCGCTTGAAGAGCCAAGGCGGACTCTCTCGTCATTGTCCAATTTGCCTGAATCTGGGATTGATTCCCACTTCACGGGCACGAAGCAAGGCTTTAAGTGACGTGCAACCTGTCCCCAAGACCATGCAGCCCAAGACGGCCGCTGGCGCTGTGGACATCGACTGGGAGACCGGCATGTTCGAGAACTACAAGCTCGTCCCAAAGTACTCGTACCACGAGTACGGCGACCCAATCGACGAGGACGAGGCGATTGGCGAATTGAACTGGAACATGCTGGTCGTGAGCGTGTTCGACACCGCCAAGGAGCAAAGGGGAAAGCCGGGCAAGCAGGTCGGCGAAGCCGACTTCGTGCTGCGCGGCGGGCGGCTTGAGTCCGCGAACACCGAAGTGGACAAGAGCTACTGGAGGCGGGGCATAGCCACGGCATTGTACCAGTACGCCGAGAGCTTGACCGGATTCAAGACGAAGCCACACTCGACGCAGTCCCCGGAAGGACGCGCCCTGTGGCAGCAGGGGAGCAGGCCGTTCGGCAAGTCCGGCTCGGACAAGCCCATGATGGAAATGCACCGCAAGGGCGCTGTTGTCTGGATCGACTGGTTCGAGGTTCCGGCGAGCCAGCAGGGCAAGGGCTTAGGCAGGAAGTACTACGAGGCGTGGGAACAAAAGCTGCCCAAAAACGTGAAGCTTGTTCGGCTGTTCGCAGGTAATACGGACACCGGAGAAGCGTCGGGCTTCTGGGCAAAGATGGGCTTCGAGAATGTATTCTACGACGAAGAAAGTCAGTACAGCTTCTACATGTGGAAAGGCGTGAACGGCAACCCGACGCCGCCGCCGATGGATTCCCCCGACGAAGACCCCGGCTACGACGTCGAGGACGAACCGGAGAAGACGGCGTCCAAGACGGCTGCAAACCGTGTGAGCGGCGAGGACGTGGTCGCTTACGTCATGAAGCTCAACGAGTGGGACAGGGACACGGCTTATCAGGTCGTGGGGCCGGACGCCGGGGGCGACTACGTGCTGCGCGACTTCCCGCTCAGCAAGCTGAGCGCAGGGGACGATTACGACCCGGAGCAAGCGGAGCAGTACTCAAGAATGGAGGGCCCGCTCCCGCCCATCGTGCTGGGGCTGGAGTCTAGGGCGCACCGCGACAAGCCGGAAATGGTGACGTACTATGTCATCCGCGACGGGAACCATCGCGTGGCGGCGGCAAAGCTGCGCGGGGATAGCAAGATCAAGGCGTACGTCCCAGCGGACGCTACGAAGGTTAAGTAAAATGCGCTGGTATCACGGCACAAGTCGGCAGAACGCCAAAAAAGCCCTCAAGGAGGGCATTCTCAAGCCGGGGGAGGACTCCATTTATGACGTGGACGTCCCGCGAGATGATGCCGTATACATAACTTCGGAATACCAAATCGCCAAATACTACGCTGAAGAGCATAGTTGGCAGGGCAAAGGCGGCGTGGTCTTGGAGGTTGCCGCCAACGAAGGCAGCTTGATGCCTGACGAGGACGCAATTTACGACGCCCTGCATGAGGGCGCTGTGGTGCTGGGCGAGAAAAGCAGCAAAAAGCTGGGGCAGGCGATCCGCAAGGCATGGCTGAGGCACTGGAAGTCCATCGAAGGCGAAGGCGACACGTTCGAAGAGGCATGGGAAGCGTGGGGGAATGTGGAAGCCGAGGGTTCGTCGGGGATCGCCGAAGAGATGAAGGAACTGACTGAGGAAATCCATAGGGAGAACCCGGCTCTGTCCAAGGCTATCATCGAAGCCAGCGGCAAAGCTGCGCACATCGGGCCGGTGAAGGTCATGGGCATCGCCAAGAAGCAAACCGCAAAACCGGACCTGTCAAACGATCAAGAGCCTCTGGAGGCGGCGCGGCAAATGCTTGCGGAGCTTGGCGGAAACGAGAAACTCTGCGGAAAAAGCAAAGTCGTGCATGGGTATTGGATCGAGACCCACACGCTGGGATGCCGCAACGCCGCAGACGAGCCGGAAAGCGAGTGGGAAGCCAACCACAAGCGCATCAGGGACGAATACGCCAACGACGGCGTCAGTATCGTCCTGGACGACAAGAATTCCAGCAACTTCGCGACGGTGACCCCGCAGTCCAAGACCGCAGCCAAGAAGGTCAGGGTCGTCAAGACTCCGGGCTTCATGATCGAAGTGCCGCAGGAACGTCGCAAGACGTTTTTCATCCGCCCGAAGACCCCGCTGGAGTACTGGGCTTTCAAGAACCGCCCCCGCGTCTTCGTGAACGAGCCGCTTATCTTCACGTTCGGCGGAAAGCCCGTGGCGGAAGCTGTAGCCGTGAGGGTCGAGGCCCCCGGTCGCGGCGAGGGCGAGTACAGGCACTGGCACAAGGTGTACTGGAAGCCCACGAGCTTCAAGAGGTTCCGTATAACTGCGTCTGAGCGACCCGGAGTGTTGTACCACATCAGCCGCCGCACCAACCGCCAGTCCATCCTGAAGAACGGACTGCTGCCGTTGCTCAAAGAGTACAAGGATGTAGAGCGTGCGCCGGGAATCTATTTCTTCCAGAGCATCGACGCCGCGAAGGACTACGGCTTCTACCACGCGCAGCATGTCAACCAAGCTCTCGACATCTGGGAATGCCGCATCCCCGAAGGCTACGAGGTGCGCCATGACCCGCACCCGGAGATGGACGAGTTCGATGCGTGGATGAGCCATGAGCCGCTGCCCCCGGAAAACCTGAAAGTCGTGGACACGATCCTCGTGCCGAAGTCCACTGCCGACGCGCCTCCTCCCTACAAGAGCCAACGCGGCGACAAATTCAAGAGAATGTATGAAGAGCGAGTCCGGGAATTTGCTTACCGGGGCAAAGGTGCTGCTGGGAAACCAGTTCCATGGAAGTCCGACCTGCTGCGCTGGGACAGGCTCACCGCGTGGGAAGACAGGAACACCGCGAACGACGATGCCGAGTACACATCCGAGGAGATCGAGGAGAAGTACAGACTCGCGCCGCCCAGCGAGACGCGCAGGGGCGTCAACGCCGCGCTGCTCAAGTCCGCCAAGGCTAATTTCCCGACCTTCGAGCAGGTGATCGACAAAAAGACCGACACGAACAACGAGTTCGAGATTGACATGTGGAAGGGCGAGGAACTGGGAAACAGGCGCAAAGAGTACGACGAGTTGCTCCGGCAAATGAAGGCGCTGAAGTTCCCGCTCACGGTGTACCGCTGCTTCGCGCTCAAAGAGGGCGAAAAGATCGACTACAGCAGCCTCGGCGGCTCGTGGTCTCTCAACAGCCGGGCAGCGTACTTGGTTTCCCACGAACTGTTTCCCGACGACGAGGGCTACGACTACAAGACCGTCGCGGGCACCATCCAAAGCCCGGATGCCGTGGACTGGCTCAACACCATGCGTGCCTGGCTGACCTTGCCGGACGAGGAGGAGATCAGGCTGAAGCCCGGCGCGAAAGTCGGGGTCCGGGGGAAGACCCGCACCGCAACCGGCAAAAAATTCTATCACGGTACGAAAAAGAAGAACCTTGACGACATCCTGAAAAACGGTTTGAAGGTCGAGATGTCCGAGGCGCACACCGAATGGGGCAGGGCAATCTACCTAGCGTGCGATGCCTACACCGCCGCGAACTACGAGGGCATGCACGGAGGCGGCGAGCCGTGGGCGATCCTTGAGATCGACGGCAGTAAGCTGAACGAATACTACATGCGCCCGGACGACTACGACTTCCCCGACCTCTGGGAACAAGCAGGGCGCAAGGAGAACTGGGCGCACCAGACATGGCAGACGAGCCTCAAGGTGTCGTGCCAGATCGCCTATCTCGCCGACATCCCGGCAAGCGCCATCAAGGTGCATCCGTACAAAAAGAACAATGTTCCGGCAAAAAATACGCAAAAAGAGTTTCTCGACAGCCACACCGTGGAGCAGGTCGCGGAGCACTTCGGCATCACGCCCGCAGCCGCAGCCAAGGCGAAATCCGAGGGCATAGTGAAGAAAGCCGATATGACCGAAGACCCCGACTACTACATGACAGAAGGCTGCGGCATCTGGGCGGTGGACTTCGCCCGGAAGAACGGCGGGGAGATATACATCCTGTCGGCGGAGCGCGGCGAGGAGTGGAGCGAGGAAATCCCGTACGAGGTCACGCACGCCTTCGTGAAGAAGGACGGCAGGACCTACGACGTCCGGGGCGAGCGGACGCCCGACAAGATGGCCTGGGAGCTAAGCATGGGCGAGTACACCGTCAAGGGGCCGTGGACGCCCGACGAGTTCGAGGCCAAGTTCATGGGCAGCACCGACGATAAGCCGCTGTTCGGCAAGGAGAGTGCCAAGACCGCGACGATGCCCCCTCGCGGGCGGTTTATGTGGCACGTTACCCCAATGCGTAACGTACCCTCGATCAAAAAGAACGGGCTGATTCCGCAAGTGGGCGAACGCAGCGCCGAAGGGGGCGAGAAGCCAGGCATCTTCCTCTTTCCGACAAAGCAAGGAGTAGAGGATGCCCTTACTGGATGGCTCGGCGAATCCTTTGAGAACACTCCCGAGGAACTGGCTATCGTTGAAGTAGCTGTGCCAGAAGATGTTCAAATGGAGGATTCCACTGATTACACCACTCAGTTCGAAGTGGTCATCCGTCAGCCGTTGCCAGCGAACTACATCCGCAGGATATACACGGAAAAAGAGTTCGAAGACCACCTTGCCCGAATTGCCTCCAAGACCGCCGACAAGGTCATCGGCGTGGGCGAAGGGGACGAGTACTGGGCGGGAGAGGGCAACGCCGCGTCCGGCGTGCTGCCCGTGTGCCCGAGCAAGGGCACGGTGTGCCTCGCGTGGAGAAGCCCCTATGTCATGAGTCCCGACTGCTGGGGCACCATCGGCGGGGCGGTCAAGAAAGGCATGAGTCCGCAGCAGAGCGCGAAGACCGAGATGGCGGAGGAGACGGGGTACCACGGCGGGATCAGGCTGATTCCCGCGTACACTTTCTTGGATCGCGGCTTCAAGTATTTCAACTTCGTCGGCGTGGTGCCGAACGAGTTCCCGTTCAGCCCCGGCGAAGGGCACGGCTGGGAGACCGACCACATCGCGTGGGTGCCCTACGAGCAGGTCGTCAAGGACATGCAGGAGAACCCCGGCGACTACCATCCCGGCTTGCTCAAGCTGTTCGCCAACTCCAAGGACGCCATCGAGCGAGCGCTGAAGATCAAAAAGCAAGGAGCCATTAAGACTGCCTCTATTGATACCAACGGTTGGATCACCCCCGATGGAGACTGGGAACCGCTGGAAGACGGAGAAACTCATGTCAACGCAATCCAACGCCTGCTAAATCGCGACGATGTTTTTGAAAAAGATGGATTGAAAGAAGGATATATCCGAGTTCATTACCAGGATTACGTGCCCGGTCAACCCATCGAAGCCTACTTTCTTTGCGAAAAACGCACGTCACACAATTTTGCCTTGGTCAGGGAAGCGATCCATGATTTGCCGTCTCAGACTAAGCAAGTAGCGGTCGTGTTCAAACATCCCGAAGATTATCAAACATACACGTTTGAGGAGGCACTGGAGGATTTCCCCCGCCGTGCTGTTTTCGCGGCCGAGAAGCAAAGCGCCATCGTGAGACGCGGCGCGTTCGACCCGTTATGGATGAAGCGCTGGGTCGAGGGCGGCTGCTGGCTGTTTGCGCTGGCTTTGCAGCCTCTCATCCCCGGCTCGGTGTTCGTCGGTCTCGCTAGAGAAGGCGAAGTCCTTGAGCACGTCGGCGTGCGCAAGGGTGACAGGTACTACGACGTGCGCGGGGAGATGGACGAGACCGAGTTCAACTACGGAGCCGACTCCGAGGTTCCTCTCCATATCGTGCCCGTGGACTACGAGCAGGTGATGAGGGACGGGGAGTACGGAAGCTGGCTCGGGCACGAGGACGAGTTCGAGACCCTGCCGGAGATGCAGGCGGCTAAGGAAGCTGTGCAGAAAGTATTCGGCAAGGGCAAGACCGCAGAAGTCAACCCAACAGCCCCACCGCCAAGTTCCAGCCGCCTCCCGTGCCCCAGCGGCAAGCGCAAGTTCTACGACGAAGTGTCGGCAATCGGCCCCCACAAGCAGTGGAGCAAGGGCACGCCGAACCTCCGCGCCTACAAGTGCCCGATATGCGGCTGGTGGCACCTGACGAGCAAGCCGCAAAGAGTGACGGCGAACCTCCATGGGATGGGGACGTTCTATCACGGGACATCATGGGCAGAGGCAGACCAAATCAAGGTCGAGGGCCTCAAAGCCCACCCATGGGCTTTCAACGACAAATCGTACGTCTGGTGTACGCTGATCGAGCAGCTTGGCATCAGCTATGGGGAATCCAAAACGGAGAATAGCTCAGAACCCGGATACGTCGTAAGCTTCGAATGGGATTACGACCAAACGGAACCCGACCCCGAGCATGGGGAAGAGTATGAGGACGTATATCGTCGCATCGAGGGCGACGTGCCAGCCTCCGCCATCACCGGCATCAACTATTACGCCCCGGATCACAGGCTTGTGAAGACAGCAGCCGGGCAGAAGCAGGCGGATGCCGCCTTGAACGACTTCTTGGCAGGCAGGATTTCCAAGGAAGAGTACAAGGCGATGCTCTCAGGGGAAAGCCAGCCGGAGCAGGCACCGCAGCAACAGCACTTGTTCCCGTCTTCGCAAGACGCAAAGTTCAAAGCTTGGTTCGACGGCTCGAAGGTCGTGGACAAGAACGGGAACCCGATGCCTGTGTACCACGGCACGCGCTCATCCGTGGAATTCGAGGAGTTCAGCGTCGAGGGCCCGCCACAAACAGATTCATACGAAAATGAAACCACGTCTTCCGGCTCCGGTGCAGACCCGACCGCGTTCCTCGGCGCTCACTTCGCTGAGGAAACAAACGTCGCCAACCTGTTTGCCGAGGGCAAGGGCTGGACGGGCGTCCGCTACGAGGGGGAGCAGCCCAAGCCCCGCGTGATACAGGTTTTCCTGCGGATCACGAATCCGAAGGACTTCGGCAGCGAGCACAACCTGCGCGAGTTCATTAACCAAGGCAAAATCGCCGACGATGAGGTGACCAATCTCGTTATGGAAAATCGTGACGGGATTAACTATTGGGAGCCAGAGCAAGAACAAGCGGCGCAGGAGTGGGGTGAAAAGTATGAGAACGATCAAGCCTTCCGCACTGAAGTCAACCGTTACCTGTGGGAGCAGCATAGCACGGGATCAGAATACGAAGGTGAACAGGACAGGTTAAATTCCGCTGCCTACGATCTCGCTATGCAGGCACGGAATCGTCTGACCACCGCTGGTTATGATGGGGTTCGCTATAAGAACGTGGTCGAGGGCGGTCACGCATGGATCGCGTTCGCGGCGAACCAGATCAAGAGCGTCTATTCCCAGTTCAACCCGAAAGACCCAAGCTTCACCGCTTCCAAAGACGCAGCAACCCATACGCCAGAATATGCGCAGAAACTTGTGGAAGCGCTGAAGCAGACCGTCACGGACGCAGACTTCCGGGTTATCGGCTCCGTGGGAGCCGGGCAAGAATCCGAGAACGACATTGACATCATGGTGGACATTCGCCCGGATGCCGCCTTTAAGGACGATCAAGCTTGGATCGACACCAGCGGCCTGACCGGGGCGATGAAGCTGCTGGGCTTCGACTACCTCGGGCCGTCCGATTTCGCACCGGGGGAAAGCGCGGAGAAGTCCGAGGCGAGCGGCAAATACCTCGACCCGGCAGGCTCCGGCGTCGAGAAGTTCTTCAACCCGACGACATACCACACGGTCGAGTTCTGGTTCACCGAGTCCGGCATGCCGAAGGAAGCGGATTGGAGGAGCAAGTACGTGCTGCCGACAGCCCTTGCGTTGGGTCTCGGCGCTCCGTCCAGCGTGCACCCCGACGAAGTGACTCCGCAGCAAATCGAGCAGGTGCGCGAGGAGCAGGCGAAAAAGCGGATCGACGCCCTCGTCGAGGCGATCTCCCGCGCCGAGGGCGCTAAGCCGGAACTCAACAACCCCGGCAACCTCGTGGACTTCAACACGGGCAAGATCAGGACGTTCGATTCGTGGGAAGAGGGCCGCAACGCGTTGGCTGAGCAGCTTGAGCGCATCGCTGACGGCGACCACCCGAACATCAAGCCCGACATGACGCTGCGCGAAGCCGGGCTGGTCTACAGCAACGGCGACCCGAACTGGGCGAAAAACGTCTCGCGCATCATGCGCGTGCCGGAAACCATAAAGATGCAAGAACTCGTCCGTGGACGCACGGAAGAGGCGGGCGTGGCTGCGACGCCTTCCGGCAAGATAGGATGGCTCAGGAAGGCTGCGGGCTTCGCGTTCAAGTCCTTCAAGAAGCTCTGGCACGTCGGCAGCATGAACCCCAAGGACAAGCGGCCCGGCTCGCTGGAGGGCGTCGGTCTCAGCGTGAGCGTACATCCCGAGGAGTGGAAAGGGATCGCGGAGATCGGCGGCCCGACATGGGAACTGACCAAGCCGGGCAACAAATTCCTGAACTTCTACCGCCTCAGCAAGACGCAGCGCAAGCAGATCGCCGTGTGGGGCGTCGCGAACGGCTATGCCACCGAGGTCGCCATCGGCTGGCGCTGGTATTTCACGGACGCCGAGACCGACGAAGAGCGCTACATGGAGTTCGAGACCGAGCAGGAAGCCCAAGAGGAGATGGAAGGTCAAGGCATAGGCGAGGTGCGCCCGGCGAAAGGCTCCAGCATGAAGGGCACGGAAAAGCTCAAGCAGCGCACCAAGAACCCGAAGGCGGACGATATGGTCGTCGCCTTCGACTTGCTTGTCACCGTGTATGCCGAGGATGAGCTTGACTGCGACGGCGTCTGGTGGGAAGACATCTTCGATCCCGCCTCCCTGTCCGCGCCTCGCGGCGTAATATTCCCTGGAAAATTGTCATCATGGAAAAAGAAGAAGGTCGAAGAAGTAGATGACGAAGGTGCTGCACCGATCAATAGGGAAATCGATATGCTGGAGCAGGAGATCAAAAAACACGGCGACCCCACCGGAATGCTGACTGATCACCTGAAAATGCTCAAGCAGAAAAAGTCCGGCGCAGCGAAGACCGCAGCTAGGCTTGCTGCCTACGACCCAGCCCGTGCCGCGCAATTTTCTGTTAGGGTTATCAAACATCCCACCAACCCCAACATGTTTGATGTGCGAGCCGTGGACGTAGGTAAGGGGTGGGCGGGGACGGTTTCCGTTACACAGAAAGGCAAGGATTTCTATGTCACTCAGTCTGTGCTTTACAAGCCCTACCAAGGCATTGGTTTGGGGTCCCGCTTGTACGCCTGGGCGATGGATGAGGCCGAAAAGCGGGGCGGTGAACGTTTTTGGTCTGACGTAGAAGTCAGCTTGGACGCTCAAAAGATTTGGGAACGGTTGGACGCCGGTTTTGATGAAGAAAGCGGGAGATTTTTTATCCCGTTGATGGCCACGGTCAAAACCGCAACCGCAGAGTTCTTCCGGGACTCGAACGGGGTGCTGTGGGCGAAAGACCCCGCGCTGTCGCCGAACCCCGTCTCCATCCCCAACCGAATCCCTGAGGGCGAGCGCGAAGCCTACGTCGCCGAAAAGCTGAGGCAGCAGGGCGAGATGGACGCTGCCCTTAAAACTGAACGGGCGAAAAAGAACCCGGCGAAAAAGAACCCGTGGCAAGAGTGGAACCACGGGCTTGGTACAGTTGACCCAACGGAGGTCGTCAAGAAGCTCGAAGCGGAAGGCAAGGAAGTCAAGGTGCGGCTCATCCCCTTGGGCTATTACAAGATTTGGTTCAGGGACAAGACCGCAGCGAAACCCAAGCCCAGCCCGACGCAGGTCGCCGCGCTGCAAGGCATGGCTGCGGGCGACGGCACCATTCACCGGGAGAAGGGCGGCTTCTGGATTTGGGGCGACTACATCGTCGGTTGGGACAGTCTTGGATTGCCTATCTTCAAAGGCGAGGAGGAAGGCAGGCATCTTGAGCCGCGCCCGTGGGTTGACATCCGCACCGTGCGGGCGATGGAGTCTCGCGGCTGGGTGAAGCGCACGAACAAATTTCCTGAAGAGTGGAGAGATAACCGTAAAATAACGGACGCTGGGCGTGCGCTCATCGCAGGCAAGACTGCCGATCTTGACGAGGATGATGACATTTATGACCAGCCTGTTGAGTACTTTGCCCACAGTGCGTGTTGGCTTTACGCCTTCGCGCTGCACAAACTCACAGGGCTGCCGATGGTATCAATCTCTGATCCCCACGAAGGTGTTATTCATGCCGCCGTCGAGCGTGAAGGAAAGCTTCTGGACTCTAAGGGCGAATTCACGCTTAAGCAAATCGGAAAACGCTATGGGCTGAAAAACCCGTTCACTCTTCCGTTGACCGAAGAAGGTGTGGAGTATTTTTACGGCATCAACGAGCACGAGCTTGAACGGGCGATGGAAGTTGCCCGCGAGCAGGTCAAAAAGCTGGGCATTAAGACCGCAGCGGCAGAAATCTACCTGTACCACGGCACCTCGGAAGACAACTGGAACGCGATCATGGAAGCCGGGGGTGTGGTTCCCGCTGGAAGCTGCTGGGGCACCGAGCGGGTAGCCGAATACTACGCAGAGGACCGCGCTGAGGCGCAGACGAACGACGCCATCTACAACGAATTGGGCACGCGGGTTGAGGAGGCTATCATCCGCGTCCCGCTTTCGCGGTTCGACGAGACGAACCTCAAGCCGGACGGCAACTCCGTCGCGGAGCCGTTGACTTTCACCTTGCAGCGTAGCGAAGAAGACCTTTATGCTGACTGGCAGAAAGCCGGGGGCACATGGCAGGATTCGCTCCGCATCTACGAATCCGTGCGCTACGACGCGCCCATGAAAGTCACCAAAAAAGACCGCTACGTATAGGTTATTTTGGCGGTGCGAGTTCCGTAAAATTTTTGCCCCAACGGGTTGCAGCCGCTTTTCGTGAAGACCATTTCTTGTACGCATCGGAACGTGAGTCCCGCATAACCCTTTTCTGTGATGATTTCCTGAAGACGAAACGGCGCACTCTGTGTCTCGGCCCACGCGGTCGTAAAGGCATACCGCTTTTCTTTAACCTGCGATGCACAGTCATTGGGCTGCATTCAAATTTTTCTGCCAATTCCTTAATTGAAAGCCCTCCCCCATACAACTTGGCAAGCTTATCGTCTGCTATTCTATGAATCAACCGAAGGGGTTTTTTGATTGGTATTTTTCTCATCTTCCACCGAGACAAATAGGTGGCACCTTGCCTCAAAATTTTTGTATTATCCTTGGCTAAACCGAGCATGCGGTTGCAGAGTCCACAAAGCACACCTCGCACGCACTTTTCACAGAAGCGACCCGATGGACAGCATGTATGGTCATGGTCAACGTTCCAACTGTTCGGAACCGCCAAGCAAAGAGGTTTGCGGCATACCGGGCACCTGCCTTTTTGCCATTCCACTAAGCGTACCACCGGGAGTCCAAACAGCCCAAGTCGTCGGAAGGCGTTCATCTGCTTTACGTCGTGTAGTTCTTGGCAGGATAAGCACCAAAAACTTTCTACGCGACGTAGATTTTTGCCAATGTTTACGCTGTCAAGATATATTTCCAAGTTTTTTTGCTCCTTAAATTTCAGTTACTTACAAAACAATAATACCAAAACTTCAAGGGAAACGCGAATTTCCGAAAATGCGATTTGGTATAATGGGCGCGTAGTCGAAACTCGACAAGGAGGAAGCATGACTTATTTGGTTAAGCGGAAATCGCGCCTGATCTTTACTACCGCCGACACTGTCCGGTACAAAGGCCGCGAACGGGAGATCGTGATCGAGGTCTCGCCGTTTATTGCCACCTGCCGACTGGCGGGGACGCGGACGCGATACGAAATGTCGTGGTCTGGAATTTTTCAGCATGCTGCACGCGTGTACGCTGACAGGCTGCGTGCGGAGCGCAAAGCAAAAAAGAAAGGGGCGAGCCGATGAGAGTCACGAACCGCACGAAATGGAGTACGCTGGACATCATCAGGCTGGTGTACCGCATCGCGCAGGACGAATTGAATCCGGGCGGTTTGAAAAATGCCCACATCGCAATTAGGTACCGACGCGGAAACGGCATCAGCGGGCGGTGCTGTTACGGCACGATCCAAAACCCGAACGTCCGCATGAGGCTCAGCCTGCCGCGCATGCAGATTGACCCGGTTTCGCTGGCGATGGTCATTGCGCACGAGCTTGCGCACGCAAGGGGGCTGCATCACCGCGATATGAATGCAAAGCGGTACAAGTGGGGCGAAGGCTGGCGCGAGCTTTACGCCTACGCCAAGGATTTCCCCATCGGCATCAAGCCCGATCCCCCGAAGCCCACTCTGAACGACAAGCGCCGCGCAGAACTGACCAAGGCGCAGGGCATGGTCATCAAGTGGACGCGCAGGCACAGACTCGCATCCACAACACTCAAAAAGTGGCAACGGAGGGTGAGGACTATCGAGCGTCGGCTAGTTGTCGCAGTTCCCGCCGCACCTTCCGCCTAACCTTCCTATGGTAGCGCCTTTTGCCGCGTGGGCGAATATGCTTCGCCCACTCCGGCGAGGGCGTTTGAGTGATCCCGTCTGGTTTCCCATAACTTCCTTGAAGCAGCCCCTCCAGGCGCAGGTCTTTACGGAGTCCTTCGCTGCGCTTGTGCGGGTAGCGGGTCTCCAACTTGAAGCGTTCTTGCTTTTGAGTTGCCATGCGTGCATGGCAACCCCCCGTTTGACAAACCAATCATCTCGTCTTGCTTGCCCATCTTTTGTCCAGTTCCCTTTGGGTTTTCCCGTTGACTTGCCGCTTGGCGGTCACGTCTTTGGCGTACTCGGGGAGGGCGATGCGCACGATCCTCACCTCCCCGTTTTCCTCTACCAAGTCCTCGTAGGAGTTCTTGAACGTGTAGTGCTTGGTCTCGAACTCGAACCAATAACCTTCGATCTTCTCGTACCAGTGGTCGGCATTCACAAAGATTTTCGGGTTCGGAGCCTTGTACGGCTCCGGCTTCCACTTGTTGCGCCTCCGCCAATAGGCAGCCTCGGCGGCTCGTTCCGCCTCGGTTTTCTCGCGCTTCTCTTGCAGGGTGCCGTCCGTGTCCACGAAGAACGGTCCGTAGCGCCCGTTGTGACCGACGTCGTAGTTGTTGGGCACGACATAAGACCAGACATGCTGCCGAAGGTGGTAGCCCCGGATGGCGCGGGAGTCCGCGAACGCGCAAATGTCCCGATACACGTCATCCCAAGGGCGACCGCAGTTCGCCTTCAGAAAACGCCAAAGCGGACGCGAGCGGTCGCCGAGTTCCTTATGGCCTTCTTGCCTGCGGCGGGCAGAAGAGATGAAGCGCGGCAGATCGTCCGCGTCCGCATTCTTGAAGCGAAAGCGGCGCGAGGAAGCTTTCCCGTAGCTGCCGCTGCGCCCGGTGTCAACGAGCAGGTCTTTCATGTCTTGACGCATCGCTTATTTCAATCTCCATACTCGCTGTCGCACTTGTCAGCCTAATCTTTCCCCGTCTTGTAATCCCCGTAGAATTTCCATGCGAGCCTCGCAAGGCGAACAAGAGCTTCGTCAAAGGTGCTGGCTCCCGTGTCAAGGCGCGTGTCGTGAAAATGGCGGAGATAACTCCGGGCGTGGTCTTCCTTGGCCTCAAATTCGGGCTGGTTGTAACCGTACTCTAAAGGGCCGAATTCCAGCCAGCACTCGGCGTATTTGTTCTTGGTCTTGTCGTTATCAACTGTGCCGTGCCCGCCCGGCTTGTTGGTCTTGGCGTAGAAGATGTTGAGATTCTCTTCAATAGCGTGGCGAACGAGGCGGCGGCAAACGGCCCATGTATTTCCGCCCTCGTCCTTCACGAAGCGATAGTGCTTTGCGCTGAATTGTTTCGCGTGCTTCTCGTCCCTGACTTCGATGCGCTCAGGCAGGCAAAGCCTGGGATGCCCGTACAGGAACCACCACGCCTCATAGCTGTTGGTGATCTTGTGGTAGTGCTTTTTCTTCATGTGTTTTTCCTTCATGGCAGGTTTTTTATCTCTTGCTTAAACGCCTTCACTTTGGGCAGGCACCTGCTGCACCAAAAATCATCATTATAGCCCGTGATGATGTGGTCGCCGAACCACTCCAGATGGGTGACGCAGCGGTCGCACAGCGATAGCTTGATCCGTCTATGCAATTTGGTGAGATCATCCTCACCGCTATGCATGGCGGCGAAAAGGCGGTTGTCCATCAGTCCCACAACGAGCGATAGTGCTCGACGAAGAGCTTCATGCCCTCTTCGAAAATCTTCTGGTCGCGCTCTTCAAGGAGGCGGGAAGCCTTGAAACGATCATCCTTGATCTTCTTCCAGCCTTCCTTGCTGACGCCCTCGGGGCGGTGCAGCGGATATTCCCCGAGTTCCTCCTCGTAAAGCCCCTCGTCCATGCGGCGGCTCGCCTCGAAAGCAGCGATCATTTTGTCCAATACCGCGTCCCATCGCGCCTCGGCGATCCTGAACTCCGGGTCGTCGTGGTAGCCCTGCTCGTTCACGGGGAGACCGTCGAACATAGGCGTGGGTATGCCGTGCTTGTCCTTCTTGAGCTTGCGGAGAATGTCTGGCATCATTCCGTCGAGCCACCAATCGATGCTCCATACGGCGCGGTCGTCCCAGCCGCGAGTTAGGCGCTGGTAGGCGAACTTGATTTTGCGGCAAGCGTCGCGGGGGTTGACGAGCCAATGGTTCGTCCAGAAGCGGCGGACTGCCCAGTACGCACGGGTGCGCAGGGGGTCTTTCTTCGGGTCTTTGTCGAAGATGTCCTCGAAAGGAATGAGCTTGGAATCGCCCGATGGCGGGGAATAGGGTTCGTTGCGCAGGTAGAAGTCCGCCCGGCGCAGTAATGCCTTGAGCTTCATGACAGTGCCCTCCTTAGGGTTCACTATAGAAATCTAACTGTCATGTGCTCCTCAAGGGGAAGTGTCCCAGTTCATCTACAAATACCAGCCAAAGTCCGAAAAGTCAAGAAGAAAAGTAAGTTCTCACCTAAACCGATGGGCGATGGTGGTGATGGTGGTGGTGATGGTGGCGATGGTGCTTGTGGTGGTGCTTGTGGTGCTTATGTTTATGGTGTTTGTGGTGCTCATGGTGCTCGTGGTGCTCGTGGTGCTCGTGATGCTCATGGTGCCCCTCATCCACCAGCTTGCGCATCATTTGCGGCTTGCCCTGCGCTGCGTAGTAGCGGTGCGAAAGCTTGTTGTTCACGCCGAACTCGGGCTGGTTTTCCCACACGCGCTCGTTCCAGTGAACCCAGTCTTGTATCCCTTGCGAGCCGATCTGCGGGTGCCACAGGTGCAAGACTTGGCTGGGCAGGGTCTTGTGAAGACCGTACAGGGTGTCCATGGCACGCATCGCGGCATGGTCCTCGCCGCCCCAGCCACGGAAGCGCACATCCCAGCCCCCCACAAGCTCGAATGCCTCGCGGGGCACGATTTGGATCATCGCCCCGTACCAGTGCCCGACGCCGGGATCGGTGTCCCCCAAAACGAAATCCGCTGGCGGAGGCGAGGAAAACCTGTAAGGCAATGCCGGGTCGGATTCCAGCAAGATGCGCGATGCCTTCTCCGTCAAACGATAGAACTTGCGGTAGGGGACGAACCACAGCTTATAGCCCATTCTCCGTGCGTGGCGGATTTCCTTGGCGCAATAGAGAACGACATCGGCGGGGACGTATCCGTCCGCATCCACGATCACAAACACATCGCCTGTTGCCCTGGACGCCGCATTGTTCACTGCCTCCGACTTGGAAAAGGGCCCCTCCGTGACCGGGTCGTCGCCTATGACAATTTCGGCACCCGGAAGCTGGGCAGCCCAGTACCTCTTGAGCCATTCAACGTTCCTCATACGGGGACTCGACGGGTCGGAGCAGCGGAACGGAATCAAAATGCTAACGCCATAGCCCCTGCGAAAGCGCGAGGAAAGCGCCGCGAGCGACAGTATCGCTATGAGCAAGGCGTATATCATTTCAACTCCTTTCCAAGCGCCTTAAAGGCATCGTAAATTGCGAACTTTACGTCCTCAACATAAAACCTTTCGGGCAGCATCACTTTCCCCGTAACAAACGGCGTCCGTATCGAAGCGCTGTAGTCGCGGAACTTAAAGTCCCCGCCGTCCTTTGCCAGCTTCGAGCACATCTCTACCCGGCGCGGGATGCCGAAGGCGTCCGCTGCTATAAGGCCGTGCAACGAAGAAGTCACGATCTTGCGGCAAGCGCCGATTTGCCGCAGCACCCCAAGCGGGTCTCCCATCGGGTTGATGACTTTGACGGTATAAGGCTTAGGAATCAACGGGATAAACCTCCCCGCTAGCTCCTTATCCTGCCAGTGGGGCACGATCCCCAAGTCCCATTGCTTTTCCTGCGGGCCGACAAGCTCATCAGCCAGTATGCCGGGATCGCCCAAGGCGTAGCTGCCTGGTATCCCCCTCGCCGACAGCGGCCCCCGCACGGCAAGAATCTTGGCGGTCACGCCGGACTTAAGCTGCTGCAATTGCAGCCGGGAATCCTCGATCAGCCTGCCGGAGCCGAGGATATACCCGTCCCAAAGCGGGGGGATATGCTCAAGGATCGAACCCACGGAGGCTATCGAAGAATGGGAAATCGTGTCCCACTTGACCTTGATCTCGGCAAAACGCTCCAATAGGAGCGGGGATATGGTATCGCCAAAATTAGGGACTTGATTCCACCAATAGGCCTTGAATACCCGGTTTCTGAAGGGGTTTATGAGCATCGCGTCTCGCTCCTCTACTAACGAAACGCACACATTCAAAATTTTTTGACTTGCAGGAAGAGGGCGAAGCCAAGGGGTTAGTTGTGGTCGTTGTCGGCGTACTGCTCTTCGGTTGCAGCTTCCATTGCTGCATCATGCTGCTCGGCCAGGGCGTCCGTGCTTGCCTGCACTGTTGAAGTGTTCCCGAAGTTGTTGACCAAAGGCTCGACCACTGCGGCGGACGCAATGGTTGCTGGCGTCGGCTGCTCCGTTGCCTGCACGGGCTGTCCCTGCGGGGGCGCATCCTGAAGCTCGTACGTGAAAGCGAACTCCTTCGCAGTTTCGACGGTCTCGCCGTCCGCAACCTCCCACTTGATGTTGATGCGCTTCTGCTGGAGGGACTCCATCTCTTCCTTCGTCAGCACGACTTTGTCGTTTAGCTTCCTGATAAGGCTTACTGCCAGCACCGAGAGGCGCTGGTTCTGACCGTAAAGCTCGCGGAACTGCCCGATGAACGAACCAATGACCGTGCTCGGGTCGTTCTTTAGATCGTAGTTTTCTTTCTCAAGCTGCTCAACGTACTTCCTGCACGACGAGAGCATCTGCTTCTTCAGCGTGTTGCGCTGCCGGATCGCGTCCAGCCCCTTCGATCTCCTGCCCATCATTCTCCCTCGTCGAACTCTTCGTCGAACCTGCTAACGTCCGTCCAAGACCCCTCGCCGAACCGCTTCTCGAACTCGTTGAAGCAGTCAACGCAAATCCAGATCACGGTGTCGCCCGTCTCGCTGACCTGCTTGTAGAACGCTGGCTTGCCGCACAGCCTCGCCCCGGCGTCGATCAGGCGTTGCTCGTCCACCATGTCGGTGACGGCGAAAGTTCCCTCCGGGAAGTCTGGCTTGAAGACCCTTTGGCAGGTAGGCATTATACTTGCTCCGGCTCGTTTACTACGATGTGCCAATAGCCCTTCAACAGACCGTTGTTGAACGACAAGCACACGCTTTCGAACGGGATGCCAACCATCTCGGCTACTTCGTGAAAATCTTTCGCATCGTCCAAGAGGGCCTGCCTTATCTCTTCTAGGTAAGGTGCCGCCATTAGAGTTCTTCTTTCATAGCAGATGCGGCTCGAAGGGGCGCTCCGTGCTGCTCAAGGCACCGCACCGCGATGGCTGCGATTTTGCGCACGATCTCCAACTTCGCTGTGTCGCTATCGGACTTTGTCGCTGCCTCGTCCAACACCTTGCTGTACCGCCGGATGTAAGTCGCGAGCGCATCGATCTCGTGCGGGTTCTCGCCGAAAAGGTCGCGCTGGTAGGCAAGCTCCCCGTCGATGGCGGCATAGACGTTGCTGCGGGTTTCTCTGCCCATCACTTTTGCTCCGGCTCGCCCCCGGAGAGCGGGAGTTCAAGCTGCGCCGTGTCCGCCTGCTCCGCCAAGACCTTGCCCAGCTTCGCGTCGAACAGGGGGTCGATGTAGTGCTCCAACCCGTAGGAGTCGCGGTAGGTAAGCTCGGTGAGCTTGGTGAACTTCTCGCCGTCAACGACGAACGTGTCGCCGACTTTGAGAAGGGTAAGAAAGTGTTCGATTTTCATTTAGTTGCTCCTCCCCTTTGATACTGCTCAGATCGCCTCTTCCTCGATTTCTTTCGGGACGGGCTGCGAGATCAGCACGCCGTGGTCGGTCAGGTATTTCTCCGCGAGCTTCTTGATGTGGTCGGGGTCAACTTGCAGTTTTTGGACAAGGTCTTGGTTCGGGTCCCTAATGCCCTCGATCTGCTGCTTCTTGATTCCCAACACGTCGGACACGACCGGGTCAGAGCCTTCGTCCGCCAGAAGGTAGTAGCTGGTGACAGGCTCATCCTGCCCGTCGCGGTGGAGGCGGCCTTCGCAGTTCCCGACTATCGCTGTTTTTCCGTTACGGCGCACTACCAACGTGCCCAGCCTATTGCTAACGCACCAAACCCGTTCCCCCGGTGTGCTTACGCAAAGCGTTAGCTTAGATCGGTCTTTTTGGGATGTCCCTGCCACAGAACGATAACCCATCGGCTTTACATGCAATAGCCAATTGCCGCTGGGCAAATCAGCTATGTTTGCCCGCCAACCACGCCTTACGCAGAGACTTTGAAGCCTGTCCACAAAAGCCCTCCTGCCGGATGTTATTCGATAGGTAGCTTGCACAAAATTTCCTGAATCCGTACTGCCATCGCCCATGTCAACCGCTTCTAGGAACAAGGCAAGTTGACGCTCATCCATGTCCTCCAACAGCGGCGACAGGTCTTTGTCGAGATATTGAGCTAAACGGTTCCAGCCTTTGTTAGACTTTAGATAGCCCGGCGCTTTCGGTCCGAACTTTGGGACACAAAAACGCAAAAGCGGGGCACTTCTCTTCCACTGGCTGTTCTTTGTTATTTTGTTCACAGTGAAGTGGAACCCGCATGAAGTAAGGCAATGCTCTATCTCATCCTTGAACGGTGAGTTCTCATTTTGGCAAACAGTCAAAGTGCCGGACAAAGGATTGAAGCTGCCGTCTGTGCAAAACCAGCCAAGGAATCGTATCTCATCGTCAGTGAGCGGAACACCTTTTGCGTGCTGCTTTCCGGCCACAGGAATATGGTAAAACTGGCTCCGGGTTGCCAAATCTTGCGCTGTCGTTACCCCCCATTTAGACAGTCTCTTGTGGTTTTTGCCGACCCCGCTCCGGTAAACCATCCTATGCCCGCCCGTAACGCGCAAGTCCATGCCCGGTTGCCGCAGAGCAAACATCTGTTCCCCGACTGCTAACTGACGATCAACTACGCGCTCCGCAGGCGTCCAGTCTACGCTTCCGGTCGCCAGATCAAAGCCAGCAACAGAGTCGCCCACTACGATCTCTCCTCGCTTTTTGAATCCAAACGGCGTCAAAATTTCCGTCGCATCGTCAAGGCACTGCTCGTGGACCCCAGGCGACCAGTCAAGCTCGCCGAACACGCAGATGTGGCACATGTCCTGCAAGCCGTCCATGCCCAGCCCGGCGCGGAGCGAGATAACCATGACCTTCGACCGGCCGGACAGGAACTCTTGCTTCGCCCATTCCTTTTGGTTTGGGCTTTCGGTGCCCGTGTACATCACCGGGTTGAGGTCCGCAACACCGTGGGCCGGGTTCCCCCGGAGCTTCTCCAGCCAAATCTCGTACACGTCGCGGTGCCAGCCGTAGAGAACCACAGGCGTTTCGTTCTCCTCGACGAGGAACCGCACGAAGTCGGCGACGAACGGGGCCTTGGCGATGCCGGTCGCCTGCCGCATCCTCATGTCGAACTCGCCTGCTGCCTGCATCTTCTGCCCCCTGAACTCCTGGCTCTGGCGTAGGATCAGCTTGGCAAGCTCGATGGCTTGCCCCTTGAGCTTCTTGAACTCCTCGGGGTCGGACTGAACCCACTGGGGCACGCGGATGACGCCGGGAAGCTCGCGCTTGACCTCCTTCCGCGTCCTGCGGAGCATGACGCCCGTCTCACGGGCGTACACGCCGAACGCGGCGGGGTCGTCGATCACGTATCTCTGCCCCTGGAACTCGCACCATTCCCGGCTAAACTCCTCCCACGTGCCCAGCGCGTCCGGCACGATGACGTTGCACACGTTCCAGATTTCGCCGCCGTAGTTGTAGATCGGCGTGGCGCTCAGCCCCAGCCGGAAGTCCACGCTGTCCGCGACCCGCTTGGCAGCCTCGTACTTTTGCGTGCCTTTGTGGCGCAGTTCCTGGCATTCGTCGAACGCGACGCTTCGGACGACGCCGTCCAACGTCTCCGCCCAGCCGTCCAGCTTGTGGTAGTTCGAGATAATGACGTCCGGCAGCCTTCCCTGCTTGTCGAGGATGTCGTAAGGGGTGCCCCTCTTCAGGATGTGGCACCGCAGGTCGGTGAACTTCTCAAGCTCGGACGCCCACTGGAACGGGAGGTGGGACAGTGTTACGACCAGCGCCGGGCGGAGCCTGGGGTCTATGAAGCCGCAGAACGCCACCAGCGTCTTGCCTAACCCCACGTCGTCCGCCAGCAGCAGACCGCCCGTGGTCAGCCACATGTTCGCGGCCAAGCCTTGGTACTCGCGGGGCGGAAGCTTCAGCGGGAAGAGCTTGTCGTTGCCCTCGCCACGCAGGAACCTGTCCACAAGGCTCATGCGCTCCTTGTGCTCGTTCGCCCGCTCTTCGAGGAAGCGCTCGGACGGGCGCACGTCCATGGGGTAGCGCTGGAGGAAAACTTGGAGGTCTAGGCAGTTTTCGGGGGTCGCCCTGAGGCGGTGCTTCCTGCCGTAGTCGGCGGAGTCGATCCTGGGGAACCAGCGCTTCAGGCGAATACTGACATGTGGTTCAGTTTCGATTTCCCAAGCCTTGATCGCCTTGTAATAGGTGCAGGTGCCGTATAGCTTGCGTTGGGCGGGTTCCACCCTATGTCAATACTCAATCGAAAAGGAAACGGAAAGCGGATGCAACAAGCGGTTCAGCGATCTTGAGCGCAGCCCAGCAGGTGAATGCCGTGGCGATGTCGCAGAAGATCGCCCATCCCCAGCTTTCGCTGACAGCGAAAATGACCCCGCCGTCGAAAGCCCCCGCCATCATATAGACATACTTGGCATGTCGGGCGGGTATGATCTCCCAAAAGAGGATGTCGTATACTTTCATGCGGATTTCAGCGAACCCTTGGCGGTTCTGGCAGCGCGGCAAATGCCTTGTCCATCGCCTCTTGCACTCCCGCGAAGCTGTTGGCGTAGCGAAGATGCCTTGACGCCCTGAGCCATTCCGAATAGTAGTGCCTCAATGCCACAAGGTACGCCCTCCGCTCCGCACGCGGGAGCTTCTTCGCCCATGCTTCCAAAAAGTCCATCTTATCCGCTTCATGGGCGAGTTCCACTTCGTTGCTGGGCGCGATGAAATGGCCCTCGTTGTCGTAATGCCCATACTGCCTGAGGGAAATAGCTAGCTTGCGCTCAGCCGCCCAAGCGAACCCGGCGCGTTCCGCCTTGCGCTTGCTCATCTTTTCCCGCAATCGAGAGAACAGGCTCAAGGCATCGCCTCCATGCATTAGATGCCCACAAACGGCAGCAGGACGCAGGCTTTCATAAAAAACTGTTCAAATATACCACGTAAAGCGGCTTCCCGAGAATCTCGCCGGGGAGGTTGCGATGCTTCGACCGCGTGGTGATCAGGATGATCGCCTTTACGTCATCGCATTTCGCGTATCTCCACAGTTGGCGCGTCACCGCCGAGAGGCCCGCGCCGCCGCGAGAGTCGTTCGTCTTGCACTCGATGCCGATGCCGCCCGCGAGGAAGAAGTCCACGCGGTCGCGCCCGCTCAGCGGGTACTCCGGCGCGAAGGGCAGCTTCAGGGCTTCGAGGCACTGGGCGACGCCCGCCTGAAGCTCCTTCTCGTCCTTGCAGCGGAAGCGGTAGAGCGCCAGCGCACCGGCGAGTTCCTCGGCGGTCATTGCCCACACTCGCGCAATTTAAGTTTGTTGGAAATTGGGCAGATAGCGGAGTACATGCGGCGTACAACCCAACAATTTTCCGTTATTTGGAACGTGAGTTTGCAAATCCAGCACTGCGCAGTATCGCCCAGCATGCCGGGCACAGCGAACTCCCACTCCTTGAGGATGACAATCTCCTCCGCGCCGCAGGAGGGGCATATCAGGTCTTCCGCCCATCTCCCCTCGGCGATGCCTTCAGGATAACGTGTGTAGAAGGCATACGGTTGATGTTTCGCGCTGTGTTCCATGCAACTCCAATACTGCGGAACACAAAGTCGCATTGTATCAGTACGTGACCACGACGCTCGGGAGCGGCAGCGGCATGCCCGTTGTGGACGGCTGCGTGTAGTCAAACCAGGCAGGCTCGCCGATCCAGACCGGCTGCGGGTACGGCGGGTATGGCGGGTACGGGTAGCCCGGCTGGTACGGCACGAAGTAGGGATCGCCCCTTCCGCACGTCGGGCAGTAGCCGCAGCGGGGACAGGGCTTGGGTGAGCAGCAGCAATCAGCCTTCATGACCAACCTCCGCTGCTACAGGCCCCTCGACCTCAGCTTTGGCGTCCGCCTTCGGCTCGTCTTCCATCGCCCCGGTCGAGAGATCGACCGTGAATTCGGGCTGGCTGCCTGCGGTAGTAGTCGTGACAGCCTGCCAAGCAGGGCTGGAAGAACCGCTGCTGTTCAGCACGGCGCTGTTCAGCCCGCTGAGGTTGCTGGAGCAGTTCAGCGTCACCGCGCCGCTGTTGGCGTTCGACAGCATGGTATTGCCGGACGTAACCGTGTTGAGGCTCCCGCTGTTGAGGCTCCCGTAATAGACGGAAGTCTGCGGGGTCCCGAGGTTCACAGTCCACGTGTTGCCGTTCCAGTACCAGCCGTACGGGTTGTTGTACCATACCCATTGGGGGTAGGAATAGACGTAGCGCACGTTCTGGGGCGGCTCCGTGCCGTTTATGAGGGCTTTTAGCGAACGGTCGAGCATGTCGAGCCTCGCGACCTCCGCCAGAAGCTCCGTGTGGCTCTGCTGGGCTTTGGCGAGGGCTTTCTCGGCCCGCACCAACGCTGTTTTCTTGGCTGCAAGCTCCTTGGAGCAGACGGCGGCCAGCTTTCCGTACTTCGTAGACCGCTTTTTGGGGGTCTTCACTGCTTTTTGCTTCGGTTTTGCCATGTGGCACCTCTGGAATTGCACCCGGCAGTCTGAAAACTGAATGAAACTGTCAAACTGACATGCGGTTTCAAAGGTCTAATACTTGAAAACCAGATATATTGAGAATTTAGCTATACGTTTGCTATAAAGTAGGCGAGCGTTATTTTCGCTGTTCCGTCGCCCTGAGAAACGGGCGGCGAGCCAGCAGGACCGCTCACAGATACAACATCCACTGTAAATCCGGTACCCACTCCAGGCTGCGGACCGTCTGCGGTTGTGGGGTCATCTTCTAAACTATCCACTAATGTGGTCGTGCCATAGTAAGTTCCTGGGTTGGTGATTTCGTAGGTTAACACCGCCCCGCTGTCGTCCACCGTCAGGACTCGGTACGTTGCGTCCATGCTGCTGTTGTTTTGGCGTATTGTGCCGGTGTCCCCGACGGCGTACGCAGTGCCCCCACGAGGTCCGTATATTCCCCCGAAAAACTGGCCCAAAATCGTGGAGACTATCGGGGCTTTTGTGTATGTCGTAGTGCTGTTGGCATATACGACTATCTGCTGGTTGTCAGCCTCGGTCTCGGGCAACCCCTGCACGCCCGACGGACCGCTGGTGACAGGAGGAAGGGCGCTAAACCCCAGAATGTCGGCCGTAGATGTTAGGGGACTCGAAAAAGACAAAAGATTTGCTCCGAAGCCCGCGTCGTACGGAAAGGAGCCTGCATAGCCGACGTAAAGGAGCGCGTTTGCGTACGGCGTCGTGTTGAACTTGTAGGAAAGCACGCTAAGCGCCAAGGGCACTATGAATCTTCCAACGCCGGGGACGGGGATGGGGAATGCCACCGAGACTACGCTGAGGGAGTTCAACTGGGCCGCTGACAAATCCAATTCTACTGTGTGGATAAGGCTGGAAAGCGGCATGCCGGAACTCTGCACGTTACCGTCCCCATCCGTAGTGACTATGTTGCCGCCTTCGGCCGTTTTGATGCTGCCGCTCGAATCGGTTACGGCCACGAGCGAGCCGTTGGTGCTCGTTCCCAATACCGTAATTGAACCCGAAGAGGTGACTATACCTGTCGCAATGCCCGCGCCTGAGACTGAAGCTACTGTTCCGCTAGCGGGACTTGCCCAGCCGAGGAATACGTTGTTCCCGTTGATCACGGCGGCGTCGAGAAGCTGCCCCTGGATCGGCGCTATGTTCGGGAGCAGGAACGTCAGGTTGCCCCCGATGCCCTGCGCCTGGATCGTTGCCTGCCCGGCGACCGACCCCGAGAACGTGAGCGTACTGACTACCGGGTTGCCTGCGTCCGCCATACCGCCCCGGCCCTACAGATTCCTGACGTACACGTACACGAGGTTGCTGCTCGCCTGGAATTGGACTTGCCCGTTCGCCTGCGTGAACACGGATGACGGAAGGACTAGGAACTCAACCGACTGCTGCGTCGAGTCGAAAACCGGGAGCGGATAGCTGACGACATTCGCTGTGCGGCCCGTGCAGGAGTCGGGTGCCGATGTGATGCTGAGGGTGGACGAGGCGTACAGCGCCCAGAATGTTGGGCTTGTCCCTGGACTTTGGTTTAGGTTTGGGCTGGGGTTTGCAAGAGCGATGTAAGTGCCCGCAGGGGAGCCTCCATTTACGACTTGACCCTGTGTGTACGTCACCGTGGTGCTCCACGCCGCAGCCGACGACGCGGGGAGGCAGATGAACGTCACGAGGTCGCGGTTGGTCGCCGTGAAATAGTTGCCGTTCAGCGGATCGCATGCCACGTACTGTGCGTTGAGCAGGGGCGACGGTTGGGATACAGGCGCTGTCGGGAAGAGATCGATTGCCGGAGTATTTGGTATCGCTGTCAATGCCATAGTTTCCCCCTATTAAGAGAGGCGTAGCCGAAAAACGGCTTCGCTAATTGCCGGTTTTTAGGGGGTTTCTAAAGCGTCCTGTTAGTGCCGGTCGTAACGGACTAGCTCAAAGCGGCCATCGTGATGCTCGACAATGGCGGTTAGGGACACCCAATCGCCGCAATTGAAATAGCCTTTGTCTTCGTGGAGCGCCGCAGTATGGATGTGCCCGCAGATGACGCCGTCCGCATCCGCGCTCTTGGCAAGCTCAAGCAGGGACTCCTCGAAATCCCCTATGTAGGCGACAGCTTCCTTGACCTGCTTTTTGATGACTGCTGAGAATGAGAGAAACTTCATGCCGAACAGCTTGCGAAGCCAATTTACTGAGGTATTGAAGGCGACGAGCCAGTCGTAAAGGACTGATCCGACCTTGGCGAGCCATTTGGCGTGCCCCATCACCGGGTCGAAGATGTCGCCGTGGATGACGAGGAGCTTGCGACCAAGCAGCCCCGTGAAGACGCGCTTGTCCACGATCTCGATGTTGCCGATCTCGAAGCCCTCGAACAGGCGAAGCTCCGGGTCGTGGTTGCCCGGCAGGATCACGAACTTGGAGCCTTTGCGGGCTTTGCGGAGAATCTTCTGGACGACCGTGCTCGCCTCAACAGGCCAAGAATGCGAGCGCCTGACCTCCCACAGGCCGAGGAAATCGCCGACGATGTACCAGGTGTCGGCTTCGTTGTCGCGCAGGAAGTTGAGCAGGGCCGAATAGTTGCATGCCCCGCCGAGATGCAGGTCGCTGATGAAGATGGTTCGGTAGTGCGCCATTACCTATTAGATGGAAATCTGTGTTACGGGAGTGTTAATTTACCGGAGCTTGCAGTCGAGTCATGTCAACTTCTCATAGTTTTGGATGAACGACCCGATCAGCGCAGGGATCACGGGCGTGCAGGCATTGCCTAGCGCTTTAAGTCGGTATGACCAATCGGGAATCCCATAAACTGCTCTAACGCCTCGGGCGTAGGCATCAGATTCTGGTTCTTCTGGATCACCGCTCGAACGAGCATTTCCTGCGCCCAGTTCATACTCCCAGTAATGCCAGTCTTGGCACGCTTGCGCCATCTTCCTTTCGAGTTCTGGTGAAAGCGTCCATCCTCTGGCCACGTCTTCTCCAAGGCATTTAATGCCGTGGGGGTCGTGATGCGCGAGGATGAAAACGCGTTCCCGTTGGAATGGCGCACCGAAAGCTTCAGCACCCACCACGGACGACCAGCAGGAGTAGCCTGCTCCTTCCAAGTCAGAGACGACCCGGTCAGCGCCTTTAGTCTTGAGATTAGGAACGTTCTCAACAAGGACCCAACGAGGCTGTAGTTCCCGGACGACTCTTGCGTACTCGAACCAGAGACCGGAGCGGTTGTGGAGTCCTCGCTCTTTGCCCCCGGCTGCAACGCTGAGGTCTTGGCAGGGAAAGCCGCCGCTGATGAGACCGACTGGCTGGAGGTTGTGCTTGCCGACGTCTCTGACGTCGGAGAATCTTGAGACATTAGGCCACCTAGCCTCTAATACTCGGTTGCAGAAATTGTCAATTTCCACCTGCCAGATGGTCTCAAAATTAGCCCACGAGAGTCCCAGGTCGATTCCGCCTATTCCAGTGAACAAACTGCCGTGGGTCAGACTCCCCATGGAGCCTAATACTGCAAAAGAAAGGGGCTGCCCTGTTACAGGACAGCCCCAACTTTCCTCTATGTATTGTCTGGTTCAGCTTAGCGGGCGTAGCTGGTCAAGCCCCACGTGCCGTCGTTTTGACGGGCAATTACGCCTTGTGTAGCTAGGGCGTATTGATCACGGCGAAGCTGATGCTGCCACGCGAACTGAGACGGACGGGATGCATCGCGGCGTCGGCTGCGGGTGAGCATCAATTTCCGGGTGCGGGCGAGGTTATAAAGCTCTTCCGTCGTGTAGTGCCCACGGTTGAGGGTGCGAACGATGAACGATTGGAAGTTTGTATCTGCTGATCGAGCCATGCGATCTCCTATTGCAGCATTTGCTGCTAAGAAATAATACCGCTAATCTCGGGTTTTAAGGCTTTCGGGCCATTAAAAAAAGGAATCCGGGACAAGTCCCCACACTTTCAAGAGCGCCTCGGGTATGTAACGCGTATTTTTGTGCACGACCGCCCACGCCCGAAGCTCCCTCGACTGGATGTACTGGTCGGGAGTCAGCCCAAGCTCATTGGCTTTAAGCTCGAAAGCGCAGACAGCCGATTGGTCTTTTTTCCGGTTGGGGTTTCCGACGCATCTTGGCATGCGAATTCCCCCTTTGGCTTGATGAGAAGCTCGGTCTTTGCTCCCCCTTGGGAATGGCTCGGCATGCGCACGGGGTATATGTCGCACTTCGAGTACAAGCTTCTGATGAACGGGCGGTCATTATAGGACAGCATCCAGCCGTTGTCCATGCCCACGGCATCCTTACCCTACTCATCCTGCCGAAGCAGCACGTTTCTTGTATGGCTTCCTTTGCTTGGGAGCATGCTGCTTCTTGAGGAAGAACTCGGCAAGCTGCTTGAGGCGCATGCGGCAACGGGCGAACTCCTGTTCGGTGACGCCCATGTACTCTGCCGCCTCCCCCATCGATCCGCACGACTCCAGCGCTTCTATCGCAGGGTAGATGCTCGGGTCTTCCCTGCGCACGTATTGCTTGAACTCGCTTGTGTACAGGCGGTCGTCATGCTGCTTCTGCATGCGCAACGACTGCGTTGCCAGCAGCGGCGAGTTGGCGTGGATGAACTCGTCGCTGCTGGACGTCGGGTCCGCCTCGTCCAAGGATACGCCGAAAGCAATGTTTCCGGGGCGGCATATCGGATTCTTCTGGCGCTTGCTCTGCATGGTGTTGAACTTGTTTGCAAGGCAGAAATTGATATAGTTGCGGAAGCGGCATTCGGACGCCCCGTACTGCTGGTACGGATTGAACGTTTCGACCACATCCGCGCATCCCAGCAATCGTCCGTTCGCGCCGGGCATCCTGTGCTTGGATGCCTGCGGGAGCCATTTCATGTGGATCAGTAAATCCTGCGTCCAATCCTCAACGTCTTCGTCTACCACGAAACGGTTGAGGCGCTTCTGCACCCACCTGAGCACGTACTTCGGGAAGCGGTCATAAAACTCGTCAAAGTTCCTTGGAACCACGAAGCCGTCCATGCCCACATAATGCCCGTCCGCGTTGACTGTGAACGGGTCGCCCGTGTAGTCGAAATCGATCTCATCTTCGGCTGCCTCGCCTGCCACAGAAATAGGTTCCGGCGCGGTTAGCAGGGGTGCGGGGGTTTCCGCAACGGGCTGCGGGACGGGTTGCGGGGCAGGTTGGGCAACGATCTTAGGCTCAGAAAACTTCGCCTTTTCCAAGGCTGCGACTTGGCGCATTTTCTGCTGGCGTTGCGCAAGCTCCATTGCCGCTGGGTCAATCGCAACAGCCCACCCGTTTGCGGCTACCCACCCGGTGATCGTCCCAATAATCGGGCGTCCCCACGGAGCCTTGCCTTGCAAAGACTTCTTGCCATCCCATGCAATCACAGGAGCGCCGGTGAGGTCGGCACTGTCAGCGACCACGACATAGCTCGGAATGACTGCTTTTTTCCATGGCCGGAGGTTTTTGTAAACGGTTTTTTCCGGCTCCACGGACGGCTGCGGTCTGCGGGGCCCCGTAAGGTTGTAGGCAAAAGAAATGAGCGCGGCATGCTCAGAATAAGACAAGTCCAAGTACACGAACCGCAAAGTGACGTTTTTATCGGGATTTTGAAGCGCGTAAATTGGTACCGACTTGCCACTACTGGCCTTCTTTGTTGGCATAGCTCTCCGTGTACACACTCACCGCGCCGGGAGTCGGTGCCTACGCGGCTGCATGAAAATGAATTTTACTTCAATCCAAATGTGGGCGGAAAGTTTTCCCCGAGAAGAGCTTCTTCCTCCTCGATGCGCTTTTTCAAGTCTATCATCATGGGACACTTTTCGCCGAGGCCACAGGTCGGGTCTTGGACGTGGCTGGCATAGATGTCTTTCATGAGTTCGACTGCGCGGGATCTTTGGCGCTCGGATTGGATGATGTTTTTGGCCATCACTCCATGCCTCTTGAGCACTTTACCGCAGATGCGTGGGGAATGTCAACGGGCCGCAGGAGACTTCTTTTCAAGGCCTCGGTGTTAAGCACTCGATGGTCTTGGAGTCTTTAGCTTGTGTTCCTCTTGGTGCTGGCTTTATCCGTCTCGCTCTTTGCGCCCTCGGCGAACGAGGCCTTTTGAGCCAGCTTCAGGAACTGGTCAAAACGGGAATTGATGGACAAATGTATGTTCTCAATCTGATTCCTCACCATCCAACCGAGGGTGAAGGTCAAAAAGGCAGGGACAGCCGTGATGCAAGCAGCAACAATCAACACTTGGTTGTTGGTCATAATAAGGAGGGGGGAATTAGTTTTTTGGCGGGTTCACAACCGAGTCGGATTGGAATAATAGGGAATTACCTTCTCCCTCTCCTATTCCAAGGGCTTACGGGGTTAGTTCCCATGTAAGAAGCTGCATGTTGTTGGGATTTCTTGAGCTTTTCCATGATCTTCAGGACTTGCATGGGGATGCCGTCCATGCCGAGCAGCGGGGCCGGGGGGCGCATCATCTGCGCCTGCATGAGCAGGCTGAGACCGGAGGGGTCCATCATCTGCCCCTGCTCCAACAGCCAGCGCTGGGCAAGGAAGGCGCACAGCATGGCAGCGTCCGCCATGTCGTCATGAGCGCCCTTTTCCTGCGGCGCTGCGACGCGAATGCGGTACTTCGCCATAACCTCAAGCTCGACGAGCTTCAGTTCCTGGATGAACTTCGGCACGTAAGGGAAGCGGCAGCGCTCGGACTCGATGTAGCCGCGCAGGGCGTATGCCATCTGCGAGTTGATCGCGGGCGTCAGGTTGACAAGCTCGAAGTTCCTGATCTTCTTCAGTTCAAGTGTCTGTACAAGCTGCTGGCCTCCATGCTGGTCGGTCGCCCCCTTGAAGCATGGAAGAATCTTGTTCATCTCCTCCATCCAGTCGAGGATGTCTTCCAGCGGAAGAATCTGATAACCCTCGTATTTGTTTTGCCCGATCCCCACCTTTACGCCCGGCCATTCGCCCTTCTCGCCGACCATCATCCGGTCGATATAGTCGTAGATCAGCTTGATCGTGCCGTGCGGACCGCCTGGCTCAAGGTGCCCAATGGCGAGCGCGGATGCGTCGTTCGTCATGCCGAGGTCGAAGCCCCAGAAATAGTTCCTGCCGATCTGCATCGGAGTGAAGCGCTGGATGTTGATGCGTGCGCTTCCCTCGACAGGCAACCCCCTCTCGTCCCACTTGCAGTCCGTGCATTTCTTCACCGATGCCTCAGTCACATAGGATTCGGACGACTCTAGGAACTTGCCGCCATATTCGGCCTTGAATGTAAGCGGGTTCTTCTTGTACTCAGATTTGAGGAACTTCGCCAGCAGCTTCGGGTTCATCTCGGCGCTTGGGCAATTAAGCGTGAAGATGCCGGAAACGATAGGTCCCTCTTCCAACGCCATCTTGTGAAGCTCGTACATCTTGCCGATCTTCTTGAGCGGGCTGCTGATGCTCAGAATCATGGAGTCCTGAATGCCCTCGTTCTCGTCCTCGAACTCAAGACCCGGCTCGGTTTCCTCGAAACGCACATTGGAGTCCGTGCCGAAATCCGTGCCCATCGGCTCTTCCGGCAAGGTGCCAGCCGCGACGAGCTTCTCGTGGTGGAAGTCTGCCGTGGACGGCGTAGCCGCCGCGTACATGTCGTCCGACGTCGATCCTTTCGCGGAGCGGAAGTGTGCAAACTCGTCGAGCGCAAGGAAGATGGATGAAGGCGAACGCACGGCGTTCGTGGTGCATGGAAGGCAGCTTACTGTGACCGTGGGCGTGGACTCCTGCTTCTCGCGGTCGGCGAGCGTGACGAATGCCAAGTCCTTTGCATTAGTATCCTTCAGGTACGGGGCAAAAAAGCTTTCAGCCTTGAGCACCTGCTCGCGCAGCTTCTTGAACAGGCGGTGAGCGCCGTTCTCATCCTGCGCAAGAAACGTGAAGTCAATGATGGAGCCGGGAAACAAACCGAAGTGCTCCTGCGGAGACCTGATATTTAATAGCAAGTAAAGCTTGTAGCAGGCCACAGCCGCCACTAGCTCCGACTTGCCTCCTCTCCGCCCGGCGAAAACGCACGCCTCATTGAAGCCCGCCTCGCCGGGGATGCCGCCCATGTTCGGGATGTCGCGCCAGTCGGAAACGTTGCAGCGCTGCTCGTTAAACGTAATGCGGAGGTACTCCTCCTCGGTCACGTCCGCGTGCAGTTTCTTCTCGCGGAACACGTCGTACATCGGCACCATGCCCCATCCGGGGATGCGCGACGTCCATTCTGGCTTGTAGTCGAAGGGAACGCCATAGATCGCCTTGACAATAACGCGCTGCACCGGACGCAGCACGATGCCTATGCCGCCCGGTCCCTCGATAAATTCGATGGCGTTTTGCAGCTTGCTCGGGTCTTCGATGCTCGCGGCAATGGCTGCGCCGAAGACGGAATCCTTGGCGGCCTTGCCGAAACGCTTGCTTCTGCGGATGTTAGCCATACCTATTAAAAGGGCTGAAAAGCTGGGGTATTCTGTCTACAAAGAGAGGTATTTGGGGGGAGCCGGTGCGTAGATTCCCGGCTCTCCCATCGACCCGCCATGCGGTAGAGGTGCCTTATGGCGAAGCCCATACACCATTGCGGTCACTGGATCAGCCCTGCAAACCAGTCGAGGTTATCGGGATTATGCAACGGCACCTATCACAAAGCTCAGTTATTACGCCGTCTTCAACGGGAACCACCCGTGAGGTGTGTGATTTCCCCTTTGCCCCTCTGCCACCGCTCCGGCTTTCGCTTTCACGGACAGCAACCTAACACGCCTTTTCGCCTTGCGGCACGGCTAAGTCGGTCAACCGTTTAGTCAGAGTTTTTCTGACCGCAATTTTTTAGAACGCTGCGTTAACGCCCGTTCCCCAGATTCTTTAATACTGAAGCGACATGCAATTGCGCATCGGCAAACTCTTGGTCCCAGTTCGCCTCGCGCACCACCGCCTGCTTGCGCCCAAAATTGTCGGCTCGGCGCAGCATGCTGCCGGTGCGGGTCTGCGGCGCGATGCCCGGCTCCTCCTCGTCAAACACGGCTTGGAAAGACATCGGGTCTTCGAGCCAAAGCTCCACGACTGCTTCCTCCTCCTCGGAACTGGCGGCAGACTCAAGCTCGCGGTCGCACTCGTCCACTACTTCCTGCCAGTGGCGGAACTCGACGGGATGCCCGTCAGCGATAGCTCCCATCTTGACGAAGCCGGAGCCTGTGATGCGGACGACCCTCATACGCGATCCTGAAGCTCCCTGATGACCTCTTCGAGCGTGAACTGCGCCTTGTAAGGCATCTCGGATTGGATTTTATGTGCCTCCGCATTGATCTCCCGGATGACGGAGACGACGATCTTGTCCACAAGCGGCTTGAACTCAGGGTAGCGCTTCAAGCCCATCAACGGGGGTTCGTGCTCGATTGCACCGATGCCCAGACCCCCTGTCGGTATGGATTTCGTGTGGCGTGCGATCTCCTTCTCAGCCACCTTGGCGATGAACGCCGCTCGGATTTTCAGGTCTGCCATGTTGTTTTCCTTTATGCGACACCTGCGACTGTTGCTTTTGCCCGCACGATTCCGGTGAGGGGCTGTTTCATAATTCGTTCAGCGATTTTGAACTTTCTGGGCAACGCAATGACACAGTCTTTGTAAAGTAGTGCAGTAGCATTACGAGCGCGGTCGCCACAAAGTAAAACATCATGTATGGAACCATGCGGTCCCACTTGCCCATAAATGTTGTTATCAGCGAGAAAATTCACGAATGTTGTGCATGACGCGAGCGATCCGCAAAGTTCCATGACTGCTGTGTTTTTAGATGTGGCTGGATAGCCGTCCCCGTCAACCATGCCCCGCCAAAAATGCCTACTGTTAACAACCTCGGCGGAGGGGGCGGCTGTAAAAGACTTGCGTTCAGTTATACCTAGTTCCCTGAGGCGGCGATACAGCTTATCGGAAAGAAGTTGAACTGTATTACATCCAGCCCTTGTTGGAGAAATTGGATACGAAGACTTCAAGAAATCCAAAAATAATCTAAGGTGCTTTTTATCCTTCTTCGCCAATTTCAGCCTTATTCTGGCCGCTGCGTTATGTTTGCGGTTTCCTTCAACAGTTCCGTCCGCTAGCAAAAATCCGATCCAATAAAGCGCCTCTTCGCCTAGAGGCGCATCAAATGCGGTTTCATTGACGGAATACTTCCTGAAAGCTTCTGAGCGACTTCTGACAGCACCATCACCTTCTACCCTGACGATCTTCAGAATTGTGGCGCGGCAAAGACGGTAAGCCTTTTGCAAATCAACGGAGCTTTCTCCAGATTTGTACCGTGTTAAAATTTCCTTGCGAGTTTTATCCATGATCTTCATAAATCTCAGATACCACTTACTCACGAGTGCCACAAACAAAACGGTATTTCATGATGAGGCTGTCAGTATCAATAGTCTCTGGGCGAACAAAAACCTCATAGACGAACCCACCGTTTGGGTCATCGTTCCAAACGGCTGCTTGCGCCCAACTAGAATTCAGAGCGCTCTTAATGTCCCCGTCGTTGAGTTTTTTCATCAACCACGCAACACGACCGCCTTTGCCGGTGACTCCTAATGGTTGTGTCTGTTGACCCTGCTCAATAATGTCAAGCTGAATTTCCCCTACGCCTGGAACTTTATCAAGCAATGGACGTTGTGTAATTTTGAAACTTGCTACGAAAGTTGCGGCTATTTCCCCGCATACCTTTTTCAAAAACTCGGAGAATTGCTTAACTTCGTCTCCCGCAGCGACTTTCTGAGAGGCGATGGCCATCGCGGCTCCCGGTATTCCCTCATACTGACCATAAAATTCATCAGTAAACATATACCCTCTAATATCGTTCTCCTTGCGGAGAGGCGCTCCTTCGAGAACCTCGGGCTTGCCGTCGCGCCCGATGCCCATTCCGCCCGCTGGCTTAGTGGACGAGTAGTCCGCCGCAGCCATCGCGAGAGGCTCGACTTCGCCTACGTCGGCAGGCAACTGGATCATCTCGATCACGTTGGTGTCGAGTGCCTCGTCAAGCATGCCCTCAAGCTCGTGGCTGTCGTCTCCGACGATCTCCGGGTTGCCTGCGCCGCTCATCGGCTGGTTGGTTGCGTTCGGGTAATCCACGATCTCATGCTGGATTTCCGGGTAGAATTCCTTCACCACCTGTCCGGGGAAGAAGAAATTGAAGCCCGCTTCCTTTTCGACCTGCTCTTCTGTTTTTGCCATACCGTCTCCTGCTGTCTTGCCCGCGTCAATTTGCGCCATCGCATCCAAGAACCGTTTCTCTCCGCGACCGCTCTTCAAGGCGGCAATCGCGTCCCGAGCGTTCTGACCAAACATTTTCAGATTCTCGCGACCTTGGTTTCCGCGCAAAGGATTTTCGCGGGGCAAGTTAACGCCCGCGCCGCCGATAGGCTTGCCCTTATAATAGAGCATGTAGCCATCGGCATTTGCTTGGTAGGTTAAATCTTCCGCCGCTTTTTTAACGCCCACATTCACGACTTTGGAGAAATCTTTCTTTGTGCCGCGCCTGTAGCTTTCCCAGCAATCGGATGTGTCTGGGGCGTCGCACTTGATCTTCTTGAAGAGCGTCCAACTGCCTTTTGGCTCCCGGGCCCCCTCGGAGTCTTGCGTATCCTCGGTCACAAGCTCTATTTTGATTTTCCGATTCGTCGGATGAAAGAAAAACATGTACAATGAACCGTCCACGTTTTCTTGCTTCCAGCCGTTCGCCCTCAGCAGTTTCTTCATCTGCGTGATGAGCTTGCTATGCCCCCAGCCCTTCTGAGCGGCTTTCTTCACGCCCGTGCCCCCTGCCGTGTAGGCTTTCTCGTCCCAGCGCAGGCCGTACTGCGCGAGTATCTGCTCGGACTCTTCCCTGTCCGGGCCGCCCATGACGTTGACCATCGGGTCGGGCATCTTCATCGTCTGGACGGCGATCTGAAGCTGGTGCCATTCCGGCGTGCCCTTCTGCGGCATGCGCTTCACAGAGGTGACATGGATGGCTGCGTTCTTCAGCGAGGAAGAGATGCCGACGCTTTTCATGAAGGCGCTGTCTTGGATGTCGGTCTCCCTGCGTTCGTAGTCCATGTTCGCCTTGGCAAGCTCGACCCAGTTCGGCTCTTCCCACGGCTCGTTTCCCTCGAACCCGGATTCGCGCTTAAGCTCTTCGTATTGCTTCCTGAAAGTCTTCTTCAGTTGCTCGGCAAGCTGCTCCGGCGTCAAGCCCTCCTTGATGGCGCGGCGCACCATGTCCTGCTTGAGTTCGAACGTCTCCCTGCTCTCGTTGTCGAGCCACATGTCAAGCTGCCCGGTCTCCCAGTTCGACCAGTGCTCCTCGCTAATGCCTTGCGGGTCGTCGGCGGTTTTGCCCGAGCTTGCTGATGTTTTCATCGAGATGCATTCGTTGCACAGCCCACGGCCTTCCTCTAGCTCCGTGCCGGGCAGAAGCTCCTCGCCGCACTTGTAGCAAAACCGCTCAGGATGCTCCGATTCCCCGGATTGCTGCTGCAATTCCTCAAACTTTTTGCCGCGAGTACCCGCCCCCGCTTGGTCGTAGAATACGTAGGTGTCGCTTTCCGGCGCGTAATCCATCTGCAAGCCCAAGGCTTCCGCAGTGTCCATCATGAACGTCGTAAGCTGCTGCTCGAAGGAATCCATGTAGCCTTGCGGGTTCCTCTTCTTCAAGTCCGCGAAGATGCCGTTGAGCCTGTCCGTGACCGCCTTGATCACGTCGGTCTTGTTCTTCTCGCTGACGCGGCTCTCGATGGACAGCGCCCTCTTGCCGAAGGAGGCCTTCTTGGAGGCGCTCACGATCCTCTCGGTCTCCCAGTCGTCGAAACGCATCGCAGGCTTGCCATCCACTTGCCCGCGCACAGCCCAAGTGAAGTCTTGCCCGTTGTGCTCCGGGTCAATCGTCGGGTACTTCTTTTGAGCCTCGGCGAGGTTCGGGAAGACCTCGCGCCCCTTGCTGCGGGTCACGACCTCGACGGGCGAGTTCACATAGCTCCTCCATTCGACCCACGCTGCTGTCTTTGTCCTTACGGCAGTTTTGAGGTGCCAGCGCATCTGCTTGTGCTTGAGCAAGCCTTCCCTGAGGAGGTCCTGGAGCACAGGATAAGCCATGTTGGTGTACTTGCCGCCGCCGAGCGCTTTTTCGATTTCGTCCGTCGTCTTCGGGCCGTGGCCCAGGATTTCCAGCACAAGGTTGCGCTTCGCAGGATCGGCTGCCGCTGTCTTCTTCACGGGCGGTTTTTCGGGCGGAATCGGCGTTTCGCTCACGGCAGTATGGGAGTTCCACCCGCACGAGCAGGCGTAGGAGTCCTCGGGCTTGCCCTTCGATGTCATTTTCCCGCACCACGGGCACCTCATAGTCCAGTTGCTCGCGAACTTGCTGAACTTAGCGGATGCGCTCTTGATGAAGGCATGCGCTTCCTTGAAGGAGGAGAACGAAGCCTCGCGCCGGGTGCCGCGAAAGACGAACCCAACGTGGAACGATGGGCCCTCTAAGTCCGTGCCGCCGAAAGCCCCGGTGCCCATGCCCGATGTGACTTTGCCTTGGTTTTCGCCGCCGATTGGCTCAGCGCCCTGCTTGACTTCGGAGGCATCCCCGATCTCGCGCCATATCCCGCCGCTTTGATCGACCCAAACGTTTTCTGCTTGGTTGTAGTCGAACTCTTCGCTGTTTTCGCTGGCAGCGGCAAGCTCTCCAATGTCGTGGACTTGGACGCGCTTGCCTTGGCGTTCAAGGACACGGAGGTTGGCGGTCTTTGTTGACTCAGCGCCCTTTTTCTCCTTCGCGATCTCGGCCTCGACGACGGCTTGGGCGTCGGAAGTGGTGAGACCTTCCTCTTCCAGTTTCCTGACCCTCTCCGCGTAGTCGGGACTCGGGTCGTTCGGGTACTGTTGACCGCCGGTCCCGATGCCCAGCTTGTCCCGAATATCGACGAATTTCTGCTGGGGATTGATGGGTTTAAGGCTCGTCAGGAGCTTCACCAATTGATGGTAGTTTTCGTTTTCCAATTGGTCGATGACGGCTTGGGAGATGCGCTTGAAGCCAGCAGTCTTCATCGCCGCAAGCATCGCCGCCTGGTAGCGTGCCTCCAGTTGCGGGTCCTCCATGATCTGGCCGCCGCTTTCGATGCCGAGCCTGTCCCAGACATCGTTCTCCAGCAGCATGAGCCTCTCGGCTTGGGAGACCGCCGTCTTGGAGCCGACGTTGATGATGATCTGGGTGCCTGGCTTCGCGGAGACCTCGGTTGCGCCAGCCGGGGCCTCGCCGTTGAGCTTGGCTTCCGTCTGCTCCACGGCACGCTCGACTTGCTCCTGCTTGACCTCGATGGGCTTGTGGACTTCCATTTCCGCCTGCGTCTCGATTGCCTCGCGGATCGCGTTCACGTTCTGGCGCTCCGGGGACTTGATTCCGCCGTCGGCCACAGGGACGCCGTTTTCCTCGTGCGTGTTCGCATGAAGCTCGTCGTTGGAGGCCCCCGCTTCCGGCCCGTCGATGTGGGCTTCGCCGTACGCGTTCTCTATCGGCTCCATCATCTTCGAAAGCTCTTGGTCGCTGTGGATCAGTTCGGCCGCCAGCTTGTAGGCTTCCGGGCTGTAGCCGTCGTCGGCGAACTTGATCGTCACGCCTGTTTTCGTCGAGGCCGCCTTAAGCTTCGCCTCGTATGGCTGCTCTTTCGCGGGCAGCCCCAACGCTTCCAGGTGCTTGCACTTGCGGTGGCCGATCCAGCCGGGGCAGTTGCAGCCCCAATAGCGCCACTTCTTGTTCTGCGCGATGGTGTAAAGCCTGCCGGAAGACTCGGACTTGATGTAGAAGCGGTTCGTCCATTGCTTGTTGTCAGGCAGCAGTTGCCCCTCAAATCGTTGTCCGTTGATAACTATGGCTTGCGGGTTGTACTCGGGGTCGTCCGCAGGCTGCGGGGCTTTGCCCTCGGGTCGCGGCGCTTTCTTCTCGGATTGCTGGGACGGGACGGCGATGTTGAGGGGCTTCATGCCTGCCTCTTCGCGCATCTCGTTGAGGGCGTCGATCTCTTCCTGCTCGACCGGGTGCCCTTCGGTGAGCTTCCAAAGCAGCGTCTTCGTGAAGACGTTGACTGCGTTGGTTATGTCCGCGATTTTATTCTGCTGGTTCATGCCGCCTGGCTCCCTTACTTTTCTTCTTCGTCTTCCACGAGGACGATGTCAGCCAAATCTCCGGCCCCAAAATCGAACTCTACCGACTCGGACTGATCCTCACCGCACGCCGTCTTGTCTTTGCTGGCAAAATGCTCCGGGTTCACCGTGTCTTCCGCTGCGGGTTCGCCCGCGATTGCCGCCTTGTCGAAATCGACTCCCGCATCCGCTTCAGCGAGGTCTCCCTCGACGCCGCCGTCATGCTTCGGCCCGACGATCTGCTTGACGGCGGAGTTCTTTCGCCCGGCCTGCTCCGCTGACTCGGTCTGCGTCGCCATCGGCTCGCCCGCGACCCCGGCCTTGTCGTAGTCAAGCCCGGACTTCGCCTCGCCCATGTCGCCGCTGATGTCATCCGCAACTTTTTCGACATCATTTGGCTGACTGTCCTGGACGCGAACAGATAAATGGGGCAAATCCCCCATCATTGCGCGAGCCAGATGGTCTGCTTCTTCATTGGTATCAAAAGAGTCAAAAACAAATTCTTTGCCACTGTTGTGGACTGGGTTCCTTACTATGACTTGGAATCTTTTTCCATGAACATCATGAGAAGCTTTGCGCCTGCCCGCGTCGAGGACGGAGACTGTCGGCTGCGGGATGTCCTTGTCCACGGCGTTCGGGCTGGTGCTCTCGGACTTCGCCTGCGCTATGTCGCCCTCGATCCCGTGGTCGTGCTTTTCGCCGACCATCTGCTTGACGCCCGTGTTCTGGTTCGCGCTCTTGGTGTTGCTCGGCGTCGGCCCTGAGGTGTCCCTCTTCTCGACGACCTTCTTGTTCTCCGGCGCTCCCTTGCCGTCGTTCTCCATGTTGTACGGGTTGTCGGCGGTGTCGGCTTTCTTCGCGTTCGCGGGCTGCGCTTTTCCGTCGTTCGGCGGCGCATCCGCACGACGCTCATTTCTGATCGCCTCCTCCATATCCTCTACAGAGGGGATCGCTTCTATCGCGCTCGTCTTGTCCTTCCCCTGGGCATGCTCGGGCTTGCTTTCCATCCGGTCGTCAAGCCCCGCCGTCCCGTATTCGCGGACGGAACGCAGCGCCTTTCCCGCCTCCTCGGTAGTCATGGGCCTGAGCACGCTGCCAGCCGCATCGGCTTTCTTCTGCCCCTGCGGGGGAGCATCCGGGCCGCTGGTGTCCTCAACGTCCGCGTCGGTCTTGGGCTGGATCACGCCCTCGCCGCCCCTCCAGTTGGCGGGGTTGTCGGCAGTGTCGCTTCTCTTTCTCCTCAGCGGCTTCTTCGGTGCCTTCTTTGCCTGCTGGGCGATCATTTTCTCGATCATCGCCATCAGCGGCTTGTAAGTCATGAACGTTTTTCCGCCGAGACTGATGAGATAGCCGTTGGAACTGCTTTGATCCTCAAAGAGACCGTAGACCGGGTGAACCAGGTCGCCGCTCTCGTCCTCTCTGAATCCTGCACGCTCAAGGGCGTTGTGGATTCTCGCCATCGAGAACTGCGTTGGAAGAGAGTTGTCATCTCCCTCTTCTTCGTCGTCTTCTTCGTCAACCAGGAATCCCTCGCTGTTCGTCCGTGGCGACCATCCCTTTCCCTTCGGCGCTGCTTGTTTGATGTCCGCGCCAGCCTCGGGCCTCGGTCGGTCTGTGCCCTTGGAGCGCTCGGCGTCGGTGTCCTTGTGGCACTCGACGGTGCCGCTCGGCCCGGTCTCCTCGGAGGTCGGGTCCGAAGCAGCGTCGATGTCGTGCTCGTTGTCCGCCGTGTCGGCGACTTTGGCAGAGGCTTCTTTCTCCTGCGACTCGCCGGTCTCACCGCTAACGCGGGGGAAACTGCGCCGCAGATTCTTATCTCTAGCAAGCGCAAATGGATGAAATTCTCCATCCGCGTCAATGATGCCATCCTTGTTTTTGGATATGATGCGACCGCAGCCCACGCAATCTATCGGAGCATTTACCGCCTGGCAAGACGGGTTGGTGCAATGAGACGCCGTGCCGTGCGGGTACCTCCTGTTGCATTCTGGGCAACGACCACTGGCAGCACCACAATGCGGGCACTTAAGCCGAGGCTCCGCTGTCTTGGCGCTCGCCTCATGCTGATAGCTGCGGATGCGCTTGAAAAGCGCCGCCGCTTCCTGCTTTTCCTGAGGCTCAAGACCGGCCGCGCTGAGCAGATTATCCCAGTTGCGCCTCAGGTCGGACACGTCGCCGATCATGTCGTTCATGCCGATGTCGCCCGACTGCTGCGCCATGACGAAGCCGTCGCTGGTGATCGCCATGTCGGTGATTGACGGGTTGGTGTAGGTCTCGCCGAGGATGTACCCCACGATTGCCGCCATCTTGCCGGACATGTCGGAGAAGCGGCCGGGGAACAGCTTCTTCTTCAGGCCCTCGGACGCCGCTGCCGTCTTGGACGCCATGCACTCATGCTGGATTTCATCGCTTTCGGCTGAGCAGCAAGGGTCGTCCTCGTCAACGTCGAAGCCGCACTCGCGGCACTTGCGCTGCCTGACCCACCTGCCGCTCTCCTCGTCCCAGCGTGCGTTCGCGTTCGGGCAGCCGTGCTCGTGGCAGGGCACGCCGTTGATCGCCGCCATCTCGCACTGGTCGCAGCTTACGCGGCGGCCGGAGTCCTCGATCTCGCCGGAGACTTCGTCCACGAAGTCGGCGAACTTGCTGTCGATGCGCCAGGCGGACTGCTTGGTGGCCTCGTTTTCGAGACCGGACTCTTCCCTTTCCGCATCGCCTTCGGAGACCTCCTTTTTGTCCTCCGGCTCGGGGCTGCGGAACGCCTCCGGCAGGTCTCCCACGTCGCGCTTGTTTGGGCGTGCGCTGCTGCGCGGCTCCGTGCTCTGGCTCTCGCCTTCCGTGTTGGACGGGGCGGAGTTGCTCGGGTCGGTGTCAACGTCCACCAGCGGAGCCGGACCCATGTCCTCGGTGATCGCGTCCCAGATGGAGTCGATGTCAAGCTCGACCGCCGTCTTCGGGCGGAACCTGTCGAGCAGGGACTCCTTCTCGGCGCGTGCCTGCTTGCCCCTTGTCGAAATGGCTTCGTAGCCGCCATCGCTGTCCACGATCTTAGCCAGCTTGTTAGCAACGTATGCTGGCGAGAAAGACTTGGACTTCGCGGAGGCGACGTGAACCATGTGGTCGTCGCCGATGTACAGGTCGGACTCGCCGAAGCTTCTCGCGACTTCGCTCAGCCTGTCCCCCAGACCGCCTTCTTTGAGGGCCTCACGATCCCAGAACCCCACGCCGTGGCCGCAGCGGGTCAGCCAGAAGTCGTGCCCTGCCATGGCCTGACCTGACCATTCGCCGGGGCGATCATAGCCTGGGCGCTGGTAGGCTTCCTGAAGCAGAGGCGCGGCTTTCTTCTGGAAATCCGCGCAATCCTTGCGAATCTGCTGCATGCCCTCGTCGGAGATGTCCTCGATGTCGTAGTTCCTGTCCAGCGGCTCGCCGCCGCTCGGATCGGAACCGTCGTTGGTTGACCAGAGAGCGGCTTCGATGTAGCCGCGCTCAAAATCGTTCAGGATGTCGCGGTTCACTGCACCGCGCTTGAACTTCAGCGGAATCTCGACGCTGCCCCACTTCTCCTCCGCCTTCTTGGAGAACGAGTTGTCGCCAGCCGCAGACTTGTCGAGCGGGTACTTGCCGTATCCGCCAGCCTTGATCTCCTTGGCATGGTCGGCAACGGCGCTTGGACTCTGGGAATCCGGCTGTGTGGTGGCGGTGATGTACGCCGCAACCTCCTTCGGAGGCGCGTTGCGCTTGTCTACAAAGCCGCCGCTGTACATCTTGGCGTAGTGGTCGGTGAGATTCGCGTTGATCGGGGGTTCTATCTGCTTGCCACGATTGTCGAAGCCCTCCTTTTCGGGGTGTGGCGTCTTCACGATCTTCGCAGTCTTGCCCTCTTCTTCCTTGCGGCGGGGATCGCTGCTTGCGGCATTCTTATCCGAAGCCAAAAATCCCCCTTGGTCGGCATATCCCTTAATCCTGTCGATGAGACCGTCGGTCCGGTGGGCGGGCATATTCGGATCGTAGCCGGGATTCTCCTCGTTGTACTTGTCGCGGCACTCGTTGGAGCAGAAGTTCGCTCCCGGCTCTACAGTCGCCTCGCACTGCTTGCAGTGCCCCCAGTGGTCGGCTTTCTTACCTTTGCTGCCGACCTTGGCTTCCTCCTCCTTGCGGCGAGGCACTCCGGTCTCGTCGATGGCGATGCCGATTGGGCCGCCGGTCGATTCGTCTTCCCTGCCCTCGTCGCCTTGGACGCTCTCCTTCATCGCCGGGGCGGAGGCTTCCTGCTCGGCGTGGGCTTCGGTCCCCGGGCCGACGTTCGTGAACGGGGTCTCGTGCGGGGCGCAGGCTTCCTTCGCGCTGCCCGTCATCTGCCGCTCGTCAAAGGCCGCAGCCTCGAAATCGCGTGCCGCCTGTTTCCCGCAGTCCTCGCCGTCGCAGTAAACCGTCTTGGTCTTCGGGTAGTAGTAAACCCGTTCCCCGGCATTGATGTCCCGCCCGCACTTCTTGCAGCGGGAAGGCTGCTTGGCTTCCAGCCAGCGGGGGTCGCCGCTGTAGGCTTTCTTCTCGGCGGAGCCTTTGTGCGACTCCATGTTCCTCAAGCCTTCTTTTGCCGCATCTTCGGACTTGAAGCTTTCCAGAATCTTGCCCGTCTCGTGCTGCTTGATGCACCATTCGGCCTTCTCGCCCTTCGAGTTGCGGTGACCGGGGCAATGCGACACGTAGGCGACCTTCTTGAGCGACGCCGCCTTGCAGGTGCAGTTCTCGCAGGAGCACTCGCCGCCAGCCTTCTTGCAGCCGGGGCACACGCCGTCCGCGCCGATGTGGGCGACCTTCTCGGAGTCAGCCTTGCTCTTGCTGTAGCCGCACTTCTTGTTCGTGCAGGCTTCCCTCTTGATGGGCTGCCCGGCGACAAACACCTTCTCGACCTCCGTGTCGCTCCCGCACTCGGGGCACTTCTGTCCCTTTTCCTTCTTAGCCTTTTTGGCGGAGGACTCTTTCTTGTCCTTCTCCTTGGAGCCGAACGGCGGGGCCTGCTTGCCGCCGAAAGCCTCGGAGGCTTCGTGCGCCACGGTAGGCTCGTCGCCTTCGATGGCGCGGAGCCACTCAGCGGGGACTTGGTCTCGCGGGACTTCTTGGCAGCCCTTCAGGAACTCTTCGCTGATGGCTGTGGTTTGGACAGAGCTAACACTCCCGGCGATAGCTGTCCCGCGCCCTTCGTACTGGTCTTCGCCGAAGTTCTTTTGGTAATAAGACAACGAATCCGGGTCGATAGCCAAATAGTCGCCGTTGGACTCTTGGAAAAACCTTAACGGCTCGCCGTTTGCTTCCTTCGACGAAGCCTCGCGGGGCACGCCCGGCTTCGCTTCGGGGGCCTTGAACCCGCCCTCGCCCTGTGCGCCATCGGCGCTGGGGAGCAGGGACTGCTCAAGCGCCTGGTTCAGGGAGTCGAACACGTCGAGTTCCTGGGGGTCGAGCGTCTGCTTGGCGATCTCGTCGGCGGTCTTCCTGTTCAGTAGCACCGTCGCCCTCTTCCAGCCAGCCGACTTCTCAAGCTGCGGGAACTGCTTCAGCGGGTTCTCGGACAGGAACGGGTAAGACAGCTTCGGCGTGATGTCGGTGACGTCCACCTTGGTCGTGTCCACGTTGGTCATCAGCGCGTTGAAGGCGCTGGACACTGCGGGGTTGTAGTACGCCGAGAAGACCAGGTGGCGCAGGTCGTTCTTAAGCTGCTCGGCGTTGTCGCTGAAGTGGAAGCAGACGTACTCGCGGGAGTTCATCCAGTTCGGGGCGAACACCACTAGGGAGGCTTCCTCGCCCGTCTTCGCATCGGTGAAAAGCTCCTTCTTGATCGTGTCGAAATCCGCTTGGCTGTACTCGTCGAATTCGCCAGCCCCGATTTTCTTCTCGATGAGGTCGGCGACCTCCTCGCCTCCGGTGCCGAACACGCGGACGAGAGCGCCGTGGAGCAGCGCCGTGGGGAAGTTCTGCCTGTCGTTGCACACCTTGGCGGGGACGACCATGATGCGCCCGAGGGAGATGTTCTGGCGAAAGCCGTGGCAGAAGACCTCGAACGACTGCACGTTGCCGGACGAGCGGGCCTCCTTCTCGCCAGCCTGGACGGCTTCGACGACTTTTTGCAGCAGTTCCTCGCTTACCGTGAATATCTGGAAGCTCTTGCCTGCGACGCTGTTGCCGCCGACGCCAGCCTTCTTGGTGATTTCCTTTGCCATACGTTCCCCTTTACTTCTTGGAGTCGAGCTTGTCGATCTCGCGGCGAATCTCTTCTTCCTTTTCCGCCATTATGTCCCGCCAGTGGTTGAGAATGCTGTTGATGGTCGTGTCGTCGAGCTTCACCATCCGCATCGCTTCCTTCAGGCCCTCGGAATACTGGATGAGGGCGTACTTGAACTTCTTGCCGTCCATGTTGAGGAAATCCTTGTGGCTGAGCGTGTCGGCTTCCATGATTTCCTTGCCAAGCTCGCGGAGCGACTTGACCTGCGTCTCGAAGACCTTGACTTTCATGCCCTCGATGATGTTGACGTCGTTCCCGTACTTGATCATCAGCATGTTGATCGACGCGATCTCTTCCGCGATGAGCCTCTTGATCTTCGCCGGGGGCGTGGTTTCGTCGGCGATCAGCCTGCGGATTTCGCCGAGCTTGGAGTCGCGCTCCTGCTCGGACTGTTCCTTTTCGCCGCTGACGTTGCCGTTCTCGTCGATGTTGAGCGTCCACTCTTCCATTGCCTTAGTCCAAGTCCACCTTGTAGTGCTCTCCGATTTCCACGTCGTCCCTCTTCGGCCCGCTGACGTCTATGTCCGGCATGTCGTGGCTCCCGGTCAGGTCGAACTCGTTCAGGATCGCATGGCCGTCCGTCGCCTTCTTTTCCCCCGCGTGCTTGCCCATGCCGGGGTAGGACAGGAAGTTTGCATCTTCCGGCACGCTCGCCACGACCTGCGTCACTGGGCGGCGCTGCGGGTCGAGCATCCTGACCTGCTCCGGGCGGAACCCCAGCTTGCCGATGAGGAATGCACGGTCGTTCTCGGACACGGCGACCTTGCCGGGGCGCTTCCTCATGTCCTCGACGAACCCCGCGACCGCCCTGTGTGCCTCGACCGACCCCACCTTGCCCGCCGCGCTCTTGTAAATCCTCTCGACGCTGTGCCCGGCTTGGTGCAGCATGCGCACCTTCGCGGCGGTGACGACGATCTCGGCTTCGCGGTCGGGCTGCTTGCTCGCCGCGACATGGGAGGACGACTCCGCGAACTTTGCCGCGACGCGCCCGGCCTTGGAGCTTGTCTTGCCGCTCTGCTGATACGCCATCAAGTCCTGCTGGCTGATGGGCTGAACTTCGCCGCAAGAGGTGCAGAACACCTCGCTGTGCTCGTCGTAGGTGAAGTAGTGCTGGTCTGCGCCGCAGTTCGCGCACGGCCGGATGTCCACCGCGCTTTCCTCGTAGTCGAGGATCGGGGACAGCGCCTTCTTGTGGTACTCGCAGCTTGCGCACCTCTCCTTGCCCTCGAAGGCGGCGTTGCGGATTCCGATGCTGTTCAGGAACGACAAGTCCTTGCTCGCGACCTCGATCCTGCCGCTCGCGTTCTTCCTCAGGCCCTGGACGAAGCCACGGAACGCAAGGCTCACGTCCACGCTGCCGAACTTCTCCTCAGCCCATTTGTAAATCTGCTCAAGGGACGCGCCCTTGCCGTGCATCTTTGCCACGTGCTCGGAGGAGAAGCGCCTGCTCGTCTCCCGGCTGTCCGAGAACTGGTAGCTGGCACGCTTCTCCTGGTTGCGGACCTTGGCGTCCGCCGTCTTGACCACGCCGGTCTGCTCGGCGACCTTCGGGTTCTGCACCCGCTTTCCGTCGCCGTTCGCGAGGACTACCAGAGCCGCGTGCTTGCGCTTCTCCGGCACGCCCGGCGTCAGGTGGTTCACGATCTGCGAAAGCTCCTGTGCGTTGGCGACTACCGGGAGGTGGTACAGGTTGCAGGTCTTGCTGCGTGCGCCCTTGCCGAAGTACTGGCAGCCTTGGCACGCTGCGATCTGCTTCACGCTGTGCGCCTGCGGCTTGATGCCCGCCTGATCCCACGCCTTCTTCTGCGCGACGCAAACATTGCTGCTACTTTTTGGCAAAGCCCGAAAACCTAGCTCTCGCACATGACCACATTTCGGGCATTCATACTGACCGCCTGAGTGCTTCATTTTAGTGCCGCATTTTGAGCACTTCGGGTTATCTTCAATGTTTTTGTCAACAGCCGTGTGCTCGTAGGTCGGGCTGTTCTTGTCCATGTAGGTGTTCGGCTCAAGGTAGGCAATGCCCAGCAGGCCCGCATTGCGCTGTAGGTAGTCCGTCGCGCTCTGGTGGTTGAAAAGCTCGATCTCGGCGAGCTTCTGAAGCTGCTGGGCGACCTTCGCCGGGGAGGTGCCTTGGTTGAGCAGGTCGCGGACGTACTTGAGCACCTGCGCGTCCGACACCTCTTTCTTCGCCGCGCTGTTCTCCGCGAGGTTGCTGCTGGAGTACGCCTTCTCGATGCTCTCGGTCACCTCGTTCATCAGGGAATCATTGTCGCCGTCCTCGGACTTGTACTCGTCCATGCGGCGGTACGCCGTCACGGAATTGATGCGCGGTGCCGCCGCCTCCTTCTCGGCGATGCGCTCCTCGTAGATGCGAGCGCCGGACTTCGGTCCCCAAATCGGGGTGTGGCGGCTTGCCGACTCGGCGATGTCGTCCTCGAAATCCGTGTCCGCGTACTGGTGCGACCAGTCCGCGACCTCCTCGCCGGACTTCCGGGCGTCTTCCATGCCGATGTCTTTCCAATTGGGTTCTCGGCGATCCAGTAGAGCATCAATTATATTGGAATATGGCTGTTTTTCTGTTGCCATGGCATTAAGCGGCTGCTGCCGCACTCCTTTTGTTATTGACCGCGTTGGCACAAGCACGCTTGCAATACTTTCTCGTCTTCACAGAACTAAAATCCTTCCTACGCGGGATGATAAAGGAGCCACACGCAGCACAGAAGTTCGGATGAGCTAGATACTCATTCCATTCACGATTTTGCCGCTCTTTTGTAGACTCCTTACGCAAAGAATTCACAAAACTACGTACACTTTGGATGCCTTTGGAGTACCCGTTTGCCCGCAAACGTTTACAAATCGTAACTGCATCCATCTGTGGCGTCCGTCGAAGCCACAAGATAATCATTTCCCGAAAAGCATCGCACGCTTTGGCAGGAGGATGCTCTTTACGATACTGACTTAGCTTTTTCCGTCCCTCGGCATTTTCAGCCCATTTCTGTCCCAAATGCATTTTTCCACCAACCGCGCCCCCTTTTCGACAACCTTCTAACAGTCGCCCAGTCTTAGGACGTCCATACATCCAATTCAACTTGCCCGGTGCTGCCCCGTCGCCCCCCAGCGTCATGTTGTAGCCGTTCGCCGGAACGTGGCTTTGGTGCAGGACGATGAAGAAGGTCTCCATTGCCGAAAGCTCTTCCGGGGTCTTGGCTCGGCGGATTACCTCGACGGTGAAGGCGTCGGCTCCGTACTTGCGGATAGCATTTGACAAATACAACGTGCTTCCGTTTTTTGCAGCGCGAATATGCTGTTTCCATCGGTCTCGGGCAGACCGTCCCTGCCATTTCCCAATGTAAATTTTGCCGTTCTTCCGGTTTGTAATTTTGTATATCAGCATGGCTAGAATTCGAGGTCATCCAAAATATTTGCCAAAAATGCAGCCGGTTTATCGTCTGGGGCCGCTGGAATGCTTTGTCCATCATCAACCTCATTACCAACTAGCTTGATGATACGTCCGCCTTTGACAGCCCAGAACGATCTATCCGCTGGGCACTCGTACACGTTGCCTGCCACGCGGCGCAGCATGAGGCTGTCGATCTCGAACTGCACGTCGCGGGGAATCGCCATCATCGACGCGAAATGGTTCTTCGAAAAGATGGACTCGCCGGGCTTCTCGCCCCTCACGCCGTGCGCGACTTTCGGGTAAACCTTCCTGCTCATAGTTAGCCTCTCAACCCCTCTAGGTATGCGACGGTGCTTGCGCCGCCGTGCGTGACCCTCAGGAATTTCCAAGTCATGTTGGACGACGACCATATCAAGTTGCCGCCGCTTATGAAGACAGCAACCGCCGTGTTGGTGTTGGACGTAAGGGTGCTGAGTCCGGCCCCGTTGCTGACGCTCACGCCGGAACCTGTGCCCCCGGACTGGTCGCTGGACGGCGGAGTCCATTGCGTTTGCTGGAACCCGTTGACCATCGAGAAGTTCTGCCCTTGCACCTTGACGACACTGCCGATGACGTTGGTTATCAATGGCAGCGCCCCGCTGATCGCGAAGCGCGTGGACTGGTTCGGGCCGAGCGGGTTCACCGTGCCTCCCACTGTGCCGATGCCGTCGATGAGGCGTTGCGGGTTGTATTGCGGCGCGGTCTGCAAGACTTCTTTGCCGCTGCTCAAGCCCACGTAGCAGTTCCAGCCGGTGACGTACGGCTGCTGCGCAGCACTCGGGACTGGGGCCGCGACAAAAAGGTAGTTGCCCGCCAAGACCGACAGGGAGGATTCCGGGGATGCCGTGGTTTCGCCCCACTTGGTGATGAACGTGGTCTTGACGTAGAAGGTCTGCGGCGGAAGCGTGCTGGTGTCAACGTTGCCGGGCGGGGTTGAGAGGCTTCCCGGCGTGGACAAAAATTGGCTCAGCACGGGAGCCGCGCCCGGAGCGCCGATGCCCGAGCCGTCGATCATCACATTCGGGTCGTTCGAAACCTCGATGTCGGTGCTGGCGGCGACGTAGTTGTTGATCTGAACCGAGATGGCCACGAGGTTGCTGACATCGATCCAAGAACCGTTGGAGTTCGGCGGGCTGCCGCTGGTGCTGTAAATCTGTAAGGTTTGAACCTGCATGCTCTTTCACCCCTCGCTTAAGGAACGCGATAGTTTGAAAAATGCTATAGAAACCGCAAAAGGGACGGTTGCCCGCTGCCGAGACCCTTTTTAGAGTCCTGCCCACCCATAACCCGGCGTCCTCGTCGGGTCTCGACGCGAGGCGTGATCCTCCGTGGGGTGCCGGGGCTGGCAGGACGGAAAATAGTCCCGGCATCTAAACTTCGTGCCCGGCTGGTTCCTTGGCGCTTCCGTCTACCTGCTCCAGAGCCTTCCTTAAAATCCCCGGATCGTCCTTGAAGCACTCCATGCCCCGGTTACAATTAGTGCAAAGCAGACGTTTCCGGGAACCGAATGCGTGGATGTGGGTGTCGCGATGGTACAAGGTGAGGGAGGCCCCGCAGATGAGGCACTTCTTGTCCTGCGAACGCCATAGCTCAAGGTAGTCGCCGGGTGACATGCGCCACTTTTGCTCAAGAAGCTGCTCGAAAGCGGAGACCTTGGCCCAAAACGACCCGGTGTAGGCATTGTGGCAGGTCTTGCAATAGTCCTGCCTGCCGGAGGCGGTGCGGCGGTTCTCGCCGAAGGCGTCGTAGGGCAAGACTTTGCCGCAGCGGTTGCACCATTTGGTCTTGGCTATCTCGTCAAAAAGCCTCTTACGCCCCATTATTCCACCGGCACTTTTCCATAAATCCCCTTAATTCCCTAATACCGCCGTTTTCCCCCTAAAACGATTTCAGTAGTCAAAGGATTTCGCTACCTATGCTCTTTGTAGAGGACACTTCCTCCAAGGTTTCTTAAATGGCTAACAACATTGTTCTGAACCCGCAGCGCGGCGACTCCTTCGCCCTGACGGGCGTGGCAAGCGTCTACAACCAGCCTTCTGCATTCCAGCCAATCGGCGTGACGGTCTACAGCACCGCCAGCATCGCGGCAAACGCGAACAGCGCCCTCGCAGGCAAGGCCCTGACCATCTCGGGTTTCGCCAACGCCAAAAACAACGGCACATTCCTCGTCACGGCATCCACGGCAACGACTGTGACGACCAACAACGCATACGGCGTGGTCGTGTCGGCAGCAGGCACTGCGACCTTGGAGACGTCCGGCTTCCCAGCGCAGTACGCCTCGAAGGTCACAAACATCTGGTCGAACCAGAACGGCGACAACGTGACGGTCAACGCCAACGCAGGCGACACGCTCGTTGCGATCATCGTCGGTCTCAAGGCTTACAACCAATTCGACTTGCTCCATGGAACGGCACCTTACGGAGTCAAAGTCGTGTCGTCACCTGTTGAGTACAGCTTCAGTTTCGGTCAGTTGCAGGGCTTGAACGACTTCAACGCAAACCCGTCGATCACCGACCAAGCGAACGGCATCCCCATCGACATCGCAGCGACCTCAGTCGCTTCGAACGTTTTGACTGTCACGCTCGAAGAGAACGCTTCGCCAGCGCTCGTGGGCGGCCAAGCTGTCCTGCTCAGCGGCACGCAAGAGTCCTTCCTGAACGGGCAGTCCGTCACTGTGGTCGCTTACACAGCCGCCACGTTTACTACGCTCAGCAACGGCCAGACAGTGCAGAAGACGCCAGCCAAGTTCACCGCTTCGTTCCACACGTCGAACTACAGCAACGCGGATGACACGGGCAGCGCGACCCCGGCAGGCAACACATGGTCCCTGATTGCAAACGCGAACATTGTGGACTCGGACTACATCGCGTCCCTCCCAACCGCCAACGGCAGCGTGACACCCTCGGTGTGGAACGGTCGGTTGACGTACACCTCGAAGGGCGCATATGCATACGGGTCGAACCTCGCCACGTCGTTGACGGCGTCGTCCCCATACCAGTCCAGCAAATGGAACCTCGATGGGTACTACCCGAGCATCTACATCTTCGTCGCGCAGAACGTCAAGTCTGGCAGCTATAAGGTCGGTGTCAATTCGATGTACCAGCCCGGAGCCGCCAACAACCTGATCGACTGGTCACAAGGCGCTGTCCCGATCTTTGATGGCGGCGTGAACGTGCAGGTCTACTGCATCAGCGGCGCTGCAACAAGCGGCGGCGTGTCGGCGTCGATCTCGACCACAGACACCACATCCAACCCGGCGACTGCCCCGTCCCCGCTTACCATCTCGGCTGCGGACGGCGGCGCTCTGCTCTCCATCGGTCTGATGAAGAGCGGCAACGTCTTTGCGCCCGGCACCTTGGCTGGCAGCCCGCCAGACGCCACCATGACGCAGGTCGGAAACGGCATGCTGGTCGGCTCCGACGCTCGCTACTTGGTTGAGTTCGTGACTGTGCCTGCGGGCACTTGGAACCCCGGCTTCGCCAACCCCCTCGGGTACTCGATGCTGGTCGCGTCCGTAGCGATCTCCTCGACCTAAACCTATCCGAAACCCGGAAAAGGCGGGCTTGTGGCCCGCCTTTTCCTTTTGCTTCTTCAAAATTCACAGTATTGGAGTATTGGGTGGTGGGGTTTTGCGATTAAATCCAAAGGACACACCACCCCATTATAATCGTACCACAAAATTTCATGGAGGCACGACGTAAGTCGTTGACAATAAAATCGAGAACACGCCCTACATGGATAGCATCTCGGCCGAACGGTCAATGCTCCTTACCGAGGAGGAGCAGCTAGAGGGCACCACCACGATCAGCCTTGAAACGCAGGCTGACATGACCGAGGAAGACGTATTGACGTACATCATGGAAAATTTTGCAGAATTCCTAAAGTTCCTGCGCTACCTGAAGAAAGAAGACCAAGAGCTTCTGCTGTCGTACTACCTGCTCAGCAAGACCCAAAACACCCTTGCGATCATCCACAAATCCACGCAGACAGTTTGTTCCTTCCGAATCCGCATGGCTGTCAAGACGCTGGCTTGCTTCATCATGATGGGGGAACCAACCGTCGAGCACATGCACGGCATACTTGAGGGGGCGGGGCTGGAGAAAAGCCTTGAGAAGATCGACTTGTCGGAGGTCATCGACTTGTACGCGAAGACGCGCTCGTTCCAGCGGATCGCGGAAGTCCACGGTCTGCACCGCCCCGACATACGCCGTGCCATGAGCCGGGCATCGAAGGCGCTCATGGAGTCGAAAGACCCGAGTGAGCATGCCCTCGGCGCGTACATCCATTCGCTGATAGACAAGGCAAACCCGTCAGGCGTCGGCTACAGCAAGAGAAAGATGCAAAAGTTGGGCCACATCTACCGCGTAGACCCGGCTATTTTAGGCGAGTTTCGCATAGATGTCTCTAACCCCGACTTCGACCACATGTTCGTCAGCCGGGCGAACCGCTGATGCTAGTTTTTCTCTTGAGATGCCCTGTGTGGTAAAACCCGCAAAACGTGCATGGGTAAACGACCCGACTGCCGGGGCAGTTTCGCTTGGCAGCCGCCTCGTTCAGGTAGCGCGTCTTTCGACCGCACTCCTTGAGCTTCCGCAGCAGCCAATATGTCCGTTCATCCATATATGAAATCTTATTTTGTCGGGAAGAGCCAGTCAACGAGCCAGTCAGCGAAAGCTTCCCAAGCTGCGTTCAGCACGTAAAAGATTATGAAGAGCAAAACCGCGACCGTCGCGCACGCAAACGCCAACGTGAGATCGGAAAGCACCTGTTCAGTATAGTACGTTTTCCCTTTCCTTTGGGGAAAGAATCTCGTGCGCTTTGTAGTACGTTTCCCAATCCTTGAGAAGCTCCTCGGCTTCCTTGTAAGTCGCGACCTGCGGCCCGTAGACCACGCCGTTTTCGTCTTGCACAACGAAGCCGCTGTCCTTCGCCGCTATTCCAAGCTTTCCCATGGTGCTCCTTTCGATTGGGTCGGTCACTTCGTTTTCAATTTCACTGTCTTGATCATTAGCGCGATGAACGTGCCCATAGACCTGTTCGCTTCCCTAAACTCATTTTCAGCTTCGAGCCAATTCTGCGAGGCTGTGCGGGACGCTTTCTCGGCATTCTCGGCGACCTGACGGAGGCGGTTGGTCTTGGTAGCCATCGCTTGGGCGTTGCCGAAGTTCTGGTTCGCGGCGATGGCTGCGGTCATCAGCTTGGGGTTGTGCTCGAAAAGCTGTTCGAGCGCGATCACACGCTGCCACAGCGGCATGTCGGTGAGCAAGCCATCAAGGTGCGACGCGGTGGCGTCGGCAGTGCGGAGCGCGAGGCTGGAATTCTTGTAGATGACCAGCTTTTTCTGGCATCCATCGGCACCGGGATAATAATGAACTTTCAGCACTTGCATTGTCCCTCCAGAAGCTCCTTGCACACCCCCAGTATACAGGCAACAATGCGGAATCGTCTAGTTTTAAGTGTTTTGTTTTCCTTTACTTATAGGAATGCGGCAGCCTTACGACCGACCAGCCGCCTTGGCATTTCCGGCAGCCTCGGACTTGCCCTGAGACTGGGGGATGTTCTTCACGAACTCCTCCGCTGCCGGGGCTGCGGGAGTGCCGGGGGAAACGATCTGCGTCCTCGGGCGGACGCGCCCGGCTTTGCCTGCGCCGACCTCCGCCTTGCCTTGGGATTGCGGGATGTCTTTCACGAACGACTCGGCGGACGCCGCACCGTCTTCCGCACGCTTCCTGCTTGCATCCTTGATGGAAGTCTGAGCTTCGCCGCCTTCGACCTGCGGGCTTACGACCTTCTTCGGGGTCTCGGGCTTGCCCTCATTGCTGCGGTCAGTCACAAAGCCCTGGCTTCCGGGGCCGCTGTTCGCGGTGCGGGGGACTTCGACCCGCTCCGGGGTCTTGGGTTGACCACCCCCATCACGGTCAGTGACCCAAGCATCAGAGCCAGCGCCTTCCTTAATTTCCTCGTCCACCGGGGCTTCCTCGCCGACCTCCTCGCCTGCTTCCTCACCGTGCTCAAGCTCTTCGATGCCCTCGTTGGAAAAGGCTTCCTCGGCAGGCGTGGCGTTCAAATCGACTCCAAGCTGGTCAGCCGCCATCTCCAAGGTACCGGCGATCTCGTCAAGGCTCTTGTACGCCTCTTGGACCGCCTCGGCAAGCTGCTCGGGGGCTTCCTCGGCGATACGTTGAAAGGATTTGGCATAGTTCCGCGCAGCCGCGACGCGAACCTTGAGGGAAGCCTCTTTGGGGGCTTGGACAAGGTCTAGGTTTGCCTTCAGGTTCTCGAATGCCTCGGCTTGAGCCGCGCAAAGCTCGGACAGGTAGGCAAGCTTTTTTTCGAAGTCGCTTGCGCCCTCTTCAGCCGCGTGGCGCATCTTCGCCCACTTAGCCTTCTCCGCCGCCTCTTTCTCAGCCTTGCGGGCTTGGATTTTCTTCAGCAATTCCGCACGTTTCGTTGCCATAAATAGTCCCTCTTAAACAGATTGTGTAGTTACGTTTTTCAGATACTGGGCTGTTAGCCGTCCAAACCTGCTTCCCGCGCCAGCCGTTCCTCCTCGGAAGCAATCAAAGCGCCCATCATGTGGTACTTGGCGTTCGGTAGTTCCGGTTCGATGGTGTGCCTTCTCTCGCCGCCCGGCTCTTCTTGCCCCTCGCCCGGTATGATCGCCACGGTGCTGCCGCCCGGCCCGGGTGCCTGCTCCTGCGGGCGGACAAGGTTCAGGTTCTGCTGCACATTCGGATGCACGGCTGCCGGGGCTGCACCCGCCGCGTCCTTCATGCCGCTCAGCATGCCGTCCGTTGACAGACCTTCCGTCCTGTGCTCGTAGAAATTCTCGCGCCAAAGGTCGCCAGCGCCACGGACGTCGTCATTGCCGCTGTTCGAGCCAGCGGCATCCTTATCAAATAATCTTGTTTTATCCGCAAAATGCCCGTTCACCATATCCCCGAGATATTGACGTTGCCCGTCCGAATAAACCCCGTAAACTCTTTCCCCCTCCTTCATTTTTCTGATTGCGTCAATAAACGTAGAAAATGGGAGGACTTTGCCCTTTCTTTCGACTTCATACGAAATAGGAAAGCCTCCATCTTCTTCGGCGGACGTCTTGCTGCGCTCGTCCTCGCGGGCGGCGTCGGCGTCCCGATCAAGCTCAAAATCAGGTTCGATCTCCCCCTCGATTCTCCCCATCCTTTCGAGCATGCTCCACTCGTCGCCAGGGGGGTTGCCGGGAGTCTCGCGGTAATCGCGTGCCGGTCTGCCGGGCACAAGCCTGCCCTCGTAGGTCACCTGCTCGCAATCCTCGCAGTAGATTTTGTAGCCTTCGCTCCCGACTGCGTCAACGTCGATGTTGGTGCCGTGGCACCTCGGGCACGTGATTTCCTCAGGGTCTTCGATGCTCGCGGTGCTGGACATCCCGGTCTCGCCCTCAGTGCCGGACGGGACGTTAACGATGCGCGGCTGGATGCCGGGGGATCGCGGGGCGGTCGCCGGGGCGTTCGAGCTATGCGGACCGGGGATTTGGTCGATTGCATTGGGCACCGCTATCGGCTGCCCCTTGCTGGGCACGTTCGGGTCGGTGACGTTCTGCTCCTGCATCGTGACCGTGGTGTTGCCGCCGCCTTGCGCGGTCTTTCCGATTTTGGGATCAGGATTGGGGCTGATCCTGCGCTCCCGGATCGGCACCATGCGCCTCTCCACCTCGACCGGCTTGGTTTCCCGGATCGTGCTGACGCCCTCTGTTGGCCCGGCAGGGAGGGCTGGCTGCTGGTTATCGAGGGCTTCCGGGTGGACAGCCTCCGATCCGCACGCCCCGCACCGACCTTCGCGGTTCAATTTCCCCACATTCCCGCAGTCCATGCACTTCCAGCGCTCGTTGCTCGGAATAGCCCCGCTCTTGCCCATCGTGCCCAGCGACGTCGCCAGACCCGTTTCGCTCTCAAAGACCTCGCGGAGCGAGTCCGCGTAGACGTCGTCGTGCTTGGAGATCACCGTGTCCTTGCTGCCGCGCAGCCGGGAGAAGGTCACGTTGTAGGTGTCGTTCGGGGTGAGGTCGATGCGCACCACATTGATGCCGTTCTTGATAAATCCGCCGGAGCCGGGGAGCCTGAACGACAGCCCGTTCCCGGTGTCGATGAAATTTCGCGCCCCGGTCATGGCGATGAACCTGCGCCCGCCGAGTTGCTCAAGGATCGTTTTCGCAACGGAGTGTGCTTCGTCAGCCGCTTGCCTGCGCTCCCTGAACTCCGCCGTGTCCGCCTCGCCCGACACGTACGCCGTGTCCGGGTATGTTTCGTTGCGGATAGCCTGGCCGTCCGCATTGTCGAACTCGTGCGGGATCATCGCTTTCTTATAGACAGCTTTTTTGGGCTGTGTACGGTACCGCGTCTCCACAGCTATGTCCACGATGAAAGGCTTTCCGCAGTCGGGGCATTCTACTTCCCACTCGCCCGAAAGCCTCTCGCCGTCATCCGTATTCCACTCCTCATCCGTCAACCCAGCGCCGCAGTGCGGGCACTGAAAGTCGTTTCCATTATGGGTAACCCAAAACCAGCCTCGGTTTGAGAGGGCAGCCTTCTTCTTTGCGTGGATTCCGATCCCCATGTACTCTTCGCGCTCGGGGTAGAATGCCTTCCACTCTTCGATCACCTCGTCGTTCCCGGCTCCGGTGTCTTCCGCTTCCGTGATCATCGAATTGAGGTAGCGGTAGCCCTCGGTCGTCAGCGGGTTCTCAAGGAAGACGCCGCAGCGTGCGCAGTGCTCCGGTGCGTCGGACTCCTGGTCGAAGTACGGCCCCTTGGGGTAGTAGTCGGAGTCGTAGGAGTACTCGTCGCTCGGCTTCTCGGGAGCTTCGCCTGCGGCGTCGAGTTTCTCCCTTATCGCTTCGCCGCACATCTCGCAATACGGCTCAGCCTGGTAGATGTACTGCCCCTTGCCAGGATTGTACGCCGCCTTCTCCATGGCGAACTTATGCGCCAAGGAAGCGGCCACGGGGAGTTGCTCCGGCGCGAGGTAGGCTGGCACCGCGTGGCGGCGCGGCAGGAGCTTGCCTGCGTTCGTGAAGTAGAACGCATGTTCCCTCAGCCACTGTTCGTCTGTCTGGAGGGGGATCGTCGGGTGCTGGTGGCCTTCCGCCGAGGTTGTGTTGACGTACGGGTCCTTTTGTACGTCGCACTTGTCGCAGTGGTAGACGTCGCCCCGGCGCTCGTTGTCGGAAGTCCAGCGGTAGATGAAGGCGTCCTTCACCTGCTTGATTTCGTCCGGCGCAAGCTGGTCGCCACGGACGAGCTTTTGCGCGGTTTTCATGGAAGCCCGTAAACTCTTCTTCGGATTTTGAGCATGAGCGATGGCGTTGTCCAAAACTTCATCGGGACGAAGCTCTGCATTGGTGATTCGAGAACTGCCTCCGGGGTTTGCGTGATTTTCATGGAGGTGTTCCCTGCCCTCTTCCCAAGTAGGAAACGGACCATAAGCAGTTGCGGACTCGCGCCAATCCCACCCGCCCTTGGGGGAGTCCCAATTCTCAAGCAAGTAATACCAAACACCGGGCTTGTATTCGATGAATTGACACTCTAAGCCTGTCGAGGACTGCTTCGCCTTCCGCACGCTGACGATGTTCTCCACGGTCGCGACGCCGGGCGTGCCGTGCGCCCCGCCCATGTTCAGCGCGACGCGGTCGGGCGAGACGATGACCGCCCTCCCGGTCGCCTCCGTCCACTCCTGCCCCCCGCGCCCCGTCCCTGCGGGAATCCAAATTGTGACGCGGTCGCCGGGGCGGACGGATTTCAGAAGCTCTTCGCGCCTGATCCTTTCCTCCCCACTTGCCGACGTCCATTCATGCTTGCACTCGTTGCATCTTTCCTTATCGCCCAAGGTGACGGAGCGGTCAACATCCGGGCTGCCGCACTTCGGGCAGTTCTTCACACGGTCCCGATTGAACCATTCTCCGGGTTTCCAATCCCGTTCTGCTGGATTAGCCGGATTAGCAGCAGTCTTTTCCGCGCCCTCTTCTTCTTCGTCCCCCTCGCCTTCCCACTTCTTGGCTTCCTCGACGCTGTCAAGCCAGTACTGGGCCGCCTCGTCGCGCTCCCAGTCCTCCTGCGTGTACTCGGCGGTCTTCATGCTGCACGCCGGACAGGACTCGACATAGGTGGTCGTTTTCGGCTCCGAGCAGCGGCAGGTCCGCACGTTCCCGCACTTGCACTCGATGCGCTCGTGATGGTGTGCCTGCCTTGCCTCAGCGTAGTCCTGCTCGACGCCAGCGATGTTCAGCGACGACACCATGGCGGGGCGGGCGCGTTCCCTTTGGTAGTACTCGCGCTGCGTGCGCTCGGAGCGGATGACATTCATCAAGTCGATAAATATGTTCTTGTCGCCAAGTTCGGCGCTGTGGGACATGATGAACCGCTCGATCATGTCGGGGAGCCGGGTGAAGTAGTCCTTGAATGATCCGAATCTCAGCCCTGTCTTCTCTATCCATTCCTGCTCAAAGTCGCTGCGCTTGACGTCGGCATCCTCCTCGGTCTGGAGGATGCGCCAGAAAATATCGAACATCAAAAGGAAGTTGTTGCCGGTCTTCTCTCCGACAGTCTGGCGGAGCCACTTCCTGAAGCCCTCGCGGAATTTGGCAATGTCCTTCTGTGCCTCGGCACCTTGGAATTCCTCTTCGCCGACCCCATACTCCTTGGTTTCAAGGATATTGGCCTCTTCACCCTCGTTCCGAAGGTCGTGGCTCGGCTGCCACATGGAGATTTCCTCAGGAGGATTTTGTTTCTGGAATTTGTTCTGCATCTCGTTGATGCGGTACATGAAGCTGCTGATGAGGAAGTCGGTGAGCTTCTTCGCGGCGTTTTCTTTATTCACGCCGCCGCCGAAGCTTTCTGCCTTGGCGACAAACTGGTCGAGAACCCTGCGCTGCCCAAGCGTCGTGAACAGCATCTCGTGGATGAGTTCGTCTTTGATGATTTGCTTGTCCTCGGCGTCGCCGCGCCCCGGCACGTAGAGCTTGGGGGAGACTACCTTCTGGAACCAGTCAGCCCAGCGGAACGCCTTGCCGTCATGCCCCACAGGGTAAGGCAATTGATGGGACATCTCCGACTCAAGCTCCTCGCCCAAGAGCTTGCGCTGTTTTTTGTCGGTAACGCGCTTGAGCGCCTTGCGGATGTTTTTGGCACGCTCGGCATGGTCATTGTTGTGCTTTTCGATGTATGAGTTGATGTACAGGTCGAAGTCGCGGTTGTAGGCGAGATGGTACCGCAACCACGACGCGAAGTGCGCCGCAGCAAGCCCGACCGGACGAAAATCAGGGGGCGTCTGGACAGGCTCCCCTCGCAGGCTGGACAGCCTCACGACAACGCCGTCCGGGCTGGCAAACTTGGACGCCACCCGGTAGACAGAACCGTCGATTCCTCGAACGATTTGCCCCGGCTCCGGGGAGGAAAGCTTGGCCGACGCCGCTTTCGGCTGATGTTCGTCGCCGAAGATCAACGCGGCGTACTTCATCTTTGCTCCCTGTTAATCTTTGAGGACGTCGTTCGGGGCGAAGTCTTCGGAAGCGTCAGCCTTCAAGGCAGACTGGAGGAGGTCAAGGTACTCATCGTGATCCTTGAACGCTTGCGGTGCCTCGGGTGCGCCGTTCTGGTCGCGGACGTCGCCGTCTGCGGCGATCTTCGAGCCGGACATCTTTTCGTACTCGGACGCGAACAACGAGTTCATGTTGTCGGCGTCGATTTTGGCGATCTTTTTAGCCATTTGCAGTCTCCTAGCGGTGACGGGGATAGTTTTCCCCTACAGAAGGGGCAGAAATACGAGTTTTAGCTTGGTGATTGTTGAGGCGCAAGCTGTATGCTGCACAACCCCTTGATTCTTAAGCAATTACGTAACGACAAGGAAATAGACCGATGTCGCTGACAATAGGTTGCTGCTCAGGTCGTAGGTGTACAGCCCGAAAACTCGTGTGGACGGGAAGCCGCTCGGAATCACGAGGGTGCCGCCGCTGACGGTCGGGTTGGCGATTATGCCGGTGTCGAACGGTGGCGAACTGTTGAAAGCCGTGATGCGGACTTTAGCGACATTGAACGTTGCCCAAACCAAGGTAACCGGGGTGTTGGGGGCCACGGGGGATGCGGGCATCGAAGCCAGGGAGGCGTAGGGCGGCAGGCTTCCGTCCCCCGCCGTGGTGTACGACGCTACCAACGCGAAGCCGCCGATCAGAGGCAGTGACGGCATCAGGGCACCACCACTACCACGGTGTTGGACGTGCTGCCAGCGAAGTAGCTCTCCGAGGGCGGGGAGGTCGGCACCACTACCACGGTGTTGGACGTGCTGCCAGCGAAGTAGCTCTCCGAGGGCGGGGAGGTCGGGGGCATGTATTGAGCGCTAAGGCTGTGCGTGCCGGGGGGAAAGAAGTTATTGCCAGCGGTCAGCACCATTCCCCACAGTATTGTTTCGTATATGTTAGAAGCTAAAGCACCGTTTGTTACAGTAAACGTGTAGGTTCCAGGCGATGCTATGATTTGATCCCAAGCTGAGGCACTTTCGGTCCCGTAAGGCGGGGGATTCACTCTGTTCGTAAACGTTCCCGGAGACATCACGACAGACCAAGTACCGGCTGTGTAGGAATAATAAAACAAGACCGCTTGTTGGTTGGGGGCCGTAGTAGTAAGGCTCACGCTGATAGTGGGCGTGTGCGGTATTGTCACATTGGATGCAGAGGCAACCAATGCCGGAACCCCAGAACTCCCCGCATATTCCACCAGAAAAATGTTGGCACCGCCAGGGGTTTGACTATAAGTTGCTGTTACCGAATTTGAGCCGCCTGCAATGTTCTCCGCCATAAAGACAGAAGTCCAACGTAAATCAGTCGGGTAGTCAGCGGTACCCAACTGGGTGTAGTGGTTGTGGTTGGTGTCGCTGACGCCGAATGTCCCGGCCAACGCGTTGTTGATGTCGATATACACAAGAAGAGTGTTCCCCGGTACGTTGGTAAACGGCAGTGTGGGACTATTGAGGTTTCCCGCTTTGAATTGGTAAAACGTCGGTTCCGGGGTGGGGAGCGTTAGAACGGCAACCCCGTCCACCAGGGTCACTGGGCTGCCGATGGGGGTTGTCCCAGGCGGCGACCCGCCTGAATCATAGAACTGCACTGTCCCAACCGGGGCAGACGGCGGAACGGGAGGGGGTGGGGTTGAAACTGTCACTGTAGCAGTCAATGTTGTTGGCATTTTCTCTCCGCTCCGGTTTAGGTGACCACCAGTTGAGTCATCGTCTGGAACACGACGACCTCCTCGCTAACGATGTTCGATATGCCTGAAACAAAGGGGGATTCGCCCGCAGTGTATACCGCGAACAGTGGATGGATTCCCGCCGCCAGCGACGAGTCCGTGTACGAGGCGGTGCCCGACACGAGGGTCTGCGGGCTTCCTATCGGGATAGCCCCGTCATAAAACTGGATGGTGCCTGTCGGAGTGCCCGCACTCGATGTCACTGTCGCCGTGAGAACAACCGGGGCTGTCAGGTATGTTGGGTTCGGGCTTGCCGCCAGCGAATAGGCCATGCCGCTGCCGCTCACGAACGGCGGCGACGGGACATGGTGGATGACTTGGATCACGCCCTGCAAATTGATCACGTTCGCCATGAAAAGCAAGTAACGATTGTTCGCCGGATCGAACGAGAAGGTCTGCACCGCCTGAAGCACGCCGTCAACGTACACGCTCAGGTCGCGGCGGGGATCAAACGAATCGAGCAAGCCGCCCTGCACGAACGGCCCCGCAAACGGCGCGAGCGCGATCTGTATGCGGTTTGAGTAAGGCTCATTGGTCTGCGCGTGCATCAATCTTCCTCTTCGCCTTTGACGAATTTCTTGATCTTTTTCCAGACATCGCGGCGCTTGTCAGGGTCTTTGACGCGCATCCAAAGGTTGTGCAGAATGTCGAACGCGGATTCGCCCTTTTCCTCTTCCTGGTACGGAAGGCCTTTGTGGATGTGCGGCTCGCCTTTTTCGTGGGCTTCCTCGATCCTTTTTTCTTCATCGTCAGTCAACTCCCCGATGTCAGCAGCCTCCTGTTCCTCGACCGTCTTCGCCGGGGCTTTGGCTGGGGTCGGTGGGGTTGGTGCTTCCTCATGCGGCTGCGTCGCTGGCTCGGTGCGCTCGACCGCGCCTCCCTCAGGCACCTGTTCCTCAAGCTCCCTCTCATGGAGCATCCTCGCCTCTTCTTCCTTGCGCAGCGCGTCCAGCAGCTTTTCCTTGATCTCCACGTCCTTCGTCTTGCGGACCTTGTCGATTTTCTTCCTCTTCTCCTCCCGTTCCTTCTGCTTCTGGAGAAGCTCGGGGCTGCTCTCAACCTCCAGCTTGCGCTGCTCCATCTCTCGTTTCCGAAGGATGTTCACGATGTTGTGCTGCACGCTCGGCAGGATGCGCTCGAACACCGCGTGGATGTGCTTGCAAATGACGTAGTTCCCCCGCAGGTCAAGGCGCTCCTTCGGGGCTTGCAGCAGCGGGCGGGAAGGCCCAAGCAGGCCGTCGCGCTGGTGAAGGTTCCACTGGGCACCCCAGTAGAGGAACGCCGGGCACGAGCACTGGACTTGGATGTCAAGGTCTTTCGCCTTCTGTGACTCCTGCACCTTCGTCACGTCGAACTGCGTCCTGACGTCGTGACCGGCAGGATCGCTGTCATCCTTGTTGCACTTGACATTGTAATGAAGGAACAACGCCTTCGGGTTCGAATCCAGCAGGCGGGGCTGGCAGCCGCCGCGATACTTCTTCGAGAAAGCATTAGTCTGGCGGACAAGGTCGGGGAGGGAGATCGCAGTCTTGACGGCACGCTCGCCGACGCCTTCGATGACATCCACGGCAGCGGAAAGCGGGATTGTAATAAACTCAGCCATTTGGACGCACTCAACCCTTCACTTAGGGTTCAAAAAGCACGCATTTAATAGCTGAAAGGGCTACTGTTTTTGCGCAGTGTTTTTGGCACGGAAACAGACCTTCAGCGGAATGCCCTTCGCAAGCTTGCGCTGGCATTCCTTACAGATAATCCAATCGATGGCGTAGCCCAGCCACTCGTATGCCTTGCAGTAGAAGACGCAGAGACGCTTTTTACCCATCAAATTGTCTCGTCCTCGATCTCTTCAAGCTTAACTTTGCCGGAAGGCTTCGGCTTCGGTACAGATTCTGGCAGCTTTTCGCGCTTGAGCGGCTTTGGTTCTTCTCTCGAAGGCGCGGAGACAGGCGGCTTAGGCGTCGGCTTAGGCTCTTCCCTCTTGGGGACTGGCTTGGAAGCCTCCGCAGGCTTCGGGGGCGCTTTGGGAACCGCTTTGGCAGCCTGGATCACTTCTTCGATGAACCCGCTTTTTTGCATGGCGGCAAGCCCCAAGAACGTCTGTTTCACGGCTTTGACAACCTCCCCGTTGCGGTACACCGTCAGGCGGTTGGCGTTGGAGGTATCGTGAACCAGTATGTCCCCGACCTTCACGAAGAAGCCGAAATCGGCGAAATGCACCGGGGACTTGACTAGGTAACTACGCTGCACGTGTATTTTTCCCTCTAATTAGATACCGAGATTGTCTGTATTGCTGGCTTTCCGGGCTTTGTGAGACGCCCTCATCCTTTGCCTAGTGGACTCTGGGCGTGTCTTTCCCGCCCAATATCCGGGCTTTCCGAAGCGGTTATTGCCAGCCCCCTGCCTCTGTTCGGATAGCCGCTTGCGTGCTTCATCCGACCATTTCCAGTGCTTTCCCTCGGCTGCCACGCGGACTTTCGCGGCGTGTTCCTTCGAAAGTTTGCGTCCATCCAATGTTTCGCTGATCTTGTCAGCGACTTCCTTGGGGCAGCCGCCTGCACGATGGTGCCGATCTCTGTGCGGGAGGTAGGAATAGGCGTTTGGTTTTCCCTTCTCTAGTTGATGATGCGCTTTGCTTCTTTCGCCTACTTTCATCTTAAATTCGCTTGAATGATAAGTGGGCCTCCCCAAGCAAAATCCTCGCTCCAAAGACGATTGAACCTCCTCGACTGGGACACGGTAAGACTCTTCTCCCTTGTGTACCCATTGGCGCGGCGGAGCGACCTGTGTCCATCCATCTATGAGCTTGGTGTCGAGTTCTTCGGCGGACACCACGGTGTGCAGCTTGCCTTTGTAAATATGCATCCAGCCTTCGACTGACACAGCGCCGGAGCGGATGCGCTCGTATTCTAGTGACATGTCCCGCACCAACGCCTCGTCGTAATTGCTCTGCACCAAAATGTTGAGGCGCTCCACGGATGCCATCTTGAGGAAGGACAAGTAAGCAACCGGATGCTTCGGCAAAGCGCGGTAGAGGTAGTAGTGCGCTACGAAATGGTCGGACGGTGTGAGACGCTTCAGATTCCATGAGTGGTCTCTGAACGACTCGAACTCGGGGAACATGGCGCGTGGCAGAATGTGGTGGCGATGGCTGCGACCTGCCGGGGATTTGGCGGACGTGACAAAATCCAGATAAGCGCCAATCCAATTCTGGTCAGCGCCCAGCCGACCGAAGTACGTTTTGAAATCCATGCAGTCTAATACTGCGATTTTTGAAATTCAAAAGAAAAAGCCCCAAAGCGAGTTCGCTTTGGGGCTTTTGGTAGGTTGTTGGAAAACTTAGGGTTAGTTCTCACCCGTGTTCGCCGAGCTAACGAAACGTCCGTTAACCGTCAAACGCTGGACTCCCGAAGGATTGAAAACCAAAAATCCCAAATTCTCGAAGATCGAGAAGCCGATCTGGCGGAGGTCCGGACGGTCGGCAGACATCACCGTGAGCGGAATACGCTCGGGGATGACGCCGAGGAACTCTGCGTCCGCAAGGATGTAAATGGAGCCGTAGCCGACCTTACGGGACTGGAGCAGCGTTGCGCCCCAGAGGTAGCCCATGACGCCGGTCTTGAGCAGCTTGCGCTGGGTTTCGCGGTCGATGTTCTGCTGAGTCCACTTGAGCAGGTCGGTGTAGTCGCGCGGGTTGAAGAACACGAACGCAACCGAGAGGTCGTGACGCTGCACCTGACCGAAGCCATCAGCCATGCTGTTGATGTCGATAGGGGCGTTGATCGCGATGTCCGGGTTGTACACCGGGTCGTTTGCCGCGTGCGTTGCCGCTGCGGAAGCGACTGCGTCGAAGAGCGAGAAGACGTAGGCGTCTTCCTGCGCTCCGACTTCTGCCTTCGCCAAGTTCAGGGAACGGGCGACGAGGTCGAAGCGGCGCTCCTTGATCTGGGTGATGGGGATCATCGGGTTGGAGACGATTTCGAACGTCGGCACGGTGACGCGCTTCGGCTTGGTGACGCGGACGATGTCGCCGCCCTCTTCACCAACCACGAAAGCTTCGACGAAGGACGAGCCGGGTGTGGAGCCGACTGTCATCGCCGCCGTGTCGAATTCCTTGTCGTAGATCGGCAGTGCGCCGTCAGGCAGTGTCTCGACCATGAGCGCCTTGCGTGCGATGCTCATGTAGTCGCGACGGCGGCGAAGGGAAGGACCCAACGACGCTGCGAGCTTCTGGCGTCCGCCTGCTGTCTTGAGCAGTTGCCCAAGCATTGCGGTCTGTTGCTGCGTGCGTGAAAGATTTGCCATGATAGTTTTTCTCCTAAGAAGTTGTCTTAGTCGATTCCCCCTTACAGCAAGCTCGCAACGCCCAGCCACGGCTCGGGAGCCGTGGGGACGTGCGTGACGATGCCAACGGCAGGCGAGGCTGAACCCTTGTGAGCGGAGTCAGTGTACTTGCCGACGTTGGATTTTGTGTTGCCGCCTGCGTAGGCGTACTGCCCGAGCGCGAAGTTCGCGTTGGCATCGTAGCCTTGGAAGTCAACGTTGCCTTGCCACAAAGCGCGGACAACAGGAGCCTTGCGGGAGCCGGAAGGCCCGATAGCACCAGCGAACTCGCCGGGGCCATTGAGCAGTGTTGCGAACGGGACGTTGCCCTCGGAAGCGCCATAGGAAGGCGACGCCGCGTCAGTGTCAACGGGGACGATGTTTCCAATGGAACCCATCGCAGGCTCGTATGACGGCTGGAACGCAAGGGGGGCGGTCAAGGTCGCGGACGAGTCGATGATCGCCACGATGACGCCGCCGAGGTAGCCAGCGGAGGTAAGAGTCTGTTGGTCAGTGCCCGGATCGCCGGTCAGGAAGACGGCCGGGGTGCAATTGACCGAATCGTTCTGACCATAGTATGTCAATTTCAAAGACATAGTGGTTTCTCCAGTTTATGAAACGAAAAGATACGCTCTTGATTTGCCTAACCCAATCCGGTCACCTTGGGGGCGAGTAGGACTATAGGTTTTGGCGCGTATACACTTAAGGGGGTGGTAGCGGGGATTTTTGTTCATTATCGACGTGCCACGTGCAGTATTAGTCTGGAGTCCAGTTGAGGAGACGCAGCTATGACCAAGGGAACAAGAAGAATCTATTACCAATTCTCGACGTCCAGAGGGGTAGGCTCTTGGTTCATCCGCTGGTTCACTTGGTCAGAGTTCAGCCACGTGGACTTGGTGGAGCCGGACGGCTGGCTTCTGGGTGCCCGCCTCTTCGCTAACCATGCGCCAAGCGGGAAAGGCGGTGTGCAACGGAGACCGCCCGAGTACGTCAAGTTCACTAAGACCCTTCGTGTCTGCATCGAGGTGACGCAGACCCAATACGAAACATTCTGGGCGGAGGCGCACAGGCAGATAGGCAAGAAGTACGACTGGCTGGCTGTCTTTGGGTTTCTGTTCAAGAAGGACTGGCAGAACCAAGATCGGTGGTTTTGCTCAGAGTTTGGTCTTTGGGTGGCTGTGCAGGCTGGGGTGCGAATGCTGAACCTTAGCCGCATAGACAGGTGCTCCCCAGAGCTACTTCTCTGCTCGCCTGAGTTTCACAGAGAAGACGAAGACGAGTACTACAAATACTACTCTGAGTGGACGATTGGAAAACGAGATTGGCCACGAAGCCCGATGCCCGCTTCTCGAACCTTCGTTAAATGAAAAAAGGGCAGGAGCTATTTGCCCCTGCCCTTGTCGTGCAGCCTTTCGGCTGGAGTTAAAATTCGTCGTCGCCAAGCAGTGCGCCAGCGATGTCGAATGGCTTCTGCTCCGAAGCGGTGATATTCTTGAGCTTCTTGATGACCGGGACCTTCTCGGCAACCTTCTCCTTGGCGGGAGCGGCTGCGTTGGCTGCCTTCGCGGACGATGACTTCGGCGCTTGCAGAACGTTGGTCTCGTCCTGCTTGACGCGCTTGAAGCCTCCGTCCTCGGGCTTCTGGTCTTCGATGGCTTCCGCGAACAGGTCGCCTTCGTGGTCGTTCTCGTTGTCGCGGCTCTCGCCGGTCGCGGAGTCAGACTCGAAATGCTTCGCGGCTTCGCCTGTGAACGACGGGACGACTTCCATCCCGGCGACTTCGGCTGCGGTGCGAACCTCGCCTGCGATCAGTGCGCGGAGAGGGTCGGAGTCGGAGCCTTGCAGGGAGAAGAAGTCCTCCATCGATGCGATCTGCGTGTCGTCGAGGCTGGCTTCCATGCTCTCTGCGGCGGACGGAGCGAAGTACTCTTCGCCATTGCCCGCGACGTGCTCTTCGCCTTCGTTGGCAAGGGCGGAGACCTTTTCTTCTATCTCGTCCTCGTTGAAGACCTTCGCAAGGTCAAGCTCCTCTTCTCCCTCTTGCAGGATTTCCTGCTCAAGGGCTTTGATGGCTTCCTGCGCCTCCTCGATTTTCTCCTCAACGACCATCTTCTTCTCGTCGCTTAGAACTTCGCCAGCAGTGTCAGCTTCCGCGCCTTCGTCCACCGGCAAGTCTGCCGGGGCTTCCTCAATCGGGGCCTCTTCAACCGGGGCTTCTCCGAGAGCTTCCGGGGCTTCCTCAATCGGGGCCTCTTCAACTGGAGGTACATCCCCTGCGGGAGCGTCTATCGTCTCGTCAGCCTTCTTGGCTGCGGCTTCCTTCGCGCCGCACTTACACGGTCCCTCGCACTTGCATTCTGCTTCAGCCTTCTTGGGCGCTGCGGCTGCCTTGGAAGCTGCCTTGCCGTCGCCTTCGGACTTGTTGACTGTGTTCTCGGGACGGTTGGCAGCCTCGGTCTGCGATGCAGACGTGCCTGCATCCATGGGCTTCGGCTCGGTATGCTTGCCGCCGCCTGCGCCGCGCCCATCGTTGTAAGTCTCGGTCTGCGGTCCCGCGTCCTTGCGGTCGTCAGCCTTCTTCTCAACGGCGGCGTTCTTGGGATCGCCCTTGACTTCGGCTGCGACTTCTTTTTTGAGGGACGAGAGGACTGAGGGGTCTTCTAAGGCATCGTTAAGCTCGACCTTATGGACTTGCTTGAAGGTCTCGGCAAGCTTGGAATAGTGCGCGTTTTTTGCCGTCTGACGAAGCATCGCGTTCAGGACTTTCGTGCTGTTTGAGAGCAAGCTGGATGCGGCGTCCTTCTGCGCCTCTGCCGGAGCGGTCGGGAGCATCGTCTTAGCGATAGTCCACGCGGCCGCGACGCGCTGCTGCGCCTCGCGCCTGATAGCCTCGCGCTTGGTCTTCACTTCTGCCAGCTTCTCTTGCACCGAAGCTTTGGCTGGGGTCGAATTTGCCATGTTGGAGCCTTCCTTTTTCGTGTCAGAACGGGCAGAAACGCCCTTCTTAACAGGGGATGCGTAGCTGTTTTTCTTGCCGATTGCGTCCTTGCTTTGTCTAACTCCGCAGTAAATGCACTGGTTGTTCGGGTCGTTGCCTGGGTTTTGCCCGCAAACCCAGCACTTCTTGGCAGCAGTCACCGAGGCTGTCGGAGGTTCCAGCGGGGCTGGTTCTGCTGCTGGTTCTGCGGCGGGGATTTCAGGTGCCGGAGCGGGTTCGGCAGGAAGTGCTTCAGGAGCGGGGGGTATTGCTGCCTCAGGAACAGGGGCTGCTTCCGGCAGAGGTGCCGGGGCTGCCAAGCCGGGGGCGGGTGCTATGCCGCCAAGCTCGTCTGCCGCTGCCACTTCCCCGCCAGCGATGTCGCTGATCTCGATGTCGATCTCGCCGAGCAAGCCCTTTATCTGCTCAGACCACGGGCCGTCCTTGAACTTCTCCCACTGGGAGATAAGCTCGACCCCCTCGCGCATCTGCCGAATCTCTTCCTCAAGCTCCTCGCGCTTCTCGGACAAAAGGTCAAATTCAGGAGAGACTGCCATGTTGGCTGGAGCCTCGGGTGCCATCTCAGGCATGCCCATGATTTGGTCGTCCATTACGTCCAGATCAGCTTGCTTCTTCGCCAATGCAGCTTGCAATTTCTTTAAGTTTGCCATGAGACTCCCTATAAGTAGGCTGCTATAGTGGAAATTTTGTATTGATATTGGCCTATTTCCGACTTGGAAGCAGCCGCTTTCAACGCCTCAAGTCCCCGCGAAAATCCGACTCAAGCAAAAACTCCCCGGTATCTTGGGCAAGGGTTTTTGAAGCAATCATGGCAAATTTAGAAGCTGCCGACTGCTTCTTGGTGTACGGGGTCGAGGGGCCGACCCATTCCTCGGCGACGATGCTTCTTTTCGCGGCTCCGGGGAACGCCGGGGTTGCAACCCAGCTTGCCTCGACGAATTTCACGCCGCCGTTGACCATGGTCTTGTGCCCGCAAAGCTCGGCGATGCGGCGCGGGATGCCGTCGTCGTCGGCCAAGAACGTGCCCTTCTGGAAAGAGAGGTGGTTGCAGTACGTGTTGGCGTCAGTGACGCGGGTCCCGCAGTAGGAGCAGATGACAAGGTCGGTCACGCACCCCATGGACAGGTAGCGGACGTTGCCCTCGCGGATGTCGTTTACCAGCTTCTCATGGGTGATGTCGGTCGCCACCAGGATGTCGCAGTAGTAGACCCAGATTTCGGGGGTAATGTTGATCTTGCGCAGGACTTGATCCAAGATATGCCCTTTTGCGTATTTACTGTTCTGAAAATGCTCGACGAAGTTGAAGGCTCCGACAAACGAAGGCGCTGACAGCTTCAAGACTTCGTTAGTCCATGCGTCATCGTTGTTGTTGACCAGGTGGCTTGTCTCGGGCTTGATCAGGTAATCGAACGGCTCTTCCTCCGTCATCACGCTGCTCATGATCGTTACGTGCGACAGCAAGTACTTTGAAGAAGAACCAGCGGCCATTTTTCGGCGTGCTGCCGCTGCGCTTCTGCTTGCAACTTTGCAGAACGGATGATCGCTGTCGATGTCGCAGCCGCGAAACGCACGCTTCCCGAACATCTTTTCCCAGTCGCCGGGATTCAGGATGGGTTCGTTCAACTGCGCGTTTGCTATCTTGTTAAACGGCATAAGCTTCCCTACTTAATGGCTTGGTAAGTTCGTCTTTCCCGCGACAGTCCCGATGCGCTGAACCACCTCGTCGTCCGGGCGCTCGCTCTTGCCCCATGCCGCGTCAATCTCGCCGAAAAGCGGGTTTTCCGCAGCGCTGCTCTTGTGCCTTTCCTCGCTGGGAACTTCCTCGTCGGGAACTTCTTCATCAGTGAAGTCGTGGACGCGCTTGTACGGGTAGCCGTAGAACTCGGCGGTGTACTCCTCACCCGCCATGTCCCACATCTCGTCCATGGTCTTCGAGTTCTCCTCGGCGAGTTGCTTGATGTAGCCCTCCTGCATGAAGTGGCGCTTCACCTCGTCCTCAGCGTCCTGCTCCTGTTCGAGAAAGTACTGCGCCTCCTCGCCGCGCTCCGTGTCCTGTTGCGCGTACTCGGCGGTTTTTGATGCCATGCGCTCCTCTTGTTCTTCCATTGAAGGACGTCGATGTGACGGATTAAGGTTTATACTGTACGGAGTTAAGCTCATTGGAACCTCACGTTCATCAACCTTCGGCGTTATCCTTACCTCCGCTGCGGGTAACTTATTGACGTGGTCGCGTAAAGCAGTACGAGCTTTCAAAAAACTTTGCCATTCTGGTGTGCGCCTTCGCTCAAACTTGTTCTCCTGATAGCCTTTCGCCCAACTCCATGGCGTCTCTTTTTCTTTGGCTTTATACAGCTTGTAGGCTGTCACGACCTGCTTGCACAACTCAAGAAGTCTCGGTGCATTCCTGCCCGTGGCTTTTTCGACTAATGTCATGAAGCGCTTTGACGGATTATCCGGGGTAACAAACAGAAACTCCTTTGCCTCCCCAAGGAGAGAGGCGATCTTGCCTTTGCCCTCAAGCATCCTGCGGATGTCTGCGGGGCGCGACCATTCGGGAAGCTCCTTGGCGTCCAAGTCTGGCGGAAAATAGAAAATCCATTTATCCGTGACGGACGGCTCCCAGTTAGCGGCGAACGCCGTTGCCTGCGCGATTTGCTGCGGCGTCAGCCCTTTCGGCGGAAGGTGATAGAACAGCACGCCATCGTGCAAACCGACGCGCAGCGCCCCGGTGTCCTTAAGGAACGCGACAATCGCTTCCTCGTCCTCGTACTCTTCGTCGGTATAAAAGTTCTCAACCGTGAAATGGTCCATGTCGTCGCAATTCAAGATGGTGCCGTTCCGAAGGACGTAGATACGCTCATTGTCCACGGAGCCGATGCCGAACTGGTCGAGAGCAAGCTTTTCAAGTTCCTGCTTGCTGCGAGCGGCCGTCTTCGGGCGGGTTCCTTTGCTAGCGCACTCCTTCGAGCAGAACGGGCGGCAACCCTCTGATTTCTTGTAATAGTTCGGTCCGCCGCAAACCGGGCAGTGGTGGCTCGGCTGCTTGACTTCGATTGCCGCGACCACGCCGTCAGGATTGATGCGCGGGTCGATCATCGGAATGCGCTTCTTTTTCGGGTTCAGCGGCTCATGCACGCCCTGCATCACGCCCTTGGTGAGCAAGTCCTGCTCCTGCTGGTCGAGGTGCTCCTTCATGTCGTCGCGGGGCGGGAGCTTGTCCGATGTCTCGTGCATCTCGATCAGCGCTTTCTTCTTGAGCAGAAAGGACTGGAACTGAAATCGCATCTGGTTCTTGTCTGTCTTCTGCTGCGGCGAACCGCCCTCGGTGTACCACTTCTCCATAAGCTCTGGCGCTTCGTACTCCTCATCACGGTCGCTGTAGTCCGGGTTCGGGTCAACCCAAAGCTCAAGCTGTCCATCACTGATGTCCTTCGGACCGTCGCTCAGCATTCTCGACGCGCCCCAGCGGTCGAGAACTTCGTAGACCGGGGCGATCCTCCATTCGTAGCCGAAGCTCTCGTCGAACTTTGGGCCGTAGCGAAGCTCGGTGTAGACGTTGTCGTTGCGCTCGCGCATGCCGTCAGTGAGTTCGTAGTGAAGGTCGCTCGTGCGGTCATCCGCGTATCGCGCCTCGCCGCTGAGGCGGTAAGCCTCATGGATGTTTTTCCAAACCGAGCAGTCCGGTGCATAGCGTGCCATCGTCAGAAGAATTGACCGCATTTGGTTCTCATCTGTAAAGTCAATCTGCTGAACTTCACGAGAAGAAGTGACTCGGCCTGCTTTTTGCTCCTGCGCCCACCATTGGAGCACCCCCTCTTCTTCCTGCTGGAGAGACTGACCGATCCGGCGCATCGCATCGTAGCTGAGCGCTTTCACAAGCTCGTCCGCCATCTCCCTGTCATCAGGCATTTCCGGCGTGGGTCTGGTGCCCTCCGACCTCAGCGCGTAATACAGCGCGTCGTTTGCGCCCTCATTGCCGATCTGGGAGACACACTCCTCTAGGTCGTCCCACTCGCGCACGATCCACAGGTCTTGCTCGGGGCGGAAGTTGCGCTTGTCCAGCCCGGATTCAGGGGCGATACGCTCCATGAACTGCTCCCACATCTCGCTAGGGAAGAAAGTCTTCGCGTAAAAGTGCTCGTTTTTAGCGTCAGACGCAATAAGCGCTTCCTCGTGGAATGTGCCGTCTGGCATTGGTTCGATCCCCGGCGTGTCGCGCCATGCCCGCTTCAGTACTTCGACTGCGTATTTCGCTGAGCCAAACGCAGTCTCAAAGTTTGGCTGCGCTTTGTGTAATTTTGCTTCAAACTCCGGCCAGCGTCCTTTGATGACTCGAAGGGCATAGTCTACTGCCTGTGACATCATTGACCTGACTCCATATTTTTCGCTGCTCTTGGTGGGGAATGCTTTTTGTAGAATCTTCTTTTCGCCCGCTGCCCAACGCCCCCTGACAAATTCAAGCGCGTAATCCGTTATCTCTTGCTCCCTATCTTTGGCGCTGAGAACGGCTTTCTCCAACGGTGCCCATCGTTGCCCGGCGTGGAATTTTGCCCCGTACCTCATAAGGAGAGGCAACTCGACCTGTTTCCCGAGGTGCTGCTCTTCCTCGGGGCTGAGAGGCTCGCCCTTCGCCAACGCGTACTGTACTGCCATGGTGCGGGTCTTCGTGCCTTTTGCCGATTCCTCCTCCTTTTTCTTGCCGAGGATTTCCACCAACGTTGCGGGGTCGGTGGCATTCTCCTTTACCCAAGCCGCGACGTCCGGCGCTTTCGCGGATAGAAGCTGAAGCCCGCGCAAGGCGGTCGGGTCGTCAACGAATTTGGCGATGGTCTGCCCCTCGTCCTCGATCTCCTGAACCATGCACACGTCGGTGCGATTCATAAGCTGATCGGAGGCGGGATGAAGCTGTGCGAAGGCGCTGCCGCCCTTGAAGAAGACGTAGCTGGGACCCTCGCTGAGATACTGCTTGCTCCACTTATTGTGCGCCGTGCACCAGTTCGTGCCGCCCGAAAGCTCCATGAGCGCGGCAGCGTCTATGACCTTATAGATCGTGAGGTCGCCGTCTTTCACGATGATCTCCGATCCTTTGGCGACGTCTTGGCGCACTTTCTCCTTTTTGCTGACCGCCTCTTGGTTCTGTTTAACGGTCTCGTACAGGGATTCCGGCATGTACGACTGAATGTCTTTGTTGCCTTGGAATTTCGGCGACTTCTTCAGCTTGTTGAACAGGTCAAGCTGCTGCTTGAGCTTCGGGGCATCCTCGGGGAGCTTGATCAGATTCCTGCCGAGCCACTTCGCGATTGTTGCGACGAAGTCCGTCTGATTCGGGCTGGGGTCGGCTTGGATGCAAAATTCAATCTGTTCGGGTGTGAGCCTGAACTGTTTCTGCAAAAGCTCGATCTTCTGCTCGGTAGGGCGTGCAGACTTGGCGAACCATCCGCAGTTGTCGGTGCTGCCGATTTTCCCCATCGCGACAGCTAGGTCGTTGCCATCCACCTCGGAGGCCCACAGGCGAGCTTGGCTGTCATATTCGTTTTCTTCAGACGAAGTCATGTTCAGCATCGCCTCGCCCTCGTCGAGTTCCTCTTCGTCGGAAGCCCCCGCGTCGGGGTTGTCGGTGCCGCCTATCGGCGTGCCCATGCCGTAGCTCTTGGTCGGGACGTCAGCGGTTTTTTTGCACGGGTCATTGATGCCCGGAACGATGCCGTGACCCCAATTTTTCCCGCAGGAGTTGCATTTCGCCGTTTCGAAGTCGGCAGGCATCAGACCGTAGTCGTCCGAGCCGCAGTGCGGGCACTTTGGCTTGCCGCCCAGCTTGACTTCCCTGTTCTGGATCACCGCCTTGACCATCTCTGGCTCAAGCGCATGCACGGAGACGATCTGCTCCGGCTTGACGGAGCCAACGGCTTTCAGCCAGCGCCCGGCGTTCGCCGCCTGCGAGATCGGGTCGGAGGTGTCAACCTTCCACTGCTCCGTGCCGAACTTGAAGGCAATGATGGAAATCTTGCCCGTGCCCATGCCCTTGTTAAACTCCCAGTCCATCTTGGATGCCCAGCGCACCGCATCGGCAGGGTTGTCGATTGCATAAATCTCGCCCTCGCCGTAGCGCTCGCCTTCCGGGCTGCCCTTGATCCAGTTGGAGGCCTGAAGCGGGAGGATTCCCTTCTGCCTGATGCTTGGGACTTTGTCCGTGAACGTGACGTGGTACAGCGTTCTGCCTGCGCCTGCTGCCGTCCTTGCAAGCTCGGCGATGGTGACGAGGCTGGCATCCTTGTGCGGCTTGTCGCCCTCGTCCCATTCCGCGCAGCAGGCAAGGGGAACAATGTGCATCCCCCAGAAAGCACACCATGACTTGCGACCGTGCTGGTCTGGGGCTTCCGCCTCGGTGCCGTACTCGCAGCGGTGGCACCCGAAGCCGCCCTCGTGCTCGGCGTACTTGGCTTCCGCCCTGGAGAACTTCTTCTCCATCGGCATCTGGTTTTCCGGGCTGCCTCTGTGGTACAGTCGGCACGACCCCTTCTCGAAGCTGATGGGTCCGTTGACGCGCATGCACTCGTCTGTACCTTGCCGCATGTCGCACGTCCCGCACAGGTAGTTGCCCTCCGGGTCGAATGACTTGATGTTGTCGGTGTTGACGTTGTCGGCAGGCTCGGCATATTGCGACCACTGCTTAGCTTCCCTGCGCACGTGGTCTTCGTGCTCAAAATCGTACTGGCCTGAATCAGGGAACTGCCCGTGCGCTTTTTTGACGACTGGCGCGTGCTTGTAAAACTCGTGCTCCGCCTTGTCTTCTTCGACAGGGACAATCTCGCGAGCTTCCTTCTCTTCGCCTTGCACTTCCCTTAGCACGTTCTCAATTGGCTTCACGCCGAGGCTGACGAGCGTAGCCTGCGCCTCGACCTGCGCCTCGCTCCAGTCCGGGTGCGCCTCGGCGATCTGGATATAGGTGTTGAGGTGGCGGCGATTCGCCGGGCGGCGGTGGTAGCGGGTCCCGACCTTCGGCTCGGACTCCTTGAAGAACTCCGCGTCCTCCGGGCCGGACGGGGGCGCAAGGTCTTTCGGCGGGATGACCACATTGATCTCGCCCGAGTTCCTGTCGCCCTTGTTCTCGAACTCGGTGCCCTTGCTCCCCCCGGTGCCGCCGATGGGGCTGGCGTAAGGCTTGTTGCCCTTGTCCACGCCGTGACCGCCGAGCGACTGGTAGTCGTCGGTCATCATCGAATCCAGAAGGGCGTCAAGGGCGCGTTTCTTCAGCAGTGGGGATTTCATCCTAATAGAAGAACGGGAAAGTCCGAGAAAACAGAGAATATAAAGCACTGAAAACGCAGGAGATCGCTACTGGACATTTTTTGATGCCCGGCTGTATACTATTGGCGTACGAACGGCATCAAATAAGAAGGAGGAAGGAACCCATGAAGAACGGAGCTTCGGCAGTCCTTTCAGCCCACGCCGATACCAACCTGGTGACCCGCGAAACCCTCCGGGCGCTCCCGGCTGTGGTCGGCACCGACACTTTCAAGCCTGTTGCCCACATCGAACTGATCGAGACCCTCGAAAGAAAACTCAACGACCGCAGCATCCAGATCATCCGCGAGCAGTACGCAATGTCCAAAGACGGCATGAAGCTGTTCGGCACCCTCGACCTGACGCTGGACGGCGTCGAAGGCATGGGCGCGAGCCTCGGCATGCGCACCGCCAACAACCGCGAAATGGCGCTCCAGATGATCGCCGGGATGCGCGTTTTCGTTTGCGACAACATGGCGTTCAGCGGCGAGACGATCATCCTGCGGCGCAAGCACACTTCCGGTCTGAACCTGATCGGCGAGTTGGCGAACGCCCTCAACCAGTACGAAATACACTACCGGAAACTCAAGGCGGAGATCGGCGACCTGCGCGACTACGGCATGTCCGACCGCGACGCGAAGGTCATGATTCACGACATCTTTGCCAAACAGATCATGCCCGTCCGGTACATGCCGGAAGTGAGCGACGTCTACTTCACGCAGTTCGTGCAGAGCGACGAGCCTCAGTTCGCCGCGTTCCGCAATCGCTCTGCGTGGAGCCTCCTGAACAGCTTCACCGAGGTCGCCAAGCTGATGCCCCTGACGACCCGCATGGACGCCACCCAGGAGATCGGCGCGATCTTCGGCAAGCTGGTCGCCAGCGCCGAAGCCACGGGTCTCGACCGCTTTAACATTCATTAGTAGGTAGCCAGTTTCGGGAAGTCGGCTGTATACTCAGTATGACTAAATGAAACCGCTGGACAGGCGGGGCGCAAGCCCCGCCGCCAGCCTCAAGGAGAGAAGAATGTGCGAGATTGGAAAGCCTCTTGAAATCCTGAACGTCGAACCACTGGTTCACCCCGCGCCCCTGCGCCGGGAAACGGAGCAGCCGGAAGAGCAGCCCACGGAGCAGCCCGTGATTGTCCCGGTTGAAGTTCCGGTTGGAGAACCGACGTGCAAAGGCGCGACGGTGTCCCCGGTTGCTGGCACGGAAAAGACCGCCTACCCGTACATCTACTAACCGTGCCGAGGCGAGCCAAACGCGGCGGGTACGAAGCTCTCCCTCACGCCGGGTACGGCGTTGACTTGAGCAAGGTGCCGGACACGTACATCGAGCCGTTCACGGCGTACCGTTCGTGGAACTGGACTACCAAGGGCGTCACGTCCCTCAACGGCACGCTGTGGACTCCCAAGCAAGCCTTCGAAGCCACGTGCCCGCACGCCGACGACCTGCGCTCGATGCAAGCCGCGTGCGGCTCAGAAGCAGGGAGCAGATTTTGGCAGAAGCAAGCCCACCTTGTCCCCGACCCCGGCTGCACGTGCGGGATGTACGCCGGGATAAACATGCAGCACCTTCTCGACATCGGCTACATCCAGCGGGGCATCCACGGCGAGGTCAGCCTTTGGGGCAGATTGTATCGTCACACCCTCGGCTGGCGTGCCCAGTTCGCGTACCCCAAGTTCTTCGTCGTGCCGATGAATATGATTCCGTTCCGGCTCGACGAGGCAAAACAGCAGCTTAACATGCTCGCCGAATTCGGCGTGGACGTCTACCTTCAGCCGGAGAAGGAAGCGCAGGTCGGGCAGGAAAGAATCCCGCTGTGGATGAGCGACTACGGCTACAGCCAGCAGGGCTTGTCATTGCTGGTCGAGAAGCGTGCGCAGTGGTACGCGGAACACCCGATGGTGCATCCCGTCCTCGCAGTCGGCGACCGCGTGGCGGTATTCAGCAGCGTGAACGGCGGCGGAATCGGCATCGTCACGGAAATCATCGGCGAAGAAATGTTCTACAACTTGTTCAACCCGAACGTGGTCTACCGCAAGCCAGTCAAGGAAGTCCTGTGGAACGAGCAGAACTGGCGCTGGGAGACGAGCGGACTCGGCTTCATGCGCAGGGTGTAAACACCGCAAGTAAAAGGGGACGTGATGTCAGGGCGCACAGGAAAAATGACGGCGGAAGCCCTTGCGGCTCGCGGGCCGAGGATGGCTCTTGCTCAGGTGGACGGCAAACTCAAGATTTTTGACAATGAGCACGATGTGCCGGTCGGCGCGACCATCATCGCCAAGTCTTTCAGCTTGAACTACCTCAAGAAGATCGAGAAAACCAATCGCCTTTTTTAATCCTCAGGAACCCGAGTAAAGAAGCGACTGACCCGTCGCGTCGCTGCGGCTCAGACCTGCGTCGAGGAACTCGCCGTAGACTGAACCGGAGACGTCGAAAATGTCGGTGACGGTGATGGTGCAGTCTTCCGCGACGGCGGCCGTGTCCACGGTGTAGCCCGTGTTGTACGATTCCATCCAGCACCCTTCGTAAACCGTTGCTACGCAGAACACGCCGGGGTTGCCCGTGTTGTCCAGACCGCCCTCTGCGGGCACGTCCGCGACGGTCGCCTCCCCGACGTTGCCGGAATTGAACGACGCCAGTTCCGAGAACACGACCTCGGTCTTGATGTCGAAAGGCCAGCGGTGGTGCCTCAGGGAGCGGACCGCGCCGGAAGTGCCTGCCTTGTAGCCGAGGACTTGCATGAGGTTCGCGAGGTAGAGGCAGGTGCGAGTGATGCTGATGCTCAGCGGGGTGGTGACGCCAGGCACAAGCTCCGCGACCTGGTCGCCGTAGCCGAGACCGCGCACCGGGTCGATTGTCTTGCTTTCAGTGTAGGTGAAGCTGGAGGTCACGCCCAGCTTCACGAATGCCCCGACGTCCACCAAGTCCGTGAAAATCTTGAACCTTGTGGACAGGACGGTTTCCGTGTTCGGGGTCGTGCCCTGCCTATAAATGTAGGCTCCCTGCGTTGCTGCTGCCATAGTATGCTTTCCTTTAGAAGCTTACTGCTCCTGTCACAAGGGTTGCAAAGTTGGAGTTTAGATATTCACTTGCCTTTCGGAGTAGGTTGCTGTCATCTCTTCCCATTCCGAGTAACCTATTGCATCGCCCGCACAAAAGTCCTCTTATGCACTTACCGCAACTGCGCGAACCGGGGCAACAAGCATGGTCATGGTCTAATTGCAGCCGCCTAGGGCCTTCGACGACTTGCCCACAGATAGCGCAAGCTCCTTTTTGTTTTTCCAACAAAGCATTGAATTGCTCTAATGTGATCCCATGCCTTTCGATTTTCTGCCCTCGTGCACGTTGGTTGTGGCAGACTTTGCAGTACGTTTGAACCCCAAATCTGCGCGACGCATCCTTGTAAAACTTTTCAAGGTCAGTTTCCCCGCAAGGGCAGACTTTGAACAACTTAGCTTTACGCCCCATTTTGACTACACCCCTACAAAGAATTGAGTAGTCAAAATGCTCCGGGGGCGGCTACCATTTCCATCTGCTTCCTAGCCCGTAACCATAGCGATCCCAAGGTCAGCCACGAAGCCCGGCATTTTGATGCCGTCCCCGAACTCGTTACTCAGCGGCAGCCAGCGCGAGACCCTCGAACGAGGACTTCTTGCCCTTGTTCTTTTCCTTGATCTCGGCGGCAGCAGCCTCGGATTCCTCCTGCTGGCGCTGCTTGCTGAGCGCCTTCGTCGCCTCGTCGAACATGTCCGCAGCGCGGAAGATCGCCTCCACCGCCTCGCGCACCGCCCGCGTGTCGTTGACCTGAGTCAGCGGCTTCGCTTCCAGGTACATCTTCTTCAGGTCGTCGCCAAGCTGCTCGGACTGCTTCACAGCCTTGCTGGTGGTCATGTCTGCCGCGACCTTCGCCCCGGTCTTAAGCCCCCGCTGCTCGCTCAGCTTGATCGGCGCGACGACTGCTGGCTTGTCGATCCCGGTGTTGTCTTCGAGACCGGCGTGGGCCTCGGCGATCTCCGGCGTACGCCCGCCGTCCTCTTCGACTTCCATTGGCTTGTAGCTGGTGTACCAGCCGCCGCCGTAGCCCGCCGACGCGTACTTCGCGTATTTGGACGCAAGGAACGTGTGCATTTCAGCCTGACGCGACTTCCAGTGTTCAAGCGCCGCCAAGCGGCGGTCAACGGAGTCCGGCTCGTCGTTGGATTCCTTATAGTGCGGCTTGTCGCCCTTTTCCTTCATGTAGTAGGCGAGGGCGAAAGGATTGTCAATGTCCTTGTGCTTCTTCATGTGCTCGACGGTGCCGCCCCAACCTTCGGGCGAGACGGCTTCCTTATTCACGGAAGCTGACATCGGGACTTCCTGCATTTCATTCGGAAAATCTACCGATGGCGGAACTCCATGCTCTTCCTGCTCTTGCAAGTCCGGTTTCCCGCCGCTCGGGCGGATGCCCTCCTCGGTGAGCTTATAGTCCTGAATGCGGTAGTCGTCGGCCGTCTTTTCCTCTTCGAGGGAAGCGAGGCTCAGACCGCCGAGGTCGATCTCGGCTTTCTGAGGCTCAGGGTTGGCGCTGATCTGTTCCGGGGCTGCGCTGCTGCCGTTTTGCCCGACCTGCGCCGAAGCGCCGGAGCCGCTGCTGATCGTTCCGTTGTCGCCCATGGCATGGTCGCCGAGGTCTGCCTTCTTGGCAGACGCCGCGACCGGGACCGCCGCAGGCTCGGCCAGAGCCGGGGCAGTGGACTGAGCAGGAGCCGCTGGGGCTGGTGCCTTGCCGCCTTCCTGCTCAGGCGGAAGGACCGGGCGGGTCTTCAGAATTTCGGTCAACTGGACGACCGCATCCTGCTTGCCCTTGTTCTGCGGGAAATCGTCTTCCTTCGGAAGGTCGCCGATGACCTTGATGAGGATTTCAGTCGGGATGTAGTCGATTGGGTTCGTGCTGCCCGCTGCGGGAACTGGTTCTTGCGCTGGTACTGCCGCCGCTGGCGCTGGTACTGCCGCCGCTGGCTCCTCGGGCACGGCTTCCTTCTTTTTCTTTGCCAAGCGGGGGACTTCAAGCTTCTCCGGGGCCTTGGCTTCGCCCTTCTCGTCGCGGTCGGTGGCGAACGCCGCGCCGCCGTCCGCCTGCTTCCTGCTCGCGGCAACGCCAAGCTCGGCGACCGCCGAGTCGGGGACGTAATCGACCTGCTGGCGTGGTTTGCGCTGCTGTCTGTTCATTTTTAAGATCATATCCACCTCGCTCTTCAGCTTCCTCGCTTCCTCTGGCATTTTGGCGTCGTCCATGTAGTCCGAGATGCTTGCCGCGCCATCTTGCCTCATCTGCTGCGGGTCTGCTTTCAGAATCCGCGACATGTGGGACACGGCTTCCTCGATCTTGTCGATTTCGGGATCGCTCGGGTTCGACTCCATCAGGCTCTCGACGAGCATGTTGGCGCGTTGCACGGCTTCCTCAAGCGTCCTCTTGGACACCAAGATCGTTGACTTCTTGCTGCGCCCGGCGATGAACCTCGACTTTGCCATTCACTTCCTTCTCAAACGTTTGTTGCCGGGATCACCGGCAGCAGCACCATCGACCGGAGCAGCATCATCGCCTGCGCGATGCGTCCCGTGCCCGGCATGATCATGATATTGACCCATGCCTGCGCCGCTTCGCTTGGGTCTGTCGTGATGCAGTCAAGCGGCCCTTGGATCGGGGCTGGCTGGTTCGGGTTGTACGGCGCTGGCAACGCCTCCATGAATCGCACCGTGTAGCTTGACATCTGCGTCGTGATCCCCACGTAAAGCTCGGTCGTCGGGAACTGGAACGTGAACGACGGGTTGCTCGGGTCGGCGAAGCTGCCCGCGATGTTCACGACCGGGTCGCCAAAAGCCGCGATCCTCGCTTTGTCCGTGGCATCCGTTGGGTCGCCGACGAACAAGGCTTGCACCACCACGCTTATGATCCCGTTCGCCTGCGTTACTATCGGCGTTAGCTTCATTGCGCTCCGGCTCCCTTAGCTTTCATCACAAACTTGTTTGGACGGTGAACGTCACCGACAAGTACAGCAAGCTGAAGATAGGCGCGAAGGTGACCGTCACGTCAACTTCGGTCGGGTCGTTCGGGTTCTGGATGACCACAAGGCTCTGGTACCCGGAGATGATCTGCAAATCCTTCAGGTTCTTGAGCAGGCTGTTGCTGACCACCGTGATGTCGGTCACGAGGCTGTCCACCAGCTTGCGGCCGATGAACTGCTGCAAGGTCGAGCGGAACTGCTGCGCGACGTAGTCCGCGATGGTCGTCGAGGTCGGCTCGCTCACGAGCGTGTTCTGCGGGTCTGTGGTCTTGTAGTGGCGGATGAGCAGGCTGCCGTTGTTGTCGAGCAGCCAGGTCAGGCCGTTCGCTGCCCCGAGGTCCATCGTCGGGTTGTCGTAGGTGATGAGCAGGCGGCTGAACCCGACCAGGTTCTGGAGGGTCAGCGTGGTCGCCACGTCGTTTGCCGGGTTGCAGTTCAGGCCAGCCATCGCGGCTGCCATGAACGGTCCGTCAACGAGGTATTCTATTGCGACGCCCGTCGTCGGGTTGGTGATCAGGATGCCCGCCGCTGCGTTGCCGATGGCGATCACGCGCTGGCTGAGCAGGCTTTGCGCGTTCGCGCTCGCTTGCGCAGCCGTCGTGAACTGGCTGTATCCCACGAAGCTGATTGCCTCGCCCTTGTACCGTGCGGTCGCCTGGGTCGTCAACTGGCGGCTCAAGGCCTGGTGCACTGTCGGGTCGTTGCTCAGCGGCACCACGACGTCCGCCTTGCGGTTGAGGCCGGGCAGGTTGCTCGTAAGCTGCTGGAGCGCCGCGATGTAGTCGCTGGAGGCAGCCACGTTCGTGCCGGGCTGCACCGGGACTTGGATCGCACCGAAGGTCTGCACGCCGTTCAGTGCCATCAACTGGATGCCCAGCGAGAGGCGGTTGATCGTGGAAGGCTGCCCGTAGTTGCTGTAGGCTGCCGATGCCGACGTGTAAAGCTTGAGGGCGTAGTCGCTCGCGACCTTGTTCGTCGTGAAGGTCACATAGTAGAACGTGCCGACAGCCGGTCCGTCGCCGCTGCCACGGAAGGTGCTGACGACAACCGTGTCGCCGGTCGTGGCGTTGTAGTCCGAGACTACTTCCGTCTTCAGGCCGGGGATCGCGATTGCGTTGTTGCTGTACGCCGGGGAGATGCCGGGGGTGCCGCAGTTGCGTGTCGCCGCGCTCGCGCCGGAGGCGTCAGCCTTCACGATGAACCGGAGCGTGTCGCCCACCCCATAGCTGTAGCTTGCCGGGATCGAGGTCACGCCGTAGGCGACGTGGTCGGCCGGGTTGACGATGGTGACGCGGAATCCGGTCACGATGTCGATGTACGTTTGGTCAAGGTAGCCGATGTTCGACCCGCCAGTGCCGGAACCCCTCGGGTTGGTCGAGGTGACGGTGTAGCTGTGCGTGACCGGGGTGAAGACCGCGTCAGCGCCGCCAACCAAGTTGGCTGCCGCAGTGGTCGCCACGTTCGTGGTGTTCGGCGTCACGACTGTCGCGAGAACCTGACCGCCGCTTGCCGTCCCTGCGGACGGGAAGTTTGCCGCGATCTGAGCCAAGGTCTGCAACGCGCCAGTCCAATTGGCGTATATCGTAACGAGGTTGCCGCTGACCGTCACGGGGACAGGACTCAGGGAGGACGCGTCGAGCGCGATCTGCACGCTGTCGCCGTTTGCGCCCGGAACTGACGCGGTGAAGGTGATCGAGCCGTTGGAGCCGAAGCTCGTCGTAAGGTGAGCCTGCACTGCCGGGGTGGTCACGCTGTTGCCGTCGTTGTTGAACGTGAGGGTGATCGTCTCGTCCACCGCCGCCCCGGCGACCGCCTGCGCGTCGCCTGTCTGGTACGGGCTGTCGAACGACACCACGCCCGGATAGATGATGCCGGTCTCGCCGAACGCAGCGCCCTGCGCAACCGAGTTCGCGCCGCCGATGACAAGCGGGGCGATGCGCCCCAGTTCGTCGGCGATCTGGTAAGTGCCCAGTCCGACGTAGCCGGGGGTGACGACTGAAACCGTGTACTGGTGCGAAGCCAAGGTGTTGCGGTAGTAGGATGCCCACACGCCCACCGGCTGGGCTGGCTGGCTTCCGCCGCCGCTTGACGGCTGAGGGGGATTGAACAGGGTGACCTGCTGCTGCGCCTCACCGCTGAGCGCCGCCACTACGACCGCGCCAGCTTCGAAAGCCTCCAGCGGGTCGGAGCCGACATAGACTTTGATGAGCGACGGGTTGTCCGTTGGGCGGCCCAATCCGCTGCCGTCAGTCGGCGTGTCAGGAATAGAGAAGACCGCGTTGCGGCCGTTGACGACGCCGGACAGCGGGCGGAGCCAAACCTGCTCGTCCACAAGGGTTGTCAGAATCTCGGACGGGGTGAAGTTCGCAAGCTCGCCAGCGGACGACGTGCCGACCGCCTCGCTCACGTTGTTGCCCCAGTTGACCGTGTTCGACACGACGTTGCCCAGCTTGTCGTATGCCTCGCCGAGGACGTAGTCCACGCCCTGTGCGAAATCCGTGCGGTTCGGCCCGAGGCCGACCTCGATGATCGAGGCGACATTCGAGCTTGGGAGCAAGTCGAACGTGTTCTGCCACGTGTTGTAGTAGTAGGTGAACGTGAGGGTCGAGCCGTATGCCACCGGGCTGGCGAGGGTGATCTGGCCAGCACCGCCGTTGACCGCCGCAACCACAACAGGGGAGCCGTTGACCAAAGCGGCGACAAGCGCCGGGTTGGTCGTGGTCACGCCGCCGTTGGTGCCGTCCACGATTGGGAAGTTGTTGACTTGGAAAACTGTGTTGCTGCCCTGCCCGCTGCCGCCCGTAAACGGGCTTGCCGCCCCTGCTGTCAGCAGCGCAATGCCGTTGCCGGAGGTGGACTTCACCGTGAGGTAGCCGCCGTCAAGGGTCGGGATGCCAGCAGAGACAAGGCTCACAAGGTTCGCAAGCGTGCGAACCGGAGTGGACGCCGAGTTCGAATTGATGTTGATCGTGATCGCGTCGGTGCCCGCGCCGTTGACAGCCTGCGCGTCAGGAACTGCCGTACCGCTCACGAACTGGAGCGTCACAAGGTTTCCAGTCGAGCCGGGTTCCGTGAGGCTGAGCACGACGTTGCTGCCGGGGGGACTCAGTTCGCCCACGGTCAATGTCGCGTATTGCGGGATGTCAACGGTGTGATCCTCGTCCGTGACGAGCGTGTCGCCGCGCTTGAAGAAATAGGTGATCGTGAGGTCTGTGCCAGCCGGGATGATGTCTTGGGTGACGAATGCGCCGGTCGCGCCGTTCAGGCTGATGACGGTGACGGGGACGACGTTGCCGTTCGAGTAGACCGCCTGAACTTGGACGAGCGCAGGGTTGTTGGTGACGACGCCCTTGCCCGTGCCGTCCACGACCGGGTAGAAGGTCGTGTTGAAGCCCTGCGTGAGGCCCGTGACCTGGTCGGAGATGTTCTCGTTGACCGACTGGTCGTCCTGCACCGGGGAGGAGCCACGGAACAATTCATAGTTGCTGGTCGTGAAATACTGGACGCCCTCGCCGATGATGACCGGGATGCGGGCAGTGCCCGCTATTGTCGCTGTGTTGGCGATGAAAACTTCGGTCGTGTAGACGCCGGGCGGGGCATAGCTGGTGAATAGAGCCATTTGTCTTAAACTCCTCGCATAGAAGCGATTCTAAAAAGGGGGTTGAAAGTCCCTTTTTCGCTGTGATAGTGAACAAGCTGCTGGCTAGCCCCCTTTCGGCTCGGGGGTCTTCACGAAGTCGAGCTTGCGGTCGTGGGCTTTGAAGGCCCCGTCCTTGAACTCCAACCCCGCCTTGCCGCTTTCGCGGCGAATCTTGTCGCGGGCTTCCTTCTTCGCATGAATGCGACCCCAGCGCTTCTCGGCGTCGTAGCCAATCGCCATGTCTTGGGTCATGTTGGAAGAGCCTTTTGTGCTCAGGGCTGGCGCTTTCAGGATCACCTGCTCGGCTTCCCCCCCGCAGCGGGGGCATTTGATGGATTCCGGGCGCTTGCTGATCGGGCAGATGTGCTCGTGGACAGCGGCGCACTTTTGGCATTGATAATCGTAGGTCGCCATAGTTTTTTACCCGTACCAAGGGGTAAAAATGAACGTCTCTTGACCGAGGGCCTTCATCCTCGGGGACATCTGCAATTTGCCCAGAAAATCGCTTTGCGCCCCCACTTCCGTGATTTCGAGGCGGGTCAGGCGCGTCACCAAGGGCACATAGACTTTCCAATCGGCGCTGGCGCTGACGTTCACGGTGTAAATGTAGCTCGGCGCGGTCGCGCTGGCGTCGCGTGCCTGCCCTGCAAAGCTGCGCGTCGCCTCGAAGATCGTGAGACCGTCCGCCTCGGTATCAATACGGCGCATGACGAGAATCTCGCGCTTGATCATCTCCGACAGGTCGGAGGCGGTCTGCAAGTCGTTCGCCTTGACCTCCAGCGTGAAAGACAGGTTCTCCTTCGAGCCGAAAACCTCGTATGTCTCCGTCAAGCCGGGGCTTACGATCACGGCGCACTGGTCGCCCACCACCACGTTGTCGCCGATGGCAAGGCGCAAGCCCGGCAAGAGCGGGTTCTGCCGCCCGCCCACGAGGAGCGGCTGCCCGGCGTCAACCTGGACTATTCCCGTGAGTTCGGACGGGTCGGCGTTCTGCACAAAGGAAGCCGTCACGGGCTGGGCAAGCCTGTTGCCCTCCGCGTCCACGCGGGCGTACTTGATCGTGCTCGGGTCTACCTGCGTCAGGTTGCTGATCTCCCACTTCTTGGCTTTCGCCTTGAACTGCCCGGAGTCGATGCGCACCTCCCAGCGGAGCCAGTCGCCCGGCTGGAGAAGCTGCGGGATCAGCAGGGAGCCGTCCGGCTGCGGGGTCGGGTTCGTGAACGTCCCGGCCGGGGTGTGGATGAAGACCTGACCCGGCGCGAGCGCCTCGCCCGGCTGCAAGTCCACCTGGAGGTAATCCTCCGGCATGACCCCCATGGCATTGGCAGGATTGACCTTAACCACCATGTTCGCGATTATCGTCGAGCCAGCCGGGGTGTACTGCGACAGCATGACCCACTGCGGGCCCTGGAAGACGTAGTCGAGGCCGGGGCGCAGGACGTAGCCCGACTGGTCGGTCAAAGTCACTGAAATATAAGGACTTGGGATGTTGGCAAGCTGGGTGCCGGACACCGTGCTCTGGACGATGACGGCGCTCTGCTCGCGCTGGTACCAGAAGTCGGTCAAGGGCGTCAGGGATTGCCCCGCAAGGGGCACGGCGGCGCTGTAGGGCGTCCAGACGGTCGGATCGGTGCCGGGAGCCGTCCCCGTGTCGTACGCGACCGCGATGTACGCCGCGCCGCCGAAGGTCACTTGGTCGCCGGGGACGTAGCTAAGGGCTGCGTTCCATGCCGGGAAGTTCAGCCCGCTGCTGTACGTGCAGGCAAGCTGCTGGGTCGGCGTAATGAGATAGGCGAAGCCGCCCGTGGTCTGGTTGAACACCGTGGCGGCGACCGGGGTGCTCGTGGCGGAGTCCGAGAAATTGACCGTGGCGAGGTCGATGCCAGGGGCGAAATAGACTACCGTGCCCGTTGCTTCCTTGAGCTTGCCCTCGACCCAGCGGTACTTGTGGACGGTCAAACCGAGGTCTCGCGTCCGGTCGTCGAAGAAGTCAACGTTGAGGTAGTACACGCCGGACGCCGGGGTCTGCTGCGTCGGATCGACCTCGCGGGTCCACTCGATGAACTGCCCGTCCTTGTCCCCCACTTTCGCGAGGATGGCGCGGCCGACCTGCGTGCACATGAAGTACGCGGGCGACAGGCGGTTGCCGGAGGTCGTGACGCTGGTGATCGAGACCCACACGTCGCCCCAGCGGATAATCGTGTTCGCCGGGAACGTGACCTCGCCGAGGTTGTTCTTCCAGCGCGGGTTCCGCTCCACGATGTCGCGGATCATGCGCAGGAGGTACGCGACTAAATTGGCCCCAGTTAAATCAACCATTTCGGCTCCTACCTAAAGGCTTTCCTTATGCATTTTCCGGGGGAAAGTCGCCGGAGTCGTAGTCCTTCAGCTTGAGGTGCACGTGCCAGCCGCAGCCCGGCGTGTGGCTGTAGGTCTTGCCGTCGTGCGTGAAGGAGTCGGCCTGCATGTCGAAGAAGGATGCCGTCACGGTGCCGTCCGCATGGACGTGATGCAGACCGATGTAGCAGACTTTGCCGCACTGGCACTTGATGGCAGGCTTGTGCTGCCTGCCTTCCCACTCACGGGGTATCCAGCACGGTCCGGGCGTCTCGTATGTGCCTTTGGGGATTTCCGTCCACAAGCCGGGTTACCAGCCGCTGGGCACGTCCGACCTTGGGCTTCCGGTTGACAGTTCGTCCGGGCGGCCGTAGTTGGTCGGGCCGTCCACGATCTTGACAGGCAGAGCGCCGTAGTCCACGCCGGGCGGAGGCGCGGGCACGAATTGCTGGACCGGCTCTACCCACTGTTCGATGGACCGGCGGATGTCATTCAAGCTGACCTGGGCGTTGATGCGGGGGTACCAGACGTTCTCGATCTGCACCTTTCCCTGCCACGGGTAGTCGAGGATATTCCATTGGCTGCCGTCGTGCGCCTGGAACTTCGCTCCAGGGAGCATGTAAGCGAAGAAAATCTCGTCGCCCTCGACCGGGGACAGCGGGTTAGGAAGCTGCATGTTGCCGGGATTCGGCTTCATTTGCGCGAACGTGGAAATCCTCGCGTCGTCTGGGTCGCCCACCATGGACTGAAGCTCGGGGTTAGAGTTTGGAAGGTCAGATTCGTCAAGGACACGGGCTGTCTTGGACAGCGTTGCCGCGAGATCGGTGGGGTCAAAAGACATAATGGTTCCTCTGAGAAGGGGTACGATAGATGGGTTTTTACAGGTTTACGCAGAATTTACAGGACGGATTGGTGCCGTCCAGAATAGGCACTCCACGAGCCAACGTATCTATTGGGGTAGATAGCTTTGTAGCTCAGAAGGAAAGAGCACCGTTGACTAAAGCGGAAGGCGCAGGTTCGAGTCCTGCCAGAGCTATCCAAAATTTGTAAGTCATCATGTAACAATCTTCGCGAAGGTGACGGTCTTGCCTACCGGGATGTTCGGGTTCTCCCAGTCCTTGCCACCCGGTATCGCCGGGACAGTGCGCGGGTCAAACACGGGCTGCCCCGTGCCCTTGCCGTCCTCCGGGTCGGGGCGCACGACCGGGTTGTAGAGCGTGGGCAGGCTGCTGTAGTTCTTGCGGATCATCGCCTGCGCAGACAGGTAGCGCGTGTCGCCGGGTGCGAGAAGCTCCACGGTGAAGTCCTGCTGCAAGATGATGCCGCGAGGCATCTTGTACACCACGTCGCTGATGACCATGATGTCGCCGTTGGCGCGGAGGATCAGGTCACCGTTCTGGACGATGGGCGTGCGCGTCATGTAGCTCCGGGAAGTCCTCGTGGTCTTGATGCCGCCCTCGTCGAGGATGCGGTTGAGCGCGGAGTCGGGAGGGACGAACAGGAAGTCGTACGGGCCGATGTAGCCGCCCACGAAGCCGGTCTCGAAGCACACCGGGCAGCCGGTCTTGGGCTGCTGGCTGCCGAACACGCACCCGCACTGCTCGCCGCGCCACATGCGGAAGAAGCACAGCGCAGGCTCCCCCGTCGTCTGGAAGAGGTACTCGTTGCGGCGCACCATCTCCTCGTAGACCCAGTCGATCTTGTCGATCTCCTGCGTGTTCCTGACGTCGGTGCCTTTTTCTCCGGGCTTGTGAAGCTCGCCTTTCTCGCCGATGGGCACGACAGTATTCCCGCTCCAGCACGCCTTCCCGTTACGGCGCACGTACAGGAACATGTTAGGCACGGACACGCAGAACACATCCCCGTGGTACTCCACATTCTCGATTTTCCAATTAGCGGTGTAGCCGGATTTTCTGGTATGGCGGGACACAAAATATCCTTGGCGGCAGGAAATTCTGCGCCCTTGGATTTCATCTTCGCCAGCAAGCTTAATATAGGTCGTGCTGGAGCTACCCATCTTCTGCACGATCTCAGTCAAATGATCAGCCAAGCGCCTTGATACAGTAAACGTCTGCTGTGTTCCCGACCCATCCCCGTTGGCAGCGCCGTCTCCCGCGTAATAATACTTCCAGAAAACCTCAAGTTGGCGGGGCGTAGCCTCGCGGATTTCCTCCGGCACAAATTTTTCGTGCGCATGTCCGAACTGGCGCAAATACTCACCCATGGCTACCGAATGCACCACCAATCCTCTGTCATCCAGCGTTACACAACCCCCAAATAACCTAGTCAATAGGGCGGCGTACAGTTCCCTAGAACCGCGAACGTCGCACGGCTGAGAAATTGTAAAGCCCTTGTTGTTGTGCAGCACGGAGCCTTCCGCCAAGTACATACCCATGAAGGCACAAAAGTCGTCTCCAGTCAGGACGATTTTGCGCGGTACCGGTCCAAAAATACGGCGGCGCTTGCCGCCAAAAACTTTTTCCTGAATCTCCTTTCCCGTCCACACAGACGTTGTTGCTATGCCTGTATTGGTAGAACTGGCTCCGGCCAAACTTGCCGCCTCAATTACATGTTCTTGTTTGTTCCTCGGTCTCTTTCTGCTGCTGATTCTGTCCGGCAAAGAATTGACCAGCATCCTGTGATTAGGAGTAACTAACTGGTCGAGGCTTTGCCCGTGTACGTGTACCAAGTCTCCGTCGTATCGCGCCTTGAAGAACCCATCGGCTTGTTGCCACTCGAACTCTTTGGTTTGAATTTTGCGGGTGGCAAACAGGTCGTCCTTTTGGCATTCTTGGAACAGCTTCCATCCGTCCTTCGTAAAGACCTCGGTGTCGTCAGAGTAGCAATAGTAGGTGCGGTTGAACGACGCGTAGATGTCAACATAGTTCGTAAGCTTGTTGAACACCGCCTGCCAGACCTGCACGCCGTTGTAGTCCGTCACGTTGACATTGCCGGTGTTCGCCTGCGCGGTGTCGGACACCGCCCCGCCCGGAGCCAAGGTGTTGTCCACCAGCATCGTCACGGTGCGGTCGAAGCTATTGACGGACGTCGGTCGGCGAACCACGCCATCGGTGACGATCTGCACATCATCCGGGCTGTTGGACACGGTGACACGCCCCGATTTGACGGTAGTGTACGGCGTCTCAGGGAGCCGGATCACCCACTGTCCCGTTTCTCCTTTTTCAATGAAATCTTCCGGCTTGACTGTGTACGTTGTTTGCATCAACGTCGTCATATCTCGGTAGAAATGCCCCCTCCAGTTCGCCGCGATCCGCTGCCAGTTGGAGGGATGATCGAACGCCCGGTACACATTGTAACCTTTGACGGCCCCGGGGTCCTCAACCCACCAGAGGTCATGACTTGAGGTTATACCCGAATCAATCAGAAGTAGGTTAGTGACCATGCTCATTGTCTATAGACATACTCCTTACTTTCGCGGACATGCTTTCCGCACAGCCACACGCCGTCGCAGCGGACGCGGGCGGGGCTGCCGCAGTCGGCGCACTTCTCGAACTTCCATCCCCACAGGTCTATGCTTTCCGAGGATTTCCTGGAAAGAGTCATAGTCCCTCCTAGAAAAGGAAACTGCTAGTCGTGCAAAGAGAGCAACCCGGATTGGGCTTGCCCCGGTTGACGTGCCAGCGCACGTGCCGGGCTTTCACGCTGCCAGCTTTTGCGCCCAGCAATCCCGCTCGGCGCTTGGCTTCATGCGACCCTGCCTTGCCGCCGAGCACATGAACCTCGCGGGACATGCACGTGGACATTTCCTCGGGGTGCTCAGCAGCCCACTTCTGTACAGCCTTGATGCGAACGGATTCATCCTGCTCGGCGCGGGCGGCTTTGATTTTTTCAACCGACTCGTCTGTGAGAAAAGAACCGCCGCGTTCTTCACGGGCTTTTCGTTGATTCGTTATTCTACGTTCTCTGATTTCTGGGTCTTGCCAAGTTTGGAGAGAGTTCTCAATGTTTTTCTTTTTGGATTCCTCGGAATGCAACCCGGTGAATCCCTCGCCGCCACGGCAAATGTTGTAACCGATGTCTGAGTGTTGAACGCCAAGTGCTTTGATGAGAATTTTCTCTTGTTCACAAATCTCCTTGTTAGTCTGCCCCTCAAAAAGTGGGTGGATATGAAAATGGTCGCGTCCATACTTCCGTATAGCGGCGAGTAAATGAGATCGACCGTGATAGCGACGGCCCAACGCATCTGAAATTTTACTTTGAAGATACTGCTTCAAGTTTCGATTTGTAGTTTTGCCGACGTAAATCTTCAGGTTCACGTCGTTGACAATCAAATAGACGAACATTGAGCCTCCGCTGTCTAATACTGCGGAAGTTCGTATTTTCCGTCACTTTTTTGTAAGTTATTGATAAATAATGATTTACGTCACTATCCGAGAAGCCACCTTTGCTGCCTCAACCCCGCGCTGACGGGGCGGTTCGCCGTCACGAGCGGTGCCATCGTGTTGAACTGCTGGCCGTACGTCTGCGCCAGCGACTGGTACAGCGCCGACTTGTTGATGTCGAGCGACACGCCGTTGAGCGAGTAGCTGAACTCGTCGGCCGCCCACCTCGCGGACTCGCCCGACAGGCACAGCGCGGCGGCTTCGAGAGCGGCGATGTTGCCCCAGTCCATCGGGATCGTGTCCAGCGTCCACGCGTAGTAGTTCATCGGGTTGTAGACGTTGAGCATCGAGATCGATGTCGCGAGGTTGACGAGGATCGTGGTGTCCAGCCAGATGAAGCCGACTCGGGTCGTGTAGTTCGAGACCACCTTGCCGGGCGTCGGCGGGCGGAAGTGGTAGTTCCTGTCCGGGTTGGTGTCCGAGAGAAGCTCGCGCACGACGCGGATCGCCTGCGCGTACATCGCGGGCGTCGTCCTTGCGCTGGCGATGGAAAGCTGCTTGCCGATGATCATCGACGGTGCCTCGAACGCCGGGTCAGCCGGATCGACGGTCTGGACGATGAAGTCCATGTGGACGTAGCTCTGCGGGCAGTTTTTGGGGAACTCCTGAAGCTGCCACACGATCTTGTACACGCCCCTCCACGTCGTTGGGATCGTGAATTGCGCATAGTAAGTCCCGATGCTGGCGCGGGTGGGAACCTGCTGCGGGGGCAAAGCCAAGGTAGCGCCTTCGGGGGGGAGCGGCGGTCCGCCTTCCATGTTGAGCGGCTGCAAAAGGTCATATTCATAGGCAACCGTGGGCTTTGTCGGCACCAAATCCCGCAGCTTGTACACGGTGTAATTGATCAAGACGGGATCGACAAGGTTGCCAGAGGCGTCGCGAACGAGGATCGCGAGGTCTGCCGTCCCGGTCTGCTGTCCCTGTGTCAGAACGATCATGGGAAGGTCTGCTCCTACCCTAGATTTGCGTATTTATTTACACGATCTTAGCGAGCGGTAGGAGTAGCAGGAAAACTAGGAACCGATCCCCATCAAGCGGTAGATTTCTTCGATTCGGGCTGCATAACCCTCTGCCAGCGGCTTGCCAACATCATCGCCATGCTCCTTCAACCACAGGTGCATGTTGCCGAGCGCTACGCGCACGGTCAGAGCTTGTCCCCCGGTCAGGCGGACGCCGTTCACGGTGATGGTTGGTTCGTCAAGCAAAGATGTTGTGTTCACCCAATCGCAAAACGTTCTTCCGATTCTACCAAGTTTTTGGTTTGTTCGAAAACCTTGTCGATGCCCATCGTGCCGTCCACGCGGTGGAGCTTGGCTTCGCGCCTGTAGTAGCCGATCAGCGGCGCGGTGCGCGTCGCATATGCCTCCATGCGCTCGGCGGTGGTCTTCGAGTTGTCGTCAGGGCGACCTTCGTTCCGTGCGGCGATGCGGCGGACAGCCTCCTCCTCCGGCACGTCGAGCAGGATCGCGAGCGGGTGGCCGTAGTGGGCGTAGTGCCATTCCGCTTGCTGGACGGTGCGGGGGTAGCCGTCGAGGATGTAGCCGTTTCCGCAATCGTCTTTCCGCAAGCGGGAGGCGATCAGGTCTTCCAAGAGGTCGTCCGGCACCAGCAGGCCCCTGTCGAGGCTTTCTTTGGCTAGGAGACCGATCAGGGTACGGCGTCGTATGCGGTCGCGCAGCATGTCACCCGTGGAAATGTGGGGGACTTCGAAGTAGGCTGCCAGGAGCTTGCCCAGCGTGCCTTTGCCGGAGCCGGGGGAGCCGATCAGGGCGACTGGCATCATACTCAGTTAGATGCCGATCCTTGGGGTTCCGGTTCTTGGGGGGAGTCCAGCCCGACGTCATCCGTCCCGCCCTTGAGGCCTTTGAGCAGTTTCATTATGCTGAGCAACAGGACTGCCTTGTCCTTGAACGCTTTCATCGTATCCGTGAAAAGCTCGCTCAGCGGCGGGGCGAGTATGCTGATTTGCTCGGTCAACGCGGCTTCGAGCACGAACAGCACGAGGGCGGGGGGATAGTCCTTGCAGATCGCGGCGATCTTGAGCACAAGCTCCTCGGCTTGCGCCTTGGCCTCCAGGGTCAGGTTCCCGTCGCTGTCTTGCAGGTCTTTGGTCGGGTTCCCGTCATTGTTTTGCAGGTTTTTCAGCATGTCCTCTCCTTTACGCATTTCTGTTGTTCCATCCGGCGAAAAACGCCCTCCAGGCATGCTGGGTGAACGGCGAGACGTACTCGCCGTTGGCGCACTGCTCAAGCGGGTACCAGAGAGGCTTGACGCCTTCCTTAGCCCACAATTCAAACTCGGCGCGGGCCCTTTTCTCGTTCTTTTGCTCACGTGTCATGGCCGCTCCACGGCATTATACCTTGGCTGCTCTCCACATGGAAAACAATATCAAGGACATATTTTTCCGCGCCTGTGGTGTCCAGCGCGACCTCATGAGGCGGCTTAACTTCTCCCGATACCCATCCCCTGCTGCATCCCAAACTTTCAACATGATCTTGCGAAACGTTTCTCTCTGAGCAAGGTGCAAGCGGCTGAGGTACCCACGAGTGGCTATGGTGTGGGGGCGTCCATAATTGTGCGACGGTCCATGACCCTTGCCCCGGAGCATGCCAGCCTCCCTTGCCACCTGCGCCAATTCCCTCGTCTTCCACCCCGAAGACCGGCTCATATCCGAGTATGAGTCTAAGGGGTGCTTTTTGATGTACCTCAGCATTTGAACTTTCTCGGCAAGCCCCTCCGGGTTGACACGGCTGCGGCGGATGCCGCTCTTGTACATGAGGTTTCCGATTGCGAACTTTTTCACGCCGAAGGCCTCCGCCATTTCGGCGTAGGTCATCTCTGGGTGCCTTTGCACGAAAGTGATGATCCTTTTCTCCTGTTTCGCTCTACGGCGGCGTAACCCTTCCACGTGCTTAGGAATGCTGGCAGCCCGCAGCAGTGACGAAACCCCGGAGCGAGAGCGCCCAAAACGCCCGTGCTGCAACCCCGCCCGCTTGGCTACCGCGCCGACAAGGAATTCGCTGACTCTGAAACGTGCGGCAATTTTTTTATAGTTAAACTCGGGGTGTTTTTCTAGCGCGGCGGCGATCTGCTTGTTCCTGAGTTTGTACGGCTTGTAAGGCTTGTAAGGCTTGCCCATCATGTCCCCGGATAGGTCACTCTACCACAGACAAGCTAATCTTCAACAGGCTAATCTTCCCAAGCGGAATCTGGCATCTTTATCGGGAGCCAGTTGGGGTCTTGAGCGACATAGTTCACGGCATTGCCTTCGATGAAGTCATAGTGCTCGGCGCACAGCCAGACGCCGTCGCGCTTGATCGAGGCCGGGGCGTCGCAAAAATCGTAGTGGCTGACGCCGACTTTCACGGAATCGACGATCCTCTGCTCGCCGTGGCCCCCGATGATGAACCGGCAGCGGTGGCTCATATCGGAATCTTGTTCAGGATAAACCAATGGTCGGCTTCCGCCACACCGTCTTCCGCCATCTTTCTCAAGCGCCGGATCATCTCGTCACGGTGCTTTTCGCAAAATTGCACTACTTCCCCGTCGATTTTGGTGAGGGTGGTCGTAGCGATACAGTCGCATTTTCCGTAAGTGAATCCACACTGAGCCATTTACTTAACCTTCCTCCATTCCGCACCCTCCATCACGTTGCTGTCGGTCTCGTAGACCGAGGTGGGCTGGTAGGACTTCCGTAGCTCCCCAGGCAGTTCCAGCATCAGGGAGTAGGCGATGATGCTGTACCCAAGAAGGTCGCGGGCGCTGTCTTCCTTCTTCTCGAAATTCCCCGCCCGGTTGTCCGCCTTGAGTTGGGCATACCTTGCGATCTTGTCCCACAGGCGGGGCAGGATGCCCGGCAGACCATGCCTGCGGAAGCTTTCCCCGTAGTCCTGCGCCTTGGGATGCAGAAGCTCGCAGGCTTTGGCAACACGCTCCTTGACGGCGGGTTCGGTGTTGTCGAACATGCTGAATCCCATTCCCTCCTCGATGAGGACAAGGAGGCTCGTCATATAGACCATGAAATGGAGGCCCTGCTCTGTCATATGCAGGAACATCGGAGGCCAAGTTGCCATGGGCTTCGTGCGGTTGTGTTCCACCAAGCCCTCAACGACGATGAAGCGGTAAATCCACTGAAGAGAGATGTTTTCGATGGTAAGCACATCTGATCCCCAAACATTGTTGGAAAGAGCAGGCAGGATAATCCCTTTGTCCAACGAGGTCTCTACCCAATTCCCGGCGATGGAACCCACGCCGTTGAGATGGGTCAGTTGGTCTGGGGATTGAAGAAGCTCTTTGGCTTCAGCCGCGCTGATGTGGTTGGGAAGGTCTTCGATGACCGGCTTCCAGCCGTCGCCGCGCACCATGAGGCTGCGGCGAATCTCTTGCCAGAAGGGGATGGTTTCGCCCATACCCTGTAAATACTCAGGTCGTGGGCAAAAACGGGTCGGTTGTCAGGCTGCGTCATCCTCGTCGTCGCTGTCTTCCTTTGGGGAGCAGCGGCAAGCCGGGTCGCACATGCCTTCCCGGCAGCAATAGCACGGGTTGTCTGCGTCGCACAGCCGGGATGCCGGGGGGTAGTTCCCGGTGATCGATCTCGTCATCCGCACGAAGAAGTTGGTGACTATCCCTGTTAAAATCAGCAGGAAAACGCCGAGGCAGAACGCGGCTTCATTATTTCGGCTTATCCACTCCAGCAGGTCGTTCAATTTTCACCTTCCCGGTGCACCTGATCTTGCCTTCCTTTGCCGCCCTGGACATCTGGCGAATAGCCCAAACCGCCACAGCCATCGAGGCAACAATGAGCGAAACCATGATGGCATCATACAGTATCATTCGTGGAACCCGCTGGCAGCGGCAGCCTTAGCCTTCGGCTTGCGGGAGCGCCTGATTGCCTTGGGCTTTTCGGGGACACCCGCAGCACGCCTGCTGTTTGTGTTCTTCATGTCGTTTTCGAAGTTCAGCGAGGCTGTCACGGCACGCTTGAGGTCTCCGATGTTGATCTCGCGGTCCTTGGACTTCGCGAGCGTCATCGCCATGCGAATCGAATTCTTGATCTGGCGGCCGTTCACGTCGTAGGCGGAAAGCTCCGCAGCCCACTCCGGGTTGAGACCGGCAGCGCCAAGAAGATTCATCCACACCCTCTGCGCCTTGCCTTCTTTTTTGTAGTGCAGGGCGACGGAAATGCGGCTGTAGAACGCCTGGTCGATCTTCCGCACGCGGTTGGTCGTGAGGAAGAGCACGCCGTTGTGGTACTCAAGCAGGCGCAGGAACACGCCCACCATCGCGTTGCGCTCGATGTTGTGCTCGTCGCGCTCTTCGAGGAAGATGTCCGCCTCGTCAAGCAGCAGCACGGCGTCCCAGATGACGGCGACGTCAAGGATGTTGCGCAGCTTTTTCTCAAGCGTGTCCGTGCTGGTGCCAAGCTCGCCGACCCCCACGGAGTACAAAGGCTTGTGGAGAAGCTCCGCCACGGCTTCCGCCGAGGCGGTCTTGCCCCAGCCTGGGGGGCCGTGCAGCAGGAAGATCGTCCCGCCGCCCTTGCCTTCGATGATGTCGGTGAAGCCCGACCCGTGGAACTTGACGAGGGAGAAGATCAAGTCCTTCTTGTCCTCCTCCACGACGAGCCTGTCCCATGCGTCGTCGCGCCATTGGATGTCGGACATGCCATCGAGGTCGAGCCTGCCCCACTGCTTCACGGAGAGGGAAAACCCGTAAAGCTGCGGGAGGCAGCGCCAATAGTCCTTGTTGTCGATTGACGAGTTGCTGCGCGGCACGGCTCCCTGCCGCTCGGTTTCGATCTGGACGCCGCATGTGCTGATGCAGTTACGCCAGATTTCCGGCTCCTGGCGCTCGAACGAGACGGGGTCGATCACCACGCGGCCGTCGGCGCGGAACGTGCGGGTGTTCCACCAGCTAGGCTGCGTGAGCGTGCCCCTGTAGGCGACGTAAGTGCCTGGCTTGAGGAAGCGCATGAACTTCTTGCCGCGCTCGGCCAAGAACTTCTTGTCTTTCCCGGTCACGGGATGCACGGGAAGCTCGGCAAGCGGGACGAGGCCCCGGAATCCCAGCATCTGGTAGTTGTACAAGCCTTGCTGGATTTCGCCCTTCACGGCATGGACGACGCTGAGCGCGAACTGCCAATAGTTGCCAGCCCAAAAAGAACGCTGAAGTTTCACGGATTTGATGATGCCGCCGATCAGGCCCTCGTCTGTCGTCGCGACGACCTCGGTGCCAGCGGGAAACACGGTCTCGATGTCGCTCATCTCGACGACGCCCTTTTCCTTGCGTTGTTCGTAGGAGGTGATGCGGCGCTGCTTCTCTTCCCGCAGGATGGCGACAAGCGCAGGTCGGTACGGATGGTTGATATTATTGATAAGGTCAATATAGTCGGCGAGGAAGGAAACAGGGTAGCGGTGGCCAAAGTCATCGACCATCTCCTCCTCAAGCGAACAGGTCAAACAGGAATAGACATCCTCGCGCAAGTTCCCGTGTTTCGGGTCGCGCATGTCGATGAATTTTTGTCCCCGGTCTTCAAGTAGCTGGAACCCGGTATTCTGAGAGATGATTATCGGCTTGTCACCATAGTACCCGTAGCTCATTTTTTTAGGAATCGCCCCCCAAAAAGGGTAGCTTAATTTCGCTAAGGGGTCAAGCCGTGGCCGCCGAGAACCAGTAGTTGTGCATCATCTTCAAGAACCCAGCGGAAATGTCCACGCTGTCCGGCAGCACTGCGTCTATGCCGCAGTATGGGCAGAGGGCGGTTTCCCTTTGTCGATCCATTCCTTGATCTCGGAGGGCGGAAAGGTGCGCAGGCAGTAAAAGCAGCCCACCAGCTTGCTGCGCTCCACCAAGGGCCGGTGAAGCGAGCAGTCGTGATGGGTGCTCTTGATGGTCT